>Ga0209369_1000014_pt1 | contig 511867 bp, 507 predicted proteins | sample EBPBio142010_DNA_FD_185865 | JGI IMG/M metagenome (GOLD analysis project Ga0209369, IMG submission 185865) | Wastewater treatment Type I Accumulibacter community from EBPR Bioreactor in Madison, WI, USA - Reactor 1_10/4/2010_ DNA (SPAdes)... | ecosystem: Engineered > Bioreactor > EBPR >... | reverse complement strand
TCTCTTCGGCGGAAAACTGCCGGCGCGTCGCCCGCCGGATGTCCTTCACGACCTGCTCTGCCGGAGCTTTCTCCGGCCCGGATTTCTGTCTCATCTGCGCTCCTGAATGGCTGCGATGATCCAGAAATCCTCCCTTCCCGAAAATCCCTAAATGGTCTCAAGAGTGCTGACGGCGGACACTGGTGACGACCTCACGCTCACTGGCTTCGAGCTCCTTCGTCGCCTCCTTCACCGCCTTCTCAAGAAAGGCCGTCTGACTGCGAAGCTTGAGCTGGGCCCGGCGGAGGGCAAGGAGATTGCCTGTGCGAACACGAAGTTCGAGGGGTTCCACGGGCTTCTTGAGAAACTCGGTTGCGCCCGCCTTCAATGCCTCCAGTCGTGTCTCGCGACCTTCGTCGGCGGTGATCATAATGACAGGTAACTCTTCGCAATTCGGGATTTTGCGCAGCCGGCCAATGAACTCGACGCCGTGCATCTTGGGCATCATGTAATCGACGAGGATCAGATCGAACTCTTCTGCCGCGGCTGCGCGCAACGCCTCGTACGGATCGCTAAAGTCGCGAATGTCCGTGCTTTCCATTCGGGCGATGATCCCGTGGAGAATGGCCAGATAGGTGTGGTGATCATCAACGATCATGATTTTCATGAAGGGAGCCCTTCGTAGGCCTGTTCTAGGCTGCGACGACGCGTTCAGTTTCCACCGACCTGATCCGCTCCCGGGCAGCAGCCTTGTCGAGCTTCATGAACTCCAGGCGTTGTGCGAGGGCTGCCTCGTTCGACATGGGCGCGAACCTCAGAGAGCAGATCGATTGGGCGGTGGGCAGGCCAGTTCTCCGTTTCCGCTTTGGAAACCTCTTTTCTGCGGGGGCATGAGTTAGAACGCTCTCTTAAAGCCCCAATCATTTCATCCGTGTTAATTTTATCTCACAATGAAACAAAATCGCTCTAAATTTTGACACGCATCAACCTAAAAGGTTCTTGCTTGTCGTGATTTTGGCTCCTTGCACCCAGGTGGGGGCTGAAATCAGTTACGCCGCGGCCTCCTGTGGGGTAGGGTTCTCCGTATCGAACTTGCTGGCTGAGCGAGATCGACTGCGCTGCACGACCCACAGGTGGCCGGCGAACCCTCAAAGGGTGTATCATCCGTCGCGAGCTGGGTCGCTGCAGGCGGAGGCGGCATTGCGGCGATATCGGAGGGGGGCAAACCTCACCCCGGCCGACGTTCAGGTCGGCCGCGACCAGGCTTCCCTAGCAAAATCCGCTCAAGCCGCACCGTTGAGCGGACGGCGGTCAAGAGAGGTCGTCGCAACCAAGCTTGGCTGCTTCTCCCTGCTCCAATTGTCGGCGGTTCCCAGCAGCTTTCGCGCTCGCGCGTACGCGCGCGGTGAATATCTCATGAGCCTTTAGGGCTCTCGGAAAATGCGATTGAGTCCCAAAAAATTGTTTTTTGGCTTCTTTGGAGAGCAAAATGCGTTCTTTATTCAAACTCTTTAACATTATGTCAGTGAATGAGCGATAATCGTTCTTTCGAGCTCGTCAAAGAGCGCCACTGTGAGCGGTTGTCGCTGCATGTCCAGTTCCGAGTTTGCGTGTGTGTTGCCGCCTGTCCTCACGATCGCCTCGGCTGAGGCCATTTGTGAGCAATGGCAGACTATCTCGGCGCCCATCGCCGTGAATCCTTCAGAGCTTGAGCAAATCGACTTAGCTGGCTTGCAGCTGATCATCGCGCTGCGTCCGCATTCCCTGTCGGGCTCCAGTTCTGTGCTCGACGCCGCCCTGGCCCGCGCTGGCCTCGACCGAGCGGACATCGTCATGAAGCGCAATCCGGAGATTGGCCTGTGCCCAGCATCCTGACGGTGGATGACTCCCCGAGTATCCGACAGATGATCAAGATCGTCCTGGGCCAAGCCGGCCACAAGGTCGCAGAAGCTTCCGACGGTTCGGAAGGGCTCACGAAGGCGCGCGGCGAGCGCTTCGACCTGGTCATCACAGATCTCAACATGCCCGTGATGAATGGCCTCGATATGATCCGCGGCATGCGGGCACTGTCGAGCTTCGCGGGTGTCCCGATCGTCTTCCTGACCACGGAATCTGCCGACAGCGTCAAGCAGCAGGCCAAGGCCGCCGGCGCCACCGGCTGGATCACCAAGCCCTTCACACCCGAGCAGCTGCTCGCGGTTGTTGCAAAGCTGGTGCGGTGATGCTGGATATCGATCCGACCGAGACCTTCCGGCAGGAAGCAACCGAGCTTCTTGAGACGCTGGAGACCACGCTGCTCGATCTCGGCCAGCGGCCAGAGGATGCCGAGCTTATCGACGCTGCCTTTCGCGCCCTGCACACCATCAAGGGGTCGGGCGCCATGTTCGGCTTCGATCGCGTGGCGGCCTTCACCCATGATTTCGAGACGGCCTTCGATCTCATCCGCAAGGGCGAGGCCGCCGCGGATCGCGACATCGTCGCGGTATCGCTCTCCGCCAAGGATTATATCCGCACCCTCATCGAAGCCCCTGAATCCACCGATGACGTGATCGGTGAGGCGATCGTCGGCGAGCTCCATCGACTGGTCGGCGGGATCGCGCCCGGAGCGGGGCGTGCCGTAATGGACGAGGTGGTTTCGGCTGATGCTGCGCCCGCCGGATGGGCGGTCGAGATCGCATTTCCGCGCGATGCTCTCCAGAACGGAACCAACCCCTTAGGCTTGCTCGACGAGTTACGGGATCTCGGTCCATGCGAGGTGGTCGCTCATCTCGACGAGGTCCCCGACCTCGATGTCATTGATCCCAAGCAATGCTTCATCCGCTGGAGTGTGAAGCTCCTGTCGAACTGTCCCCGGCAGGCGATCGAGGACGTCTTCATGTTCGCCAGCGAAGGCATGACGCTCACGATCGAGCCGATCGTAGCAGATCGGGAGACCCTGTCGGCCAAATCCGAGCCCTCCCTCGAAACAGTTCACGCAAGGGAGCCGGCGGCGAAGCCTGCGGGAGAAGCTGCGAGCGAAAGGGCTGAGCCGCATCGCCGAGCCGACGACAAGGGCTCGACCGTGCGCGTCCAGGCCGAGCGGCTCGACGAGCTGATGGATCGGGTCGGCGAACTCGTTATCGCACAGGCCCGCCTCTCCCAGCTTGCTCACGGAAGTGACGACCTCGCCATCAAGGCGATCGCCGAAGAGGTCGAGCGGCTGGCCTCAGGCCTGCGCGATACCACGATGGGCGTGCGCATGGTGCCGATGGGCACGCTGTTCAGCCGCTTCCGGCGGCTCGTACACGACCTCTCGCGTGATCTCGCCAAGCCGGTCGAGTTCGTCACGATCGGCGAGGACACCGAGATGGACAAGACCATGATCGAGCGTCTTGCCGATCCGCTGGTCCATCTCATCCGCAACGCCATCGACCATGGCATCGAGAGCGCGGAGCGGCGCGCCGACGCCGACAAGCCCGCCACCGGCCGGATCGAGCTTTCGGCCCGCTATGTCGGCGCGCAAGTGCTCGTCTCGGTGCAGGACGATGGCGGCGGTCTCGACACCGCCCGCATACGCGCCAAGGCCGAAGAGAACGGCCTGCTGCAGCCCGGTGCGGCCCTGTCCGACCACGACATCCATCAGTACCTCTTCCACCCTGGCTTCTCAACGGCGAAGACGATCTCGGCCCTTTCAGGCCGTGGCGTTGGCATGGATGTCGTCAAGCGCACAATCGAGGCGATGCGCGGCTCGATCGACCTGACCACCGTGCCCGGTCAAGGCTCGACAGTCACTCTGCGTCTGCCGCTGACACTGGCGATCATCGACGGGCTGCTGATCCGCGTCGGCGAGGGCCGCTACATCATTCCGCTCTCGGCGGTGGAGGAGTGCATCGAGCTCACCGCCGCCGACGAGAACCGCTCGCGCGGACGCAGCTTCCTCAGCGTGCGCGGCGACCTCGTGCCATTCCTGCGCCTGCGCGAACAATTCGGCGCGGAAGGCGATCCCGATCCGCATCAGAAGGTCATCATCATCTCGACCGGCGACACCCGCGTCGGCCTCGTCGCGGACCAGATCATCGGCAGCCACCAGACGGTGATCAAATCGCTGTCGAAGCTTCATGCCGACGTCACGATGTTCTCGGGCGCCACCATTCTCGGAGACGGCACGGCTGCGCTGATCCTCGATGTCGCTCAACTCGTGGGCCTGGGCCAGAACCGTGTCGACATGGATAAAACGATGGAGGCCGCGTGATGATGGCCGTAGCACCAGCCGCCTCCAACAAGTTCGCGCCTGGAGATGGCCAGGACTCGATCCAGGCTCTGATGATCGGGCTCGGCCCTGAGATCTTCGCGATCGAGACTGCCATGGTTCGCGAGATCATCGATCCCGTGCCGTTGACACGCGTCGCCGGCGCCCGCCCGCATCTGCCAGGCCTCATCAACGTCCGCGGCAATGTCATCCCGCTCGCCGACCTACGGGAGCGCTTTGGCATGGTCTCAGCCGAGGCGGCGGCCGATACACGCATTGTCGTCATCGAGGTGACGATCGACGAGGATCCCGTCACCCTCGGCATCATCGCCGACAAGGTTCACGAGGTCACCGAGATCTCCCGTGCCGAAGCTCAGCCGACACCCCGCGTCGGCATGGCCTGGAGGCCGGAGTTCATTCGCTTCATCACCAAGTGGAACGACGAGTTCATCATCGTTCCGGATCTCCCCCAAGCCCTCGCCTGAACCCATCCCGCGTCATGCCTCGTCGGCATGAACAGGTCCCTTCGAGAAAGCCTCCATGCGTCTTTCCATCAGACCAAAGCCCATGGCGACATTCGGCCCGGTACGCGGGCCCTCCACAGTGGCCAGACGCCTGTCGCATCTGCAGATCGATCGCCAAAGGCGCCCCAGGGCGGCCGCCGGCGGCTTCGACTTCGAGCTCGACGGTGCCTCAGGCGCCCAGGAGGCCAATTTCCGGCGCGCATCCTGACACGAAACGTGGGCGCCCTTCGACACGGGGCGCCCTCCTACCCACCAGAGACACTCCCCACACAACGCCTTCTGGAGACTGTTCCAGCCAATTCCGGCTGAGCCAAAATTCTGGAGACCCAAGAAATGCGGTTTACGATCAAAGCGAAGCTTGCTCTGTCCTTCGGGACAATTCTGTCCGTGTTCGGCTTCGCCGGATACTACGCCACGTCGAGCCTATCGAACAGCAACGACCAGATGCAGGCCTTCTCGCAAGGCCCCTTCGTCCAGGTCCAGAGGGTCATGCAGATCGAGACCTTGGGTGTGGACACCGCCAGATCGCTTGCGCGCTCGATGCTGGAACCGCAGACCCCTGCCCGCAAGAAGCTTCAGGAAGGCGTGGCGACGAACGAGGAGCGCCTGAATGCTCTGATGAAGGAATACAAGAACGCCATCCCGGAGAGCGAGAAGGACCGCGCCGGCAAGATCGAGGAAAGCGTTCGTGACCTGATGAGGGATGCCAAAGACGCCCTGTCGCATGCGCTCATGAACACGACGAACGACGCCACCACTCTCGCAACGAGCGAGGCGCGCAAGGCTGCTGACGATGTCGAAAGGCAGGTCTCCAATCTCCGAAACCGGTCCGACCTGTCAAAAGACATGAGCGAACTCCTCGCCAAGGCGGCCGTGGACATCGCCTATCTCGATCGCGACACCTATTCGATCATCGTGATAACCGATGACAAGCAGCTCGCCGAGGCCTCGAAGGAGATCAATTCGCGGCTTGGCACGGTTGCGGAGGCGCTGAAGCAGATCTCTTCGCTCTCTGCAGCGACATCCGTCGCTCCCGAAGCGACCGCCCTGGCGGCTTCGTTCGGGCGATGGGAAACGGTTATCCGCAAGGTTGTCGAACTGGGGGTTGCGAACGAAGATAACAAGGCGCTCCAGATCTATGTCGGGCCGTTCACGCAATCACGCGTCAAGCTCCTTGGGGAAGTCGCCAAGCTCCGCGCCACCGAGTCGAACCTGGCCGGTGCCTTCGTAAAGGAAGCAAACGCTGCCTACGCCACTACACGGTCCTGGCTCCTTGCCATGGTGGCAGCAGCGATCCTGACCGCCACCGGCATGGCCATCTGGATCGCCGTCTCGATCTCACGCGGCTTGTCCCGCGCCTTGAGCGTCGCCAACAGCATCGCACAGGGTGACCTCACGCGGGATGTTACGATCTCTGGCCACGACGAGATCACGGATCTGCAGCGTGCCTTCCACAGCATGGTCCAGAAGCTGCGCGACGTCGTCGGCCGTGTCTCAGTCGCTGCTCAGAACGTCTCCTCCGGATCGCAGGAGCTGTCGTCGAGTGCCGAGCAGCTCTCCCAGGGCTCGACCGAGCAGGCGTCGGCGACGGAGGAGGCCTCGGCTTCGATGGAAGAGATGGCCGCGAACGTGAAGCAGAATGCCGAAAACGCCAGCCAGACCGAGCAGATCGCCGCGCAGTCGGCGAAGGATGCAGAGGCCTCGGGTGCGGCCGTCGGCAAGGCCGTCGATGCCATGCAGACCATCGCCGCGAAGATCACCATCGTCCAGGAGATCGCTCGCCAGACCGACCTGCTTGCGCTGAACGCGGCCGTCGAGGCAGCGCGCGCCGGCGAACACGGCCGCGGCTTCGCAGTCGTCGCCTCCGAGGTGCGCAAGCTCGCCGAACGCAGCCAGGCAGCGGCTGCAGAAATCGGCACGCTCTCGACCGACACGGTCAAGGTTGCGCAAGAGGCAGGCTCGATGCTCGCCAAGCTCGTGCCCGATATCAAGAAGACGGCTGAGCTGGTCGAGGAGATCACTGCGGCGTGCCGCGAGCAGGATGTCGGTTCGAGCCAGATCAACCAGGCAATCCAGCAGCTCGACAAGGTCACTCAGCAGAACGCGGCCGCATCCGAGCAGGTTTCCGCCACCTCCGAGGAACTCGCCTCGCAGGCGGAGCTGCTCCAGAGCAGCATCTCTTTCTTCAAGCTCAATGAGGGCGGGAACGCTGCCGCCATCGACGCCGCCGTCGGAGAATTGCGAGACCAGGCTTCGAAGATGAGGGTCGTGGCTGCCAGGGCGCCAAAGAGTGCAGGCCGACGGAAAGCTGCCACGGGTGGCTTCGACTTCGACCTCGATGGCGGCGCCGACGATCAGGATGCGGACTTCCGCCGCGCCTCCTGATGATCACGGACGCCCTGCCCTGCGGGGCGTCCTCCTCCGCCCAGAACAGCATGCGTTCGATTCTTCGGAGGCTGAATTGGCCCAGCTCTCGCAATATCTCACCCTCAGCGTCGATGGAGAGATCTTCGGCATCGACATCGCCCATGTCCGGGAAATCCTTGATATGCGGCCCATTTCGAAGCTCCCTCAAGCACCCGACTTCCTGCTTGGGATGATTGATGTCCGTGGCACCGGCTTCCCGATCGTCGATCTGCGGACCAAGCTCGGCCTTCCTCGCGTGCCAGCGACCGAAGCCACGCGCATCATCATTCTCGACGTGTCTCTCGATGAGCGTACCATCGGAGTCGGCTTCGTGGCCGATCGGGTATTCGAGGTGACCAGTCTCGATACCAGCGAGATGGAGGCGGCCCCCAATGTCGGCGGACGCTGGCAGTCGCAGTACATCGCCGGGATTGGACGCAAGGGCGACGCGTTCGTGATCGTTTTCGATCTGAACCGTCTCATGAAGAGCGACGAGGGCATCTTGCTGCCCACTGCTCACCCCCAGGCTGCTTGAGGAGGAGATCATGACCGAGATTCAGGACACCCTCTCCGACAAGCATTACATGGCAATCGCGCGTGAGGTCGAAGGACGGACAGGAATCAAACTTCCGCACTCCAAGCGCATCATGGTGGAAGGTCGCTTGCGCAAGCGGGTCAGGTTGCTTGGCCTGGCCGGTCTCAGGGACTATGGCCGCCACCTGTTCGACCTGGGCGGGCTCGATGCCGAACTGATCCATCTCATCGATTGCGTGACCACGAACAAGACCGACTTCTTCCGCGAGCCGAGCCATTTCGAGTTTCTGCGCGACACGGCGGTTCCAGAGCTGCTGCGCCGGCATAGCGCCCGCCCCGCCAAGCTGAAGATCTGGAGCGCCGCCGCATCTACCGGCGCCGAGGCCTATACCATCGCGATGGTGCTTCAGGAGATGGCCGGCAACGGGCGCGACTTCCACTATTCGATCCTCGGCACCGACATCTCCACCGAGGTGATCGGCCAGGCTAAGGCTGGGATCTACCCCGCCTCGTTCGTCGAGCCGGTGCCGGCCGCGATGCAGCAACGCTATCTGATGCGCGCGCGAAACCCCGCGCAGGACATGGTGCGAATCGTACCTGAGCTGCGTCGCCGGGTCGCCTTCGAACACCTCAACCTGATGGATGAGAACTATCCCTTCGACCGGGACATCGACGTGATCTTCTGCCGGAACGTGCTGATATATTTCGATCGCGCAACACAGGCAACGGTCATCAAGCGGCTGGCGTCGCATCTGCGGCCAGGTGGCTATTTGTTGCTCGGGCATTCTGAATCCACGGCCGGTGCCGGGGTAGACGGCCTGAACTCTGTCGGACCGACGGTCTATCAGACCCATGGTCGATCGATGAGGATCGCCGCATGACCCGCAAGCCCATTCGCGTCCTCATCGTCGACGACTCCGCCTCTGTGCGCCAGGTTCTGACCTCGATCCTATCGGACACTCCCGGGATCGAGGTGATGGGTACCGCCGGCGATGTATATGCCGCCACGCGGCGGATGCAGGCCGAGCTCCCCGACGTCATGATCCTCGACATCGAGATGCCGGGGATGGATGGGCTGACCTTCCTTCGCAAAATCATGGCGCAGCGCCCGATCCCGGTCATCATCTGTTCGACCCTGACCGGCGTCGGCTCGCCTGCCTTGTTCGAGGCGTTGGAATGCGGAGCAGTGGAAGTCCTGGCGAAGCCGCGGGTCGATACGCGCAACGCCTTGCTGGAGACGGCCGAGCGCCTACGCCATGCTGTACAGGCGGCGGCGCAGGCCAAGCTGAAGCCACGCACGTCGCGCCCTGCTCTGCAGGTCGAGCGCAAGCTCACCGCTGACGTCATCATGCCGCCGCCCGTCGCAAGTCGTCACGCGACGCGGACTGCGCGCATCGTCTGCATCGGGATCTCGACCGGCGGGACGGAGACGCTGCGCGAGGTCCTCGAGGCTCTGCCGGCGCACTGCCCGGGCATCGCGATCGTTCAGCACATGCCGGAGAAATTCACCGCCGCCTTCGCCCGTCGCTTGAACAGCCTTTGCGCCATGGAGATCAAGGAAGCGGAGGACGGAGATGAGCTGACCACCGGCCGGGTCCTGATCGCGCCGGGCAACCGTCACATGCTGCTGCAGCGCAGCGGGCAACATTATCGGGTTGCTATCAAGGATGGACCGCCGGTTTCGCGCCACCGCCCGTCTGTCGACGTGCTGTTCCGCTCCGCCGCGCAGTATGCCGGCGCCAACGCGCTCGGTATCATCATGACCGGCATGGGCGACGACGGCGCGCACGGATTGCTTGAAATGCGCAAGGCCGGAGCGCGAACCCTGGCGCAGGATGAAGAAAGCTCCGTGGTCTTCGGCATGCCGAAGGAGGCGATCGCAATCGGCGCAGCCGAGCGGGTGATTCCACTTTCGCGCGTTGCGCAGGAGGTTATGGCCTGGCCACAGGTGGCCATGACGGCGGCTTCGGCATGAGGGTGGCCATGTTCGAGCCCGAAGCGACCTCACCGGCGACCAACGTCATCCGTATGCCTCTTCGAACGGCGCTACCTGACATTGTGGTTTCGCTGGAAGGTCAGGCGCGGTCGATCGATCTTACTTTCGCATCCGCCGGCGGAAGTCTCGGTGAGGGCTTGACCCTATTCGATGGCCTGAAAGCACGGTTATCGACATTGTCGGGCCAGATGTCCGGCGAAGCGTTTGCCGAAGCTGTTGCTACCCTTAGACGGCTGGCTGAGGGGTTGCGCCCTCTGCGACAGATTCTCTCGACTGAGCTAAAGGCGTTGGTCGAGATTGCATCCCATTCGGCCGATGCCGGTCGCACATTGGATCAGCTTCTCAAGCACGTGCGCCTCATCACGATCCTCACCCGCTCAGCTCGTATCGAAGCGAGCTCGATCCAAGGAGCCGGCTCCGACTTTAGCGATTTCGCCAACGAGATCTCTGACCTCACCACGGCCGCTCAAAGCGCCATCGAATCATGCGCTTGGGACCATGCCCGGATGAGCAAGCTGCTCGGCGCGGCTCTCACGTCGCAGCGCGACTTCGAAAAGCTCTACGGCCCGGGGTTAGGCGCTCTCACGGACGAACTCCTTGCAACATTTGCAGAACTGGAAGGCAGGCAGCAGTGCAGCGTCGACCTTGCCCGTGATGCGGCGGCCAAATCTTCGAATGTTGGCATGTCTGCCGGGATGGCGATCATCTCGCTTCAGGCCGGCGACAGCGTGCGCCAGCGCCTGGAGCATGCCATCGCGGGACTGCGCTTGGCGATTTCGGTGAAGAGCGAAACGGCAATTCCAAGCGAGGCTCAGGAAGTCGCTCGCGACCTGTTGTGCGAGCTAGAAGCGGCGCAGCTCAATGCTACCGCCAGCACCCTCGCGGAGGATACGTCTACGATCGACCGGAACCTTCAGGTCGTTCAGGATGAGACCGGCGGCCTCGTCGAGTTGGTTCTCGCACTATATGGGGACGCGAGCGTGCAAACCGGATCGTTCATGACCGAGCTTGGTGATGATCTGGCTCACGCCTCCGACCTGCTTGCCAAATGCAACGCCGCCCGAGCAGACCTCGATCATGTCTCGGAGGCTCTAACCGACCTCCTCGACACTTGTCAGCATACGGTCGATGCGCTGGCAACGACGGTCTCGAGCATTGTCCTCATAGGAACCAATGCGAGCCTTCGGGCGGCGCGGGTCGGAAGCAGTGGGCGCAGCCTGATCGTGATTGCGCAGGAACTGAAAACAGCTGCCGACCTCGTCGCCAGAGATGCCCGTTCGCTCCCGCAGAGCTTTGCCCGGATGCAACAGGCGGCGGCTCATTTTAAAGGTGCAGGCAGGCTTGGCGCTGGGAGATTTGAAACATTTGACCGCAACATGGCTGAGGCACTTTCGGTCATCAACGAAATCGCTGCACTACAGGCCGTCGAGCTGGATCAGGTATCACGCGAAGCGGCTGCATTCGCTGGAGCCGTCGAGAAAGCTCGTCTGGCTTTCGGGGATGTCCGGGTCACAGCTGCGCTTATTGCTGCCGCAGGAACGGACGTGGCCAATCAGCAGCTTGCAGCATCTTCATCGACCGAGATGTCTTCGGTTGCGATCGACTGGGTCAACGGCATGGTATGGTCTCGCTACACAATGGCGGCCGAGAGAGAGATCCATGAGAGGGTCATGCTTCTCGCAAGTACGGGGCAGGTAACTCCGACGGTGATGCCACATTAGCGATAACGATGTTCTTGCCCTGACGCGCGTTGGTCACCGTTAATGTGGCATCATCTGGTACAGCTCTGCCGTCTCCCTGGTGATCCAGCCATCTCGACGGCAACAGTCCCGAGGCGTTCGAACGCGCTTCGGCGTGAGGCTCGGCTTTGTCCACCAAACCGGAAACCGTCCAGCCGATGCTGTAGCTCTTTGTTGTCATTGGCCTCGCCGGTGTGAGGTGACCCGGTGCGCAAGAACGGATGCTGTCGATAGCCTCCATGCGCGGTTGCAGACATGAATTCGATTCAAGTTCTGACTTAAATTCACATAAGTTTGATTCAGCAAAAATTTACTATCATAGTGCTATTTTTATTTGAAGGGCGGGCGTTCAGAATTGTCGAATTCTTCGTGAAAGAAATACTGTTCGGCTTCGAGGCAAGGGGCGCCTCGCGCCGACAGATCTCCGGCCCATGGACGGGGGATCCAGTTCCCTGTCAGATGACGATGCCTGCCGTTAGGGCAGCGGGCTTCCGCTGCCTGCGCGGAAACCCGGTGAATCACATTCCGTTTTCTGGAGCAGCAGCATGCGCCTGCCCGTTAATCTCTCCATCAAGCAGACGTTTCTATGCCTTGCAGGGCTTTTCGCTACCCTGATTTCGGCCATCTTTGGGGCTTGGTACCTTCAGGAGCACGCGGCGGACGCCAGGGCGGGCGCCTACCGCCAGGCACATGCATCCTATCTGCTTGCGGATGAGTTTCGGCAGAGCTCGGACGATCTGACGCGGCTGGCGCGGACTTTCGCCGTCACCGGCAATCCCCATTACGAGCAGCAATATCTCGAAGTCATCGCCATGCGCAGTGGTCAGAAGCCGCGCCCGGTCGAACCGCACCGGATCTACTGGGACCTCGTCACCGACAATGCCGTGCGACCGCGCGGCGCGGGCGAGACCAAGGCACTCCTGACCGCGATGAAGGAGGCCGGCTTCACCGATCGAGAACTCGCCATGCTCGGCGAGGCCAGTGCCAAGTCGGACGGTCTCGTGGGTCTCGAAACACGCGCGATGAATGCCGCCAAGGGCCTGTTCCAGGATGGCAACGGTCAGTACACGGTCAAGAAGGATCGCGATCTCAATCTGTCGCGCGAACTGCTGTTTTCGGCCGATTACGATCGGATGAAGGCTGAGATCATGAAGCCGGTCGATGCGTTCTTCGGCCTATTCCAGGCACGCACCAATCAGCTGCTGGAAACAACCAGCGCCACCGTCGACCGGATGGAATGGGTGCTCAACCTGATGCTCGCGGCCCTGGTGGCGTTGATGCTCGTGACCGGCGCCCTGATTGTCTCGCGCGTCATCCGGCCGCTCGCCGCGATCCGGACGAGCATCGATGGCCTTTCGAGTGGCGAGCTCGAGACGCCGATTCTCCAGACCGGCCGCAGCGATGAGGTCGGCGCCGTCGCCTCGGCCCTGCTGCTGTTCCGTGACAAGCTGGTCCAGATCCGGGCACTGGAAGCGCGGGAGCGGGCCGAGGCTGCGGCCCGTGCGGCCCGCGCCGATGCCATGTCGCGCGTCGTCTCCGATGTCGGCGAGGTCGTTGCCGCTGCGGCCGATGGCGATTTCTCCGCCCGGTTGCAGATCGATGATGCCGACGAGCAAATGCAGAAGCTCGTCGCCGGCATCAACCAGATCAATGCCGTGGTCGATGGTGCCACGACCGAATTCGTCGCTGTACTCCGGCGTGTCGCCGACGGCGACCTGACGCAGGATGTCGCTACCGCTTATCGCGGCCGCTTCGGCGAGCTGAAGACCGCGGTGAACGAGACCGTCGAGCGCCTGTCATCGACGGTGCGGATGATCCAGCTCACCGCGGCCGATGTCAGCCTCTCGGCCCGCGAGATCGCGACCGGTGCCGACGATCTCTCGAAGCGTACAGAGGAACAGGCCTCCTCGCTGGAGGAGAGCGCTGCGACGACCGAGGAGCTGGCCGCATCGGTCAAGGCTTCGGCCCATGGTTCCCGTCAGGCCGCGACCACCGCCGAGGAGGCGATGCGCGCGGCTGAGGGTGGCGGCGAGATCGCTGGCCGTGCGGTCCAGGCCATGGCCCGGATCGAGGACGCCTCGAAGAAGATCTCCGACATCACGCGTGTGATCGACGATATCGCCTTCCAGACCAACCTGTTGGCGCTCAATGCGGCGGTGGAGGCGGCCCGTGCCGGCGACGCCGGCAAGGGCTTCGCGGTAGTTGCGAGCGAGGTGCGTACCCTGGCGCAACGCTCCGGCGAGGCCGCCAAGGACATCTCGACGCTGATCTCCTCGTCGAATGTCGAGGTCGCCGACGGCGTGAAGCTGGTGCGCCAGGCCGGCGATGCGCTGACGCAGATCATGGCGGCCTCGCAGAAAGTCGCGTCGACCATCGCCGATATCTCTTCCGCTGCGGTCGAGCAGGCCAACGGCATCGAGGAGATGAGCCAGACCGTCGCCCATATGGACGAGATGACCCAGCAGAACGCGGCCTTGTCGGAACAGAGCGCGGCCAGTGCCAATGCCCTGAACCAGCGCATCGGCCAGCTCAACGATCTCGTCGCCGCTTTCAAGACGGGCGCGGACGGCGCCGGCGCCGGCACGACCAGGCTCCAGGCGGCTCCGGCCCACCCGACTGCGCGGGCTCCCGTCGCGAAGAGGCCTGCTGCCGAGCCGCAGCGCCTTCAGAAACTGGCCGAAGCCGCCTTCAGCCCCGCTCCCCGCAAGGTTGCCAATGGCGGCAGGGCCGACGATTCCGGCTGGGAGGAGTTCTGAGGCGGGAAGTCCGTCCCACCCGGGCAACCCGCATCAAAAAGAGCCCGCCGACCATGTCGGCGGGCTCTTTTGATGTTCTGAGCGCCCTTGAGGGCTCAAACCAACGGCCTCCGGCTTTGGCTCAAAGGGGGTGGCGGCCGTCAAGGCCACCTCGTTTTGCCGCGCCTCAGTACAGCCCTCCGGAGCCAGACGTCAGCGCCGCACGATCCTGCCGCCCGCCCGGCAGCCCGTTGGAGAAGCGCGGAACGGCCGGGTCGGCCGGTGCCGTCCCCGGTTTGAAGGCCTCGAGAATGCCGCCTTCACCGGTGCGCAACCCGGAAAGGGGATCGATGCGGATCAGCTTGATGCCTGGCGGGACCCGAAACGGGGCGGCAGGCTTGTCGCGCAAGGCGGCGCTCATGAAGTCGCGAAAAATCGGCGCCGCATAACGGCTGCCCCAGGCCGACGCGCCGAGAGGGGTCGGCTGATCGTGCCCGATATAGACCCCGACGACCAGATCCGGCGAGAAGCCGATGAACCAGAGGTCCTTGGCGCCGTTCGTCGTGCCGGTCTTGCCGCCCAGGGGCTTCCCGACCGACTGGACCACCCGCGCCGTGCCGGCCCGCACCGTGCCTTCGAGGATCGAGACCATCTGATAGGCCGTCAGGGGATCGATGACCTGCTCGCTAAAGTCCGTCAGCCGTGGCTCGGCCTGGCCTTCCCAGCGCGTCGCCTCGCAGCCCGAGCAGAGTCGGCGATCATGCCGGAAGATCGTCTTGCCGTATCTGTCCTGAATCCGGTCGATCAGCGTCGGGCGGATGCGCTTGCCACCGTTCACCAGCATGGCGTAGGCGGCCGTCATGCGCATCACGGTCGTCTCCACCGCCCCCAAAGCGCCCGAGAGCACCAAAGGCATGTCGTCGTAGACGCCGAAGCGCCGCGCATAGTGGCCGATCAGGGGCATGCCGATATCCTTGGCGAGCCGTACCGTCATGAAGTTCTTCGAGCGTTGGATTCCGTTGCGCAGCGTCTGCGGCCCGGAGCCGCCGGCGCGTCCGGCATTTTTGGGCCGCCAGAAGCCGAGGCCGCCCCCCTGATCGATGGCGACTGGTTCGTCGAGGATGAGGCTCGTGGGCGTATAGCCATTGTCGAGCGCCGCCGCGTAGACAAACGGCTTGAACACCGATCCCGGCTGGCGAAGCGCCTGGGTCGCGCGGTTGAACTCGGACTGGTCGTGGGAGAAACCGCCGACCATCGCGAGAACCCGGCCGGAGAAGGGCTCCATCGCCACGATCGCACCGTTGATCTCGGGGATTTGCCGCAAGCGGACCCGGGCGGCGTCGTCCGCGAGAGGTTCGACATAGACGACATCGCCGACCGAAAGCAGCTGCGAGACGCGCGTGCGCCGGGTCCAGCGAATGCCATCCCTGGCCAGGGTGACGATACGGCGCTCGGCGCGCAGGTTCCCGGCTGCGTCGAGCAGGGGATGAAGCCCGATGCGGGCTGAATCGCCGGCAATTTTCAGCACCACGCCCAGTCGCCACGGCGCAACGTCGCCGAGAACCTTGAGCGCGCCCAGGGCCTGCCCCCAGTCGCCTTCGGCCAGATCGAGCTTCCGGACCGGCCCGCGCCAGCCTCGCGGTTCGTCATAGCGCACCAGCCCGTCCACGAGGGCCTTTCGCGCCATCAGCTGAAGCTCGGGGTCGACGGTGGCGCGGATCGAGAGCCCACCCTCCACGACCTTCTTCTCGCCATAGCGATCCTGGGCCTCGCGCCGGATCTCCTCGACGAAATAGCCAGCCGCGATGTTGTTTGGCGAAACCGCGTAAGGGGTCACGCCGAGGGATTGCCGCTTCGCCTCCTCGCCGTCCTCGCGCTCAACGTACCCGTTCTCGACCATGCGATCGATGACATAGTTGCGTCGCTCGATTGCCCGCTCGCGATTGCGGAAAGGGTGCAGATCCGTCGGCGCCTTCGGCAGGGCTGCAAGATAGGCGACCTCTCGCAGTTCGAGCTCGTGCACGGATTTGTTGAAGTAGTTCAGCGCCGCCGCCGCGATGCCATAGCTTCCGCGTCCCGGTGTCGGCGCGCCCAGATAGATCGAATTCAGGTAGAGCTCCAGGATCTTGTCCTTGGAATATGCCCCCTCGATCCGCAGGGCGACGAGCGCCTCGCGGATCTTGCGCTCGAGGCTGGCCTCCGCTCCGACCAGGAAGTTCTTGGCGACCTGCTGGGTGATCGTCGAGGCCCCCTGCGGCCTTCTCCCGGAGCTGAAATTGCGCAGGTTGGAGAGCGCGGCCCGGGCCAAGCCTGCGAGGTCGATGCCGCCATGCCGGTAGAAATTCTTGTCCTCGGCCGACACATAGGCATCGATCACATTTTGGGGCACTGCGGTGATCGGCAGATAAAGCCGCCACTCCCGGGCGAACTCGCCGATGAGGCGCCCGTCGCCCGCGTGGACTCGGGATGTGACCGGAGGCTCATAGTCCTGCAGCCTCTCGAAATTCGGCAGATCATTCGAGTAATCCCAGACTATAAATCCAAAGACAGCAGCTATGGTAAGTGCAAAAATGGAAAAAACCGAGACAAGACCGGCTATTGAACGAAGAATAAAGCGCATGATGCGGCTTATATGATGATATAATATGGCACAAATTTGAGTGGGTGAAATTTATCTTCTTTATTTTGTGAATTTCAGAATGATATTTATTGAGCCTGAAGCCAATGAAGCGCGCGAATGGCAAGGCCGCTGCCGGAACGTACCTACTGACGTCTTTTACGACCGGCCCGCTTTTACTGCTCCCGCAATGCGGAGGGACGCGGTGCCGGACTGGGTGGTGACGGGGATGTCGCCACGGACGTGCTCCGCGTGCGAATCTTCCAAGTCTTGGGAGCGGTGGGTGCGCCCAGGAAGCTCGCCTGCCCAGCATGCCCCATCGGGTAGAGTTTTCTTTGCCGTCGCTCATAGGCTGCCGCTTGCGGGCCGCAGAGCCTGACCCGCAAATCCTCGGGTTTGGAGGTCTTCTGGTTCTGCAGCGCCCGCAGCTTGGGGCCCTTATCGTCCGCTTTCGCAAATCCGTACTGCAGGAGCTGGGCGATGCGTTCGCTTCGTTCCCGTTCGGTCGTCGCGCCCAGCACTACCGCGACCAGGCGCCCCTCGCCGCGGACGGCAAGGGAGACGAGATTTCTGCCGGATGCGCAGACGAAGCCCGTCTTGAGCCCGATCGCGCCGGGAAAGCGCCTGATAACCTCGTCGCTCGACTTCAGCACGCGCCCGTCGATGCTGACTTCCGAGCGATCGAAAAAGCGCAGATACTCCGGGAAGTTCCGGTCGATGGCGACCCCGAGCAGGGCCAGATCCCGCGCGGTGGAGACCTGCCTGCGGTCGAAGAGGCCGTCCGGATTGACGAAATGCGTGCCGGTCATGCCCAGGCGTCGGGCGGCATCGTTCATCATCGCAACAAAATCGGCCTCGTTGCCGGCGACCGTCTCGGCAATCGCGGCCGCCGCCTCGTTGGCCGACACCGCCAGCATCGCGTAAAGTGCATCCTCGAGCGACATCACGCTGCCGGGCTTGAGCCCCGACTGCACCGACTCACGGGCGAGCGCCTTCCGCGAAAAGGTGACATCCTGAGCGAGCGCCACGCGCCCGGCTCGCAACTGCTCGAAGGCGACGAACGCCGTCATCAGCTTGGTGGTCGAGGCCGGATACCAGGCGCGCCCGGCATCCTTCGACCGAAGGACCTGGAGACTGCCGGTATCGACGAGGAGGGATGGCGTCGCTTGCGCGGAAGAGGCGACCGCGATCAGAAGACCGGCAACCGCATTGCGCATAGAGATCAGAGGGAGAAACAAATCAAATCCGAGTTTCAGTATTTTCTTCTTCCGGCGGCAGGATCGCAAAACATGGTGAAATGCAAGATAGCATAGCTAACCAGATGCTCGATCGCTGCCTCTGGAATTCGGAGATTAACTTCAGTTGTATTGATCTGATTTCCCATTCAGCGCTGGATTGTGGCTGATTGATGGAAAAAATTCCCGCCGTATCGGAATCTGCTTGCGTCTGTTTCTTTCGTGCAACAACGCGCACGTCTCGCTGAAGAGGCGATCCTCTTGCTCATGCTCTCGTGTCGGCGAAATGGCACGATGCGCCGCGAGGCGATGCGGCTACGCCAGCTCGACGATCTCCGAGGCAATTTGGCGCGCTCCGACGAAGAAGCCGCGGACGGCGTCGGCGACGATCTCGTCGAGATCGTCAGGCGTGGGCGTCTGATAGACGTAGCGGCGAATTGCAACGTAGAAAATGCGCCCGTGCAGGCCCCAGAACATTTCCGTCTCGCGCTCGGCCAGAGGCCGCTGGGCCACGTCCGGCAGGCCGAGTTCGTGGCGCAGTTCGGCGCATGCGGGCTCGATCACCTCGCGCCTGACGATTGCAAGATACCGGCCTGTGATGTCGAAGGCGCGCAACCCGGAGAAGACGAAGATCCTGACCCAGTCATGATCGAAAACGCGCTCGACATACTCGAGATAGAACTGGGTCAACCGGTCCTCCAGAGCGCGTGAGCGGTCCGAGATCAGCGGCGCCCACGAGGGCTGCCAGCGGCTGAGATAGATATGTTCGTAGACGCGCTCGATCAGCGCTTCCTTGCTTGGGAAATGCCGGTAGATTGCCGAGTGGGTGATGCCCATGCGTTTGGCGAGCTCGCGCGTCTGGCCCTCGAAGCCATGCTCGGCGAAGAAGCGGATCGCCTCGCTCAGGATCGCCTGCTCCCTGTCCGTCGCACGCATGTTGCGCCGCCGCGGCCGGGTCTCGCCAGCTCCGGATGTGGTCATGCGTGCTATCGCGCTCCAGTTTCGGACCGTGCCGCGCCGAATCGGTCGCCCGAATTTGCGACCGTCTGGTCATTTTGACCAGCCCGATTGCAGCCATCCCTGCGACGGGTGTCCGGCAAAGCCATTCCCGGCCGCATTTCCTGCTTTGCCAGTCCTGCCCGAGGTTTAGCTCTACCCGGTCGGCGCCCGCTTCCCCGCCAAGGATCTCATTCGTTATATTTCATTGGATATAACGCTTTGGCCGCACAAGGGAATTTTGTAACCAGGTGGTCATTTTTGCTTGACGCCCTCCGGGGTGCGTGCATTCATTTTGAGACCAGATGGTTACAAATCTGGCCTGGAAACGCACAACGGAGTTCGGAGCCTTGAAAGCCCGAGCCTTCAGCTATTCTCGCCCCGCCACGATCGCGGAGGCGCTCACCGCCTTCGCCGAGACCGGTGGCGATGCCAGCTACATCGCGGGCGGCCAGAGCCTCGTGCCGGCGCTGGCCCTGCGCCTGCAGGCTCCCGAGCGCTTGATCGACATCGCCCATATCCCCGAGCTGCGCGGCATCTCACTGGAGGATGGCAGTTTGCGGCTGGGCGCGTTGACCCGGCATGTCGAGGCGCATGACGATCCGCTGATCGCCAGATGCGCGCCGCTTCTGGCGCTCGCCGCCCCTCATGTCGCGCACCCGGCGATCCGCAACCGCGGCACGCTGGGCGGCAGCGTCGCCCTGGCGGATCCCGCCTCCGAATTCCCCGCGATGATGCTGGCCATGGATGCCGAAATGGAGATCGCCGGTCCGGAAGGCACGCGCCGCGTTCCGGCGTCGGCGTTCTTCCAGGATCTCTATCAGACGGCGATCGAGCCCGGCGAATTGCTGGTCGCGTTCCATATTCCCGCCGCGCATCCGAAGCATCGCTGCGCCTTCGACGAGTTGGCGCGCCGGCGCGGCGACTATGCCATCGTCGGTTGCGGCGCGATGCTCGCCCTGGAGGGGGCCTTCGTCGGGGAAGCCCGCATCGCCTTCCTCTCGGTCGGCCCGGTTCCCGTGCGGGCCAGGGCGGCGGAAGCCATGCTCGCCGGAGGCGCGCTCGACGGCGAGGCCATCCGCCGGGCACAGGCGGCGCTCGCCGACGACCTCGATCCGCAGGACGACGAGCAGGTGCCGGCGGCGATGCGCCTGCATCTGGCGCGCGTCCTGCTCGGGCGCCTGCTCGGCCGGATCGCGGAGGCATCATGACAGCGGCCGTTCCCGTCACCCTCACGATCAATGGCGAGACGCTGACGCGGCTGGCCGAGCCGCGCGAGACATTGGCCGATTTCCTGCGCCGCGATCTCGGCCTGACCGGCACCCATGCCGGCTGCGAGATGGGCGTTTGCGGCGCCTGCCTCGTCATGCTGGATGGCGCGCCGGTTCATGCTTGCCTGACCTTTGCGGTGCAGGCCGTCGGCGCCGCTGTCGAGACGGTGGAAGGATTGAGCGAAAGCGCCGCGATCGCCGATTTGCAGCGTGCCTTCCACGAGCGCAACGCGCTGCAATGCGGCTTCTGCACACCCGGCATGCTGGTCACTGCGCATGGGCTGTTGATGCGCAAGGCGATGCCGAACCGGGAGGAGATCCGCGACGCCCTCTCCGGCAACTACTGCCGCTGCACCGGCTACGAGGCGATCGTCGATGCGATCGAGGCCGTCGCGCGCCGCCGCGCCGCAGGCGAGACCGCCGCCGCCTTCCTGGAGGAGCCGGCATGAACGCGCCGCTCGGCACCCTCGACCGTCCGAACTCCTATATCGGCCGCTCGGTCTCGCGCCCCAACGCCAAGCGCCTGCTGGCGGGACGGGGCCGCTACGTCACCGATCTCGTGCTGCCGCGCATGCTGCACGCCGCCTTCCTGCGCAGCCCCTATGCCCATGCCCGCATCGTCTCGATCGATGTCGCGCAGGCGCGCGCCATGCCCGGCGTGCGGCTCATCGCGACGGGGGCCGATCTGGCGAAGCTGTGCAAGCCTTGGAGCGGCACGCTCGATCACTTCAAGGGCATGAAATCGGCTCCGCAACTGCCCCTGCCGCTCGAGGAGGTGCTTTGGGCCGGCCAGGCGGTCGTGGCCGTGGTCGCCGATACGCGCGCCCAGGCGGAGGATGCGGCCGAAGCGATCGCGGTGGAGTTCGAGGAGCTGGCACCGGTGGTCGACGTGGACGCCGCGCGGGAGCCGGATGCCGACCGGGCCGCCGTCGCCGTCCCCGACAATCTGTGTTTCGGCAGCCGGCTCGATACCGGCGGCATCGACGAGATCTTCGCGGGCGCCGCCCATGTCGTCGAAGAAGAGTTCCATTTCGGGCGGCATACGGCGGTGACGCTGGAGCCGCGCGCGATCCTCGCCGACTGGGATGCGAGCGAGGGCAAGCTCACGGTCCATCACGCGACGCAGACGCCCTACCAGTTCCAGGACCTCTATTCGCGCCATTACGGTATCCCGGAAGCGAGCGTGCGCGTCGTGGCTCCCGATATCGGCGGCTCCTTCGGCATGAAGCTGCATGTCTATCACGAGGACATGGCGGTCGTGGGCCTGAGCATGCTCTGCGGGCGGCCGGTCAAGTTCGCGGCGGACCGGATCGAGTCCTTCGTTTCCGACATTCATGCCCGTGATCACCGCGTGCGCGCCCGCATGGCGCTGGATGCCGAAGGCACGATCCTGGCGATGGACGTCGACGACGTCACCGCGATCGGGCCGTTCTCGACCTATCCGCGTACCAGCGCGGTCGAGGGCAACCAGGTCATCCGGCTGATGGGCGCACCCTATCGGTTCGACAGCTACCGCGCCGAGCTTTCGGTCGTGTTCCAGAACAAGGTCCAGACCAGCCAGTATCGCGCCGTCGGCCACCCGATCGCCTGCGCCGTCACCGAGCGGCTTGTCGACATGGCTGCCGCCAGGGCCGGCTTCGACCCCGTCAGCCTGCGCGAAAGGAACCTGATCCCGGACGACGCCTATCCCTGCACCTCGCCGACCGGATACCGGTTCGAGGCGCTTTCGCACCGGAAGAGCCTCGCCAGGCTCAAGACGCTGATGGGCTACGACGCGCTGCGGGCCGAGCAGGCGGCCCTGCGTCAGCGCGGCATCCATCGCGGCATCGGCATCGCGAGCTTCGTCGAGATCTCCAATCCGAGCCCCGCCTTCTACGGCATCGGCGGCGCACGCATTTCGGCGCAGGATGGCGCCGTTCTGGCCGTGACGCCATCGGGTGACGTCCGCTGCCAGATCTCGGTGACCGAGCAGGGGCAGGGCACCGAGACCATCATCGGCCAGATCGTGGCCGATCAGCTCGGCATCGCGCGCGAGCGGGTCCGCGTCATCACCGGCGACACCGAGAACACGCCCCATGGCGGTGCGACCTGGGCCTGCCGTGGTGCCGGGATCGGCGGCGAGACCGCTCTGCAGGCGGCCCGCAAGCTGCGCGGCAACGTCCTGTCCCTGGCCGCGACGATTCTGCAGGCCAGGCCCGGCGATCTCGACATGCGCGATGGCGTCGTCGTCGACCGGTTGAGCGGCATGGAGCGCATCAGCCTCGCCGAGATCGCGCGCGTCGCTTACTTCCGCTCCGACACGCTGCCGCAGGATGCGAGCGCCCAGCTCACCGTTGCGCATCATCACGCGCCGCAGGGCTATCCCTTCGCCTTCACCAACGGCGTTCAGGGTTGCCATGTCGAGCTCGACGCCGAGACCGGTTTCGTGAAGATCCTCAGGCACTGGGTCGTCGAGGATTGCGGACGCATCATCAACCCGCTGCTGGTCGACGAGCAGGTCCGTGGCGGCGTGGTGCAGGGGCTGGGCGCGGCCTTCTTCGAGGAATGCCGCTACGACGAGAACGGCCAGCTGACCAACGGCTCGCTGGCCGACTACCTCGTGCCGATGGCCTGCGAGATGCCGGACATCGCCATCGCCCATATCGAGACGCCGACGGCCGATACCGCGCTGGGCGCAAAGGGCTGCGGTGAAGCCGGCACCGCCGCGGCATCCGCCGCCGCGCTCAATGCCGTCAACGACGCGATGGCGCCCTTCGGCGCCAGCATCGCGCAGATTCCGATGACGCCGACACGCCTGCTGAGGGCGCTCGGAACGATCTGAACAACGACAAGAACAAGGACCGTGGAGGAGACGATCATGACAGACAAGAGCAAGGGCCTGCCTTCACTCACGCGCCGCGCCACGCTCGCGGGCCTCGCTGCCGGCGGCGCGACGCTCGCCATGCCGGGCATCCTGCGCGCGCAGGGGGAAACCATCCGCATCGGCTTCCCGACGCCACTGACTGGCCCCTTCGCGGCCGAGGCCAAGGACCAGGTCAAGAGCGCAGAGCTCGCGGTCAAGCTGATCAACGACAAGGGCGGCATCGCCGGCCGCAAGGTCGAGCTGCTCGTGCGCGACGACAAGCTCAATGCGGGCGAGGCGGCGACGCGCACGCTGGAGCTGATCGAGAAGGACAAGGTCCACGCCATCGTCGGCGCGCTTTCCAGCGCCGTCCAGCTCGCGGTCAACGAGGTCACGCGGGCGCGGGGCATCATCTACGTTTCAATCAGCCAGTCGGACACCATCAACGAGATCAAGGATTTCAGCCGCTTCACCTTCCACGAGGCGCTGAACCCGCACATGACGACTGCGGCGGTGGCCAAGCACACCTTCAAAAAGGACTCCAAGGTCGCCTATCTCGTCGCCGATTATGCCTATGGCCACGAGATGCTGCGGGGCTTCAAGCGGGCGCAGCAGGCCATCGGCGCGACCAGCGTCGGCGAGATCCTGCACCCCTTCGGCGCGGCCGACTATTCGACCTTCATGCCGCGGCTGCGCTCGATGCGCCCCGACATCCTCTGCATCTGCAATTTCGGCCGCGACCAGGCGAATTCGGTCAAGCAGGCGGTCGATTTCGGCATGAACCGCCAGTCGAAGATCGTGGTGCCCGTGCTGCTGCACAACCAGCGGCTCGCCATCGGCCCCGAGGCCTTCGAGGGCGTGATCGGCGGCGCTAATTACTATTGGGGTCTCGAGGATACGATTCCGACGGCGAAGAGCTTCAACGACGCCTTCAAGGCCGCCAATGGTGGCGCCTACCCGACCGATTACGGCGCCTATGGCTTCAGCGGCGTCTATTCGCTGCTGCTCGCCATGGAGAAGGCGGGCGGGACCGACACCGACAAGGTGATCGCGGCGCTCGAGGCGCTGAAATACGACATCGCCAAGGGCCCGCAGCACTATCGCAAATGCGACCATCAGTCGGTGCAGTCGGTGCTGGTGCTCGAGTCGAAGAAGAAGGCCGAGATGAAGAACGAGGCCGACCTCTTCAAGGTGCTCGCCACGGAGCCCGCCTCGGAAACCATTCTGCGCAGCTGCTCGGAACTGGGCTTCCCGGCCTGAGCATCGCCGACACACGCGTCATGGAGGGTCCGTGATGGACGCCGAACTCATCGCGATGCAGCTCTTCTCGGGCGTTGCGCTCGGGGCGATCCTGATCATGGTCGCGCTCGGCCTGTCGATCATCTTCGGCATGCTGGGCGTGGTGAACTTCGCCCATGGCGCGCTGTTCATGATCGGGGCCTATGCCGGGCTCTGGGTCGCGTCGCTGACCGGCAGCTTCTGGTGGGGGCTGCTGATCGCCCCCATCGCCATCGGCGCCTTCGGGATGCTGATCGAGCGTTTCCTCATCCGCCCGCTCTACAAGCGATCGATCGACGACCCGCTGCTGCTGACCTTCGGGCTCGGCTATGTGCTGGTCGAGGCCGTCCGGATCGTGTTCGGCAGTGACGGAATCCCGTTCCAGACGCCGCCGGAGCTGGCCGGGGTCGCCGATCTCGGCATCGGCTTCTTCCCGATCTACCGGCTCTTCGTCGTCGCGGTCGTCGCCGTCATCCTCGTGCTGCTCTGGCTCGGGCTGGAGAAGACGAAGTTCGGGCTGATCGTGCGCGCGGGCGCCAAGGACCCGCAGATCATGCGCGTGCTCGGCGTCGACATCGCGAAGGTATGGCTTCTGGTCTTCGGGCTCGGCATCGGATTGACCGCGCTGGGCGGCGTGCTCGCCGCGCCAATGCGCAACGTCAATCCGGAGATGGGCTCGCTCGTGTTGGCGGAGGCCTTCGTCGTCACGGTTATCGGCGGCATGGGCTCGCTCGTCGGAGCCGTGGTCGCGGGGCTGCTCGTCGGCGTCGCGATCAGCATGACGGCCCTGTTCGCCCCGGAGATGGCGACGATCGTGATGTTCGCGCTGATGGCGCTCGTGCTGCTGGTGAGGCCGCATGGCCTGTTCGGCAAGCCGGTGCGTGGCTGAGGAGATGACGATGACCGTTTCCGACTCCTCCGTCGCCGCCGTCATGGCTGGCCGGGCCGGTCACAGGGGCTGGCGCGCAAGGCTGACGGCCTGGCGCGTTCCGCTCTCGGTCCTGATCTTGTGCCTGCTGCCCTGGGTGCTTCCTTCCCAGGCGCTCGCCGTGAACGTGCTGATCTACGGGCTCGTCGCGGTCGGCTACAATCTGCTGTTCGGCTATACCGGGCTGCTCTCCTTCGGCCATGCCGCCTTCTTCGGGGCCGGCGCCTATGTCACGGGGATCGCGATCGGCAAGTTCGGCCTGCCCTGGTACGCGGCCGTGGCGCTGGGTGTCGTCGCCGGGAGCGCGCTCGCCTTCGTCATCGGCCTGCTCTCGATCCGGACCCGCGGCATCTATTTCTCGATGGTGACGCTGGCACTGTCGCAGCTCGTCTACTACGTCGCGCTGCAGGCCTCCTCATTGACCGGTGGCGAGAACGGACTGCGCGGCTTCACCGTCGCCAGGATTGACCTCTTCGGCTGGACGGTCGACTTCCTCGATCCGCTGAAGAAGTACTACGTGCTCATGGTCTTCGCGGCGGCGGCCCTGTGGCTGGTCTCCCGCATCCTGAACTCGCCCTTCGGGGCGGTGATCGAGGCGATCCGCGAGAACGAGACCCGCGCGCGCGCCTGCGGCTACGATGTCGAGCGCAGCAAGCTGATCGCCTTCACCCTGTCCGGTTTGATCTGCGCGCTGGCTGGGACGCTCTCGGCCCTGCATCTGGCGATCGTGCCGCTGGACATCCTGCACTACCAGACCTCCGGAATGATCGTGATGATGACCCTGCTCGGCGGCGCCGGCAGCTTCTTCGGGCCCTTCGTCGGCGCGCTCGCCTTCCTGCTGATGGAGGACGTGGTCTCGCTCTGGACCTCGCACTGGCAGATCGTCGTCGGCAGCGTCTTCATCCTGTTCGTGCTGTTCCTGCCGAAGGGCATCTGGGGCTCGGCGCTCGCCTGGAGGGCAAGTCGATGAGCGTTCCCCTGCTCGCGGTCGAGAATATCGGCCGGCGCTTCGGCGGCTTCGTCGCGCTGGAGGGCGTCACCGCTTCCTTCGAGCCGAACAAGGTCACGGCGATCATCGGGCCGAACGGGGCCGGCAAGAGCACCTTCTTCAACGTGCTCTCCGGCGTACTGGCACCCTCGAGCGGCTCGATCCGCTTCAAAGGCAGCGACATCACCGGAACGCCGCAGCACCGCTTCGCGCATCTGGGAATCGCGCGCTCCTACCAGATCACCAACATTTTCCCGGAGCTCTCCGTCCACGAGAACGTGCGCGTGGCCGCCCAGGCCCTCCGCTCGCGCTACGATATCTGGCGGAACCGGGCCGCGATGACCGAGCTCGACGACAAGGCCGATGCCGCGCTGGCCGCCGTCGGACTGACCTCGCGGCGTGGCACGACGGCGAAGTTCCTCGCCCATGGCCAGCAGCGGGCGCTGGAGATCGCGATCGCGCTGGTCGCCGATCCCGAGCTGCTGCTGCTGGACGAGCCGACCGCCGGCATGGGGCCGGAGGAGACCAAGGACATGGTGGCCCTTTTGGAGCGGCTCGCTGCCGGGCGCACGATCCTGCTGGTCGAGCACAAGATGAAGATGATTCTCGGCCTTTCCGACCGCATCCTCGTGCTGCATCACGGTCGCCTGATCGCCGATGGCAGCCCGCAACACATCCAGACGGACCCCGAGGTCCGCCGTGTCTATCTGGGGCAGAACCATGGCTATGCTTGAGGTCGACGGCCTGAACGCGTGGTACGGCGCGAGCCATGTCCTGCACGGCATCTCGCTGGCGGTCGAGGCGGGCGAGATCGTCGCCCTCGTCGGCCGCAACGGCGCCGGCAAGACCTCGACGATCCGGTCGGTGATGGGGCTGATGCCGCGCACTGCCGGCTCGGTGCGCTTCGCCGGGGCCGAATTGCTGCCGATGCCGGCTCATGCGCGCTTCCGGCTTGGCCTTGCCTATGTGCCGGAGGAGCGGCGGATCGTGCCCGGCCTCACCGTCCGGGAGAATCTCCAGCTCGGCCTCGTTGCGACCGATGGTTCCATCGACGAGCGTCGGGCGATCGACGAGATCGCCGAGAGCTTTCCGCGCCTCAAGGAGCGCCTCGACCAGCAGGGCGTCACCATGTCCGGAGGCGAGCAGCAGATGCTTGCTATCGCGCGGGCCATGATCGCGAAGCCGAGGATGATCCTGCTCGACGAGCCCTCCGAGGGCATCATGCCCGTGCTCGTCGAGGAGATGGGCGTGCTGTTCCGGCGCCTGCGCGATCAGGGTGTCACGCTGCTCCTGGTCGAGCAGAACGTCGAATGGGCGCTGAAGCTCGCCGACCGCGCCGTGATCATCGACCAGGGCGAGGTCGTCCACCGCAGCACGGCTGCCGCGCTGCTGGCCGACAAGGCCATTCAAGAACGCTACTGCGCCGTCTGACGGGCGCGCTCCGGAGGTAATCATGGACATCACCGGCGAGCATCGCATCGCGGCCCCGCGCGAGAAGGTATGGGCGGCCTTGTTCGACGTCGAGACGCTGAAGGCCTGCATTCCCGGCTGCAAGGAGCTGGAGCAGACCTCGCCGACCAGCTTCGCCGCAAAGGTGCAGCTCAAGGTCGGTCCCGTCTCGGCGACCTTTGCCGGCACGGTCGAGCTGCAGGACATCGACGCGCCGAATGGCTGCCGCATCGCCGGCCAGGGCAATGGCGGCATTGCCGGCTTCGCCAAGGGCGGATCGCAGGTCACGCTGGTCGAGGAGGGCGGCGAGACGGTGCTCAGCTACGATGCCAAGGCCGAGATCGGCGGCAAGCTCGCCGCGCTCGGCGGCCGCCTCGTGCAGGCCACCTCGCGCAAACTTGCCGATCAGTTCTTTTCCGCCTTCACAGCTCGGCTGAAGGTGTAGCGGGCAACCTGATATTCGCCTCGCGAGGAGAAGCTTCGAGGCGGCACTGGGCGAGGCGGCTCCGAGAAGCTGGTAAGCCCCGCGCGTCGCCGTGCCTGCATCGACCACGTTCGGCTCGCTCTGAAGGTATCGGAGCGGCGGGTCTGCCGCGTGCTCGGGCAGCATCGCTCGACGCAACGCCGGATCCCCGCGCGACCGCGACGATGAGGAGAGGCTCTGCCTACGCGGTGTACCGTAACATGTTCGGTCAGATAACGAGCCGGAATTCGTCGCTAAGGCGGTTCAGGAATGGATCGGCGCGGGAGGCACCAAGACGGCCTACATCGCATCCGGTAGCCCTTGGGAAAGCGGCTTCATCCTGTCGTTCAATGCCAGGCTCCGCGACGAGCTTCTCGACGGTGAGATCTTCTATACCCTCGTAGAAGCCAAGATCGTCATCGAAAGCTGGCGACGCCACTTCAACACCGTGCGCCCGCACGGCTCGCTCGGATACAAGCCTTACGTCCCGGAAGTCTTCACCCCCGCCATGGCCGCGCAGAGGCCGACAAGCCACTAACAATCAAACCGGATCTCTCCGCGGGGGTGGATCAGCCCCCCGGAGAAATCCGCGGCCTGCGTCCGATTGCATCGGCCCGCTGCGCAGCACCGCACCGAACAGCGAGGCTATGGCCAAGCCCGCAAGTCCCGCCCCCGACCGCAGAAAGGATCTGATCCGTTCATAGAACTCCTTGCGCATCCGTTGCGTGCCGAACACCGCCATCTAATGATTGCCATCGAGCTGCGGTGCGGCCCTCCAGAGCATCGCCGCTCCCAGCAGGGCGGCGCCGATCGAGGCGGCAAAGACCGCGATCTTGGCGGCGGCGAAGTCGCCGGGGTCGGCAAAGGCCTGGCCGGCGATGAAGAGCGACATGGTGAAGCCGATGCCGGCGAGCGCGCTCGCGCCGGCGAGTTGCAGCCAGGAATACTCCGCCGGCTTGACCGCAATGCCGAGACGGACCGCCAGAGCCGTGGCGCCGAGCATGCCGAGCGGCTTGCCGAGCACCAGCCCGGCCACGATCGCGAGCAGCAGCATGCCTCGTCCTTCGAGAACGTTGGGTGCGATGACGACGCCGGCATTGGCGAGGGCGAAGAGTGGCAGCACCAGATAGCTCGAGCGGGCGCCGGCATGACGCAGCAGGCGGTCGGCCGGGGATTCCAGGCGATCGTGGATCGCGTCGAGCGCGTGCAGTGCCGGGGTCGAGGGCCCATGCCGCAGGACCTCGGCGCCATGGGCCGCTTCCGCCAGCATGATCGAGTTGGCTTGGGCGGTGAGTGCGCCGAGATTGGCCGGCGGACGCGTCGGGATGAATAGCGCCAGTACGACGCCAGCCAGCGTCGCATGCAAGCCCCCGGCATAGACGCAGACCCATAGCGCGATGCCGATCAGCGCATAGGGCGCGACGCGATAGATGTGCGAGCGGTTGAGGGCCGCCAGTGCGCCGGTCAGGACCAGCGCGGCCAGCAGATAGCCGAGCTGGAGCTTGCCCGAATAGAACAGCGCCACCACGATGATCGCGCCGATATCGTCGACGATGGCGGCGGCGGTGAGGAAGATGCGCAGCTCGATCGGCACCCGCGAGCCCATCATCACGATGATGGCGATGGCGAAGGCGGTGTCGGTTGCCATCGGCACGCCCCAGCCATGGGACCAGGGGCCGCCGGGGAGGACGAATATGTAGAGCGCCGCCGGCACCACCATGCCGCCGATCGCGCCTGCAATTGGCAGCGCCGCCGAGCGCCGGCCCGCCAGGTGGCCGACGGTGAACTCGCGCTTGATCTCCAGTCCGACCACCAGGAAGAAGATCGTCAACAGGCCGTCATTGACCCAGTGCTGTAGCGACATCCCGAAGCGGGCATCGCCGAAGGACAGCGCCAGCTCGCGATGCCAGAACGCGTCGAAGCCAGGCCCCAGCGGGGAATTGGTCAGTGCGATGGCGAGGATCGTTGCAAGCAGGAGCAGGATGCCGGCGGAGGGGCCCCAGCTTGCGAAATCAAGGGCGGCGGCCTGGAAGCGGTGGCCGAGCGTTCCCAGCATCGCGTCGAGAAAGGAGCTTTCGTCCCAGGGGCCGTCATAGCGCCGCTCATTGATGAAGAAGGTCGGCGTGAAGCGCACGCCGCTGGCATGGGAGCTGGCGATGTCGGCCTCGACACGCGCGGAGGCCCGCTCCGCCGCTTCGGCGCTGTGTGCGGGGTCGAGATCGGCGAGGCCGAGATCGCGGGCGACCGCCTCGAGATCCTCCTCGGTCAGCACCTGCGAGCGCGTCATCAGCTTGACATGGGCATCCCAGAATTGCTCCGCGGTCACTGCGCGCTCGACGAGGGCCGCGGCGCGCAACGCGATGTCGCTGCCGGTCAAGGGCCGATGGCGGAAGACGTAGCGCAGGCGCTCACCGAGCTGGTCGCGGACCTCGACGATGCGTTCATTGGCGGCGCGGCAATAGGGGCAGGCATAGCTGCCATATTCGACCAGCGTGATCTGCGCGCGTTCGGGGCCAAGGGTGTGATCGATCGCGTCATCGACCGAGCGGTCGAGGCGGTTGGCAATCGCAGCCTCGGACATCCCTGTGATCCTTCTCTTCGATGGCAGCCGCGTACCGCCCTCGTGCGGCCTTCCGGGCAAATCGATCCTGCCCATGGTAGCCACAGCCTGGGAGATGCGTCAGCATCAGTTTTGGCGCGCCGGTCATCGGTCGGGCTGTCGGGCGCGAAGGAGCGATTATGACACGTCTTCTTGGAATTTCGGGCAGCCTGCGGAAGGCGTCGTTCAACTCCGGCCTGCTGCGGGCTGCGACTGAGCTGGCTCCGGATGGCGTGGCGCTACTGGCGGGCAGCATTACGGGAATCCCGCTCTACAATGGCGATGACGAACGAGAACAGGGAATACCGCCGGCAGTGCAGGCATTGAAGCAGCAGCTTGCCGAGGCGGATGGCTTGTTGCTGTTCACGCCGGAGTACAACAACTCCTTGCCGGGCGTGTTCAAGAACGCGATCGACTGGCTGACGCGGCCGGCCTCCGACATCGGGCCGCTGTTCGGCGGCAAGCCGGTCGCAGTGCTCGGCGCTTCTCCCGGTGGCTTCGGGACGATCCTGGCGCAGGATGCGTGGTTGCCGGTGCTACGTACCCTCGGAACCCGGCCATGGTTCGAGGGACGCTTGATGGTGTCGCGGGCGCAGAGCGTCTTCGATGCCGAGGGTAATCTGACGGATGAAACCACCCGCCAGCGCCTCGCCCAGTTCATCGCCGGTTTCGCTGCCTTTACTGCCGGGCGCTGAGAAGCCGCCCGTCAGGGCGAGTGGCGCGAGAGCCAGTTCACTGCCAGATCGCGGTCCTGCTCGGTGAGCGCGTGCCCGGCCGGGATGACCTGCGCCTCGACATCCGCGCCGGCTTGGCGCAACGCGGTTTCGAGGGGCACGGCCAGATCGCGATAGGGGTCTTCGGCGCCAACCAGCAGCAGCAGTGAGACGCCGGTGAGCGCCGCCGCCGGTGGCGCTTCCAGCGCCGCTGCCGGACGCAGGAGTATAGCGCGCCGCGCCAGCTCGGGATGAAGTTGCAGGGCTGCCGCCAGGAGGTTGGCGCCATTCGAATAGCCGAGGAAGATGGTGCGCTCCGGTGCAAGGCCATAGGCTGCCCGCGCCTCCTCCATGAAGGCTGCGAGAGCCCCGGCCTCGAAGCGGATATCGTCCTGGTCGAAGGCGCGTTCGGAGCGGCGCCGGAACCAGCGCGCCGTGCCTTCCTCCGTGCTGCGACCGCGCAGGCCGAGCAGCGTGGCCCGAGGGGCGATGCGGTGAGCGAGCGGCATCAGATCGGCCTCGTTGCCGCCGCTGCCGTGAAACAGAACGATCACGCTGCCGTCGGGCTCGGCCGGCTGGTGGAAGCGATGCACGAAGGGCAAGTCGCGATAGATGACGCGCTCCTCGCCGGGCAGGGCGAATTGCGGCAGCTCGACCCGAATGTCGTCGGCTTCGCCCTGTGCATCGGGCGGGACGAAGAGCTGCGTGCCCAACGTTTCGACAGGCTCGTCGACGGTGAAGCCGGGGCCGTCCGTGGCGAATTCGATCAGGGTCCCGCCCGGTTCTCGCACGTAAAGCGAGATGAAGTACTGCCGGTCGTGCAAGGTCGTCGGGCTGGAATTGAGCTTCGAGAGCTCGCGCTCGACGCCTGACAGCCGGGCGGCGTCGGGAGCCCGGACCGCCACATGGTCGGCGGTGCCTGTGCCGGGAATACCCGGCCAGAAGCCGCCGGCATCGCGGATGTCGAGGCAGTCGCCGGCTTCCGAACGCAGGCGTTCAATGCCGCCTTCGCGGGCTTGACGGGCAAAGCCCGCATGGGAGGTCAGGAAGTGTACGGTTTCTTCCAGCGTCGCCGAAAGCAGCGTCACGCCGCGTAGCCGATGGATTCGATGCTCCGGCGGGATACCGTCGGAGGTCCAGCCTTCGCCGGACAAGGCGCTGCCGACCAGCTTCACGATGAAGCCGTCGGGGTCGCGCAGGCGCAGGACGGTTTCGCCGAATTCCTGTTGCGGTCCCTCCGCGGCCATGCCGAAGCGCAAGGCGCGTTCCAGCCAGAAGCCGATCGCCGTGGGAGCGACGGCGAAAGCGATCTCGCTGACCTGACCATGGCCGGCGCGGCCGGGCGAACCGTCTTCCCAAACCAGGAAGGTGACGAGCGAACCGGGCGAGCCTTGCGCGTCGCCGTAGAAGAGATGGAGCTGGCGGGCGTCCTCGTAGCCGCCCGTGCGCTTGACCAGGCGCAGGCCGAGGAAGCCGACATAGAAGTCGACATTCGTCTGCACCTTGCGGGTGATCAGGGTGACGTGATGCAGGCCGCTGGTCACGACAGGCCTTCCTCCGCCAGCACCTTGCGAACGTTTGCATCTGCCGCCAGCCGGTCATGCAGGCCCGCGACCCGCGGAGCATCGCGCAGGCCTTCCGGCAGTTTGGCGATGGCCCAGCGCAGCATGGGGAAGGCATAGGCGTCGATGATGCTGCGCCGCTCGCCGAGAATGAAGGCGCGATCCCCCAGATGTGCATCGAGCAGGGCGAGACGCTTGCGCACCAGGTTGCGGCCGGCTTCCCGGGTTGCTTCCAGCGCGGCGGGGTCGGTCGCGGTGGTGTACCGGTCGGGCATGAAGAGCGGGTAGAAGGAGGGATGCAGGTCGCCGGTGAAGAAGGACGACCAGCGGTCGAGTTCGGCCTGGGCCTCGAGCGTGTCCTCGCCGCCGAGCCGGGCCTGCGGATAGCGACGCGCCAGGAAGTGGAGGATCGCGCCGGCCTGGGTCAGCGTCCAGCCATCCGCGCGCTGCAGGACAGGGACCGAGCCCGCGGGATTGACGGCGAGCAGCTCGGCCGACTGATACCTGACCCGCTTGGCTTCATAGGGCTCGCCGATCCACTCGAGGACGACATGCGGAGCCAGCGAGCAGGCGCCGGGAGCGTAGAAAAGCGTGAACATCGGGTCTCCAGGCGCGAGGCGACGAGGTGCCGGCGTAAGGTGTCGAGCCGGCAGAATAGCCAATCTAGCAATACACAGCAGACGTTGGCCACAGCCTGGCCTTGAGGCAAGGCCTGAAGGTCGATGCGAAGTTCTTCTACGATCACCGTATGGACCATGACGAGCAGGACATCCGGGTTCGCGGCAATGCCGCCCTAGTCACCGGTGTCATGGAGGCGGATGTGAGCGTCGGTGGCACTGGCTGCCCCTGAAAAGTAGTCCTCGGTGAAGTAGGCTTTTGGCCCTGGAGGATGCCGCTATGGCGCAGAAGAAGCATTCGCCTGACGAGATCGTCGCGAAACTGCGACAGGTCGACACGGTCTTGCGCAGCCGCTGGTTTTCCTTCTCGAGGTCCTTCAATCGCTTCGCCTGATCCGTCTTCAGGTCTCCGAACTCTTGGCGCCAGCGGTAGCAACTCGCCTCCGTCACGCCGATCGCGCCGGCAACGGATTGCCCCTTCGAGACCAGCACATCGACCCGGCGCAGCTTTGCGACGATCTCTTCGGGCTTGTGGCGCTTCTCCGGCATCTCGGCCTTCACCAAATTCCGACTTGTGTCGACGAAACTGGTTCTATATTGGTCTATATAGTGATCGCGGCTCATGTAAGGCGCGGCAGATGGGAGTGTCCGGAGCGGTGCAAGGCGAGGGGTTCGTTTCAGTGTCGATCGAACGCTCCGCGCCGGCTGGCGGCGAAGCCGGGCAGGGTTGGCGCGTGATCTCGCAGGCCAGCGAGAAGGGCAGCGCCGCCCATAACGAAGACATCTCCGGCACCGCCGGCTCCTGCGCCTGGATCGTCGACGGCTCGGCGTTCTTCTCCGGCGCTGCCCGGACCACCGAAGAATCGGAAGGGGCCTGGCTCGTCCGGCGCATCGACGCGCTTCTGCGGGCGGGCCCGCCTGATGATCTGGCCTTCCCGGCCTGGGCCGCAGGACTCGAACGACAGCTTCAGCAGGATTATGCGGCGCTGGGTGAAGGGCATCCGGAGCGCGGGGCGGGCGAGGGGCCTTCAGCCGTGCTCGGCCTCATCCGCCTGCGGCGCGACGGGAATGCCTGCCGCATCGAGGGCGCGGTGATCGGCGACGTTTCGATCCTGATCCGGGACGGCGACCGGATCGAACGCTGGACCGACCCGTCGAGCAACCCTTTTGAAGCGAAGACCATCGCGGCCGCGACCGCCGACGGACACCGTCCCGGCGAGGTGATTTCCCCTGCGGCTTTGGCGCAGATCCTGCGCAACCGCTGCTCGCTCAACCGGCAGGGCGGCTACTGGGCGATCAACCCCGGCTTGGGGTGGCAGGCAGGCCTGCGCCTGTTCTCGGGCGAGATCTCGCCGGGGGCGATCGTGCTGCTCGCGTCCGACGGCTTCATGCGTCTCGTCGATGTCATCGCGCATTGCGACGAGGCCGGGCTGATGGATGCCGTCGCGCGCGTCGGCGCGGCAGGCGCCATTGCCGAGCTGCGCCGGCTCGAAAGCGCGGACCCGCTGGCGGGCCGCTTCCGGCGCGTCAAGATCCATGACGATGCCACCGCGCTGCTGGTGACGCCGGGAGCGCGCGACAACCATATCGAAAAGCCGTCATAAGACGACGAGAACAACCAGGGAGAGTGACAATGTTGGCCGGAATCCAGAGCAAATCCATCGTTAGGCGGACATTCGGAAAATTGGCGCTGACGCTGTTCGCCGCCGCGACCGCCTTCGCAGCGCCGGTGCAGGCGCAGGCGGAAGACATCACGGTGTGGAGCTGGCGTCAGGAGGACAAGGCGGCCTATGCCAAGCTGATCGCCGCCTTCCGCAAGCACCACCCCGATATCAACGTGAAGTTCGAAGCCTTCGAGGCGGCGAACTACAATACCGTCCTTTCCACCGCCCTGGCTGGCGGCACCGGCCCCGATGTCGTTCAGGTGCGTGCATATGGCACGCTCGGCGTCGGCAAGCCCGACTACCTCGTGCCGCTCGACACGACGATGGTGCCGGAATTCGCGAACTTCCCGGCTTCGGCGATCGCGGCCGAGACGATGCGGGCCGACGGCAAGCTCTATGCCGTGCCGCTGGCCTCGCAGACCATGCTGATCATCTACAACAAGGAACTGTTCGAGAAGGCCGGTGTGAAGCCGCCGAACACCTGGGACGAGCTCGTCGGCGTCTCCAAGACGCTGAAGGAGAAGGGCATCAATCCCTTCGGCAACGGCACGGCGACGGCCTGGCAGAACGAGACCATCGTCGGTGCGCTGCTGTCCTCTCAGATCGGCGCGCAGTTCGAGCAGGACGTGCTGGCCGGCAAGGCCGATTTCACCGATGCCCGCTTCGTCGGCGCGCTGACCAAGCTCAACGAGATCAAGGATTACTTCGCGCCGAACTTCTCGGGCGTCGACTATGCGGCCTCGCAGCAGCTCTTCGCCGCCGGCCGGGCCGCGATGTTTGCCGGCGGTTCCTTCGAGATCGCCAATTTCCTGCGCCAGAACCCCAAGCTGCAGCTCGGCCTCTTCCCCTCGCCCGTGGCCAAGGCCGGCGATCCGCGGCTGGTCGCGCTCTATTATGACGGCGGCTATGCCATCAACGCGGCGTCCAAGAAGCGCGAAGCGGCCCTGAAGTTCCTGCGCTTTGTCGGCACGCCGGAATTCGGCACGATGTTCTCGAACGAGCTGCAGAACATCTCGCCGATCAAGGGCGTGGCCTTCGAGAACCCGCTGCTGAAGGAAGTCGCGACGCTGAACCAGAGCGCGATGTCCTACATCATGCTGGTCAATTTCCGCTATCAGGAGCCGACCGGCTCGGTGCTGCTGCAGTCGGGCGTGCAGAAGATGCTCGCCGGCAAGGCGACGCCGGCCGAGATCGGCGCCGAGATCACCAAGGGTATCGCGACCTACTACGCACCCTTCAAGAAGTAAGCGCGACAGCGGCGGCGCTCGCCTGACGCTCACGGCCGGCCCACGGCCGTGAGCGCTGGCCCCGTGCCGCCGCTCGCCTCCCCGGCGCATCCCGAGGACCGAAGTCGATGCAGACGGATTATCGAAACCGCGAGAGGCGCAGGCGCGCGGCCTGGATCGCCTTCCTGATCCTGCCGCCGCTCGCGATCATGCTGACCTTCGTGGTCTGGCCGCTGCTCTCGGCCCTGAGCGCGGCCTTCTATCGCTGGGACGGCATGGCGCAGGGCGAGTTCGTCGGCCTGAAGAACTTCGCCGATGTGCTGTTCGGCGACCATTTCGCGGCGCTGACCTGGCGCGCCTTCCGCCACAACCTCTTCGTCTTCTTCGCGCTGTTCGTGGTGCAGAACAGCGTCGGCTTCCTGCTCGCCTGGTTCATCTATCGCGAGCCTTTCGGCTTCCGCTTCCACCGCATCGCGATCTTCATGCCGGTGATCCTGTCGACCGTGCTGGTCGGCTTCCTGTGGAAGCTGTTCCTCGACCCGAATTTCGGGCTGGTGAACCAGCTGCTCGAGATGATCGGGCTGGGCCAACTGCGCCAGCCCTGGCTCGGCCAGGAGACGACGGCGCTGCCGGCGCTCGTGCTGGCCAATGCCTGGCACTGGATCGGCTTTCCGGCGCTGGTCTATCTCGCCGGCATGCAGCGCATCCCGCGCGAGATCCTCGAGGCCGCCAAGCTCGACGGCTGCAATGGCTGGCAGATGCTGACCCGCGTGGTCTGGCCGCTGGTGACGCCCTCGACCACGATCACGCTGACGCTGCTCTTCATCGGCGCGTTCAACTGGTTCGAGCTGCCCTACATCATGGCCGGGCTCGACGGCTCTCCCTATGGCTCGACCGACGTTCTCGGCCTGTATTTCTACCGCACGGCCTTCGGCAACCAGACCGCCGGCCTGCAGGATTTCGGCCATGGCAATGCGCTGGCCGTGCTGATGTTCATGTTCATCGCGGTCGTCGCCACGGTCATCACCCAGTATCTGCGCCGGCGGGAGGTCGCGCTGTGATGTTCCGTGCCGCCAGCAACGACCCGCTCTTCCCGCGCAGCAGCGCCGGCAGCCTGATCGCCGCCGCGCTCCTGATCGGCAATTCCGTGCTGATGCTCTATCCGATCGTCATCATGGTCTTCTCGGCCTTCAAGACGACGCCGGAGATCTTCGACGCGCCCTTCGCTGTGCCGGATTTCGCCTATGTCGAGAACTTCAAGCGCATCTGGGGCGAGACCAGCCTGCCCAGCTATTTCGTCAACTCGGTTATCATCACCGGGACATCGATCCTGCTGACGCTGGTGCTCGGCACGATGGGGGCCTACGGCCTGGCGCGCTACAGCTTTCCCGGCAACTCGGCGATCTTCATGTTCTTCCTAGCCGGGCTGATGCTGCCGCTGAAGCTCGCGGTGATCCCGCTCTTCCTGCAGATGCGCGATTTCGGGTTGCTCGACACCCGGATCGGCCTGATCCTGATCTACACGGCGATGGGCCTGCCCTCGACGATCTTCATCATGACGGGCTTCCTGCGCACCTTGCCGGTCGAGCTGGAGGAGGCCGCGCGCATCGACGGTGCGTCAGAGCCGCGCATCATGCTCTCGATCATGCTGCCCTTGTCGATTCCGCCGATGGTGATCGCCGCGATCCAGAACGCGGTGCCGACCTGGAACGACTTCTTCTTCCCGCTGGTCTTCATCCAGACCGACGCCCGCAAGACCCTGCCGCAGGGCCTCTCGGTGTTCATGGGCGAATACACCACCGACTGGGGTATGCTCTTCGCCGGCCTAACCATTGCGGCCCTGCCGCTGACCCTGGTCTACATCCTGATGTCCAGACAGTTCATCCGCGGCATGACCGCCGGAGCGGTGAAGTGACGACCGAGCCCCTGATCCCGCCTCGCAGTCTCGCGGTCTCCTGCCAGGCGCGGGCCGACAATCCCCTGCACGGCCCGGCCTTCATGGCGGCGATGGCGCAGGCGGCAGAGCAGGGTGGGGCGCTAGCCCTGCGCGCCAATGGCCCGACCGATATCGCCGCGATCCGAGCCGTGAGCACCTTGCCGATCATCGGCATCCTCAAGCGCTGGGACGACCGTTTCCCGGTCTACATCACGCCGGATTTCGCCAGTGCGGTCGCTATCACCGGAGCCGGCGCCGACATCATCGCTGTGGATGCGACCGACAGGCCGCGCGACGGCGAGCCGCTGGACCGGCTGATCGCCCGCATTCGCGACGAGTTGGGCAAGCCGGTTTTCGCCGATTGCGCGACGCTGGAGGATGGCGTGCGGGCGGCCGCGCTAGGCGCGAGCTATATCGCGACGACGCTCTCCGGCTATACGTCCGAGACGGAAGCACGGAAGGCGGTCGGACCCGATATCGCGCTGATCGAGGCCCTCGCCAGGGCGGTTTCCGTGCCGATCGTCGCAGAGGGGCGCTTCGAGCAGCCGGAACAACTGGAGACTGCCTTTGCCGCCGGCGCCCATGCCGTCGTCGTCGGCACGGCTATCACCAATCCCCGCGAGATCACCCGCCGTTTCGCCCGCCATGCCGGCGCCTGACGCCGACCTCGGCCTCGGCATCGAGACGGGCGGCACCGGCTCACGCTGGTGTCTGTCCGCCCCTTCGGGCGCGATCCTGGCGCGCGGGGAAATGGAGCCGATGACCGGCCATGTCTTCACGCAGGCCGAGCGTGAGCGGGTCGGCGGTATCTTTACGAGGTTGGCGGTCGAACTTGAGACTATCGGCCGGCCGTCAGCCGTCGTTGCCGGCGTCACCGGCCTCGGACCGGAGAGCGCCGTCCGGGCCGTCTTCTCTGAGATCCTGACCTCGGCCTTCGGCTGTCCCGAGACGAAAATCCTTGTCGTCGACGACATGTGGCTGGGCTATCGCGCCCGCTTCCAGCCCGGCGAAGGCATCATCGTCTATTCCGGCACAGGCTCGATCGGCTACCACCTCGCCGCCGACGGAGAGATCATCCGCGCCGGCGGCCGCGGCGTGCTGATCGACGATGGTGGCTCCGCTGCCTGGATCGCGGCAGACGCCTTGCGCCGGTTGCTGCGCCGCGAGGACGAAGCCCCCGGCTCCGGCTGGGACAGCGCGCTCGGCCGTTCATTGGCGCAGGCACTGAGCGAGCCCTCCTGGGACGCCGTGCGCACCCATGTCTATGGCGGCGATCGCGGCAGCCTCGGCCTGTTGGCGCGCGCCGTCGCTGTGGCGGCGGAAACGGGCGATGCCGTGGCTGCCGAGATATTCACGCAAGCCGGCGGGGAATTGGCAAGGCTCGCACTCGCGTTGAAGGTGCGCGTCGGGGCTAAACCGGTCGCTCTCTGCGGCCGCGCCGCGACACTCTCACCGCTGATCGCTCAGCGCTTCCGGGCGCTCGTGACGCCGCCGGTCACGCTGGACGAGATTCCGGTAGATGTGCCTGCCTGTGCCGCAAATCTCGCCTGTGAGTTGGCTCGATCGGATGAGAACCGGCCCTAGGAGCAGCATGGCGACCGTCTATTTCGTCACCCACCCCGAAGTCGTCGTCGATCCGCAGGTCCCGGTGCCGGACTGGGGATTGTCCGCCATCGGCTGGGCGCGCATCGAGGCCTTCTGCCAGCGGTCTGAACTGGCCGGTGTCACCGACGTCTTCACCAGCGACGAGCGCAAGGCGATGGATTGCGCCGAGGCTTTGCAGCGCGCCCGTGGCCTGCCCTTCGCGACCTGCGAAGACCTGCGCGAGAACGATCGCTCGGCCACCGGCTATGTCGCGCCGCCGCGCTTCTGGGAGATCGTCGACCAGTTTTTCGGGGAGCCGGATACCAGCATCCTCGGCTGGGAGACGGCGCGGGCTGCGCAGGCGCGAATCAAGGCCGGTGTCGGGGCTTGCATCGCGGCGCGACGCGGCACGGGCGATCTCGTGATCTTCGCTCATGGGGGTGTCGGCACGCTGCTGCTCAGCGATCTCAAGGGCGAGCCGATCTCGCGCCGGAACGGCCAGCCCATCGCCGGAGGCGGCTGCTATTTCGCCTTCCACATGGAGAGCCGCGGCCTACGCCATGGCTGGCGCGACATCGTCCCCGACGGGGCCGGTGCTGCGTCCTAAACCCTCGGCCGGACCAGCGAGAGCGCCCCGGCGATCGCGTCGCTCTTCACATGCGACAGCCGGCGCCGGACATCCGGCGCGAGCCAGGCTTCCATCGCCGAGGACAGGCCGCCGATCAGCGCCACGCGCGGCACACCGCGCTCGAACAGCGTGCGCACCATCGCGTCGATCATCGCGGCGGCGTTCTGCATGATCATGCGGGCATGGGAATCGCCGAGATCGGCATGGCGCAGCACCAGCGGCGCCAGCGTCGCGTAATCGGTGGCATGGGCCTTGTCCATCCAGGCGATGACCTCGAAGGGATCGGCCTCGAAGCGCGCCAGCACGTCCTGCGTGAAGCGCGTTGTCGGCTCGCGCCCGTCATGGGCGCGCAGCGAGACGCGAATTGCCGCAAGGCCGAGATCGGCGCCGCTGCCCTCATCACCGATCGGAAAGCCGTAGCCGCCGATCCGGACTTCCTCGCCGTTCACCCGGGCGAGCCCGATCGAGCCGGTGCCGATGATGACGATGCCGCCATCCTCGCCGGCATGCGCGCCGAGGCAGGCGGCCAGACCGTCGCTTTCGAAGACCGTTTCCGCGAAGGGCGTCTTCCAGGCGGCGAGCGCCTCCTGCATGCCCTTGCGCCCGATGCCGGCGAGGCAGATGCCGGCATGGATCCGCGCGAAATCGGCTTCGGTCAGCCCGGCCTCGGCGATCGCGCCGCGCGCGGCAAGCATCACGGCAGCAAGCGAGGTGTCGAGTCCAAGCCGGAGCGAGGCCGGGCCGGCGATGCCTGAGCCCAGCACCTCGCCTTGGGCGGTTTCGAGGCGGCAGCGGCAGCCGGTGCCGCCGCCATCGACCCCGAGATAGAGATCGGCTGGCGCGCTCATGCCGGGACCCGCTCGATATCGGCGCCGCAACGCTTGAGCTTGCGGTCGAGCGCCTCATAACCTCGGTCGAGATGGTAGATGCGGCTGACCACGGTCTCGCCCTCGGCAACGAGGCCGGCCAGCACGAGGCTGACCGAGGCGCGCAGATCGGTCGCCATCACCGGCGCCGCCTTCAGGCTGGCGACGCCGCGGACGGTCGCGCTCGTGCCCTTCAGGGTGATGTCGGCGCCGAGCCGGACCAGTTCCGGCACATGCATGAAGCGGTTCTCGAACACGGTCTCGCGGATCAGCGAGGTGCCGTCGGCAACACTCATCAGCGCCATGAACTGCGCCTGCAGATCGGTCGAGAAGCCGGGATAGGCCTGGGTCATGATGTCGATGCCGGTGAGCCGACCGGGGCGCGTCACCATCAGGCCGCGGTCGCTCGGCCAGAGCCTGACGCCGGCCGCCTCAAGCGCTTCGCCAACCGCTGCCAGATGCTCGAGCCGCGCGCCGACCAGTTCGAGCTCGCCGCCGGTGATCGCGGCGGCGACCGCATAGGTGCCGGCCTCGATCCGGTCAGCGACGATCTCATGGGTCGCGGGCGAGAGGTTCTGCGCGCCCTGGACCAGCAGGCGGTGGCTGCCGATGCCCTCGATCCTGACGCCCATCGCGGAGAGACAGCGCGCGAGATCGAGCACCTCCGGCTCCTTGGCGGCATTGACGATCTCGGTCTCGCCTCTGGCGAGGCTCGCCGCCAGCAGCGCCGTCTCGGTCGCGCCGACCGAGGAAAAGGGGAAGACGATCCGCGCGCCGGTCAGGCCTCGCGGCGCCCTGGCCTCGACATAGCCGCCGGCCACATTGATCTCGGCGCCGAGCGCTTCGAGCGCCTTGATATGGAGGTCGATTGGCCTTGCCCCAATGGCGCAGCCTCCCGGCAGCGAGACACGCGCCTCTCCGAAGCGCGCCACCAGCGGTCCGAGCACCAGAACGGTCGCGCGCATCTTGCGGACGGTGTCATAGCTCGTCTCGCGCGGGCCTGCTTGGGCGGCATCGAGTGTCAGCGCATCGGCGGCCCGGCCCGAGAACGTTACGCCATAGCCTTCGAGCAGGGCCTGCATCGTCTTGACGTCGACGACATCCGGCAGATTGCGCAGGGTCAGCGGCTTGTCCGAAAGCAGCGAGGCGGCGAAGGCCGGCAGCGCCGCATTCTTCGCGCCGCGAATCTCGACCGTGCCGGATAGCCTCTGGCCGCCCCGGATCAGGAGTTTGTCCATCAGCCCTGTCTCCGTGCCGGAATCATTAGCTTCTCATAGCGCAGGAAGCGATGCAGCGCTCCGGCGAACTCCCGCTCGTAGTCACCAGCGACCTGCCAGCCGGCCCGCTCATAGAAGCGCTGCGCGCCTTCATTCGCGGCGAAGACTTCGAGTGATCGGGCGCCATGGGCCTCAGCATGTGCGAGCAGCGCGGCGCCGTGGCCTTGACCGGTCTCGGCGGCGAAGAGCATGGCGATGTGCCCGTCCTTGACCAACAGCACGCCGCACACGCCGTTCTTGTCGAGGACGGTCAGCTCCGACAGCTCGCGGGCGAAGCGTTCGGCGAAATGCGCCTGGCCGAAGCCGAGCGCGGCATCGCCGATGATCGGCTGGAAATGCGTGGCATAGGCTTGGGCCATCAGCGCGGCGGCCGGCGCGATATCGGCCGCGACCGCCCTGCGGATGATCACGACTGGCCCCGGAGCCGCGGATCGAGCTCGTCGCGCAAGGCGTCGCCGAGCAGGTTGAAGCCGAGCGAGAGCAGGAGGATGCCGAGCCCGGCGAAGATCGCGTTCCAGGGCGAGAGCAGCACGAAATTGCGGCCCTCCGCCAGCATCAGGCCGAGCGAGGGCGTTGGCGGCTGGGTTCCGAGCCCGAGGAAGGAGAGCGAGGCCTCGACCAGGATCGCCGCCGAGAGCAAGAGCGAGCTCTGCACCAGGATGACCGAGGCGAGATTGGGCAGGATATGGCGCAGCATGATCCGGAGATCTGTCGCGCCGATCGAGCGGATGCCGGCGACGAAATCGCTCTCGACCAGCACCATGGCCGGTCCCCGGATCAGGCGCGCGAAGATCGGCACATAGACCACGGCGATGGCGATCGCGGCGCTTTCCGTGCGCGGGCCGAGCATCGCGATGATGCCGATCGCCAGCAGCATCACCGGGAAGGCGAAGAGGATGTCCATCGCGCGCATGATGATGCGGTCCCACCAGCCGCGATAGAAGGCGGCGAGGAGGCCGAGGCTGCCGCCGATCAGCAAGGCCAGCCCGACTGCGATACCGCAGGCGATCAGCGCCGTGCGATAGCCATAGAGGATGCGCGAGAGGATATCGCGGCCGAGATGGTCGGTGCCGAGCCAATGCGCCACGCTCGGCCCCTTCATCCGGGCGACGATGTCCTGCGCCAGCGGGTCATAGGGCGCGATCAGCGGCGCACCGAGCGCGAGCACGATCTGCAGGACGACGAAGATGCCGGCGACGATGGCGATGCGGCGGCTCTGGCTCATGACGCGGTCCTGAGCCTTGGGTCGATCAGTGCATAGGCGAAGTCGACCAGCGCGTTGACCAGCACGAAGCCGACGGTGACGACAAGGATCGTGGCCTGGACCAGCGGGTAGTTGCGCTCGGCGATGGCGCCGAGGATCAGGCGGCCGAGGCCGGGGATCGAGAAGACCTGCTCGACCACGATCGCGCCGCCGAGCAGATAGCCGGTCATGATGCCAACGCTGGTGACGAAGGGGATCAGCGCGTTGCGCAGGGCATGCCGGTAGAGCACGGCCCGCTCGCCCAGCCCCTTGGCGCGGGCGGTGCGGATATAATCCTGGCCGAGCGCGTCGAGCATCGCGGTGCGCACCAGCCGCGACAGATTGGCGAGAATTGGCAGCGCCAGCGCAATCGCCGGCAACAGCAGCCGCTGGAGATTGCCGAGCGGGTCCTCGCTGAACGGCACATAGCCGAGCGAGGCGAAGCTCGGCGCCAGCGTCGCGACCGTGATCAGCATGACGATGCCAAGCCAGAAGGAGGGGATGGTGAGCCCGGCGATGGCGCCGACGCGCAGCACCAGATCGGCCCGCCCGCCGCGCCAATGCGCCATCAGGCAGCCGACCGGAATCGCGAGCCCGGCCCCAAGCACGAGCGAGAACAGGGTGAGTTGGAGCGTCGGCCAGATCTGGGCGGCGATCTCCTGCATCACCGGGCGGCCGGTCCAGATCGAGGTGCCGAAGTCGCCGCGCACGGCATGGCTGAGCCAGACCCAGTATTGCTCCAGCAAGGGCCGGTCGAGCCCGAGCGAGCCGCGCATCGCGGCGATACGCTCGGGCGTCACCTCGGTATTGGCGCCGAGCATGATCGCCACCGCGTCGCCCGGGATCAGCCGGATCATCAGGAAGATGATCACGGAGATCCCGAACAGCACGATCAGGAGGTCGAGGCTGCGCTGCAGCAGGTGACGGAGCATGCCTCGGCCTTTGTCAGGTCAGCGCAGGCTGGCGCGGCCGAGCGAGACCAGCGAGCGGTTGGCGTAGATGTCGTAGCCCTGCAGATTGCTGCGCACCGCACTGAACAGCGTGGGGTAGGCGATATGCGCCGCCGGCCCCGTGCAGCCCAGGATCTTCTGCGCGTCGCGATAGACGGCCTGGCGCGCCGGCTTGTCCAGCGTCGCGCGGCCCTTGTCGAGCAGCGTGTCGAGTTCCGGGTTGCTGTACTTGAAGACGTTGGTCGAGCCACCGGTGCGGAAGGCGCGGTAGAAATAATCGTCCGGCTCGATGCTGCCGGCATTGGTCGAGGCGAAGAGGTCGAAATTCGAGTTGCGCCAGTCCTGCACGAACTGGCCGAGCTCGGGGTTCTTGAGCTCCACCTTGAAGCCGGCCTTGCCGAGCTGCTGCTGCACCACCTGCGCGATGTCGCGGATGTCCTGGCGCGGCAGCACCGTCATGCTCACCGTAACCGGCGTCGCGACGCCGGCCTCCTTGAGCAGTGCCTGGGCCTTGGCCGGGTCATAGGCGTAGCAGGGCAGGTCCTTCACATCGATCGCCCAGTCCTTTAGCACGGCCGGGAGCGGGGCCGCCGGCGTGCCGCTGCCGAACAGCGCGGCATCGATGATCTCCTTGCGGTTCAGCGCGTAGTTCAGCGCCTCGCGCACCTTCACGTTGTCGAAGGGGGGCTTCGACGTGTTCATGCCGATCAGCGTGTAGGCGAGTTCCGTCGTCTCCCGCATCGCGATATTCGGCTTGCCCTTGAGCTGGAGCGCGGTCGCCGCATCGATATGTGGCAGGAGCGCGAACTGGCCGTTGCCGATGCCGACCTGACGGGTCGCCGCTTCCGGCACGAAGTTGAACTTCACCCCGGCGAGCTTGACCTCGGCGGCATTCCAGTAGCCGGCATGCTTGGCGAGGCGGATGAAGCCGTTCGGCTGCCACTCCTCGAACTTGAATGGACCGGTGCCCATGGGCGCGCGCTGCAGCGCGTCCTTGTTGCCCTCGAGCCCGCGCGGAACGATGGCGATTCCGGTGAGCGAGGCGAGCAGCGGCGCCGACGGCTCCTTGAGCTTCAGCTCCAGCGTGGTCGCATCGACGGCGGTTGCGCTTTCCATCGCGGAGAGGCGGCTGGCGAGCGGCGAGCCGACATCCTTCGACAGCACACGGCGCAGCGACGAGGCAACGTCCTCCGCCTCCATCGGCTTGCCGTCATGGAAGGTGACGCCGGGGCGGAGCTTGAAGGTCACCGTCTTGCCGTCGGCCGAAGCGGTCCAGGACTGGGCCAGCCCCGGGACGATGTTGAGGTCCTTGTCGAGCGCGGTGAGGCCCTCATAGATCGGGCCGAGCACGATCTGGGACGAGGCGAAGGCCGTGACGATATGCGGGTCGAGGCCGGCGGGCGAGGCCTCGACGGCGACTTCCAGCGTCTGGGCGGAAGCGGCGCCCGCGAGAAGCGCGAAGGCGGCCGCGGCGACACTGCAGCGCAAGGTGCGGCGCAGCCCAGAACCCTGTTTCACGACACGAAGCATGACAACCCCTCCTGATGTGACGACGGCGCCTGTTCCGACGCTCGTGCGAAGCTTATCGCATATGGACCACTTGCGGACCAATCTGGACAACGCTTAACCGATCGCCTAGAGCCGGTGCAAGCCTCGAAGCAGCGACTCCGAGGGTTTACAGGGGCGGAATGACGATGCGAGACCTCGACAAGCCCGTGTTGACCGCGATCGGCGTGATCAGCGGCACCTCGATGGATGCGATTGACGTCTCGATCGTCGAGAGCGACGGCCGCGAGAAGCTCAGCTTCGGCCCCGGTGCCGGCTATCCCTATCCGCCCGAAACCCGCCGCCAGTTGCAGGCGCTGGTCGCCGAGGCCGAGCGTGCAGTCACCGAGCCGCTGGTCGAGCTCGAAGCCGCCGTGACCGCCGCCCATCTCGATGCGGTCAAGCGCTTCATGGCCGAGCAGGGCATCAAGCCCGAGAACGTCGATCTCGTCGGCCTGCACGGCCAGACCGTCTATCACCGCCCCGAGATCCGCTTCACCCGTCAACTGATCGACGGGCCTGCCGTGGCGCAGGCGCTCGGTATCCCGACCGTCGACCGTTTCCGCCATGCCGATGTCGAGGCCGGCGGCGAGGGCGCGCCCTTCGCGCCGCTCTATCATCGCGCGCTCGCCCAGGGGCTGGAGCAGCCGGTGATGGTGCTCAACCTCGGCGGCGTCGGCAATGTCACCTATATCGACGGCGACGAGGTGATCGCCTTCGACACCGGCCCGGCCAGCGCGATCCTCGACGATTTCGTGCTGCGCCGCCTGGGCAAGACCTATGATGCGGATGGCGCATTGGCCGCGAGCGGCAAGGTGCGCGAGGATCTCGTCGCCGAGTTCATGGTCAATCCCTATTTCGACCGCCCGGCGCCCAAGTCGCTGGACCGCAACGATTTCCACCGCCGTGCCCAGGTGGTCGAGTCGCTTTCCGATGCCGATGGCGCGGCGACGCTCGCGGCCTTCACGGTCGAGAGCGTGGTCGATGCGCTCCGGCATGTGCCGAAGGCGCCGCGGCGCTGGCTCGTCACCGGTGGCGGCCGGTTGAACGGCCATTTCATGCGCCGCCTGCGCGAGCGCCTCGGCGTGCCGGTCGAGCCGGTCGAAGCGGCCAACTGGGCCGGCGACGTCATCGAGGCGCAGACCTTCGGCTATCTCGCGATCCGTTCGGTGAAGGGTCTTCCGCTGAGCCTGCCCGGTACGACCGGCGTGCCGCAGCCGTTGACCGGTGGGCGATTGAACCTGCCGGCCTAACGCCGGAGCAGCCAGCAAGCTCCGATGATCAGCGTGGCGCCGAGCACGGCCTGCGCCGTCGGCATTTCCGCGAAGAAGACAAGGCCGATCAGGATCGCCCAGATCAGCCCGGTATACTCGACCGCGACCAGGCGGCTTGCTTCGCCGCGGGCGAAGGCCAGCGCCAGCGCGACATGGCCGGCAAGGCCCAGCGCGCCGATCAGGATGAAGGCGGGCCAATCGGCTGATGCGATCGGCGCCCAGAACAATGTCGCCGGCAAGGCAAGGATGGCCGCCGGGATCGCCGACTGGAACAGCGCGATCGTCAGTGGCGGATCGCCGCGCTTCGCCCGCTGGCGCAGCAAAACGATCGAGAGCGCATAGGCCACGGCACATCCGAGCACGGCGGCGATTCCGAGCGCCCGCTCCGGCGCGATCGTCGCAAGGCTGACACCGCCGGCCGTGACGATGACGCCGGCGAATCCGAGCGCCAGCGCCAGATAGACCAGCGGTTTCGGCCGCTCGCCGAGCAGCGGGATGGCGATCAGCGCGACCAGAAGTGGCGCGATGAAGGAGATGATGAAGACCTCCGCCAGCGGCAGCACCGCGAGCCCGTAGAAGAAGCCGAGCGTCGACAGCGCAACCAGAACGCCGCGCAACAGGTTGCCGGTGATGACGCCGCGATCCGGCAGCGGCGCACGCAGCGCCAGGAAGAGCAGGGTGCCCATCACCGCCGTCACTGCGAAGCGCAGGAAGGTGAGGTGCAGGGCGCTGTAGCGCGGCGAAAGCTCCTTCACGACGCCGTCCATCACTGTGAGCAGGGCGATGCCGATGAGGCCGAGCAGGAAGGGCGGAACGGCGGTGGTCAGGCGGGCGGCGCGCGCGGGAAGCGAAATCTGCGGTTCTGGCTGCGTCATGGCTTCCCTGTCCGCTTCCGGCTTGCTACTGGGCTAAAGTGGACTTAATTTGGTCTGGTCACAAGAGGCAGTTCATGGCGACGGAAGATGTCAGCGCACGCTTTCAGGATCTCGATGCCTGGGGCGATCTCGATATCCTGAAGGCGCTCTACGAGGGCCAGCTCGCAGCGGTCGCGGCGATCGCGACCTCGCTGCCGGCGATCGCGGAGGCGGTCGCCGCCGCCGTGCCGCGGCTCGAGGCCGGCGGGCGCCTGATCTATGCGGGAGCCGGCACCTCCGGGCGCATCGGCGTCCAGGACGGCGCCGAGCTGACCCCGACCTTCGACTGGCCGGAGGAGCGCCTGGGTTTCGCCATCGCCGGCGGCGACGAGGCGATCCTGCATGCGGTCGAGAATGCCGAGGATTCCGTCGATGACGGCACCGAGGCGATGCGCCGGGCCGGGATCGGCCCGAACGATGTCGTCATCGGCCTCGCCGCCAGCGGACGTACGCCCTATACGCTCGCCGCCATCGGCGAGGCCAAGGCGCGCGGCGCGCTGACGCTCGGCGTTGCCAACAACCGCGGCTCGGCCCTGTTGCGCACCGCCGATCTCGGCATCCTCATCGAGACCGGGGAGGAGGTCGTCGCGGGCTCGACACGGATGAAGGCGGGCACCGCGCAGAAGATCGTGCTCAACCTGTTCTCGACCCTGCTGATGATCCGGTTGGGCCGTGTCTATCGCGGCTTGATGGTCCATATGCGGGCGACCAATGCCAAGCTCAGGCACCGCGCGGCCGAGATGGTCGACATGATCACCGGCTGCGGCCTGGAAGCGGCGGCCCGTCACCTCGACCGCGCCCGTGGCGACGTCAAGCGCGCGGTGCTGCTGGCCAGCGGTGCCGATGCCGTTCTCGCCGAAACCCTGCTCGGCCGTCATCACGGCAATCTGCGGCACGCTCTCGTCGAGCTTGGTTCCGGGGCGGCGGATAAGGCCCCGACCGCATCCAAGGCGGCGCCGTGAGCGAGGCCTCTCCCGGACGTGGCTCGCGGCGTCCGCGCGAGGCCGCGACGGATGCTGCGACCGAGGCCATGCCGGCCAAGCAGCAGGCGATCCTGCAGGCGCTTGCCGGCGATGACCCGACACCGCGCTATCTGAGGCTTGCCGGCGCATTGGCGCGGCTGATCGAGAGCGATGTCTTCCAGCCGGGCGATGCCGTGCCCTCGGAGCGCGACCTGGCTCAGCTCACCGGCTACGCCCGCGTCACCGTGCGCAATGCCATCGACGAGCTCATCCGCAGCGGCACCCTGTCGCGCCGCCATGGCTCGGGCACCTTCGTCGCCTCGCGCATCGAGCAGCCACTCTCGGTTCTGGCGAGCTTTTCGACCGATATCGAGAATCGCGGCGGTCGACCCGGTTCGGTCTGGCTCTCACGCGAACTGACGCGGCCGAAGCCGCAGGAATCGATGGCGCTCGGGCTCGGCCCGGGCGACGGCGTGGTGCGGCTGACGCGCGTCAGGACCGCGGATGGCGAGCCGCTGGCGATCGAATGCGCGGTCGTGCCCGCCAGCATCCTGCCCTCGCCCGATCTGGTCGAGATGTCGCTCTATGCCGCTCTCGCCCAGCGCGGCGCGGTGCCGGCCCACGGCGTGCAGCGCATCCATGCCGGCCTCGCCACGGCCGAGGAAGCCCGGCATCTCGGCGTGCCGGCCGGCAGCGCCCTGCTCAGGATCGAGCGCCGTGCCTTCCTCGCCAATGGCAAGCCGATCGAGTTCACCGTCTCCGCCTATCGCGGGGACCGCTATGATTTTGTCGCGACCCTCAAGGGTGAAGCCATGGGGCCGCAATCATGAGCCATTCCGACCGATCGATGTCGCTGATGTCGGCCGAGGTGGCGGAGATTCCGCAGGCCGCTGCGCGCCTGCTGCAGGACGGGCGGGACGCGATCGCGCAGGTCGCGGCGGCGCTCGACATGCGGCGCATCAGCCATGCGGTGGTCAGCGGCCGCGGCAGCTCCGGCCATGCCGGCACCTATCTGCGCTACCTGATCGAAACCCGCCTCGGCCTGAGCGCGGCCCCGGCCGCTCCCTCGGTCGTGACGCGCTACGGTGCTAACCCCCGCCTCGGCGAGGCGCTCTACATCCTGATCTCGCAATCCGGTCGCAGCCCGGACCTGGTCACTGCTGCCGAGCAGGCCACGGCCGCCGGCGCGCAGACCATCGCCATCGTCAACGACGCGAACTCGCCTGCCGCCCGTGCCTGCCGCCATGTCATCCCGATCGCTGCCGGGCCCGAACTCGCTGTTGCAGCGACCAAGACGGTGGTGAACACCATGCTCGCCGGCCTGCTGCTGGTCGGTGCCCTCGCCGAGGACAAGGCTCTCACCGCTGCTGCGGAAGCCGCGCCCGAGCGGTTGGCGCGAGCGCTCGCCCTCGACTGGTCGCCCTGGGCGCAGCGCTTGTCATCCGCACCCACCGGCTTCGCGATCGGGCGCGGGCTCAGCCTCGGTCCTGCCCGCGAGGCCGCCCTCAAGGCGGCGGAAGTGCTGGGCGTGCCGGTGCTGGCCTATAGCGCAGCCGAGGTCCTGCATGGGCCGAAGGCTGCTATCCGCAGCGAGCATCCGATCCTCGGGCTCAATGCCGGCGGTGAGGTTTCCGACAGCATCGAGGACGCGCTGGCGACGCTCGGCCTGCAGGGCAGCCCGGTCTTCTCGGGCACCGGGGCACAGCCGAGCCTGCCGGGACTTGGACCGGGCGAACCGGTGCTCGACGCGATCGCTCTGCTGGTGCCGGTCTATCGCGCGCTTGAAGCGGAGGCAGCCCGCCTCGGCCGCGACGTGGATCGCCCACCCGGACTGCTGAAGGTCACGGAGACGCTGTAATGGCGGTAGCTCGGCAAGCTTGGCGCACGAAACGCCTGTTCGATGGTGCTGAGATCCTGAGCGATCGGATCGTCGTCGCCGAGGACGGGGTCGTCAGCGCGATTCTGGTCGCCGGTGCCAAGCCCGATTGTGCGGTCGAGGACCTGCCCGATGACGCCGTGCTAGCGCCGGGCTTCGTCGACATCCAGGTCAATGGCGGCGGCGGCGTCATGCTGAATGACAGCCTGACAGTCGAGGGTGTCGCCGCGATCTGCGAAGCCCATGCCCGCTTCGGCACCTGCTTCCTGCTGCCGACGCTGATCAGCGCCAGCCGCGCCGATATCGCCCGGGCGATCGCTGCGGCGCGGGAGGCGATCGCGCAGGGCGTGCCGGGCGTCCTAGGGGTGCATCTCGAAGGCCCCTTCATCAATCCTGAGCGCAACGGCGCTCATCCGCTCGCCAATCTGCTGCGGCCAGAACCTTCCGATATCGATCTGCTCGCATCGCTCGGGCCTGCCGGCGTGACGCTGGTGACGCTGGCGCCGGAACGCGTGCCGGAGGGCTTCATTCGCGCGCTGGTCGATCGTGGCGTCAGGGTCTGTGCCGGCCATAGCAACGCCACCGCCGCGGAAATGGCGCGGGCTCGCGCCGAAGGGCTCTCCGGCGTCACGCATCTGTTCAACGCCATGTCGCAGCTCGGCTCGCGCGAGCCCGGCGTGGTGGGCGCGGCGATGTCCGATCTCGGACTCGCCGCCGGCATCATCGCCGATGGCCACCATGTCGCCTGGCCCTCTTTCCAGGCGGCGTTCCGCGCCATCGGGCCCGAGCGGATGATGCTCGTCACCGATGCCATGGCGACGATCGGCTCACCACGCGATGCCTTCGAATTGTTCGGCGAGACGATCCGCGTCAGCGAAGGGCGGCTGGTCAATGCCGAGGGCCGGTTGGCCGGAGCCCATCTCGACATGAATGCCGCGATCCTCAACGCGCATCGCCACGGCGGCGCGACCCTGGCCGAGGCGCTCGCGATGGCGAGCACCGCGCCAGCGGCCTATCTCGGCCTCTCCGCCAGCCATGGCCGGATCGCGCCGGGCCGGAAGGCGATCTTTTCCGTGCTGCGGACAGCGGCCCCCATATCCGCCTAGTCGCACCGCGCCCCCTGGCTGAATCTGCCACGCATCTGTCGGCTGCGTTCGTGGCGTTACCGGTCGGGATCGCTTGGCTGGGGCGTTGCAGGATATTTTGCAGAGCCTGAAGTATCTGCAATTGATGTTGACGGCAGAAGAAATTGTGATCTAGGTTGTCTCTGCAAACATTTTTGCAGGACGGTCATGAGCATCCTTGCGCGGATCAAGTCGCACTCTGACAAGCTGACCGACGCCGATCGCCGGCTCGTCACGACCCTGCTCGAGAACCGGGCCGAAGCGGCCTATCTGAACGGAATCCAGCTCGCCGAACGGGCGCAGGTCCATGAGGCGACGGCGACGCGGCTGGCGCAGAAGCTCGGCTACAAGGGTTATCCTGAGCTGCGCAACCAGCTCCAGCGCGAGGTTCTCGAAGGGCAGGATGCGGCCAACCGCATGCGCCGCTCGGTCGCCAAGGTCGAGGGCGGGCATTTCCTCACGGACCTGATCGGTGCCGAAATCGCCGCGCTCAACGAGCTCAGCCATTGCATCTCGCAGGCCGATATCGACCGGGCGGCGGACATGATCTTTGCGACCGGGCGCGTCTTCATCTTCGCGCAGGGCCATGCGCGCTCGGTCGCGAGCTTCCTGCAGCGGCGGCTGGACCGGTTCGGCATGACGGCGATCGCCCTGTCCGGGCGCGGGCGCGACATCGCGGAGCGCGTGGTCAGCCTTAAGGCCGACGATCTCGTCCTGACGCTGGCCTTCCGCAAGCAGCCCGCGAGCTACGAGCCGCTGATGCGGCATGCGGCGCAGGTGGGAGCCGCGACGCTCCTGATCTCGGACCTTGCCGGGCCGATGATGAAGCCGGAGGCGCAGCTCCTGCTGGCGGCGCCGCGCGGGCGTTCCGGCAGCGAGTTCCAGACGCCCACCATCCCCTTCGCGATCGTCAACGCCATCCTGATGACGATCGCGGGACGACACCAGGATCCGATCATGGGCCGGCTCGAGAAGCTCGCGGACCTGTTCTCAGAATTCGAATGACATAACGATAAACGGGAGGGACGGATGCAGATCCTATCGAAACTGGCGCGGTCTCTGCTGTTGCCGGCGATGCTGCTGGCGGCAGGCGGCGCTGCGGCCCAGAATCTCGACACGATGACGCGCGAGCAGCTCGTCGCCCAGGCGCTTAAGGAAGGCAGCGTGACGATCTTCTCGCTGTCGAGCCGGATCGCCCGCGTCGAGAAGGCCTTTGAGGCCGCCTATCCGGGCATCGACCTGATCGGCCTCGACATGAGCTCGGTCAAGCAGATCGCGCGGCTCGAAGCCGAGCAGCAGGCGGGCGTGAATGCCGTGGACGTGTTGTACCTGGCGGACACTCCGGTGGTCTACGACAAGCTGCTCAAGGCGGGGCGGGTTCAGAACTACGTGCCGCCTCGGGTCGCGGGCGAGATCGACGCCGCGCACAAGGCGCCGCTGCTCGTGCACCGGCTCTCGACCAAGGTCCTGATGTATAACGAGGCCGCGCATCCCAACGGCTCGCCGGTCAGCAATCTCTGGCAGCTCACCACCCCGCAATGGCGCGGCAAGGTGCTGATGGTCGACCCGGCGCAGCGCGGCGAACTGCTCGACCTGATGACCGAGATCGCCCTGCGTCCGGACGAGATGGCGGCAGCCTATAAGGCCCAGTTCGGCAAGGACATCGCCGTCGACAAGGACCTGAAGGGGGCCGGTGAGCAGTTCATCCGCGCCCTGTTCAAGAACGACCTGATCCTGGTCGCCAATAGCGACCTCGTGAACAAGGCCGTTGGTGACAAGAACAGCAAGAACCCGCCCGTCGGCTTCAGCACCTATTCCGACCGGCGCGACAACAAGAAGGAGGGCTGGGCGCTGCAGGTGGCGAACAATGTCGAGCCGGCCAACGGCATCCTGTTCCCGGCCGTGCTGACGATCGCGAGCAAGGCGCCGCACCCCGCGGCCGCCCGCTTGCTGATCGACTTCATGTTCGGCGACAATTCGCCGACCGGCGGCCCCGCCTTCGAGCCGTTCAACGTTCCCGGCGACTATGCCACGCGCAAGACGATCGCTGACGATCCGGATTCCGTCCCGCTCGACAAGCTGAAGGCGTGGCGGATCGACCCGGCGCGGACGGCCGCGGCCAGAAAACGCATCAACGACCTCATCATCTCGCTCCAGTAACGCCGACGCCGTGAGCCGGTCCTCTCGCGGGAGAGGCCGGCCTCGCTCCGGGAAACGCTGTCATGACCTCACACGCGCTTGTGTCCGGGCGCGCGCCGCTGCTGCGCGCCAACCGTGTCCTGCCGCTCGTTCTCTCCGTGGTGATAGCGCTTCTGGTCGCGGCGCCGCTGGTCAAGATCCTGCTGGCGACGCTCACGCCGGACGGGCTCCAGGCCTGGACGACCGTCCTCGCCAGTCCGCTCTCCGCCAATCTCTGGTGGCGCCCGCTACTCACCACGATGCTGCTCGGCCTCGGCGTGGCGGCCGGCTGCCTGCTCGTCGGCGGGTTCCTCGCCTGGCTGGTGACGCTGACCGACCTGCCGGGGCGCGGCCTCGTCGCGACGCTCTCCACCCTGCCGTTCATGATCCCGAGCTTCGCCGGTGCGCTGGCCTGGGGCACGCTGTTCCGCAACGAGCGGCTCGGCGGCTCGCCCGGCTTCTTCCAGGCGAACGGCTTCGACGTGCCGGACTGGCTGGCCTGGGGGCTGGCGCCGACCATGATTGTCCTGATCGCGCATTATTTCTCGCTCGCCTACACGATCATCGCCGCCGCACTCAGCTCGGTCGGTGCCGACCTGATCGAGGCCGGACAGGTGGCCGGGGCAAGGCGAGGGCGCATCTTCTTCGGCATCGTCCTGCCGGTGGTGACGCCGGCCCTGATCGCCGCGGCCTCGCTGACATTCGCCGGTGCGGTGGCGAATTTCGCCGCGCCGGCCCTGCTCGGCCTGCCGGTCAGGATGCAGACGCTTTCCACCCGGCTCTTCGGCATGATCGAGACCGGCGAGACCGAGCGTGGCTTCGTGCTGGCGCTGCTCCTGATCGCGGTCTCGGCCGCGCTGCTGTTCTTCAGCGACCGGCTCGTCGCCGGCCGCAAGGCCTTCACCACCGTCACCGGCAAGGGTGGGCGGATCAAGCGCTTTCCGCTCGGGGCCTGGCGCTGGCCGCTCTTCGCGGTCGCGCTCGTGATCGGGCTCGCGACCTCGGTGCTGCCGGTGCTCGTGCTGGCAGCGTCGAGCCTCGCGCCGCAGGGCGGGGCGCTGTTCTCGAACTGGACGCTGCATTTCTGGATCGGGGAGGGCGGCGATGCGCTTGCCCAGGGCCAGGCCGGCCTGTTCCGCAACCCAATGATCGTCGAGGCCTTGTGGAACACGCTCAAGCTCGGCCTGACGGTGGCGCTCACGACCATGCTGCTCGGGCTGGCGCTGGCCTATACGATCGTCCGCAACAAGGGGACCTGGCTCGCGGCGGTGCTCAGCCAGCTCGCCTTCCTGCCGCTGCTCGTCCCCAGCATCGCCTTCGCGGCCGCCTATATCGCGCTGTTCGGCGCGCCGATCGGGCCGCTGCCCTCGCTCTACGGCACCTTCGCGCTGCTGGTGCTGGCGGCGACGGCGCATAACCTGCCCTATGCGGTGCAGTCGGGCCGTTCGGTCCTCGGCCAGATCTCCAACGATATCGAGGAGAGCGCCCGCCTGACCGGCGCGGGGCTGCTCACCCGCCTCGTCTTTATCATCTTTCCGCTGACCATCCGCGGCCTGCTCGCCGGCGCGATCCTGGTCTTCGTCAAGATGGTGCGGGACCTGTCGCTCGTCGTGCTGCTGTTCACCGCGACCTCTCCGGTGCTCAGCATGGTCGCCTATCGCTATGCGTCCGAGGGCTTCATGCAGTTCGCCAACGCGATCACGCTGGTGATCCTCCTGATCTGCCTGGCGGCTTCGCTGGCCGCGCATCTCATCCAGACCCGTGTGCAGAAGTGGAAGCAGTGATGGCGCCCGCATCGACCGCCCCGGCGCAGGACGCCATTCGCATCAGCCAATTGGTGAAGCGCTTCGGCGACGTTTCCGCCGTCAAGGACGTGAACATCTCGGTGCCGCGCGGAGCTTTCCTCGTGCTGGTCGGCCCGTCCGGCTGCGGCAAGTCCACGCTGCTGCGCATGCTTGCCGGGCTGGAAGAGCCGAGCGCGGGTGAGATCGCCTTCGTCGGCCGCACGGTCTCGAGCGGGACAGGCGGCGTCATCGCCGATGCCGGCGCCCGCGACGCCGGGCTGGTCTTCCAGTCCTATGCGCTGTGGCCGCATATGACGGTCGCCGGCAACATCGCCTGGCCGCTCAAGGTCGCGCGCTGGTCCAAGGCCGACCGGAACGCCCGGGTCGACGAGGTTCTGGCACTCCTCGGCATTTCGGCCCTGCGCGACCGCTATCCCGCCGAGATCTCCGGCGGCCAGCAGCAGCGCGTCGCGATCGCGCGGACCATCGCGCCGAAGCCGAGCATCCTGCTGTTCGACGAACCCTTGTCGAATCTCGACGCCAAGCTGCGCATCGAGATGCGCAGCGAATTGATGCGCATCCACCGGGCAACGGGCGCGACATCGGTCTATGTCACACATGACCAGGTCGAGGCCATGACCATGGCCAGCCATGTCGCCGTCCTCAACCATGGCCGGGTCGAGCAGTTCGGCGCGCCGATCGACCTGCTGCGCCGGCCGACGACGACCTTCGTCGCCTCCTTCCTTGGCACGCCGCCGGCCAATCTCCTGCCCGTCACCCGCGTGCAGGACCGGTTCGTCTTCGCGGATGTGGCGCTGGCCCCGGCTGCCTTCGCCGCGGGGCACGAGCGGGCGCAGTTGCTCTATCGGGCGCAGGATATCGCTGTCGGGCGGGTCGGCGACGGGCACCAGCTCGTCGGGCGCTTCGCCGAGGCGGCGCCGATCGCCGGCCAGTCGATGGTCACGGTCATGGTCGGCGATCTGCGCCTCACCGGCATGGCTGAAGGTTTCTTCACCGCGACACCGGGCGATGAGGTCGGCCTGTCGTTCTCCAGCACACCCGATGCCGCCTTCACGATGGAAGGCGAAAGGATCGATCCATGAGACTTATCCTGATGCGCCATGGCGAGACGCTGTGGAATGTCGAGCAGCGGCTGCAGGGGCACGACAATTCCGAGCTCTCCGAGCGCGGCATCCGGCAGGCACGCGAATTCGTGCCCTATGTCAGGGCGCTGCTGCCGGCGCATGTCGTCTCCTCCGATCTCGGCCGCACCCGCCAGACGGTCGGCCTCATCGGCTATCCGGACGCGCCGTCGGATTCCCGCCTGCGCGAGCTCGACATGGGCGAATGGACCGGCCGTCGGAAGCGCGATCTGATCGCCGAAGAGCCGGAGCGCTATCATGCCTGGCGGGCCGGCACGTTCACGCCGGACAAGGGCGAGAGCTGGGGTGACTTCCGCGCCCGGGTCGCAGCCGGAATCCGGGACTGGCTGCACAAGGCGCAGGGCGACTTGCTGGCGGTCGTCCATGGCGGCGTCATCCGTGCCGCCTGCCATGAATTCGTCGGCCTGCCGCCGTCTCGGGTGATCCCGGTGACGCCGGGTACTGCGACGATCCTGAACTTCGCCTCCGCTGATGCGCCGTTAGCCCAACTCGAAGGCTACAATATCGGATCGGTCGCGCCGGACGTCTCGGTCGCGGATTGAGCGATTGCCTGCACGGCTCCGCCAGCTTCGGGTTGGAGCGGTGCGGTTCGTTCGGTAGCCTCGCGGAACGCGCTCGCACGAGGGCGAACGGCAAAGGTCGACCCTGATGATCCTGGTCTGCGGCGAAGCGTTGGTCGATCTGTTCGCCGAGGCCGGTACAGGCGCAGAGGTGCCTGCGCGGATCGTGGCCGGCGGCTCGCCCTTCAACGTCGCGATCGGCCTGGCACGACTCGGCATCGAGGCGGCCTTCCTCGGCGGCATCTCGCGCGACGGCTTCGGCACCCTGCTCGCCGAACTTCTGGCGCGCGAAGGCGTCGACGATCGTTATCTCGTCCGGACGGATCGGCTCAGCACGATCTCGGTCGTGACGACCAACAGGGATGGTTATCCCGGCTACGCTTTCCACGGCGAAGGTGCGGCTGATCGCTCGCTCACCGCTGCCGATCTGCCGGCAGTGCTGCCAGATGCGATCCAGGCGCTGACCTTCGGTTCCTACACCATGGCTGTGGAGCCCGTCGGCTCGGCCTTTGCGGCGCTGGCCGAACGCGAACGGGGCGGGCGCGTCATCAGCGTCGATCCCAATCTGCGCCCGAGCGCGATCGGCGACATGGCGGGTTGGCATCCGGCGGCGGAGCGCTTCTATCGCGCGGCGACCATCATCAAGGCCAGCGACGAGGATATCCGGATCGCCTGGGACGGGCAGCTCACCGTTGCGGAAGCCGCTTCCCATTGGCTCAACCTGGGAGCGCGCCTCGTCGTCGTCACGCAGGGCGAGCAAGGTGCGACCGCCTTTTCTGCGGCCGGGCAGGTCTCCGCGCCGGGCCATCGGGTCACGGTGCGGGACACAGTCGGCGCCGGCGATACCTTCCACGCGACGCTGCTGGCGCGGCTCGCTTATACCGGCCGGCTCAGTTTGGAGGCGATCGCGGCGCTCGATCGTGAGGCTATCGCCGACCTGCTGGCTTATGCTGCTGCGGCCGCGGCGATCACGGTGACGCGTCGGGGCGCCGATCTCCCGACCGCGGCCGAGGTCGAGGCGTTCGGGCGGCGTTCCGGCATGGCCTGAGGACGTCGGCGCGTCAGCGCGACAGCGTGACGGCGCGATCGAGAGCGCTCGCGAAGCCCTGGAGCGAGATGGAGAAGGGGGCGGCGGCCCCGCTATCGGCGGTCGCCTTGATCTTCAGCGCCGTGCCCGTTCGCAGAGCCACGACCATCTGTGCGTCGAAGCTGACGGCGACTAGGCAGCCGCTCGGCAGGCAGGTGCGGAAGCGCATCGGCTGCACCGTCAACTTCTCGTCGATCTGAAAGGCGACGCCGGCATCGAGCGAGAGCCCGAAAGGCAGGACCAGCACTCCGGCAACGGTGCTGCCGGCCAGTGCGTTGAGCTCGATGGCGAGCACGCGCTGGCCGCTCTGCTGCGTCTGCTGGCCGTAATTGCCCGCTCCCGCCAGAACCCCGACGGCGCCGCCTTTGATCGTGGCGGCGCGCGTCGCGACGAGGCCGCTCGCGCCGGCATCCAGCTTGGCGCGCAGCGCGTCGATTTCGCTCTGGGGTTCTAGGGCGGTGAGGCCCCGGAAGGTCTCGCCGACAGCGATCTTCCAGCTTTCCGCCGTGAAGCCCGCGGCCCGGATCAGGTCGCGCTCCGCAGCATCGCGCTCGAACCACTGGCCGACGATCTCCTCGTCATAGGCGAAGGAGTCGAAGGCGGGCTGCAGCGCGACGATCGGTTCGGCGACCTTGGCGGCTTCCTCGCGCGTCAGGGCGGCGGCCGGATCAGAGGCGAACAGGAAGCAGGCGCAGAGCGCGGCAGACAGGAGACGGCGGTTTCGGCGGCGCGCGGAGGCGGCACCGTGCTTGCGGGCGCAGATGATCGACAGCACTCGAATTCCCTTCCAAGGCCGAGACTGAAGGCTGTCGGTACGGCCCATTCGGCAAAGCGGAGCGGCGCTTTCGCGCAATTCAGTCCGGACCTTAGGAAGCGGGTGGTTCACCCGTCTGCGCGGGGAACGAAGGAGTTTTGCAGGGAGCGAACACTGCTTCGGGTATTTTTCGGGGAGTGGCAGCGCGATCCGCTGCGGCCCGTATCGGCCGCCTTCATCCGCGCGATTCCTCGCCTTTCGGCAGCGCGGCGCGGCGACTCAGGATGTCCGCCCGGAACTCCGAAGGGGTGGCGTCGAAGCGCTTGCGGAACGCGCGGTTGAACGACGATACGTCCGAGAACCCGACGTCATAGGCGATCGCCGTGATCGTGCTGGAGGCGAGATCGCGCTCTCCGAACAAGCGGACGGCTTGCTCGAGCCTTTGCCAGCGGACGAAATCGGAGAATGTCGTTCCGGCGTTCCCGAACAGACGCTGGACATAACGAACCGTAACGCCCTGGCGCCTCGCCAGAGCGTCGATATCCAGATCGCGATCGCACAGGCGTGCGAGCACATCCGCCTGGATGAGCCGGTAGCGGGCGGCCGCGATGCTGGTCTCACTGCGCTCGGCCCCGCCGCGCACGGCCCCGCCGAGGACCAGGGCCGTGAGGTCATAGACGTGGCGAGCCGCCGCCTCGGCGAGCTTGAGCGAACCCGGCGGATTGCGGCGCAGCAATTCGACATAGTTCCTCAGAAGCGGCATGCCTTCCGTCGCCGCCGGGATCACGTAGCTCGCCGCGAGGTCGATGCGCGGGGCGCGGTCGGCGAGCAAGCGACGATCCAGCGAGACGAAATCGAACGCGGTGGACTGGCCGTGCCAGCATTCGTGGCAGGTGCCTTCGTTGACGAGCACGAGATCGCCCGCGCCGATCCTGATCGGCGCCTTACCGGCGACCGAGATTTCGCGCTCGTGGTCCTGGATCGTCCACACGTAGTTCTGGCGGCCGTCCTGCAGCAGGTCGCGGGCCCGGATGCCGCGCATCGGCGTGAACCGGCCATGGGAAACGAGAAGGTCGCTGGGCAGCGCCATCGCTTCGAGATCGACGCGGATATTGTCGCGGTCGGGCGGGAGCAATCGACGCCCGCTCCAGACATGCCGGGCCATGAAATCGTGCAGGAAAGCTATCCGCTCGCCGCGCGGAATCTCTTCCGTCGACAGCCGCTGCATCGCAAACGGTGCGATCGTCATGCGAGGGCTCCGGCTTCGACGAAGTAGGAGCCATTCCCCCACCGTTCAGAGGGGGCGGACGCTAGGGCGGGGCGGGATGGGCCGTCTCGGATCGCGGCGAACAGATTTTGCAGCCGGCGAACAAAGCAGCGCTTTTCCCGCGTTCGGATCGCAAAGACTGGCTTGAATCAGCCTTTCAGGGCGCTGGCCCTGACTTCGGAAGGCGCCGCCTCGAAGCGTCGCCGGAAGGCGCGGTTGAAGGAGGTGACGTCGGAAAAGCCGGCATCAAAGGCGATGGTCGTGATCGTGCAGGAGGCGGGATCGCGCTCGCGGAGCATGCGAAAGGCGAGGTCGAGCCGCTGGTCGCGCACGAAGTCGGAGAAGGTCGTCTCCTGGGTCTCGAACAGGCGCTGGATGTAGCGCGGCGTGATGCCCTGGCGCCGGGCGAGCGCCTCGATTCCGAGGTCGGGATCGGGCAGCCGCTCGAGGATATCCTTGCGCACGAGCTTCAATCGCGCCGCCGCAATGCTGCGGGCATTGCGCTCGGCGCCACCGCGCACGACGCCATCGAGCATCAGGGCGGCGAGATCATAGACATGGCGCGAGGCGACCTCGCTCGCCCTGACCGATGCGGGCGGATTGCGGCGCAGCATCTCGGCATAGCCGGAGAGCAGCGACAGCGACGCTGATGCCGCCGGTATGACGTAACTCGCTTCCAGCGCCACGCGCGGGACGAGGCTCGCGAGCCGCTGCTGGTCGAGCGAGAGCACGTCGACGGACATCGGCTTGCCCTGCCAGAACTCGAAGCAGACCGCCTCGTTCAGCAGCAGGATATCGCCGGCCGCGACCTTGATGGTCCTGCCGCCGTCGATCGAGACCTCGTGGTCCTCGTTATGGATCGTCATCAGGTAGTGCTCGCGGCCGTCCTGAAGCAGGCCGCGCGTCCGCGCGCCACGCATCGGCGCATAGAGGCCGCGGCCGACGGTCAGCCCGCCCGGCAGCACCATGGCTTCCATATCGATCCGGATATTGTCCCGGTCGGCCGGGCGGAATTCCAGCCCGCCGACATGGCGCGCGACGAAATCATGGACGAAGGCCATCTGCTCCCGGCGCGGGACGTCCTCCGTCCGCAACCGCATCATCGGGAACGGGGCTGCTGTCACGGAGCTCTCCCTCGCGATGGATAAGAGGTCCGCGCGCAGCGGCGCGGCCTTTGACGGTGATGGCTGGTCCTTTTATCTTTATTATAAGCCCGCAGCCGGCGCGAGCCTCCGGCTGCGCCCCGGAATGAGCCGTAGCCGAGAGGATGGGCACCGGCGCGATAGCGACGGAGTTCGTGTCCGGTTCGTTTGAAAATGCTCTAGCCGGTTCGTGTCCAGCGCAGGAAGGCCGATAGCCGCAGCAGGCCGTTGACGATCAGAGTATAGACCACAGCCGTGCCTCCATCTCGGGAGCCCACGGTAAAGCGTGGTGCTTTTAGCGTTGTTGACGCGGCGCAAGCTGCTCCGACAAATCCCGCGACCGGATCGCTCCGATGGTTTCGAGCATTCCGGGAATGCCGGAGCGGGTCAATCGCAGGGATTTCCAAGTTTTTGGGCGCGGGGAGAAGAAATCCTTTGCTTCAGGCAGCCTCCGTCGCATCCTCCATTTTCAGGATCTTGAGGCCGATCTGGACCATCAGCATCTCCTCGGCGTCGTCGAGATCGATGCCGGCTTCCGTCCTGATCTTGTCGAGCCGATAGAGTACCGTCTTCGGGTGGACATCGAGGCGCCGCGAGGTTTCGAGCGCGTTGCCGCTGCTGGCGATATAGGCCTCCAGCGTCTCGACGAGGTCGGCCCGGGCCCGTGTCTTGACCGAGACCAGCCGCTGCAGCGAGGGCGGTACCATCTCCCTGAGCTCGTGCTGCGGCGCGAGCCGGTAAAGCATGCGGTAGATGCCGAGCTCGTGGAAGGCGACGATCTGCTTCGCGAACCGCGCGCGGATGCCGATATTGAGGGCGTCGAGCGCCTGGCGGTAGCTCCGGGGCAGGCTTTCGATGTCGGCGGTGATCTCGCCGATGCCGGCATGCAGGACGGCGCGCTCCTCGCCGCGCGACCAGAGCGCGTTCAGTTCGGCGAAGCGGCGTTCGAGCTGCGTGCGCCAGTCGCGGCCTTCGCCGGCCGGCCAGAACAGCACGATATGGCCGCCCCGGATCTGGGCATGGGCGTTGTCGATGATGTCGGTGAGAAGCTGCGCCAGCCGTTCCAGCTTCTTGCCGTCGCCCGGACCGGATGCTGGCGTCTTCTGCGTAGTCTTGAGGCCGAGTACGACGACGGCGTGCCTGCGCTTCAGGTCCCACTGGATCAGCCCGGCACGCCGGTGCAGTTCGCTGGAGGGCAGGGCGCTGCCGCCGAGCAGGTCGCCGATCAGGTCGAAGCGGAACTGCTTCTCGACCTCGATCACAGCCTGCTGGCGCAGGAAATCGAGCGCGAGCGCGTTGATCGCGCTCTCGATGGCGATGGACTGGACGTCTTCCAGCTCGCCGTTCAGTTCGAGGACGGTGAGATACAGCCTGACCTCGTCCCCGACGCGGACGGAGAAGACGTAGCGGTTGCAGATGCGATCGTCGGCCTCGGGGAGCGCGATAGTCTGGATGTAGTAGGGCGCGCCTTCCTGATGGCCCTCGGGCGGGGCGAGGCTCACCGAGCTGCCGGTGGTGCCGGCGAGGCATTGCAGCTTCTCGTCATAGAGCCCGACCGGGTTGCCGATGAAAGTCTCCAGCGATTTCAGGATGCGGAACGCGCCTTGGTTCGCCAGAGAGGCGCTGAGGAAATGGTCGCTGATTTCCTTGAAGCGTTCGAGCACGCCGAGCCGCTCGCTGAGGAGATGCTCGGAGATGCACAGGACGATGGTCCGGTAGAGCACGCCGCGCGGGATCTCGATGACGGGCAGGCGGTGCCTGCGCGCGGCCTCGACGATCTCCTTCGGGACCTCCTGCACGAAGAGGCCGGTCTTGACGATCAATGCGCTGAGCTTGCGAGCCGCGACCTTCTCGATGAAGACGTCGAGCGGGCGCAGGCGGTCGAGTGAATAGAAATTGGTGAGGAGCACGTCGCCGGGCTGCACCCAGTCGGTGACGTCCGGCGCCTCGATGACGTTGACGCCCCGGACGGGGTTGGACAGGCCCTCTTCCCCACAGATCAGGCGGGCCTGCCTGAACGGCGCGAACTGGAGCAGTTCGGAGATCTTGAGCTGATGGGCCATGGTCGGGGGCTCCTCAGAGTGGCCCGCGCCTGCCGTTCCTGCCGCGCCAGCGACCGCTCCGCCACGCCGATCTATGCGCGAATGGCGGGCATTCGCAAGACAAACCCGGTTAGAACGCTTCGATTTTTATCCGACTTGGATAAAACAAGGCCGGTCAATTTAGGCGGCTTGGCAATGGTTCACCTGCCGCCGGCTCACTAGGCTCCCTTCAAAAGAGATCGTTCGACGGCGGGACTGCGCGGCTGGAGCGCGCCCGAGAGGATGGGGAAGACCGATGGATAGATCGTTTATCTGGCGAAAAGGCGACTGGGGCGGCTATTTCGGCCTGCTGGCCAACAACCTGACCAATCTGCTGACGATGATCGGCCTGTTGCTCTTCGTCGTCGGCTTTCCCAAGGAGATGGTCTATGGCCGGATCGCGCCGGCCTTCGGCCTCGCCGTCTTCGCCGCGAGCCTCTGGTACACCTATTTCGCCTACAAGCTCGTCAAGGAAACCGGCCGCGCCGACGTGACCGCGCTGCCCTCCGGCCCGAGCGCGCCATCGATCTTCACGGTGACCTTCCTCGTCATCCTGCCGGTCTATCTCCAGACCAAGGATGCCGAGTTCGCGCTACAGATCGCGCTGGTCTGGTGCTTCGTCGAGGCGATGATCCTGGTCGGCGGCTCCTTCCTGGGCGAGACCATCCGCAAGACGATCCCGCGCACCGTGCTCTTGTCCTGCCTCGCCGGTCTCGGCCTGCTGCTGCTCGCCATGAACCCGATGCTGCAGTCCTTCGAGACGCCCACCGTCGCCTTCGTGGTGCTGGCCCTGATCTTCCTGAACTGGTTCGGCAAGAAGCCGATCTTCCCGAAGGTCCCGACCGGCTTCCTGCTGCTCGCGGCCGGCACGGCGCTGGCCTGGATCTTCGGCCTGCAGAGCCCGGCCGAGATCAAGAACTCGCTGTCGACCTTCGGCTTCAACCCGCCGACGCTGCATATCTCGAGCTTCATGCAGGGCCTGCCGCATGCGCTGCCCTATCTCGCCTCGGCCGTGCCGCTCGGCCTCGCCAACTACGTGTTCGACCTCGAGAACATCGAGAGCGCGCATGCTGCCGGCGATCCCTACCCGACCCGTCAGGTGATGATGGCCAACGGCCTGTCCTCGACGCTCGGCGCCTTCTTCGGCAACCCGTTCCCGGTCACCGTCTATATCGGCCATGCCGGCTGGAAATCGATCGGCGCCGGCACCGGCTACACCTTCTTCACCGGCCTGACCATGTTCCTGGTCTCGCTGTTCGGGTTGGGCGCCTTCCTGCTGGCGCTGATCCCGATGGTCGCGGTGGTTCCGATCCTCGTCTATATCGGCATCGTCACGGCCAATCAGGTGGTGCGGGAGTCGCCGCGCGACGAGGTGCCGGTGATCTTCGTCACGATGTTCCCGTGGATCGCCAACTGGGCGCTGACGCTGGCCAACAACACGCTTGCCGCCGCCGGCACCGCCGCCAAGACCGTGGGCGTCGAGGCGCTCGCCAAGAAGGGGGTCTATTATCAGGGCCTCTCCAATCTCGGGAACGGCGCGCCATTGAGCAGCATGACCTGGGGCTGCATCACGATCTTCGCGATCACCGACAAGCCGATGCGCGGCGCGGTCGCGGCACTGGTCGGCGGCTTCCTGACGCTGTTCGGCGTGATTCATGCGCCGACGGTCGGCTTCGCGCAGCCGCATGCCATGCCTCTGGTCTATGCCTATTGCATGATCGTCGGCGTCTTTGTGCTGAAGCACTATCTCAACCTGCGCGAGGCGGATCGTGCGACGCAGACCAGCTCCGGCTCGGCCAGCGACCTGAAGCCAGCCACCAGCAAGGCATGAGCCTGCGGCGCGAGCCCGCTTGTAGCGGGCCGGCTCGCACTGCGATTGCCTTTCATGCTCTCTGCGGCGCCCGTCCAGGCGCCGCCCCACTGATCGACAGGAAGCCCCGATGAACGCCGCGCCCGCCAATCCGCCTCTGATCGCCGCAGCCGACAAGGGCGACATGGCCACGATCGAGCGCCTCCTCGCGGAGGGCGCCAAGGTGGACGTGAAGGACGATACCGGGCGCACGGCGCTGATGGCGGCGACGCAGAAGAACAACCTGCCGCTGGCGCGGCGCCTGATCGCTGCCGGCAGCGACGTCAATGCCCGCGACATCACCATGCTCTCGCCCTATCTCTGCGCGGGCGCGAATGGCTTCAACGAAATCCTCAAGCTCGCCATCGCCTCGGGCGCCGATCCGAACAGCGTCAACCGCTTCGGCGGCACGCCGCTGCTGCCGTCGAGCGAGAAGGGCTTTTTGCGGACCGTGCGGGTCTGTCTCGCGGCCGGCATCCCGGTGAACCACGCCAATGATCTCGGCTGGTCGGCGCTGCTGGAGGCCGTGATCCTCGGCGATGGTGGCAGGCTCTATGGCGACGTGATCGAGGCGCTCATCGAAGCGGGCGCCGATCAGCATCTCAAGGACCGTGACGGCAAGTCCTCGCTGGAGCATGCGCAGGCGCTCAGTCAGGAGCGCGTTCTCAAGATTTTCCGCGGCGAAGGTGCTGCGGCTGGGCCGGGCGCAGCGTCGATCCGGCAGGCGAAGCAGGCCGAGAAGGCGGAGCGCTACGAGGAGGCGCTCGCCATCATCGAGGCCGCGCTGGCGCTGCATCCGGGCGACGCCGATCTCGGCTATTACAAAGGCTATTACCTCTACGAGCTCGGGCGCAACGAGGAGGCGATCCGCACCTTCGAGGCGGTGCTCGCTGCGACGCCCGACGCGATCGAGTTCCATTTCTACATCGCCTATGCCTGGCGGGCGATGAAGCAGCCGGAGGCGGCGCTCGCGGCCTTCGATGCGGGCATCGCGAAGAAGCCGGAGGCGCAGTTCCTGCGCTATCACAAGTCGAACTATCTGCGTGAACTCGGACGGCACGAGGCTGCCGTCACCGTCATGGACGAATTGCTCGCGCTCGATCCGGGCCGCTACGATTTCGCCTTCCACAAGGGCAATAGCCTGCGCTCGCTCGGCCGGCACGAGGAGGCGATCAGCGCGATCGAAGTCGCGATCGCGTCCGATCCCGGCAATCCGCTCTACCGCCAGCACAAGGCGCAGTCGCTGCGGCTGCTCGGCCGCGAGGCCGAGGCGCAGGTCGAGCTTGCTGCGATCGGTCAGCCTCCGGCTGCCCGCGCCAGCTAAGCCCGACAGAGGTCCAGCCCCGATGCGCGCGCATACCACGATGCAAGCAAGGTCCGGCGACGGCGCCTTCCTCGCCCGTGTGAACGGGGCGGCCTTCGCTGGCGTGATCCACAGCGCCTTCCACCGGGCGGTCAATATCGCCTGCCTGTGCTGCGGCGAATTGCACACGCTCGTCACCGACGATCTCGATGACGGGCCCAATTCTCTGGTCGTCTCGGCGGATGATTTTCTCGCGCTGGGCATCTGCCGGGGCGATAGCGTCAGGGCCGGAGGCGGCAGCCTCGCCATTGCCGGCAAGGCGATGGTGAATATCGCCGGGGCTGCCATCTGGCGCACGCCCTTGCCGGAGACGCATTGCCCAGCCGGCCTGCTGCGCCGGCGCCTGGCGGAAGCCGAGGCGGCGATCTGGCGCAACGGCAAGCCCGGCGGCTTCATCGAGGGCATGGCCGATACGGAGATCGCGCGGCTGACGACCCGGATGTTGCATGAAGGTGCGGACGGGCTCGCGCTGGCGCTGGGGCGCCGCGACGCGGATGCGGCGCTGGCGCATGCAGGCCGGCTGCTCGGCCTTGGTCCCGGCCTCACACCATCCGGTGACGATTTCCTCGTCGGGCTGCTCGCTTCCCGTGCGCTCTGCCGGCGGCCGGACGATCTCGGCAGCGATGCCTTCGCGCACGGCGTCGTGCGGCTCGCCAAGAGCGCGACCAACCCGATCGCCTATGCGGCCATCGCCAAGGCGGCGCGCGGCGAGGTCAGGGAGCGGGTCGCGCGCCTCATCATCGCGCTCGGCAGCGCGGCCGCCGAGCCCTTCTCGCCGGCACTCACACAGGTTCTCGCGATCGGCTCCTCATCCGGGACCGAGATCGCTTTCGGCGTCATCCGCGGGCTCGCGTCGCTCATCGACAACGGAGAATGGGATCATGGCTATCAAGACCGCCATTAAGCGGAACACCTATTTCGACTCGGTCTCGCTGATGTCGGTGACCGGGCGGGCCAATGCGGTTGCCGGCGTCGACCAGGCGATGATCGGCATGGGCACCGCCATGAACAAGGAGGTGCTGCAGAATGTCGGCATGCTGACGCCGGAGGCGGCGGAGGCGCAGAGCGGCGACCTGATGATCGTGGTGCGCTCGGCGTCGGACGAGATCGCCGAACAGGCGCTGGTCGAGATCGACGAATTGTTCAAGCAGAAGGGCGGCAACGAGAGCGGCCGCAAGATGAACTACGCGACAATCGAATCGGCGGTCGCCCATGTGCCCGGCGCCAATCTCGCGATCATCGCGGTCGCCGGCGAGTTCGCCTCTCGCGAGGCGCGCCGCGCGCTGGAGAGCGGCCTGCATGTGATGATGTTCAGCGACAACGTCTCGATCGAGGACGAGGTCGCTCTCAAGACGCTCGCCCATGACAAGGGCCTGCTGATGATGGGGCCGGATTGCGGCACCGCCTATATCGGCGGCGTCGGCCTGTGCTTCGCCAATGCGGTGCGCGCCGGCAATATCGGCATCGTCGGCGCCTCCGGCACCGGCAGCCAGGAAGTCGCGGCCCGCATCCATGATTTCGGCGGCGGCATCACCCAGATCATCGGCACCGGCGGTCGCGACCTCAACGAGAAGGTCGGCGGCATCATGATGATCGACGGCATCAACGCGCTCGCCCGCGACCCGGCGACCGAGGTGATCGTGCTGGTCTCCAAGCCCCCGGCGAAATCTGTGCAGGACAAGGTTCTGGCGGCGGCTGCGGCCTGCGGCAAGCCGGTCGTCGCCTGCCTGCTCGGCGGCTCGGAGGAGGCCGTCACCAAGGCCGGGCTGCAATTCGGCAACACCACCAAGGAAGCCGCGCTCAAGGCAGTCATCCTTGGCGGCAAGAAGGAGGCGGAGATCAACAAGCGGGCGCTCAATCTGCCCTTGATCGCCGAGACCCGCGCCAAGCTGCAGCCCGAGCAGCGCTATATCCGCGCGCTGCTCTGCGGCGGCACGCTCTGCGAGGAGATGATGCTGATCGCCAAGGAGAGCTACGACAACGTCTACAGCAACATCGCCAAGGACCCGGCGCGCAAGCTGAAGGACGTCTCCACCAGCATCGAACATACCTTCATCGATTTCGGCGACGACGATTTCACCCGCGGCCGGCCGCATCCGATGATCGACCCCTCCCAGCGCCTCGCGCGGCTGGTGCAGGAGGCACGCGACCCCTCGGTCGGCGTCATCGTGCTCGACTTCATCCTCGGCTACGGCGCCCATGAGGACCCGGCCGGCGTGATGATCCCCGCCCTGGTCGAAGCCAAGCAGATCGCGGCGACTGAGGGCCGCCATCTCGAGATCCTCGGCTATGTCCTCGGCACTGATCTCGACAGCCAGTCGCTCGCCGAGCAGACGGCCAAGCTTTCGGAAGTGGGCGTCACCATCGCCAGCAGCTGCACCAATGCCGGCCTGCTGGCGCGCGGTTTCGTCTCCAAGGAGAACTGATCATGTCCAGCATCAACGACCTGTTCAGAAAGGTCAGCGTCATCAATGTCGGCCTCGAAATGTTCAAGGACGATATCGAGAAGCAGGACGGCAGCGCCGTCCATCTCGACTGGCGCCCGCCGGCCGGCGGCAAGCCTGAACTGATCGACGCGCTCGAGGCCCTCGCGCGCCCCGAGATCGCGGCGCGCATCGAGAAGGCCAATCAGGAGGCGGTCGAGCGCATTCTGAAGTCGCAGCCCGTACTGGTCGGCTTCGGCCCGGCGCTCGAGGTCGTGCCCGGCATGACCAAGACGACCATCCTGCATGCCGGCCCGCCGATCACCTGGGAGCGGATGTCCGGCCCGATGAAGGGCGCGGTCACCGGCGCGCTGGTCTTCGAGGGCTTGGCCAAGGACCTGGAGGAGGCGGCCGCGCTCGCGGCGTCCGGCAAGATCACCTTCTCGCCCTGCCACGAGCATAACTGCGTGGGCTCGATGGCGGGCGTGACCTCGGCCTCGATGTTCATGCACATCGTCAAGAACAAGACCTATGGCAACGTCGCCTACACCAATCTCAGCGAGCAGCTCTCCAAGATCCTGCGCATGGGCGCCAATGACGAGACCGTCATCGCCCGGCTGAACTGGATGCGCGACGTGCTCGGCCCGATCCTGCGCGAAGCCATGCAGATCGCCGGCGAGATCGACCTGCGCCTGCTGCTCTCACAGGCGCTGCACATGGGCGACGAGTGCCATAACCGCAACGTCGCGGGCACGACGATCCTGATCCAGAAGCTCGCGCCCTTCATCCTGGAGACGTCGTTCACGACGGCCCAGAAGCGCGAGGTCTTCGATTTCGTTGCCAGCAGCGACTATTTCTCCGGCCCGACCTGGATGGCGATGTGCAAATGCGCGCTCGACGCCGCCCATGACGTTGAACATTCGACCATCCTGACGACGATGTGCCGCAACGGCGTCGAGTTCGGCATCCGCGTCAGCGGCGTGCCGGGCTTCACTTGGTTCACCGGTCCGGCGCAGAAGGTCATCGGGCCGATGTTCGCCGGCTACAAGCCGGAGGATTCCGGCCTCGATATCGGCGACAGCGCGATCACCGAGACCTATGGCATCGGCGGCTTCGCAATGGCGGCCGCGCCGGCCATCGTGCCGCTCGTCGGCGGCACGGTCGATGAGGCCATCGGCTTCTCCGTCCGTATGGCCGAGATCACCACGGCCGAGAACCCGAACGTCACGGTGCCCCTGCTCAACTTCAAGGGCGTGCCAACCGGCGTCGACATGCGCAAGGTGCTGCAGACCGGCATCATGCCCGTCATCAACACCGCCATCGCGCATAAGGAAGCCGGCATCGGCATGATCGGCGCCGGCATCACCTATCCGCCGATGGAGGCCTTTGAGAAGGCGCTGCTCGCCTTCGCGCGCCAGGAAGGTGTCATCGACCAAAGCGCTGCGGCCTGAAGACTGCCGCGGGCCACCCCTGAGCGGCCCGCGTTCCACGCCAACGAACAATTTCAACATGCGTCGCGACCTGCCGGCCGGCGCGTGGGAGGAGGATTCATGACTTCGATCGACGCCGTTCCGGATCGCCTGATCATCGCCATCGGCGGCAACGCCATCCATCCCGAGGGCATCCGCGGCACGGCGGAGGAGCAGGAAAAGCTCGCCGCCGAGACGGGCGCCGCCCTGCTGCCGTTGATGGAGCTCGGCTCGCAGCTCATCATCACCCATGGCAACGGCCCGGTCGTCGGCAAGATGCTGCTGCGCCATGCCATCGCCCGTCATCGCGTCGCGCCGATGCCGCTCGACATCTGCGTCGCCCATAGCCAGGGCGGCATCGCCTATCTCCTGACGCAGGCGCTGGAGAACGCGCTGCGCGCCAAGGGCAATCCGCGCGAGGTGACCTGCGTGCTGACCCAGGTCGAGGTCGACCCGAACGATCCGGCCTTCCAGAACCCGTCGAAGCCGATCGGCTATTTCTACACCGAGGAGGAGGCGAAGGCTCTCAGCGCCGAGATGGGCTGGTTGATGAAGGAGGATTCCGGCCGCGGTTACCGCCATGTCGTGCCTTCGCCGCTGCCGCAGCACATCGTCGACTTCGACCTCGTGCAGGCGCTGGCCGAGAAGGGCGCGGTCGTGATCGCGGGCGGCGGCGGTGGCGTGCCGGTGGTACGCCAGCCCAATGGCCAGAGCCGTGGCGTCGAGGCCGTGATCGACAAGGATCGCACCACCGCCAAGATGGCGAACCTGCTCGACATCCCCGACATGATCATCCTGACCGCGGTGCCGCGCGTCGCCGTGCATTTCGGCAAGCCGGAGCAGCGCTTCCTCGATCGCGTCAGCCTGTCCGAGATCAAGCGCCTGCATGAAGAGGGGCATTTCCCGCCCGGCAGCATGGGGCCGAAGATCGATGCGGCCGTCCAGTTCCTCGAAGGCGGCGGCCGGCGCTGCATCATCGCGCGCATCGAGGATGCGGTCGAGGCGCTGCGCGGCGAAGCCGGCACGCAGATCGTTTCCGACGAGGCCTTCGCGGCGGCGGCCTGAGGCTTTTCCGGGCCTCTCGCGCCTTCAAAGAACGCGGTCATCCCGGGCGAAGCGAAGCGCAGACCCGGGATCCATGCCAGAACCTTTATCGGAAATGTTCCGGCATGGATCCCGGATCAAGTCCGGGATGGCGGCGTGTTTCCGAGGGAGATGAGCTGGCTTCTGTTAAATGCACTGAAAAGGGCCGCCGGGGTGACCGGCGGCCCTTTTTTATGCGCCCATGTACGGAGGCATGATCAGCGCGTCAGGCGATGGGCTGGGTCAATTCACCATGGCGGGCGACGATCCTGCCGCGCTTGACGACGGTGCGGTCGGCCGGGCGTTCGACGATGGCTTCACAGATCGTCTCACCCGGCAGGATCACGAAATCGGCGATGCAGCCGACATCGAGGCCGTAATCTGCGATGCCCATGGTCTTGGCGCCCTGATAGGTGCAGACGTCGAGCGCGAGTTCCATCTCCTCGTCGCGGCGGAAATTGTTGCGCAGGCCGACGAGCGTCGCGCGCTCCAGCATGTCGCCCATGCCATAAGGGTTCCAGCTATCGCGCACGCCGTCCGAGCCGCCGGCGATGACGACGCCGGCCTTGAGACAGGCCATGACAGACGGCGCGGGCGAGGAGGCCGGAGCGGTCGTGACCAGCGCGATGCGCTCCCTGGCCAGATCCTCCAGCAGGCGGCGGACATGGTCGGCATCGGGCATGCCCAGGCAGAAGGCATGACTGATCGCGATCTTGCCCTGCATGCCGAGCGCGCGGGTACGCTCGATGATGAGCTCCATCGAAAAGGCGCCGACCTCGCCGCGCTCGTGCAGATGGATATCGAGCGGGCGGCCGTATTTCTGGGCCAAGCCGAAGATCGCGTCGAGATGGCCCTTGGGATCGCGGTCGAGCGTGCAGGGATCGAGGCCGCCGACGACATCGGCCCCCATCGCCATGGCTTGGTCGAGCAGTTCGAGCGTGCCCGGCCGGATTAGCATGCCGGATTGCGCGAAGGCGACGATCTCGACATCGATCACGTCCTTGAGCCGCTCGCGCATGGCCATGACGCCCTCGATGCCGGCGAGGTCGACCTCCGTGTCGACATCGACATGGCTGCGGATATGGGTGGTGCCGAGCTTGATCATCTGGGCGACGAGCCTGCCGGACTGGCGGTCGGCGTCGATGCCGAATTCACGGCGATTGCGGCGCTCGGTCTCGATCTTGTCGATCAGGGCGGGGCCGGCGGTGTGCTTGTGCCAGCCCATGCCCCAGAAGCTCTTGTCGAGATGGGTGTGGGCCTCGACGAGGCCGGGGATCATCTGGCGGCCGCCGGCATCGAAGGTCGCGTCGCCTCCGGTCACGCCAGCGCCGATCGCAGCGATGCGCCCGTCGCGGACCAGCACGTCCGTCGCGGCGCCGCCGGCCGGGCGGACATTCCGGATCAAGAGGGTATCAGTCACGAGGCGTCTCCTTCTTCCAGACCGGCCTGTGCCGGCTTCTCAACGTCGATGACGGCTTTGGCCTGCTGAGATCATAGGACCAGCTTGCCGCAGCCGTCGGCATAAAAGGCGCCCCGCCGGTGTCGCGCGGCGGGGCGAGGTATCCACGGGGAGTGGGGCGTACCGAGCTTGGCTCCCGTGGAGGCGTTCAGGACTTACACCCGCTTGCGCAGGCGTGGATCGAGGGCATCGCGCAGGCCGTCGCCGAGCATGTTGATGGCGAGCACGGTGATCGACAGGAACAGCGCCGGGAAGAAGATGATGTAGGGCTTGATCTGCCAGAGCGCGCGGCCCTCGGCCATGATGTTGCCCCAGGACGGGGTCGACGGCGGCACGCCCGCACCGATGAAGGAGAGAGCGGCTTCGGCGAGGATCGCGACCGCGCAGATATAGGTCGCCTGCACAGCGATCGGCGCGAAGGTGTTGGGCAGGATGTGGCGGAAGACGATCCAGGGCACGCTGGCACCACAGGAGCGGGCGGCCTCGACATAGGGCTCCTCGCGCAGGAAGAGCACGACGCCGCGGATCAGGCGCACGACGCGGGGCGTCTCGGCGATGGTGACGGCGAGGATGACGTTCCAGATCGAGGCGCGGTTGAGCGCGATCAGCGCGATGGCGAGCAGGATCGAGGGGATCGCCATCAGCCCGTCCATCACCCGCATGACGAAGGCGTCGAAGCGGGGCAGGAAGCCGGCGAAAACGCCGATCAGCACGCCGAGGATGGTCGCGCCGATCGCCACCGAGAAGCCGACGATGAGCGACACGCGCGTGCCGTAGAGCACGCGAGAATAGAGATCGCGGCCGAGCATGTCGGTGCCGAACCAGAAGGTGACTGATGGCACCTTGGCGCGGTCGAAGGCCGAGATCGCCGTCGGGTCACGCGTGCCGAGCCAGGGCGCGAGCAGCGCGATCAGGATGAGGAGAACGAGCACGGCGGCGCCGCAGGCGATGCTCGGATTGCGGGCGAGCTGCCCGAGCCGGCTCTGCCGGCCGCCGCGCGGGGCGGCGTCGGAGGTGATGGCGGTCAATAGCGGATCCTCGGATCGAAGACGGTGTAGAGCATGTCGACCAGCAGGTTCACGAGCACGTACATGAAGCTGAACAGCAGGATGACGCCCTGGATGACGGGATAGTCGCGGCGCAGGATGGCATCGACGGTCAGGCGGCCGAGGCCGGGGATGGCGAAGACGGTCTCGGTGACGATGGCGCCGCCGATCAGCAGGGCGACGCCGCTGCCGATGGTGGTGATGATCGGCACCGAGCAGTTCTTCAGCGCGTGCTTGAACAGGATCTTGCGCTCCTCGGCGCCCTTGGCGCGGGCGGTGCGGACATAGTCCTGGGCCAGCACCTCCAGCATGGTGGCGCGGGTGATGCGGGCGAGCAGGCCGATATAGACGCTGCCGAGCGCGACCGCCGGCAGGATCAGGCTGCGCACCGCCGGCCAGAGGCCGTTCGACATCGGCACATAGCCCTGCACCGGCAGCCAGCGCAGCTGCAGGCCGAAGACGAAGGCGAGCAGGTAACCGACGACGAAGGAGGGCACCGAGAAGCTCAGCACGGCGAAGACCATGACCATGCGGTCGCTTGACGTATTGTGCTTCCAGGCGGCGATCACGCCGATCGGCAGCGCCAGCGTCACCGAGACGACGAGCGTCATCAGCATCAGCAGGTAGGTTGGCTCCAGGCGCTGGACGATCATCGCGGCGACCGGCTGGTTGGTGAAGAGCGAGAGGCCGAGATCGCCGCGCAGCAGGCTCCAGACCCAGTTCCCGAAGCGGATCGGAAACGGGTCGTCGAGCTTCAACGCGATGCGGATGCGGGCGATATCGGCCGCCGTCGCCTGGTCTCCGGCCATGATCGCGGCGGGATCACCCGGCGCGAGATAGAGCAGGCCGAAGACGAACAGGGCGACGAAGCCCATGACCGGCAGCGCTGCGAGCAGCCGGCGTGCGATATGGGAGAGCATGGGCTGTGTCTCAGCCCTTGGCGGTCATCGTGAAGAAGAGCGGCCGCTGCAACTGGATATCCGTCACGTTGCTCCGGTAGCCGCTGACGGTCGCGAAGCCGCCGAGCGGGATATAGGGCACGTCGATCAGGGCCTGCTTCTGGATCTCCTCGCAGATCTTCTTCTGCGTGGCGATATCGGGCGCGTCGAGCCATTGCTGGCGCAGTTCTTCCAGGCGCGGCGCCGTCGGCCAGCCGACCCAGGCGTCGTTGCCGTTGCCGCGCAGGCCGATATGGCCGACGGGGTTGAAGTTGCTCATGCCCGAGAGCGCGGTGAGGAAGACGTTCCAGCCGCCCTTGTCCGCGGGCTCCTTGCTGAGGCGTCGCTGCATCAGCGTGCCCCAGTCCATGGCCTGGATGTCGACGTTGAGGCCGACCTTCTTCAGCGTGTCGGCGGCGAGCAGCGTGCAGGGATGCGTCCAGGGATAGTCGACGGGATCGAGCACCACGACGCGCTCGCCGTTGTAGCCGGCGGCCTTGATCTCCTCGGCCGCCTTCTTGACGTCGCGCGGGCTGGTGAACGCCTCCAGGCCGACCGTGGTCGTCATCGGCGAATCCGGGCTGAAGAAGCCGACGCCGGGCTGCCAGAACGCCGCGTTCTCCTCGCCGAAGGTGCCGGACATGATCGCACGCTGGTCGAAGGCCTTGAGCAGAGCGCGCCGGATCGCCGGGTTGTTGAAGGGCGGCTGCAGGTGGTTGAAGCGTATCACCGCGAAATTCGGCGTCGAGCGCGGCATCAGTTTGATGTTTGGGTCTGCCTTGAGCACAGGCAGGAAATCGGCGCCGACCATTTCGATCATGTCGATCTCGCCGGCCTGGAGGGCGGCGGCCGCGGTCGAGGCGTCGGGGATGATGTTCCAGACGATCTTCTCGAAATGCGCGATCTTGGGGCCGGCTGTATAGCTCGGGGCGAAGCTGTCGCTGCGCGGCTTGTAGCCGGCGAATTTCTCAAAGACCGCCTTCGAGCCCGAGACCCACTGCTCCTTCGCGAAGCGATAGGGACCCGAGCCGATGCTCTCGCGGATCTGTTCGGTCGGCGAGGTCATGGCGATGCGCTCCGGCATGATCGCCGGCATGTTCGAGCCGCTGGTGGCGAGCGTCATTGGCAGCAGCGGGAAGGGCTTCTTGAGTTTGAACTGCAGCGTGCGGTCGTCGATGGCGGTCAGCGTATCGACGACGCCAAGGAGGGCTGCGCCCATGAAGTCGCGCTTGCCCCAGCGGTTGATACTGGCGACGCAGTCTTTTGCGAGGACCGGCGTGCCGTCGTGGAACTGCAGGCCATCGCGCAGCTTGATCGTCCATTGCAGCTTGTCGTCAGAGACGGTGTGGCCCTCGGCCATTTGGGGGTGGACGTTGTAGTCCTTGTCGAAGCCGTAGAGCGTGTCGAACACGAGGTGGCCGTAGACCTGGACGATGGTCGAGGTGCTCCAGACCGGGTCGAGGATGTTCAGGTCGGCTTCGGGAATGTAGCGGAGTTCCTTCTTGCCGGCGGCATGCGCTGGGGCAGTAAAGAACGGAGCCAGCTGCGTAAAGACGGCCGACTGGGCGGCGAGCTTGAGGAAATCGCGCCTATTCATGTTTCGTCCCTGGTGTTGCCGGGAGGCTGATCTGGATTTCGATCGCAGGTGCGACACCGTGTTACGGCAGGTTCGACTGTCGGTATCATAGGCATCGTCGAAGGCGTCGAAGTATTTTGCCCCGGAATTGTTATATTGTTTGGCGGTATGATGGGGCCGTGGCTTGGATTTTCAAATTAAATCGTCCAATTATTATCATGCAGGAATTGAATGGCGACGGCGCGCGGATCTAGAAGGTCGGTGGTGTGCAGGCGCTGACGATCTCGCAGGGAACCGGGCCGATGCAGCGGAAACGGTGCGGGCGGTTGCTCTCGAAATAATAGGCGTCGCCGGGGCCGAGGATGCGGCGCTCCTCGCCGACGGTCAGCTCCATGCGGCCACTGATGACGACGCCGCCTTCCTCGCCCTCATGGGTCAGCATCACGCGGCCGGTATCGGCGCCGGGCTCGTAGCGTTCCTTGATGATCTGGAGCGCGCGGCCGAACAGGTTCTCGCCGACCTGGCGGAAGGAGATGCCGCCCTTGCCGATCTCGACCAGTTCTTCGGCCTGGTAGAACACCTGCCGCGGCTTCTCCGGTTCGAAGGCGAAGAACTCCGAGAGGCTGATCGGGATGCCGTCGAGAATCCGCTTGAGCACGCCGACCGAGGGGTTCACCTCGTTCGCTTCGATCAGCGAGATCGAGGAATTGGTCACGCCGGCCTGCTTGGCGAGCGCCCGCTGCGACAGGCCGCGCTGCATCCGGACATATCTGAGCCGGGCTCCGACATCGATATTCATCGCGGCCTGTTCCTGCTGTTCTCGATCTTAAACGATTTTCAGATCAGACCAATTTTTTCAATGAATTATGGCGATACTGAAACAGACTTGTTGCGTTGACGAAAACATGAGCACTGACGGGCTACAAAAGGAGGCCGTCATGACCGTCAACACCAAGCCGTCTGCGCTGCAGAACGCCCGTTCGCTCGATGCCTTCTGGATGCCGTTCACCGCGAACCGGCAGTTCAAGAAGGCGCCGCGCCTGCTCGCCAGCGCCAGCGGCATGCACTATGCCACTGAGGACGGCCGCAAGGTGATGGATGGCACGGCGGGCCTGTGGTGCTGCAATGCGGGCCATGGGCGCCGGCAGATCAGCGAGGCCGTCTCGCACCAGATCGCCGAGCTCGATTTCGCGCCGGCCTTCCAGATGGGTCATCCCATCGTGTTCGATTTCGCCGAGCGGCTAGCCGCCATCGCCCCGGGCGAGGGCGCGGACAAGCTCGACCGCGTGTTCTTCACCGGCTCGGGTTCGGAATCGGTCGATACCGCGCTCAAGATCGCGGTCGCCTATCAGCGCGCCATCGGCCAAGGCACGCGGACCCGCCTGATCGGGCGCGAGCGCGGCTATCACGGCGTCGGCTTCGGCGGCATCTCGGTTGGCGGCCTCGTCAACAATCGCCGCGTCTTCCCGCAGTTGCCGGGCACCGATCATCTACGCCACACCCATGACCCCGTCCGCAACGCTTTCACCCGCGGCCTGCCCGAGCATGGCGCCGAGCTTGCCGACGATCTCGAGCGGCTGGTCGCGCTGCATGGCGCCGAGACGATCGCCGCCGTCATCGTCGAGCCGATGGCCGGTTCCACCGGCGTGCTGCTGCCGCCGAAGGGTTATCTGCAGCGCCTGCGCGAGATCGCGACGAAGCACGGCATCCTGCTGATCTTCGACGAGGTCATCACCGGGTTCGGGCGTCTCGGCACGCCTTTCGCCGCCGATTATTTCGGCGTGATGCCGGACCTGATGACCACCGCCAAGGGCCTGACCAACGGCGCGGTGCCGATGGGCGCGGTCTTCGCCAGCCGCAAGGTACATGACGGCCTGATGACCGGGCCGGAAGGCATGATCGAGCTCTTCCACGGCTATACCTATTCGGGCCATCCGGTCGCCTGCGCGGCGGGTATCGCCACGCTCGACATCTATGCGGCCGAGGGGCTGCTGACGCGGGCGGCGACGCTGGCTTCGGCCTGGGAGAATGCGATGCATTCGCTGCGCGATGCTCCGCATGTCGTCGATATCCGCAATCTCGGCCTCGTCGCCGGCATCGAGCTGTCCTCGCGTGACGGCGCTGCTGGTGCCCGTGCCTATGAGGTCTTCGTCGACTGCTTCGAGAAGGGGCTGCTGATCCGCGTCACCGGCGATATCATCGCGCTGTCGCCGCCGCTGATCGTCGAGGAGGGCCAGATCGGCGAAATGGTCGAGACGCTGCGCGGCGCGCTGAAGCGGGTGGCCTGACGGCGCTCCGCTCTGTGCTAGAGGTCTCGTGTCCTGACCTTCGCGAGATAGCCGATGACGACCTCTCCCTGCCCGCCGATCAGCGATGCCGACTGGCCCGAAGCGCTCGCCGAGATGAAGGCCGGCTTCGCCGGCGCGCTTAATGTCTATCGGACGATGGCGCATCATCCGGCCCTGCTGAAGGCCTGGGCACCGCTGCGCCAGCATGTCGTCAAGGACAGCGCGCTTGGGCCGGTGCGCTCGGAGGTGGTGATCCTGCGCGCGGCCCATCGCATGGGCTCGCCCTATGAATGGGCGCATCATGTCAGCCGGGCGCGGGTGCTTGGGATGAGCGATCAGCGCATCGCCGCGCTGCGCGGCGAGCCTGATGGCGAGGACGGGTTGATCGCGCGGGCGGTCGACGCACTCTTCATCGACAAGCGCCTGTCGCTTGCGCAGGAAGCCGAACTCGCCACCGTGATCGGGCGCGAGGCGGTGTTCGATCTGATCGCGACGGTCGGCTTCTACTCGGTGCTCGGCTACATGCTGATGACCTATGAGACGCCGATCGACGCTGGCGTTGCGGCCGAGATGGCCGAGAAGCCGCTCGGCACCGCCTAGCCCCGATTTGGCGAAGTCGCCGGGCATCGTGTAACCCCGCCGGATCGGGCCGATGGCGAGTGCCCGGCCGCAAGACGGGAAAGACATGTCCGACGACGATTACATCTATGACGAGGCGACCGGCGAATGGCGCCCGGCCTCGGAAGTGAAGCAGGCTGCCGCAGCCGCTGCGGCGCCGGTCGTGCGCGATGCCGCCGGGAACGTGCTTGCCGACGGCGATTCCGTCGTGCTGGTCAAGGATCTCAAGGTGAAGGGCGCCAACCAGACCCTGAAGCAGGGCACGGTCATCCGCTCGATCCGCCTGACCGAGAATGTCGAGGAGATCGACTGCCGCCACGATACGATCAAGGGCCTCGTGCTGCGGACGGAGTTCGTCCGCAAGCGTTGAGGTTCCGGGCTGCGCCTACCAGAGGCGCGGCCCCTCCATCGTCGAGACATGGGCGGAGACCACCTTCCAGCCCAGATCGGGAAAGCGCACCCAGCTCTGGCTCTGCCTGCCGATGACGTCGCGCCCGCGCACCTTGAACTCCAGGTTCACCGTGGCGATGTCGCGTCCCAGCGTCAGGATCTCCAGCCGAATCCGCTTCTCCTTGATGCCCGGTCCCGGCGGGCGGGCGACGCGATGGCCGTGGATTTCCTTGAAGCCGTAGCCGTTCTCATGCAGGGCGTAGCGGATCGTGTAGGGGCTGTTCCAGAACGAGGCATCGAGTACGTCGACATCCTTGTCGATCAGCGCCTGCTCGTAACGCTCGAACAGGGCGCTGATCTCGGCCACCACGTCGGGAATGTTCGGGGTCAGGTCGGTCATGATGATGCGGCCTCCATGGCCTGTGCGATAGCGATGAGGCTGGCATCCGTGCCGCGCCCGCCGATGACGGACAGGCCGACCGGTGCGCCGTCGACAAAGGCGCCGGGCAGGTTGACCTGCGGATGACCGGTGAGTCCGCCCTGCGCGCAGAGGCAGGTGATGCGGTCGCGCATCGGCCTGAGCACCGGCATCGGCAATCCGCGCAAGGGTGCGGGGAAGGGTGTCGTCGGCAGGCACAGGATCGTGCCGGATGGCAGCAGGTAGCGCAGCCTGGCGCGGGCCTCCTCACGCATCAGCGCGGCCCAGTTCTGCTCGACGACGGGAACCTGCGAGCCGGCGATCAGGCCGGCCGCGACGCTGAAGGCCATGCGCGGATTGTCCCGCTCGATCCAGGGGCGGAAGGTCTGCCAGGCTTCGACCGGCTGCAGGCTGCGCTGCGCCCGTGCCCAGACCGACAGGCCTTGTGGCGCCATGATCTCGTCGCGCGGCGTCGCGCCCAACACGCGGGCGAGCCGCTCGACCATCGGCTGCAGCGCTTCCGCGACCTCCGGATCGGCGAAGCCGAAGGCGTCGACGGCGACGAGCAATTTCGTCGGCAGCGGGCCGGGTGCCTGGTCGAGCAGTGCTGTGCCGACGCGGGCGAAGGTCGCGGCGTCGCGGGTGAACCAGCCGGCCGTGTCGGAGCTTGGCGCCTGCGGCATCAACCCGGTCAGGTCGAGCCGGCCATGGGTTGGCCGGATGCTGTAGAGCCCGCAGAAGCTGCCGGGCACGCGCATCGAGCCGCCGGTATCGGTGCCGAGCGCGATATCGCAGAGCCCGGCGGCGACGGCTGCGGCCGAACCTGAGGAGGAGCCACCCGGCACGCGGTCGGGCGCCGCCATGTTCAGCGGCGTGCCGTCGAAGGCGTTCTCGCCGAGAATGCCGAGCGAGACCTCGTCGGTGATGGTCTTGCCGACGAGTTCCGCGCCGGCATCGAGCAGGGTCTGCACCGCCCAGGCATGGCGCTCCGGGATGGGGGTGGCCTTGGCCCAGTCATGGTTGCCGCCGCCGGTCGGCGTGCCCGCGACGTCGAACAGGTCCTTGACCGCGAAGGTCAGACCCGAAAGCGGGCCGCCGGGCCGACCTGGGATGCGGATGCGCGGGCCGGGGACGAAGGCGTTGATGCGATCCGCCATCACGGCCTCGGCGATCGTGTTTCGTCCGGCGCGGTCGGGCGGGTCGGCATCGGCACGGCTTTTGTCCCTTGTGGTGTTCGGCCTATCGTTCGGCCGGCAGCCTATCAGGTTCGTCGCCGCTGCAAACGGCCGCTTGCCAGCTTGTCCTGTGGCCGATCATCGGGAACCTTTTGCGGCCTCGGTCATCCGATGCGGGCAGGAGGACAGATCATGCCATCCATTCCGACCCTCGTCCGCAATGCCGCTTCCGCCTCGGCCGGTGATCTCGACCTCGCCCGTCGCGCGAGCGCTGGCGATCCGCAGGCCTTCCGCACGATCATGACGACGCATAACCAGGCGCTCTATCGCATCGCGCGGGCGGTGATCCGCAACGACAGCGAGGCGGAGGACGTGGTGCAGGAGGCCTATGTCAGGGCTTTCAGCCATCTCGACAGCTTCCGCGGCGAGGCGACGCTGTCGACCTGGTTGTCGCGCATCACGCTGAACGAGGCGCTGGGTCGCCTGCGCCGGAAGAAGCGGGCGGCCCAGGCGCTGCGCGCGGAAGATCCGGGCATCCCGGCGCAGATCATCCCCTTTCCCGGCAGCACCAGCAACGACGACCCGGAGCGAATGATGGCGCAGCGGCAGATTCTGCAACTGGTCGAGCGCGCGACCGACAATCTCCCGGATGTCTATCGCGGCGTGTTCATGGCGCGAGTAATCGAGGGACGCAGCGTCGAGGAAACGGCCGTGCTGCTCGGCATCCGCCCGGAGACGGTCAAGACCCGGCTGCACCGGGCGAGGCTGCTGCTGCACAAGGAGCTGGAGCAGCAGATCGGCCCGGTGCTGCTCGATGCCTTCCCCTTCGCTGGCCGGCGCTGCGAGCGCCTGACCGCTGCCGTGATGCAAAGACTTGGGTTTTCCGGCTGAGATTCCCGGAACGTTTTGGCCGCTCCGGTATCCAATAAGCTTCGATGAAACAAAGCGTTCCGGCCCGCTCCCGCAGCCGGAAGAAGGAAGAGTCATGTCCGTTCGCAAGTATAGTCTCGCCCTCGTCCTGGCATTGTTGGGTGCAACGACCGCAGCGCAGGCTGCCGACAAGCCGACCGACCCGCAGATCGCCCATATCGCCTATACGGCGGGCGCGATCGACGTCGCGGCGGCGAGGCAGGCCATCGCGAAATCACGGAACAAGGTGGTCGTATCCTTCGCCAAGGACATGCTGCGCGACCACGAGGCCGTCAACAAGCAGGCGCTCGCCCTCGTCGGCAAGCTCAACGTCAAGCCGGAGGACAATGCGACGAGCCGTGCCCTCTCCGATGCCGCCGGCAAGACCAAGGCAGCGCTCGCCAAGCTGCGGGGCGCGGCCTTCGACAAGGCTTATGTCGCCAATGAAGTCGCCTTCCACCAGCAGGTGAACGGGGCATTGCAGACCCTGTTGATCCCGTCCGCGAGCAATGCCGAGCTCAAGGGGCTGCTCGAGACGGGGCTGAAGATCTTCCAGGGCCATGGGCAGCATGCAGTGCATGTCGCCGCCGAGCTGCGGTGAGGGCGGCGCCATGCGCGCGGAACATGTCCTCGCAGCGGCCGCAACGGTGATGCTGGTCGCGACTTCCGTCCCGGCGCGGGCGGAGACCATTCAGGTGATGGTCGACAAGCTGGTCTTCACCCCGGCGCAGGTCAGCGCGAAGGTCGGCGACACCATCGAATGGATCAACCGGGACATCCTCGCCCATACCGCCACGGTGAAGGGCGGTATGGAGGTGATGATCCCCGTCAAGAAGACCGTCCGGCTGACGCTCCAGAAGGCGGAGGCGATCGACTATTACTGCCGCTTCCACCCCAACATGAAGGGGCGCATCACCGTCTCGGCCCCGTGACGGTGGTGCGGGTTCAGGGCGCGCTTCGGGCGATGGGAGGCTGGAGCGCGCCCTGTTCCCGTGCGATCAGGAAATCGGCCTGGGCCTCGGTCTCGACCGCGGCCGCATCATGCTCGCGGCGGATCTGCGCGATGGCTTCGGCGGCGCCCGCGCCGTTCTCGACCAACAGCAGCGCGGCGACAGTGCCGGTGCGCCCGAGGCCGGCACGGCAATGGATTGCCCAGCTCTCGCCCTCCCGCAAACGGCGAGCCAGGTCGAGCTTGCGCCAGCCCGTCATGAAGCCTGCATCCGGCACGCCGTAATCGGGGATCGGGAGATGGGTCCATTCCAGCCCCGCCGCCCGGACGGTGGCGGCGAAGCCGTCGAGGCCGCCCGGCAGTTCCTTGGTTTCCACAAGGCTGAGCAGGCCTGTCGCGCCCAAGCCTGCGAGCCGCGTCAGATCTTCCGTCAGTGCCGCCTGCGAGGTGGCATCGTCGAGCGTCTCCTTGCGCCGGCCGGGGCAGGGGCCGAGCAGCAGCGCGCCGGCGAAGCCGGGCAGGTCGAGACGGGACACGGAAGGCGCAGGGCTGTGCAAGCAAGTCTCCAGAATGGCGGAAGCGCGGAGCATTCTACCTGTCGTATCGTCTTCGCGCGAAACGGTGTTCACTCCACGCGGCAAGGCTTCAGGGCTCGCTGATTGACATGATGATATAGCTGTGTACAGCTATATCATCATGCTGTCCACACGCGACCCAGCCAGCGAGATCGTGCCTGCGCCGGGCAGCCAGGCCTTCGCGGCAGGCGTGCTCAAGGAGCCGAGTCCGCCGCCGCCGGGCGCGCCTTTGCGTGAGCGCCTGCACAGGCTGCTCTGGCCGCTGGTCGTCCTGCTCGGGCTCGTCGGTCTGGGCGTGCTGGGCGCGCGTAACGTAACGGCCAATCTCGCGGCGGCCGGGATGGAGATCGATTTCTCCTTTCTCTGGCAGCAGGCCGGCTTCGACGTCAGCGAGAGCCTGATCACCTATTCGCCCCGCGATACCTATGCCTATGTGCTGCTCGTCGGCATCCTGAACACGCTGACCGCCGCGGCGGTGACGCTGGTGCTGGCGAGCGTCATCGGCCTCGTCGTCGGCATCGCCATGACCAGTTCGAACTGGCTCGTGCGTAACCTCGCCCGGCTCTATGTCGAATTGCTGCGCAACCTGCCGAAGCTCTTGATCGTGATCGCGCTCTATGTCGCGTTGGTCCGCGGCCTGCCGCATATCAAGGCGGCCTGGACCGGCCCGTTCGGCGCGATGCTGAGCAATCGCGGGCTCGCCCTGCCGTCGCCGATGATCGGGCATGGCGGACTTTGGCTCGCGCTCGCGGCCTGTCTCTGGCTCGTCGGCTGGGTGTTCTGGGCGCGGGCGGTGAAGCGGCATCAGGACGCGACCGGGCAGCGCAGGCCGGTCGCCTTGCCGGTGCTGGTCGCGGGTCTGGCGCTCTATGCCGGGCTCACCATGTCGGGGCTGGTGGAGATCGGCTGGTCGATGCCGAAGCTCACAGGCTTCAATGTCAGCGGCGGCATCGGGTTGTCGCTGCAATTCGCCGCGCTCGTCCTGGCGCTCTCAGTCTATCATGGCGGGCAGATCGGCGCGATCGTCGAAGGCGGTATCCTGGCGACCTCGCGCGGCCAGCATGAGGCTGCGCTTGCACTGGGCTTGAGCCGGCTCCGGACGATGCGCCTGATCGTGCTGCCGCAGGCGCTGCGCGTGATCACGCCACCGCTCGGCAACCAGTATTCCAACCTGCTGAAGAACACCTCGATCGCGCTCGCCATCGGCTATTCCGACCTGCTCAGCGTGGTCAGTACCTCGGTGAACCAGACTTTTCGGCCGATCGAGTTGATGACGCTGGTCGCGCTGTTCTTCCTGATCGCGAACCTGCTGATCTCGGCCGGGGTCAACTGGTGCAACCATGTCTTCCGCATCAGGGGGCGTTGAGATGACCACGCTCGCCGAGACAGCCCCCGTCGCCGGACCGCCACGCAGCCGCCGCCTCGTCACGGCCGCCCGCTGGCTGCGGTCGAACCTGTTTTCGAGCTGGTGGAACACGCTGCTCACCGGCCTCGTGCTGTACGGGGTCGTGACCTTCGTCGCGAAGGCGCTGAACTGGGGCGTGGTCGATGCCGTGCCCTTCTCCGGCAGCCGGGCCGAATGCGCGGCGGCAAGCGGTGCCTGCTGGGCCTTCCTGCGCGAGAAGGCCAATCTCGTCCTGACCGGGACCTATCCCGAGCCCGAGCGCTGGCGCGCCTATCTCGCCAGTGCCGTGATGATCGCGGCTATCCTTGCCTTCGCGAAGGCACCGATCGGTGTCGCGGGCCGGGCCGTGCTCGTCCTTGTTTCAGGCGTAAGCGCATATTTGCTGCTGCGTGGCGGTGTCGCCGGCCTTCCCGTGGTCGAGTCGCACCGCTGGAACGGCCTGCCGCTGATCCTCTTCCTCTCGGCTTTCAGCATGGCCGCGGCCTTTCCGCTTGGGGTCGTGCTGGCGCTGGCGCGCTGGTCCGGTCAGCGCGGTCTATCGCTGTTCGCCGTTGGCTATATCGAGGCCGTCCGGGCGATCCCGATGGTCGCGGTGCTGTTCGCCGGCATCTTCATCCTGCCACTGTTGTTGTCGCGCGGCGCCGCGATCGAGCCGGTCGCGGCGATCCTGATCGTGCTCACCCTGTTCTATGCTGCCTATTTCGCGGAGGACGTGCGGGGTGGCTTGCAGGCCCTGCCGAAGGGCCAGACCGAAGCCGCCGCGAGCCTCGGGCTTTCGTCGGCACAGCGCACCCGGCTCATCGTGCTGCCGCAGGCGCTGCGCACGGCGATCCCCGGCATCACCAATTCGATCATCGGCAGCTTCAAGGACACCTCGCTCGTCGCGATCGTCGGCATGCACGACCTGCTCTCGACTGCGCGCATGGCCTATGCCGATCCGCAATGGCAGGCCTATTCGCTGGAGGCGAACCTGGCGATCGGCCTGTTCTACTTCATCTGCTGCTGGCTGATCTCGGAACGGGCCCGGCGGCTGGGCCATGGCGCCGTCAAGGCGCGCTAGAGCCGGCCATCGACAAAAGAAGTGGCCAGCCTTGCAAGCGATGCTCTAAGCACAAGGCGGGCAGGAAGAGAGACGATGACGGTCGACATCGCCGGTTCGGATACGCGCCAGCTGCGCCAGCTGGTCCGCTCGCGCAACGACGTGATCTTCGAGATCGTGCGCGACCGCATCTGCCTGCGCGAGTATGACGAAGGCCATGTCATTCACGAGACGGCGCTGGCGACCGAATTCCGCGTCAGCCGCACGCCGATACGGCAGGTCTTGCAGCGGCTGGTCTACGAGCAGCTTGCCGAGACCCGTAACGGCGTCGGCACGATCGTCTCCTATGTCGGGCCGCAATCGGCCGACATGCTGCGTTTCCGTATCGGGCTGACGCGCCTGATCGCCGACCTGATCCCGCTCCAATTGCCCTCGACGCTCGGCTCTGATTATGCCCGTTTGCAGGCGCTGGCCGGTTTGCTCAAGCCGGAGTCCTCGCTGAAGGAGCCCTGGGATGTCTGGCGGACGCATCACGAGGTTCGCAATGCGCTGATCGGCGACGAGGCGCTCAGGCAGATGGACGACACCATCTTCTTCCGCACGGCGCGAAGCTGGATCGGCTGGCTGAAGCGCGAGCCTGCCGCGATGCATGCGCTGCTGGTCGAGGAAATCGCGGCGGTTGCCGGGAAAGCGACGGCTCTGTCGGCGCCGGAGCTGTTCCGGCTGCATGCTGCCCATCTCGAGCGGATGCTGGCGCGCTATGGCGCGCAGGACAGCAAATAGGCGACCTGTTCCTCGCTTTCGATGGCGCCGGGACGTGCGATCCGCACGGCCGTGATCGCGGCTTCCGGCGTCGAGCCCGTGGCGATGAGTAGGCGCGCTGCCATCATGCCCGAGCGGCCATAGCCGGCGAGGCAGCAGAAGGCGATGCGGTGCCCCTGACACAGTTCTCCGGCGAGGCGCTCGATCAGGGCCGGCCAGTCGAGCCGGCGGTCGGGCGCGGAGAAATCGGGGATCGGGGCGCTAAGCAGGGCGATTGATCTAGCGTTGGCGGTGTCGCGTAAATCCTCGATCTCGTCGGGATCGCATTCGCCGTCATCGAGCAGGACCACCAGCAAGGTCGTCTGCCAGGCAGCGAGCGCATCCAGAACCTCCTCCTGCAAGGCGCCGTCGACGAAGCATTCGCCGCGCCGGGCGATGACGAGGCCGGGTAGCGGCAGCATGCCGATCGCGCCGGCCAGGCCCGGCGGTTCGACCCAGGCAATCCCTTCAGCCATGCGCCCCTCCGCCCGGCAGTCCCGCCATCGGGAGATGCGGTGCTTGTCGGGTTCATGAAGCGGATTGGCGAGGGGGTTGTCCACTGTCGAAAGGCAGGCTGACCGGTTGGGCCGGTTCGCTCTGACACAGCCGTCATTGCGAGGAGCGAAGCGACGAAGCAATCCAGGGGGGCTGGGTCGAACGCTTCAGCCCAGTCCTCCTGGATTGCTTCGCTGCGCTCGCAATGACAGGGAGCGACAGGGTCCTTCAAAGCCAAAAAAAGCCCTTCCGGATCGCTCCGGAAGGGCTCGGTTCAGGCATCCCGGTCGTGGGCTTTACCGAACCGGATAGGAGAAGATCAGGCCGCCGTCGCGGGCGAGGCGGTTCGGCGACTGGGCGCGGTCCATCGCCAGCGGCGAGGCCTTGCCGATATGCTTCTCGAAGACCTCGCCGTAATTGCCGACCTGCTTGATGATCTGGAAGGCCCAGTCCGGGCGCAGGCCGAGCTTCTTGGCCATGTCGGCGGTCGGGCCGTTCGGCGCGATCAGGCGCTGGGCGTCGACGGGCATGTCCTTGAGCGCGGCGAGCTTGGCCTCGACGTTCCCAGACGTCAGGCCGAACTCCTCGGCGGCGACCATGATCTGCACGCCCCAGAACAGGGTCTTCTCCAGCTCGGTATCGGGACGGGAGACAAGCGCCAGCGGCTCGGTCGCCGAGCGCTGGGGAACCAGCACGTAGTCGTCCGGCTTAGGCGCCAGCAGGCGGTCGGCGGCCAAGGCCGAGACCGAGCTCGCGACGGCGTCGCATTTCCCGGAGAAGAAGGCCTGGAGACGGGCGGTCTTGTCGGCGATGTTCTCGACCTTGTAGGGCAGCTTCGCCTCGCCGAACCAGTCGGCGAGATAGAGCAGGGTGGTCGAGCCCTCCTCGGCGCAGACCGTCGCGCCCGAGAGATCGGCGAGCTTGGTCATGCCCAAGCTCTTGGGCACCATGAAACCCTGGCCGTCATAGAAGGTGGTGGTGACGAAGGAGACGCCGGGATCGGCGTCGCGCGTGCCGGTCGCGGTGATGCCGCGCGAGGCGATATGGGCGCTGCCGCTGATGATCGCCTTCAGGCTGTCGGAGAAGCCGATGCCGCGCAGTTCCGCCTTGGAAGCGTCGCCGAAGATCGCGACGGCAGCCATGCGGCAGAACTCGACATTGAAGCCCTGGAAGCGGCCGGCGCTGTCGGGAACCGAGAAGCCCGGCGAATTCGGGTTCACCAGGCAGATGATCTTGCCGTCTTCCTTGACCTTGTCGAGCACCGGCCCGGCCTGTGCCGCCGGCGTGACCATGGTCAGGGTTGCCGCGGCCAGGGCCGCACGAACGAGGCTGAATGCCATCCCGATCTCCTCCCGTTCTCGATCGTTATCGAGCTATAGAGCTGTATACAGCAACGCAGACATACGTCAAACGACGAGGGTTGCGGCTCGCGCGTCTTTCTCGGAGAATTGGCAAGGTCCCACGGAGTAGCCAATCTATTCCGTGGCGTCATAACAATGCGCTCCGAATGCATTAGCCAGCAGCCGTTGGGGCATGCCATCCTGCCGGTATCCAGGGAGCGCTCCGACGCTCCGGTTCGGCGGAGCCCGGTGTGTCAGACGACCAGAACGCTCTCTATGAGGCGGTTGAACCCTACGAGTCCCTGCGCCTGCCGGTCGGCGACGGACATGAGCTTCATGTCGATCTCAGCGGCAATCCCAACGGTATCCCCGTGGTGTTCCTGCATGGCGGCCCCGGCGGTGGTACCAAGCCGGCGCAGCGCAAGACCTTCGACCCGTCCGCCTTCCGGATCGTGACCTTCGATCAGCGCGGCGCGGGCCGCTCCAGCCCCCTGGCGGAACTCGTCGGCAATACCACGCAGGCGCTGATCGCCGATCTCGAACGCATTCGGCAGCATCTCGGCATCGAGCGATGGCTGGTCACGGGCGGTTCCTGGGGGAGCTGCCTCGGCCTCGCCTATGGGCAGGCCCATCCCGAGCGCTGCCTCGGCTTCCGCCTGCACGGCATCTTCATGGCCGAGCGCGCCGAGATCGACTGGTGGTTTCATGGCTCGCGCACGATCTTCCCGGACCATTGGGAGACCTTCGCCAATTTCGTGCCGGAGGCGGAGCGCGGCGACCTGCTCGCCGCCTATTACCGGCGGCTCACCGGCCCCGATCGCGAGCAGCAGCTCGCGGCTGCGGTCGCCTTGCGCACCTTCTCGGGGAAGACGCAGACCTTCCTGCCCGATGCCGAGCATGTCGCGGCCCTGACCGAGCCGGATGCCGCGCTCGCGCTGGCCCGCATCTTCACGCATTATTGCGTCAACGGCGCCTTCCTCCAGCCGGGTCAATTGCTGCGCGACGTCTCGCGCATCCGGCATCTGCCGGCCGAGATCGTGCAGGGGCGCTACGACATCGTGACGCCGATGTGCACCGCCTGGCGCCTGAAGACGGCCTGGCCCGAGGCGCGCTTCACCATCGTGACCGAGGCCAACCACGCTGCGACGCCGAACGCGCCGGCCCTGTCGTTCGCCCTGCGCGACGCGACCGATCGCCTGCGTGACTCCATGCCGGCCCTCGCGGCCTGAAGGAACCATCATGTACGAAGCCGCCAGCCAGATCCGTCTGGGCATCGAGCCTTATCTCGAAATCCGCAGCGCCAAGAGCCCGGCGGTCGCGCCGGATGGCGAGCTCCTCGCCTATCTCAGCGACGAGAGCGGCACACACCAGATCTGGCTCCGGCCGCTCGCCGGCGGGGCGCCCTGGCGCCTGACCGACATGCCGGAGCCGGTCGGCGCGATCGCCTTCAACCCGAAGAGCCGCGACCTGCTCTTCACGATGGATTGCGGCGGCGACGAGCGGCATCAGCTCTGGCTCGTGCCGGGCGCGTCGGGCGTGCCGCAGCCGCTGACGGACGATCCGACCGTGGTCCATGTCTGGGGCTGCTGGGCGCCGGACGGACAGCGCATCGCCTTCGCATCGAACGCACGCGACCGCGAGCATATGGACATCTATGTGATGGACATGGCGACGCGGGCGGCGCGGCGCGTGTTCGAGGGCAGCGGCTATCGCGAGGCGGTCGCCTTCTTCCCGGATGGCCGCTCGCTGCTGGTCGCCGATGCCACCCATGCGATGAACGATCAGGACCTCTACCGGCTCGATCTCGAAAGCGGGGCGCGCGAGGCGCTGCTGCCGCATGAGGGGCGCGCACGTTATGCCGCCAACCGGATGAAGAAGGACGGCAGCGGCTTCTTCACGATCACCGACCAGGGCCGCGAGTTTCTCAGTGTCGGCTTCCGCTCGGCCGCCGACGGCACGTTGAACTGGATCGTCGAGCGCGCCGGACAGGATATCGAGGCGGTGGCGCTGGCGCCGGACCAGAACCGCCTCGCCTATGTCGTGAATGATCGCGGCTGGAACCGCATCTTCGTACGCGAGATCGCCGGTGGAGCGGAGTTCGAAGTCGAGGGCTTCCCTGCCGGTTCGATCGGATCGGTCGCCTGGCTGTCGGATGGTTCGGAGCTTGTCTTCCCGCTCGACGGCTCGACCTCGTCGCCGGATATCTGGCGTTTCGACATCGCCTCGAAGCAGGTGAAACGCCTGACCGATGCCTCGAAGGCCGGGATCGATCAGGCCAGCTTCGTCGAGCCGACGGTCGCGAGCACCAAAAGCTTCGATGGGCTCGAAGTGCCGTTCTTCGTCTACCGGCCGCGCGGCAAGGCGCCGGAGGGCGGCTATCCGGCGGTGGTCGTCGTGCATGGCGGGCCGGAGGCGCAGTGGACCCCGATCTTCCGGGCCGACCTGCAGTTCTTCCTGAGCCAGGGCATCATGGTGATCGCGCCGAACGTGCGCGGCTCGACCGGCTATGGCCGCAGCTATCACCATCTCGACGACAAGCATCTGCGCATGGACAGCGTCGCCGATCTCAAGGCTGTCAGGCTGTGGCTGCGCGAGCAGAACGATGTCAACGATGACCGCGTCGCGGTCTATGGCCGCTCCTATGGCGGATTCATGGTGCTGGCGGCGCTGACCGAACAGCCGGAGCTGTGGAAGATCGGGATCGAGTTCTACGGCATCGCCAATTTCCTGACGCTACTGGAGACGACCGGGCCGTGGCGCCGCTATCTGCGCGCGGTGGAATATGGCGATCCCGTCGCCGATCGCGAGAACCTGATCCGCTTCTCGCCGATCCACAAGCTCGACCAGATCCGCGTGCCGCTCTTCATCGCGCAGGGGTTCGACGACCCCCGCGTGCCGCCGGGCGAGAGCGAGATGGTCTATTCGGTGCTGCGCGGTCTCGGCCGCCCGGTCGAGTATGTGCGCATTCCGCATGAGGGCCATGGCTTCGCCCGGATCGAGAACCGGCGCACCGTCTTCGGTGGCGTGGCCCGTTTCCTGCGAGAGCATCTGTAAATCTTTGTTTTATCGCATTTTCTTCACGCGAACCGGTGCCCACTTCGCTTGAAAATGCTCTGAGAGAGGACCAACCCATGCAGAATTCCGAGATCATCTGGGAACTGGTCGATGCGAAGCGGCAGCCGTTCGAGGCGCTGAGCGACCGCGTCTGGGGCATGCCCGAGATCGCCTATACCGAATATGGCTCGGTCGCCGAGCATATCGCTATGCTGAAGGAGCAGGGCTTCCGCATCACCGAGAACGTTGCGGGCATCCCGACGGCCGTGATGGGCGAGGCGGGCGAGGGTGGCCCGGTCATCGCCATCCTCGGCGAGTACGACGCACTGCCGGGCCTGAGCCAGGAAGCCAATATCGCCGAGCCGAAGCCGGTCGAGACCGGTGGCCACGGCCATGGCTGCGGCCACAACATGCTGGGCTCGGCCGCGCTGCTGGCGGCAACGGCGGTGAAGGATTGGCTCGCGAAGACCGGCCGGCCGGGGCGCGTGCGCTACTTCGGCTGCCCGGCGGAAGAGGGCGGCGCGGCCAAGGCGTTCATGGTGCGCGCGGGCGCCTTCGACGATGTCGATGTCGCCATCAGCTGGCACCCGGCCTCGATGACCAAGGTCGACGATGCGCTGTCGCTCGCCAACACGCGGATGGATTTCCAGTTCACCGGCCGCGCCTCGCATGCCGCGGCCGCGCCGCATCTCGGCCGCTCGGCGCTCGATGCGGTCGAGTTGATGAATGTCGGCGTCAACTACATGCGCGAGCACGCGCCGTCCGATGCGCGCATCCACTATGCCTATCTCGATGCCGGCGGCATCGCGCCGAACGTCGTGCAGGCCTCGGCCAAGGTGCGCTATGCCATCCGCGCCCGCGATCTCGCCGGCATGCTGGAGCTCAACGAGCGCGTGAAGAAGATCGCCGAGGGCGCGGCGCTGATGACCGAGACCACGGTCTCGATCTCGATCATGAGCGCGGTTTCCAACATGCTCGGCAACACGCCGCTGGAAGACGCGATGTTCAAGAATATCGACCGGCTCGGCCCCGTGCCGTTCGACGCCGCCGACAAGGCTTATGCGGCGAAGATCCAGGCGACGCTCGGCCCGGCCGACATCCTCAACGACTACCGCCGCACCGGCATCGCGCCGCGCGAGGACACACCGCTCTGCGATTTCGTCGTGCCGCAGGGCACGCGCGGCGTGCCGATGATCGGCTCGACCGATGTCGCCGATGTCAGCTGGAAGGTGCCCACCATCCAGGCCAGGGTCGCGACCCATGCCATCGGCACGCCCGGCCATTCCTGGCAGATCACGGCGCAGGGCAAGGCTCCGGCCGCGCATAAGGGCATGGTCCATGCCGCCAAGATCATGGCGGCGACCGCAGTCGACGTGATCAGCGACGAGACGCTGCTCGCCCGCGCCAAGAAGGACCATCAGGAGCGGGTGACGCAGACGCCTTATGTCTGCCCGATCCCGGCCGATGTGAAGCCGCCGATCAAGCCGCGACCTCAGGCCGCCTGAACAACCTCGTCAGGAGCAGCATTTGCGGTTGCTCCCGGCGACCGACGCGTTTTCAATCAAACAACAAACCAAAGAGCGGGATAGAGATCATGGCCAACCAGAACCACGACACCGGAACCAAGCGACGCCTCGCCGGGAGCAAGCTTCTCTCGGCTGCCGCGGCCGCCGCCCTCTGCGCGGGTGCGGGAACCGCCATTGCCGCCACGCCGAAGAACGCGCTGGTGATGGCCTGGAACATCGACGCGATCAGCACTTTCGACCCCGCCCAGGTCGGCGAGGTCGTCACCAACGAGATCCTGCAGAACACCTGCGATACGCTGGTCGATTTCGATCAGACCGACGAGCGTAAGGTCGTGCCGGGCTTCGCCGCGCGCTGGGACGTCTCGGCGGACCGCAAGGAGATCACCTTCCACCTGCAGAAGGGCGCCAAATTCCCGTCCGGCAATCCCGTCACCGCCGAGGACGTCGCCTGGTCGATGCACCGCGTCGTCAAGCTCAACTTCGGCAACGCCGCGACGCTGACCGAGTACGGCTTCACCAAAGACAATATCGAGCAGCGTATCGTTGCGGGCGCTGGCGACACGGTCACCCTCAAGCTCGACAAGCCCTATCCGACGACGCTGGTGCTGCAAGGGATCGCCGCCAACCGGGTCTCCATGATCATGGACAAGAAGACCCTGATGGCGAACGAGCAGGGCAGCGATCTCGGCAACAAGTACCTCGCGACCCGTACGGCCTGCGTAGGTCCCTACAAGCTGACGCGCTGGAATGCCGGCGAGTCGATCGTGCTGGAGGCCAATGACGGCTATTGGGGCAAGGCCCCGGCGCTGAAGCGCGTGCTGATCCGCCACGTTGCCGAGCCCGGCACGCAGCGCCTGCTGCTCAGCCAGGGCGATGTCGACGTGGCGCGCGACCTGACGCCGGAGGACCTGCGGGACCTCGAAGGCTCGAAGGACATCGCGATCGAGAAGGTCCTGCGGCCGCAATTGTTCTACTGGGGCTTCAACGTCGCGGACGGTCCGTTCTCCAAGGAGAAGGTGCGCCTCGCGATGCGCTACCTGATCGACTATGACACCCTCGGCAAGACGGTCATGACCCATCTCGGCGTGCCGCGCGCCAGCTTCGCCCAGCTTGGCGCCGTCGGTGCGCTGGACGCGAAGGAGGGGCAGCCCTTCAAGCTCGATCTCGACAAGGCCAAGCAGCTCCTGACCGAAGCCGGCTATCCCAACGGCTTCGAGGCGAGCGTGCTGTTCGGCACGCTGCCGCATGCGAACCCGATCGCCCAGAGCGTCCAGCAGAACGCGGCCAAGATCGGCGTCAAGCTCTCGCTCGAGCGCATGGCCAATGCCCAGCTCTTCAGCAAGGTGCGCGGGCGTGAGTACCAGTCGGCGATGCTCGCCTGGCAGACCGGCGTGCCGGATGCCCATGGCAATGCCTCGCGCCTGGTCTTCAACCCCGACAACCGGCTGGAAGCCAAGCAGACCCAGTATCCGAGCTGGCGCGCGGCCTATCAGGATCTCGAGCTGAACAAGCAGATCGACGCAGCCCTGCTGGAGCCCGATACGGCCAAGCGCGACGCGCTCTACGCCGCGATCCAGAAGGAAGTCATGGCCAAGGGACCGATGGCCTTCATGTTCCAGATGAACAGCGTCGCCGGCGTGCGCAAGGACCTGAAGTCGTGGACCTGGAACGGCTTCCGGACCTATTACGAGCGCGCCGCCAAGTAAGGTCATCTGCAAGCAAGGCCATCTGAATGTCCCGGACCGCCACCGCGGCGCCCGGCCTGAGCTCCGATCCAGGACGGACCATCCTTCCGTCCTGGCTCAAGGCCTCCGGTCGAACGCTCGTCTCCTTCGCCGTCACCCTGCTCGGGCTGGCGGCGTTGACCTTCTTCATCGGCCGCCTGCTGCCGCTCGATCCCGTCGTCGCCGTGCTCGGCGACAACGTGACCCAGGAAGCCTATCAGGCGATGTACAAGCAGCTCGGTCTCGACCAGCCGCTCTACGTCCAGTTCGGCCGCTATCTCTGGGGCGTACTGCATCTCGATTTCGGGATGGCGCTGACCACCGGCAAGCCGGTGATGACGGATATCGCCCGCGTCTTCCCGGCGACGATCGAGCTTGCCAGCGTGGCGATCGTGATCGGCACCAGCTTCGGCATTCCGCTCGGCGTGCTTTCGGCGATGTATCGTGGCTCCTGGCTCGACCAGATCGTCCGGGTCGTCGGGCTGATCGGCTATTCCGCGCCGAATTTCTGGCTCGGCCTGATGGGGCTGGTGCTGTTCTACGCGACGCTGGGCTGGGTCGGCGGACCGGGCCGCATCGACTTCACCTATGAGTTCGACCTCGAACCGGTCACCGGCTTCCTGCTGATCGACAGCCTGCTCGCCGGCAACTGGGAGATGTTCGGCAATGCCGTGTCGCACATCATCCTGCCGGCCTCGATCCTGGCCTTCAGCTCGCTCGCCTATATCAGCCGCATGACCCGCAGCTTCATGATGGAGCAGCTCAGCCAGGAATACGTGGTGACGGCGCGCGTGAAGGGCTTGTCCTGGGCGCGCACCGTCTGGGGCCACGCCTTCCGCAACATCGCCGTGCAGGTGCTGACGGTGGTGGCGCTGTCCTACGCCTTCCTGCTCGAAGGCGCGGTCCTGACCGAGACGGTCTTCGCCTGGCCGGGCTTCGGCCGCTACCTGACCAATGCGCTGCTCGCCGGCGACATGAACGCCGTTGTCGGCTGCACGCTTCTGGTCGGCGTCATCTTCGTCACGCTCAACCTGTTGTGCGACCTGCTCTACCGGGTCTTCGACCCGCGGACCCGTTGAGGCATGGCCATGACACCACACTCCATCGACCAGGCCGGCGGGCGGGGCCTCAAGGCCTGGCTCGCCGCGCCCGTCCCGTCCTCGCCCTTCCAGGCGCGGATGCAGCAATTGTCGCTGAAATGGTGGCGCCTGCGGGCCAACCCCGCCGCCATGTTCGGCCTCGCCATCATCGTGGTGATCGCGCTGACGGCGCTGTTCGCGCCGCTGGTCGCGACGCATGACATCTACGCGCAGGACCTGACGAACCGTCTGCAACGGCCCTCGGCCGCGCATTGGTTCGGGACCGACGAACTTGGCCGCGACATCTTCAGCCGGCTGGTCTTCGGCGCCCGGATCACGCTCTACATCGCCATGCTGACGGCGGTGATCGCGGCGCCGCTTGGGCTGATCGTCGGCACCACATCCGGCTATCTCGGCGGCTGGGTCGACACCGTGCTGATGCGCATCGTCGACATCTTCCTGGCCTTCCCCAGCCTGGTTCTCGCGCTCGCCTTCGTCGCGGCCCTGGGGCCCAGCATCGACCATGCGATCATCGCGATCGCGCTCGCTGCCTGGCCGCCGATCGCGCGTCTGGCGCGGGCCGAGACGCTGTCGATCCGCAAGTCCGACTATATCGCGGCGGTGCGCCTGCAGGGGGCGTCGCCGCTCAGGATCATCCTCGGCCATGTCGTGCCGATGTGCATTCCCTCCGTCGTGGTGCGTATCACCCTCAGCATGGCGTCGATCATCCTGACGGCGGCCGGCCTCGGCTTTCTCGGTCTGGGCGCCCAGCCGCCGAGCCCGGAATGGGGCGCGATGCTGGCGTCGGGCCGCGAGTTCATCCTGACCAATGGCTGGATCGCCGGCATTCCCGGCCTCGCCATCCTGATCACCAGCCTGGCCTTCAACCTGTTCGGCGACGGTCTGCGCGACATCCTGGATCCGCGTCATGGATAAGCCGCTGCTCGAGGTCGAGGACCTCTCCGTCACCTTCAAGGGGGCGCATCGCTCGGTGCAGGCGGTGCGCGGCATCTCCTTCAGCGTCGGCCGCGAGAAGGTCGGCATCGTCGGCGAATCCGGTTCGGGCAAGTCGCTGACCGGGCGCACGATCCTGAAGCTGACGCCGAAGGCGGCGACGATCTCCGCCAAGAAGCTGTCCTTCGACGGGATCGACCTGCTCGCCGCCAGCGAGCGCCAGATGCGGACGATCCGCGGCAACCGCATCTCGATGATCCTGCAGGACCCGAAATTCTCGCTCAATCCGCTGATGCGGGTCGGCGAGCAGATCACCGAGGCCTACCGGCTGCACCACAAGGTCGGTGGCAAGGAGGCCGAGGCGCGCGCGCTCGCCATGCTGGAGGCCGTGAAGATTCGCGACCCCGCGCGCGTCTTCAAGCTCTTTCCGCACGAGGTCTCGGGCGGCATGGGCCAGCGCATCATGATCGCGATGATGCTGATCCCGGAACCGGACCTGATCATCGCGGACGAGCCGACCTCGGCGCTCGACGTCACCATCCGGCGGCAGGTGCTGAGCATCCTAGACGAGCTGGTGACGCGGCGCGGCGCCGGGCTGATCTTCATCAGCCACGACCTCAATCTCGTGGCGGATTTCTGCGACCGCGTGCTGGTGATGTATGCTGGCCGGATCATGGAAGACATTCCGGCGCGCGAATTGCGCAATGCGCGCCACCCCTATACCCGCGCGCTGCTCGACAGCCTGCCGCGGCTCGACCGGCAGGCCGACATGCTGCAGGTGCCGAGCCGCGACCCGGCCTGGTTGGACGGGCCGACCTTGCAGAGCGGGAGCCGGACATGAACGCCGCTGATCCGACCATGGCAGCGAACCGCCCGGCTGCCCTCACGGTCAGCCATCTCTCCGTCGCTTTCGGCCGTGGTGCCGCGGCACTGAAGGCGGTGGACGATGTCTCTTTCACGCTCGGCCATGGCGAAGCCTTCGGCCTGATCGGCGAATCCGGCTGCGGCAAGTCGACGGTGCTGCGCGCGCTTGCGGGCCTCAACAGCGAATATGGCGGCACGATCGCCTTCCATGACCGCGAGGTGCCGCACAGGCGCGACAAGGCCTTCTTCCGCCGCGTGCAGATGGTGTTCCAGGACCCCTATGCCTCGCTGCATCCGCGCAAGATGGTGCAGAACGTGCTGGCCGAGCCGCTGAAGATCCACGGCTTCGACCGGCCGCAGGAGCGGATCGACGAGATCCTGACCGCTGTCGGGCTGGGACCGTCCTTCCGCTATCGCTTCCCGCACGAACTCTCGGGCGGGCAGCGGCAGCGCGTCGCGATCGCCCGCGCGCTGATCATCGAGCCGGAGCTGCTGCTGCTCGACGAGCCGACCTCGGCGCTCGACGTCTCGGTGCAGGCTGAAATCCTCAACCTGCTGAAGCAGCTGCACCGCGACCGCGACCTGACCTATCTGATGGTCAGCCACGATCTTGCGGTCGTGACGCATCTGTGCGAACGCGTCGCGATGATGAGCGAGGGCCGCATCCTCGAGCAGATGAGTGCAGAGGACGTCCGGGCCGGCCGGGCGCATGAGCCCTATACGCGCGAGTTCCTCGAGGCGAGCGTCGGCTACCGCCCGATCGCGTGAGCGGCCGGGCTTCGACGTATCAGGACATGGAAGAGGCAGGCATGACGGGTAAGGCCCTGGCGGGAGAACATTGGCCGGCGAATGGCTGGGAGAGCGTGGCGCCGGAGGCGGCCGGCTGGTCGCGCGAGGGGCTCGACCGGGCCTGGCGCTATGCCGACACGATCTCGACGGCGACGGTGATGATCGTGCAGGGCGGACGCGTCGTAGCGAGCCGGGGCGACCTCGCCCATCGCTACCAGTGTCATTCCGTCCGCAAGAGCTTCCTCAGCGCCCAGATCGGCATCCATGAGGAGGAGGGCCGGATCGACCTGTCGCGCACGCTCGCCGATCTCGGCATCGACGACCGGGAAGGGCTGAGCGAGCGCGAGAAGGCGGCGACGATCTACGATCTGCTGACGGCGCGCTCCGGCATCTTCCATCCGGCCGGCTATGAATCGCCCTGGATGAAGTCGATCAAGCCGCCGCGCCATTCCCAGCCGCCAGGCGCCTTCTGGCTGTACAACAACTGGGACTTCAATGCGCTGGGCACGATCTTCACAGCGCTGACCGGCGCCGGCATCCATGACGATTTCCTGGCGCGGATCGGCGGTCCGCTCGGCCTGGAGGATTTCCGCCTTGATGGCGAGCGGCGCGACGGCTGGCTGGAGCCGGACGATTGCTCGATTCATCCCGCCTATCCGTTCCGCATGTCGACGCGGGACCTTGCCCGCTTCGGCCTGATGTTCCTGCGTCAAGGTCGCTGGCAAGATAAGCAGGTCGTGCCGGCCAACTGGGTTGCGACCAGCGTGCTGCCGCTCTCCGATGCCGGGCCGCGCGGCGGCTATGGCTATATGTGGTGGACCGAGCGTTCCGGTGCCGGCTTCCCCGGCGTCGTGCTACCGGCCGGCAGCTACAGCGCCCAGGGCGTCGGCGGGCAGTATTGCCTCGTCATTCCGTCGCTCGACCTGGTGATCGTCCACCGCGTCAACACCGACATCAAGGGCACGGAGGTGAACCGCTTCGCCTTCGGCCGCCTGCTGCGCCTGATCCTCGAAGCCCGCCAGCCGGGCTGAGGGCGGATCACGCTATCGCCGACACGGGCGTGCGGGCAGGGCTTTCCGCCTTGGCCGTCCGGTTACTCTCGCTGACGGCAGCCCAGAACTGCTCGACGGGGAGGCGGCTCTGCTGCCTTGCCCGGTAGAGCCGGATTTCGGCCGAGACATACCATGAGGTATCGGCAGCGGGCACGAGCTGGCCGCTGCGCAGTTCCTCGACCACCAGGCTTTCCGGCACCCAGGCGACGCCGCGCCCGGCCAGGACCATGGCCTTGAGCCCGACCGACATCGGGTTCTCGTACACGGTGACCAGCGGCGTCGGCCGCTCGGCGAAGAGCAGGGCGAGCCGGCGCGCGAAGAAGGTCGAGCTGCCATAGCTCAACAGGCGCACCGGCGTTTCGCCGGAGCGGAAGGCGTGAAGCGGCTCGCCGCTCTCGCCCGGTATCGAGACGGGGATCGCCCGCTCGGTGCCGAGCCGGCGATAGGTGAAAAGCTCGGGATCGAGCTCCGGCAGCACGGACTCGTGCGCATAGGTCAGCAGGAAATCGCATTCGCCCCGGTCGAGCAGGGCGACATTGCCGTCGAAGGACGAGCGCTGCTCGCAGAACCGGGTCTTAAGCGGGCCGAGCGTCTCTTCCATGCGGCGGATCAGGCCGGGGAAAAAGGTCAGCGACAAGGTGTTGAGCGTGGAGAAGATCAGCGTCTCCGTTGCGATCTCGTGCAACTGGCGCAGTTCCTGCCGCGCGCCCTGCACCTGCCGGATGATCTCCTGTGCTCGCGGCAGGAAGGTCCGGCCCGCTTCCGTGAGGCGGATCGGGTAGCTGCTGCGGTCGAACAGCGGCGAGCCGAGCCAGTCCTCGAGCTGCTTGACCCGGCGGCTCAGGGCCGATTGCGTGATGTTGCGCTCACGGGCGGCGCGCGAGAAGCTGAGCGTGGTCGCCAGGCTCAGCACGTCCTCCAGCCATTTCAGCTCCATCGCCACACCTCCGCGTGCCGGGAAGGATGCCATGACCGCCCCGGCCGTACCAGAAGCGGGCCAGGGCATGGCGACGGGGGGCGAATGGCTAACGCGCCGCCTCGACCTCGCGCAGGCAGATCCTGAGCCGGTCGAGGATCATCTCGACATCGTCGGCGCCGACCGTCAGCGGGGGGCGGATCTTCAGGATATTGTCGGCCGGTCCCTCGCGTCCGACGAGGATGCGCATGTCGCGCAGGCGGTTCATGACATGGGCTGCCGCATCGGTCGCGGGCTCCAGCGTCTCGCGATCCGTGACCAGCTCCAGCCCCAGGAAGAGGCCGATGCCGCGCACGTCGCCGACGCAAGGGTACTGCTGGGCGAGTTCACGCATGCCGGCGAGCAGTTTGTCGCCCATCGCTTTGGCATTGGCCGAGAGGCCTTCATCCTCGACGATATCCAGGACTTCCGAGGCGATGCGGCAGGACAGGTTCGAGCCGCCGAAGGTCGAGAAATACTCGGGTCCCTCAGCGAAGCGCTCGGCGATGGCGCGGGTGGTGATGAGCGCGCCGATCGGGTGGCCGTTGCCGAGCGGCTTACCGAGCACGACGATGTCCGGCCGCACATTCTGCTGCTCGAAGCCGAAGTAATAGTCGCCGAGGCGCCCGAGACCGGTCTGCACCTCATCGGCGATGCAGATGCCGCCGGCGGCGCGGATGCGCTCGTAGACCGCCGCGAGATAGCCCGGCGGCGGGATGATCTGGCCGCCGACGCTCGGGAAGGTCTCGGCGATGAAGCCCGCGACCTTGCCGCCACGTTCCGCGATGGCCGCGAGCGCGCCGTCGGCCTGCTGCGCGTAGTGGAGCGCCCGGTTGGCATCGTCGCGGCGGAAGCGGCCGCGATAGTCGTCGGCGACGTCGATCAGCTGTACCCAGGGCTTGCGGCCGCCCATGTTCGGCTTGTTGAACTTGTAGGCGGAGATGTCGATCGCGCCGGTGGTGTTGCCGTGATAGCCGTGATCGGGCGTGACGATGTCGTAGCCGCCGCTTGCCGCTCGGGCGAGGCGCAGGGCCAACTCGTTCGCTTCCGAGCCGGAATTGACGAAGAAGCAGACTTCCAGCTCTTTCGGGAGCTTGGCCGTCAGCCGCTCGGCCAGCGCCATCGGCGCCGGGTGCAGATAGCGTGTGTTGGAGTTCATCCGCGCGAGCTGGTCCATCGCGACCTTGCGAATGCGCGGATGGGCGTGGCCGACATGCGGCACGTTGTTATAGGCGTCGAGATAGGGACGGCCCATCGCGTCGAAGAGATGGTGGCGCCAGCCGCGCAGGAAGGTGACCGGCTTCTTGTAGCTGAGCTTCAGGTTCGCGCCGAAGCGGGCCTTGCGCTCGGCCAGCAGCGCGGCTTCGTCTATCGCCTGATAGGCGACGGTCTCGTCGGGCAGGTTGAGCAGGGCGGCAGGGTTCGGGCAGATCGCCTGCCAGAGCGCCCAGTCGTCGGGATCGGCGACACCCGGCCAGTCATGACCCATGCCGTCCAGCGTCAGCGCGAGCTGGAAATGCAGATGCGGCTCCCAACCGCCATTCTCCTCGGCCGGGCCGAGTTTTGCGAAAGCCTCGCCGGCGGCGATCTCCTGGCCCTGCTTCAGCTTGGCCGCGCCGTCGGCGGCGAGATGGCCGTAGAGCGTATGGAAGATATCGCCTGCGGGCGTGCGGTGTTCAAGGATGACGACGCCACCATAGTCGAGATGACCTTCACGGTTCTCCGCCAGCGCGACCTTGCCGGCGAGAGGCGCGCGGACCGGCTCGCCGGCCGGCGCGAAGACATCGATGGCCATATGAATGGTGCGGCGGTTCGAGGCGAGCCAGCGCCCCTTGCGGAAGGCCTTGTCGGTATAGACCAGCCGGGGCTCGCCATATTGGCCGAGCCACCACTCGGAGGTGATGCCGAGCCCGGTGCCGAGGTTGCGGGCCTCGTCGGCGCGCAGCTCGAACGGGTTCGCGGGGATCGTCGCCTCGGCGATGCCGAGCGAGCCGACGGGGAGGCCGTCGAGCGCGCGGCCGAGCACGGGTGCGAAGCTGCCGCGCTGGTTGGCAATCCAACTGGCGATGCGGCCGGCGGCGTCGGTGACCGGCAGGCCGCAGGCATTGCGCAGGCGCGCGCCCATCAACTCGCCGTCGATGGCGGGGTTTTCGAGGAGCCGCCAGGCTGGGGCCTGCGAGATGGTGACGTAGGGGTCGTTCGGGCGGCCCTTGGCTTCGATCGTCGAGTTCACGACGCTGACCGCAAGGCGCATACGGGTGAGCGGCCAGATCAGGCCGATCTCCTCGGGGCTGAGCGCCGAGACGCCGTGATAGCCGGCGACCAAGGCGGCAAGTGCTGCTTCCGGCGTCTCATGGTCGAGGATGGCATAGGCGGCCGCGATGGCGATCTCGCAGACGCGCGGGCCATCGGTCATGTCGCCGAAATCGATCAGGCCGCTGATCCGGGCGGGCTCGCCGAGGCGCGGCGCGACGAGGATGTTGAAGTCGTTGAGGTCGTTATGGATGGTCTGGCGCGGCAGCTTGTCGAGGGCGGGTTTCAGCGCTTCGAAACCGGCGACGATCTCTGCGACGAGCTTGCGGCGCGAGCCTTCGAGCACGTCGAGATGCGGCTTGATCCAGCTGGCCTCGGTCAGATCCCATTTCGCGGCGTCGGGTGCGGCCGTGACTTCGAAATCGCGGAGCGCAAGGTCGAGGCGCGCGGTCAGCGCGCCGAGTTCGGCGAGGACGGCGGGGGGCTGCGGTCCAGCCTCGCCCATCGGAATGCCGGTGAAGGCGCGCTGGACCCAGACCATGCGCTGCTGGCCGTTGGAATCGGCGACGTTCTGCCAGAACCGCTTGCCTTCGGCGGGAAGGAGGCGCGGCAATGGTAGCGTCGGATCGGCGGCGAGGGCATGGCTGATCGCGGCGCATTGCTGGTCGACGAGGGCGGGCTCGCCCTGCGGGCGCATCGCCTTGACGATGACGTCGCCCTCGCTGGTCCGGCCGCGGAAGTTGAGATCGTATTCGCCGCCGAGCTGCCGCAGCCCGCCATCGATGCCGAACTGCTCGGCGACCCCACGCAACCAGACGTGTTCCATCATCTCTCCCCCTGGCCGGATCGAATCGGCCGGCGCCGTCTTCCATAGCCAGAAAGGCGGCGAGTTTGCTCCCGCAAAGTTTGCGGGACGGCGGCTGCCGGGTTGCGTGGGGCGAGGGCGCTTGTCATTCCGGGGCGTGCCGTAGGCGCGAACCCGGAACCCACGACCGGGTGAGACATCCTGTGCAAGGCTCCTGGCCGCTCGCCTAGCTGTGGGTTCCGGGTTCTTCGCTCCGCGAAGCCCCGGAATGACAATTCAGCCCTGGATCGGCTCGCCGGACAGCCAACGCCGCTTCGCCCGCCTGATCGCCTCGCGCACCGTGTCGGGCGCGGTGCCGCCATAGCTGCGGCGGCTGCGGACGGAATGCTCCGGGGCTAGGACTTCGAAGATCGCTTCGCCGATGCGCGGATCGACCGAGCGCATGGCGTCGAGGTCGAGCGCCTGCAGGGTGCAGCCCTTGGCCTCGGCCAGCGCGACGATGCGGGCGGTGATGTGGTGGGCGTCGCGGAAGGGGATGCCGGCTTCGCGCACCAGCCAGTCGGCAAGGTCGGTTGCGGTCGGGAAGCCGCGATCGAGGAAAGCGCGCATGCCCTCGGGGCGCACGGTGAGATCGCGGACCATGCCGGTGGTGGCGGCGACGCAGAGCTCGACCGTCTCCAGCGCGTCGAACATCGGCTCCTTGTCCTCCTGCATGTCCTTCATGAAAGTCATGGGCAGGCCCTTGACCATCACCAGCATGGCGGTGAGCGAGCCGACGACGCGGCCGGTCTTGCCGCGCACCAGTTCGGCCGCGTCGGGGTTGCGCTTTTGCGGCATGATCGAGGAGCCGGTGGTGAAGGCGTCCGACAGCGCGATGAAGCGGAAGCCGTCGCTGCACCAGAGCGTGATCTCCTCGTTGAAGCGCGAGAGATGCACGGCGAGCATCGAGCAGCAGAACAGGAGCTCGCAGATATGATCGCGCGCGCCGACCGAATCCATCGAGTTTTCGGTTGGGCGGGCGAAGCCGAGCTCCGCCGCCGTGAACTCACGGTCTATCGGGAAGGCGGTGCCGGCGAGCGCGGCGGCGCCGAGCGGCGAGACATTGGTGCGCTGGCGTGCGCCGGCCAGGCGCTCGCGATCGCGGCCGAACATCTCGACATAAGCCATCAGGTGGTGGCCGAAGGTCACGGGCTGGGCGACCTGCATATGGGTGAAGCCCGGCATGATCGTCTCGGCATGCTCGCTCGCGCGCTCGATCAGCGCCTGCTGCAAGTCGCGAATGGTGCTGTCGAGAGCGTCGATCGCATCGCGCATCCAGAGGCGTACATCGGTGACGGCCTGGTCGTTGCGGCTGCGGGCGGTGTGCAGGCGCCCGGCCGGCTCGCCGATGATCTCCTTGAGGCGTGCCTCCACGTTCATATGGATGTCCTCGAGGTCGATGCTGAATTGCAGCTCGCCGCGGTCGATCTCGCCGCGGATCTGGTCGAGCCCGGCCTGGATGCGCTCGTTATCGGCGCTCGCGATGATGCCCTGGCGGGCCAGCATCGCGGCATGGGTCTTGGACGCCGCGATGTCCTGCCGGTAGAGCCGGTAGTCGAAGCCGATCGAGGGATTGATCTTGCGCATCACATCGGCCGGCGCGGTGGTGAAGCGGCCGCCCCACATCTTATTGGCACCGGGGTTCTGGTCGGACATGATGGGCTCTCCGGGAGCGGCTGCGACGTGATCGCCAAGGGATAGCAATCACGATTTGGACTGTAAATTCCAAAATCGACCTTGACGTCCAAGTAGTGCCCATCATACTCGCGGGATATGCGGCGGATCGGCCGGCGCGGGATGGGCAGCATGAAGATCGAAGAATTCAGCCTGGAGCGGATCCAGTCGCTCTACGAGAACACCGTCGAGTTCAATCTCTCGGACAGCGGCGTCCATCCCTATTCGCTCAACGAACTGCTCAGCGCCGATGAGCGCGCGAAGCTGATGGAGGTCGAGCTCGGCTATGGCTGGACCAATGGCGCGATCGAGTTGCGCGAGGACATCGCCAAGCTCTACCGCAACCGAACCTCGGACGAGGTGATCGTTACCAACGGCTCCGCCGAAGCCAATTTCCTGATGGTGATGTCGCTGATCGAGCCGGGCGACGAGATCGTCGTCTTCGTGCCGAACTACTTGCAGATCTGGGGCTGGGCGCGGGCGATCGGCGCGACCGTCAAGGAAGTGAAGCTGCGCGAGGAGCTGGGCTGGACGCCCGATCTCGACGAGGTCCGCCAGGCGATCACGCCGCGCACCAAGCTGATGACGATCTGCAACCCGAATAATCCGACCGGCAGCTTGCTGTCGCGGGAGACGATGGACGCGCTGGTCGAGATCGCCCGCGCACAGGGCTGCTATCTCCATGCCGACGAGGTCTACAAGGGCGCCGAGCTTGAAACCGACGAGCCGCCCAGCTTCGCCGATCTCTACGAGAAGGCGATCATCACCAGCGGGCTCTCCAAGGCGATGGCGCTGCCCGGCCTGCGCATCGGCTGGCTGGTCGGGCCGGCCAAGGACATCTACACGGCCTGGCAGAACAAGGACTATACCTCGATCACCACGAGCGCGCTGAGCGAGCATATCGCCCGCATCGTCATCCAGCCGGCGAAGCGCGCCGAGATACTGCAGCGGAGCAAGACCATCCTGCGGGAGAACCTCGCGCTGCTGACGAACTGGGTGAAGGCGAATGACGAGTTCTTCTCCTTCGTGCCGCCCAAGGCCGGCGGCATGGCCTTCATCAGGTACAGCCACTCGATGAACTCGACCGCGCTCGTGCATAGGCTGCGCGAGGAGCGCGGCATCATGCTGCTGCCGGGCGATGTCTACGGAATGGACGGCTATATCCGCATCGGCATTGGCGCGCCGGGCGACCATCTTTCGGCCGGACTTGAGCGCTTGAGCGACTATCTCAAGTCGCAGCCGCGCTAGAGCCGTCGCGCATGACGCCGGAACTCGCCCCCTATCTGCCGGTCTGCGATGCGGTGGCGCTGCTGTTCCGGCCGCATGCCGAGGTCGTGCTGCACGATCTCGGCTCGCAGAGCGTCGTGCATATCGCCGGCAATTTCTCGCAGCGCGTGCTCGGCGAGCCGTCCCTGCTCGACGAGATCGGCTTCGACCCGAACGAGACGATCATCGGCCCCTATGAGAAGGTGAATTGGGACGGGCGACGGCTGAAATCGATCAGCATCGTGCTCTCGGCTGGAAGCAAAGCAATCGGAGTCCTTTGCATCAATGTCGACGTTTCGCAGTTCCATGCGCTGATGCAGACGCTCTCGGCCCTGGCGACGGTGCCGGCCGGCGTCGAGAAGCCGCAGGCGCTGTTCAAGGAAGACTGGCACGAGCGCATCAACGAGTTCGTGCAGCAATGGACGCAAAGCCGCGGGCTCGTCGTGACCAGCCTCAGCCGCGCCGAGAAGCGCGAGCTGGTGGCTGATCTCGCCGCCAATGGCGCCTTCGGCGGACGCAATGCCGCCGCTTATATCTCGCGCATCCTCGGGCTCGCCCGCGCGACCGTCTACAACTACCTCAACCAGGCCAACGAGACCCCGGATGCTTGACCTGTCGCGTGCGGAGATCGAGGCCGCCGTCGATCTCGACCGGGCCTTCATCGCGTTGGAGGAGGGGTTCAAGGCCGCTGCGGCTGGCCGGGTGCAGATGCCACCCGTCGGCTATCTCGGCTTCCCCGCGCATAACGGCGACTGCCATATCAAGTTCGGTCATATCGCGGGTGATCCGATCTTCGTCGTGAAGATCGCGACGGGGTTCTATGACAACCCGGCCAAGGGCCTACCGACCACGAGCGGCATGATGATCGCGCTTTCGGCCGAGACCGGTGCGGTTGTCGCGATCCTGCGCGACGAGGGCTGGCTCACCGATCTCCGGACAGCGCTGGCCGGCGCCATCGCGACGCGGGCCGGGATGCGGGCCGACGCGCGCCGGATCGGCATCGTCGGTGCCGGCACGCAGGCGCGCTTCCAGATCCGCGCCGCCGCGCATCTGCTGCGCGATCGTGAGCCGGTCTTTGCGGTGTGGGGTCGCTCACCGGAGAAGCTGGAGGCTTTGCGGCACGATCTCGCGGGTGAGGGCATTGCCGTCGAGCCGGTGGCTGATTTGGAGGCGCTCTGCGCGCAATCCGATGCGCTGATCACGGTGACGCCGGCGGCCCAGTCGATCATCCGCGACGACTGGATCAGGCCGGGCACGCATATCACCGCGCTCGGCGCCGATGCGCCGGGCAAGCAGGAGCTGGATACGGCTTTGGTCGCGCTCGCCGATGTCAGGATCGCGGATTCGCTGGAGCAGAGCCTCGACCATGGCGAGTTCGCCGCTGCGGCGGCGGTCGGGCTGATCGATGCGGGCGATTGCGTCGAACTGGGTGCGGTGCTCGCCGGCAACGTGCCAGCGCGCCGTTCGGACGACGACATCACCATCGCCGACCTCACGGGTATCGCGGTGCAGGATATCGCGATCGTGCGGGTCGTGCTGGAGGGGATCGGGCGCCAGTAGCCGGGCCGTCATTCCGGGCAGGCCGCAGGCCTGAGCCCGGAATCCATGAACACGGGGTTATTCCAGCTCGTCATGCTCGCCCCTGTGGCGAGCATCCACGTCTTGAACACGGTTCTCGATCGGGGGAGACTGGATGGTCGGGACAAGCCCGACCATGACGGTAAGCGTCGTGTTCATGGGTTCCGGGCTCGGCCCTATGGGCCGCCCCGGAATGACGCTGAAGGAGCCGGCGTCAGCCCTTGTGCCGCGCGAGGAACCGATCCATCCGTGCCAGCCCGTCGCGCAGCACCTCGGTCGGGACGCCGATGCCGATGCGGATATGGTTCTCGATGCCGAACCAGCTGCCGGCAACGACGAAGACGCTCTCCTCCTCGCGCAGTTTCTGCGAGAAGACCTCCGAGGACATGTCAAGCGGATAGCGCAGGAAGGCCATGCCACCGGCCTGCGGGCGCCGCCACGACCAGTTGTTATGCTGCGCCATCCATTGCGCCACGAGATCGGCATTGCTGCGCAGCAAATCGCGGCCGCGCGCGAGCAAGCGACCGCGCGTCTCCGGGCGCATCACCTCTTCCGCGAGGATCTGGCTGAGGATGCCGCTGCCGATCGTGGTGTAGTCCTGCCGCTCGGCCGCCGACGCCACGACCTCGGCGGGAGCGACGATCCAGCCGAGGCGCAGGCCTGGGCAGGCGAAGGATTTCGACAGGCTCGAGGTGACGACGACCTTGGGATAACTGCCCCAGAGCGTCTCGGTTTCGGCCCCATCGATCTCGCCTCCGCGATAGATCTCGTCGACCATCAGCCAAGCATCGTTGCGGCGGGCGGCTTCGATGAGAGCGGCCCGGCTTGCCGCTGAGAGCACGCTGCCGGTCGGATTGGCCGGGTTGGTGACGGCGATCGCCTTGGCGTCGGCCGCGACCTTGGCGAGATGGGCAGGGTCGATCTGCCAGTCACTCTCGCCGGAGAGTTCGAGCCGGCGGATGTCGAAGCCGAGCGCACGGCCGAGCCCGTCGATCTGCATGAAGTTCGGCAGGGCGAAAACCAGGGAGTCGCTGGGTTCGAACAGCGCCATCAGGGCGATCATCGTCGCCTCGGAGGAGCCGTTGGTGACGAGCACGTTCGCGGCGGTCGCGCCGGGATACCAGGAGGCGATATTGGCCCGCAGGTCCGGCCGGCCATCGGTCCAGCCATAGCCGAGCGGCTGCTTCAGCAGGTCGCGCGCAGCCTCCTCGCCCAGGATGTCCTCGATCGACCAGGGATGGACGCCGCTCTCGGTCAGGTTGATCTCGACGTCGTTCTCGAAGAGCGTCTGGTTCCGCTCCATCTGGAAAATGTCGAACTTCACGCGAGCCTCCCGCCTTGCGGTCCATCGCTTGCCGCCGGGGCGGCAAGGCTGTTCCGGGCATCTGTGCAGGCGGGAAAGGAACGGGTCAAGGTAAATTTGGACAATAAGTCCAATTTGGATTTTATGTTCATTCTGTCTCGGCGCCCAGTTTCATAGCGCGCCCGTCACATGGAGTTTCGAAGGTGAAGAGAGGCAGACCACCCGGCCTCCGATTTTCCCTTCGCCTTGCCGGGAACCGAGGCAGCCCTATATCCGTTGGCCCGCCATGTTTGAATTGCCGATGCCTAGCTCGAATTTCCGCTTTCCCGGTGTCCTGAACTCCCAGGAGCTGCTCGTCGCAGAAGCCGTCCAGGCCAGGGCCTGGGCCGCGATCGGGCATGACGACAGGCTCGACACCGAGCTGGAGCCGGAAGCTCGCGACCGGCTGGGGCGGATCATCTTGCGCCTGATGTCGAACGCGTCCGACTCGGTTTCGGACCTGACTTCGGCAGCCGTCGCCGAGTTTAAGGCGACCCGGCCGGTGATCCGCGTCGAATTGTCCGGGCGGCAGGGCGGCTAGCGCTTTCCAATCCCGAACGAAACACGCGGGTCATCCCGGGCGACCGCAGGGAGACCCGGGATCCATTCCGGAGCGTATCCGATGAATGCTCAGGCATGGATCCCGGATCTCCGCTTCGCTGCGTCCGGGAGGACGCGTGTTCGGATTAGTGCGCGGCCATGTCGAGCGGGGGCTCGACATCATCGGTGATCGGGTTGGCGAAGGGGTTCCTGGCGCGGAAGGCGGCGAACTCGTCCTTGGCGGCTTTGAGCAGCGCGGGATCGTTCAGCACGTCCGAGGCGACGCCGGCCATCGCCTTGGCCGCAAGCGCGAGGCCCTTGTGGGCGGCCGGTGCCAAGCCCTGCGCGACGAGCTGCCAGGAATGGCCGGGCGTGCCGATCGCATAGCAGGCGGTGCGGCACTGCACGGTCGGGACGACCCAGCTCACCGTGCCGACATCGGTCGAGCCGACCGAGGTGTCGTTGCCGGCGCCGAGCGGATAGATCTCGTCGCTCAGGGCCTCGCCGTCCTTCGGCTTCAGGTCGAACCGGCCATAGGCGGCGGCGATGTCCTGCGGGCTCAGGGTCTTCTGGAATTTGGCGGCGAAGGCATGGTCGGCGGCGTCGAAGCCGGGGCCGCCCAGCGCCAGCAGGTTGGCCTGCATCGTCTCTTCCAGCGGGCGGTTGCCGACGAGATTGGCATCGCCCGAGAGCTGCTTGATCGCGACCGTGGTCTCGCTCATCAGGGCGGCGCCCTCGGCGATCTTCTTCACGCGGGCAACGAGCTCCCACATCTCGCTGAGCGTGGCGGCGCGGATGAGCTGGCGCGTCGTCGCCGTGGCCTGCACGACATTGGGGGCGATGCCGCCGGCATTGATGATCGCGTAGTGGACGCGCGCGGTCGAAGGCATGTGCTCGCGCATGTAGTTGACGCCGATATGCATCAGTTCGACGGCATCGAGCGCCGAGCGGCCGAGATGCGGCGCCGCGGCAGCATGCGAGGCGCGGCCCGAGAAGGTGAACTCGATCTCGACGCAGGCGAGCGAGAAGGCGCGGTTGACGCCGTTGAACGACGCCGGGTGCCAGCACAGGGCGATGTCGACATCGTCGAAGGCGCCGGCGCGGACCATGAAGCCCTTGGCAGAGCCGCCCTCTTCCGCCGGGCAGCCATAGTAGCGCACGCGACCTTTAAGCCCATTGGCGGCGAGATAGTCCTTCACCGCGGCCGCGGCGAGGAGCGAGGCCGAGCCCAGCATGTTGTGGCCGCAACCATGGCCGTTGCCGCCCTTCTCGACCGGGGTTTCGGTCGCGTTGCCGGCCTCCTGGCTCAGGCCCGGCAGGGCGTCGAATTCGCCCATGATCGCGATCACCGGGCCGCCTTCGCCGGCCTCGCCGACGACGGCCGTCGGGAGACCTGCGACACCGGTCGTCACGCGAAAACCTTCGCTTTCCAGCATGGCGCCGTGCTCGGCCGCAGAGCGGACCTCCTGATAGTTCAGCTCGGGCATGTGCCAGATGCGGTCGGAGAGCCCGAAATAGGCCGGGGCCTTGTCGTCGACCCGACGCCAGACATCCTTGCTGTTGCTCATGGATAGGTTCCTCCTGCGCGGGTCGCTTGCCCGATTCCGTGCCGGTTTCTGGCATGCGGCGCGGCCGGCTCACAAGCGGGCTGGCGGCAGGGTTCGCCTGCGCTGGCGGCAGAGGCGTGGGCATCGCCTTGTGAAGCGAAGGCTCAGTTTCGCTTTCGAAACCACGCCGAGGTGAAAGAGCAGGGAAGGAAGAATACTTTCGGATTGAACTGATTCAATCATAGAGGGGCGCCCGCAAGTAGCGATCGGCCTCATTTGCTGCGGATCATTTACGTTTTGCCGCTTTCTCTCCGAGGCTGTTTCTGCGATAGGGCAAGGATATCTTCACATGACAGCGCTGGCATGAAACATTATTCGCTCCGGATCGCCGCCCTCGCCGCAGTTCTCGCGGCCAGTTCCGTCACTGCGCCTGCGCTTTGGGCTCAGGAGGCACCTGCGGCCTCTGCCACGCCGCAGCGACCGGCTCCCCGCACGTCTGCCAAGCTGGCCCAGCCTGTCGCACAAGCTCCCGCGGCACCGGGCGTCAGCCAGCCGGCGGCCCAGGCCGCGACGCTGCCGAACGGCGCCAGCGCGATCAACGAGACCTATGGCGACTGGACCGTCGATTGCCGCATCGCGAACGGGCAGCGGCTTTGCGTGCTGCTGCAGTCGCAGGGCAACAGCCAGACCGGCCAGCGCGTCTTCGCCATCGAGTTGCGCGCGCCGAGGGATGGGCGCGCCGAGGGCACGATCCTGTTCCCGTTCGGCATGAAGCTGGAGAACGGCGCGGTGCTCAGGCTCGACGACAAGGACCTCGGCCAGGGCCTGCGCTTCTCGACCTGTCTGGCGCAGGGCTGCCTGCTGCCGATCTCGTTCCCGACGGTGGCGACCGATGCGATGAAGGCCGGTAAGGCGCTGACGGTCGCAGCGCTGAACCTGTCGAACAACGAGCCGATCTCGTTCAACGTCTCGCTGGGCGGCTTCGGCGCGGCGCTCGACCGCATCGCGCAGATCGACAAGTAGCCGGCAACCAGGCCGGCTGCACGATTGGTGGTTTTCCTCGCTCGGTGGCAGCGCTGTGGCGGAAGCCACCAAAGCCGGCTGGTGCCACACAGAAATTTGGCTCGTTCTGCCAGTGCTTCCGTGCATGATCGGCGGCACTGGGAGTTCGGGCCACATTCATGTCAACAGATCCGCGCCTGCCGTTCCTCGCCGAGCTGGAGAAGAAAATCCTCTGGCTAGCTTCGTGGACGATCCACAACGCCAACCATATCCGCCAGAACGAGGATGGGATGAAGGTGGGCGGGCACCAGGCCTCCTCGGCTTCGCTCGCCACGATCATGACGGCGCTCTACATGGCCGCGCTGAAGCCGCAGGACCGGGTCGCGGTGAAGCCGCATGCCTCGCCGATCTTCCACGCCATCAACTACCTGATGGGCCTGCAGACGCGCGAGAAGCTCGAGAATTTCCGCGGCTACAAGGGCGCGCAGAGCTATCCCTCGCGCACCAAGGATATCGACGATGTCGATTTCTCGACCGGCTCGGTGGGCTTGGGCGTCGCGCAGACGCTGTTCTCCTCGCTGACGCAGGATTACGTGAAGGCGCATGGCTGGGCCAAGGACCGGCCGGAAGGTCGCATGGTCTCGCTGATCGGCGATGCCGAGCTCGACGAGGGCAATATCTTCGAAGCCCTGATGGAGGGCTGGAAGCACGGCCTGCGCAACACCTGGTGGATCATCGACTATAACCGCCAGTCGCTCGACGCGGTGATCCGCGAGGGGCTCTACGATCGCTTCGAGACGATGTTCCGCAATTTCGGCTGGGACGTGGTCACGCTGAAATACGGCTCGCTGCAGCAGGCGGCGTTCAAGGAAAAGGGCGGTGAGCGGCTGAAGGCCTGGATCGATTCCTGCCCGAACCAGCTCTATTCGGCGCTGACCTTCCAGGGCGGCGCGGCCTGGCGGAAGCGCCTGATGGACGATCTCGGCGATCAGGGACCGGTGACCACGCTGATCGAGAAGCGTTCGGACGCCGAGCTCTCGAAGCTGATGTGCAATCTCGGCGGCCACGACCTGCCGTCGATCCTCGAAGCCTTCGAGGCGATCGACCACGACCGGCCGGTCTGCTTCCTCGCCTATACGGTGAAGGGCTTCGGGCTGCCGATCGCCGGGCATAAGGATAATCATGCCGGGCTGATGACCAAGGAGCAGCTCGACGGCTTCCGCAAGGCGAACGACATCCGCCCCGGCCATGAATGGGATCTGTTCGAGGGGCTCGACCTGCCCGAGAGCGAGATGCGGGCCTTCCTCGACAAGGTGCCGTTCTTCTCGCAGGGGCGGCGACGCTTCTCGGCTCCGAAGCTGCCGGTGCCGGCGAAGCTGGAGGCCGGCATCCAGCCGTCGATGTCGACCCAGATGGGCTTCGGCAAGGTACTGGACGATCTCGCCAAGACCGGCGGGCCGCTCGCCGACCGCATCGTGACCACGGCGCCGGACGTCACCGTCTCGACCAATCTCGGGCCGTGGGTGAACCGGCGCGGGCTCTTCGCCAAGGCGTCGATGGCCGACACCTTCAAGGACGAGCGCATTCCCTCGATGCAGAAATGGGAGTTCTCGCCGAAGGGGCAACATGTCGAACTCGGCATCGCCGAGATGAACCTGTTCATTAACCTCTCGGCGCTCGGCCTGTCGCATTCGATCTTCGGCGAGCGCCTGATCCCGATCGGCACGCTCTACGACCCCTTTATCTCGCGCGGGCTCGATGCGCTGAACTATGCCTGCTATCAGGATGCGCGCTTCATGGTGGTGGCGACGCCGTCGGGTGTCACGCTGGCGCCGGAGGGCGGGGCGCATCAGTCGATCGCGACGCCCTTGATCGGCATGAGCCAGGACGGACTCTGCTCCTTCGAGCCAGCCTTCGTCGACGAGCTTGCGGTGATGATGCGCTGGTCGTTCGACTACATGCAGCGCGACGGTGAGGGCGATCCGGACGAGCGCACCTGGCTGCGCGACGAGACCGGCGGCTCGGTCTATCTGCGCCTCTCGACCCGGCAGGTCGAGCAGCCCAGCCGGGCGATGACGCCGGAGCTGGAGCGTGCCATCATCGACGGCGCCTATTGGCTCAGGAAGCCGGGGCCGAACGCTTCCGTCGTGATCGCCTATACCGGCGCGGTCGCGCCCGAGGCGATTGAGGCGGTCGGGCTCTTATCCGAAGACCGGCGCGATGTCGGCCTGCTCGCCATCACCTCGGCGGACCGGCTCAATGCCGGCTGGCAGGCGGCCGAGCGGGCGCGCCAGCGCGGCAACCATGCGGCGACGAGCCATGTCGAACGGCTGCTCGGCGATCTCTCGCGCGATTGCGGCATCGTTTCGGTTCTGGACGGGCATCCGGCAACGCTGGCCTGGCTCGGCAGCGTGCATGGCCACAAGCAGAAGGCGCTCGGTGTCGAGCATTTCGGCCAGACCGGCACGGTCGCCGATCTCTACCGGCATTTCGGCATCGACGCGAATGCGATCGTGCATGCGGCGAACGCGGCGGCGCCGGGACGGCCGGTGCGTTATCTCAGGGCGTTGCCGGAGTAAGGGGCGCTTTAATGGAGGGCGCGCTTTAATGAAGGGTGTCTTCCCGCACGCGCTGCGGCACGCAGTGCTGCTGCGCAGATGCGGGATCGTTCTCAGAAAGAGGCGCCTTCTCGTCACTCGGTCCCGTGTCTGCGCAGCAGCGTTTCACGCTGCTGCGCAGACACGGGATGACAGGCGCCTTTAAAGAATGCGCGTGTCAGAAACGCGGGGTCGCGAAGGTATTCGCGAACGGGTTCGCGCCCGCGCCGATGCGGCCGGGCAGGGTGCCCTCGCCGTAAAGGTCGCCGGTATTCGCATAGACCGGCGAAGCCGACATGTGCTGGCTGGCATAGCGGTTCAGCGAGCCGACGGGTACGACGTTGCCGGCATCGAAATAGCTGCGCTTCTGCACGGTGACGCGCAGCGGGCCACGACGGCTCTGCGCCTCGGCGATGCTCGCCATGACGGTCGAGGCCGCGACGGTGACGGCGAGGAGGGCGGCAACGCGCTTGAACGACATCATGACGGCAATCTCCGGGAGCGGATCGACCCGCTCGATGTAAGCATCGAAAAACCGGTGCAAAGACTAGCACCGCGTCGTTAACAACTTTGTTAGCGCTCGCGGCGCGGCTTTTTCATGCGACGCGGACGCGGCTCGGGCATTGGCTCGGCAGTCGTGGTCTTCATCCGCAGGGCCGGCATCGTGCCGTCCGCATCCAGCCAGGAAACCTTGCGACCGGTCGCCGCGAGACGCGGCGTGGCGCAGCCCGGGTGACGCTGGAGCTCGCTGCGGGCAAACGCAGCACGCAGTTCGGGGTCGGCGCCGGCATTGGCGAGGTCGAGCCGGTCGATCAGGCAGGTCAATTGCTTGCGGTCGCTGGGCTTGGCGCCGGCGCACCACCAACCGCTCATCGTGAAGGGAGCGTCGGAACCCACGGTGCGGAAGGCGAGACAGGCGCGGCTCCCGGTGCCGTCTCCGAGGACGATGTCGGCGGTTTCGAGCGGGCCGAAGCGGGTTTCGATGAGCGCGGGCGTGCTGCCTCGCTCGACAGCGAGGCTGCGAAGCGCCGCCGCATGCACCAGCGCGACCATGAAGGAACCGGAATGGGCAGCGACGCCGTCGCCCGTCTTCAAGCGTAGCGAGAGATGAGCAGCGGAGCCTGCGAAAGTGCCGAAACTCAGGAGGTCCTCGCGCTGGCCGCCATCGCGGCTGCGACGGGCCTCGATCGCGGGAGTTTCACGGCCGAGTTCCGGCGCTTCGAGATTGAAGATGGCGATCGGGCGGGTGATCGCGACCCAGTCGGCTTCGGTCGTCGCAAGGAGCGGCTTGCGGTTGACGGCGGTCTGGGTGGTCGCGGCAGCAACCGGAGATGCAAGGCTGGCCAATTGGGACTGGCCTTCGCCACTCCCGGACAGTGCCGTGACGAGTGCAGCGGTCAGGCTGATGCCGCCGAGCGCGGCCGCAATGCGCCAGGCGAGAGCGCCCGGCAAGCCGAGGCCGTTGCGCGGCATGAGGCGGCGAAGGGCACGGGACGCGATGCGGAAGGCGCTCTCGATCCGGTCGACGCAGGTGATGAGAGCCGGGACGAGATCGATCCGCCCGAGCCTAGCCCACGCACCGCGGAATCTGACGCCGGCAACGGACAAGCCATGCCGCAATTGCTGCGACAGGGGCCGCAATCGGTCCATCAACTCGTCCGAACGCACACGCAACCCGTCACTCCCGCGCGCCGAAACACCGGCCGCGCAATCCTCGATCCGGCGGGCAGGCTGGACCGAGAGAGTCGCTGCCGGGTTACTGGCGCCGGTCAATCGGCCGGCAGCGTGAACAAGGGGTCAACGGGCAGGGTTAATGCGCGGACGGGATGCGATGATGAGGAGGAGATTGACTTTTCGTCGTTCCCGGTGTTCTGACAGGGAGCGGTGCAAGGTTGTGCCGCCTAGCGAAGTTTTCAGCCCTTCGGGATTGGCTCTGTGACTGTCCGTCTGACGACGACGAAACTCACGACCAAAACGACGACCGGGAAAACCGGCCTGTCGCGCTGACGCTTCGCCTCGGTTCCGGGTCCATCTCCCCCCGGCGGGGAGAGATCGCCGAACCCGCCCGAAACCGGTGCGGGGCGGCCCCCAAAGGGAGACCCGAACCGCCTTATCCGCAAAGGATCACATCATGAGCTTCAAGGTCGCAGTCGTCGGAGCAACCGGCAATGTTGGCCGCGAGATGCTGGACATTCTCGCCGAGCGCGCTTTCCCCGTGGGCGAGGTCGTGGCGCTCGCCTCCTCGCGCTCGGTCGGTACCGAGGTCTCCTTCGGCGACAAGACGCTGAAGTGCAAGGCCCTCGAGCATTACGACTTCTCCGATACCGATATCTGCCTGATGTCGGCGGGCGGCGACGTCTCGAAGGCCTGGTCGCCGAAGATCGGCGCGCAGGGCTGCGTCGTCATCGACAACTCCTCGGCCTTCCGCATGCACCCCGACGTGCCGCTGATCGTGCCGGAGGTGAATGCCGCCGCCGCTGCCGGCTTCACCAAGATGAACATCATCGCCAACCCGAACTGCTCGACCGCGCAGCTCGTCGTGGCGCTGAAGCCGCTGCACGACAAGTTCGGCATCAAGCGCGTCGTCGTCTCGACCTATCAGTCGGTCTCCGGCGCCGGCAAGGAAGGCATGGACGAGCTGTTCAACCAGACCCGCGCGGTGTTCTCGGCCGGCGAGGTCACCACCAAGAAGTTCCCCAAGCGCATCTCCTTCAACCTCATTCCGCATATCGACGTCTTCATGGAAGACGGCTTCACCAAGGAAGAGTGGAAGATGGTCGTCGAGACCAAGAAGATCCTCGACAAGAAGATCAAGCTGACCGCGACCTGCGTGCGCGTGCCGGTCTTCATCGGTCATTCCGAGAGCGTGAACATCGAGTGCGAGAAGCCGATCACCGCCGACGAGGCGCGCGAGGTGCTGCGCACCGCGCCGGGCATCCTCGTGATCGACAAGCACGAGCCCGGTGGCTACATCACCCCGCATGAGGCGGCCGGCGAGGATGCGACCTATATCTCGCGCATCCGCGAGGACTCGACCGTCGAGAACGGCCTCGCCTTCTGGTGCGTCTCCGACAACCTGCGCAAGGGCGCTGCCCTGAACGCGGTGCAGATCGCCGAGGTTCTGGTCAACCGCAAGCTGATCCAGCCGCGCAAGCAGGCCGCCTGAGGTAAACTGCGCTGCCAGACCCTGTCCGGCGTCGGGCAGGGTCGCCGACAATGTCCACGCGCATGGGCGGGCGACCGTCTTTGCGGGTGGCTATGCCGGGCAAAACGGCTAAGGCTTGAGCAGTCCTTGCGCGCGAACCACAGCCATTGCCCAACGCCCCCCTTCCTGAACCGCCGGTCGTTCCTTCGCAGGAAGGCAGGCCGCTGCGCGTCGACAATTCCGCGCGCGGCATCGCACTTGTGCTGCTCTCAGCCATCTTCATGTGCAGTGGCGATATCGCCTCCAAATATCTCGCGACCACCTTGCCCGCGCTCCAGATCACCTGGATGCGCTACGGCACCTTCGCCGCGATCATGCTCGTCACCATCAGCTTCACTGGCGGTTTCCGCAGGATGAGCACGCGCCGGCCGGGCCTGCAGGTGCTGCGGGCCCTGGGCGTGACGGTATCCTCGATCCTGTTCGTGGCCGGGCTGCACGACCTGCCGATGGCGGATGCGACTGCAACCTCCTTCGTCTCGCCGCTCTTCGTGACGGCGCTCTCCATTCCGATTTTGGGTGAAATCGTCGGCTGGCGACGCTGGCTTGCCACGACCGTCGGGCTGATCGGCGTGCTGGTCGTGGTGCGCCCCGGCGGCGACGGCTTTCATAGTGCGTCGCTCTTCGTTCTCGGATCGTCGTTCTTCTGGGCGTTCTCGCTGATCGTCACCCGGATGATGAGCCGCACCGAGATCCCTGTGGTGACGCTGGCCTATTCCGCCACGATCGGCTTCCTCCTGCTGTCGCTGGCCGTGCCGTTCAGCTGGCAGGCGCTCGATCTCAACACGGTCCTGATCGGACTCTTCATCGGTGGCATCTCGACGATCGGGCACATTTTCCTGATCCAGGCCTTCCGCTATGCAGATGCCTCGCTGCTGGCACCCTTCGCCTATTCGCAGCTGCTCTGGTCCTCGATCTTCGGCTATCTGGTCTTTGCAGCGATCCCTGATATCTGGACCTATGTCGGCGCCGCTATCATTGCGGCTTCGGGCCTCTACATTGCCCATCGCGAGCGCATCCGGGCGAAGCTGGTCGCCGGCTGACGGTGCCGATGTTCAGCCGCGCGGTCGAACGCCGTAACGCGCCATGAACATCGCGATGGCAGAGCCAACCACGCGCGCGATCTCCTCGTCGCTTGGCGGCGTGCGGACGGCATTGAACAGGCGCGGGCGGGTCAGGGTCGACTGGCAGAGGTCGAGAAACTGGACGGCGGCGAGATAGGTGTCGTCGATCGCGAGCTTGCCTTCGGCCACCATGCGGTCGAGATAGCCGGCGATCAGCTTGGAGCCGAGCATCGGGCCGTTCTCGTAGAAACCGCGGCCGAGTTCAGGCATGCGCTCGGCGACGCCGATGACGACACGGTGGGCGCTCACCGCAAGATCGCCGTTGATCATCCTGACGATGCAGAGTCCGAACCTGGTCAAAGCCCGCACGGGGTCTGAATCCTCGTTCAGGGCTTCGATCGCACCGCGCTTCTGGGCTTCGCGCTCGCGCTGGATCAGCGCGACGAAGAGATGCTCCTTGTCCTCGAAATAGACGTAGAGCGTGCCCTTCGACACGTTCGCGGCGGCCGCGATATCGCTCATGCTGGCGGCGTCGAAGCCACGCGAGGTGAAGATGTGCAAGGCGCCGTCCAGGATCTGGCGGCGCTTGTCGGGATCGGTGCCGGCGATCCGGCGATTGCGTGGTCCCGTCTTTACCGGGCTTTCAGAGCTTTCCGACATCTCATCTCGGCCCGGTCTGCGGGCCCTGCATGGCAGCTGCGAAAAAGAATCGAACCAATCGGTTCGATTTGACTTGATATGCATCATGCGCTGCGCTATTTCAAGCGCAATCGAACCGGTTGGTTCGAATTGACATGCAGGACGCCCGATGTCTGCTGAAACCGCTGCCGAACACCGTCGCGACCGGCTGAAGCTGGTCGATGCCAAGGCCGAGACCGCCCAGCCGGCGGCCGAGCCCGCTACCGCCCGCGACATGCAGGCGAAGAACGCCCCGCCCGAAACCGCCGAGGCCAAGGCCAAATCCGGCAAGAGCCCGCTGAAGCGCGGTGCGCTGCTCATCGTGGGCGCAGCCGTCCTCGGCGCCGGGCTCTGGTACGGCGTCGACTGGTGGCGCAACGGCCGCTTCATCGTCTCGACCGACGACGCCTATGTCGGCGCCGAGATGGCGACCATTTCGGCCAAGCTCGCCGCCAATATCGCTTCCGTCTCGGTGCGGCAGAACCAGGAGGTCAAGGCCGGGCAGCCGCTGGTCGCGCTCGACGACGGCGACTGGCGGATCGCGCTCGACAGCGCCCGCGCCAAGTCCGCGACGGCGCAGGCGACGCTCGCCCGCATCGACAGCCAGGTCGAGGCCGCGCGCGCCGCACAGTTGCAGGCGCAGGCACAGCAGAATTCGGCCGAGGCCGCGGTGACGCGTACGGCCGCCGATTTCGAGCGGGCCAACAGTCTCGCCGCCAAGTCCTACGGCTCGCAGGCGACGCTCGATGCGGCGACCGCCGGACGCGACCAGGCGATCGCGTCGCTGGCGAGCGCCAAGGCCGGCGTCGTGCAGGCGCAGGCCAATATCAAGGTGCTGGAAGCGCAGCGCATCGAGGCCGCCCGCCAGATCGACGAGCTCAAAGTCGCCGAGCAGAAGGCCGAGCGCGATCTCTCCTTCATGAAGATCGCCGCGCCGATCGACGGCGTCGTCGCCAATACCAATGTCCAGATCGGCGACCTCGTCGGCGCGGGCAAGCGCCTGATGTCGATCGTCCCGCTCGATCAGGTCTATGTCGACGCCAATTTCAAGGAGACGCAGGTCGGGCCGCTGAAGACCGGCGACAAGGCGAGCATCACCGTCGACGCCTTGCCGGGACAGGTCTTCCACGGCACGGTCAGCGGCATCGCCGGCGGCACGGGCTCGGTCTTCACGCTGCTGCCGCCCGACAACGCGACCGGCAACTTCACCAAGATCGTGCAGCGCGTGCCGGTGCGCATCGCGCTCGATCCGGCGTCGACGGCGAAGCATGTGCTGCGGCCGGGCATGTCGGTGGTCGTCTCGATCGATCCGCGGCCGGCCAGCCAGCGCTGATCAAGCGCCATTGATGAAGCGGGTCATCCCGCACGCGCTTCGGCACGAAGTGCTGCTGCGCAGATGCGGGGCCGCAGGACGAGATGTGATCGGCTCCCGGCGCTGTGAGGGCGCCTCATTCTGATGACGGTCTCGCGTCTGCGCAGCAGCGTTTCACGCCGCAGCGCGCGCGGGAAGACACCCCGATGAAAGGCAGGCCGTCATGGCCACTGCGACCCTGAATCCGGGCGCCGGCGCCAAACCCGCCGAGGACCCCATTCCGCTCCGCCGGATCTTCGCCTTCATGGCGATGGTCTTCGGCATGTTCATGGCGATCCTCGATATCCAGATCGTCTCGGCCTCGCTGGCGGAGATCCAGGCCGGCCTGTCCGCCTCGTCCGACGAGGTCGCCTGGGTCCAGACCGCCTATCTGATCGCGGAAGTGATCATGATCCCGCTGTCGGGCTATCTCAGCCGGGCGCTGTCGACGCGCGTGTTCTTCTCGATCGCTGCTGCGGGCTTCACCATTGCCAGCGTGCTCTGCGCGCAGGCGACCTCGATCAACGAGATGATCCTGTGGCGGGCAGTGCAGGGCTTCATCGGCGGCGGCATGATTCCCGGTGTCTTCGCGGCGGCCTTCACCATCTTTCCGCCGTCGAAGCGGCCGGTGATTTCGCCGCTGATCGGTCTCGTCGCGACGCTGGCGCCGACGATCGGCCCCACTGTCGGCGGCTATCTCAGCCATGCCTTCTCCTGGCACTGGCTGTTCCTCGTCAATGTCGTGCCGGGCATCGCGGTGACGATTGCGGCCTGGACGCTGATCGACTTCGACAAGCCCGACCACAGCCTGATCAAGCGCTTCGACTGGCTCGGACTTGCTGCCATGGCGGCGTTCCTCGGCAGCCTCGAATATGTGCTGGAGGAGGGGACGCGGCTCGACTGGTTTCAGAGCCACGAGATCGTGTTCTTCTCGATCGTGATGGTCGTCGGCGCTGTCCTGTTCTTCTGGCGGGCGCTGACGCGCGACGACCCTCTGGTCGATCTCTATGCGTTCAAGAATCGCAACTTCGCCTTCGGTTCGCTGTTCTCTTTCACCATGGGCATCGGGCTCTACGGACTGACCTATCTCTATCCGGTCTATCTCGGGCGCATCCGCGGCTATGACGCGCTGATGATCGGCGAGACGATGTTCGTCACCGGCCTGTGCATGTTCCTGACGGCACCGATCGCCGGGCGGCTCTCGGCGAAGCTTGATCTCAGGATCATGATGATGATCGGCTTCGGCGGCTTCGCCGTCGGCACCTGGTGGGCTTCCTTCATCACGTCGGATTGGGATTTCTACGAGCTCCTCGTCCCGCAGATCCTGCGCGGCTGCTCGCTGATGCTGTGCATGGTGCCGATCAACAATATCGCGCTGGGCTCGCTCCCGCCGCAGCAGCTCAAGAACGCGTCCGGCCTCTACAACCTGACCCGCAATCTCGGCGGTGCCGTCGGGCTCGCGGTGATCAACACGATGCTGAACACCCGTACCGACCAGCATATCACCCGGCTCCACGAAATGGTCGTCGCCGGACGGCAAGTGGCGGAGGAGGCGATCGCCAACACGGTGCAGCGCTTCATCGACTACGGCGATGCGGCGCAGACGATGGCGCTCGCGCTGATCAACCAGCGCGTCCACAAGCAGGCGCTGGTCATGGCCTTCGGCGATGTCTTTCTCGGGCTGACCATCATCTTCGCGAGCCTGGTCGTGATGACGCTGTTCCTGCGCAAGCCGCCGAAGCCCGCCGCGGGTGGCGGCGGCGGTCACTAGGCGATTCCGCGCGAGGCTGTTGGCTGCGCGACACTGAGAGATGATGTCCATGTATGCCGCCGCCATGCACTCAGGGCAGGGCGTCGGCACGGCGGTCACGCGGTCGTGCTGTGGACGCTACCCGATGCCGCAGCTGCGAAGATTGACATTTGAGCGGTGTTTTGCCAAAAATGACAATAATATCAGTAGTTTAGATGATTTCTAAACTACGCTGCCGAGGTTCGGCGTGTGGAAGGCGTTACAATGAGCGTTCTGGTGAGCAAGGATCACGATCACAGGCCGGTGGCGGCCGATCATATCCCGTGGCCGCAGAAAAACCCGACGAGCTGCCCGATCAGCGCCGTGAAGGCGCGATTGCGGACGGCGGGCCTGCGCCCGACGCGCCAGCGCATGGCTCTGGGCTGGCTGCTCTTCGCCAAGGGCGACCGCCATGTCAGCGCCGAGATGCTCTATGAAGAAGCCCTGCGGGCGCGCGAGCCGCTCTCGCTGGCGACCGTCTACAATACACTGCGCCAGTTCTCGGAAGCCGGCCTGCTGCGTCAGGTATCGGTTTCCGGTCCGAAGACCTTCTTCGACACCAACGTGTCGGAGCATCACCATTTCTACAACGAGGATGACGAGACCGTCACCGACATCCCCGGCTCGATGATCCAGGTTGCCGGACTGCCGGACGCGCCTGAGGGCATGATGATCTCCTCGGTCGAGGTCATCGTCCGCCTGCGCAGCGCCGATGGCGAGGAAATCGAGACCAAGCGGGTGGTGGGCCACCACGCGTGATCGTCTGCTCCTGCAACGTTCTGTCCTGCGGCCAGATCAAGGGCACTGTCGCTGCTGACGGCAGCGGCCCCCGGACGGCCGGCGAGGTCTACGATTGCCTGGGCTGCAGCCCGGATTGCGGCCGTTGCGCGCGCGAGGTCCGGGCCCTTCTGGCCGAGGCCCGCGCCGTCTGCGCGACGCAATGCGGCAGTTGCGCCAGCCGCGAGATCGAATGCGCGGTGCATGTTTCGGTCGGCATCATGCTCGACGGGATCGAGCTGAACGACGAGAGCATCGCGGCCTGAGCGCCGCTGCGGCTTCCTGCTCGATCAAAAGCGCCGAGACTGCTTTTTGCCTCTTCACTTCCGGCCAGTCCGTGTCTACATTAGGATCATTCTAATGTGGATTGCGGAGTGAACCCCATGAAGGGCGACAAGAAGGTCATCGAGTATCTCAACAAGGGGCTGCGCTCGGAGCTCACGGCCATCAACCAGTACTGGCTGCATTACCGCATGCTGGACAACTGGGGCCTCAAGGACATGGCCAAGACCTGGAAGAAGGAATCGATCGAGGAGATGGTCCATGCCGACCGCTTCGTCGACCGCATCCTTTTCCTCGAGGGCTTCCCCAACCTGCAGACGCTCGACCAGCTGCGCATCGGCGAGACCGTCAAGGAAGTGATCGAATGCGACCTCAAGGCTGAGCTCGAAGCGCGTACGCTCTACCAGGAAGCGGCGAAGTACTGCCGCGAGGTCGGCGATTTCCCGTCCGAGGACCTGTTCAAGGCCCTGATGAAGGATGAGGAAGGCCATATCGACTTCCTCGAGACCCAGCTCGACCTCATTGGCCGCATCGGCATCGAGCTCTACACCCAGAAGCACATCGGCGGCCTGGAAGGCGACGACCACGGCCACTGAGTCGGTCGACGCGCGCCGCTTCGGCGGCGCGCTGTCTGCAAGGCCAGCCGCGCCAAAAGAAAAGGCCCGCCATTGGCGGGCCTTTGTGATTCCAGCGAAGCTGTGTCGCGTCAGATGAAGCTGACGTCGGCGGCTTCCGGGCCCTTGCGGCCGGTGCGGATCGAGAAGCGCACGCGCTGCCCGTCCATCGGCGGCTGCAGGCCGCTGCGGCCCAGCGACGAGACGTGCAGGAACACGTCCGGGCCGCCCTTGTCGGGAGCGATGAAGCCGAAGCCGCGATCCGAGTTGAAGAACTTCACGGCGCCATCATAGGGGCCTTCGACCGGACCGCTGTTGCGATCCTGGAAGCCGCCGCCGCCACGCGGGCCGCGATCGCCGCCGCCGAAGCCGCCGCGATCACCGCCACCGTAGCCACCGCGATCGCCGCGGTCGTTGTAACCACCGCGATCGCCGCCGAAGCCGCCGCGATCCCGGTCGCCATAGCCGCCACCGCCGAAATCATCGCGCGGGGGACGGGGCGAGAAGGCGCGGGGAGCCGGCGCGGTCTGCGATGCGGTCGACGCGTCGATCTCATGGATCGCCACGACCTGGAGGCCGCGGCGGCCTTCGCCGAGATCGGCGACGATTGTCGCGCCGGGCAGAAGGTCCTGCTGGTCGAGCGGGCCGATGGCCGAGACGTGCAGGAAGACGTCGCCCGAACCATCGGAGGGCGATGCGAAACCGAACCCCTTTTCGGGGTCGAACCACTTGACCTTGGCTTCGATGTTTTCGTGGGTGACGAAAGGCTGGGCAGCCGGAGGCTTGCGACGATCGAACATGGAGCTTCAAATATGAGTGACCGGGAGCACGCAACTTAGCTCATGCCGGACGCGCCGTCATCGGGGTCAATGCGAAATTATTGCATGGCATTTTACGGCGTTACAGTGGTTTTTTCGCCCCCGTCCCCAACGTCATGCAGCGCCTTTTCCATGCGCTCAGCGCATGATAATGCGGGGTGTTTCCTTGATTTTTGCGTGGACCCGGCAAAAATGCCGCAGGTCGTGCACTTGCCATCGTGCGGACGTAATACGATGTGATGAGCAAGTCAGGGAAGACAACGCCTCCTGGTCGGTTCGCGCAAGACTTGCGCTGTTCAGGAGATGAGAATTGGTTCGTTCGCGACAATCCGGCAAGAAGGCCGGCGATGGCGTGATCCGCAGGCTGTGGCCGACGGAGCGCGATCTCTTCAAGGAGCATCTGCTCAGGCTCGATGCCGTCACGCGCCACCAGCGTTTCGGCACGGCGGTCAATGACGCGTTTCTTGAGAACTATGCCAGGACGACGTTTGGCGTCGGTGGCCTGGTCTATGCTTATGTGGTCGATGGCGTGGTGCGCGGGGCGGCCGAGCTGCGCGGCCTCGACGACATCATCGCGCTCACCGGCGAAGCCGCCTTCAGCGTCGAGACGCCGTGGCGGCGGCGTGGCGTCGGCTCGCAATTGTTCGGGCGCCTGATCACGGCGGCGCGCAATCGCAGCGTCCGCACGCTTTATCTGACCTGCCTGCCGGAGAATGGCGCGATGCGCCGGCTCGCGGCGAAGTTCGAGGCCGATCTCGTCGGCGGCTATGCCGATGTGGAGGGCGTGATCGCGACCGGTGCCCCGACGCCCTTCACGATCCTCGACGAGGCGCTCGACAATGCCCGGGGCTTCGCGACCATGGCGCTGTCGATCCAGAAGAGCTTCTGGCCGAGCGCCTTGCTGACCCGGACCTTCGGGGCCTGACCCCCGAGAAACCATGCAACGGCATTGATCCAGCCGTCGTCATGCTCGCCTTTGTGGCGAGCATCCATGTCTTGAACACCGCGTTCGACCAGCGAAGACGTGGGTGGTCGGGACAGGCCCAACCATGACGTGGCAGGCTGTTATCTACCGGTTCATCGACAGCGAGGCGCCGGATTTCGTGACGGCGCCGTCGAGCGCGCCCGAGCCGGAACTGCGCAGCCGTGCCGCGACCGTGCCGCCCTGCTGGTAGAGATAGACCTCACCATCGCGGAAGTCCCAGGCCGAGATCTTCTGCAGATCCTTGTTGGCGCAGCCGGACGAGGAGGCGCGATAGAGATCGAGCGTCGGCGAGCTCGACAATTGCACCCGACAGGTACCGCCGGTCGCTTCGCGGGCCGTCCAGCCGCCGACGACGCTGTCGCGGCTGGCCGAGGGACGCGGCGCAGCCGCCGGAGCTGAGCCGAGGCCGGCGACCTGGTTGTTGCTGCCGCGCAGGCCGGGGTCTTGTGTCGGCTGGCCGGTCGGGGGCAGGGGCTGGCCCTGCGGCGCGCCGCCGGCATTGGGGTCGAAGAACGGATCCTGGGGCGGGGGCAGGGCGCCACCGCCCTGCGGGCCTCCCGCGACGGGATACCCGCCGGCTTGCGGGGGCGCGGCCGGATATCCGCCGGGCGGCGGCAAGGGCTCCGAGGTGATCGGGGCGGAACTCACCGGCGGCGCGGAAGGCAGGGGTTGGCTGTAAGAGGGCTGGTTCATCACCGGCCCGCTGAAGCGCTGCGAACCGGCGCAGGCGGTCAGCGCCAGCAGAGGCAGCAAGGCGGCCGCGCGGACGAAGGCGGCGGTCGATGCGGTCTTGATCGTCGTCGTCATCAGGCGCGGGTTCCGATCTCGGTCAGCCGAACGTTGCGTCATTATCAGGAAACGCGATGAACGCGGCATGAGCATGGTCTAACCCAGGCCAGCGGCATTGCGAACCCTCGATATCGGCTGCGGTTCCCGCCGGTGGGCTCAATCCCGTGAAAAAGGCCTGCGCGCCGATGCGAACAGGCCATTTTCGGTCTCATCCCGAAGGAGAGCGTCTTACCCCGCCTTGCGCTTGTTCTGGCGGTTGGCGACGAGGTCGTCGACGACGGCGGGATCGGCGAGCGTCGAGGTGTCGCCGAGCGCGCCGTACTCGTCCTCGGCGATCTTGCGCAGGATGCGGCGCATGATCTTGCCGGAGCGGGTCTTGGGCAGGCCCGGCGCGAACTGGATCAGATCCGGCGAGGCGATCGGGCCGATCTCCTTGCGGACATAGGCGACGAGGTCCTTGCGCAGCGTCTCGCTCGGCTCCTCGCCTGACATCAGCGTGACATAGGCATAGATGCCCTGGCCCTTGATGTCGTGGGGGTAGCCGACGACCGCGGCTTCCGAGACCGACGGATGCGCGACCAGCGCCGATTCGACCTCGGCCGTGCCCATGCGGTGGCCGGAGACGTTGATGACGTCGTCGACGCGGCCGGTGATCCAGTAATAGCCGTCGGCGTCGCGGCGGCAGCCGTCGCCGGTGAAGTACTTGTTCGGATAGGTCGCGAAATAGGTTTCCTCGAAGCGCTTATGGTCGCCGTAGACCGTGCGCATCTGGCCGGGCCAGCTCTCGGCGATGACGAGATTGCCCTCGCAGACGCCTTCAAGGACCTTACCCTCGGCATTGACGATCTCGGGCTTGACGCCGAAGAAGGGCCGCGTCGCGGAACCGGGCTTGAGCGGGGTGGCGCCGGGCAGCGGCGTGATCAGGATGCCGCCGGTCTCGGTCTGCCACCAGGTGTCGACGATCGGGCAGCGGCGCTCGCCGACGACGCGGTGATACCACTCCCAGGCTTCCGGATTGATCGGCTCGCCGACCGAGCCGAGCAGGCGCAGCGACTTGCGCTTGGTCTTCTTCACCGGCTCCTCGCCGGCGCCCATCAGCGAGCGGATCGCGGTCGGTGCCGTGTAGAAGGTGTTGACCTTGTGCTTGTCGATGACCTCCCAGAAGCGCGAGATCGTCGGATAGGTCGGGATGCCCTCGAACATCAGCGTGGTCGCGCCGTTGGCGAGCGGCCCGTAGAGGATGTAGCTGTGGCCGGTGACCCAGCCCACGTCCGCCGTGCACCAGTAGATGTCGCCGTCATGGTAGTCGAAGACGTACTGGTGGGTGATCGCGGCATAGACGAGATAGCCGGCGCTGGTATGCAGCACGCCCTTCGGCTTGCCGGTGGAGCCCGAGGTGTAGAGCAGGAAGAGCGGGTCCTCCGCCTTCATCTCGGTTGGCGGGCAGTGGCCGGAGACCTTGGCGGCCTCGTCATGATACCAGAGGTCGCGGCCGTCCTTCATGGTGACGTTGCCGCCGGTGCGCTTGACGACGATGACGGTGCCGATGCCGCCCTTCACCTTGTCGTCGGCGGTGTCGACATTCTTCTTGAGCGGCACGGCGCGGCCGCCGCGCAGACCTTCATCGGCGGTGATCACGATCTTCGAATCGGAATCCTCGATGCGGCTCGCCAGCGAATCCGGCGAGAAGCCGCCGAAGACCACCGAATGGATCGCGCCGATGCGGGCGCAGGCCAGCATCGCATAGGCCGCTTCCGGGATCATCGGCAGGTAGATAGTGACGCGATCACCCTTCTTGACGCCATTGGCCTTGAGGACGTTCGCGAACTTGCAGACCTCAGTATAGAGCTGGCCGTAGGTGATCTTCTTCGATTCCGAGGGATCGTCGCCTTCCCAGATGATCGCCGTCTGCTTGGCGCGGGTCGCGAGATGCCGATCGATGCAGTTATGGGCGACGTTGGTGGTGCCGTCCTCATACCATTTGATCGAGACCTTGCCCGGCTTGTAGCTGGCGTTCCTGACCTTGGTGTACGGCTTGAACCAGTCGATGCGCTGGCCCTGCTCGCCCCAGAACTTGTCGGGGTCCTTGATCGAGGCCGCGTACATCTTCTTGTACTTGGCGTCGGTCGCCCAGGCCTTCTTCGACCAGGAGGTCGGGACGTCGTAGATGATCTCGGACATTCGGGCGTCTCCCCAGACTTGGACCGTCTGTGTTGCGCTGGTCCGCCTCATGGAGGTGCGGCGGGCATCGCTTCTTCGATTTCGACGCATCATAGGTTGCGTGCGCGGCGCGGCAACCCATTGTGCATCGCACTTTCGTGGCAGGGACCGGCGTTTTGGGCATGGCGCAAGGCCAAAACATCCCCGGTTCGCCTCATCCAATGGTAGGATAGGGACCTGGGAGGCGTCATGGCGCGCAATATCGGTATCTTCTCGGATGGGACGGGACAGGCCGGCGGCGCCAACCCGATCAACTGGACGAACGTCTATCGCCTGTTCATGGCGACCCGCGAGGCTGATGGAGCCGGGCAAGTCTGCTTCTACGATCCCGGCCTTGGCGCGAATCCCGATGAGGGCGAGATTCGCGGGCTGTTCCGACGCTTCAAGGACCTCCTCGCGGAGGCGACCGGCTACGGCATCACCGACAACATCATCGACTGTTACGCGGCGCTGCTCTGCGCGTACAGGCCGGGCGACCGGATCTTCCTGTTCGGTTTCAGCCGCGGCGCCTACACCGTCCGCAGTCTCGGAGGCGTGCTGGCGTTGTGCGGCGTGCCGGGCGGTTTTGCTGATGTGACGCGCTGGGACGGGTTCAGCGACGCGATCAAGGCGGAGGAGGTCAGGGCGCTGGCCGCTAGCGCGGTCAAGGACGTCTACATGATCAGGGATGCCGCGGCGCGGGCCGAAGCCGCGGCGGCGTTCCGCCAGCGCCATGGCACACAGCCGGCGCCGCCTTTCTTCGTCGGCGTCTGGGATACGGTCAGGGCGCTCGGCCTGCCGGGGATCGGCAGCCTGCCGGGCCGCCACAAGTTCCACGATGCGATCCTCAACCGGCAGGTCGCCCATGGCCGCCACGTCCTGGCCATCGACGAGAACCGGCAGGTCTTCGCGCCCGAACTCTGGGACGAGCGAGGGGCGCCGTCAGGGCAGATCGAGCAGGTCTGGTTCGCCGGCGTGCATACCGATATCGGCGGCGGCTACGGGCTGAAGATGGGGCTCTCCGATCTGTCGCTCGGCTGGATGGTTGCGGAAGCGCAGGCGATCGCGCATCCGCTTGTCGTCGAGCCGGGACTGATCGCGGAACTCCGGCTCGATGCGCTCGGCCGCCAGCATGACGAGCGCAAGACCTCCTGGCTGCCCTGGAGCGAGGGCACGCGGGAGGGTTTCGTCCTGCACGGTTTCCAGCCGCAGCCGGCGCGGATGGCTGATGCCGTCGAGCCGCGGCTTCAGGCTGCGGCCGTACCGATTCTCGACGAGATGCTGCCCTACCGGCCGCGCGCGCTGGCGGGTTACCCACCTTTCGCGCGCTATTATCGCGCCTGAGCGTTCAGAGTCCGCCCATCTTGCAGACGATGTCCCATTCCGCATCCGTCACCGGCTGGACCGAGAGGCGGAAGGAGGTGACCAGCGCCATCTTGGCGAGCGTCGGCTCGGCCTTGACGGCGGCGAGCGTGACCGGCTTGGGCAGCGGCTTCACCGCCTTGAAGTCGACGAGCACCCAGGGCTCTCCGGGGATCCAGTTATAGGCTTCCTTGATGACCTCGACGATGCCGACGACCTCGAGCCCCTCGTTGGAGTGGTAGAAGAAGACCTGGTCGCCCTGCTTCATCGCCATCAGGTTGAGCTTGGCGGTGTGGTTCTTCACCCCGTCCCAATGCGTGCCTTTCGCGCCAGCCTTGACCTGGTCGTCCCAGGACCAGACGGATGGTTCGGATTTGATCAGCCAGTGAGCCATCAGGCCTCGTCCTCCTTGAGCGGCACCGGCGGCTGCGAGGCCGCCTCGCCCTGTTCGTTCCAGAACCGCACCATCTCGCGGGTCAGCGCGGCGTAATCCTTGGGGTCGAGCTCGACGCGGACCTCGCCCTCGCCGAAGGGCAGGATCAGCACGAAGCGATGCGTGCCCTCGGCCCGGCGCTTGCGATGCTGGATCACGGGGCCCGCGATCCGGCCGGCCAATGGCACGGGTTCGCTCTCGGCGATGAGCTCGGAGCCCGTCGTCTTCTTGACCTCGGCGATGCCGCGCGCGACGCGCTTCGTCAGATCGGACCAGTCTCCCGCCATGCTCTCCTCCCTCACTCCGCCCGGATCGGCCGCGCCAGCAGCGCCGCGACCGCATCGCGCACGCCGACATGGCCGGCGATGATCGCGGCCACGGCCTCGGCGATCGGGGTCTCGACCTGTTTTGCCCGCGCCATCTCGACGAGGACCGGGGCGGTGAACGCGCCCTCCGCCAGCTTGCCGCCGGCAGCCTCGGCCGGGCTTTTGCCCTGGCCCAACGCCAGCCCATAAGAGAAATTGCGCGATTGCGGCGAGGCGCAGCTCAGCACGACATCGCCAAGGCCGGAGAGGCCCATCAGCGTCTCAGGATCGCCGCCATAGGCCTCGCCGAAGCGGCGCAACTCGGCGAAGCCGCGTGCGACCAGCGCGGCGCGCGCGCTCTCGCCATAGCCGAGGCCGATTGCGATGCCTGCGGCGATGGCGAGGACGTTCTTCGCGGCGCCGCCGATCTCGACGCCGCGCGTGTCGGCCGAATGGTAGATGCGAAATGCGGGCGAGCTCAGTGCCGTGGCCAGTGCCTGTGCCTGGCCGGGATTGCGGGCTGCGAGCGTCACTGCCGTCGGCAGTCCGTGCCCGATATCGTCGGCGAAGCTCGGACCGGAGAGGATTGCGGCGATTGTGTCGGGCCAGGCTTCTTCGATGATCTCGGTCGCGAAACGGCCGCTCGCCTGCTCGATGCCCTTGGCGGCGGAGATCACCGGCACGCGCGGCGGCAGGGCTTCGGCCAGATTTTCGCAGGCCGATCGCAAGGCCTGCGTCGGCACGGCGACGATCAGGGCGCCGCAATCGGCGAGGGCAGCAAGCGAGCTTGTCGCGCGGACGCCCGCGGGCAGGACGATGCCGGGAAGGCGCGGCGCCTGCCGCGTCCGTTCGATGGCCTCGATGGTCTGGGCATCGCGTGCCCAGAGGCGGACATCACGTCCGGCGCGGGCCGCGGCGAGCGCCAGGGCCGTTCCGTAAGAGCCTGCTCCGACGACGCCGACGCTCTGATAGGCAGTGCGAGGGCTCATGCCGTGGTCGACGGCGCGATGGAGAGTTCGTCCAGCGGCCAGCGCGGCCGGGCGACTGCGCTCATGTCGTCGACGAGGCCGAGCCGCAGACGCTCCAGGCCGGCCCAGGCGATCATCGCGCCATTGTCGCCACAGAGTGCCAAAGGCGGGGCGACCATCGGCAGGCCGGCCTCGGTCGCGAGGCGGCCGAGCCCGCTGCGGATCGCCTGGTTGGCGGCGACGCCGCCGGCGACGACCAGCGTCGAGGGCGTGATGCCGGCCTCGCGGCAGGCGCGCAGGCCGGCGCGGGTGCGGTCCACCATCACGTCGACGACGGCCGCCTGGAAGGAGGCGCAGAGATCGGCGACATCGTTGTCGGAGAGCGGCGCGATCCGCTCGGCGACGAGGCGCACGGCGGTCTTGAGGCCGGAGAGCGAGAAATCCGGGCTCGGCCTTCCCTGCATCGGGCGCGGGAAGTCGAAGCGCTCGGGATCGCCCTTGGCTGCCTCGCGCTCGACCGAGGGGCCGCCGGGATAGGGCAGGGCCAGCATCTTGGCGATCTTGTCGAAGGCCTCGCCGACCGCGTCGTCGATCGTGCCGCCGAGCTTGAGATAGTCGCCGACGCCGCGCACGGCGAGCAATTGGGTATGGCCGCCGGAGACGAGCAGCAACAGATAGGGGAAGGCCAGATCGTCGGTGAGGCGGGCGGTCAGCGCATGCGCCTCGAGATGGTTGATTGCGATGAAGGGTTTGCCGGTCGCCAGCGCGATCGCCTTGCCGGCGGTCAAGCCCACCATGACGCCGCCGACGAGGCCGGGGCCGGCAGCAGCGGCAACGGCATCGATCTCGTCCGGCTTAAGCTCGGCATTGGCGAAGGCGCGGGCGATGATGCGGTCGATCGCCTCGACATGGGCGCGCGCCGCGATTTCCGGCACCACGCCGCCATAGGCTGCATGTGCGGCAATCTGGCTCAGCACCTCGTTCGACAGGATCTTGCTCTCGCCGGAACGCTCGACGGAGACGATCGCGGCAGCCGTTTCGTCGCAGGTCGTCTCTATCCCCAGTACACGCATGATCGGTCGACTTGTCTCGCGGAATGAGGGATCAGGATCAAGGAGTGCCGTCCGGCGGTTCCGTGCCGGCAATTCCTTCGTATAGTGCGCGAGGGGGCGCAAGGCCAAGAGGCGCGTCGCAAGAGGCGCCTTGGCGGCACGACGGCGAGGCGGAGAAAGGGAGACGGCATGGGCAGGATCATTGTTCCGCCTCAATGCGGCATGATCGCGGAATGCTGCACGGTTCGCGGATCGTCCTGCGGTCGCCGCCGATTTTGTCAGGAGCTGTGAATGCGCGTCTTCGTCTTTCGTCCTCGCCACGATGCCGAGCGGACGGCGCGCGCCATCGCCGAGCACGGCTTCGAGCCGGTGATCGCGCCGCTCTTCGAGGTGGTTCGCCTGCCCGGTGACGCGCCTCAGGGTGATTTCGATGCGATCGTGGTGACCAGCGGCAATGCCGTGCCGATGCTGGCCGACGGGCCGGCCGCGTGGCGCGACCTGCCGATCTTCGCGGTCGGCGCGCGCACGGCGACCAAGGTTCGCGAGGCCGGGCTGGAGGATGCGCGCAGCGCCGATGGTGACCGCAACGACCTGATCGAGCTGATCCGGCGGACGCTGCCGGCCCCGGCGAAGCTATTGATGATCGCCGGGCGCGACCGCAAGGAGGATGTGCCGGATCGTCTCCGCGAGGCCGGTTACGATGTCGCGCTCTGGACGGCCTATGCGGCCGAGGCGCTCCCGGCCTTGCCGGTGGAGACGCAGGACGCGTTGCGGCAGAGCAAGGGCGACGCCGCGGCCATGCATTACTCGGCGCGCGGCGCGCGGACCTTCATCGCGCTGGCCCAGGCCGCCGGCGTGGCCGACGAGGCGCTGGAACTCACCCATGTCGTGATCTCGGCCGCCGCCGCAGAGCCGCTGATCGCGATGGGGGCGAGCACCGTCCTGGTCGCGGAGCATCCTGAGGAGGCCGGGATGCTGGCCGCGCTGGAGCAGGTTTCGGCGCGCGAGCGCCTGACCGATCCGGCGCGGTCGGGTCCGCAAGGCAGCCTGCAGCGCACGCCGCCGACCGTCGACCTGAAGGTGGTGTCGTCCTCGACGGAGCCGGCAGGGGAGACAGGATCGGTGAAGCCTTCACCTGAAGCGGTCGCACCGACCGAGGCCCTGCCGCAAGAGTTCGCCCCGCCCCCGGTCGAGCCGGCGCGCGCGCCCGTCGTGCTCGAAGAGCCGGCCCGCACGCCTTGGCTTGCCGTGGCGGCGGCCGGTCTCGTCGGCGGCCTGATCGGCGGCGGGCTCGTCTCCTATGCTCTCTCCAAGCAGGCGCCTTCGGGGGGCGGCGAGGCGATCGCCGAATTGCGCAGCAGGCTGGAGGCCATGCAGGCGAGTGCCGCGGCGGCTGATCGCAAGGCGGTGGCGGCATCGGAAGCGGCTGCGAAGGCCGGCGCCGAACTGCAGGCGGTGACGACGAGGCTCGCTTCGCTGGGGAATGCGCAGGCGCCGGATACGAGCGCCCTCAGCGCCCAGGCACAGCGGGCCGAGGCGGCGGCAACGGCCCTCAGTCAGCGCCTCGACCAGATTGCCGGGCGGCTCGGCAGCGTCGAGACGCAGGCGAAGGCGGCATCGGGCGCGAGCCCGGAAGCGATGGCGGCGGCGCGGATCGTCCTGGCGGAGCGGGTGCAACGCGCGCTCGCCGGCGGGCGGCCCTTCGCCGGCGATATCGCGGCGCTGACGAAAAGCGGCGTGACGCCGGCCGACATCGCCGCGCTGACGGCCGCCGCCGCAGGCGGTGCGCCGACCCGCGAGGCGCTTCAGGCGGGCTTCCGCAAGCATGGCGCGATGTTCCAGCGCGAGGTGATGCCGGTTTCCGACAGCTGGAGCGACAAGCTGCTGGCTCTGGCGAGCCGCGTCGTCACGGTCCGCCCGGTCGGCGACAACGGCTCGACCGATCCGGCGACGCTGCCGATCCGGCTGGAAAGCGCCATCGCTGCCGGCGATATCGTCAAGGCCGCGGCCCTGTGGGGCCAGTTGCCGGAGCCGGCGCGCCGTGCCAGTGCGGAGTTCGGCGCCGATCTGCAGAAACGTGCCGCGGCGGATGCGGCGATCGCCAAAATCGCGCAGGATGCTGTCGCGGCGCTCGGCGTGGCCGGCTGACGGAGGGTTGAGAGGTCCATGGTTCGCGTTCTCGTCTACCTCGCCGTCTTCGCCTGCCTTGCCTTCGGCGCCGTCTGGCTTGCCGACCGGCCGGGCGAGGTCTCCGTGCTCTGGCAGGGCTACCGGATCGAGACCAGTGTCGCGCTGGCCGCGATCGGCGTCGTCGCGCTCGCTTTCCTCGTGCTGCTGGCCTGGGCCGTGCTGCGCTTCGTCTTCGGGCTGCCCTCGGCCTTCAGCCTGTCCTCGCGGGCGCGGCGCCGGGCGCGCGGTTTCGAGGCCGTGTCGCGCGGCATGGTGGCGATCGGCGCAGGCGATCCCATTGCGGCCGGGCGCTATACCGGCGAGGCCCGTCGCTTCGTGCCGGGCGAGCCGCTGACCCTGCTGCTTGAGGCGCAGACCGCGCAATTGAGCGGCGACCGGGCGCAGGCCGAGGCCGCTTTCAAGGCCATGCTGGAGAAATCCGAGACGCGGGTGCTGGGCTTGCGCGGCCTCTTCGTCGAGGCCAAGCGCCGCGGTGACGTCACCGCAGCGCGCGCCTTCGCCGATGATGCCGTGCGCCGCTCGCCTTCGCTGGCCTGGGCCAATGATGCGCTGCTCGATTTCCACACGCAGGCCGGCGACTGGCAGGCGGCCCGCACGGCGGTCGAGCGCCGCGCGGCGCTGAGGCTCGCCGATAAGGCGGAGGCACGCCGCCAGCGCGCGGTGTTGCTGGCGGCCGAGGCGCTGCAGGCGCGCGAGCACGAGCCTGAGAAGGCGCTCGCAGCCGCGCTCGAGGCGGTCAAGCTTGCGCCGGCCCTGACGCCGGCCGCTGCCTTGGCCGGCCGGATGCTTGCCGAGCGCGGCGATGTTCGCAAGGCATCGAAGCTGCTGGAAGCCGCCTGGAAGGATGCGCCCCATCCCGATATTGCTGCCGCCTATCTCGATGCACGACCGGGCGACAGCGCGCTGGATCGGCTCAACCGGGCAACGACCCTGACGAAGCTGCGCCCCTCCGATCCGGAAAGTGTGCTGGTGCTGGCGGGCGCCGCGATCCAGGCCCGCGATTTCCAGAAGGCGCGCGAGACGCTGAAGCCCTTGCTGGCGGGTGGCGCCTCGGTGCGCGCCTGCCTGCTGATGGCCGAGCTGGAGGATGCCGAGCATGGCGCCGCCGGCCGCGTGCGCGAGTGGCTGGCGCGGGCGACCCGGGCGCCGCGCGATGCTGCCTGGGTGGCGGACGGGCTGGTCTCCGACCATTGGATGCCGGTCTCGCCGATCACCGGCCGGCTCGACGCCTTCGTCTGGACCGTGCCGCCCGCGACGCTTGGAAGCCGGGCGCAAGCCGCCGACGACGTGCTGGCCGATCTCGACGATTCGACCAAGCTGATCGAGGCGAAGGCGGAGAGCGTCACGACGATCGAGTCTGCGGCCGTTGCACCGCCGCCGCCTCCGCCGCCGCCGTCCGCGCCGAAGGAGGAGCCGAGGCCGGAGCCGGTCGCCCCTGCTGCGCCACCGGTTCAGAAGGAGGAGCCGAAGCCGGTGGAAGCGGTTGCCGAACCCGCGAAGCCGGCTGAATCGAAGCCTGCCGAGGCCAAGCTGGTCGAGAGCAAGCCCGCTCCGCGCGAGACAGCGCCGCCCAAGCCGGTGATCTTCCCGGTCTCGCACGCGCCCGATGACCCGGGGCCGGAGGAGGAACCGCCGCCGGAGCCGAAAAAGAGCGGCTTCAGGCTGTTCGGTTGAGGCGGGCTCTTCCCTTCTCCCCTTGCGGGAGAAGGTGGCTCGGCGCAGCCGAGACGGATGAGGGGGCTCGCGACATGCCCGGCATTGCAAGCGCAGCGAAGCAACCCAGGGGGCGTAGAACTCTGCGGCTCCTGGATTGCTTCGTCGCTGCGCTCCTCGCAATGACGGGAAGGGCAGCGCGGCCCCTCACCCCAGCCCTCTCCCGCAAGGGGAGAGGGGGTAGGGCGCGGTTCTTGCGCCTCCCTGTCATGAGATGCTCGGGTCAAGCCCGAGGATGACGGCTGGCGAGCACAATGCCGGCCCCGCGGAAAAGGCGTGCGGCCGGCGGCCATGCGCCTTATAGCGACGCGATGACATCCATTCTCGATCCGAATGCCACTGTTACCCTGACGGTCGGCCCCGAGCAGGCGGGACAGCGCCTGGACAAGGCGCTTGCCCTGCTGGCCGGCGAGATTTCGCGCGCACGCCTGCAGCAGGTCATCAAGGAGGGCGGGGTCAGCCTCAACGGTGCCGTCTTCAGCGATGGCAGCCGCAAGGTGGTCGAGGGCGATACCATCGCGTTGGTCATGCCGGCGGCGAAGCCGGCTGATCCCGTCGGGCAGGATATTCCGCTCGATGTCGTCTACGAGGACGAGCATCTGATCGTCATCGACAAGCCGGCGGGGCTCGTCGTCCATCCGGCCGGCGGCCATGAGGACGGCACGCTGGTCAATGCGCTGATCGCCCATTGCGGCGAGAGCCTTTCCGGCATCGGCGGCGTCCGGCGGCCTGGCATCGTGCACCGGCTCGACAAGGACACCAGCGGCCTGCTGGTCGTCGCCAAGAACGACCGGGCGCATCAGAAACTCGCCAAGCAGTTCGCCGACCATGGTCGCACCGGGCCGTTGCAGCGCGCCTATCTCGCCATTGCCTGGGGCGTGCCGCGCTTGCGTGAGGGCACGATCGACGCGCCGATCGAACGCTCGACCCGCAACCGCGAGAAGATGACCGTGGTGAAGGAAGGGCGCGGGCGCGAGGCGATCACCCATATCGAACTGCTCCAGCGCTTTCCGCCGCTGCTGAAGGGTCTGGACGAGACCGAACCGCTGGCGAGCCTGGTCGAGTGCCGGCTGGAGACCGGGCGCACCCACCAGATCCGCGTGCATATGAGCCATATCGGCCATCCGCTGCTGGGTGATCAGCTCTATGGCTCGGGCTTCGCCACCAAGGCGGTCCGCCTGCCCGCCGATGCGCAAGCCGCGCTGGCCGCGCTCGGCCGGCAGGCCCTGCATGCGGCGATCCTCGGATTCGAGCATCCGGCGAGCGGTGAGGAGATGCTGTTCGAGTCCGAGCCGCCGGAGGATTTTGCGAATCTGCAAGCAGCACTCGCGCGGCTGTGAGCGAACCGGGCGGTTTTGCCACCTTTCCGCCAGAGTGAGTTCGCATATACTGGGGTTGTTCGGATGCGGATGGCCAAGGGGGCGCCGCAAGCGAGCGTTCCGACCGAACCGATGACAGGTTCCCGCGTTGGAGCGTTTTGCCGGATCCGAAGCCTGCGCGAAGGTTGATCGCGCGGAGGGCCTGCCGCCAAGCGGGGGCCTCGATGAGGAGAACGAGCATGGCGAGTGCTTCGCTGCCCGTCCTGTCCGCCGAAGGCGGGCTGTCACGTTATCTCGATGAAATCCGCAAGTTCCCGATGCTGGAGCCGAGCCAGGAGTACATGCTGGCCAAGCGCTGGCGCGAGCATGGCGACCGCGACGCGGCCCACAAGCTCGTGACCTCGCATCTGCGCCTCGTCGCCAAGATCGCCATGGGCTATCGCGGCTACGGTCTGCCGATCGGCGAAGTCGTGTCAGAAGGCAATGTCGGCCTGATGCAGGCGGTGAAGCGTTTCGAGCCCGAGAAGGGGTTCCGTCTCGCCACCTATGCGATGTGGTGGATCAAGGCCTCGATCCAGGAATACATCCTGCGCTCGTGGTCGCTGGTGAAGATGGGCACCACCGCCAACCAGAAGAAGCTGTTCTTCAACCTGCGCAAGGCCAAGAGCAAGATCTCGGCGCTGGGCGAGGGCGATCTGCGCCCCGATCAGGTCCAGCAGATCGCGACCAAGCTCGGCGTCAACGAGCAGGACGTGATCGACATGAACCGCCGTCTCGGCGGCGATGCTTCGCTCAACACGCCGCTGCGCGAGGATGGCGAGGGCGAGTGGCAGGACTGGCTGGTTGACGATTCAGAGAGCCAGGAGCGCCGGCTCGCCGATTCCGAGGAGGCCGACAACCGCCACTCGGCGCTGCGCGAGGCGCTGGAGGTGCTCAATCCGCGCGAGCGCCGCATCTTCGAGGCGCGCCGCCTAGCCGAGGACCCTATCACCCTGGAGCAGCTCTCCGAGGAGTTCGGCGTATCGCGCGAGCGCGTGCGCCAGATCGAGGTCCGCGCCTTCGAGAAGGTGCAGGAAGCCGTGAAGAAGGCGATCACCCGCATCGAGGCGCCGCGTGCGGCGCTGCCGGCGGCCTGATCGGCCCTCGGGTTCCAACACAGTTCAAGGGGCGCCGTGAGGCGCCCCTTTTTGTCTGTCAGTACAGCGGTGGCAGCGGCTGGAGCGGCAGGCGGAACGGACCGATGAAGACCCGGCCTTCGCGCAGCGAGACCGGTGGCAAGGTCGTCAAGCCGGGCGCCGTGGCGGTGTTGCCGCTGCGTCCGCCCAGAATGCCGCCGAGGCCGCCCAAGAGGTTGCCGATGCGCAGGCCGCCGATCTGCTCGATGCCGGCTGCCGACAGTTGGAGATCGCCGGCGACGCGGTGCAGCGGGTCGAGCAGCAACTGCCCGCTGCCGTCGACGCGGGCCTTGCCCTTGGTCGAGACGAGGCGGGTCAGCTCGAAGGTGCCGTTGGCGCCGCGCCAGCTTTCCAGGGCATCGGGATTGAAACCCTTGCGGAAGTTCTCGGCCTGGGTCAGCGTCGCCTGCAGGTCGATCTCGCCGGCATCGGTGTTGCCGAGCAGGGCGTCGACCGGCGGCAGGATCGTCCCCTTGGCTGCAACCGCGATGTCGACGGCCTGCTCGGTGGCGGGGCGTGTCGGGTTGCGGCGAAAATGCGCCTCGAGCGTCGCGGCGCCCCAGGTCTCGGTGGTGAGGCCAGGGGTAGTCAGCACGCCGCGCGGCTCGCTGGCGACAAGCGCGAAGCGCTCCGGGCTGCGCCAGGCGAAGCTGGCGTCGAGATTCTTCCAGGTCAGGTCGAGCACGCGGCCTTCCGGCAGTGTGACTTTCGCCGGGCTCGATGCCTCGAGGATGACGAGGCCGGGCGAGTAGACCTGGCCGACCACGACGGCTGGACCGGTCTGGACGCGCACCGCATCGCCCCAGCGCGTCGAAGTCAGGCTTAGCGCGTTGCAGCGCAGTTCGATGCGGAAGGGGAAGCCGCCGATGCTGCGATCGGTGCAGGTCCAGGTGCGGCCGCGCTCGACCTCTCGCGCCAGTGCAACGTCGATCTCGGTGGCGATGCGGCCGCGCGCATAGAACCAGAAGGCGGACCAGCCGGCAGCGAGGACGACGAGCAGCATGAAGGGCCCGTAGAGCCAGAAGCGGCTGCGGCGGCGCGTCGGAAGGGGATCGGTCATGCGGCAGGCATTCCTTGCGCAGGGGCGGGCGGATCGCTAGATCGCCCGGGTCGCTCTCGCGGGCGGTCTATCGCATTGTCGTGGCACTTGATTTGCTCGAAAGGCGGGTACCGCTTTTCGGTCTGATGCTCAAGCAAGCAGGCCGGCGCGGCAAAATTATGGGACGAGGATGACGACCGAATTCGGCGCGACCGATCTCTGGGTCTTCGGCTATGGCTCGCTGATCTGGCGGCCGGGCTTCGCCTTCGAGGAGAGCGTGCAGGCGCGCCTCCACGGCTACCACCGCTCGCTCTGCGTGTTCTCGCATGTCCATCGCGGCACGCCGGAGCGGCCGGGGCTGGTACTGGGGCTGGATCGCGGCGGGGTCTGCCGCGGCCTCGCCTTCCGCGTCGCTGCCGCGCAGGCGCAGGAGACGGTCGACTATCTCCGGGCGCGCGAGCAGGCGACGGCGGTCTATCTCGAACGCCATGTCGCGCTGAAGCTGGAGGATGGCCGGCAGGTGCGCGGCATCGTCTATGTCGCCGATCGCAAACACCTGCAATATGCCGGCAAGCTGCCTTCGGCGCAGTTGCTCAAGCTCGTGCGGGAGGGCCGGGGCCAGTCCGGTGAGAACCCGGACTATGTGCTGCAGACGCATGAGCATCTGCGCAAGATGGGGATATTCGATCCCGTGCTGGCCGAGCTGGCGCAGCAATTGGCGCCGGGGCTCGGTGCACCCCACCCGCCATTGGCAGGATAGCTCAGCTTTCCGGGCTGGCTTCCGGCATCAGGTCGAGCAGGGCGGCGCGGCGGCTCATCCCATCCTCGGCGAGCAGATGGACATGGATCTCGCAGGCGCCGGCGGCGATGATCGAACGCTGCCAGCGGCCGAGCGCGGCCTCGATGCCGAAGGGGCCGGAATCGCGGGCGGCGATCACGCGCCGATCGGCGGAGATGGCGAGCAGGACCGCATCGGTGAAGCCCAGCGCATGCGTGTCGTCGACGGTGAAGACCGAGGCGACATAGCGCCGGCCGGAGCGGCCGCGCCAGGCGGTGAAGCGACGCTCGTTGAGCGCAGCGGTGCTGCGCAAGGGCATTTCGCGGGCGACTGGGGCCTCGTCGAAGAGATCGGGGGTGTAGCGATAGGCGAGAGCGGCCATATCCGTTCCTCCTGCAATAGGAACAAAATGGGAACGATCTGGGAATAAGTCAAGCGCTGCCAGCGATGAGGCCGGCGCTTTCCCGCTCTGCTACTGTCAGGACTTGTCAGGAGTTGGCGAGCGGGTCTATGCCGCGCGCGGCGAGTTCGGCGCGGCCTTGCGCCAGGAGCCGGTCGCTCGCCGTCTCGACGGTTTCCTGCAGAATCCGCTGGAACGAGGCCTTGTCGAGCCCCGGCGCGATCGGCGGCAGGATCTCGATGCGGACGGTGCCGGGGCGACGCAGGAACTTGCGGCGCGGCCAGTAAAGCCCGGTGTTCAGGGCGACCGGAACACAGGGCACGCCGAGCTCGGCATAGAGATGGGCGGCGCCGAACTTGTAGGCGGGCTCGGCGCCGGGCGCGCGGCGGGTGCCTTCCGGGAAGATCAGGAGCTGGCGACCGTTCTGGCCGAGCTCGACCTTGGCTCGGCGCGTGACGGCGGACAGGGCGCGGGCCCGGGCGCCCCGGTTGACCGGAATCATCCGCATCTTCATCAGGGCCCAGCCGAAGACCGGGATCCAGGTCAATTCACGCTTCAGAATGAAGACCGGATTCCGGAAGACCGTGACCAGCGCGAAGGTCTCCAGGAAGGACTGGTGCTTGGCGCCGACCATCAGGCCGCCCTGGGGGATGTTCTCGATGCCGGTGATCTCGCAGCGCGTGCCGGCGACGACGCGCATCAGCCAGAGCGAGGAATGCGCCCAGCCGATCGCGACCGCCAGCAGCATCCGCTTCGGTAGAACGAGCGTGGGCAGAACGCCGAAGATCAGCCAGAGGATGAGATTGGCATAGAACAGGACATTGAAGGCGAGGGAGCGCAGGACGAGCATGCAGCGCAATGAGCCCGAGATGCCGTCCCGGTCAAGCGTGCCTTTTCGGCATCAACCCTCGTGGCGATGCTGACCCAGCAGGCGCGTGGGCTTTTCGGCAGCGGGGCCGAGCGCATCGGCTGGCTTCGGCGAAACCGGCTTGCGGCCGCCGATGATGACCGAAAGGCGCGAGGTCTCCGGGTCGTTCTCGACGAGGCTGCGCAGGCGCGCGACGAGATATTTCGCGTATTCCGGCGCGAGCACCTTGATGACCGACCAGCGGTTCCACCAGCCCGACGTGTCGATATGCTCGGTCACCACCGGGTGGGCGACAAGCCGGACATCCGGCATCGCATGCGCGAATTCGGCGAGCGTGCGCGGCATATGATAGTTCGAGGTCACCACGAGCAGCGAGCGGAAGCCGTGGCGGCGGACCCAGCGGCGGGTCTCGATCGCGTTGCCGATGGTGTTGCGGGCGCGATAGTCGAGATCCACGCAGCAGGCGAGCAGGTCGCGCGAGGCCGGATTCAGCTTAGCGAGTTCCTCACGGCCGGTCTTCTCGTTGACGCCGCTGATCAGGAGCCGTTGCCCGCGCTCCGCCCCGAGCAGGCCCATGGCATCGCCGACGCGCTGGGCGCCGCCGGTGACGACGACGATCGCATCGGTGCGTGGCGTGTCCGCCGGTTCGCGCGCGTCGATCATGCCGGCGAAACGGGCATAGCCGATGCCGAGGAGCAGAATTCCGGTGCCGGCGATGGCGACGGAAGCAAACCCGAAGATGCGGCGCAGCGAAACCGCCCGGGCCGGCTTGCCGCTCCGGGGTGCGGAACCGGGCTGGGCCATCGTGAGATGGTCGTCTGTGCTGCCGATCATGGCCATGGCGCTGCCGTCCTAGCGCGCCAATCGGGCATAACGGCGGCAGGCTCGCGTCCGGCACTGCCGCAAGCGTTAAGGCCTGGCTGACGCCGTCCGGTCAGGGGGAGGCTCATGACAGCATCCTCAGATGCCGCCGCACGGTGAAGCGCGAGACCAGGCCGGCGATCACGGCGACGACCAGGGCGACGAGGATCACGGCGCCATAGCCGGTCCAGCCGATCTCGAAGGCGCCGAACAGGGCCTGCAATTGCTCGGCTTCCGGCGTGGCGCCCCAGCGCGAGGCGAGGAAGCCGAGCATGCCGATCGTCGCGATCGCGGCAAGGCCGCCGAACAGGCCGCCACGGAGGCCGAGCCGGATGAAGCGGCTCTGGAACTCGCGCGCGATAAAATCGTCGTTCGCTCCGACGAAATGCAGCACCTCGACGCTGTCGCGGCTGCCGGCCATGGCCCCGCGGGTGGCGAAGGCGACGGCCAGCGCTGCCGCCGTCAATACGAGCAGCACGATCGCGAAGCCGGAGGCGATGATGGTGCCCGCCATGGCGGAGAGGCGCCGGACCCAGAGCCGGTGGTCGTCGAGGGACGCGGTCGGTATCTCGCGGCGCAGCGTCGCGCCGAAGCCGGCGAGGTCGGAGGGGGCGTCCGTCCTCAGCTTCAGCACGATGAGGCGCGGCACCGGCAATTCGACGAGATCCAGCCCCGTGCCGAGCCAGGGTTCGAGCAGCTTGTCCGATTCGGCCTTCGGCACGGCGCGGACGCTCTCGACCTCCTTCAACCCGCTCGCCAGCATGACGGCGCGCGCCACGTCGTCGTCGATCTTGCGATGCGAATCGGGCCGGACCTGAATCGTCATCTCGTTGGAGATGGCGCCGCGCCATTGATCGGAAGCGCGCGCGGCGAGGACCGCTGCGCCGGCGCTGAGCGCGGCGAGGAAGGTCAGGATCGCGATCACGGCCATCAGCGCGCGGCCCGCGACAGTGTCTACGGGCACGAGCGGTTGATCCCGCCGGAGATTGGCAGGCAGGCCGCGCGGCGGCCGTTCCGGCTCCCTGTCGCTGGCGTCAGGCGTCGACATGAAGGTGTCCGTCGGCCAGCACGAGACGCGGCGCGTCGTAGATATCCATCAGGTTGAGGTCGTGGGTCGCGATGACGACGGCGGTGCCGAGCGCCTGCAGCTCCATGAACAGGCGCAGCAGGCGCCGGCCGAGGCCGGGATCGACATTGCCCGTCGGCTCGTCGGCGAGCAGGAGCTCGGGCCGGCTGATCAGAGCGCGGGCGATGGCCGCGCGCTGCTTCTCGCCGCCCGAAAGTACCGGCGGCACGGCATGCATGCGCTCGCCGAGGCCGACCCAGCGCAGCAATTCAACGACCTCGGCGCGGTAGCTCGCTTCCTCCTTGCCGAGGACGCGCAGCGGCAGCGCGACGTTCTCGTAGACGGTGAGATGGTCGAGCAGGCGGAAATCCTGGAAGACGACGCCCATGCGACGGCGAAAGGCGGTCAGCGTATCCGGCTCGAGGCGCGAGACGTCCTGGCCGAACAGGTTGACCAGCCCGCGCGTCGGCTTCAGCGCCATCAGGATGAGGCGCATCAGCGTCGTCTTGCCGGCGCCGGAGGGGCCCGTCAGATACTGGAACGAGCGCGGCTGGATGCTGAAGTTGATGTCTTTCAGCACCTCCGGGCCCATGCCGTAACGCAGGCCGACATTCTCGAACCGAACCAAACGGTCTTCCTCGCTCACCCGATCTTGCGAATCCGCCTCCGATCCTACACTGCAAGCCGATGCCTGCGGAAAGATCGTGATGCGACCAATCTGCGCCACAGATTCTTCACGGGGCGTTAACCATAAATCGCGCCAATGGAGGCGCGCGCTACGGCTGCCGTCATGCGGCTCCCTGCCGATGCGCCGAAGCGCTTGCGGCAATCGCACCGAAGGAGTTGGCTCGCAGCCATGCTGATCGTCTGCCCATCCTGCGCGAGCCAGTATGAGCTCGACGCGGCCAAACTGGGGCCGGAAGGGCGCAAGGTGCGATGCGCCGGCTGCAAGACGTCCTGGCATGTCGCGCCGAGCGCCTTCCCCGAGCCGCCCAGCGAGGCGGAAACCCAGGCGCTGCTCGCCGAGGAGCTGGAGCGCGCCGCCGCGATCGATGCCGAGATCACCGCGCTGACCGCCGAGGCTGGCGCGCAGGATGTTTCCGAGGAGCCTCCGGTCGTCGAGGCGCCGGTGGCTGCCGTGCCGAAGCGCCGGGGCAGGCGTCCAGCAAAGCGGGGTAAGGCGTCGGGCGCCTTCCTGCGTCAGGGCGGAGCGGGAAGGCCGATCGCGGCAGCGCTTGCGGGCCTTGCCCTGCTCGGCATCGTCGTCTGGCAGCGCCAAGCGGCCGTCCGCGCTGCGCCGCAGCTTGCCGGCCTGTTCGAGAAGATCGGGATGCCGGTGAATGTCCGCGGCCTCAGCCTCGGTTCGATCGAGAGTGGCCTGGTCGAGGACGGCCAGCACCGCTTCCTCGTGGTCGAGGGCGACGTCACCAATATCAGCAAGAGCAAGGCGGCCGTGCCGTTGATCGAGGTTGCGGTCAAGGATGCCGGCGGCGCGACGCTCTATACCTGGACCACCGAGCCGCCGCGCGCGAATCTGGAACCGGCGGAGCTCGTCCGCTTTCGGGCGCGACTGGCCTCTCCGCCGGAGCAAGGGCAGTCGGTGCGGGTGCGCTTCACCTCCGCCGAGCCGGCCAATCTCGCCAGCAAGCATTGAGGCTGCTAGGACAGAGGCCTGCCGACCGACCGGAACCAGCAGCCGGACGGTGGTCACGCATCATTGCCTCATCGGGTCCCCGGCGCAGCGGCGTCATGTGGGGCCGGTTGCGGCCGGACATCGAAACGGAGTCATCATGCCGGAACGGCGCATCAGGGTTCTCTACGACGAAGCGGCGATCGCGCGGCGCAACGAGGAGATGGCGCAGGCCGTCGCGGCCAGCAATCCGAAGGACTTGCTCGTCGTCGCCGTCCTGAAGGGCAGCTTCATGTTCGCCGCCGACCTGATCCGGGCGATGCACCGTGTCGGGCTCGCGCCGCAGGTCGAGTTCATCCACCTGTCGAGCTATCTCCAGGGTACGGTTTCCTCCGGCCAGGTCGAGATCCTGCGCGACGTGCAGAGCGAAGTACGCGGTCGCGACGTGCTCTTGGTCGACGACATCCTCGAATCCGGCCGGACGCTTGCCTTCGCCAAGGATCTTCTGGCGGCGCGCGGGGCCGGCAAGGTCTCGACCGCCGTGCTGCTGGAGAAGCCGCACAAGCGGGCGGTCAGTATCCAGGCCGATTATGTCGGCTTCGAATGTCCGGACTATTTCGTGGTCGGCTACGGCATGGACGTCGCGCATTCCTATCGGCAGCTGCCCTTCGTCGGTGTGATCGAGACCGACGATCAGGCCGGGTTGCCGGGGATCTGAGGAGCCGCCATGTCGCGTATTCTGGTCGTCGATGATGAGGAGCCGCTGCGCCTGCTGGTCGCGCGCGGGCTCGGCCTCGACGGACATAGCTGCCTCATGGCGTCGGACGGCGCCGAGGCGCTCGATATCCTGGTCGCGGAGCAGGGCCGCTTCGATCTGCTCCTGACCGATATCCGCATGCCGCTGATGGATGGGATCGCACTGGCGCTCGCCGCCAAGCAGCAGTTCCCGGAGCTGACGATCATGCTGATGACCGGCTATGCCGAGCAGCGCGAGCGGGCGAAGAGCCTGGAATCGATCGTCGCCGAGGTGATGGCGAAACCCTTCACCATCGCCGAGTTGCGCGCGACCGTGCTGAAGGTGATCGAGGGCTCGATCGGGTAGATCGCAAGGCGGTCAAATATCCATCGTCATGCCAGGGCCGGCGCTGTGCGCCGCCCGAGAATGACGGTGTCGTCAGGCCCAGATTCCCTTCGCCTTTTCCAGATAGCGCAACCGTCCGGCAAGCCCGTTGCGGCCACCATTGATCAATCTGGTCACGCGCTCGCTGTCGTCGGCATCGGCCGCGGCATTGATGGCGCGCTCGCCCCAGTAGGCGAAGGCGACGCGCAGCGAGGTTTCGGGCTCCTTCGCCCGCTCGGGCTCGGCTTCCAGGTCTATGCCGAGCACCTGGCCGAAGCGGCGGTAATTCGCTCGGCCGGTGAGCTGGAAGATGCCGCGCCCGTGATAGCGGATGCCGTCGCCGGCCTGGGTGTTGCCGAGATCGCGCCGGCCCTCGTAGCGCGTGAAATAGGCCGGTCCGCCGTATTCTTCGAGCGTGCGGAAGCCGTCGGTCTCATGGGCCGCCTGTGCCAGGAAATGGCAGATGCGCCGCGGCGTCGTGATGTCGTGGTCACCAGCCAGTTCATCGAAACGTTCGGCGATACCGGCGATGATCGTCGCATTGGCGGAAGGCGCGAGGCGCAGCAGGCGCTCGCGGGTGACAGCCAGGCCCGGTTCCGCCGCATGGTCGAGGCCGATCCAGTTTCCGACGGCGCGCATCGACATGAAAATGCCCTCCCGAGAAGGAGGGCATCATCGCCGCTGTCGCGGGGGCGGGGATAAAGTTTCCGGCAGGGGGGGAGATCAGCCGCTGACGGCGGTGTACTCGGTCTCGATCGAGGAGGCGTGGACCTCGTGGTCGAAGCCGTAGATGTGGATCGAGATCGCTTCGCCCGGCCCGAAATTGCGCATGCGATGGATATTCGGGCCCGAGGGCAGCATGCAGGCGACGTAGCCCGGCTTGCGCTCCTGCTCCTCGGTCTGGACGGCGCGGTTGGCGTCGATGGCGCGATACCAGGTCTCGGTCACGGTGCCGGAGACCACGCCGAAACAGCAGGAACAATGGTGGTCGTGGATCGAGGTGGCCGAGCCTTCGCCCCAGACGATCGCCCAGACGCTGACGGCCTCGTTGCCGGCGAGCAGGTTGCGGCGGTAGCTGCCGGCCTTGCGCTCCAGCGGCAGGCGCTGAATCAGGTCGGGCATGGCGACAAGCTCCTGCAGCACTTCGCGGGCAGCGGTCAGGTAGTCGCGCGTCAGCGTGCCCGCATCGGTCCGCAGGTTGCGCAACACGGCCCCACGCCGCTCCTCGCTGAGAAAACCCTGCATGCCATTCCCCTCTGGATCACTGCGGGGATGATAGGGCGCGCTTGAGGGCAGCAGTTTGCGGAGTTGGAGAATTTTCATCCCCGGTTGGAATCTGATGCCTGCCATGTGATCATAGGTGGAATTATTTCTCACCTTCCTTCTTTGGGAAGCAATCCGATTCTGGATTCGGTGGAGTGTGATGGCGAAGCTCGACGCATTCGACCTGCGCATCCTGGCGCGATTGCAGGAGGATGCGAGCCTGCCGCTGGCGGAACTCGCCGAGGCGGTGGGGCTGTCGTCCTCGCCGTGCTGGCGGCGGGTGCAGAAGCTGGAGGAGGGCGGATATATCAAGCGCCGCGTCGCCCTGCTCAACCGCGAGAAACTCAAGGCCGGCGTCACCGTCTTCATCGCGGTCAGAACGGCGCGGCACTCGATGGAATGGCTGGAGCGCTTCCATGCCGCCGTGCAGGACCTGCCGGAGATCGTCGATTTCTACCGGATGAGTGGTGAGATCGACTACCTGCTCAAGGCCTGCGTCTCCGACATCGCGGCCTATGACGCGCTCTACAAGAAGCTGATCTCGCGCATCGACCTCAGCGACGTGACCTCGATGTTCGCGATGGAGGAGCTGAAATCGACCTCGGCGATCCCGCTGGGATTTGCCGAACACTGAGGCCGCGCTCTCATGCAGAAGGGAGCGGCGAGCCGCTCCCTTCGTCATTTCGAGAGGGGTGAGAATCAGAAGCGATAGGTCACGCCTGCGGCGATCAGCCAGGGGTCGATCTTGACCTTGCCGGCGACGAGGCCGTTGTTCACCTTCACCTTCGGCTCCAGGAAGAGCTTCTTGACGTCGAAGTTGAAACCCCAATGCCGGTCGATCATGTAGTCGAAGCCGGCCTGCAGGGCGAAGCCGAACGAGTCCTTCAGGTCGAAATCGGTGAAGCCGCCCTTGGCCTTCTCGTTGAAGAAGATCGTGTAGTTCACGCCCGCGCCGACATAGGGCTTGAAGGCGCCGAGATCGGTGAAGTGGTATTGCAACATCAGGGTCGGCGGCAGCAGCCAGGCCGAGCCGATGCGCGCGCCGGCGAGGCTGCCAGCGCCCTTCACGTTATGCGGGGTGACGCCGAGGATAAGCTCGGCCGCGATGTTCTTCGTGAAGAAATAGGTGATGTCGAGCTCGGGCACGACCGAGTTCGAGATATCGACCTTGCCGCCGATGACCGGTGCGCCGCCGATGTTCAGGCTGGCCTTTTCCTGCGGGACGACGAACAGCGCGCGGCCGCGGATCATCCACGGGCTCCACTGCGTCATGACAGGCGCAATCGGGGCCACCTTGGTCGAAGGCAGGTCGGCGGCCTGCGCGCCGGTCAAGGCGGTGGCGCCGAGCAGCGCGGCGGTAAGGGAAAGGGTGATCGAACGAAACGTCATGGAGGCAGCCCCTGGAGTGGTAAGCCGGGCTGCCTGTCAGCAGCTCCAGCTCATGGCTCCATCAGCGCCTGTTTCGCGTGATGCGAATTGATCCGGATCAACCGCGGCAGCGCCTGCCGCCGGCTGTGACTTTCAGGTCACGGCTGCCGGTCAGGCCTTCGTGACCTTCTGGTAGTCCTTCACGTCCGAGAAGGCGATGCCGGGCGCGCGCTCGGCATCGTATTTCAGCGTGAACTGGCTGGACGCCATGAAGACCGGGTCGCCGTCGAGATCGTCGGCCATCGACGATGGCTTGAGGCCGACGAATTTCTCCAGCGCCGCCTTGTCGTCCGACGAGACCCAGCGGGCGATCGCGAACTGGCAAGGCTCGAAGTCGACGGGGAGCGAGTATTCGACGTCCATGCGCTCCTTGAGCACGTCGAGCTGGAGCGCGCCGACGACGCCGACGATGGCGGGCGCGCCGTCATGCGGCAGGAAGAGCTGGACGACGCCTTCCTCGGCCATCTGCTGCAGGGCCTCGCGCAGCTTCTTGGCCTTCATCGCGTCCTTGAGCTTGACGCGGCGCAGGATTTCCGGGGCGAAGCTCGGCACGCCCTTGAAGACGATGTCCTCGCCCTCGGTCAGCGTGTCGCCGATGCGCAAGGTGCCGTGGTTGGGCAGGCCGACGATGTCGCCGGCGAAGGCTTCCTCGGCGATCGAGCGGTCGCGGGCGAAGAAGAACTGCGGCGCGTTGAGCGGCATCGGCTTGCCGGTGCGGACGAGCTTGGCCTTCATGCCGCGGGAGAGCTTGCCCGAACAGATGCGCATGAAGGCGATGCGGTCGCGATGGTTCGGGTCCATGTTCGCCTGGATCTTGAAGACGAAGCCGGTCATCTTCGGCTCGTCTGCCTCGATCAGGCGCTTGTCGGAAGGTTGCGCGCGCGGGCTTGGGGCATAGCGGCCCAGCGCATCGATCAGGTCGCGCACGCCATAGTCGCGCAAGGCGGCGCCGAAATAGAGCGGGGTCAGATGGCCCTCGCGGAAGGCCTGGAGATCGAAGGGCTTCAGGCCCTCGGCGGCGAGGAAGACTTCCTCGCGCCAGGTCTCGGCGGCGCCGTGCGGCAGGAGTTCATCGAAGAGCGGATCGTCCCAGCCGGAGACCTGGCGGTCCTCGGCGCGCTCGTCGCCCTTCTGGTTGCGGCGGAAGGTATTGGCCTTGAGATCGTAGGTGCCGACGAATTCGCGGCCGCGGCCGACCGGCCAGGTCATCGGCGCGACGTCGAGCGCCAGCGTCGTCTCGATCTCGTTGATCAGGTCGAACGGATCGCGCGTCTCGCGGTCGACCTTGTTGATGAAGGTGACGATCGGGATGTCGCGGAGGCGGCAGACCTCGAACAGCTTCTTGGTGCGATCCTCGATGCCCTTGGCGGCGTCGATGACCATGACGGCGGCGTCGACCGCGGTCAGCGTGCGGTAGGTATCTTCCGAGAAGTCCTCGTGGCCCGGCGTGTCCAGCAGGTTGAAGACGTGGCCGCCATATTCGAAGGTCATCACCGAGGTGACGACCGAGATGCCGCGCTGGCGTTCGATCTTCATCCAGTCCGATGAGGTCTGGCGACGGCCCTGCTTGGCGCGGACTTCACCGGCGAGCTGAATGGCGCCGCCGAAATAGAGCAGCTTCTCGGTCAGCGTCGTCTTGCCCGCGTCCGGGTGCGAGATGATGGCGAAGGTGCGCCGGCGCGCATGCGGCGCGGCGGAGGCCGCGGACGCTTCGAGGGTCGAAAGATCGGTCATGGCGCGCATCAAGACGGAAGGGGGGCGGAAGTCAATTGGTTGACGCTGTCCCGCTTGTCATTCCGGGGCTTCGCGTCAGCGAAGAACCCGGAACCCACGACCGGGTGAGCATTTGCTGTTTTCGACCGGTCGGTTCAACGGAGAACCAAGAGGTATCACCCGGTCGTGGGTTCCGGGTTCGGCCCTGCGGGCCGCCCCGGAATGACAGGGGGCTCAATTCTTCAGCCGATAGCCCGTCTTGAAGATCCAGCCGACGGTGGCGATGCAGGCTACGAGGAAAACCAGCGTCATGCCGAGGCTGACGCCCAGGCTGACATCGGCGAGACCGTAAAAGCTCCAGCGGAAGCCGCTGATCAGGTAGACGACGGGGTTGAACAGCGTCACCGTCTGCCAGAAGGGCGGCAGCATCGAGATCGAGTAGAAGGAGCCGCCGAGGAAGGCGAGCGGCGTCACGATCAAGAGCGGGATGACCTGCAATTTCTCGAAGCCGTCGGCCCAGATGCCGATGATGAAGCCGAACAGGCTGAAGGTCGTCGCCGTCAGCACCAGGAAGAACAGCATCATCGCGGGATGCTCGATCCTGAGCGGCACGAAGAAGGCGGCCGTCGCCAGAATGATCAGCCCGAGCAGAATCGACTTGGTCGCGGCCGCGCCGACATAGGCGATCACCGCCTCCCACCAGGCGACGGGGGCGGAGAGCAGCTCGTAGATCGTGCCGGTGAATTTCGGGAAATAGATCGCGAAGGAGGCGTTGGCGATGCTCTGCGTCAGGAGCGACAGCATGATCAGGCCGGGCACGATGAAGGCGCCATAGGGCACGCCCTCGACCGACTGCATGCGCGAGCCGATCGCGCCGCCGAAGACGATGAAATAGAGCGAGGTCGAGAGCACGGGCGAGACGATGCTCTGGAGCGGCGTGCGCCAGGTGCGGTTCATCTCGAAGCGATAGATCGCGGCGATGGCGTGGAGGTTGAGACCGGTCATCAGCGGCGCTCCTTGACCAGGCTCACGAAAATGTCCTCGAGCGAACTCTGGCTGGTGCTGAGATCGCGGAAGCGGATGCCGGCTTCGGCCAGGCCCTGCAGCAAGGTGGTGATGCCGGTGCGCTCTCCTTGCGTGTCATAGATGTAGACGATCTCGTCGCCTGCTGCGGAGAGCTTGAGGTCGAAGCTTGCGAGCGTCTCCGGCACGGCCGCGATCGGCTGCTGGAGCTGGAGGGAAAGCTGCTTCTTGCCGAGCTTGCGCATCAGCTCGGCCTTCTCCTCGACCAGGATGATCTCGCCCTTGGAGATGACGCCGACGCGGTCGGCCATCTCTTCGGCCTCCTCGATATAGTGCGTGGTCAGGATAATGGTGACGCCCTCGTCGCGCAGCCGCCGCACCATCCGCCACATGTCCTGTCGGAGTTCGACATCGACGCCGGCGGTCGGCTCGTCGAGGAAGAGGATGCGTGGCTCGTGCGAGAGCGCCTTGGCGATCATGACGCGCCGCTTCATGCCGCCCGAGAGCATGCGGATCTGGCTGTCCTTCTTCTCCCAGAGCGAGAGGTCCTTGAGGATGCGCTCGATCAGGGCGGGGTCGCGCGGCTTGCCGAAGAGGCCACGGCTGAAATTCACGGTCGACCACACCGTCTCGAAGGCGTCGGTCGTCAGCTCCTGCGGCACGAGGCCGATGGCTGCGCGGGCGGCGCGGTAATCGCTGAGGATGTCATGGCCGTCGGCCATGACCGTGCCGGTGCTCGGGTGGACCAGCCCGCAGATGATGCTGATCAGCGTCGTCTTGCCGGCGCCGTTGGGGCCGAGCAGGGCGAAGATTTCGCCGCGTCTGATGGCGAGATCGACCGATTTCAGCGCGCTGAAGCCGGAGGCGTAGGTCTTCGAGAGGCCGGAGACCGAGATGATCGGCGAAGTCGTGTCTGACATGGGCGGCATATAGGGCAGCCGTGGCTCGGTTACGATGGCGGGGTCATGCCGGGAAAGCATGATCGCCTGTCAGTTCATGGCGGGAAGCGTACCCAAACGAAAAGGCCGGGCGTGGCCCGGCCTTCGGTTACGCAACGCAACCGCACGCTACTTCATGAAGAACCACAGCAGGATGATGATCGGAATCGGAACGCCGACTAGCCACAGAATGATGGAACGCATATGCAGCCCCTCGTTGGATCGATGATGCTGCGGCAACGCTGTTCGAAGGGAAAAAGTTCCTGTCTGCGGGCCGTCAGGCTGCGCCAAAAACCTCCGCGCTCGGATGCCATTGTGGGCGGTAGCCTTGTTCCAGTGCGGCCAGCGTGGCGGCCGGTGTGAGCACCGTCACGGCTCCGGTCGGGCGCCTTTGCCGCTCGACGTAGCCACCGGGCGACCAGACCAGTGCGGACGCGCCGCGCAGCGCCAGGAACGCTGTTCCGTCCTCCGATCGCAGCATCGCTCCATCCGGCAATGCCTCTGCCGCCAGCCGATGCGTACGCTTCATCCGGCCTTCCCGGCGATCAGCGTCGAGGATGCGGTCGATCTCGGGAAAGAGCGGTGTCTCGGGAAGCCCGAGGCCGCGCACCAGCGCATCGCGATAGGCGAGCGCATCCTGGCGGCGGCATTCCATGCAGGGGCGATGACCGGCAGCGAGCGCCGTCACCTCGTCGCAGAAGAACAGCTCGGTATAGCCGCGGCCCCAGACCTTGCGCTTGCGTCCCTTGAACGAGAGGACGCAGCAGAGCCATTGGCGCGTCGCCTGGATGCGGGTGGGAACTTCATGCGTTGACGGGTCGTGAAAGCGGCCGCCGCGATTGCCGTAGAAGGTGCCACGCGCCGGGTCGGCGAAGAGCGTGCCATCGGGTCTGACGCGATTGGGAAGGGGCATGGGATGGCTCGCCGAGCTTGATCGTGGTCATCATCCGGGCCGGCGCGACAGGCCATGGCAGCAGCGCCCGGCCCTGCGACGTCGCAGCCTGTTGGCGCATGGGATGACCTAAGGCAAGCTGGCTTCGTCCAGAGCGGGGGCGGCGATGGAAGACGCGCGTCATGCGAATGCGATTCAGGTGCCGCAGCCGGCGCCGTCGCGGCTGGTCGCCCATCCCGATCGCGGCCTGATCCTGGGTGAGGTGCATGCCCGCCCCTTCGCGCTGATGGCGACGCCCAGCCGCGTCCTGCATTTCGCCTTCCTGACCGATGCCGCGCAGGCCGCGGCGGATCGCGCGGCGCTGGCGCGTTTCTGTGCCGAGCGCGGCGTTGCCGGCCCATCGGAGGACGCGAAACATCATCGCGCCCGGCTCAACGACACCGGCCTGCGCTGGGAACAGCACAGCGAATTCACCACCTATAGCTGGGAGTTGCCGGCGAATGGCGGCCAACCCTTCGAGCCGCCGCCCACGATGCTGCCGCAGCCGATGCTCGAATTGCCGCAGCCGGGGCCACATCTGGTCTCTGTCGATCTGCATCTGGTCGTCGAGCGGCCGACCGAGGCTTTCGACCGGCTGTTCGATGCTTCCAGCCTCGCCGTGGTTTCGGTCGATGGCGGCGCGGCCATGGCGGCGACGGATTTCCGGGTCTGCGCAGACGGTTTCGTGCGCATCCTGGTGCGGGATCGCTCGCTGACGCCAGCGCAGGCGGGGGCGCTCGCGCAGCGGCTGCTGGAGATCGAGACCTATCGGACGCTCGCCCTGCTCGGCTTGCCGGAAGCCCACCGCATCGCGCCCTTCGTCAAGTCGACCGAGGAGGCGCTGGTGCGCATCGTCAACACGATGACGCTGACCGATGGGCTCGCCGCCGACAACGCGCTGCTCGACGAAATGACGGCGCTTGCGGCGAGGCTGCAGGCGGAGGCGACCGTCGCCGGCTACCGCTTCGGCGCCAGCCGCGCCTATAGCGATATCGTGCAACAGAGGCTCGCGGCGATCGGTGAGGAGCCGCATGAGGGCTGGCCGACGATCTCGGCGTTCCTGTCGCGGCGAATGGCCCCGGCGATGCGGACCTGTCAGATGCTGGTGGGGCGTCTCGCCGATCTCTCGCGCAATCTGGGTCGCGCCTCGAACCTGCTGCGCACCCGCGTCGACGTGGCGCTGGAGCAGCAGAACCGCGACCTGCTCGCTGCGATGAACGAGCGGACGCGGCTGCAATTGCGGCTGCAGCATACGGTCGAGGGGCTCTCGGTCGCGGCCATCGCCTATTACGTCGTCAGCCTGTTCGGCTATCTCGCCAAAGGCGCGAAGGAGGCGGGTTGGCCGATGCCGGATACGGGCGTCGCGATGGCGCTGTTCGTGCCGGTGGCGCTGCTGGGAGTCTGGTTGGCTGTCAGGCGAATCCGTCGCGGACACCATGAGAACTGAGCAACACCTGAAGACGCACGGGCGATTTTCTGCGATCCCGTCAGCAGAGCTTTAACGCTAGAAGCAAGTCGGCGCCGGCCCCTAAGGCATTTGAAGTATTTTTGGCTGCATCCCGGTGGTGACGAAGCCAAGCGGAGCCGGCAAGCGCCACCATGAACACCTATCTGCCCCTGATCCTGTTCACGGTGCTGACCAACGCCGCCGCGCAATTGATGCTGAAGCGCGGCATGACCGGTGTCGGTTCGCTTGATGTCGCCGGCGACGGGCTGATCGCCACGGTATTCCGCGTCGTCTTCAACCCCTTCGTCTTCGCGGGCCTGTGCACCTTCGTGATCAGCATGGCCTCGCACCTGATCGTGCTCTCCAAGGTGCAGATCAGCTACGCCTACCCGTTCCTGAGCCTCGCCTATGTCGTGGTCGCGGCTTACGCCTATTTCGTCTTCCACGAGGATCTGAGCGCGATGCGCATCGCCGGCATCGGCTTCATCGTGCTGGGCACCATCTTCATTGCACAAAGCTGAGGGAGATCATGGACCTGATCGTACGCCTGTTCCTGCGCCTCGGCGCCCTGTTCGAGCCGCCGGTGGCGCCGCAGCCGGTGCCCGTGCCGGTGCGCAACCGCCATCCCCGTCTGCCCGTCGACCGGGGGTGACGCGATGAAGCACATCATCATCGGCGGCGACGGTTTCGTCGGCTCGCATCTGGCGGCTGATCTCTCTGCCATGGGCGAGGAGGTGCTGGTCGCGGATATCCACCAGAGCAGCCATGCGCATTACGCCAAGGTGCCGTTCCTGAGGGTCGACGTGACCAAGGCCGAGAGCGTGGATTCGATCCCGCTGACGCCGGACGACCTCGTCTACAATCTCTCGGCCAAGATGCTCTCGCCGATCGTGACGCGGGCCGAGCGGCACGAATTCTTCTGGCCGGTGAACTATCACGGCACGCAGAACATCCTCTCCTGGATGGAGAAGAACGGCGCCAACCGGCTCGTCCATTTCACCACCGACATGATCTACGGCCATTCGGTGACGGTGCCGCAGGACGAGACGCATCCGGCCCATCCGCTGGGCGAATATGGCGAGAGCAAGCTCGCGACCGAGCGCCTCGCCGACCAGTACCGCGCCAAGGGCTTCCGCATCCCGATCTTCCGGCCGCGCCTGATCATCGGGCCTGGCCGTCTCGGCATCCTCGTCAAGCTGTTCAAGCTGATCGACATGAACCTGCCGGTGCCGATGATCGGTTCGGGCAAGAACCCCTACCAGTTCATCTCGGTCTTCGACTGCGCCAGCGCCTGTGTCGCGGCCTGGAAGGCGGGCTTCCCGAACGAGGCCTACAACCTCGGCTCCGACGATCCGCCGCCAGTGCGCAAGCTGCTCGGCGACCTGATCAAGCATGCAGGTTCCAAGTCGATCCTGCTGCCGACGCCCGCCTCGCTGGTGAAGCTGACGCTCGATACGCTGGACGCGATCAACCTGCCGATCATGGACCCCGAGCAGTACAAGATCGCCGACGAGATCTGCATCCTCGACACCTCCAAAGCCAAGCGCGAGCTCGGCTGGGCGCCGCAATATCGCGACGAGGACATGCTGCTCGCCGCCTATACCGAATACCGCAAGGCCAAGGACGGCCTGAAACAGGCCGAGAGGAGCCTCGCCGCATGAGCATGCCCGCTTTCAAGAACGAGGACGTTGCCGTGACCAATGCCCGGCCGCAGCTCATCAGCGTGGAAGCCGCCAAGCAGCTCGACGCCGCGCAGGTGAAGGAGCTCTTCGCAGCCCATATCAACCCTGGCCAGCTTCACTTCCTGAAGCTGCTCGGCTTCGACAAGATCCTCGTCGATCGCGCCGAGGGCATGCACTACATCACCAAGGACGGCCGCAAGATCCTCGATTTCTTCGGCGGCTTCTGTTCGGTCGCCTTCGGTCATAACCACCCGCGCATCGTCGCAGCCCGGCAGAAGTTCCAGGACGAGAACCGCCATGAGATCTGCATGGCCTTCATGTCCCAGTATGCTTCCGCGCTGGCGAAGAACCTCGCCACCATCGCGCCGGGCGATCTCGACATGGTCTTCCTCGGTTCGACCGGCTCGGAGGCGATGGAGGCGGCGCTGAAGGTCGCCGAGCAGGCGCAGGGCCCGGAAAAGTCGAAGATCCTGCACGCCGCGAACTCGTTCCACGGCAAGACCAAGGGCGTGCTCTCGGTCACGGATTCGACGCTCTACCAGTCGCAGTTCAAGCTGGTCGAGAACCGGGTCAAGGTGCCGTTCGGCGACATCGTCGCCGTCCGGCAGGCGCTCGAGAGCGATCCCTCGATCGGCATCGTCGTGATGGAGACGATCCAGGGCGGCGGCGGTATCGTCGAAGCGCCCGAAGGGTTCTGGCGTGAATTGCGTGCGCTTTGCGACAAGCATGGCGTGCTCTGGGTCGCCGACGAGGTGCAGTGCGGGCTTGGCCGCACCGGCCAGTTCTTCGCCTTCGAGCGCGACGGGGTGGTGCCTGATGTCACCGCGCTCGCCAAGGCGCTCGGCGGCTCCAAGGCGGCGATGGGCGCGATGATCGCGCGCCGCGAGATCTACATGAAGGCCTATGGCAAGCCGAAGAGTGCGCTTATCCATGCGCAAGCGACTTTTGGGGGCATGGGCGAGGCCTGCGTTTCGTCGATCGAGGCCCTCAACGTCCTCTATGACGAGGATCTGATGGGCAATGCCCAGCGCCAGGGCGACTACCTGATCGAGAAGCTGAACGGCCTGCGCGCCAAGTATCCGACCCTGCTCAAGGAAATCCGCGGGCGCGGCCTGATGATCGGCGTCGAGTTCCAGGACATCAGCGAGACCATGCCCTTCGGGCTGAAGCACATGGTCGCGCTGCTCGACGACAAGCTGAAGGGCTCCCTTTGCGGCTTCGTCGGTGCGCTCTTGCTGAAGGAGCACGACGTGCTCGTCGCCTTCACCGAGTACAATCGCAACGTCATCCGGCTGGAGCCGCCGCTGATCGTCACGCGCGAGCAGTGCGACCAGTTCCTCGCGGCGTTCGAGGCTGTGCTATCGGGCGGCGTCACCGGCATCGTCACCGGTTACCTGCGCAAGGTCGCGGTCGGCAAGGGCTGATCGGTTCGATCAGCAGCAACAAAAAAAGAGGCCGGCTTGCGCCGGCCTTTTGAGTCAGGGTCTCGAAACAGGGGTCTTCCAGAAAAGCTCAGTAGTAGCCGCACACCCGGCGGTAGCCGATGACGTTGCCCCAGCGGTCAAAGCGCTCGACCATGTCGCAGGAGCGGACGGGGGCGGCGTAGTAGCCGTAGCCGTAGCCATAGGCGGGGCGGGTGGCGCCGGCGATGATGGCGCCCGCGGCGAGTGCGCCGACCACGCCCGCTCCGACACCCCAGCCCCGGTGGCCGTAGCCGTAACCCCAGCGCGGGCGCGCCTCGGCGCCGGAAGCCGCGAAGGTGGTGGCCAGGGTCAGGGCCGCGAGGGTCGCGGTCACGGTCTTGCGGAACGTCGTCATGCTCGTCTCCCAATCTCTGCGAGAGCGAAGGTTTCGCTCTTCATGCTCATTGGTCGCGGGTGACGGCAGACAGGTTCAAAGGCGCCCCGAGATTTTTTCGGAGCGGCTCGGATTGCCCCGAAGCGCAGGTGCGATCAGCCCGACGCCCGCCCATAGAAGCGCAGCAATTCCAGCCCCTCCGGGCTGGTCCAGTCCGCTTCGCCGACGAGATAGCCGACACTGCGCGTCTCGCGATCGAGCAGATAGGTCATCGGCATGCCATAGAGCGGGAAGGGCGTGGGCTTCGCCGATTTCGGGCCGGAGGCCACTATTCCCTCGGCATCGATGAAGGTCGTGAGGTCGGCGAGACCGAGCCGGTCGAGATAGGTCCTGACGGTCGCCACCGACTTGTCGAGCGAGACCGGGACGACGACGAAGGGTTCGCGGGGGGCCCTGGCCTGGAGCCGGCGCAGGATCGGCAATTCGCGCCGGCAGGGCGGGCACCAGCTTGCCCAGAAATTCAGGAGGACCGCCTTGCCGCGATAGGCGGAGAGCGGGCGGGTCTTGCCGGAGAGATCGGTAAGGACGAGGGAGCCGGCCTCTTCCGGCGGATCGATCTGGATGAATTGCGAGCTCGGCCCGGAGAAGCGCGGCGGCTGCCGGGCCGCGGCCGGGATGGCGCCCAGCGATGAGAACAAGGTGATGGCGAGGGCTTGGCGACGTGTCGGGTAAAGGAATGCGTGCCGGTCCGGTGCCGGCTGATCGTTCAGAGGGGCGGTCATGGGCCGCTGCTAGCAGCCGGTCGCCTGCCGGGAAACCGCTGTCGCGCGCGCCTCACCGGGCTGTGATGTCGCAGGACGATCCTACCGCGTCGTGACCCGCCGCCAGAAATCGGAGGAAAAGCCCGGGTCGATATGAGCTGCGAAGTCACGCCAGCGCGGAAAGGAGGCCGCGAAGGTCGCTGATGACATGCGGACATCCTTGTAGGGATTGACCCGCCCGCCGGCGGCAATGGCGAGGCTGTCGAGCCGGGCCAGCAATCGTTCGGTCCGCTCGCCGCGATTGGGGAAGTCCAACGTCAGCGTCGCGCCCGGCATGGGGAAGGACATCAGGCCGGGCGAGGGCTTGTCGCCGAAGAGCTTCAGCACGGTCAGGAAGGAGGCTTCGCCCGCGGCGAGCGTCTGCCTGAGCATCTCGGCCACGGTCTCGGGCGCACTGTCGCGCGGGACGGCGCACTGGAACTGCCGCAGGCCCTTCGGGCCATAGGCGCGGTTCCAGTCGTGGATGCGGTCGAGCGGATAGAAGAACGGCCGATAGGGGACGCGGCGCTCGCTGCCGGCCTGCGGCTGGCTGTTGCGGTAGAGCCAGTTGAAGGCACCGAGCGTCACGCGGTTGATCAGCGGGAAGGGGGGCTTCAGCGGGAACGGCAGCGAGCGCGCCATTCGCGGCGGCGGCTCGTCGGATGCGGGGGCGTGATTGGCCCTGAAGAAGACGCCACGGCCGAAATGGCGGCCGCTGGCGAGCGAGTCGATCCAGGCGACGGTGTAGTCATGCGTGGCGTCGGAGGCGGCGGCGATGTCGAAGAAGCGCGCCAGGTTGTCGAAGGGCAGGACCTCCTGCGCCATCTCGGCCGATGCGATCGGCATGAGCTGCAGCGTCACCTGCGTCACGAGCCCGGTCAGGCCGAAGCCGCCGATTGTCGCGGCGAAGAGTTCTGCATTGAGATCGGGCGCGCAGATCAGGTGCTGACCGTCCGAGCGTGCCAGCTCGAAGGCGCGGACATGACAGCCGAAGGTGCCGGCACCGTGGTGGTTCTTGCCGTGAACGTCGTTGGCGAGCGCGCCACCGACAGTGACGAAGGCGGTGCCGGGCGTGACCGGCGGAAACCAGCCGGCCGGCACGGCGATCTCGAGCAGGCGGTCGAGCATGAGGCCGGCGCCGCAGGTGATGAGGCCTGTCTCGCGATCGAAGGCGAGGATGTCGTCGAGACTGCGTGCATCGATCAGCGTGCCGCCGTCGTTCAGGCAGGAATCGCCATAGGAGCGGCCGTTGCCATAGGTGAGGAGCGGGCGGCGCGGGCGGTGAGGCGCATCGAGCCAGTCGCGGGCGTCGAGGATCGTGCTGCCGCGGGCCGCAAGTCCGCCCCAGGATCGGTAGTCGGTCAAGGGTGCGGTCACGGCAGGAATGTCGCGGCGACCATGATCAGGACCACGAGCAGCCCCATGAACTGGCTGCGCCAATCGCGGATCATGAAGACCAGCGGATCGTCCGGCATCTGGCCGCGGCGGGCCAGGAACCAGATCCGTGCCATCTGGTAGAGGATGATCGGGCAGATCAGCCAGATCAGCTTGGGCTGGCTGTAGAGCTGCTTCACATTGGCGCTGTCGACATAGAGCGCCATGATGAGCGCGCAGGTGCAGCCCGAGGCCATGCCGAGCTGCGACAGCGCCTCGATATCCTCGGCCTGATAGCCGCGCCCCGCCTTCTTCAGCCCGGACTGATCCTGAGTCAGGCGCAGTTCGGCATAGCGCTTCACCAGAGCCAGACTGAGGAAGAGGAACATCGCGAAGGCCAGCAGCCAGGACGATATCGCGATGGCGGCGGCGGCATTGCCGGCGAGGATGCGCAGCGTGTGCATGGCGGCGAGGCCGAGCACGTCGACGAGAAGCTTGCGCTTGAGGAAGAGCAGATAGGCCAGCGCCAGGAAGAGATACGCCAGCAGCGCGAGGAGGAAATTCTTCGGCTGCGGGACGAGCATGACCATGGAAAAGGCGGCAATGAGCAGGACGGGGACGGCGGCATAGGCCTGTGCCGCCGTGATCTCGCCGGCCGCGAGCGGGCGCTTGCGCTTGGTCGGGTGGCGCCGATCCGCCTCGACATCCTTGATGTCGTTCAGGAGATAGACCGCGGAGGCGATCAGGCTGAAGGCGACGAAGGCGATCAGGCCCAGCCAGAGCGCGTGCGGATCGAAGGCGTCGTGGTTGAGCAGGATGGGGACGAAGACGAGGCCGTTCTTGAGCCAATGGTGCGGCCGCATCGCTCTGATCATCGCGGTCACGGACATGGTTCGCCCCGTCTCCCTAGGACATGGGTCGGCTTCCGCGATGCGGAACCCGGCCACCGGCTCGACCGGCGCGGGCGTTATCGGCCGGAAAATCCTAAGCGAGGGTGCATGTGGCGTCGAAACGGGCAGTGATTTCAACGCCATGCTTAACATCGGGCTTCCGCATTCCGCGAAAGCCCGGGGCGGCCGGCGCCGCGATCAGGCGCCGGCCGAAGCTGTCAGACCTTGGCGGCGCTGGCGGCGGCGTCGATATTGGCGACCAGTTCGGCATCGAGGCCGAGCGAGCCGGCGAGGCCGGCGAGAAAGTCCTTCTCGGCGGCATTGTCCGGATTGATGGCGATGCGCGCCGCCGTATAGATCTGCGCGGCGAGCTCGGGGCTTTCGGCCGCCTCGACCAGCGTCTCGATCGAGGCCGGCTTCGCCATCTCCTGTGCCAGCCAGGCATGCGCCTCCTGTTCGAGGCCGGCTTCCTTCAGGCCACCGAGGATCGCGCTGCGCTCTCCCGCATCGATATGGCCGTCGGCGGCGGCAGCCGCGATCATGGCGCGGATGAAGACGAGGGCCGTGGCCTCGGTCGCGGCCTGCGGCTCGAAACCGGTGCCGGCCGGCGCCGGCAGCACTTCCTGCTGGGCTGCGTTGAGCAGCGGCTTGCCGGCCCGATAGTTCTGGTAGGCCTTGTAGGCGAGGCCGCCGATCAGGGCGAGGCCGCCGAGCTTGGCCGCGGAGCCGGCGACCGAGCGGCCCGTGCTGGTGCCGAAGACGAGCGCGCCGAGACCGCCGAGCACGGCGGTGGCCAGTGCCGGGTTGCTGGTGAACATGCCCTTGGCCTGCTCGATGAGCTGGTCCGGCGTCCGGCCGCCGGTGACCCGGCCGAGTGCTTCGCTGGCGCCCTGCTGTACACCGGTCTGGCGTGCCGCGTCGCCGAGGCCCTGCGTCGCCTGGGTCAGGATCTGTCCGGCCAGGCCGCCGATTCCGCCCGAGCGCTGTACCTGATCGGCCAGCCCGCCAAGCATGCCACCGAGGCCGCCCTGCTGCCCTGCCTGCGTGCCGGCCTGGCTGCCGGCATTGATCAGGGCATCGAGCAGGGATTTGGCATTGAACATCTAGGTTTCTCCTGTTGGCGGTCGTGATGCCGCGCAGTCGGGATCGATCAGCGGCATGAAAACGGTGCGACCAAGGCGTCAGTTTGCACAGCTTGGCGCTCAAGTCATCGGCAGCGGCAGCAGTCCCGGTTCCTTCAGCGTTTCCAGCGCGATCTCGGAGCGCACGCGGGCCACGCTTTCATGTGGCATCAGGATTTCATTGACCAGCCGGGCGAGCGCCTTGAGGTCGCCGACGGCGACCTTCAGCAGATAATCGGCCTCGCCGGTCAGGGCGTGGGCCTCGAGGATCGCGGGCGTCAATCGCACGAGATCACGGAAGCGACGGGCGTTGTCGCGCGAGTGCGTGTCGAGTGCGACATGAATGAAGACGATGACGCCGAGGCCGACGGCGGCGGGCTCTAATGCCGCGCGATAGCCGCGGATGACACCCTCCTGCTCCAGCCGCTGGCGCCGGCGCGAGACCTGGCTCGCCGAAAGCCCGACCGTCTCGGCCAGGGATGCGTTGGTCAGGGAGGCGTCGTTCTGGAGCGCGTCGAGGAGACGCCAGTCGAGTGCGTCGAGCGTGGCCATATGATGCGCCTGCAACATCCATGATGCATGGATCATGCATCGAATTTTCGAAAGGAGGCAAGTTTGCACGAAATTCGCCTGCCATTTGCGCGATGATCGGTCATCCCGGAGAGAGCAGACAGGAGGAATGCCCATGGGTCCGTTTCCGCACGATGCCGCCCCGCCGGCGATCTCGGCCGCCAACCCGATGGGCACGGATGGTTTCGAGTTCGTCGAATACGCCCATCCCGAGCCGGAGAAGCTCGGCGCTCTCTTCGAGACGATGGGCTTCACCAAGGTTGCCCGCCACCGCTCGAAGCAGGTGACGCTCTACCGGCAGGGCGACGTCAATTTCGTCGTCAATGCGGAACCCGATTCCTTCGCCCAGGCCTTTGCCGCCGCGCATGGCCCCTGCGCCTGCGCGATGGCCTTCCGCGTCGTCGATGCGAAGCATGCCTTCGAGCGGGCCGTGTCGCTCGGCGCCGAGCCCTATGAGAGCGCGATCGGACCGGGCGAGCTCGCGATCCCCGCGGTGCGCGGCATCGGCGGCTCGCTGCTCTATTTCGTTGACCGCTATGGCGAGAAGGGCTCGATCTGGGATGTCGATTTCGAGTGGATCGGCGAGCGCGATCCGCATCCGGAACAGGCCGGCCTGTATTATCTCGACCACCTCACCCATAACGTCATGCGCGGGCGCATGGACCATTGGGCCGACTGGTACGGCAACCTGTTCAATTTCCGCGAAATCCGCTTCTTCAACATCGAGGGCAAGCTGACCGGCCTGATCTCGCGCGCGCTGACCTCGCCCTGCGGCAAGATCCGCATACCCATCAACGAGTCGCTCGATGACAAGAGCCAGATCGAGGAGTACCTGCGCCAGTACAAGGGTGAGGGCATCCAGCACGTCGCGATGGGCTCGCGCGACATCTATGCCAGCGTCGAGGCCCTGCGCGGCAACGGCCTGCCCTTCATGCCGTCACCGCCCGCGACCTATTACGAGAAGGTCGACGCCCGCGTGCCGAACCATGGCGAGCCGGTCGAGCGGCTGAAGGCCAACGGCATCCTGATCGACGGCGAGGGCGCGGTCGCGCTCGGCGAGAAGCAGGGCCGAATGAGCAAGGTGCTGCTGCAGATATTCTCGGCCACCGTGGTCGGGCCGATCTTCTTCGAGTTCATCCAGCGCAAGGGCGATGACGGCTTCGGCGAGGGCAATTTCCGCGCCCTGTTCGAATCGATCGAGGAAGACCAGATCCGCCGGGGGGTGCTGAGCCCGGCGGCTGCCGCCGAGTAGCACTACACGCTGCATGGCCGGCCTGGCCGGCCGTGCACGCTACGGCGTGAGCTTGCGCATCAGCAGGGGGGCGCCAACCGCGGGGTCCTTGCGCCACTGGCCGTTCTCGAAGACGAGATCGGTGCCGTGGCCGCGACGTGCGACCAGCGTCAGGCGCCCGCCGGCATAGCGCCAGCCGATCGGGTCGAAGATCGTCAGTCCGGTATCCGGGCACAAGCCTTCGAAGGCGGCAGGCTGGCGGCCATCGGCCGAGGCGGGCGAGAGCACGAGCCGGCAGATCTCGCGGTTCTGCTGGCGCATCAGGACATAGCGTCCCGGCAAGCTGGCGGGAGACGGCGCGGTCGCGGGATCGACGACGGTGATGCGCTGGGCGGCGCTTGCCGCCGGATTCTGGGCATTTTGAGGGGCGACGCGCGGATGGTCCCGCGATGCCAGCCGATAGGCCTTGCCGTCATTGCCCTTGCCGTCGAGCCCGGTTTCGGGCGTGCCCTTCTGGAAGCCGACGACCTCCTTGCCGGAGGCATCCAGGAATTGAGGTTGCCCGCTCGCGGTCAGCGTCCAGGTGGCGGCGTTGTCGAGGATCGGAATTGCGCGGCGGCAGGTGGCAGGGAAGCGGAGCTGACGTGCGTTGCCGGCCGCTTCCGCGCCCAGCGTGACCGTGCAGCTTCGCGCTGCGCCGGCGAGCTCAAGTTCCCAGGCGCCGAGCCAGCGGCGGATTGCTTCGGGTGCCTTGTCGGCGCCGCGCGGGAGCGGAGCCTTCTGGGCGGCAGCCGGCAGGCAGCCGGCGCCGAGGAAGATGAGCGGCAGGAGCCGGCGGATCAGGCCTTCTTCCATGGAGTCTCCGACACGGGCGTCAGCGGGCCCTTGCCATCGAACCATGAAACCAGGTTGTCGACCAGAAGCTGGCCCATCGCCTCGCGGGTATGGACCGAGGCCGAGCCGACATGCGGCAGCAGCACGGCATGCTCGATCGCGATCAGTTCTGCCGGCACGCGCGGCTCGTCCTCGAAGACGTCGAGGCCGGCGGAGAGGATGGTCTTGTCGTTGAGCGCCTTGATCAGTGCCTGCTCGTCGACGACGGTGCCGCGGCCGACATTGACCAGGATGCCGTTGGGACCCAGCGCCTTCAGCACCTCGGCGTTGATGATGTGATGGGTCGAGGCACCGCCCGGCGCGACCGAGATCAGCGTGTCGACATCGGCGGCCATGTCGACCAGCGACGGGTAATAGGGATAGGCCACGTCCGGCTGACGCGACCGGCCGTGATAGACGACCGGCAGGCCGAAGGCCTCGACGCGCTGTGCCACCGCCTTGCCGATGCGGCCGAGGCCGACGATGCCGACCTTGCGGCCGCGCAGCGAGGTGGTGAGCGGGTAATTGCCCTGCAGCCACTTGCCCTCGCGCAGATAGCGGTCGACCTGCGGCAGCTGGCGGACGGTGGCGATCAGCAGGCCGAGCGCGAGGTCTGCGACCTCGTCGGTCAGGACGTCGGGCGTGTTGGTGACGACGAGGCCGCGCTTGCCGGCTTCAGCCGCGTCGACATGGTCGTAGCCGACGCCGAAGCTGGAGATGACCTGAAGGTTGGGCAGCGCGTCGAACAGCGCGCCGTCGACGCGGTTGTGCCCGCCGCCGGCAGCGACGCCGCGCACGCGACCCGCGACCTCGCGCAGCAGGGCGGCGCGATCGGCCGCCTTCCACAATTCATGGACGGTGAAGCGGGCCTTGAGCTGGTCGGCCGCATAGGCCATCAGCGGGCCGGTCTGGACGATTTCGGGCTTGGTTGAGGCTGTCATTGTCGAGCTGTCCGTCTGTGGTGGCGAAGGTCGTTGATTCGGGTGGCTTGAATCGATTAAAATGGAGTGACGCGGCCTGCTGGAACGACATAGCCCCGCCGCCGCATGAGCGCTATCCGATCACGCCCCGCCGATCGAGCGAGGCGCTCATTTAGTATGCTTTATTCTGGCGATCTTCCCAGTCTCCGTGGCGACATGCGTGCCGAGCGAGGCGAGCGTCGCGTTCAGGCTGTCGATGACGAGGCCGGCCATGCGGGCCGAGGCCAGGTCGCCGTCGCGATCGATGATGGCGAGCAGCACATGCTCGTGGTCGGGCAGGGATTCGACATAGGCGGCCTCGTCGCCCGTCTTCAGCAGCAATGACCATTGCAGCGTCGCGATGACCGCGCTGGAGAGGCATTGCAGCGCGGCGTTCTGGCACGCGGAGAAGATCGCCTCATGGAAGGCGAGGTCGGCTCGGATGGTGCTCTCGGCATAGGGCGCGCCGTCGGCCATGCCGCGATAGGCCGCCTCGATACGGGCAATGTCGGCAGAGGTCCGGCGCTGCGCCGCGAGGCGGGCGGCGCTGGGCTCGACGAAGCGGCGCAACTCGAAGAGATCGCGGATGAATTTCTCGTTGGGATCGGCCTCGAAATGCCAGGACAGGACGTCGGGGTCGAGCAGGTTCCAGCGCTCGCGCGGCGCGGCCCGCGTGCCGCTCTTCGGGCGCGCCTCGACCAGTCCTTTCGCCGTCAGGATCTTGACGGCTTCGCGATAGGCCGTGCGCGAGACCGAGATCTCCGAGCGTAGGTCGTCCTCGTTCGGCAGGACCTCGCCTGCCCTGACGCGGCCGGTGATGATCGCGACGGCGAGCTTCTGGGCGACCTGGCCGAAAAGCCGGTCGGGATTGAGCGTCGTCGGCCGCGAGAAATCGCGTACCCGCATCGTTGATGCCCCTCCCTCGGGCACTTCCGGCCAGCCTGAACTTGCGGCATCCCGGAGGTAGCGGCGGTGCTTGACAGGCCCGCTTCTATCGTATGACTTTATCGCAGATTGGAACGGAGACAATCGCCGGGAACAGGCGATATCCGCTTTCATCATTCGGTCACAAGAAACCGATTGTGGTCGTGAGCCGCCTGCATGACGGGTGGAGCGACCAGGGAACGGAAAGCAGGGAAGACGGCATGGCCTCAGTCCAGATCGCCGATGTGCGCAAGGCCTACGGGTCGACGCAGGTCATCCACGGCGTCGATATCGACATCAACGACGGCGAGTTCGTCATCCTGGTCGGTCCGTCCGGCTGCGGGAAATCGACTTTGCTGCGCATGATCGCGGGGCTCGAGAACATCTCGGGCGGCGAGATCAAGATCGGCCCGCGCGTGGTGAACGACGTTCCGCCCAAGGAGCGCGACATCGCCATGGTGTTCCAGAACTATGCGCTCTATCCGCATATGACGGTCGCCGACAACATGGCCTTCTCGATGAAGCTCCGGAAGGCGCCGAAGAGCGAGATCGACGAGCGCGTCAACAAGGCCGCGCAGATCCTGGGCCTGACCAAGCTGCTCGACCGCTATCCGCGCCAGCTCTCCGGCGGCCAGCGCCAGCGCGTCGCCATGGGCCGCGCCATCGTGCGCGATCCGCAGGTCTTCCTCTTCGACGAGCCGCTCTCGAATCTCGACGCCAAGCTGCGCGTGCAGATGCGCACCGAGATCAAGGAGCTGCACCAGCGCCTGAAGACCACGACGGTCTATGTCACGCACGACCAGATCGAAGCCATGACCATGGCCGACAAGATCGTCGTGATGCATGACGGCATCGTCGAGCAGATGGGCGCCCCGCTCGATCTCTACGACAATCCGGCCAATCTCTTCGTCGCCGCCTTCATCGGCTCGCCTTCGATGAACCTGCTCAAGGGCAAGATCGTCGGCAACGGCTTCGAGACCGAAGGTGGCACGGTCTGGCCCATCGGCAAGCATCCGATCGGCTCCGACGGGCTTGCCGCGGTGCTGGGTATCCGCCCCGAGCACTTCCGGCTTGATCCCAATGGCCTGAAGGCCGAGGTCGCGGTCGTCGAGCCGATGGGCTCGGAGACGCAGGTCGTCGTCCGCTGCGGCGGACAGGACCTGACCTGTATCTTCCGCGAGCGCATCTTGGCCAAGCCCGGCGAAACGATCGGCATCACGCCGGATACCAGCGTCACGCATCTGTTCGACGCCGCGACAGGCAAGCGTATCTAGAACGAGCATCGGCCGGGTTGCGGTGCGGCCCGGCCGAGCGAGGCGCGTTCTCGATGCTGAATTCAGAGCCGGCCTTCCCGATCGGCTTTCTTCGCGCCTGATCGGACCCGGTTCCAAGGAATTCGTCGCTCCCGCCAGGCGGAGCGACGGATGATCGCTGTCAACGCCCATAAATCATGCAGGACGGTGGTCCCATGCAGGCCGCCGCCGCACCAACGGAGGAGACGGTTTCCATGAGCATTTCCAGAAGAGACGTTCTGATCGGCGGCGCCGGGCTCGCGGCGGGCGCCACGCTGCCGTTCGCGCCGTCCGTCGCGCAGGCCAAGATCGAGCCGGGCGCGACGCTGCGCGTGCTGCGCCCGACCAAGTTCGTCGATCCCGACCAGGCGATCTTCAACGAGAATACCGAGGCCTTCACCAAGGCGACCGGCGTGCCGGTGCGCGTCGACTATGCCGGCTGGGAAGACCTGCGCCCGCAGACGGCGGTTACCGCCAATACCGGCGCCGGGCCCGATATCGTCGTCGGCTGGGCCGATGATCCGCACATCTTCGCGGACAAGCTGATCGACCTCACCGACATCGCCGAGGATCTCGGCAAGAAGCATGGCGGGTGGTACCCGATCGCCGAGAAATACGGCAAGAAGGACAAGACCAACCAGTGGGTCTCGATCCCGATGGGCGCCTCCGGCGCGCCGGCGGTCTATCGCGAATCCTGGGTCAAGGAAGCGGGCTTCGACACCTTCCCGAAGGATCTCGATGGCTTCCTCAGGCTCTGCCGCAAGCTCAAGGAGCAGGGCCATCCGGCCGGCTTCGCGCTCGGCAACGCGGTCGGCGACGGCAACGCCTTCTGCAACTGGCTCGTCTGGACCCATGGCGGTTACATGGTCGACGAGAACAACAAGGTCGCGATCAACTCGAAGGAGACGATCGCAGCGCTGAAATATGCGAAGGCGCTCTACGAGACCTTCATCCCGGGCACGCTGTCTTGGCTCGACATCAGCAACAACAAGGCGCTGACGGCTGGCGAAATCGGCGTCACCCAGAATGGTGTCTCGCTCTACTTCTCGATCAAGAACTCGAAGGATGAGAAGACCGCGGCGATCGCCAAGGACCTGAACCACGCCACCATGCCGGTCGGTCCGCTCGGGCGTCCTTCGGAGCCGGCGCTGATCATCAACGCCATGGCGTTCAAGCACACCAAGTTCCCGAACGCCGCGAAGGAATACCTTCGCTTCATGATGGAGAAGGAGAACTACGACAAGTGGCTGACCGGCTGCTTCGGCTACTGGACCCAGCCACTGAAGGGCTATGCCGAGAGCAAGGTCTGGTCGGGCGATCCCAAGATCCAGGTCTATCGCGATACCTGGGAGCGCGCGCTCTGGAGTGGCTACAAGGGCTCGATCAACGAGGCGGCCGGCACGGTCAATGCCGAATATGTCGTCGTCCAGATGGTCGCTTCGGTCTGCGCCGGCCAGGCGACGCCGGAAGAGGCCGCGGCCGAGGCCGAACGCCGCGCCAAGCGCTATTACCGGACCTGACCCGCGCTTCCCCGGCCGCCGTCACCTGATGGCGGCCGGGACTGCCGGTCCAATTGCGAGCGCGCCATGGCCGTAGCTGCCGCTGAATCGCGAACCGTATACAGCCTGCAACAGAGCTGGCTGGTGCGTCTGTTCGACTACAAGCCGTTCCTGATCTTCCTGTGCCTGCTGCCCGCTGCCGGCTTCCTGCTGGTCTTCCTCAGCTATCCGCTGGGGCTGGGCATCTGGCTCGCCTTCACCGATACGCGCATCGGCCGCGTCGGACATTTCATCGGCTTCGAGAATTTCGTGTCGCTATGGCACGACCGGGTGTTCATCACCTCGGTCTGGAACACGCTGCTCTATACGGGCGTGGCGACCTTCGGGAAATTCGCGCTCGGCCTGTGGCTGGCGCTGCTGCTCAACAATCATCTGCCGTTCAAGTCGCTGCTCCGGGCGATCATCCTGATCCCCTGGATCGTGCCGACAGTGCTTTCCGCGATCGCTTTCTGGTGGATCTACGATCCGCAGTTCTCGATCATCTCCTATGTGCTCGTCGACGTGCTCGGCTGGCGCGACACGTATATCGACTTCCTCGGCCAGCCCTGGCCGGCGCGGTTCTCGCTGATGGCCGCCAATATCTGGCGCGGCATTCCCTTCGTCGCGATCAGCCTGTTGGCTGGCCTGCAGACGATTTCGCCCTCGCTCTATGAGGCGGCGATGCTCGACGGCGCCAATTCCTGGCAGCGCTTCCGGCATGTCACGCTGCCGATGCTGATGCCGATCCTGGCGGTGGTGCTGACCTTCTCGGTGCTGTTCACCTTCACCGATTTCCAGCTCGTCTACGCCATCACCCGCGGCGGGCCGGTCAACGCCACGCATCTGATGGCGACGCTCGCCTTCCAGCGCGGCATTCCCGGCGGCCAGCTCGGCGAGGGCGCGGCGATCGCGGTGGCGATGATCCCGTTCCTCGTGATGGCGACGCTGTTCAGCTATTACGGCCTGTCCCGGCGCAAGTGGCAGCAGGGGGAAGACAATGACTGATCAGACCCTCGCCTCGCGCCCGCATCTGACCGACAAGGAGCGTGAGGGCGTCATCGACTGGTCGTCCGGCCCGCGGCGCTTCATCACGCTCTACCTGCCGCTGTCGGTCTTCGTGCTCGTGCTGCTGTTTCCGTTCTACTGGATGGCGATCACGGCGATCAAACCGAACGGCGAACTGCTCGACTACAAGAACAACAACCCGTTCTGGGTGAAGTCGCCGACGCTGGAGAACATCCACAAGCTGCTGTTCCAGACCGACTATCCGCAATGGCTGTGGACCACGATGATGGTCGCGGCCGTGGCGACGGCGCTGTCGCTCTTCTCCAGCGTGCTCGCCGCCTATGCGATCCAGCGGCTGCGGTTCAAGGGCTCGCAATATGTGGGTCTGGCGATCTATCTCGCCTATCTCGTGCCGCCCTCGATCCTGTTCATCCCGTTGGCGACGCTGATCTTCCAGTTCGGCCTGTTCGACTCGCCGCTGGCGCTGATCCTGACCTATCCGACCTTCCTGATCCCGTTCTGCACCTGGCTCCTGATCGGCTACTTCAAGTCGATCCCCTACGAGCTCGAGGAATGCGCGATGATCGACGGGGCGACACGGCTGCAGACCCTGTGGCGGATCACGCTGCCGCTCGCCATGCCCGGTCTGATCTCGGCCGGCATCTTCGCCTTCACCCTGTCCTGGAACGAGTTCATCTATGCGCTCGCCTTCATCCAGTCGGCGGAGAAGAAGACGGTTCCGGTGGCGGTCTTGACCCAGCTCGTCGAGGGCGACGTCTATCACTGGGGCTCGCTGATGGCCGGCGCGCTGCTCGGCTCGATCCCCGTCGCGATCCTCTACTCCTTCTTCGTCGACTACTACGTCGCATCCATGACGGGTGCGGTGAAGGAATAGGTGCGCTCACCGCGGCAAGGCGCCATGGCCGCAGGTTTTGACATGCGAGCGGGCGTTGCTCGTCATGGTCGGGCTTGTCCCGACCATCCACGCCTTCCTGCGGCGAGGCCGGTGTTCAAGACGTGGATGCTCGCCACAAGGGCGAGCATGACGGCGGAGCCTACCAGGGGATTGCTATCATGACTGCCTCCATCGCCTTCGTCGGGCTCGGCGCCATGGGCGCGCCGATGGCCGAGAACCTCGTCCGGAAGCAGTTCCGCGTAACCGGCTTCGACATGCGCGAGGCCGCGCGTGAGGCACTGGTCGCGGCCGGTGGCCATGCGGCCGCGAGTGCGAAGGAAGCGGCTGATGATGCCGAGGCGCTGGTGCTGATGGTCGTCAATGCCGCGCAGGCGCGTGCGGTGCTGTTCGAGGCCGGGGCGCTGGAGGCGCTGGCGCCGGGGGCGACTGTCATCCTGATGGCGACCTGCCCGCCAGGCGAGGCGGAGGCGATCGCGGCCGAGGTGACGAAGACCGGGCGGCATTTCATCGACGCCCCCGTTTCAGGTGGCGTCAACGGTGCACGCAACGCGACCCTGACCATCATGGTCGGGGCACCCCAGGACAGTTTCGCACTGGCGAAGCCGGTGCTTGATGCGCTCGGCGACAAGGTCTTCCATGTCGGCGAGAAGGCCGGGCAGGGCGCGACGGTGAAGACCGTCAATCAATTGCTCTGCGGCGTGCATATCGCTGTGGCGGCCGAGGCCTTGTCGCTGGCCGAGAAGGCCGGCATCGACGGGCGCCTGCTGTTCGAGATCATGGGCGGCTCGGCCGCCTCGTCCTGGATGCTCCGGGATCGCGGGCCGCGCATGCACGAGCCCGATCCGGTGGTGGCAAGCGCCGTCGACATCTTCGTCAAGGATCTCGGCATCGTACTCGATGCCGGGCGAGCCGCGAAAACGGCCTTGCCGTTGGCGGCGGCGGCGCACCAGATGTTCCTGTCGGCTTCCGGCCTTGGCCATGGCGGGCGTGACGATTCGCAGGTGGTGCGGGCCTATCGGGCGCTCAACGCCAAACCCGCCAACGATGCCTGAAGAAACCTCAGCGCGGCGGCGGGCAGGTCGTTCCGCGGACGTGGAGGGCCGGCGTCAGCAGCAGGCGCTGCGTCGGGGCAGTCGGATCGGCGATGCGGTTGAGCAGGAACTCGGCCGATTTGGCGCCCATCTCGTTCTGGAAATTATAGACCGTGGTGAGCGCGGGGAACCACTGCGCCGCCTCCTTCACGTCGTCGCAGCCGACGATCGAGAAATCGCTGCCGGCTTCCAGTCCGCGATGGCGCAGGCCGAGCATCGCGCCGAAGGCGGCGAGGTCGTTCATGCAGACGGCGGCGGTCGGTGGGGTCTCGGCATCGAGGACCTGCTGAATGCCCTTGAGCCCGTTCTCGCGGGTGCCGTAGTCGAAATGGACCAGTTGCGGGTCGAAAGGCAGGCCGTGGCGGGTGAGCGCCTCGCGATAGCCGGCATAGCGGTTGCGGCCGGTCGAAATGTTCTCGTTGGCGCAGAGGAAGGCGATGCGGCGGTGACCGATCCCGATCAGGTGCTCCATCGCCTGATTGGTGCCGTGGCGATCGTCGGAGCCGACGAAATCGAGATCGAGCTCCGGAATCTCGCGCGAAAGCTGGACGATCGGGATGCCGGCATCGACGAGCGGCATCAGGTTCTCGGCCGTGCTGGCGCCGGCGGGGCAGAGGACCATGCCGTCCGGCCGGTATTCGGCGAGCGTGCTGAGCACGCGCTGCTGCCGGTCCAGGTTCTCGGAATAGGTGCCGAGCAGGATCGACCGGTCGTGGCGGGCGGCGGTTTCCTCGATCGCCGCCAGCAATTCGGCGAAATACGGATTGATGATGTCGTGGAAGCCGACGCCGATGATGTTGGTGCGGTCGGTGCGCAGCGAGGCGGCGCTGCGATTGTAGCTGTAGCCCATCTCGCGAGCGATCTCGCGCACGCGGTTGCGCGTCGCTTCCGCCACGAGCGGCGAGCCGCGCAGCGCCAGCGACACCGTCGCGGTCGAGACCGAAAGGCGCTCGGCAATGACCTGCAGTGTGACGCGGCTGCGGCTGGCAGGGGGCGGGTTCTTGGGCTGTCGGAGCCCGGGCGGGTCGCTGGCGGTCATGACTCGTCCACAGTGAGCGCGGGCCTCGCGGCCGGCTTCCGGTCGGGCCATTTCGCCGACTTCCAGCTCCATCTCAACCATATCAGCGGGAGAATTTGAAGATGAGCGCACAGAAAGAGTCGATCGGCTTCATCGGCGTCGGCCTGATGGGGCAGGGCATGGCCCGCAATCTCCTGGACAAGGGCTTCCTCCTCACCGTGATGGGGCACCGTAACCGCAAGCCGGTGGAGGCGCTGGTCGCTGCCGGCGCAATCGAAGCGAAGACGGCGAAGGAGCTCGCTTCGCGCTCCCAAATCATCTTCCTATGCGTGACCGGTTCGCCCCAGGTCGAGGCCGTGCTGAGAGGCGATAGCGGCATCATCGCCGGGGCGAAGCCGGGCACCGTGATCGTCGATTGTTCGACCTCCGATCCTACGGTGACGGTGAAGCTTGCGGCCGAGCTTGAGGCCAAGGGTCTGCATCTGGCGGACGCGCCGCTCGGCGGCACGCCGGCACAGGCCGCGCTCGGCCAGCTCTCGGCGATGGTCGGAGCCTCGCCGGAGGTCTTCGCCCGGATCAAGCCTGCCTGCGAGGCCTGGGCGCAGAAGATCGTGCATCTCGGACCGGTCGGCGACGGCCACAAGATGAAGCTGATCAACAACTTCCTGTCGCTCGGCTATGCCGCGATCTATGCGGAGGCGCTGACGCTCGGCCAGAAGATCGGCATCACCCCGCAGACCTTCGACAGCGTCATTCGCGGCAGCCGGATGGATTGCGGCTTCTACCAGACCTTCATGACCTATGTGCTGGAGCGCGACCGCGACGCCCACAAGTTCACGTTGAGCAACGCCTTGAAGGACGTGCGCTATCTGGAGAGCGTCGCCAATGATGCGGGCGTCGCCAACCCGATCGGCAATGCCGTGAAGAACAGCTACGCCGCCGCCGTCGCCAGCGGCAAGGGCGAGGACTACGTGCCGATGCTCTCGGACTGGATCGCCGGTCTCAACGGAACCTCCCTCGCCGGCAAGGGTTGAAGGCCGGCTGTTCAGGGCTGCGCGAGCAGCCGGGAGAGGCCTTCCGAGAGCCCGGTGCTGGCCACTGGCGCCGGCAGGGCGAGGTCGCCTTCCTGCGGCTTGGGTCGAGGCTGGGCCAGCTCGGCCAGCAGCATCCGGATGCCGGCCTCGGCCGAGCAGATCACGGGCACGTCGACATGTGGCTGGACGCGGGGGGCAAGCCCCGCGAGGCCGGCACCGCCGAGGATGACCGCGCCGGCGCCGTCGCGCTTTGCGACGCGGCGGCAGGCTTCGGCGAGCATAGCGATCGAGCCATCGGGATCGCGGGCGATATCGGCGCCGGTCGGCGCCACGGTCTCGACGGCGGCGAGGCGATTGCCCAGCCCGATCGAGCCGACGAATTCATGCAGCATCGGCCCCCAGCGTTCGCCGCCGGTGACGATGGCGAAGCGCTCGGCCTTCTCCGCCGCATAGCGGCTGCTGGCTTCCGCCATCCCGATCACGGGGATGCGAGCCATCTCCTTGAGGGCCAGCAGCCCGGGATCGCCGAAGCAGGCGAGGTAGACGCCGTCGCAGTCCCTGCCATGCTCGGCGAAGGCTTCGAGCGCGGCATGGGCGGCAATGACCCCGGCGCTGCGACTGGCGATGTACTGCGCACCGAAACGGCCGGTGATCGGCACGAGTTCGGCCTGTGCCGGCAGATAGGGCTGGACCACGCGGGTCACCAGCGCCGTCATCTCCGGCATCGTGTTGGGATTGAGCAGGAGAATGCGCAAGCGGGGCCTCACAATCCGTGATTCAGCCGCGCGGCACCGTCGATCGCCCGATCGGGCGATGGCCAGGCTGCGGCTGTCAGGAGCGAACGGTGTCTCATCGGTTTGAAATCAACAGCAGATATGCCGTTCGGCTCGCAAGCGGAGGAATGGAGAAACAGTGCTTCCATTCCGGCACGGCCGGCCCTTGTTCGCACTACTCGGCGTTCTCGCATTCCGCCGCGTCGACAGCAAGCGCCCGATGGCGTTGCTGGCGCAGCTCTGCGATCAGCGCGGCCGGCTTGGCGCCTGCTTCCTGATCGCACAGGGCGTCCGGCTGAAGCGGATCGGCGGCTTCGCCGTGACCAGCCGTCCTTCCTCGGGATGCTCCACAGTCTCGAAGAAGCCCGTCGCCTTCAGATGCGGGTCGTCCAGCAGGTCGTCGAGCGTGTTGATTGCGGAGCAGGGCACGTCGATCCGGTCGAGGGTCGCCAGCCATTCGGCGGACCGGCGGTGCAGCAGGCAATCCGCCAGCCGCTCGTAGAGCGCATCGATCATCGCGGCGCGTGCGGCGCCGTCGTTGAGCGCTTCATCCATCGCCCAATCCTCGCGCCCTGCCGCCTGGAACAGCGCACGCCAATGCGTCGCCGTATAGGGCATGACGGCGATGAATCCGTCTGCGGTCCGGTATGGTCTGCGATGCCGCGACAGGACGCGCGAATAGCCGCTATCGCCGAGCGCGGGTTCGAAGCTGCGGCCGCCGAGATGCTCGACGGCGAGGAAGGAGACCATCGCCTCGAACATCGGGACCTCGATCGCCTGGCCTTCTCCCGAAACCGCCCGGTGATAGAGCGCGGCATTGATCGCGCCGACGGCGAAGAGGGCGGTCGTCTTGTCGGCGACGATGGTGGGGGCATAGGCCGGTGCATCGCCGGAACGCTGTGCCAGCGCGGCCCAGCCCGAGGCGGCCTGGATGACGTCGTCATAGGCCGGGCGGTCGCGATAGGGTCCGTCCTGGCCGAAGCCGACGATGGCGCAATAGATCAGGCGTGGATGGTCGGTGAGCAGCGTCTCCGGATCGAGCCCGTAACGGCGGGCGGCCCCCATCCGCATGTTGTGGATGAAGATATCGGCACCCGCGATGATGTCACGCAAGTGGGCGAGGTCTTCGGGCGACTTCATGTCGAGCGCGATGCTGCGCTTGTTGCGGTTGCAGTTCAGGAAGGCTGCGCCCATGCCCGGCGAGCGGGCCGGGCCTGGGGCGCGCATGATGTCGCCGCCCGGCGGCTCGACCTTGAGGACATCCGCGCCCATGTCGCCGAGCGTCTGCGTCGCATAGGGGCCGGCGATGACCGTAGTCAGGTCGACGATCTTGATCCCGTCCAGTGGTCCCGGCATGGCGTGTGCGAATCTCCGTTCGGAGCGCAGTGAAGCCGCCAGCCGCCAGGGGCGCAACGCCGCACACGGTAGGGCACCCCGCTCTGCGCGCGACGGGCGGCGCAGGTCGCCGAATGCGCTTTTTGCGCTGTCGACAAGTTGGATGTTGCGTGCATATCATTCCCTGGTTGTGAGCCGGGTGCTTGCTGACAGGCATGTTCGGAGGCGGGAATGACGATGCTGCATTTCAAGAACTTCGCTTTGCTCGAACCCGGTTTCGGTGAGCTCCGGCAGGGCTATGAGCTCGTCGTCGAGGGCGACAAAATCCGCGAGCTTTCCGACAAGCCGCTGAAACTGGCCAAGGCCGATGTGGTCGATTGCGGCGGGCGCACGCTGATGCCCGGCCTGATCGACAGCCATGTCCATGTCTTCCTGTCTGAGGTTTACATCCGCAGCATGGAGAGCATGCCGCTGACGCTGATGACCGCGCGAGCCGTCCGGCTGATGAAGGGCATGCTCGATCGCGGCTTCACCAGCGTGCGCGATACCGGCGGCGCCGACTGGGGCATCAAGGAAGCAGTCGAGAAGGGCGATGTCGCGGGTCCCCGCCTGTTCATCGCCGGCGCCGCCATCGGCCCGACCGGCGGCCATAGCGACCCGCGTCGGCGCACGGATTTCGGCGCGCGCTGCCATTGCTGCAATGCCATGGCCTACACGATGAACGTCTCCGACGGCGTCTCCTCGGTGCGCAAGTCGGTGCGCGAGCAGATGCGGCTCGGCGCCGACCATATCAAGATCATGATGTCCGGCGGCGTCGCCAGCCCATACGACCCGCTGGATTCGATGCAGTTCAGCGTCGACGAGGTGAAGGCCGCCGTCGAGGAAGCGAAGGCCTTCGGTCGCTATGTCTGCGCCCATGCCTATACGCCGGAGGCGATCACGCGGGCGGCGCAGTGCGGCGTGCGCGCGATCGAGCATGGCAACCTGATCGACGAGGCCTCGGCCAAGCTGATGGCCGAGAACAACATGTTCCTCACCGCCAATCTCGTCGCCTATTACGCGATGAAGGAGCGGGCGGCCGAGTTCGGTATGACCGGCGACATGCTGGCCAAGAACGATCTCGTCATCGATGGCGGCCTGCGCTCCCTCGAAATCTGCAAGCGCGCCGGCGTGCCGGTCGCCTATGGCTCGGACCTGCTCGGCCAGTTGCAGAGCGAGCAGTCGCGCGAGTTCCTGCTGCGCCGCGAGGTGCTCTCGCCGCTGGAGATCATCCGCTCGGCGACCACGGTTGGTGCCCAGATCCTGCGCATGGAAGGCAAGGTCGGGACGGTTCAGACCGGGGCCTTCGCCGACCTGATCCTCGTCGACGGCGACCCACTGAAGGACCTCGCGCTCTTCCAGGAGCAGGGCAAACACCTGGCGGCGATCATGAAGGGCGGCGCCTTCCACAAGAATACGTTGCATTGAGCGCTGCCCAATCGCCAGCCGGCGCATGACGGAAATGCAGGCTTCACTGTTTGTAAGTGACGTCGCAAACTGTCTGACAAAAGAGGGGACGGTTTTGGTTTTCGCAGTGGACAGCAAGCGGCAGGCAGCGGGATCGGCCTGCCATCGGGAAAACGCCGGGTGAGCGCCGGTTCGCAGCGCTTCGGGCGCTATGCGCTGAACGGTGCAGCCGCGCTTTCGCTCGGCTTCATCCTGCTTCCTCTCATCTTCGTGACCTGGCTCGCCTTCTTCCGGCAGGAGATTCCCTCCTTCCCGCCGGAGGGTTACTCGCTGAAATGGTTCGCGGGGGCAGCGAACAACAAATCCTTCATCGACGGCTTCATGCTGAGCCTTCAGGTCGCCGTAGCGTCCACGCTGATCGGTCTTCTCCTCGGCGTGCCGGCGAGCCTCGCGCTGGTGCGCCATCGCATCCCGCTGGGCGGCGGCGTCAGCACGCTCTTGCTGTTGCCGCTGGTGATGCCAGGCATCGTGCTGGGAACCGCGACCTATGTCTTCCAGATCGAGGTCGAGATCGCCACGCAGTTGCCGGTGATGGGCTCGCTCGCGGGTCTCGTCGCCGCGCATACGCTCGTCGTCATCCCCTGGGTGGTGCGATTGGTCACGGCGAGCCTTGCCGGCTTCGATCGTTCGATCGAGGAGGCCGCGCAGAATCTGGGCGCCGGCCCGGTCACGACCTTCTGGCGGGTGACGCTGCCTAGCATCCGGCCCGGCATCGTCGCGGCCTCTCTGTTCAGCTTCGTGACCTCGTTCGGCAATCTCGAGATGAGCCTCTTCCTGGTCGGGCCGGGGCGGACGACGCTGCCGATCGCGATCCTCCAGTATCTCGAATGGAAAATCGATCCGACGGTGGCGGCGGCCTCGCTCATCCAGATCGTCCTGATCGCCGTCGCGATGATCGTGACCGATCGCTATGTCAAACTGAGCCGGGTGGTGTGAACGGATGGCGCGGCTCTCTCTCTCGCATCTGAAGAAGACCTATGGCGCGCTGACGGTCGTCGACGATGTCGACATCGCCGTCGCCGAAGGCGAATTCCTCGTGCTGCTCGGCCCCTCCGGCTGCGGCAAGACCACGACCTTGCGTATGGTCGCCGGCTTCATCGCGCCGACCTCCGGGGCGATCACCATCGGCGAGCAGGACGTCACCAGCCTGCCGCCGTGGAAGCGCCATTGCGGGCTGGTCTTCCAGAGCTATGCGCTGTTCCCGCATATGACCGTCGCGCAGAACGTTGCCTTCGGGCTGGAGATGCACAAGGTGCCGCAGGCCGAGCGCGGCCCGCGAGTCGCCGAGGCGCTCAGGCTCGTCCGGCTCGGCGGTTTCGACGAGCGTTATCCGCGCCAGCTCTCCGGCGGCCAGCAGCAGCGCGTCGCGCTGGCCCGCGCGCTGGCGATGGAGCCGAAGGTGCTGCTGCTCGACGAGCCGCTCTCGAATCTCGACGCCAAGCTCAGGCTCGAAGTGCGGATCGAGATCCGCGAATTACAGCAGAAGCTCGGCCTGACCACGATCATGGTGACCCATGACCAGGAGGAGGCCCTGACCATGGCGGACCGCCTCGTCGTCATGGAAAAGGGGCAGGTGCGCCAGATCGGCACCCAGCGCGAGCTCTACGAGAAACCGGCCGACCGCTTCGTCGCCGGCTTCATCGGGCGCAGCGCCTTCATCGAAGGGCAGGTGACGGGGCGGGGGCGCTTCCGCACGGCTGGCGGGCTCGATATCGCCTGCACTGCGGCTGCTGTGCCCGGCCCCGCGACGTTGGCGCTCAGGCCGGAGCGGATCGCGATCGGTAGCGAGGCGGATGGGTTGCCCAACCGCTTCCCGGCGCGGGTCGAGCATGCCTCCTATCTCGGCGCGCTGCTCGACGTGCAGGTCGCGCTCAACGAGCAGGACCGCATGCTCCTGCAGATCCCGAACAAGGTCGGGCTCGCAGAACCGCATGTCGGCGAAACCATCACGATAGGCTGGGCCGAAAGCGCCGGGCTCGTCTATCCGCAAGGAGCCTGAAGGCTCATCCGGCGTCCAGAAACGAGGGGAATACCATGGCTTCATTCGACAGGCGGGATCTTCTGAAGGGCGCGGGCGCGGCGGCGCTGGCCACCGCGACCGGCATGCCGGCCTTTGCCCAATCCGGCGGCCGCGTTGTCGTCGGCACCTGGGGTGGCGACTATGCCAGGCTGCTGACCAAGAACATCGAGGACCCGATCCTCAAGCCCAAGGGGCTCGAGGTGGTGCAGGACCAGGCCGGCGACGCGCCGCGCCGCGCCAAGATGGTCGCCGAACGCCGCCTGCCGCGCGGCACGGTCGACATCCAGGGCCTGTCGGCCGCGAACATGTACGAGATGAACGAAGCCGGCGTGCTCGAACAGATCGACTATTCCAAGCTGCCCAACGCCAAGAACCTGCTGCCGACGATGAAATACCCCTATGGCATGGGGCACATCTATTCGGGCAATGTCGTGATCTACAATCCCAAGATCATCTCGCCCGCGCCGAAGGGCTTCAAGGACTGGCTCGACCCGAAATGGGGCTCGAAGATCGGCTTCATCGACATCCAGTACCAGTCGATTTTCATCGCAGCCTCGATGGCGGCGACAGGCGGCAAGGACATGAATGACATCGAGAAGGCCAAGGAAGTCCTGCTCGCGGTCAAGAAGGCCGGCGCGCGCGTCTATCCGACCAATGAGGCCTTCGCCCAAGCGATGAAGAACGAGGAGGTCGGCATCAGCGCGATCTGGAAGGCGCGCGTCGTGCAGTGGCAGAACGCCGGCATCCCCTGCGAGGCTGTGTCGCCGATCGAGGGCATCCCGACCTATGTCTCGGGCTTCGCGATTCAGAAGAACGCGCCGAACAAGGACAATGCCTACGCCTATATGGACGCCATGCTGGCCAAGGCGCCGCAGGAGGCCTTCGCCGTCGACATGGGCTATAACGGCACCGTCACCGGCCTCTCGGTCGATCCGGCGCTGCACAAGCGCATCGGCTTCACGCCCGAGGAAGAGAAGACCCTCAAGGATCTCGACTACGCCTTCCTCGCCAAGAATGACGCGGCGATGAAGGAATGGTGGGACAAGGTCTTCAAGGGCTGATGCAAAGGCGGCCCATCCAGCGCGCGAATCTTCCCTTCTCCCCTTGCGGGAGAAGGTGCCCCGAAGGGGCGGATGAGGGGTCGCGCAGGTCTCGATTACGGGGAGTCGATTGCAGCCAGATGACCAGTAGCGTCGCGAGACCCCTCACCCCAGCCCTCTCCCGCAGGGGGAGAGGGGGCCGGTCGAGTTCGGTTGCACAGGTTGGAGCCCATCCATGAGCACGGCCGCTCCCGAAGCCGTCGCCGGCGCCCGCACCAGACTCGCCGGCCTGCTCGTCGTGCCGGCGACACTCTTCGTCGCACTCATGCTGATCGGGCCGCTGACGATCCTGTTCCGCTACTCGCTCAACAAGTTCGTGCCGGGCCAGTTCATGGTCGATGCGCTGGTGATCGAGAACTACGTCAAGTTCTTCACCGACGCCTATTATCTCAACGTGCTCGCCCGCACGGTCCGCGTCGCGGTGATCTGCACGCTGGCCTGCCTGATCATGGGCTTCCCGCTGGCCTATGTGCTGGCGCGCACGCAAAGCCGCTTCAAGAACCTGATGGTCATCGCGGTCGTGCTGCCGCTCTTCGTCGGCAATGCCGTGCGCGCTGCCGGCTGGATGACCCTCTTCGGCAGCAAGGGGGCGTTCAACGCCTCGCTGATGGGGCTCGGGCTGATCGATCAGCCGCTGGAGATCATGTATACCGAGAATGCCGTGCTGATCGGCATCATCGCGGTCAACCTGCCCTTCATGGTGCTGACGCTGCAGAGCGTGATCGAGGGCATTCCGCGCAATGTCGAGGAGGCGGCCTTCAGCCTCGGCGCAGGCCCCGCCGCGATGTTCCGCCGCGTGCTCTGGCCGCTGGCGCTGCCGGGCATCCTCGCCGGTACGATCCTGACCTTCATCCTGGCGATGAACGCCTATGCCACGCCGGTGCTGCTGGGCGGGCCGAAATTCCAGATGATGGGGCCGCTGGTCTATGGCCAGTTCGCGCAGCAGAACAACTGGCCCTTCGGCGGCGCGATCTCGTTCATCCTGATGACCGCGACGATTCTGCTGACCATGATCGCTCATCTCACCGTGCAGCGGCGCTATCGCTGAGACGGCTAAAGCGAAACCGCCCCCGGCCAGTGGCCGGGGGCGGTTTTTCGTTTGCTTCACTCGGCTGCCTGCAGGATCGGCGGCTCGATATCGTGCCGGGCGAGCGGGCGGTTGCCTGCGAGCTTGCGCATCAGCACGTAGAAGACCGGCGTCAGGAAGATGCCGAAGGCGGTGACGCCGATCATGCCGGCGAAGACCGCGATGCCCATGGCCTGCCGCATCTCGGCGCCGGCCCCGGTCGAGATCACCAGTGGCACCACGCCCATGACGAAGGCGAGCGAGGTCATCAGGATCGGGCGCAGGCGCAGACGGCTGGCCTCGATCGCGGCCTCGACCGGTGTCCTGCCCTCGAATTCGAGTTCCCTGGCGAATTCGACGATCAGGATGGCGTTCTTGGCGGATAGTCCGACCAACACCACCAGGCCGATCTGGGTGAAGACGTTGTTGTCCCCGCCCGAGAGCCAGACGCCGGTCAGCGCCGCGAGCAGGCCCATCGGGATGATCAGCAGGATCGCGATCGGCAGGGTCATGCTCTCGTACTGGGCGGCCAGCACGAGGAAGACCAGCAGGATCGCGACCGGGAAGACGATCACCGCCGAGTTGCCGGCCAGAATCTCCTGATAGGTCAGCTCGGTCCATTCGAAGGCGAAGCCCTTGGGCAGGGTCTCCTTTGCGATGCGCTCCACCACCTCCTGCGCCTGCCCCGAGGAGAAGCCCGGAGCCGCGCCGGCATTGATGTCGGCCGAGAGGAAGCCGTTATAGCGCATGGCGCGTTCGGGGCCGGAATCGGTGCGCACATTCAGCACCGCGCTGAGCGGGATCATCTCGCCGGAGGTCGAACGCACCTTGAGCTGGCCGATATGCTCGGGCTGGGCGCGGAAGGGCGCATCGGCCTGGACGCGCACGGTGTAGGTACGGCCGAAGCGGTTGAAGTCGTTGACATAGGTCGAGCCGAGATAGGTCTGCAGCGTGTCGAACACCTCCGTCACGGGCACGCCGAGCTGGCGGGCCTTGGTACGATCGATATCGGCATAGAGCTGCGGGACATTGACCTGGAAGCTCGAGAACATGCCGGCGATCTCCGGCGCCTGCGCGGCCTTGGCCATGAAGGCCTTGGTCGCTTCGTCCAGCGCGGCATAGCCCAGGCCGGCGCGATCCTCGATCTGCAGCTTGAAGCCGCCGATCGTGCCGAGGCCCTGCACGGGCGGCGGCGGGAACATCGCGATGAAGGCCTCCTTGATGCCCGAGAACTCCTTGTTGAGCTGCATCGCGATGGCGTTGCCGCTCAAGGACGGGTCCTTGCGCTGGTCGAAGGGCTTCAGGCCGACGAAGACGATGCCGGAATTCGACGAGTTGGTGAAACCGTTGATCGAGAGGCCGGGGAAGGAGATGGCGTTCTCGACGCCCGGATGCTTCAGCGCGATCTCGTCCATGCGGCGGATGACATCCTCTGTCCGGTCGAGGGTCGCGGCATCAGGCAGCTGGGCGAAGCCGACGAGATATTGCTTGTCCTGGCCCGGCACGAAGCCCGAGGGCACCGCCTTGAACAGCACGCCCGTCGCTCCGAGCAGGACGACATAGACCGCGAGCATGATCGCGCGATGCGAGATCACCCGGCGCACGCCGCCGCCATAAGCCTCGGACGCGCGGTTGAAGAAGCGGTTGAAGGCGCGGAAGAACCAGCCGAACAGCTTGTCCATGAAGCGGGTCAGCGCGTCCTTGGGAGCATGATGGCCCTTGAGCAGCAGCGCGGCGAGAGCCGGCGAGAGCGTCAGCGAGTTGATCGCCGAGATCACCGTCGAGATCGCGATGGTCAGCGCGAACTGGCGGTAGAACTGCCCGGTCAGGCCCGAGATGAAGGCCAGCGGCACGAAGACCGCGACCAGCACCAGCGCGATCGCGATGATCGGGCCGGAGACCTCGCGCATGGCCTTGTAGGTCGCCTCGCGCGGCGAGAGGCCGTTCTCGATATTGCGCTCGACATTCTCGACCACGACGATCGCGTCGTCGACGACGATGCCGATGGCCAGCACCAGCCCGAACAGGCTGAGCGCATTGATCGAGAAGCCGAGGATGTACATCACCGCGAAGGTGCCGACGACCGAGACCGGCACGGCGACGAGCGGAATGATCGAGGCACGCCAGGTCTGCAGGAAGACGATGACGACGAGCACGACGAGCGCCACCGCCTCCAGCAGCGTGGTGATGACGGCCTTGATCGAGGCGCGCACGAACTGGGTGGTGTCGTAGACGATCGAGTAGTCCACGCCTTCGGGCATGTTCTGCTTGATCTCGCGCATCGTCTCCTGGACGCGGTCGGCGATCGCGATGGCGTTCGAGCCCGGCGCCTGGAAGACCGGCACGGCGACGGCCGACTTGCCGTTGAGCAGCGAGCGCAGCGCGTAGTCGGCGGCGCCGAGCTCGATGCGGGAGATGTCCTTCAGCCGGACGACCGCGCCGTCGGCGGCGGTCTTGACGATGATCTCGCCGAACTGCTCCTCGTTCTGGAGGCGGCCTTGCGCGTTCACCGAAAGCTGGAGGTCGAGGCCGGGCGCATTCGGCGAGGCGCCGATGACGCCGGCCGCGGCCTGGACGTTCTGGGCGCGGATTTCGCGCACGACGTCGCCGGGCGAGAGACCGTGCTCGGCGACCTTCTGCGGATCGAGCCAGACGCGCATCGAATAGTCGCCGGAGCCGAAGAGCTGGACCTGTCCGACGCCGTCGATGCGGGCGAGCCGGTCCTTGACGTTCAGCACCGCATAATTGCGCAGATAGGTCATGTCGTAGCGGCCGTTCGGCGAGGTGATGTGAACCACCATCGTCAGGTCCGGCGAGCTCTTGACCGTGGTGACGCCGAGCCGGCGCACCTCCTCGGGCAGGCGCGGTTCGGCCTGGCTGACGCGGTTCTGCACGAGCTGCTGGGCCTTGTCCGGGTCGGTGCCGAGGCGGAAGGTGACGTTCAGCGTCATGACGCCGTCGGTCGTCGCCTGGCTCGACATGTAGAGCATGCCTTCGACGCCGTTGATCTGCTCCTCGATCGGCGTCGCCACCGTCTCGGCGATCACGCGTGGGCTGGCGCCCGGATATTGCGCGCGCACGACGACCGTCGGCGGGACGACTTCCGGATATTCCGAGATCGGCAGGGCCCTGATCGAGAGCAACCCTGCCAGGAAGATGAGGACAGAAAGGACCGCCGCGAAGATCGGCCGGTCGATGAAGAATTTCGAGAGGTTCATGGGGCGCCCCCTTTCGAGCGGCTTATTGGACCTGCGGCCACGGACCCGCCCTTGCGGCATCCGTGGCTGGTCATGCTGTTCAGCGTTGCGCGAGTTCCGTCGCGGGCTTCCTGAGTTCGGTCTTCTGCGCCATCGGCACCGGCTCGGGCGCGACGGTCGCGCCGGGCCGGACGCGCTGCAGCCCGTTGACGACGATGCGCTCGCCGGGCTTCAGGCCGGCATTGACGACGCGCAGGCCGTCATGGGCCGCGCCGAGCGAAACCTCGCGCCACGCCGCCTTGGCGTCGTCGCCGACGACGAAGACGAACTTCTTGTTCTGGTCGGTGCCGACGGCGCGCTCGTTGATGACGAGCTGCTGCTCGGCCTTGGCCTGACCGAGCTGGACCCGGACGAACTGGCCGGGCATCAGCTTGCCGTCGGGATTGTTGAGCTTGGCGCGGACCCTGACCGTGCCGCTGGCGCCGTCGATGCCGTTATCGACGAAATGCAGCTTGCCCGTGAACTGCGTGGCCTGCGCCGTCGCGGTGCTGATCCTGACCGGGATCTGCTCAAGCGCGCGCGAACCGTTCGGCAGCGAGGCCAATGCATCGAGCACGCTGCGCTCGTCGGCATTGAAGGCGGCATAGATCGGGTCGACCGAGAGCAGCGAGGTCAGCACCTGCCCGCCGGCCGCGATCAGGTTGCCGATGGTGACGTCGAGCCGCCCGATGCGGCCGCTGATCGGGGCGCGGATCTGGGTGTAGTCGAGGTTGAGCTGCGCCGTGCGGCGGGCGGCCTCCGCGGCCTGAAGATTGGCCTGCGCCTCCCGCAGGTTGTTGACGCGGGTATCGACATCGCGCTGGGAGAGGTTGCGGGTTGCCAGCAACTGCTGGCCGCGCTCGTTCTCGCTCTCGGCAAGGGCGACCCTGGCCTTCGCACCCTGCACCTGCGCCTCGGCCCGCTGGAGATCGGCGAGGTAAGGCGCCTGGTCGATGCTGACGAGCAGGTCGCCCTGCTTCACGAGGTTGCCCTCGCGGAAATGCACGGCCTCGACGACGCCGGCGACGCGCGAGCGCAGTTCGACGCGCTCGATCGCCTCCAATCGGCTGGAGAATTCGGCCCAGGGCACGACTTCGCGCGCCTCGACGGTCGCGACGGAGACGGGCGTGGCGGGCGGAGTCGCCGGGGCGGTGTCGCCCTGCGCGCGGGTGCCAGACAATGCGAAGACCGTAATGGCGGTCAAGGCGACGGAGGCGGTGAGGCCGGCCAAAAGGCCGCGACGGTTCGTTCCCGGAATCATGGGGTCGGTCCTTCCTTGGAAATGCTGTGGGTGTTCGAAAGGGGGAGAGCGCTAGGAGGGCGCGGTCCGTTCATAGAAAGCGGCGATCTCGCCGCAGCTCTTGCAGAGGCAGGAGCCTTCTTCGGCCGCATCCGCATAGGCCTGCGGCCAGCGCGTCGGCGCGGTAAACTCGACATGGCGGACGGCGATGCCGGCCTGGCCGAGACGATCAGCGTATTGCGCGGCTTCGTCGCGCATCGGGTCGTCCTGCCCGCTGATCAGCAAGGCGGGCGGCAGGCCGGCGAGGCGCGTCGCCTGAAGCGGGGCCGCATAGGGATGGGCGGCGCGCTCGGGCGTGCCGAGATAATCGGCCCAGCCATCGGCCCAGCGGCAGCCGACCGGGCCGGCCTGCGCGTCGCGCAGCGACGCCGTACCGAGGCAGGCATCGAGCATCGGCGAAAACAGGATCTGGCCGGCCAGCACCGGGCCGCCGCGATCGCGCGCCATCATGGCGAGCGCCGCAGCGAGATTGCCGCCGGCTTCCTCGCCGGCAATGTAGAGCGGCGCACCGCGCGTCGCCCAGCGATTGCGCCCCCTGGCAAGAGCCTCGAGCGCTGCATAGATGCGCTCAAGCGTCTCGGGGAAACGCTTGATCGGCGCGAGCGGATAGGAAAGCGAGAACACGACTGCGCCGGCTTCCGTGAGTGCCGTGGCTACGGCCTGACCCTCGGCAGGCGAGCCGCTGTTGAAGTGGCCGCCATGCAGGTGCAGCACCAGGCCGGCATTGTCCGGAACCTCGGCGGGGACGTAGAGGCGGCCGGTGAAGGTCTCTCCACGGGCGCTCAGGGTCTCCTCCCGCCAGAAGACGGAGAGGACCGGTTGTAGTTTCTGCGCGGCGATCGCGGGCATGACGCACCCTCGCTGTTGCGGTGCATCACGAGATAATGAATCGGCTTTTCGGAATAAATACGCTATCTGCTTATTCATTGTTCACATACGGAAATAATCCGAGGGTTTATGGACCAGCTTGCCGCGATGCGGGCCTTCGTGCGGGTCGTCGAGACCGGGACCTTCACGCGCGCCGCCGACCTCCTGGACATGCCGAAGCCGACCGTGACCAAGCTGATCCAGCAGCTCGAAGCGCATCTGCGTGCCAAGCTCCTGAACCGGACGACGCGGCGCGTGACCGTGACCATGGATGGCGCGGCCTATTACGAGCGGGCGCTGCGTCTACTCGACGAGCTTTCGGAGCTCGATGCCAGCCTCACGCTGGCGCAGGCGCGGCCGAGCGGGCGGCTCAGGGTTGATTGCAGCTCATCGCTGGCGGTCTCGGTGATCATCCCGGCGCTGCACGAGTTCCATGCCCGCTATCCCGATATCCAGCTCGATCTCGGCCTGAGCGACCGGCCGGCGGACCTGATCGGCGAGAATCTGGACTGTGCGGTGCGGGCGGGCGAGATCGTAGACCAGAGCCTGATCGCAAGGCGGATCGGCGAGATGCAGCTCATCACCTGCGCGACGCCGGACTACCTCGCCCGCTACGGCACGCCGCTGCATCCGCGCGACATCGATGACGGGCACCGGATCGTCGCCTACCGGCCGGCGCTCGGCGGCCGGGTGCTGCCGCTGGTCTACCAGAGCCTCAGCGAGACGATCGAGGTCAGCGGGCGCCACACGATCGCGCTCAATGACGGCATGGGCTATCTCGCCGCCGGGCTCGCCAGCCACGGCATCATGCAATTGCCGACCTTCATGGCCTGCGTGCCGATCGCGGACGGGCGGCTTGTACCGCTGCTCATGGACTGGTGCACGGCGCCGAAACCGCTGCACATCGTCTATCCGCCGAACCGACATCTCAGCAACAAGGTGCGCGTCTTCGTCGACTGGCTGGCGGAACTGTTCGCGCGCGACGAATTCGTGCTGTCGCGCGGCGGCAATTGCAAACCGACGATCCTGCCGGCTGCGCCGCTGCCGATCCCGGCCAAGGCCGATCAGCTCTCGCCGAGCAGCAGCGCGTAGATATCCTCGCCGCCCGCGGCATTGCGGATGCGGTCGCGAATCTCGGCCGGGCGGAGACGCCTGGCGATGCAGGCCAGCGCGTCGATGCGGCCCTTGCCGCCATTCATCGGCGTCAGCACCAGGCAGACGAGATCGACTGGTGCGCTGTCGATGGCCTCATAGGCGACGGGTTTCTCCAGCCGCGCCAGCAGGCCGAAGGGCTCGGCGAGACCCTCGACCGGTGCGTGCGGCATCGCCAGCCCGCCGCCCACGCCGGTGGAGCCCAGCGCCTCGCGGCGGTTCAGTGCGTCGAGGATCGCGGCTTCGGGCAAGGCTAGCTGCTCGGCGGCCTTCTTCGCCAATGCGCGGAAGAGGGCCGCTTTGTTCGCGGCGGCGAACCTGACGATCGAGCGCGGGCGGATGATGTCGGATGGGATCATGATCGTGGTCTTCGTCACTTGCCACTGGCCGGGAAGGCCGGGCGGCCGGGCTCACTCGGCTTCGCGCAGGCGATAGCCGACGCCGGTCTCGGTGGTGATGTATTGCGGCTGGTCGGGGATGCGCTCGATCTTCTGGCGGAGCTGTCGGACATAGACGCGCAGGTACTGCACGTCCGCCGAGGCACCCCAGACCTGCTTCATCAGGAACTGGTGGGTCAGCACCTTGCCGGCATGCTGCACGAGGATGCGCAGGATGTCGTACTCCTTGGGCGAAAGCTTCACCTCCTGCTCGCCCAGCCGGACGATGCGCTTGACGAGGTCGACCGAGAGCTCGCCGGTCTGGAAGATCGGCTTCTCGCCCTGCTGCTGGAGCTTGTGGCGCAGCGCCACGCGCAGGCGCGCCGCCAGTTCCTTCATGCCGAAAGGCTTGGTGACATAGTCGTCGGCGCCGTTCTCCAGCGCTTCGACAATGCCGGCCTCGTCGGTGCGGCTCGACAGGATGACGATCGGCAGGGCGAGCGCCTCGGCCCGCCATTTCTGCAGGAGTTCCTGCCCGGAGAGATCGGGCAGGCCGAGATCGAGGATAACGAGATCGGGCAGGTCCTCGGCGATGTGTTCGATCGCCTCGCGCGCCGTCGCGGCCTCGCGGATGGCATAGCCCTCGGTCGAGAGGCCGACGCGCAGCAGGCGGCGGATCGCCGGCTCGTCGTCCACGACCAGCACCTTGATGTCCGTTGCCGTCATGACTGTGGTTCCAATGGCTTGGGCTGTGCGTCGGCTGGCATGCGGATGGTGAAGACCGCCCCGCTGCGATCCGTCCGGTTGGCCGCCGTGATCGTGCCGCCCATCGCCTCGACGAAGCCGCGGCAGATGGTGAGGCCGAGGCCGGTTCCGGCGCGGACCTGATCGCCCTTGCGGACGCGGTAGAAGCTGTCGAAGACGCGTTCGTGATCGGCAGGCGGCAGGCCCGGCCCCTCGTCGGTGACCGTCACCAGAACCTCGCGGCCGTCCTGCCGGGCGCGGATGCCGATGGCGCTGCCGGCGGGGGCATATTTCGCGGCGTTGTCGAGGAGGTTGAACAGTACCTGTTCGAACAGGACGGGATCGAGCCTCAGCATCGGCAGGTCGCCGGGCAGGGCGGTCTCGATAGGGTGGCCGGCGGTGATCTTCGCGGCACGGCGCAGCGCGCTGCCAACGACGTCCGCGACATCGACCAGGGCCGCATTCGGCTCCATCGCTCCGGATTCGATCCGGGTCATGTCGAGGAGATTGGCGATGAAGCGGTTGAGCCGCTCGGATTCGTCGATCACGGTCGCGAGCAGGGCGGTGCGATCTTCTTCCGGCAAGGCGCTGCGATAGTCGCGCAAGGTGCCGGCCGCGCCCATGATCGAGGCCAGCGGCGTCTTGAGATCGTGCGAGATCGAGGTCAGGAGGGCCGAGCGCAGGCGGTCGGCCTCGGCCGCGAGCTTGGCCCTGTCGACATCGGCGACGAGCTGGATGCGCTCGATGGCGACGGCGGCCTGATCGGCCAGCGCATCGAGCAGGCGCTGCTGCTCCGGCGTCAGCAGCGGGCCTTCCCTGTCGTCGTCGAGGCCGATCACGCCGATCGCGGTGCGGCCGGTGCGCAGGGGCAGGTAGAGCCGCTTGGCGCCGGGCAAGGTGTCGGCGCCACGCCCGGCCGGGCGGTCATGCTCCCAGGCCCAGCGCGCGGCGGCGATATCGGCATCGACCAGAGTGTCGTCGGGCGGATAGCCGGCGCGGACCGCGATCGTTCCGTCCTCGGGCATCAGGATGACGACGCGCAGGCGCAGCATCAAGGCGATCTGGAAGGCGCTGGCCCAGAGCACATCGTCGAGCGTGCCGGTGCCGGCGAGCTTCTTCGAGAAGAGATAAAGGTCCTCGGTGGTGCGGACGCGCTGACGGGCGGCATTGGCCTGACGCTGGACGCGGGCCGTCAGGTTCGAGGCGATCAGCGCGACGAGCAGGAAGAAGCCGAGCGCGACGACATTCTCGGGGTCGCTGATCGTCAGCGTGTAGAGCGGCGGGATGAAGAAGAAGTTCAGTGCGAGCGCACTCAGCAGCGAGGCGAAGAGGGCTGGGCCCAGTCCGGTGGTCACGGCCGAAGCAAGCACGGCGGTGAGGAAGACCAGCGCGATATTGCGCAGATCCATGATCTGGCTGAGCAGTTCGGCTGCGCCGAGCGCGGCCGCGACATAGGCCGCTGCCACGAGATAGGGCTTAGGCGCAAAGCCGGGCTTGCCGATGGCCGAGACGCCGGCATCCGCCTCCGGCGGCTGCTCGCGCAAGGCAACGACATGGACGCCGATATCGCCGGCCCGGCTGATCAGTTCATGCGAGACGGAGGCCTTGAGCCACTCGCGCCAGCGCGGTTTGGCCGGCTTGCCGACGATGATCTGGGTGACGTTGCCGGTGGCGGCATGGCGCAGGATCTCGCCAGCGACGTCCTGTCCGGGCAGGGTGATCGCCTCGGCGCCGAGCTGTGCCGCGAGCCGGAGCGCATTGGCGATGCGAGTCTTCGCGGCCTCGGGCAAGGCCGCGGCTTGAGGCGTCTCAACATAAAGCGCGCTCCAGGGCGCGCGCAGCCGGTCTGCCTGCCGCTTGGCGTGGCGGATGAGGGCAGGCCCCCCGGCGCTGTCGTCGATGCAGACCAGGATGCGCTCGCCCGCCGCCCAGGGGCCGGAGATCGCGTGCTCCTGCATATGGCTGAGGAGCTGGTCGTCGACCCGCTGCGCGGTGCGGCGCAGCGCCAGCTCGCGCAGTGCCGTCAGGTTGCCCGGCGAGAAGTAGTTGGCGACGGCGCGCTTGGCGGTCTTGCCGAGATAGACCTTGCCCTCGTCGAGGCGCTTGATCAGGTCGGCCGGGGTCAGGTCGATGATCTCGATATCGTCGGCGCGGTCGACGATCGAATCCGGCACGGTCTCGCGGACGCGGATGCGGGTGATCTGGGCGACGACGTCGTTCAGGCTCTCGACATGCTGGATGTTGAGCGTGGTGTAGACATCGATGCCGCGCGACAGAAGCTCCTCGACATCGAGATAGCGCTTGGGATGGCGGCTGCCGGGCGCGTTGGTATGGGCGAGCTCGTCGACGAGGACGAGGGCCGGGCGCCGCGCCAGGATCGCGTCAAGGTCCATCTCGTCGAGCGCGCGGCCCTTGTAGTCGACAAGCCGGCGCGGGACGATCTCGAAGCCGTCGACCAAGCTTTTCGTCTCGCTGCGGCCATGGGTCTCGACGACGCCGATCACGACATCGATCCCCTCGGACCGGCGGGCGCGGCCGGAGGTCAGCATCTCATAGGTCTTGCCGACGCCGGGCGCCGCGCCGAGGAAAATCTTCAGGCGCCCGCGACCCTCGCGCTGGGCGCTGGCCAGCAGCGCTTCGGGGGAGGGCCTGCCTCTCGTCTCGCGATGGCTGTCGGCGATGGTCATGTGGGTCCGCAGGGGAAAAGGCGGCGCTTCGCGCGCCGCCGGGGGCCTTTGTGTCAGCGCTGGGCGGCGCCGTCGAGAGCAAGGTTCAGCGCGAGCACGTTGACGACGGGCTCGCCGATGAAGCCGAGCTTGCGCCGCTCGACATGGGTATCGACGAGCGCTTTCAGCGTCGCCGGGTCGGCATTGCGGGCCTTGGCGACGCGCGCGATCTGGAAATAGGCGGCCTCGGGCGAGATATGGGGGTCGAGCCCGCTGCCGGAGGCGGTCACCAGCTCCATCGGCACCGGCGCACCCGGGTTCTCCGCCTTGAGCTTCCCGGTCTCGGCCTTGATGCGCTCGACCAGCTTCTGATTGGCCGGGCCGAGATTGGAACCGCTGGAACTGGCGGCGTTATAGGGTGCGTCCACGGTCTTCGTTGCGTCGTTCGGGTCGGTGCCCACCGTTGCCGAGGGGCGGCCGTGGAAATAGCGCTCGCTGGTGAAGTTCTGGCCGATCAGGCTGGAGCCGATGATCTTTCCGTCCTTTTCGATCAGGCTGCCATTGGCCTGGCGGGGGAAGATGGCCTGGGCGATGCCGGTCATCGCCAGCGGGTAGGCGAGGCCGGTGATCGCCGCAAGCGCGACGATCATCACGAGGGCGGGGCGGATCTGCTTGAGCATGTCTGCGGCTCCTTAGACGAGGCCGAGGGCGGTGATGGCCATGTCGATGGCCTTGATGCCGATGAAGGGGACGACGAGGCCGCCGAGCCCGTAGACGGTGAGGTTACGGCTGAGCAGGGCGCCGGCGCCGACCGCGCGGTACTTCACGCCCTTCAGCGCAAGCGGAATCAGCGCGACGATGATCAGCGCGTTGAAGATGATCGCCGAGAGGATGGCGCTCTGCGGCGTCGCCAGCCCCATGACGTTGAGGGCGCCGAGCTGCGGGTAGAAGGCCAGGAACATCGCCGGGATGATCGCGAAATACTTGGCGACGTCGTTGGCGATCGAAAAGGTCGTCAGCGCGCCGCGCGTCATCAGGAGCTGCTTGCCGATCTCGACGATCTCGATGAGCTTGGTCGGGTCGCTATCGAGATCGACCATGTTGCCGGCTTCGCGGGCCGCGACCGTGCCGGTGTTCATGGCGACGCCAACGTCCGCTTGAGCTAGCGCCGGGGCGTCGTTGGTGCCGTCGCCGCACATGGCGACGAGCTTGCCCTTGGCCTGTTCCTCGCGGATCAGGGCGAGCTTGTTCTCGGGCGTGGCCTGGGCGAGGAAATCGTCGACCCCGGCCTCGGCCGCGATCGCTGCGGCGGTCATCGGGTTGTCGCCGGTGATCATCACCGTGCGGATGCCCATGCGGCGGAGTTCCGTGAAGCGCTCGCGGATGCCGCCCTTCACGATGTCCTTGAGATGGACGATGCCGAGCAGGCGGCCGTCGCGGGCGACCGCAAGCGGCGTGCCGCCGGCCTTCGATACCTCGGCAGCGATGGCCTGGATCTCGCGCACGGTTTCGGGCGTGGAGCGGGCATCGGCGCCCTCGACATATTTCAGCACGGCGTCCACCGCACCCTTGCGGATCTGCGAGCCCTCGAGATCGACGCCGCTCATCCGGCTCTGCGCGGTGAAGGGCACGAAGGTCGCGTGCAGCGAGCCCATGTCGCGGGCGCGGATGGCGTATTTCTCCTTGGCGAGCACGACGATCGAGCGGCCCTCCGGCGTCTCGTCGGCGAGCGAGGCGATCTGGGCGGCATCGGCCAGCTCCTGCTCTCCGACGCCGCGTACGGGGCGGAACTCGGTCGCCTGGCGGTTGCCGAGCGTGATCGTGCCGGTCTTGTCGAGGAGGAGCGTGTCGACGTCGCCGGCGGCCTCGACGGCGCGGCCGGACATGGCGAGCACGTTGAAGCGCACCAGCCGGTCCATGCCGGCGATGCCGATGGCCGAGAGCAGGGCGCCGATCGTGGTCGGGATCAGCGTCACGAACAGCGCGACCAGTACCACGACCGGGATATAGCCGCCGGCATAGGTGGCGAAGCTCGGGATCGTGACGGTGGCCAGCACGAAGATCAGGGTCATGCCGGCGAGCAGGATGTTGAGTGCGATCTCGTTCGGCGTCTTCTGGCGCTCGGCGCCCTCGACCAGCGCGATCATGCGGTCGATGAAGGTCGACCCGGCCGCAGCGGTGATGCGCACGCGGATCCAGTCCGAGAGCACCTGCGTGCCACCGGTTACGGCCGAGCGGTCGCCGCCGGATTCGCGGATGACGGGGGCGGATTCGCCGGTGATGGCGGCTTCGTTGACCGAGGCGACGCCTTCGATGACCTCGCCATCGGAGGGGATGATGTCGCCGGCCTCGACCAGAACGACATCGCCGACCTTGAGCGAGGTACCGGGCACGAGCCGGAACTGGCTGCGGTCATCGCCCGAGAGCAGCTTGGCTTCCGACTCGCTGCGGGTCTTGCGCAGCGAGTCGGCCTGGGCCTTGCCGCGACCCTCCGCCACCGCTTCCGCGAAATTGGCGAAGAGCACGGTGAACCAGAGCCAGAGCACGATCTGGAAGGAGAAGCCGAGATTGGCGCCTCCCGTGGCAAGGTCCTTGACAAAGAGGACGGTGGTCAGCGCGGAGACTACGGCGACGACGAACATCACCGGGTTGCGGGCGAGGCTGCGCGGGTCGAGCTTGCGGAAGGCGTCGGCGAGGGCCGGCAGCAGGATCCGGGCGTCGATCAGGCTCGCGGATTTGGATGGGCTCATAAGAGGCTCCAGCGGAGGGGTGTAAGGTCCGGCTCAGGCGGCGACGAGGCCGGCGAGCGCCCGGACGAGCAGCAGGACGAGGAAGAGCGCGACCGTCAGGCCGAGGATGAGGGTGGCAGGGCGCGGGGGCGCCCTGTCCGTTTCCCGCGAGGCGGCGTCCCGACGGACGACGTCGCGGCGCATTTGGCGCAGGCAGCTTGCCATGGCGGCGGCCTCAGAAGCTCTGGCCGGCGAGCATCGCGAGATGCTCGACGATCGGGCCGACTGCGAGGGCAGGGAAGAAGGTCAGGCCGCCGACGATCAGGATGACGCCGACGAGCAGGCCGACGAAGAGCGGGCCGTCCGTCGGGAAGGTGCCGGCCGAGGCAGGCACGGATTTCTTCACCCCCAGCGAGCCGGCGATGGCGAGCGCCGGGATGATGACCAGGAAGCGGCCGACCAGCATCGTGATGCCGAGGGTCGTGTTGTACCAGAGCGTGTTCGCCGAGAGGCTGGCGAAGGCAGAGCCGTTGTTCGCTGCGGCCGAAGTATAGGCGTAGAGGATCTCGGAGAAGCCGTGCGGGCCGCTATTGCCGGCCGAGGCGATAGCGCCGGGCAGCACCACGGCGATCGCGGTGAAGACCAGCATGCCGGTCGGTAGGCAGAGGATGGCCAGCATCGCCATCTTGACCTCGCGCGCCTCGATCTTCTTGCCGAGATATTCCGGCGTGCGGCCGACCATCAGCCCGGCGACGAAGATCGCCAGCACGACGAAGAGGACGATGCCGTAGAAGCCGGCGCCGACGCCGCCGACGATGACCTCGCCGAGTTCCATGTTGAGGAGCGGGATCATGCCGCCGAGCGCGGTGAAGCTGCCATGCATGGCGTTGACCGCGCCGCAGGAGGCGGCGGTGGTCACGACCGCGAAGAGGGCCGAGAGCGGGATGCCGAAGCGCATCTCCTTGCCTTCGAGATTGCCGCCCTGAAGGCCGAGCGCCTGGACCAGCGGATTGCCCGATGCTTCCGCCCAGTAGCAGATCGTGATGCCGGCGATGAACAGGGTGCCCATGGCCGTGAGGATCGCCCAACCCTGGCGCTCGTTGCCGACCATCCGGCCGAAGACATTGGTCAGCGCGGCGCCGATCGCGAAGATCGAGACCATCTGGAGGAGGTTGGTGATGGCATCGGGGTTCTCGAAGGGATGCGCCGAGTTGGCGTTGAAGAAGCCGCCGCCATTGGTGCCGAGCATCTTGATCGCGAGCTGGGAGGCGACCGGGCCGCGCGCGATGGTCTGCTGCGCGCCTTCGAGCGTCGTCGCGGTCACGGAGGGATCGAGCGTCTGCGGGACGCCGAGCGCGACATAGGCCAGCGTCAGCAGGATGCAGAGCGGCAGCAGCAGATAGAGCGTGGCGCGGGTCAGATCGACCCAGAAGCTGCCGACCGATTGGGCCGAGGCGCGCGCGAAGCCGCGGATCAGAGCGATGGCGACGGCGATGCCGGTCGCGCCGGAGACGAAGTTCTGCACGGTCAGGCCGAGCATCTGCGTCAGGTAGGACATGGTGCTCTCGCCGCCATAGCCCTGCCAGTTGGTATTGGTGACGAAGCTGACCGCCGTGTTGAAGGCGAGGTCGGGCGCAACCGCGCCCATGCCGTCCGGGTTCAGCGGCAGCAGGCCCTGGAAGCGCTGCAGCCCGTAGAGCAGCAGCAGGCCGGCAAGGTTGAACAGCAGCAGGGCGACCGCATAGGCGCTCCAGTGCTGTTCCTCGCGCTCATGCGTACCGGCGAGCGCGTAGAGCCCGCGCTCGACCGGCGCGAGCATGGGGGAAAGGAAGGTGCGCTCGCCCTTGAAGACGTGCGTGATGTAGCTGCCGAGCGGCTTCACCAAGGCGAGCACGATCGCGCAGAAGAGCAGGATCTGGATCCAGCCAAAGAGTGTCATGGGAGTGCTTTCTCAGCTCGCGCCGGCGCTCAGAAGCGCTCGGGGCGCAGCAGCGCATAGGTGAGATAGACGAGCAGGACCGCAGTCACCGCGCCGCCGAGGAGATAGTCGACGAACATGGGCGGCTCCTTCAGAGCGCGTTGCAGGCCGAGACATAGGCGAGCGCGGCTCCGAAGAAGCCGAGCGCGAGCGCGAGCATGGCGATATCCATTGCCGTGGTCCTTTCGACCGGGCGTTACCGATGGGCCGACGCGCGCGGACCCGCCTTCCTGTTGAAGGCGAGGACGCGAGCGGATCGACCATGGCTGGGATTATCGTGCTGGCGGCATAGCCGTTCGAGACGGCCGGCGGCGTCGCGGAATAGGAATTTTATAGGAATTTGGCGTGCCCTGCGGGGCGCACGGCCTTCAGCCGTGAGGGGTGTCGGACCGGAAGATGCCAGGCTTTCGGGGCACGGCGGTGGGGCGTTCGATCGAGAGTGTCACCTCCGGCACGCCATCCCCTCGATGCAGATCGGCGAGGCTGTCGTTCAGCGCCCTGTCGGCCGCGGTGCGGCGGTAGTTGAAACGCAGATAGTCGTGCCATGTCGGCGTTCGGAAGCTCTCGGTCCACACAGCGATGTCGTGGAGGTTCCGGGTCAGGATCCAGCGACGCGCGCCGTTACGTCCCTGCGCGCGCCGACGCTGCAGCATCAGGGCGAGAAAGGCTTCGACCTGATCCGGGGCGATCCGATACTCGATCTTGACGGCGATCGGCCCGCTGCGCGGCTTCAGATCGAGGCCCAGTGCCGGTGTTTCGAAGTTGTCGGGCGTCGAGACATCGGAATCCTTGCGCTGGTGGATGGGCAGGAAAAAGCCGAGAAGGGCGACGCCGAGGGACGCCGCCGTCGAGGCCTGCAGGGCGAAGCTCAGGGAATAGCTTTCGGTGACCATGCCCCAGAGCCAGCTTCCGGCTGCGAGACCGAGCGAGGTGAGGGCGTAGTAGAGCGAGATCGTCCGGCCGACGACCCAGCGAGGGCTTGCCCATTGCACACTGATGCTCAGGCCCGACCATCCGAGGACCCACCCGGCGCCGCCAAGCATCAGCGCGAGGGCCGCGACGGTCGGCATATGCGTCAGCGAAAGACAGAGCGTGCAGGTCGCGCAAGCCGTGCAGGCGAGCTTCAGCATCTGCTCGTCCGACAGCTTGCGCCGCAGCGTCGTCGAGGCAAGGCCGGCGAGCAGCGCGCCTGCGCCGAAACCCGCCATCAGGGTGCCGTAGGCGATCGCGCCCTGCTTGAGCTGGTCGCGAACCACCAGCGGCAGCAGGGCGAGGATGGCGATGCCCGCGAAGCCGAAGAGGAAGCCGCGCCCGAGCGCCGTCTTGATCTCTGAGGACAGTGAGGTGAAGCGGATGCCGTCGGAGATCGCCGTCAGCATCGCTTCGGGCGGCAGGCGCGGGACCGGCACCTTCCATCGGGAGCGCCAGACGACGGCCAGCGGCGCGAGATGGCCGAACGTGTACAGGCAGAAGGCGGTCAGGGGGCCGAAGGTTGCCAGGATGATGCCGCCGAGCGCCGGCCCGACGCTGCGCACCGTGTTGAAGCCGACGGATGTCAGCGTCACGGCCGCCGCAAGGTCCTTGCGGTCGACGATATCGCCGACCGAGGCCTGCCAGGCGGGGTCGTTGAAAGCAATGCCGCAGCCGGCGAGAAAGCTGAAGAACAGGATAACCCAGGGATTGATCATGCCGAGCGCGACGAGGATCGTCAGCGCTACGGCGGTCAGGGTCATCAGTGAGCGGGCTGCCAGCATCACCTTGCGGCGATTGAAATTGTCGACGATGGCGCCTGCGAAGATCGACAGGATGAAGGCGGGCAGGTTGGTCGCGGCCTGAACCAGCGCGACCATGAGGCTGGAGGGCGTGATGGTGGCCATCAGCCAGCTCATGGCGATGGTCTGGATCAGCCATCCCAGCCCCGAGATCAGGCCGGCGAGCCAGATCGCCCGGAAGGTGACGTTTCTGAGCGGCGCAAATGGCCCGGCGCTTGCCGTGGGCTTCCGCACATCCATGGCTCGGCTCATTTCCGACGTCTGCTCCCCGGCCGCCGGTATGAGTTCCGAGCGTGATTCCAGAATCTTATGTCACGTTTCCGGTCCGGGAGGCCTGACTTTCCGGCATGGAAGGCTTGCGCGGAGACGAATGTTCCTCGCCGCGCGGGCTGGCCAGCCCCTTGTCCGAGGCGGCATCCCGCATGCCGCCGCGGTCCGGCCGAACCGGTCCCAGAAAGCTGGAAGTGTCGTGAGAACGGCGAATGGCGCGCTTCACCGAAGCGAGATCGAACCCGAAGGGTTCGCAAGGGCGACTGCCCGCCGGCCGGTCAGGCCGCCCCATCGGAGCGGTCAGCGAAGCGAACTCGCGTGAGATATGGAAAATGGTGCCCCTGGCCGGGATCGAACCAGCACTCCTTGCGGAACTCGATTTTGAGTCGAGCGCGTCTACCAATTCCGCCACAGGGGCCCTTTGCAGGCGGGCGGACTATAGCGATCGGCCAATGCCGGTCAATCGCTGGTGCGGCTGTTCCGGCAGGTTTTCGCGGCTGACCCGCACGGCGTGCCGTCGCCGGGAACGAACGGTGGGCGAGATGGCTCGAAAACGTGGCTTCCGGAGGCACGCAAGCCGTTGCGTCACCTTTCTGCTCATGCTCTAGAGCGCGTCATGCTCAAGCGCCTCTACGAATGGACGATGTCGCTCGCCGCCCGGCCGCGGGCGACGATCTGGCTGGCGATCGTCGCCTTTGTCGAGAGCTCCTTTTTCCTGATTCCGGCCGATGTCCTGTTCGTGCCGATGGCGCTCGCCCGGCCGCAACGAGCTTACCGACTGGCCTTCGTGGCGACGCTGCTCTCGGTACTAGGCGGCATTGCCGGCTATGCGCTTGGCTATTACGCCTTCGAGGCGCTGGCGAAGCCGGTCCTGGCCTTCTACGGCAAGCTCGGCGCCTTCGAGACGCTCAAGGCCTGCGCCGGGCCGGATACGACGCTGATCCTGCTGACGACCTCGGGCCTTGCCCATCTGCCGCCGATCAAGGTGGTGACGATCCTGGCCGGCGCCGTCCATATCGGACTGACCTTCTTCGTCATTTCCTGCGTGCTGGCGCGCGGGGCGCGCTTCTTCGCGCTTGCCTTCCTGCTCCGGCGCTATGGCAACACGATCCGCCACTTCATAGAACGTCGCCTGAAAGTGATCGCTGTGGTGGGCGCCGCCCTGCTGATCCTGCTTTATTTCGGCCTCAAGCTCGTCGCAGGGTCGGGCCAGCTCTTATCCTGCTGAGACCGTCATGACCGCCTCCCTTGCTGCAGCCACCGCTTCGCGCCGCCTGCCGAATTCACGGCAACTGATCGCTCTCATCGGTGTGGTCAGCCTGGCGTTGATCGCCGGAGCGTGGTTCTTCGAACTCGTCCTGCATCTGCGCCCCTGCAAGCTCTGCCTCGAGCAGCGTGCGCCGCATTATGCCGCGATCGGGCTTTCGCTCGTCGGATTGGTGCTGGCGCGCTCAGCCCGGCTGCAGTGGTTCGTCCTGCTGGGGCTCGCCGGGCTGATGGCCTGGAGCACAGGCCTCGGCGTCTATCATGCCGGCGTCGAATGGAGCTGGTTCATCGGGCCGAACGATTGCGGCGGGGCGGCCCCGGCCGCGGCCAGCATGCAGGATTTCATGAAGCAGCTGCAGACGACGCGCATCGTCGCCTGCTCGGAAGCAGCCTGGCGATTCCTGGGGCTGTCGCTCGCCGGCTGGAACGCGCTGGCTTCGGCCGGGCTCTTCCTGCTCGCCGTGTTCGGGCTGCTGCGCGGGCGATCGCCGGCGTAAGCCTTACGGCTCCAGCTCCGAATCCCAGTAGAGATAGTCCAGCCAGCTCTCGTGCAGATAGTTCGGCGGGAAGAGCTTGCCGTTGCGGTGGAGGTCGTTGACCGTCGGCGCATAGGGCTTCTGAGCCGGGAACATCTCGACAGCGGCCGGCATCTTGTCGCCCTTGCGCAGGTTGCAGGGCGAGCAGGCCGCGACGACGTTTTCCCAGGTCGTCTGGCCGCCCTTCGAGCGGGGGACGACGTGGTCGAAGGTCAACTCGTCGCGCGTGTTGCAGTATTGGCAGGCGAAGCGGTCGCGCAGGAAGACGTTGAACCGGGTGAAGGCCGGTGTCCGCGAGGGCTTGATATAGCTCTTGAGTGAGACCACCGAGGGCAGCCGCATGTCGAAGCTCGGGCTGCGGACGACGGTGTCGTATTCGGAGACGATGTTAACGCGGTCCATGAAGACCGCCTTGATCGCGTCCTGCCAGCTCCACAGCGACAAGGGATAGTAGCTGAGCGGCCGGAAATCGGCGTTCAGCACCAAAGCCGGACAGCCGTCCGGCGATGCCATCGGATGCATCACATGCGCCGTCAAACCCGTCGCACCTCCGCTTCATCGAACGGGACGAATCCCGCTCAAGGATCAATGTAAGCGCGAGACGACAGGAATGTGAAGGAACTTATTGCGACTGCGGCAAGCATCGATGCACGGGCGAGGATCAGCCTCGTCCGTGGCAGCCAAATGGTAGATTGAGATGAAATTCGGCCGGGTTTTCGCAGCTTGCGAGCGACCGGCCTGATTCGTCAGCGGGTCGGGACGGGCTTTTCGCCGCGATAATCATAGAAGCCGCGCTTGGTCTTGCGGCCAAGCCAGCCGGCCTCGACATATTTCACCAGCAGCGGGCAGGGGCGGTATTTCGAGTCGGCCAGCCCGTCATGGAGGACCTGCATCACCGAGAGGCAGGTATCGAGGCCGATGAAGTCGGCCAGCTGGAGCGGGCCCATCGGATGGTTGGCGCCGAGCCGCATGGCGGTGTCGATCGCCTCGACCGAGCCGACGCCCTCATAGAGCGTGTAGACGGCCTCGTTGATCATCGGCAGCAGGATGCGGTTGACGATGAAGGCCGGGAAATCCTCGGAGACCGAGACGGTCTTGTGCAGGCTGCCGACGAGGTTCTTGGCGCGCTCGAAGGTGCCGTCATCGGTGGCGATGCCGCGGATCAGCTCGACGAGCTGCATCAGCGGGACCGGATTCATGAAATGGATGCCGATGAAATGCTCGGGGCGATCGGTCGCCGCGGCAAGGCGCGTGATCGAGATCGACGAGGTGTTGGAAGCGAGGATCGCGTCCGGGCGCAGATGCGGGCAGACAGCGGTGAAGATCTTGCGCTTGACCTCTTCGTTCTCGGTCGCGGCCTCGATGACGAGGTCGCAAGCACCGAGATCGGCGAGGCCGATGGCGGGCTGGATACGGGCGATCGCAGCACGGCGCTCCTCCTCGGCGAGGGCGCCCTTCGAGACCTGGCGGGCCATGTTGCCGTCGATCGTCGCGAGCGCGGCGTTGATCCGCTCCTCGGCGATGTCGTGCAGCCGGATGTCGAAGCCGGCGGCGGCCGCGACATGGGCAATGCCGTTGCCCATCTGGCCTGCCCCGATGATGCCGATCGTCTTGATCGCGTGGTCCGACATGGTTTGATCCCGGATGAACTTTTCAGGCTCCCGCAGGAGCGGAGCGGGCCGCCCTGAGGCGGCCCGGAAGGTGGTGCCGGCCTTACTTGCCGGCTTTGGCGAGTTCGGCGTCGAGCTCGGGCAGGACGGTGAAGAGGTCACCGACGAGGCCGTAATCGGCGATCTGGAAGATCGGGGCTTCCTCGTCCTTGTTGATGGCGACGATAACCTTCGAGTCCTTCATGCCGGCGAGATGCTGGATCGCGCCGGAGATGCCCACCGCGATATAGAGCTCGGGAGCGACGACCTTGCCGGTCTGGCCGACCTGCCAGTCGTTCGGGGCGTAGCCTGCATCGACCGCGGCGCGCGAGGCGCCCATGGCGGCGCCGAGCTTGTCGGCGACAGGCTCGATCACCTTGCCGAAATTCTCGGCCGAGGCCAGCGCGCGGCCGCCCGAGATGATAATCTTGGCCGAAGCCAGCTCCGGACGGTCGGACTTGGCGACCTCCTCGCCCTTGAAGGACGAGTTGCCGGGGTTCTCGGCCGCCGAGATGCTCTCGACCGCGGCCGAGCCGCCTTCGCCCGCCGCCGCGAAGGAGGCGGTACGGATGGTGAGCAGCTTCTTCGCGTCGGTCGACTGCACCGTCTGGATGGCGTTGCCGGCATAGACCGGGCGCTCGAAGGTGTCGGGCGAGACGATGCCGCTGACATCCGAGACCTGCATCACGTCGAGCAGGGCGGCGACGCGCGGCAGCACGTTCTTGCCGGTCGTGGTCGAGGGCGCGACGATGGCGTCATAGCCGCCGGCGAGCTTGACGATCAGCGCGGCGAACGGCTCGGCCAGCGCATGGCTGTAAGCCGCGTCATCGGCGAGCAGCACCTTCTCGACCCCGGCAAGCTTGGCAGCGGCGTCGGCCGCGCCCTTGGCGCCCTGGCCGGCGACGAGGATGTGGACCGGACCGCCGAGCTTGGCGGCGGCGGTCAGCGCCTTGGCGGTGGCGTCCTTGACGGAGGCGTTGTCGTGTTCGGCGATCAGCAGCGTGGTCATCAGATCACCCCGGCAGTCTTGAGCTTGGAGACGAGTTCGGCGGCATTGGCCACCTTGACGCCGGCGGAGCGGCCGGCAGGCTCGGCCGTCTTCAGAACCTTGAGGCGCGGCGCGACATCGACGCCGAGCGTCTCGGCCGAGGTCTCGTCGAGCGGCTTCTTCTTCGCCTTCATGATGTTGGGCAGCGAGGCATAGCGCGGCTCGTTCAGGCGCAGGTCGGTGGTGACGATCGCCGGGAGCTTGAGCGCCACCGTCTGCAGGCCGCCATCGACCTCGCGAGTGACGTCGACGCTGTCCGCACCGAGCTCGACCTTCGAGGCAAAGGTGCCCTGGCCCCAGCCGAGCAGGGCTGCGAGCATCTGGCCGGTCTGGTTGCAATCGTCGTCGATCGCTTGCTTGCCGAGGATGACGAGGCCCGGGGCCTCCTGCTCGACGACCTTCTTCAGGAGCTTGGCGACGGCGAGCGGCTCGACGATGCCGTCGACCTTGACCAGGATGCCGCGATCGGCGCCCATGGCGAGACCGGTGCGGATCGTCTCGGCGGCCTGCGCCGGGCCGATCGAGACCACGACGACCTCGGTCGCCTTGCCGGCTTCCTTGAGGCGCAGCGCCTCTTCCACCGCGATCTCGTCGAACGGGTTCATCGACATCTTGACGTTGGCGAGCTCGACGCCCGAACCGTCCGCCTTCACGCGGATCTTCACGTTGTAATCAACCACCCGCTTGACGGGCACCAAGATCTTCATCGCCAGATCACCGTTTAGAAGAGATGAGCCTCGCGCCGTACCGTACCTGACGGCAGGACAGCGGCATCGCGGCCCTCGGCTGGAATGCGCTGGGACCGTAGCGACGCCCGTTTGCGCTTGTCAACGTCCGTCCGGGCCCGACTTGGAGGCAAAACAGCGCGGCTTCAGCCATGGCTGGCCTTGCGCCCGAACAGGGCGATGCTGCGGTGCACGAAGAGCGGGGTCAGGGCGGCGCCCGTCGCCAGCCCGCCGAGATGCGCCCACCAGCCGACATTGCCGTCGGTACCGAAGATGGCGGAGGCGGCCTGCAAGAGAATCCAGCCGCCGAGCGCATAGAGCGCCGGGATGTGGATCGGAATCCAGTTGAAGGCGAGGCCCCAGATCCGGACCTGCGGATAGAGCATCAGATAGGACGCGATGACACCTGAGATGGCGCCGGACGCGCCGATCAGCGGCTGCTGCGAATCCGGGTATAGGCCGGCATGGAAGAGCGAGCCGCCGAGCCCGCAGAGGAAGAAGAAAACGAGGAAGCGGGCATGGCCCATCGCATCCTCGACATTGTCGCCGAAGACCCAGAGGAACAGCATGTTCCCGACGAGATGCGCGAGATTGGCGTGCAGCAGGATGTTGCTGAACAGGGTCGCCCAGGCCGGGAGATGGGCGAGCCCGTCCGGCAGTTGCGCCGTGCCGAACAGCACCGAGGGAATCATGCCGAAGCCGGCCATGATCGCGAGCTCCCCGTCCTTGCCGGGCCAGAGCAGCAGCATGAGTTGAAGGGCGAGGCAGGCGCCGATCAGCCCATAGGTAATGTAGGGCGTTCGCATGAAGCGCAGCGGCACGCCGTCATGCAGGGGCACGAACATGGCTGACCTCAGCGATTCCCGCCGGGCACCCAGAGTACATCGCCGGCTGCCTTGGCATTGAGGTAGCGGGAGGCGACGAACAGGAAGTCCGAGAGGCGGTTGATATATTTCAGCGCGGGAGGAGCGACGGTCTCGCCTTCAGTCGCCGCGAGCTCCGCCATCAGGCGCTCGGCGCGGCGGCTAACGGTGCGGGCGAGATGGAGATGCGTCGCGGCGGGCGTGCCGCCGGGCAGAACGAAGGAGCGCAAGGGAGCGAGATCGACATTCAGCAGGTCGATCTCGGCCTCGATCCGGTCGACCTGCGCCTGAACGATGCGCAAGGGCTCGAAGGCGAGGGGCTGGCCGGTCTCGGGTGTCGAGAGGTCGGCGCCGAGATCAAAGAGATCGTTGCTGATGCGGCCGAGCATGGCGTCGACCAGGGCGTCTTCCGTCGCCGCATGCAGGCGGGCGAGGCCCACGCAGGAATTGGTCTCGTCGACGGTGCCGTAGGCCGCGACGCGCAGGTCGAATTTGGGCCGGCGCGGGCCACTGGTCAGGCCGGTCGTGCCGTTGTCGCCGGTGCGCGTGTAGATGCGGTTGAGCTTGACCATGCCACGCTTATAGCGCGGTCCCGGCCGGACGGAAGCGCGTTTCCGCCGTGGCGCTACGTCAGAACGTGTAGCCGAGCCTGGCGCCGATATTGGCCGGGCCGCGGCTGCTCGTGCCCGGCTTGTCGGAGCAGCCGACCGTGCTGAAATGCTCGAGCGTGGTGACCAGGCTCCAGCGGTCCGAGAGTCGGAAGCCGAGGGCGGCGGCCTCGCGCGTGCCGGTATTGCAGCCGAGCGCGAGGCGATTCTCCGGGATGACCAGACCGGTCTTGCCGTCGTTCAGGGCGGCGCCGAGGCTCGCCTCGACGAAGATGTCGCGGGTCACGTCGAAGGTCCAGGTCGCACCGGCATAGGCGTAGCGCGTGCCGTTGAGATTGAGGCTCGCGCCCATGTTGAAGCGCGGGATGAAGGCTGCGGCGAGGCGGTCGCTCAGGGGCACGAGGCGCGGCGACAGGAGGTCGGCGCTCAGGTTCGGCAGACCGCTCTCGCGGCCGCCGGGATTGGCGAGGCCGGCACCGACCCTTGCCTCCCAGGCGGGGGCGGGTGGTTCGCTGGCGGGAGCGTAGCTGGAGACGCTGCCGGAGAGGGATCGGGTCTGCGCGGAAGCGGCAGAAACGGCCAGGCAAACGGCAAGAGGCAGCAACGCGACGCGGACCATGGGCCTTCGGCAATGAACGTGTGAGCAGGCGTTAGTGAAGCACACATACTCGTGTCCGGAATGTGGCAAAGCCCGGAGATCCAAGCTCTCATCCACAGTGCATCAAGCGTCCAAGCTCAATTATTTCAAAGGCTTGTTCGCGGTGTCGCAGGCGCTCAGCCGTTGCGCCACCACAGGACGATGACGATCAGGACGATGGCGACGAATTGCAGGATGACCCGCAGCCGCATCAATCGCTGCGAGGCGTTGGCGCTGCCGCCGCGCAGCATGTTGATGAGGCCGAGCAGGAGCACGATGGCGACGGCGCCGACCGCGACGGATACGAGGGTGTTCGAAAGCGTCATGGCGACAGGCTTAGGATGGTAGGAAGGACTTGGCCAGCGCCCTGATGGGGCTCGTGCCGGTTGGGCCGTGGGTCAGCTCGTCGCAGCCGTCTGTGCCAGGGCGCGGCCGCGGACAGGCATGGAAAGGTCGCCGGCGAGCGCCCGGCTGATGGCGGGCAGGCCGTCGAGCAGGTCTGGCACGAAGGCTTGTGACGGCGGTTGGCGGCGCGGCAGCGCATGGAGCGCAGCGGCCATCACGCGCGGATCGCGCTCGCCCTCGCCGGTCTGCGAGGGATCGTAGAGGACATCGACCAGCTTGAGTTCGTCGGCCCGGCCGGCGCGGATCGCCTGCTCGAGGCGCGGCCGGACGCGGGGCACGATCAGCGCCGGCTTGTCGAAGGACAGGATCTCGCAGAAGGTGTTGTAGCCGCCCATGGCGACGACGCAGTGGGCGCGGTTCATCAGCAATTCGAGGCGCGGCTCGAAGCCGAGGCCTTCGAGCTTGGGATGGCGGGCGATGCGCTCGGCGAATTCCTTGCGCTTCTCGCGCGACATGAAGGGGCCGAAGACGATGAGCGCGGGCAATGCGATCGTCGGATCGCTCTCGTAGGCCGAGATCACCCAGTCGATGACGCCGGCACCGTCGCCGCCGCCGCCCGGCGTGACCAGGATGAAGGGCTGCTTGGTGATGCGGGGGTAGCGGTTCGGCGGCATCGGACTCGGTACCGCGCGCTTGAGATAGCCCATGTAGCGGAGCTTGTCGGCGAAGCGGTGCTGGTTCGGCAGGCCGGTCAGGGGTTCATAGACGTTGTCGAGCCCGTAGACGAAGATGTCATCATAGACCGTGTCGAGCGCTTCCAGCGCGCCGTTGCGGCTCCACTCCTCCAGCACCGCGGCGGGTTCGTCGAGCACGTCGCGCAGGCCCAGCACGATGCGGGCGCCGCGCCGGCGCAGGATGTCGAGCGAGGGCTTCAGTTCGCCGCGCAGGCCGACCGGCTCCTTGTCGACGATGACCACGTCGGGATCGAAGGAGAGCACGGTCTGCTTGATGATGTCGGCCCGCAGACGGATGGTGTCGTCGAGGCCGAGATTGAGATGATGCGGCTCGTAGCCGCCATCGCTCTGCTTCTCGACGCCGGGGATGCGGACATAGTCGACACCGTCGCCGAACTGGAAGCTCGAGATCACCGACGAGCCGGAGACGATGATCACCGAGATATGCGGGAAACTCGCGATCAGCGCATTGGCGATGGCGCGGCAGCGGCGGATATGGCCGAGGCCGAAGGTGTCGTGGCTGTAGATCAGGACACGCGGAGCGTGGGGGCTACGCGGCGCGCGCTCGGCGCCGGCGAGATCGACGACGTTTGAAGGCATCGGAACGTCGCCCCCCGGAAAAGGCCAGACGACCTCTTGGCGAGGACGAACGCAGTTGAAACTCTGGAGCGGTTATAACTGGTCGCCGGGAACGATCCAAGCCCGTCGGCCTGTCGTCAGGCGAGAAAAACCGTGTCGGATCGCAGTTATCACCGCGGGCCGGGATCGCATTGCCGGTCGCTGCCCGGCAGCCGGACGAAGCTTGCCGGATCGACCAGGCGGATGGCCGGATGAGCGGCCGCCTGCAGGAGGTCGGACAGGAAGGACCACGCTGTTTCGTCGTGGTCGCGATGGTGCAGCAGCAGGCCGATCTCGATGTTGCCGGTCTCCGCCATTCGCCGATCCGCCAACAGGGTTACAAGCTCGCCGAGGGCGTCGGCGGCATGGCGGCCGATGCGGCCGCCATGCCAGTTCATGACATCGATATGGGTGTTGAGCAGGCGCGGGCCGCCGCCCGGCCCCAGGCGATAGGTACGGAAGCAGGAGAGCCCGGAAAAGCCGAGCGTCCCGAGACGTGCGGCGTGGCTCGGGGCGATGCGGTTCCAGGGCGGAACGAAGATCGGCAGGACATCGCCGCCGAGCAGATCGTGCAGGCGTCGGCGGCCCTGCGCGATGTCGGCATCGACAAGACCGGCTTCGCGTTCGGCGCCGAATTCCGATTTCTTGCCGCCGGCAGGCGTGTGGTTCCGATGGATAGCACCATGCTGGCAGGGGCGCAGCAGAGGCATGCCGCGCAGCGCGGTCGCCAGTTCGGGTTCGGCCAGCAGGGGAATGACAGCGAGCAAGGTGGGTGCCGCGAAGCGCTCGGCCAGCTCCGAGAGCCGGTCGAGCGCCGGGCTCGGTGCCACGGCGTCGTCATCGCGCAGCCAGAGGCCGATCTGCCGGCCGGATGCACTCCAACGGTCGAGTTCGAGGGCGAGCGCCTGCCAGGGTGAGGCCGTCATGACGTGGCTTCCCGGGTGGGCGACTGCAATTTGGTGCTGCGATTTCGCACGGCGAGGGTGAGGCCTTTCGCCAACCTTTCCGCAGCGCGCGCGGGTGTGCGCTCGGCGAGGATGAAACGGTGCGCGGCTACGCCCATGCCCTCACGCAACGTCCTGTCGCGCAGCAGGCGGGTCAGCGCCGCAGCCAGGGCTTCGTCGTCATGCTCCGGGACGAGGAGGGCGGTTTCGCCGGCTCGCACCGTCTCGGCGACGCCGCCGCTGTTGAAGGCGACGACCGGCAGCCCGGCCGCCTGGGCTTCGAGATAGACCAGCCCATAGGCCTCGCCGATGCCGGGCCAGAGGAAGATGTCGTGTCGGGCAAGCTCGGCCTGGGTGGCGTCGCGGTCGAGCTGCCCATGCCAGGTGACGCGGCCTTCGGGCAGACCGGCGAAGGCGGCGCCGATCTCGGCGCGGCAAGGGCCGTCGCCGATGATGCTCAGCGTCCAGTCCTCGTTCCGGCTGCGGTCGAGGATGCGCGCGAGGGTAAGGTAGCTCTCCAGCTTAACGCCCGGGCGCATCATGGCGATGGTGATCAGGCGGGGCTTGCCCGATGGGTCGGTCGCCCGGGAAGGCTCGAAGCCGGGCGCGACGAAGGGGGGCAGGGAGAGCAGGGCCGTGCCTTCGTTCTCCCAGCGTGCGAGCCCCTGCCGGTCGCGGTCGGTGAAGTAGAAATGGACATCGGCAGCTGCGTGCCCTTGTCGGGCGGCGGCAACGTGCATGGCCCATTCGCCGCTGGCACGCCGGGCGGAATCGCTGGATTCGGCGGTGACATAGGGGATGCCGAGCGCCGCCGCGATCGCGGGACCGAGGAAATCCGGCGAACGGTAGTAGTTATGATAGGTGAACCAGAGCTGGGGCCGCGGCTTGCCCTCCCGGTAACCGGCGAGCAGGGTGTCGCGCAGCCGGGCGGCATCGTCGGCGCAGCGGGCCAGGCGGGTAGGATCGGGTTCGCGGAAATAGGTTTTTCGCGCTGCGACGGGCGCGACGACATGGCCGAGGCTTTCGAGCGCGACGGCGAGCTGGCAGGCCATGCGGCGATCGCCGGAGACGCCGCCGTCACCGACCGGATTGAGCGGGGTGTGGAAAGCGATGTGCAAGACGGTCTTCAGTGTCGGTGATGCTGTCAGCGATAGGGGTCGGCCGCGTCGCGCAGGCCATCGCCAAGGAAGTTGAAGGCGAGGATGATCACGATCACGGGCACGACCGGATAGAGCAGCCAGGGATAGAGCGCCACAACATTGATGTTCTGGGCCTCGTTGAGCATCACGCCCCAGCTGGTGATCGGCGGCCGCAAGCCCAGACCGAGGAAGGAGAGCGCGGTCTCGCCCAAAATGGTCTTGGGGATGGTGATCGTGGCCGAGGCGATGAGATGGCTCATGAAGCCGGGCACGAGATGCAGCGCGATGATCCGGCGCGGCTTGGCCCCCATGAGCTGGGCCGCGACGACATAATCCTCCTCGCGCAGGGAGAGCAGTTTCGAGCGCACCGAGCGCGCGAGCCCGGTCCAGTCCATCAGGCCGAGGATCACCGTGATGCCGAAATAGACCAAGAGCGGGCTCCAGGTCGGCGGCAGGATCGAGGCCAGCGCCAGCCAGAGCGGGATATGCGGCAGCGACTGCACGATCTCTATGATGCGCTGGATGAAGAGATCGACGCGGCCGCCATAATAGCCGGCGATGCCGCCGATGATCACGCCGAGCACAAAGGAGACGGAAACGCCGAGCAGGCCGATCGAGAGCGAGATGCGCCCGCCATAGAGGATGCGCGAAAGCATGTCGCGGCCGAGCCGGTCCGAGCCGAGCAGGAAGAAGGTGCCGCCTTCGGGTGCGCAGACGAGGTGCGTGTTGCCGGGGACCATGCCCCAGAACGTGTAGTTGTCGCCCTTGCAGAAGAAGCGCAGCTTCTGCGGGCGGGTCGTGTCGACCTCGTATTCGCGCTTCAGGTTCTCCATGTTGAGGCGCATCGTGTACGGGTAGACGAAGGGGCCGATGAAGCTGCCTTCGTGGAAGAGATGGATGCCCTGGCTCGGCGCCCGGATGAAATCGGTGTTGCGCGTCGTGTAGTGATAGGGCGCGAGGAACTCGGCGAAGGCCGCCATCGCGTAGATCGCGACGATCACGAAGGCGGAGATGACCGCGAGCCTGTGTTTGCGGAACTTCCACCACATCAATTGCCATTGCGAGGCGAGATAGACCCGCTCCTGCTCGGGCGTCATCGCCTCGGTGGCATAGGGCTCGAACGGTGCCGTCGAGACCTCGTGCGGCAGCGGCGCGCCGTCCGGCGGGAGATGGTTGAGCGTCGACGCCTTCACTTGGTCGCGGCTCCCTGGAGGCGGATGCGCGGATCCAGAATGGCGAGCGCGATGTCCGAGATCAGCACGCCGATCACGGTCAGGAAGGAGAGGAACATCAGGAAGGAGCCGGCGAGATACATGTCCTGGCTCTGCAGGGCGCGGATGAGCAGCGGGCCGGTTGTTTGCAGCGAGAGCACGATGGCGACGACCTCGGCGCCCGAGACGATCGAGGGCAGGATGTCGCCGATATCCGAGATGAAGAAGTTGAGCGACATGCGCAGTGGATATTTCCGCAGCGCCTTGCCGGGCGGCAGCCCCTTGGCGCGCGCGGTGACGTAGTACTGCTTCTGCAACTCGTCGAGCAGGTTCGCGCGCAATGCCCGGATCATGCCGGCGGTCCCGCCCGCACCGATGATGATGACGGGAATCCAGAGGTGCTCCAGCACCGACTTGAGCTTGGCCCAGCTCATCGGCTGGTTGAGGTAGGCGGGATCGACGAGCCCGCCGATCGAGGTGCCGAACCAGACATTGGCGAAATACATGAAGACCAGCGCCAGCAGGAAATGCGGCACGGCGAGCCCGACGAGGCCGAGGAAGGTGAGCCCGTAATCGCCCCAGCTGTACTGGTGCGTGGCCGAGTAGATGCCGATCGGGAAGGCGACGATCCAGGTGAAGATGATGGTGGCGAAAGAGACCATCATCGTCAGCAACAGGCGGTCGCCGACGATCTCGCGCACGGGACGCTGGTATTCGAAGGAATAGCCCATGTCGCCCTGGAGCAGGCCCGCGACCCAGCGGACATAACGCTCCACCGGCGGCTTGTCGAAGCCGTATTCCTGCTTCAGGAACTCGATGCGGCTCATGTCCGCCTTCTCGCCCTGGGCCTGCATCTCGGCCGCGAGCGTCTCGAAATAATCGCCTTCGGGCAGGTTGATCACGGTGAAGATCAGCGCGCTGGTGACGATCAGCGTCGGGATCATGATCAGGATGCGCTTGAGGATGTAGCGGAGCAGCACGGGTCAGGCCTTGGTCTCTGGCCTGTCGAACCAGAAGGTGTCGGGCATATAGCGACCGATGAAGGCGCCGGGCTCGAAGCTGTAGAGGCCCTTCTCGGGCACGTTGCGCAGGTCGTTCGAGACGACGATCGGCTGCAGCGTGCTGTTGATCACGCCGATAGTGTAGAGCTGCTCGGCATTGATCGCCAGCATCTTGTGCCAGATGGCGCGGCGCTGGTCGCGGGTCGAGCTCATGCGCCATTCCTCGTAGAGCCGCACCAGCGCGTTGACTTCGGCGAGGGCCGGCCGCTCACCCTCGCGGCCGCTGCTCTCGATGAACTGGCCCCAGCGCGGCCACTGGAACTGGGCCGAGGAGGTCGGCGCCAGCGCGTCCGGCTCCATGTCCGAGGTGACCAGCGCATTGTCCATGCCGGCCCAGGCCGACATCACGGTCTGGCCGGCGAGGATGCGGCGGCGGAAGACGTCGCGCTGGGTCGAGCGCGGGTAGATCTTGATGCCGACATCGATGAAGTCCGGCTTGAGCAGGTCGAGGATGTCGGTCTCCTCGGTGTTCTCGCCGGCAGTCTCGATGGTGAATTCCAGCCGGCGCCCGTCCGGCAGCAGACGGATGCCGTCGTCGTCCCGCTTGGTCAGGCCGATCTCGTCGAGCAGGCGATTCGCCAGCGCCGGATCATGCTGGGTCCAGAGTTCGGCGAGCTTCGCGTCGTAGAGCGGGCTTTCAGGCAGGGCGGTGTTGCCGCTCTCGCGCGCCAGCCCGAAGAAGATGACCTTGTTGACGTCCTTGCGGTTGATCGCGACCGAGATCGCCTGGCGGTAACGGACGTCGCGATTGAGGTCGCGCCAGGCCGGATCGATGGCGTTCAGGTTGGGGAGCAGGGCGAAATAGGCGCCTTCCGCCCGCTTCCAGAGCCGGACGTCGAAATTCATCCGCTTCGAGGCCTCCTTGAGGAAGGTGTAGTTGTCGAAGCGGATGTAGCGGGCCTGGAGATCGGCTTCGCCGGCCGCGGTCTTGGCTGGGACGAGCGCGCTGGTGCCGATCGTCAGCGTGACCTGATCGGCATAGGGAAGCTGGCGGCCGTTTTTGTCGACGCGGTGGAAATAGGGATTGCGCTCGAAGACGAACTGTTCGGCCGGGAGCGGCGTCGTGTTGCGCCAGGGCTCCAGTGTCGGCAGCTTCGGGTTCTCCGGCCGGTACATGCGTGACAGCCGCTCATGCAGCGCGCCCCAGTCGCGCACCCGGTGCTCCTTCACCCGCTGGGCGAGCTCGTGCTTGGGAGCGTGCTTCTCGTGGAACTGCTTGAGATAGCCTGAGGGCATGAAGAGATAGGTCGGCTGCGCACCAGCCAGCGCCGGCAGGAAGACCGGGTTGGGCGCCTCCCAGCTATAGCGCACCTCGCGTTCGTTCAGCACTTCGAAGAATGGTGCGTTGCCGCCTGCAAGCAGCGCCTGGGGCGGCCCGCCCGGCGAAAGCCGCTTGTTGTTGGCGATATCTTCCCACCAGTAACGGAAATCCTCGGTGGTGAAGGGCGAGCCGTCCGACCAGCGATGGCCCTCGCGCAGCTTGAGCGTGAAGATGCGGCCGTCCTCGACCTCGCAGCTCTCGAGCACGTCCGGCACCAGCTCCAGACTGTCGTCATAGACCATCAACCGGGTGTAGCCGTAGAGCGTCATCATGCGGATATCGCGCTGGTCGCCCATCAGCATGCGGATATTGCCGCCATGGCGGCCCTGCTGCCGGCCGAGCGCTTCCAGATCGATGACGCGCGGATTGGCGGGCAGGCGCGCGGCGACCGGCGGCAGGGAGCCGGCTGCGACCCTGTCCTTGAAGAACGGGCTGTCGATCGCGGTGCCCGAGAAGGGCGCGGCCTGCGCGAGGCGGGGCAGGTTCGCTCCAGCCAGCGCGGCGGAGCCGAGCAGCAGCGCGGTGCGGCGGGTCGGGTTGTGGCGGCGTGGCATCATGGCACCAGCTCCCGGATATCGGCATTCGGCCGTGCCAGCACATAGTGACCGTCGCCGAGCGGCAGGGGCGCCAGCGCGGCCTCGTCCGGCCCGGCTTTGAAAGCCATGTCCCAGTGGCTGTCGTCGGAGGCGCCGCCGGGTGCGGCCAGCTTGAAGTCGAGCTTGCGGTCGAGATCGGCGAAGGGCACGGAGCGCAGCAGCGCCCGCGTGTAGGGATGGGCCGGGCGGGTGAAGAGCGCATGGCGCGGCGCCAGCTCGACGATCCGGCCATTGGCCATCACCGCGATCCGGTCCGCCATGTAGTTCACCACGGCGAGATTGTGCGAGATGAACAGGAAGGTCAGGCCGCGCTCGGACTGGAGATCCTTGAGCAGGTTGAGAATCTGCGCCTGCACGGAGACGTCGAGCGCCGAGACCGGCTCGTCGCAGATGATCAGCTCGGGATCGAGCGCGAGCGCGCGGGCAATGCCGATGCGCTGGCGCTGGCCGCCCGAGAAGGAATGCGGGTAGCGGTTGAGGAAGCGGGTATCGAGCCCGACATCCTGCATCAGATTGCGGACCCGCTCGTCCTGTTCGGCCGGGCCGCCCCGGCCATGGACGACCAGCGGCTCCCGCAGGATGTTCATCACGGTCATGCGCGGCGAGAGCGAGGAGACCGGGTCCTGGAAGATCATCTGCACGCGCGGGCGGAATTTGCGGAGGTCCTCGCCTTCGAGACCGAGCACATCGACCCGCTCCCGCCCGTCGTCGAAGATGATCTCGCCTGAATCGGGCGTGACGGCGCGCATGATGATCTTGCTGACGGTCGTCTTGCCGCAGCCGCTCTCGCCGACGAGGCCGAGGCATTCGCCGCGCCGGATGTCGAAGCTGACATTGTCGACGGCCTTGACGCTGGTCTGGCTGCCCTTGCCGAAGAAGCTGCGCGAGCCCGTGACATAGGTCTTGTGCAGGCCGCGGACGCTGAGCAACGGGGCGGCATCCACTGAGGGCTTCGGCGGGGGCGCGGTCACGACCGGGCGCGGACGCGCCTCGCGCAACGCTACGAGCCGCTCGCCGTCCTGCATGTCGAAATGCGGGGAGGCGTCGAGCAGGGCCTTGAGATAGGGGTGGCGCGGCCGGCGGAATATATCCTCGACCGGGCCGCGCTCCATGATCTCGCCGTGGAAGATCACCACGACCTCGTCGGCCATGTTGGCGACGACGCCGAGGTCGTGGGTGATCAGCAGGATCGCCATGCCCATCTCGGCCTGGAGATCGCGCATCAGGTCGAGTACCTGGGCCTGGATGGTGACGTCGAGCGCCGTCGTCGGCTCGTCGGCGATCAGCAGGGCCGGCTGGCAGATCAGCGCCATGGCAAGCATGGCGCGCTGGCGCAAACCGCCGGAGAGTTCGAAGGAATAGAGCCCGAAGGCGCGCTTGGGATTCTTGAAGCCGACGCGCTTCAGCATGGCCTCGATCAGCTCGCGCGCCTCGGCCTTCGGCATCGGCCGGTGCAGGAGCAGCGCCTCCTCGATCTGGTTGCCGATCGTATGGACCGGCGAGAGCGAGGACATCGGCTCCTGGAAGATCATGCCGATGCGCCCGCCGCGCAGGGCCCGGATGCCCTCGCCCTCGGCCGGCAGCGTCGCGATGTCGACGACGGTTTCGGGCGCGAGTGGGTCGCGGAACAGAATCTCGCCGCCGGTGACGCCGCCGGCGCGCGGCAGCAACCCCATGATTGCTTGCGAGATCACCGATTTGCCGGAGCCGGATTCGCCGACGAGCGCGACGGTCTTCCCGGCGGGGACGCGCAGGCTCACGCCCTTCACGACGTCACGGGACAGGCCGTGGATCGTGAAACCGATATGCAGGTCGCTGATGCGCAGGATGTCCATGCTTACGTCGATACGTTCCCGGGAGCCTCACGGCCCCGCAGTTTTCCTCACGTCACTAGACGTCGAAAGCGGCGGCTTGCCAATCGCTTTCGACGCTTCCGGCGGGCATTGCCCGATGCGGATGACATCGCTGCAACGGGGACCGCGCCGGAAATCGTCGTAGCTGATGCTCCAGGGCAAGGGCGCCGGGGCGCGGTAGGGGCCCATCCTGAAATACTGATTTTCGTCGAGCCCGGGGCCGCCATGGCCGATATGCCCTTGCACGGTCACGATAGGAACGCCGTCGGCGATGACCTCGATATGGCCCTCGCCATCGGGGCCGGGCTGGGAGCGGATGACGAAGTCGATCCCGCCCTGCTGCGCCGAGGGCAGGTCGGCATGGGATGTGACCCGGATGCCCGGCGCACAGGCGTTGAAATAGCTCGGATAATTTTCCGTGGTCGTGCCGCTCTCGATCGCGATCAGCGCGCGGGTTTGCTGTGCCTCTGTGCGGTTGATCACGAGCGCCTCGCCGGGGAGGCAGCTCTCGGGGCGCTTGCTGCCGCCGATCGGATAGGAGGGAAACAGATCGGTCTCGACGGTGATGCCGAGGCGGCCGCGGTAGAGACGCGTCGCGAGGAAGGGCGAATAGTCGCCGATGGCTTCGGGCAGGGTTTCGCGCTTCCACTGCGCAATCACATATCTGCGATCGTCCTGCGCGAGCGGATCGTTGAGGCGTAGGGTAAAGCCGTACCAGACCGTGCTGTGGAAGGGGACGAGCACCTCCGGGCGCTCCCAGATCTCGGCCCGTTCGCGGCTCCCACCGCATGCGAAAGGCAGGACGGCGCCGCTATAGGGCGCGACACCATCGAAAACCACGCGGCCGAAGTGCTGCTCGGGATTGTCCTTATAGAAAAGCCCGCCTTCGGGGGCGAAACCGCCTCGTTCGAAACAGTCGCGCAGGATGCGCCGCGTGGGATCGGCCCCGGCCTCGGCGCGCGCAGAGGCGGTCAAAGCGCCGGCGAGACCGATCAAGGCCGCACGGCACAGCATTCCCGACGCGACGACCCTGTTCACGCTTCCCCCGATGACGGACGCAGCCTCCATTCTGCAATGCCGATACGGCCGCAGCGTGGTGCGCATTGCACTCGGCCGCAACCTCCCCACATATGGACGCTTCGGGCCCGCCGGACCCGTCGAGGTTGCGCCGCGAGCGCTTCGGTACAGGGTTGCCCCTTGGAGTCCAATCTCTTCCGTTACATCTGGCAGAAGAGCCGGGCGGAGCAGGTCGTCGTCCTGCTGATCATCCTTGTCTCGATCCCGTTCAACTGGGCGTCCTTCGACGTGCCCAAGCGCATCGTCAACGATGCGATCCAGGGCGGCGCCTTCAAGGACGGCAAGACCACCGCGACGCTGATGGACTTCACCCTGCACCTGCCGTCATGGCTGGGTGGGGCGAGCTACAAGGTCTCGGACGGCATCGAGGTCGGCCAATACGGCTTGCTCATAGGCCTCAGCACCTATTTCCTGCTGCTGGTGCTGATCAACGGCGCTTTCAAATACATCATCAACGTCCGCAAGGGCATCCTCGGCGAGCGGATGCTCCGGCGCATGCGCTACGATCTGTTCAGCCAGCTCATGCGCTTCCGGCCGGAGGAGATTCGCGCGGTCAAGCCGGCCGAGATCGCCAGCATGATCAAGGACGAGGTCGAGCCGATCGGCGGCTTCGTCGGCGATGCCTTCATTCAGCCGGTCTTCCTGCTCAGCCAGGCGCTGACGGCGCTGGTCTTCATCATGGCGCAGAGCTTCTGGCTGGGCTCGGTCGCGCTTTTGATCGTGCTGGCGCAGGCGATCATCATCCCGATCCTCAGGCGCGAGCAGCTCCGGCTCGGCCGCGAGCGCCAGATCGCCTCGCGCCAGCTTGCGGGCCGCATCGGCGAGATCGTCGATGCCGGGCCGATGATCCAGGGCCATGGCGCCACGGCCTATGTCCAGTCCGACATCGCCGGGCGGCTCGGGCGGCTCTTCGACATCCGCTACGCGCTCTACAAGCGGAAATTCGCGGTCAAGTTCCTGAACAACCTGCTGGCCCAGATCACGCCGTTCTTCTTCTATGCGATCGGCGGCTTCTTCGCGCTGCAGGGGCGGCTCGATATCGGCCAGCTCGTCGCGGTGATCGCCGCCTATCGCGACCTGCCGCCACCGATCAAGGAGCTGATCGACTGGGACCAGCAGCGCAACGACGTGACGATCAAGTACGATCAGGTCATTTCCCAGTTCAACACCGACGAAACCCTGGTCCTCGAGGAGGAGAACGGTGTCAAAGCCCTGCCGGAAAAGGGCGAGATCCGGCTCGAATCCGTGCAGATGCTGGACAACCGCGGCCAGCCGCTGCTGACGCCGCTCTCGTTCAGCCTGCAGCGGCCGGGCGTGGCCGCGGTGGTCGGCCCGCAGGGCGGCGGCAAGGACGTGCTCGGCCGGATCCTCGGCCGGCAGGCGACGAGCTATACCGGCCGCGTGCTGATCGACGGCGAGCCGCTGGCGGGCATGTCGGTCGAGCGGGCCAGCCATCTCATCGGCTATTCCGGCGACGAGCCCGAGATCATCGCCGGCTCGATGCGCGACAACATCCTGCTGCCGCTCCGGCGCCGGAGACCCGATCTCAAGACCGGCGGCGCGGTTTCGTCGCCGGAGCATCGCCGCTTCGTCGAGGCGATCCGCTCCGGCAATTCGCCCTTCCCGTTCGAGGCGGACTGGACCGACTATGAGGGTGTTGGCGTGACCGATGCGGCCGAGCTTGCGGCGCGGGTCCACGAATTGCTCGACGTCTTCGGCTGCACGCAGGAGGTCTACGAGCTCGGGCTCGGCGGGAAGGTGATGCGTCCCGTCAGTGAGCAGGCGACCGAACGCATCATCGAGGCGCGCCGCGTGGTCGCGGCCGAGCTCGCGCGGATCAAGCAGGGCGACCTGATCGAGCCCTTCGTGCTCGACCGCTACAACCGTAATGCCCCGATCATCGAGAACCTGATCTTCGGCACGCGGACGACGATGCGTTTCGACAGCGCGACCCTGTTGTTCGAGCCCTATGCCCAGTCGATCCTGAACGCGGAGGCGCTGGTCGAGCCATTGGCCGAGATGGGCCGGCGGATCGTCGCGACCGTCGTCGAGATATTCGCCGGCCTGCCGCAGGGCCACGCGCTGTTCGAGCGCTATTCCTTCGGCGCCAATTTCGAGTTCGAGCGCCTGAACGAGCTGGCGGAGCTGTTGGCCAAGCAAGACATGCGCAATCCGCTCGACCAGGAGACGGAACGCGACCTCGTCGCGCTGGCGCTCGGCTACATCGAGCCCAAGCACAGGCTGAACCTGATCGATGCCCGCCTGGAGCGGCGCATCCTCCGGGCGCGGGAGAGCTTCCGCAAGCATCTGCCGGCCGATGCGGTCGAGGATGTCGATTTCTACGATCCCGACACCGTGATGGTCGGCGCCAGCGTGCGCGACAACCTGATGTTCGGGCGGATCGGCTATGGCGTGCCCGATGCCGCGCGCAAGGTGGGCGAGATCGCGCTGCAAGCGCTTGCTCGCTCCGGGCTGGGTGAGGCGCTCTACCGGCTGGGTCTCGATACCGAGAGCGGCATTCGCGGGCGCTTCCTGCCGGCGCGGCTGCGCCAGGCCGTGCCGCTTGTGCAGGCGCTGGTCAAGGCGCCGCAGATCGCGGTGCTCGACATCTCGGCCCTGCTCGCGATTTCGGACGATCCTGAGGAGATCGTCGCCCGGCTGCACGGCTATTGCGCGGGCATGACGCTGTTTCTTCTGGTCGGAGATGCTAATCTTGCGGGAGAGGTCCCGCTGCGGGTGGTGTTCCACGGAGCGACGGGGACGGTCGAGGCGCAGGACGCGCCCGACGCGGCCAACGATCGTGCGTCGCGCTTCGAAAGCACCGGGCGCGAGAACACTGGACGAATGGAGGCACGGTCATGAGTCTGGAAACCGATCTCGGCTGCCTGCGCGGCGTGCCGCTGTTTCAGGGCATGCCGGCATCGCGGCTCAAGCTCGTCGCGCTGATGGGCGAGCGACTGCAATTCGAGCCGGGCGACATCCTGATCAGCCCGCAGGAGAAGCTCGCGGGCGTCTACGTCATCATGGAAGGCGAGGTCGAAATCCTGCAACCACGCGAGAACGGCGAGGAACGGGCCTTCGTCAAGGATACCGGCAGCATCACCGGCGACGTGGCGCTGCTCAGCGGCAAGCCGTTCAGCACGACCATTCGTGCCAAGTCACGGGTGCAGGCGTTGCGGATACCGAAGGACCTGTTCTTCGAACTGCTCCATACCGTGCCGGAGTTCAGCCTCGCGGTCTGCCGTGATCTGGCCGACCGGGTCCATCGGCTGGCCACGGTGCTGCTGCACGAGCACGAAACCGTCTGACGAGGTCGATCAGCGCATGAACCGGCCGCAAGCTGCAGGCACGAACCGCACCGGAATGCCCCGCGGCGGCATGAGCGCGGGCATCGACCAGGTCTCGTCCTGGAGCCGGGATATCCGGCTCGTCTCGGGGCTGATCCTGCTCGCCTTCGCGACGACGCATTTCCTGAACCATGCTGTCGGCATTCTCGGCGTCGATGCCATGGAGAAGGTGCAGGACTGGCGCTACGGCCTCTGGCATTCCCGGGTCGGAACGGTCGCGCTCTACGGCGCGTTGATCGTCCACCCGGTCTTCGCGCTGCTGCGCGTGGTGCAGCGGCGCACCTTCAAGATGCCGCTGCGCGAAATGCTGCAGATCGCGCTCGGCCTCGCGATCCCGCTGCTGATGATCGACCACATCATCAGCACGCGGATCATGGGCATCTATTTCGGCGTCGACGAGAGCTATCGCTCCGTGCTGCGGCGGCTCTGGCCGGGACTGGCGCTGACGCAGTCGCTGCTGCTGCTGCTGGTCTGGACGCATGGCATCATCGGCATCCACTTCATGCTGCGCGCCCGCGACGGCTATCGCCATTGGCGCGATCCCTTCCTGCTGGCGGCGATCCTGATCCCGCTTCTGGCGATCATCGGCTTCGCCGTGGGGGCGCGGGAGGCCGAGCGGCTGGCGATGCCGGCCGAACTGGTCAGCGATGCGCAGGCCGCGATGTTCGCCCGCGACGTGATGTGGGGGAAGGGCGGGTTCTACGGGCTCGTCGCCTGCTTCCTGCTGTTCATCGGCATCCGCGAGGTTAGGGTCCGCACGACGCGCCAGATCACGGTGCGCTTCGTCGGCCACGGCACGCGCCGGCTGGCCCCGGGGCCGACCGTGCTGGAGATGTTCCGGCGCTTCGGCATTCCCCATGCCGCGCTCTGCGGCGGGCGGGCGCGCTGCGCCACCTGCCGCGTGCTGGTGATGGACGGCAACGACAAGCTGCCAAGGCCCGGCATGAACGAGGCCAAGCTACTGCGCCGGATCTCGGCACCCGAGGGCGTCCGGCTCGCCTGCCAGATCCGGCCGCGCGACGATCTGCAGGTGCAGCTCCTTCTGGCCTCGCGGCTGAATGCCGGTGCGGGACGTGCCCTCGAACTCGACGATGCCGCCGGCAAGCACGGCCTCACCGTGGTGGTGGCCGATCTCAGGGCGTTCTCCGCTCTCTCCGAACGGCAATTGCCGCGCGAATTGATCGGTCTGCTCAATCGGTTCTTCGACGAGATGGGGCAGGCGATCACCGCGCATGAAGGGCGGATCGACGCCTTCTATGGCGACGGCTTCATGGCCGTGTTCGGCCTGGAGGGCCCACCCGCCCGTGGGGCGCAGGCCGCGATCGCGGCTGCCGGCGACATCGTGCGGGCGGTCGATGCGCTCAACCGCGAATATGGCGCGGCGCTGCCTTTGCCGCTGCGGATCGGCATCGGCATCCACACGGGCGATGCGGTCACCGGCGCGGTCGAGAACGACAATCTCGGCCGGCGCGAGATTACGGTCGGCGAGAGCGTCATGGTCGCGAGCCAGCTCGAATCGGCGACGCGGCGCGTGCTGGCCGATGTCGTCGTCTCCGAGGACACGATCAAGGCGAGCGGGCGCAGCTATACCGGCACGACGGCGCTGAAGATCGCGATCAAGGGGCGCGAGAAGCCGCTGACCGCCTATGGCTTCGCCAGTGCGCCGGAAATCGCCCGCCGCAAGCGCGAGGACGTGGCCGTGCCGGTGCCGGTGGTGGCCGGGGGGGAGGCGACGATACCGGCGGAGGTGGTGCGCGATCAGGACGAGACAGGCGAAAAAGGCTGATCCTTGCGCTATTGCATCGGGCCGAAAAGTGGAGCCCACTTTTCGGATGAATCCGATGCAACACCAATAAGGTAGATCATCGTTATCGCGTCCGATCGGACGCGCGATGATCTAGCCGCTGGTTTTTTCCGGGCTCGCATGCCTATGGTCCGCCGGCTTTTCCTCGTGACGACTGAGACATGACGCCCGAACCGCCCCAAGAGGCCTTTCACGACCTGCTGCGCGGCATGGCGGCGCTCTCGGGCCATCGCATCGTCGCCGATATCGCGCGCCTCTACGGCAAGGGCGCTCCGCCCGACCTCTCGATCGCCTGCAACCACAAGCAGATCGCCTCGAAGCAATGGCTGGTCGAGGCGCTGGCGGAAACCTATCCGAAGCCCGAAGGGCCGGTCTGGGTGCTTGGTGCCTGGTATGGCGTGCTCGGCGCCCTGCTGCTCGACGACGACAGGCTCGGGATTCCCGAGATCGTCAGCCTCGACATCGACCCGACCTGCGCGCCGGTCGCGGATATCCTGAACCATCGCCATGTCGCCGCCGGGCGTTTCCGGGCGGTGACGGCCGATATGATGGCGGTGGATTTCGCGGCGCAGTCGCCCGCGCCGGGGCTCGTCATCAACACGAGCTGCGAGCATCTCGACGATGTGCCGGGCTGGCTAGCGACCCTGCCGAAAGGGTTGCCGCTGGTGCTGCAGTCCAACGACTATTTTCGCGAGCCCGACCACCGGAGCTGCGTGCCCTCGCTCGACGCCTTCCGCGAGCAGGCGGGCTTGTCCGAGGTCTGGTTCGCCGGCGCCCGGCCGGCGAAGAACTACACGCGCTTCATGCTGATCGGGCGGCGATGACGGAGCCTACGCGGCCGCGCATCGCGGTGGCGATGAAGGGTTATCCGCGCCTGTCGGAGACCTTCATCGCGCAGGAATTGCTGGGCCTGCAGCAGCGCGGCTTGCCCTTCGAGATCTGGTCGCTGCGCCACCCGACCGATGCGGCCAAGCATCTGATGCACCAGCAGATCACGGCACCTGTGCGTTATCTGCCGGAATATCTGCATGACGAGCCGGGACGCGTGGTGCGTGGCATGCTCGCGGCGCTGCTGCGGCCGGGCCTGTTGCGGCTCCTGCCGGTCTTCCTGCGTGATCTCTCCCGCGACCGGACGCGCAATCGCTGGCGCCGCTTCGGGCAGGCCTGCGTGATGGCGCATGAATTGCCCCAGGATATCACGCACTTGCATGTGCACTACCTGCACACGCCGGCTTCGGTGATCCGCTATGCCGCCCTGCTTGGCGGCCTGACATGGTCGTTCTCGGCCCACGCCAAGGACATCTGGACGACGGAAGACTGGGAAAAGCGCGAGAAGATCGCCTCCGCCACCTGGGGCGTCACCTGCACGCGCGACGGGCATCGCGAACTCGAACGCCTCTCCGACCGGCCCGATAAGGTCGCGCTGCTCTATCACGGGCTCGACCTTGCACGCTTTCCCGCGCCTGGGGCGCGATCGGTGCGGGACGGCTCGGACCTGGCCGATCCCGTGCGCTTCGTCACCATCGGACGCGCTGTGGCGAAGAAGGGATTCGACGACCTGCTGGAAGCGTTGGCCAAGTTGCCTTCCACGCTGAACTGGCGGCTGACGCATATCGGCGGCGGCGAAAAGCTGAAGGCCCTGCAGGCGCAGGCGCAGGCGCTCGGCCTCGACGACCGGATCACCTGGGCTGGGCCGAAGGCGCAGGGCGAGGTCATCGCTGCCCTGCGGGCGGCCGATCTTTTCGTGCTGCCCTCCAAGGAAGCCGGAGACGGCGATCGTGACGGCCTGCCCAATGTGGTGATGGAGGCGGCGAGCCAGGGCCTGCCGATCGTCGCGACCGATTTCGCGGGGATACCCGAATTCGTGCGTGATAGCGTCGAGGGCTTGCTGGTGCCGCCGGGCGATGTCGCCGCTCTGTCTGCCGCGCTGAACGCGATGGCCGCGGCGCCTGAGAAGCGCGCTGCGCTGGGAGATGCGGCTTACCTGCGCCTGACGGAGGCCTTCTCGGCGGATGCCGGGCTCGACCGGGTCGCGGCGATGCTGAAGCGCTCGGCCGGCGAAGGCGCATGAGCGCGTCCGTCCTGATCGCGGTGACGCATCTGCTCGGCAGCGGCCATCTGGTCCGGGCCGCCAATCTGGCGCGGGCGCTGGCACAGGGCGGTTTCTCCGTGACGCTGGCCAGCGGCGGCATGCCGTTGCGCGCGATGGAGGGGGAGCCCTTCGCCTTCGTGCAATTGCCTGTCATCAGGACCGAGGGCACCGATTTCCGCACGCTGCTCGATGAGGCCGGCGAGCCGATCGATCCAGAGCGAAAGACTACCCGCATTGCCATGCTGGAAGAGCTGGCGGCGCGATTGCGGCCCGATGTTGTGATCGTCGAGCATTTCCCCTTCGGGCGGCGGCAACTGGCTGAGGAGTTTCTCGCCCTGATCGCGGCGGTGAAGGCGGCGCGGCCCGAGGCGCTGGTGCTCTCCTCGGTGCGCGACGTGCTGGTGACGCCGCGGCCTGACCGGATCGCGGAGGCCGAGGCGCGGATCGCCGGGCTGTTCGACGCGGTCTTGGTCCATGGCGATGCGAATTTCCTGCCGCTCGACCGGTCATGGCCGGTGGGCGAGGGGCTGGCGGCGAAGCTGCGCTATACCGGCTATCTGGATACGGACAGGGCATCGACTTCCCTCAGCCTTCATCCTGAGGAGCCGCGCAGCGGCGTCTCGAAGGATGTTCCAGATGCCGCCGGAGCCTCCGGGAGCATCCTTCGAGACGCCATTCCAAATGGAATGGCTCCTCGGGATGAGGGCTCTGGTGGGATGGGCGAGATTATCGTTTCCGGCGGCGGTTCGGCCGCCGCCCTGCCGCTTTTCGCGTGTGCGGTCGCGGCGTCGCGGCTCGACCGCTCCGGGCGCCGCTGGCGGCTTCTCGCGGGGCGCGGCATGGCCGAAGCCGATCTCGCGCTGCTCGCAGCCGATGCTCCCGAAAAGGTCGTGATCGAGCGGGCGCGGCCGGACTTTCCCGCGCTGCTTGCCGGTTGCGCCGTTTCGATCAGCCAGGCCGGCTACAATACGGTGCTCGATCTCGTCGCGGCCGGGCGGCCCGCGATCGTCGTGCCTTTCGATGCCGGCAACGAGACCGAGCAGACGGTCCGGGCCGAGGCGATGGAGCGTGCGGGGTTGGCGCGCTGCTTCCGCCTGTCCGGAGATTTCGTCGCGGACGCGGTGGCACTCGCGGATGCTGTCGGGGAAGCCATCGGCTCTCGGCCGCCGGCCTTGCCCATTGATCGAGATGGCGCCGCCCGTTCGGCCGCGATCGTGAGAGAGCTTCTCGCCGTGGCCGCTGCCCGCGCCCGACACTGAGCCGGCATGCCCTTTGCGTGGGCCGGGGTGCAGCTTTGCGAATTGCCGCTTCCGGTCTTTCGCTCTAATGAGGGACGATCCGCCTCCCTCCTCGGTCGGCTCTGGGTTACCCGGCGAATTCCGGTCATGGCCCTTTGCCTGGAGACATGATGATGACGACGACGACTGCGCCCGGCCTGCCCGACATCAAGCTGTCGGTGCGTGAGACCTTCGGGATCGATTCCGATCTCGAGGTGCCGGCCTATTCCGCAGCCGATCCGCATGTGCCGGATTTCGACCCGGACTACCGATTCGACCGCGACACCACGATCGCGATCCTCGCCGGCTTCGCGCATAACCGCCGCGTCATGATCTCGGGCTATCACGGCACCGGCAAGTCGACCCATATCGAGCAGGTCGCCGCCCGCCTCAACTGGCCCTGCGTCCGCGTCAACCTCGACAGCCACGTCTCGCGCCTCGACCTCGTCGGCAAGGACGCGATCGTGCTGAAGGAAGGCAAGCAGATCACCGAGTTCCAGGACGGCATCCTGCCCTGGGCGCTGCAGAACAACATCGCGCTCGTCTTCGACGAATACGATGCCGGCCGCCCGGACGTGATGTTCGTAATCCAGCGCGTGCTGGAACAGTCCGGCAAGCTGACGCTGCTCGACCAGAAGCGCGTCATCCGCCCGCATGGCGCCTTCCGTCTGTTCGCCACCGCCAACACGGTCGGCCTCGGCGATACGTCCGGCCTCTATCACGGCACCCAGCAGATCAACCAGGGCCAGATGGACCGCTGGTCGATCGTCACCACGCTGAACTACCTGCCGCATGACAACGAGGTCGCGATCGTCCTGGCGAAGTCGAAGCACTACCAGAGCACGCCTGATGGCAAGGACGTCATCAACAAGATGGTCCGCGTCGCCGATCTCACCCGCAATGCCTTCATGAACGGCGATCTCTCGACCGTGATGAGCCCGCGCACGGTCATCACCTGGGCCGAGAACGCGGCGATCTTCGGCGATATCGGCTTCGCCTTCCGCGTCACCTTCCTGAACAAGTGCGACGAGATGGAGCGCACGCTGGTGGCCGAGTTCTTCCAGCGCTCCTTCGGCAAGGAACTGCCGGAAAGCGCCGCGAACGTGGTGCTCAGCTAACGGGAGGACACGAGCCATGGCGCAGTATCAGGGAAGCTGCCACTGCGGGCGGGTCGCCTACGAGGTCGAAGCCGATCTCGCGCAGACGATCACCTGCAACTGCTCCTACTGCCAGCGCCGCGGCTCGATCCTCGCGTTTTCGCCCGCCAGCGCCTTCACCCTGACCAAGGGCGAGGACGCGCTGACCGAGTACCGCTTCCATACGCAGAAGATCCAGCATCTCTTCTGCGAGACCTGCGGCATCGAGTCCTTCGCGCGCGGCGCGATGCCGGACGGGACGCCGACGGTCGCGATCAATGTGCGCTGCCTTGCCGGTGTGGAGCCAACCGAGCTCCAGTCGATCCAGTACGACGGCCGGTCGCGGTAACAGTCACGGAACCCAGAGGACGGCCTCAGTCTTGTCCATCTCGAACCGCAAGCCAGGAACGCCGAAAGAGGCTCCGGCCGAGCCGCTGAAGCGGGCGATCTCCGGCGCCATGAAGGCGATCGCGCGCAAGCCGGAGATGGAAATCGTCTTCGCGGCCGACAAGCCCTCGCTTGTCGGCGAGCGGGCGCGCCTGCCCGAACCGCCGCGCAAGCTCAGCCCCGGCGATGTCGCGATCCTGCGCGGCCATGCCGATTCGATGGCGCTCCGGCTCGCCTGCCATGACGCCGCTATCCACCGCCGCGCCGCGCCGGAGGGCGATGCGGCGCGGGCTGTGTTCGACGCCGTCGAGCAGGCGCGCGTCGAATCGATCGGCGCGCGGCGGATGTCCGGCATGGCCGGCAACATCACGGCGATGCTGGAGGACCGCTATCACCGTGGCGGCCGCTACGAGGAAATCACCGACCGGGCCGATGCGCCGCTGGAAGATGCGCTGGCGCTGATGGTGCGCGAGCGCCTGACCGGCCTGAAGCCACCGAAGGCGGCCGAGAAGGTCGTCGAGCTCTGGCGCGAGCAGATCGAGGCCAAGGCCGGCGGCGATCTCGACCGGCTGACCAAGACGATCGAGGACCAGCGCGGCTTCGCCCGCACGGTGCGCGACATGCTGGCCGCGCTCGACATGGCCGAGCAGACCGCGCAGGGCGACGAGCAGGACGAGGACGAGGATAACCAGGACCAGTCCTCCGAGGACCAGCAGCAGCAGGACGGCGAATCCGAACAGGAGAGCGGCGCCGACCGTTCCGAGGTCGAGGTCAGCGAGGACGCGACCGAGGAACTGCAGGAAGGCGCCTCCGAGGCGACCGACGCGCCGGCCGGCGATTGGGAGGAGGAGGACGAGAACTCCGAATCCGAGGAGGCCGGCGAGGCGCCGCGTCCGCGCGAAAGCCGCGGCAACGAGCGGCCGCAGACCGACTACAAGGCCTATACCCAGAAATTCGACGAGGTCGTCACGGCCGAGGAGCTTTGCGACGCCGAAGAGCTGACGCGCCTGCGCGCCTATCTCGACAAGCAGCTCGCCCATCTCCAGGGCGTGGTCGCGCGCCTCGCCAACCGCCTGCAGCGGCGCCTGATGGCGCAGCAGAACCGGACCTGGGAATTCGACCTGGAAGAGGGCGCGCTCGATCCGGCCCGCCTGCCGCGCATCATCCTCGACCCGTTCCAGCCGCTCTCCTTCCGGCAGGAATCGGACACGAATTTCCGCGACACGGTCGTGACCCTGCTGATCGACAATTCCGGCTCGATGCGTGGCCGGCCGATCACGGTCGCGGCGACCTGCGCCGACATCTTGGCACGGACGCTGGAGCGCTGCGGCGTCAAGGTCGAATTGCTCGGCTTCACCACGCGCGCCTGGAAGGGCGGGCTGTCGCGCGAGGCCTGGCTGCAATCGGGCAAGTCGGCCAATCCCGGCCGCCTGAACGACCTCCGCCACATCATCTACAAGGCCGCGGATGCTCCCTGGCGGCGTGCGCGCAAGAATCTCGGCCTGATGATGCGCGAGGGGCTTCTCAAGGAGAATATCGACGGCGAGGCGCTCGACTGGGCGCATAAGCGCATTCTCGGCCGGCCCGAGCAGCGCAAGATCCTGATGGTGATCTCGGACGGCGCGCCGGTCGACGATTCCACCCTCTCGGTCAATGCCGGCAATTATCTCGAGCGGCATCTGCGCCATGTCATCGCCGAGATCGAGACGCGCTCGCCGGTCGAGCTCATCGCGATCGGCATCGGCCATGACGTGACGCGCTATTATCGTCGCGCGGTCACCATCGTCGATGCCGAGGAGCTCGGCGGGGTGATGACCGAGAAGCTCGCCGAGCTGTTCGAAGAGGACGGTCCGGGCGGTTCCGGGTCCAAGCGCCGCGGCCACTGATGCGTCTCACGCGTCGTGCCGCGCTGGCAGGGCTCGGCGCGCTGGCGCTGCCCGGCGCCGCGCAGGCGGTCGAGCAGACCCGCTTCCCCGTCGGGATTTCGGCTCGGCCGATTTCGGCTTTCGAGCCGCGCCGGCCGGAGCAGCGCCGCTTCGGCGGGCTGCAGTTCCGCAGCGGGCTCGTGCTTTCCTCCGGCCATCCGCGCTTTGGCGGGTTGTCAGGTCTCGCGCGTCTCAATGGCGGACGCGATCTCGTCGCGGTGACGGATCGTGGCTACTGGCTGACCGCGAAGGTCGCTTCCAGCAACGGCAAGCTGACCGGGCTTGAAGATGTCGAGATGGCGGCGATTCTCGGCGGCTCCGGCCGGCCGCTCGCGCGCTCGGGGCTCTACGACATCGAAAGCCTCTGCATCCATGACGGCACCGCCTTCGTCGGCATCGAGCGAAAGCACGAGATCGCGCGTTTCGACTGGGCACGCGATGGCGTCGAGGCGCGGGCTCGGCCCGTGCCTGTACCGTCCGAGCTGAAGCGCCTGCCCGGCAATCGCGGGCTGGAGGCGCTGGGCGTCATGCCTGCGGGGCCCTTGAAGGGCGCGCTGGTCGCGATCGCAGAACGTTCGGGCAAGGAGGTCGAGCCGACGCTCGGCGCGATCCTGGGCGGCCCGCAGCCCGGCCTGTTCAGGCTCGCCCGGCACGACGGCTACGACATCACCGATCTCGCTTTCCTGCCATCCGGCGACATGCTGGTGCTGGAGCGCTGGTACCAGCCGCTGCGCGGCGTCGGTATGCGGATCAGGCGAATCGCCGGGCGCGACATCCGGCCGGGTGCGTTGGTGGACGGTCAGCGCCTGATCGAGGCCGATCTCGGCTTCGAGATCGATAATATGGAGGGGTTGTCGGTCCACCTGGAGGAGGGGCGCACGGTGCTGACCCTGATCTCGGACGACAATTTCTCGTTCCTCCAGCGCACGGTGCTGCTGGAGTTCGAGCTGGTCCCGTAAAGCGCGTCATGGTCGGGCCTGTCCCGACCATCCACGTCTTCGCTGATTGAAAGTCGTTTCAAGACATGGATGCTCGCCACAAGGGCGAGCATGACGGCGGAGCCAAGGACAAACGAAAAAAGCGGCCTTGCGGCCGCTTCCTTCAAACCCGAAAAGGCTAACCGCTCAGTTGGCGGCGAGCTTCTTCTCGAGGTCGCGCTTCAGCGTGGCAGCGCCCGTCGAGAGGTCGCCGGCCGCAGCCTTGAGCAGGAAGGCGTCGAGGCCGCCGCGATGCTCGACCGAACGCAGGGCGTTGGCCGAAACGCGCAGGCGCACCGAACGACCGAGCGCGTCCGACTGCAGCGTGACGTTCACGAGGTTCGGACGGAAGACAGTCTTCGTCTTGCGGTTCGAGTGGCTGACAAGGTGGCCGGTGAGGGTGGCTTTCCCGGTCAGTTCGCAACGGCGGGCCATGATATCGTTCCTTACGTTCCCGGGGGCGCTCAAACAAAAAAACCGACACGTGACGTGCCGGCGAGCACCGGAAGTCAATTTGAAGTCGGGGGTTCCATAGCCAAGGGCGCGGCCTGCGTCAAGGAAAACTCGGTTCGCCGTTCACATGGCCTTCAGCGTTAACGGGGTGTAAAGATCGCAGTCCGATGCTTCAACCGGCCGTCGCTTCGCCGCGCGGGGAAGACGGTCACGATTCGGGCCGATTCAGAGTGCATTCAGCGCAGGATCGCGCGTTCCGGAGACAATGGATGAAGCCCGCCGCCGCATCGTTCCTCGCAGGCTTCGCCCTTGCCGCCTGTCTGGGCACGGGAGCCGGCGCGGCCTCGCTCGACGCGCGCTATGACGTGTCTCTGCTGGGAATCACCCTGGGCACGGCGAGCCTCAGCGGCGGAATCGACAATTCCGGCTACAAGCTCGACATGTCTGCCAAGCTCACGGGAATCGCCGGTGGCGTCACCGGCGGGCGCGGCTCCGGCGTGGCCACGGGCACACTCGTCGGCGGCCGGCTCGCGCCGAAGACCTTCGCGGTGAGCTCCGCCAATTCCAGCGAGAGCCGGACGGTCAGGATGGCGCTGGCCGAAGGTGCCGTCGCCGGCATCGATATCGAGCCGCCGATCGACGAGAAGCCGGATCGCGTGCCGCTCAACGACAGCCACAAGCGCAATATCGTCGACCCGCTCAGCGCCTTCCTGATGCCGGTCAACGGCAAGGGCAAGGATGGCGCCTGCAACCGCACGCTGCCGATCTTCGACGGCGCGGCGCGCTACGACATCAAGCTGTCGAGCGCCGGCACGCGCAACGTCACGCTCGAAGGCTATAGCGGCCCGGTCTCGATCTGCCAGGCGCGCTTCGTGCCGATCGCCGGCCACAGGGCGCTCAGGCCCAGCACCAAGTTCATGGCGGAGAATCGCGACATCACGACCTGGCTCGCGCCGATCGCCGGCACCGACGTGATGGTGCCGGTGCGCATCTCCGTGAAGACGATGATCGGCACGGCCGTGATCGAGGCCTCGAGCTTCAAGGTCGATCCCGGCGTGACCGCCAGCGCGCGGAACTGACCGCGGCCGGCTGTCAGGGCGCGCGCTTGTAGCCCTGATCGTCCTGGAATACCGGCCGGAAGAACGAGCGCTCATAGCTGATGATGAAGCGTTCCTTCTCGTTCATCGCGAAGGCGGCCTGGCACTCGGGGTCGTCGAAGGATCGCTTGCGGTAATCCTCATAGTCCGCAAGCGAGGGAAAGCTGAACATCGCGAGCGCGACGTTCGACACGCCTTCCGACGGCATGAAATAGCCGTGGTGCTTGCCGCCGAGTTTCTCGACGAGCCGGATCCAGAGCTTGCCATAGGCCTCGAAGGCTTCGAGCTTATGGGGATCGATGATGTAGCGCAGGTAGCAGGTGACCATGGTCAGGCCGCCTTTGCGTTGCTGAGGAAGGTCTTCATCCGCTCCAGCGCCTTCTCGATATTCTCGAGGGAGTTGGCATAGGAGAGGCGGATATAGCCCTCGCCATGGACGCCGAAATCGGGGCCGCCGATGGTGGCGACGCCGGTCTCCTCCAGCAGCGCGGAAGCCAGCTTCTTCGCCTTCCAGCCGGTCTGCGAGACGTTCGGGAAAGCGTAGAACGCGCCCCTCGGCTCGATGCAGGAGACGCCGGGCAGGCCGTTCAGGCCCTTGACCACGGCTTTCCGGCGCCGGTCGAATTCAGCCAGCATCATATGCACCGCGTCCTGCGGGCCGGTGAGCGCCGCGAGCCCCGCCCATTGCGCGGGGGCGTTGACGCAGGAATGCGAGTTCACCGCGAGCTTGCGGGCATTGTCGAGCAGCGGCTTCGGCCAGACGGAGTAGCCGAGGCGCCAGCCGGTCATGGCATAGGTCTTGGACCAGCCATTGAGCAGGATCAGCCTGTCACGGATTTCCGGATAGCTGAGAAGGCAGACATGCTTCTCGCCGTCATAGACCATCTGGTCGTAGATCTCGTCCGACATCACCGCGACATCAGGGAAATGGCTAAGGCCGGCGACGAGCTTGTCGATCTCGGCCTTGGGCGTGACGCCGCCAGTCGGATTGGCCGGCGAGTTGATGATGAGGAGCCGCGTCTTCGGCGTGATCAGGGCCAGCGTTTCCTCGGCCGAGAAGGCGAAGCCGTTCTCCTCGCGGATCGGCACCGGGATCGGCGTCGCGCCGGTATATTCGATCATCGAGCGGTAGATCGGGAAGCCGGGGTCCGGATAGAGGATCTCGGCGCCGGGCTCGCCGAACATCAGGATCGCCATGAACATGGTGACCTTGCCGCCCGGCACGATCATCACGCTCTCGGGCGAGACCTCGACATCGAAGCGCTTGTGCAGGTCGGCGGCGACGGCCTCGCGCAGCGGCAGGATGCCGTTGGCGGGGGTGTAGCCGTGATGGCCGTCGCGCAGAGCCTTCACCGCGGCCTCGACGATATGGTCGGGCGTCGAAAAATCCGGCTGGCCGATGCCGAGATTGATGATGTCCTTGCCCTGGCGCTGCAATTCGGTGGCGCGGGCCAGCACGGCGAAGGCGTTCTCCTCGCCGATGCGGGAGAAGGAGGGGACGACGTGAAGGGTCATGGCGTGTTTCCTCGGGCTCTGGCGTGGCGGCCGGGTCGCCTTGTCTTGGCGCCAAACCGGCGCGGCTGGCAAGCGCGGGCGGTGCATCGCAGGATTGTTGCATGCTGCATACAGCATGACTAAATAGTATGACTATCAGCCAGATTGGGCCTTGCCGAGCCGCGGGCGATGGGCATGATGGCTAGTCTCAAATCGTTTGAATGTGAGATCGGCAAGCAGCCGCCAGCGCCGCGCCGAACGAGAGGAAACGAGGATGGCCAAGGCACCCGGCAAGAAGTCCGTTCGACGCATCAAGCCCGAGCAATTGCGCTCGAAGGCGTGGTTCGACAATCCCGATAATGCCGACATGACCGCGCTCTATATCGAGCGCACCATGAATTTCGGCCTGTCGCGGGAAGAGCTGCAGTCGGGCCGGCCGATCATCGGCATCGCCCAGACCGGCTCCGACATCGCGCCGTGCAACCGCCACCATATCGAACTCGCCTCGCGCGTCCGCGACGGCATCCGCGAGATGGGCGGCGTGCCCTTCGAGTTCCCGATCCATCCGATTCAGGAAACCTGCAAGCGGCCAACCGCGGCGCTCGACCGCAACCTGCAATATCTCTCGCTCGTCGAGATTCTCTATGGCTACCCGCTCGACGGCGTCGTGCTGACGACGGGCTGCGACAAGACCACGCCGGCCCAGATCATGGCGGCTGCGACGGTCGACATCCCCGCCATCGCGCTGCCGGGCGGGCCGATGCTGAACGGCTCCTTCCGCGGCGAGCGCACCGGCTCCGGCACGATCGTCTGGAAGGCGCGCCAGATGATGGCGGCCGGCGAGATCGACTATAAGGGCTTCGTCGATCTGGTCGCTTCGTCGGCGCCGTCGGCCGGCCACTGCAACACGATGGGCACGGCCTCGACGATGAACTCGCTGGCGGAAGCCATGGGCATGACGCTGCCCGGCGCCGCCGCGATCCCCGCGCCGTACCGCGATCGCTACGAGATGGCCTATCTCACCGGCAAGCGGATCGTCGAGATGGTCTGGGAGAACCTGATCCCCTCGAAGATCCTGACCCGTGAGGCGTTCGAGAACACCATCGTCATCAACTCGGCGATCGGCGGCTCGACCAATGCGCCTGTTCATGTCAACGCCATCGCCAAGCATATCGGCGTCAAGCTCGACAACGAGGACTGGACCAAGGTCGGCTACGACATCCCGCTGCTGGTGAACCTGCAGCCGGCCGGCGAATATCTCGGCGAGGACTATTACCGCGCCGGTGGCCTGCCCGCCGTGATCGCCGAGCTGATCGAGAAGGGCAAGCTCAAGCCTGCGATCACCGCCAACGGCAAGACGCTGGAAGAGAACTGCAAGGGCGCCTTCTCGATCGCCCGCGAGGTGATCAAGAGCTACGACCAGCCGATGAAGGCGCAGTCGGGCTTCCTCAACCTCTCCGGCAACCTGTTCGATTCCGCGATCATGAAAACCAGCGTGATCACGCCGGAATTCCGCAAGCGCTATCTGGAGAACCCGAAGGACCCGATGGCCTTCGAGGGCCGCGCCATCGTCTTCGACGGGCCGGAGGATTATCACCACCGCATCGACGATCCGGCGCTCGCCATCGACGAGCACTGCATCCTGTTCATCCGTGGCGTCGGGCCGATCGGGTATCCCGGTGCAGCCGAGGTCGTGAACATGCGGCCGCCGGATTACCTGATCAAGAAGGGCATCACGGCGCTCGCCTGCGTCGGTGACGGCCGTCAGTCCGGTACCTCGGGCTCGCCTTCGATCCTCAACGCCTCGCCGGAAGCGGCGACCGGCGGCGGGCTCGCCATGCTCAAGATGGGTGACAAGGTCCGCATCGACCTGAAGAAGCGCACCGCCAATATCCTGATCTCGGATGAGGAGCTGGCAGAGCGCAAGGCGGCGTTCAAGGCGGCTGGCGGCTACAAGTATCCGAAGAGCCAGACGCCCTGGCAGGAGATCCAGCGCAAGATCGTCGACGAGCTCTCCGAGGGCATGGTCCTCAAGCCGGCGGTCAAGTATCAGAAGATCCACAAGAAGTTCGGCATTCCGCGCGACAATCACTAAGCGGGTTGCCGCGTTTGAAGGGTGTTTGAGTGGGGTGTCTTCCCGTGCGCGCTGCGGCATGAAATGCCGCGGCGCAGACACGGGACCGTTCTCAGGAAAGGGCGCCTTCTCGTCATGCGGTCCCGTGTCTGCGCAGCAGCGTTTCACGCTGCGGCGCGCACGGGATGACACGCGGCACTGGCCCCCTTCCACTCCCGCCCACCGCCCACGCCATTCCGTCCGCGCATCGGCGTTCGCTGCGCGACGCGCGGCCTTCGGGGCTGACAAACGATACGACCCTCGACACTATGGCAGCTGTTCGTTCCGCTTCCATTTGAAACGATTTAAATCATGGCACAGAGCCCGCAGGTCGAAGCCTTCCGCAAGCTCCACGAGGCCGGCTGCTTCGTGATGCCCAATCCCTGGGATTTCGGTTCGGCCCGCTGGCTGCGCGGCCAGGGCTTCAAGGCGCTGGCGACGACGAGCGCGGGCTATGCCTTTACGCAGGGGCGCGCCGACCAGGACGTGCCGCGCGACATGATGCTTAGCCATCTCGCCGAGATCGTGAAGGCAGTGCCGGACCTGCCGGTCAATGCCGATTTCGAGAACGGCTATGCCGATACGCCTGACGGTGTCGCCGCCAACGTCAAGCTCTGCGTTGCGACCGGTGTCGCGGGCTTGTCGATCGAGGATGCGACCGGGCGCCAGGGCGAGCCGCTCTATCCGTTCGAGCTCGCGGTCGAGCGGATCAAGGCGGCGCGCAAGGCGATCGACGAGACTGGCTCGGGCGTCGTGCTGACGGCGCGGGCCGAGTGCTTCCTGGCCGGCCATCCCGAGCCGCTGAAGGAATCGGTCCGGCGGATCGAGGCCTATGCGGCGGCCGGTGCCGACGTGCTCTATGCCCCCGGCCCGAAGACCCCGGCCGATATCGCGGCCATCGTCAAAGCGGCCGGCGGCAAACCGGTCAACACGCTGATCTATGGTGATTTCGGCTTGTCGGTTGCGGACATCGCGGCGACCGGCACGCGGCGCATCTCGATCGGCGGGGCGCTGGCGCGGGCGGCCTGGGCCGCCTTCATCGAGGCCACACGCCTGATCGCGGAGGAGGGCAGCTTCAAGGGCTTTGCCGGGAACGGCGCGTCGGCGCCGCTGAACCCGTTCTTCACCGCGGACCTGAAGGCGCGCTCGTGAGCCAGACCCTGCTCATTGCTCCGGCCTGGCTCGGGCATAGTGGCTTGTGGACGATCGACGCAAAGGGTCGCCGCAAGGCCGTCGATGCCGAGGATGCGGGCTTGTCCGACGATCTCGCGGATCGCTTGGAAGCCTGGATGGACGCGTTCGACGCGATCTATGAAGAGGATGACGAGGCGCGCTCGAGCTTTCCCGATGCCGTCGAGCAACTGGCCTGGGAAGCGGAGGGGGCGGCCATCGTCGAGGCGATCCGCGACGAGTTGGGCACTAGCTGGACCGTGACCGCCGATCTCACCGGCTGGCAGGAGATGACGAAGCCATGATGCCGATGATCGCACCACCCGCTCAATCCACGCTTCCCGCGGACTGGAAGGCGCCACCGTTCCCGCCGGCCAGGGTTCTGGAAGGTCAGTACTGCCGGCTGGAGCCGCTCAATGTCGCCAAACATATCGACGACATCTGGGCCTGCGATGTCGCGCGCGACGATGTCTGGGCCTGGCTCCCGGCTGCGCCGCCGAAAAGCAAGGACGAATACCGCGCGCTGCTCGATTCGATGGTGGCGAAGGCCGGCATCGTGCCGCTCGCCGTGATCGACAAGGCCGACGGCAAGGCGAAGGGGCATCTCTGGATCATGGAGATCCGGCCCGAGCACGGCGTGTTCGAGGTCGGCTGGATCACCTATTCTCCGACGCTGCAGCGCACGCGCGCGGCGACCGAGGCGATCTATCTCGTCGGCGATTACGGCTTCTCGCTCGGCTATCGCCGCTATGAATGGAAATGCAACAACCGGAATGAGCCGTCCAAGCGCGCTGCCCTGCGCTTCGGTTTCCTGTACGAGGGCCTGTTCCGCCAGCACATGGTGGTGAAGGGCGCCAACCGCGACACCGCGTGGTTCTCGATCCTCGACGGCGAGTGGCCAGTACGGGGGCAGGCCTTCCGGCGCTGGCTGGCGCCGTCGAATTTCGACGCGCAGGGCCAGCAGAAGCTCTCGCTTGGCGCTTTCAACCAGACCGGCGGCCATGTCGACGCGGTCGCGCTGCGTCGAGCCGGACTGGCCGATATCCCGGCGATCCTCGCTCTGAAGAACGCCGCCTATACGCCGAACGAGAGCATCATCGGCGTGCCCTCGCTGCCGCGCATCGCCGATTACACGCAGGTCGTCGCCGAGCACGAGGTCTGGCTCGCGGAAGGCGAGGGCGGCGAGTTGGAGGCCGCGCTGGTGCTCGATATCGAGCCGGAAGACTTCACCGTCTGGAGCGTGGCCGTCGCGCCCGAAGCCGGCGGACGCAAGCTCGGAGCCGCGCTCATGGCCTTCGCCGACGAGCGGGCGCGGGCGCTCGGCTATGCTTCGGTCCATCTCTACACCCATGCCAAGCTGACCCAGCGCATCGGCTGGTACGAGCGGCTGGGCTTCGCCATCACGCATCATGAGGACATGGCCGACCGGCGGCTGACCCATATGCGCAAAACCCTAGTAAAAGCCGGGCAATAAAAGGAAACGAGCATGGCAGGACGTTTGAAGGGCAAGGTCGCGGTCGTCACCGCCGCGGGGCAGGGAATCGGCCGGGCCATCGCCGAGGCTTTCGTCGCGGAAGGCGCCACCGTCTGGGCGACCGACAAGGACGTTGCCCTGCTGGAGGGCATTCCGAAGGCGAAGAAGCGCAAGCTCGACGTGCTCTCGTCCAAGGCGGTCAATGCCTTCGCCGAGAAGGTCGGCCCCGTCGACATCCTCGTGAACGCCGCCGGCTTCGTCCATCATGGCACGGTGCTCGACACCGACGACAAGGCCTGGGACTTCTCCTTCGACCTCAACGTCAAGTCGATGCACCGCACGATCCAGGCCTTCCTGCCCGCCATGCTGGCCAAGGGCTCGGGCTCGATCGTCAATATCGCTTCGGGCGCCGGCTCGGTGCGCGGCATCCCGAACCGCTACGCCTATGGCGCGACGAAGGCGGCGGTGATCGGCCTGACCAAGGCGGTCGCGGCCGACTACATCAAGAAGGGCGTGCGCGCCAACGCGATCTGCCCCGGCACGATCCAGTCGCCCTCGCTCGATCAGCGCATCAAGGACCTCGCCCAGGCGACCAAGACGACCGAGGCCGCCGCAAGGCAGGCCTTCATCGATCGCCAGCCGATGGGCCGGCTCGGCACGGCCGAGGAGATCGCGGCGCTCGCGGTTTATCTCGCGGCGGATGAGTCGAGCTATACCACTGGCCAGATCCATCTGGCGGATGGCGGCTTCGCCCTCTGAAGCCCGACTTCGGGGTGGAGGGCATCCATCGCCCTCCATTCTCCTGACGCGGTTGCCATCAAGAGCGACCCGAGACGCGAACCGGACAGGGAGAGGTCATGCATGTCCTGATCACGGGGGCGGCCGGCATGGTCGGCCGCAGGCTGGCGGAGCGTCTGGCCCGCGAAGGCCAATGCGCCGGCCAGGCGATCGACAGGCTGACGCTGACCGATGTGGTGGCACCTTCGCTGCCGGTGGAGCTCGCGGGGCGGGCGACGATCCGCGTCGAGGATGCAGGCGATGCAGCTGTCGCGAGGCAGCTCGCCGCGCTGCGGCCGGACCTGATCTTCCATCTCGCGGCGATCATTTCCGGCGAGGCCGAGCGCGATTTCGACAAGGGCTACCGCGTCAATCTCGACGGCATGCTGAACCTGCTGGAAGCGATCCGGCAGGAGGGCGGCGCTACGTACGTTCCGAAGCTCGTCTTCACCAGCTCCAGCGGCATTTTCGGCGCGCCGTTCCCGGCGTCGATCTCCGACGAATTCCATGTCACGCCGCTGACGAGCTACGGCACGCAGAAGGCGATCGGCGAATTGCTGCTGGCCGACTATTCCCGGCGAGGCTTCGTCGAGGGCGTCGGCATCCGCTTTCCTTCGATCGTGGTCAGGCCGGGCAAGCCCAATGCTTCGGCTGGCGGCTTCTTCTCCGGCATCATTCGCGAGCCGCTGCAGGGCGTGGAAGCGCTCTTGCCGGTCAGCGACGAGGTGCTGTTCACCCATGCGAGCCCGCGCTCGGCCGTCGGCTTCCTCATCCATGCCGCTGGCCTCTCCCGCGAGCAGCTCGGCCCGCGTGTCAACCTGACCATGCCCGGCGTCTGCGTCACCGTCGGCGAGCAGATCGAGGCACTCCGGCGCATCGCCGGCGACAGCGCGGTGAGGCTGATCAAGCGCGCGCCCGATCCGGCTTCCGCGGCGATCGTCGCGGGCTGGCCGACGCGCTTCGACGCGAAGCGCGCGCTGGCTCTCGGCTTCACGGCCGAACGCGATTTCGACGAGATCATTCGCGTCCATATCGAAGACGATCTCGGCGGCCATCTTCCGAACTGACGAAACCTCAGAAGCAAACCTTTAGGACAGAACCGATGCATATTCTCGTTCTCGGCGGCGCCGGCATGGTCGGGCGCAAGTTCATCGAGCGGCTGGCGCGCGACGGCCATCTCGGCGGCAAGCCGGTGACGCGCGTGACGGCGCAGGATGTCGTGGTCGCTGCGCCGCCGCCGGCCGCGCCCTTCGATTTCGAGGCAGTGGTCTCCGATCTCTCGATCCATGGTGAATCCGAGAAGCTGATCGCAACGCGGCCGGAGGTGATCATCCATCTCGCCGCGGTGGTCTCGGGCGAGGCCGAGGCGGATTTCGACAAGGGCTACCGGATCAATCTCGATGGCACGCGCTATTTGTTCGAGGCGATCCGCCATGCCGAGGGCTACACGCCGCGCCTGGTCTTCACCTCTTCGGTCGCGGTGTTCGGCGCGCCCTTCCACGACAAGATCGAGGACGAGTTCTTCACGACGCCGCTGACCAGCTACGGCACGCAGAAGGCGATCGGCGAGCTCCTGCTCTGCGACTATTCACGGCGCGGCTTCTTCGATGGTGTCGGCATCCGTTTGCCGACGATCTGCGTGCGGCCGGGCAAGCCGAACAAGGCGGCCTCGGGCTTCTTCTCCAACATCATCCGCGAGCCGCTGAACGGCGAGGAAGCGGTGCTGCCGGTCTCCGATCAGGTCCGCCATTGGCACGCTTCGCCGCGCTCGGCGGTGGGCTTCCTCGTCCACGCCGCGACGATGGACACGGCCGCGATCGGCCCGCGCCGGGCACTGACCATGCCGGGCTATTCCTGCACCGTCGCCGAGCAGATCGAGACCTTGCGCAAAGTCGCGGGCGAGAACGTGGTGAAGCGCATCCGCCGCGAGACCGATCCCGTGATCGACGGGATCGTCGCCGGCTGGCCGCGCAACTTCGATCCGCAGCGGGCACTCGCGCTCGGCTTCAAGGCGGAGGCGAATTTCGAAGAGATCATCCGCGTACATATCGAGGACGAGTTGCACGGGACGTTCGTGAAGTAAGACGAAACTGCGGTTCCGTCATGGTCGGGCTTGTCCCGACCATCCACGCCTTCGTCGGTCATAGTCCGTGTTCAAGACGTGGATGCTCGCCACAAGGGCGAGCATGACGGCTGCAGGCTCTTACGCGGGGCAGGGCTCAGCCTGCTCCTGCTGGCGACGCGAGGGGATGCCAAGTGCCGGCTGGCCGCGCGCGGGCTCCTCGTCCGCCTCCAGTTCGGGCGCGTGGGCCCAGCCGCTGGCGCTCCAGCTCTTCAGCGCCGCCCAGGTCGAGCGGTCGAGCCGGAACTGCTCGCAGGGGAACAGTCCGCCGCGCGCCGGCAGCGACTTGAGGAAGGAGCCCTCGGCCCGGAAGCCGGACTTCTCCAGCACCCGCCTCGAAGCCGGGTTGATGACGCGGGTATCCGCCTCGATCGCGGGCAGGTCGATCAGCGAGAACAGGCTGTCGATCAGGCCCTGCACCGCCTCGGTCGCGTAGCCCTTGCCCCAGTGCGGAGTGCCGAGCCAGTAGCCGATGAAGGGCACGCCCGAGGCCTGCTTGTGCGCGCCGATCATGCCGATCAGCTCGTTCGGCTTCGAACGCGGCGTGATCGCTAGCATGAGGTGCTCACCCAGCGCATTGCCCTTGCGGGCCCCGAAGATGAAGGGCTCGACCGCCTGGGACGGGTAGGGATGGGGAATCGATGCCGTCATCTCCGCCACCGCCTTTTCGCCGGCAAGGCGCAGGATCGCATTGGCATCGGCCATGCGGGGCCAACGCAGCCAGAGACGGCGGGTCTCGAGCCGGAAGACATCGTCGCGGGTCAGTTCGGGGAACATGTCGTCTCTCCGTCGGCGCAAACGAAAAAAGGGAGCTGGGACTTTGGTCCCATCTCCCCTTCGCTGACCTTCGGGAGACCCTATTCGGGCCTTTTAACCCTTGATCCGTTCGGTTCGATGGAACCGGCGGATCGAGAGATTTCCCTATCCGCCTATTACTCTGCGGCCTCTTGGGCCGGGACTACGTTCACGAAAGCTCGGCCGAGTTTCGTCGTGAATCGGACGCGGCCATTCGCCGTCGCAAAGAGGGTATGGTCTTTGCCCATTCCGACATTGGCGCCGGCATGCCACTTGGTGCCGCGCTGACGGATAATGATGTTGCCGGGAATGACGGCCTGATCGCCGAACTTCTTGACGCCGAGGCGCCTGCCTTCGGAATCGCGACCGTTGCGGGATGAACCGCCTGCCTTTTTGTGAGCCATAACGCCCTACCTCAAAACTTGTCGTGTCTCTCTAACCCGAATCGGCGGCGAAAGCCATCCGCATCGGATACGAAATGCCGGAACACCATTCTGTCAGGAGCGACAGACCGGGACGTGAGCCTCGGCAATGGTGATCCGGCGCGGATTATCTGCGCCGGGAAACCCGGTTTCAGGCCTCGGACGCCTCGTCCTTGGCCTTCTTGGCAGGGGCCTTCTTGGCCGCAGCCTTCTTCGGTGCCTCAGCCTCGCCAGCCTCGGCCTTGGCGGCCTTCGGCGCAGCCTTCGCCTTGGCGGCGACCGGAGCAGCGGCGGCATCTGCCTTCTTCATCTCCGGCTTCTTGCCGCCGGTGAGGATGTCGGTGATGCGGATGACAGTCAGCTCGGCGCGGAAGCCGCGCTTGCGCTTGGAGTTCTGGCGGCGGCGCTTCTTGAAGGCGATGACCTTCTCGCCACGGGCCTGCTCGACGATCTCACCGACGACGGTGATCTCGGAAAGGGCCTTGGCATCGAGCGTGGTCTTCTCGCCTTCGGTGAGCATCAGCACCGAGTCGAAAGCGACGGTGTCGCCGGCGTTGCCCTCGATCTTGGCAGCGGTGATCTTGTCGTTGGCGGTGACGCGGAACTGCTTCCCGCCGGTCTTGATGACTGCGAACATTTTGTCCTCCATGTTCGGCCCCGTCCTGTCGCGGCTTCCGGATGGAGGCCCGTGGGACGGCTTTTTGGCAGTCGATTGCGTGGTCTGGCTTGCTCATCTGGCATGCGACGCAGCGCACATGCCAAAAGAGATCGGGCGCGGGTTTCCCCACGCCGGACGGTGCTCGATAGTCGCACGGCCGGATGAGGTCAAGCGAAAGCGGCTGTGAAGAGTGGATTTCTCATGCCGGAGAGGCTTGCCCCCCGGGCGCTGCTTGTGTAGTAACCGCCTCGCTTCGACCGAAGGCGACCGCGGACAGGTGGCAGAGTGGTTGAATGCACCGCACTCGAAATGCGGCATACCTGCAAGGGTATCGGGGGTTCAAATCCCTCCCTGTCCGCCACTCTCTATCGCCCTGCGATCATCGTACGATTCACAATCCGGCGCGAAGCCTCGGCCCTGCCGGTGACGTGCTGTCGCTTTCCGCGACGATTTTCTTCGCCAGTGATCGCAGCCGAGGCCGCCGGCCTCTGGTGGACGGGAGCGAACGAGGTTGAAGCGCAGGTGAGGTTAGGCCTTAATCGCCGCCTCCACAGCAAGGAGAAACCCAATGCGATTGGCGCTCGCCATCATCACCTTGGCTCTCACCGGCTGCAACGGCACGCCAGAGTCCAATCATCCCACCCGCGACTATACCGTCGGAACGGCGCAATGTTCGAAATTCGGCTGGGGCACGTCCCAGATGGCCGAATGCCTCGACCGCGCCGCTGAGCGGCAGTCGGCGACGGTTTCGCAGGACCGCAAAGGTGAGACCGGATAATTCCCGGCGGCAGGCGGCCAGAATCGCGCTGCAGCATGCTTATGCGACGGGGTTGCACCTTGCCGTCAGGCGCGGCAAAGATAAACGCATGATCAGGACATTGATTGCCGCCAGCCTGGTTGCCGTTCTGGCCGCCGGCTGTGTCTCACCCCGGCCTCAGCCTGTGCAGCAGACTGCGGCTCCTTCTGCCAAGCGTATCGTCCGCGACGGCGCACAACTCGCGTTGCCGGACGGAACACGTGTCACGCCGGATTATACCGGCGGCTTCACGTTGCCGAACGGCGACTATGTGAAGCGCGAACGCGGGGCGTTGGTGTTGCCTACGGGCGCGCGCTGCCAGCCCGACGCGATGGGGTATGTCTGCCCCTGAGGCTGAGGCGCCGCATGGCGGCGCTTGCCTGACGAGCTATTTTGCTTGTCGTCGGCCCATGGCGGCCGGCTTGGCGATCAGGCCGCGTCGGAGGCCTGCTGACGCTTCTTTGCCGAACCCGTTCCGGAATCGCTGGCTTCGTCGAGGACGTGGTTGTGGCTGCGGAAGGCCCAGATTTCCTTGGCGGCTTCCCAGTGCTCGCGGTCGCGGCCTTCGGGCTGCCCGTCCTTGATCCAGAGATCGTAGGCGATCTTCCGGATCTCGTGCTGGGTTTTTTTGTCTTGCATGCCTCGCCTCCATGATCGCTCCCCGATGAGCATCGGGGAATCCTGGTTTGAGAAGGTGCCGGCGTCGCCGTGCAGGGAAACAACCTGCGAACCGGCTGGGTTGTTCCTGCGCGCGATGAATGATGCTGCCTGTAGCGGGTGGCAGGCTCACGCCTTTGCGGTGACCAACGCCGCGTCGTCGGACGTTTCCGGCTGCGGATGGACCGGGCGGCGCGCATAGCGCTGGGCGAGGACCGCGCAGGCGAAGAGCTGCGCCTGATGAAACAGCATCAACGGCAGCACGATCAGGCCGAGCGCCTGGCCGGGGAAGAGGATGTTCGCCATCGGAATGCCGCTCGCCATGCTCTTCTTCGAGCCGCAGAAGACGATCGCGATCTCGTCTTCCTTCGAGAAGCCGAGGCGGCGGCTGAGGACGGTCGTGATCGCCAGCACGGCGGCGAGCAGGACGACATCGAGAGCCATGATCAGGCCGAGATCGGCGAGCGTCACCTGCGACCAGATGCCGGCGACCATGCCTTCGCTGAAGGCGGCGTAGACGACGAGCAGGATCGAGCCGCGGTCGACCAACGAGATCGGCGCCTTGTGGCGTTGCAGGAAGGGCCCGATCCAGCGGCGCAACAACTGCCCGGCCAAGAAGGGCAGCAGGAGCTGAACGGCGATGCTTTCGACGGCGCGCGTGCTGAAGCCGCCGCCCTTCGAATCGAGCAGCAGCACGACCAGCAGCGGCGTCAGAACCATGCCGAAGAGATTCGACACCGAGGCGCTGCACAGGGCGGCCGCGACATTGCCGCGTGCGATCGAGGTGAAGGCGATCGAGGATTGCACTGTCGAGGGCAGGATGCAGACGAAGATCAGCCCGGCGATCAGTTCGGACGGCAGGACGCCGGCGAAGACGCGAGTGAGCACGAGACCGAGCAGGGGGAACAGGACATAGGTGCTGGCGAAGACCAGCGATTGCAGGCGCCAGTGCAACAGGCCTTCCCATACGGCGGTTGGCGACAGCCTTGCCCCGTAGAGGAAGAACAGCAGCGCGACCGCGACCGAGACGGCGTCATTGGCGACCACCGCGCCTTCGCCATGGGCCGGGAACACGGCCGCGATCGCGACCGTCGCCATCAGGGCGATCAGGTAGGGATCGATGCCGAAGCGGGCGAGGGTGCGGCGAAGCATCTGCGGTCCTTCCGATGGGATGCCGCGTTGTAATCTTCCTCCGGCTCATTTTGATCCATGTTGTCGATGATATCGGTTATTATGGATCATGATGATGTCTGATTCCGATCCGAAGCCGCTCGATCCCGTCCTGCTGCTGAGCTTCCTCAAGGTCTGCGAGACGCTGAGCTTCACGGAAGCGGCGCGGCAGCTCGGCCTGCGCCAGTCCTCGGTCAGCCAGCATGTCGCGCGGCTGGAGAAGCGGCTGGGCCGGCGCCTGCTGGAGCGCGACACCCATGACGTGCGCCCGACGCCGGATGCTGACGCGATCCTGCCCTTTGCGCGCCAGGCGCTGGAGGCGGGGCAGTGGATCGAGCGCTATCTCGCCGGTTCGACCCTGCGCGGGCGGCTCCGGCTCGGGGTCTCCGAGGATTTCGCCTATACGGCGCTGCCGGAGATTCTGGCGGCCTTCGCCATGCAGCATCACGCAGTCGATCTGGAGCTGACTGTGGGGCTTAGCGGCCTGCTCTACGAGCAGTACGATGCGGGCGAACTCGACCTGATCTTCGCGAAGCGGCGCAAGGGCGACGCGCGCGGTGAGGTTGCGTGGCAGGAGCGGCTGGTTTGGGCGGGCCGGCCCGGCGCAAGGCTGGCGGAGCAACCAGTGGTGCCGCTCGTGCTCTATCCGCCGCCGAGCATCACGCGGGTCCATGCGATCGAGACGCTGGAGCGGGCCGGCCGCGCTTGGCGCGTCGCCTGCACCAGCGGCAGCCTCGCGGGCCTGCGCGCGGCGACGGTGGCGGGGCTCGGCCTCACCGCGCATTCAGCCCGCCTGATCCCACAGGGGCTCGCCGAGGTCGAGCCGCGTGAGGCGCTGCCGCCGCTTGGTACGATCGAGTTCGTCGCCATCGGCGGCCAGTCGCATCAGGCGGCGGCGCGGGCGCTCGCCGACGCTATCCTGGCGAGCGCCGGGCGACTCATGCCGGAGGCGCCGCGGCGCGGACGGAAAGGCTAATCCCGCGCCAGGGCTGCGACCGGATCGAGCTTCGCGGCGTTGCGCGCCGGCAGGAAGCCGAAGGTCAGGCCGATCAGGGTGGAACAGGCGATCGCGACGGCGAAGGCCTCGCCCGAATAGATGAACCTCATCTGCGAGCCTGATGCCTCGAAGCCATAGCCGACGGCGAGTGCCAGCCCGATGCCGAGCGCGCCGCCGACGAAGCAGACCAGCGAGGCCTCGATCAGGAATTGCTGCATGATGTCGCTGCGGCGCGCGCCCACCGCCATGCGCAGGCCGATCTCGCTGGTGCGCTCGATTACCGAGACCAGCATGATGTTCATCACGCCGATGCCGCCGACGAGGAGCGAGATGACGGCGATCGAGGAGATCATCAGCGTCAGCGTCTGCGTGGTCGCGGTAATGGTGTTGCGGATCTCGTCCTGGTTGAAGATGAAGAAATCCTTGGCGCGGTGGCGATGGGTCAGGAGCTCTGTCACCGCCTCCTGAGCCGCCGCCATCGGCGTGTCGTCGTCGACGCGCAGCGTGATCGAGCGCAGCGAGAGGTCACCGAGGAACCGGCCCTGCACCGAGCTATAGGGCATGAAGACCTGCGGGTTCTGGCTGCCGCCGAAGCCGCCCTGCTGCTGGCGCATCACGCCGACGATGCGGCTGGGCACGGTGCCGATCAGGAAGACTGTGCCGATCGGGTTGGCCGTGCCGTTCGGGAAGAGCACGCCGAGCGTGTTCTCGTCGATGACGACGTCCTGCGCCAGCGTGCGGACATCCTCGGCGGTGAAGAAGGAGCCGCGCGTCAGCACGCTGCCGCGCACGTCGAAATAGCGCTCGCTGACGCCGTTGACGAGCGCCGTCGCCTCGACATTGCCGAGCCGGATCGTTGCAGTGGTCGAGACCGTCGGCGTCACGCTCGCGGCATAGGGCTGGGCGGCGAGGACCTGCGCATCGAGCACGGTCAGCGTCCTGACCCGGCCGGAGCGCGTGTCGCCGAAGCCGGCGCCGGGGAAAATCTCCAGCGTGTTGGTGCCGAGACCGGAGATGTTCTGGAGCACGTTCTGCTTGGCGCCTTCGCCGAGCGCGACGACGCTGACCACGGCGGCGATGCCGATGACGATGCCGAGCATGGTCAGCGTCGTACGCAGCTTGTGGGCGGTCATGGCCCGCACCGCCATGCCGAAGGCTTCCTTGAGGCGGCCGAAGGCGGCGCGCATTCGCCCGGCCGGCGCGGGGACGGGGGAGGGCGGCGGCACCGCTTCCGCGCGCGGCGCGATGCGCCGGTCGTCGATGATCCGGCCGTCGCTGAGTTCGATGATGCGATGCGCACGCGCCGCGACATTCATGTCGTGGGTGACGAGGATGACCGTGTGGCCCTCGCGGTTCAGCTCATCGATCAGCGCCAGCATCTCCTCGCCGCTCTTGCGGTCGAGCGCACCGGTCGGCTCGTCGGCGAGGAGGACGCGGGCGCCGTTCATCAGGGCGCGCGCCACCGAGACGCGCTGCTGCTGGCCGCCTGACAGTTCCGAGGGGCGATGCGTCGCGCGGGAGGCTAAGCCCAGCCGTTCCAGCAGCATTGCGGCGCGGCTCTGGCGCGGGCCGGGCGGCACGCCGGCATAGATCGCGGGCACCTCGACATTGGCGAGCGCGGTCAACTCGGAGAGCAGGTGATAGCGCTGGAAGACGAAGCCGAAATATTCGCGCCGGAGCCGCGCCAGCTCGTCCGGGTCGAGGTCGCGGGTGGGGCGGCCGTCGATCTCGTAGCTGCCGCCGGTCGGCCGGTCGAGGCAGCCGATGATGTTCATCAGCGTCGATTTTCCCGAGCCCGACTGGCCGACGATCGCGACCATCTCGCCGGCCTCGATCACGAGATCGGCGCCGTCGAGCGCCGCGACCGCGGCTTCGCCCTCGCCGAAATCGCGCCGGACGCCGGCGAGGCGGATGAGCGGCTTGCCCATCGCGGGCGCCTCAGAAGCCAAAGGGCGAGCGCCGTGCACGCGTCGGGCGCGTTGCATCCGGGCCGCCGCTGCTGCGCGTGGTGACGACGCGTTCGCCCGCCTTCAGGCCGGAGGTGATCTCGACCACGATCTTGTTGTCCAACCCGGTCGTGACCTTGCGCTGCTCCGGCTTGCCATCCGTGCCGAGCACATCGAGGAAGCTGTTCGGGCCACGGCGCCGGACGGCGGTCGAGGGCACGGTGAGGACGTTCTCGGCCCGGCCGACGATGACGGTGACCTGCGCCGTCATCGAGGTCAAAAGCCGCCCTTCCGGGTTCGGCACCTCGAACAGGGCGTTGTAGTAGACTGCGCTGGTGCTGGCCGCCGAGGACGAGCTGCTCGCGCTGGAGGAGGAGGTCGTGTTCTGCGTCTTCAGGGTGTCGGGCGCCGGCTCGACATAGGAGATCTTGCCGGGGAAGCGCCGTTCGGGTGCACCGAGCACGCTGAAATAGACCTCCTGCCCGGCCTTGACCCTGAGCACGTCGGCTTCCGATATCCTGGCTTTCACCGTCATCGTCGAGACGTCGCCGAGCACGACCACGGTCGGCGCCGACTGGACGGCGTTCACCGTCTGGCCCTGCTGCGCGACGATGGCGAGCACGGTGCCGGGGCTCGGCGCGGTGATGCGGGTATAGCCGAGCTTGGCGCGGGCATCCTCGACCTTGACCTGGCTCGACTGAATCTGCGCGTCGAGTGACTCGATCTGGGCGCGGGTCACGCTCACCGTCATCTCGGCATTCTCGAACGCGTCGCGCGAGACGGCGTTCTGGCCGACCATCTGCTTCTGGCGGGCGAGCACAGCCTGGGCATAGGCGAGGCTGGCGCCGCGCTCGGCGCGTTGGGCCTTCAGCGCCGCGAGATCGGCCTCGGCCGAGCGCAGCGCGTTTTGCTGGGTGATGCCGTCGATCTCGGCAATCAGGTCGCCCGTCGCGACATTGTCGCCGAGCTTGACCTTGAGCGAGACGATCCGGCCGGTCGCCTGTGCGCCGACGCTGACCTGCCGGACGGGCTCGAGCGCGCCGGAAGCGAGAACGGCTTCCTCGACATTGCCCATCACCGCCTCGGCGCTGGGCAGGCTGACGGTCTCGGCCGGTGAAGGCTGGCGGGCCTGCCAGACATAGTAGCCGCCGGCGGCGGCAAGAATCAGAGCGGGGAAAAGAAGGCGGCGCAGCCTCATGGTTGCGACTCCTCGACGGGAATAATGCGCAGGCGTGGGCCGGTCTCGGCGTCGACGACGGCCGGGGCCGAGACATTGACGGGCTTGAGCCAGCCGCCGCCCAGCGCCTTGTTGAGCGCGATGAAGCTCGTTGCGAGCGCAACCCGGCTCTGGATCAGCGATTCCTCCGATGCGTAGAGCGTGCGCTGGGCTTCGAGCACGTCGAGGAAGCTCGCCGTGCCCGCTGTGTAAAGGGCGCGGGAGAGACGCGCGGCTTCGCCGGACGCGCGAGCTGCCTCGGTCAGGCTGCCGAGCCTGCGCCGCTGCTGCCGCAGGCCGACGAGATTGTCCTCGACATCCTGCAGCGCCGTCAGCACCGCAAGCCGAAGTGCGGCGTCCTGCTGGTCGCGCCGGGCGCGGGCGGCGTCGACGGCCGCCGCCAGTTCGCCGCCGTTGAAGATGGGCACGCTGAGGCTCGGGCCGATCGACCAGCCGATGGCGCTGTTCTTGGCGAGATCGCCGAGCTTGAGGGCCGAGGTCGAGATGTTGCCGGTCAGCGAGACCGAGGGATAGCGATTGGCCTCGGCCTGGCCGATCCGGGCGGTCGCCTGCGCGAGCTGGCGCTCGGCCGAGCGGACATCGGGGCGGCGGCGCAGCACATCAGCCGGGATGCCGGCGCGTGGCGGAGCGGGCGTGCCGGGCACCGCCACCGTGCGATTGAAATAGCCGGCCATCGCGGCCGGCGGTCGGCCGGTCAGCACGGCGAGCCGGTGCTGGCTCTGGGCGAGCGAGGTTTCAAGCGAGGGGATCTGGGCTTCCGTGCTGGCGGCCTGGGCGGTGGCGCGGGCGATGTCGATCGCGGAGATGTCGCCGGCCTGGAAGCGGGTGCGGGTCAGCGCCTCGGTCTCGCGCTGGGTCTTCGCCGTGCTGCGGGCGAGGACAATCCGTGCCTGCAGGCCGCGCGCCTCGACATAGGTCGAGGCGACATCGCCGATCAGCGTCAGCATGACCGTGTCGAGATCGTCGAAGGCGGCATCGGTGCCATAGGTCGCGGCCTCGACGGCGCGGTCACGCGCGCCGAACAGGTCGAGTTCCCAGGAGGCGTCGAAACCGGCGCGGAAGCTGTTGCGGGTGACCGTCGACGAGCGCGAGCGCGTGGCGGAGGCGCTGCCATCGACCTGCGGGAAGAGCGCCCCAACCGCCTGCTCGCGGGCGGCACGCGCCTCGCGAATGCGGGCCTTGGCCTGCGCTACGTCGAGATTGCCGGCGATGGCCTGATCGATCAGCCCGTTCAACGTTGGGTCGCGGAAGCCGCGCCACCATTCGCTCGGCCTGGGCGATGCCTTGCTGCTTGCCGCCGCACTCCAGCGCTGCGGCAGGTCGAGCGCGGGCGGCGCATAGTCCGGCCCGACGGCACAGGCGCCGAGGCTCAATGCCAGCAGAGACAGGAGGGGGATGCGAATCATCGCGGCCAGAATGCCGGGAAAACCCGGAGCCGCCAGCTTTCCACCCCGTCCATGCGCAATATTTCGTCCCTATGGCATTCCTGCCAGCAGGATAACCGGTCAGCCTGTCCGGCGCATTGTGGCTAGATCAACATCCTGTGAGATAGGGTTTTCACGGACATGTAATGCGCCAATCCCTCGGCGCCACCCTCGCGGCCATAGCCGCTGTCCTTGACGCCGCCGAAGGGCACCTCGGCGACGGAGGCCTCCAGCGTGTTGATCGAGACATTGCCGGCCTCGATGCCTTCGGCGAGTTGGTCGGCCCGTGCCGCAGAGTGGGTGAAGCCATAGGCCGCGAGGCCAAAGGGCAGGGAATTGGCCTTCTCGATCGCTTCCTCCACGGTGCGAACCGGGTTGATGATCGCCATCGGGCCGAAGGGCTCCTCGCGCAGCGCGCGGGCATCGTCCGGCAGGTCGGTGAGGACGGTCGGCGGGAAGAAATAGCCGCGATTGCCCAAACGCTCGCCGCCGGTCAGCACGCGCCCGCCACGGGCTCGCGCATCGGCGGTCAGCGCTTCCAGCGCCTCGATCCGGCGATGGTTGGCGACGGGCCCCATCTGCGTCGCGACGTCGAGACCGTTGCCGACAGTCACGGCTTTGGCCTTTTCGACGAAGGCCTGGGTGAAGCGCTCGTAGATGTCCTCCTGCACGAAGAAGCGCGTCGGCGAGGTGCAGACCTGGCCGGCATTGCGGACCTTGCGGGTGGCGGAGAGATGCGCGGCGGCGATGGGGTCGACATCGTCGCAGACGATGACCGGGGCATGGCCGCCGAGCTCCATCAGCACCGGCGTCATATGGCGCGCGGCGAGTTCCGAGAGATGCTTGCCGACCGCGGTCGAGCCGGTGAAGGCGACGAGGCGGGTCTGCGCCTGCGGGATCAGATAGCCCGAGATTTTCGCGGGCACGCCGAAGACGAGATTGAAGACGCCCGGCGGCACGCCGGCATCGTGCAGGGCACGCGCGATATGGAGCGCGCCGGCCGGGGTCTCCTCGGCCGCCTTGATGATGATCGAGCAGCCGGCGGCGAGCGCGCCCGCGATCTTCCGGCAGGGCTGGCTCATCGGGAAATTCCAGGGCGAGAAGGCCGCGACCGTGCCGACCGGCTGATGGATCACGACATAGCGGATGCCGGGCTCGCTCGGGATGACGCGGCCATAGGCGCGCTGGCCCTCGGCCGCATCCCATTCGAAGAACTCGCAGCCCCTGACCACTTCGAGCCGGGCCTGCGCCAGCGGCTTGCCGTGCTCCAGCGTGATCGAATGGGCGATCTCCTCGACGCGCTCGCGCATCAGCGCGGCGGCCTTCAGCATGATCTCGGCGCGGATGCGCGGCGCCGTGCGGCTCCAGACCCTGAAGCCCTCGGATGCGGCGGAAAGGGCATCGTCGAGATCGGTGTGGGAGGCGAGGGGTACGGCACCGATGATGCTCTCATCGGCCGGATTGATCACCGGCTGCTCCTCCGCCGTCTTCCGCCAGGCGCCGCCGATATAGAGCTTGAGATCGGGATAGGTCGTCATGGAAGCCTCGGCTGGCGATGCGTTCAGCGGTCTCTGTGCGGCGTGTTCGCCGGTCTTGAGGCGGACCATAGGTGGCCGGCCATTCTGCGATCCAGTCGGCTAAATCAGATAAATTCAGATTGATCTTGTTATGAATGGTGCGGGCTGGCTTCTTGTCATTCCGGACAAGCCGCAAAGCGGCGCCGATCCGGAATCCACCCAAGAGCGCGGCGCTCAGTCGTGGATTCCGGGTCCCCGCTTCGCTGCGCCCGGCATGACGGGAAAAGGTCAACGCACCAGCGTGCGCACGCGGTTCTCGATCAGCCGGACCAGCCCCAGCGCCGTCATCTCCGAGGATTTCGGGTTAGTAGTGAGTGGGCGGTTCTCGATGGCGATGTCGAGCTTGCCGAAGGCGCCGCGCGCACTGAGCTGGTGGCCGTTGCCGCCGGCAGCAGGGTCGGCGACGAGCTCGACGCGGGTGCGGTCGAGACCGACGCCGGCGAGCGCCGAGATCACCGCGACATTGGCGTTCTGCGGGAAGCGTGACGCGGCCTCGCGGGCAGTGCCGGAGAAGAAGGCTGTCGCTTCGGTGATTTCATCAAGCGCGATCAGACTCTCGGCCGAAGTTCCCTTCCAGGCGGCCGGTGGCTTGACGACGCGGTGGGTGACCTCGTCGAGCGGCAGCAAGGAGGCAGCCGCGATGCCGTCTATGCCGGCGAGCGCGCCGGGCGGAATCAGGAGCTGGCTGTCGCTGTTTTCGGCGGCAGCGATCAAGCGAGCGAGCAGGGCGTCGTCGCAGAAGGCGCTGGTCGAGGCGACGGCGAAGGCTGGGGCATGATTGAGCGCGGCTTCGCCCCAGATGCCGACGGCCTCGCGTCCGGCCGCCTCGACGATAAGATCGAGGTTCAGGCGGGCCAGCTCATCGGATGTCGTGATCAGGTTCGCGCTGGCCGGGAGGTCGGTGGCTGCGGCAGCGTTGCGGACGGCGACAGCGGCGATGTCGATATCGCCCTTGCTTCGCTCCGCCAGCAGCTCCGCGACGCGGCGGTTGATGGCGCCCCAGCCGATCAGGGCGAGGCGCAGCGGCTTGCGTGATGGCTTCGTCATGGCCTTTCCGCCGTTCGCAAGGCGAGGTCGAGCAGGGTGCCGCCGTTCAGGCCTTCCAGCATGCTGAAATGATGGCCGGAGCAGATCAGCGGCGCTGGCACCTGCCATGTCGCGGCCAGCGCGGCCGATTGCGCCTTGAAGGCGTCGCTCTCGCCCTCGCCGACCGCGAAGGCGATCCGCGTGGATTGCGGGCGTGGCTGGGCGATGGGGCTGAGCCTTGTGGCGCGGGTGGCATCGTCGAGCCCGAGCAAGCGGCCGAGCGGGAGATGGCCGAGGGGGTCGAGGTCATAGAGGCCGGAGAGGAGCAGGGCCGAGGCGATCGGCGGCGCATCCGGTGCGCAGAGCGCCATGGCGGCTAGGTGCCCTCCGGCAGAATGGCCGGAGACATGCAGGCTGTTGGCATCGAGCCCGAGCGCATCGGCTTCACGGACGAGGAAATTCAGGGCCGCGATACTCTGGGCGAGGCTGGTTTCCAGCGGCGTATCCGGCGCCAGACCGTAATTCGGCATGGCGACGGCATAGCCGGCATCGAGCAGGCCCTGCGAAAACTGGGCATGCTGGACCTTGTCCGAGGCCTGCCAGTAGCCGCCATGGATGAAGACGAAAATCGGCGCGCGCGTCGCGCCAGCCGGGCGGTAGAGGTCGAGCCTCTCGAAGCGCTCCGGACCATAGGCGAGGTCGGCGGCGCCGTGGCGGGCGCGGAAGGCCTCGCCGTCGCGGCTCCATTGCCGGAACAACGCCTTCATGTCGGCTTGCAGGCGCGGGCTGTATTGCCGGCCGAGTTCGCGCAAGCTGTAGCCATCGACGAGTGTCTCGGGCAGCGGCTGCGCGGCGACGTGCCTGGCGCGGATGGTCAGGCCGGCTTCGCGCCTCGGCGCGAGACGGATCGGCGGGCGGAAGCCGGCGAAGGTCTCGCGATAGGCCAGTTCCACCGTATGGCGGGAGAGATGGAAGGCTCCGGGCCGGTCCGTCTCCCAGACCATCTCGCGCAAATGGTGCGGGCCGCAGCCGGCGGCGACGAGCCCGGTGAGGATGTCGCCCAGCGCATCGCGCAAGGCCTCGACCGGGTCGGCCTCGGCACTGTGCGCGACGATCTCGTGAAGGTCCGTTTCAGACGCCGACATAGCGATGCACCAGTTCCGCATTGTTCGCGAGGTCGGCGCTGGAGCCCGACCAGACCGTGCGGCCCTTCTCGATGATGTAGTGCCGGTCGGCGATGCGCTTGAGCACGTTGATGTTCTTGTCGATCAGCAGGATCGACTGTCCCTGCGCCTTCAACGCCTCGATGCAGCCCCAGATCTCGGCCCGGATCACCGGTGCGAGGCCTTCGGTCGCTTCGTCGAGGATCAAGAGCTTGGGATTGGTCATCAGGGCGCGGCCGACAGCGAGCATCTGCTGCTCGCCGCCGGAGAGGGTGCGGGCTGACTGGCCGGCGCGCTCCTGCAGGCGCGGGAACAGGGCGTAGACCCGTTCCAGCGTCCAGGGCGAGGAGCGCTTCAATCGATTCGACGCGGTGGCGACGAGGTTTTCGCGGACACTCAGCGTCGGGAAGACCTGCCGGCTCTCCGGCACGAGGCCGATGCCGCAGCGGGCGATCTTCTCGGGCGCGATGCCGCGGACATCCTGGTGCTCGAAGCGGATATCGCCGCCTTTTGGCGCGAGCAGGCCCATGATCGAGCGCACGGTCGTGGTCTTGCCCATGCCGTTGCGGCCGAGCAGGGTCACGACCTCGCCCTCGGCGATGTCGAGCGCCACATCGAACAGCACCTGGCTTCGGCCATAGGCGGATTGCAGGTTGCGCACGCTCAGCATCAGGCGTCTCCCTCGCCGAGATAGGCGGTGCGGACCTCCGGGTTGTCGCGGATCTCCTCGGCCGTGCCGGTCGCGATGACGCGGCCATAGACCAGCACGGAGATGCGGTCGGCCAAGGCGAAGACGGCCTCCATGTCGTGCTCGACCAGCAGCATGGTGACGCGGCCCTTCAGCGCCGAGAGCATCGTGACCATCTGCTCGCTCTCGGCATGGCCGAGCCCCGCCATCGGTTCGTCGAGCAGGAGCAGGCGTGGTTCGCAGGCGAGCGCGATCGCGAATTCGAGCTGCTTCTGCTCGCCATGGGAGAGGTCGGCGACCTTGACCTCGGCGCGGTGGCTGAGGCCCGCCGTTGCGAGATGTTGGCGGGCGCGGCCGCGCAAGGCCTCGTCGCGACGCGCGTTGCGGAAGAAGCGGAAGCTGTGGCCGTCATGGGCCTGCACGGCGAGCGCGACATTGTCGAGCATCGTGAAATCCGGCAGGAGCTGGGTGATCTGGAAGGTGCGGGCGAGGCCGCGCCGGACACGCTGGGCGGTCGGCAGGGTGCCGATATCCTCGCCGGACAGGCTGATCGCGCCTTCGTCATGCGAGAGTTCGCCGAAGAGCTGGGTCAGCAGCGTGGTCTTGCCGGCGCCGTTGGGGCCGATCAGCGCGTGGATTTCGCCGTCGCGGACATCGAGGTCGACGCCGTCGGTGGCGACGAGCCCGCCGAAGCGCTTGCGCAGGCCGCGCACGGAGAGGAGCGTCGCGGTCATGGCGCGCCCCTGCCGAGGCCGAGGCGAGCGAGCAGGCCGTTGAGCCCGCCTTGTGTGAAGAGCACGACGAGCAGCAGGATCGGCCCGAGCACGAGCTGCCAATGCTCGGTCCAGCTCGTCAGTACGGTCTCGAGGATGACGAGGGCGGCGGCTCCCAGCAGGGGCCCGAGCAAGGTGCCGACGCCGCCGAGGATGACCATGATCATCAGCTCGCCGGACTTGGTCCAGTGCAGCATGTCCGGGCTGACGAAGCGCAGGTAATTCGCCATCAGCGCGCCGGCGAGCCCGGCGCCTATGCCGGAGATGACGAAGGCGGCGAGCTTGTAGCGATAGGGCGCGATGCCGATCGCGGCCATGCGCCGCTCGTTCTGGCGGATGCCGGCGAGTACCAGGCCGAAGCGCGAGCCGATGATGCGCCAGAGCGCCAGGAAGACCAGCGCCGCGATGGCGAGGCAGATGAAATAGAAGGTCACGTCGTCGCGGGTGTTGAGGTCGAACAGCGCATTGCGGCGGCGGATCGTCATGCCGTCATCGCCGCCATAGGCCTTGAGCGAGACGAAGAGGAAGAACAGCATCTGCGCGAAGGCGAGCGTGATCATGATGAACTGCACGCCGCTGGTACGTAAGCTGAGCGCGCCGATGATGCAGGCGAAGAGGCCGGCGATGAGGATCGCGGCGGGCAGCGAGATCAGCAACTGGTCCGTGCCCGGGATGAAGCCGAGGAAGAGCGCATCGTCGGCGAAGGTTCGGTAGAGGATGCCGACGGCATAGCCGCCGATGCCAAAAAAGGCAGCGTGGCCGAACGAGACCATCCCGCCGAAGCCGAGCGCCAGGTTCAGACTGGCCGCGGCGATGGCGTAGATCAGGACGCGCGTCGCCAAGGGCACCAGCGCCGGCTGGCCGATCGCCTTGACGATGAAGGGCAGGGCGATCAGCGCGACGGCCAGAGCCAGCAGCGCGACGATGCGGCCCGGTGCGGGCGCAGCCGAGTCCGTGTTGGTGATGGCGTTCTCAGACATGGGCGGGGAACAGTCCCTTGGGCCGCACGAGCAGCACGATCGCCATCAGCAGGTAGATGCCCATCGAGGCGAGGCCGGCGCCGAGCGCATCGGCCTCGGACCCCGTCATGATATGGCGCAGCAGGCCGGGCGCGAAGGCGCGCAGCGAGGTATCGACGAGGCCGACGAGCAACGCGCCGAAGAAGGCGCCGCGAATCGAGCCGACGCCGCCGATCACCACGACGACAAAGGTCATGATCAGGATCTGCTCGCCCATGCCGACCTGCACGGCAAGGATCGGCCCGGCCATCAGCCCGGCGAGGCCGGCTAGCAGGGCGCCGAGCGCGAAGACGGCGGTGTAGAGCAGGCGGATATCGACGCCGAGCGCGCGCACCATCTCGCGATGGGTGGCGCCGGCACGGACCAGCATGCCGACGCGGGTGCGGTTGATCAGCAGGTAGAGCCCGAGCGCGACGAGCAGGCCAACCGCGATGATCGCGAGGCGATAGACCGGATAGGTCAGGCCGGGCAGGAGCTGCACCGAGCCGTTCAGTGCCGGGGGCACCGAGACGAAGAGCGGCTGGCGGCCGAAGAGCAGGGTCACGCTCTGGTTGAAGATCAGGATCAGCGCGAAGGTCGCCAGCACCTGGTCGAGATGGTCGCGCGCATAGAGCCTTCGCAGCACGACGAGCTCCATCACCATGCCGACGAAGGCCGCGGCGGCGAGACCGGCGAGCACGGCGATCAGGAAGGAGCCGGTCTGTGCCGCGGCGAAGGCGGCGGCATAGGCGCCGACCATGTAGAGCGAGCCATGGGCGAGGTTGATCACGCCCATGATGCCGAAGATCAGCGTCAGCCCGGCCGCGAGCAGGAACAGCATCACGCCGAACTGCAGGCCGTTGAGCAATTGTTCGAGAACGAGCGTCATTGGTGAGGAAGCCGGACAACCCCGACAAAGGCTCGGGGAACCCTCTCCTGTAAGGAGAGGGCAGGGTGAGGTGTAGGCCGTTGGACCAGTGACGCGAGCGGGGCGGTTGGGTTCAGGCTCATGATTTCCCTCCCGAACACCTCACCCCTGCCCCTCTCCTTACAGGAGAGGGGTTCCCCGCGCTCTGTTGGTCTTGATCGGCGCGACGTAGAGCAGCTCTCTCAGAGCTTGCAGTCCTTGGCGTAGACGTCGCCATGGTTGCTCAGCACCTTGGTGCCGGTGGTCTTGAGCACCGGCGTGCCGTCGGCGCCCTTCTCGACCTTGAGCGCGTACCAATCCTGCACCGGGTGCTGGTTCGGGCCGAACTTGAAGGCGCCGCGGACCGACTGGAAATCGGCCTTGGCCAGCGCCGTGCGGAGCGCCGGCACGTCGGTCTTGCCACTGGTCGCCTTCAGGGCGGAGGCGATGGCGAGCGCGGCGTCGTAGCCCTGGCTGGCATAATAGGTCGGCACGCGGTTATAGGCCTTGGTCCAGGCCTCCATGAACTTCTTGTTGGCCGCGTTGTCGAAGTCGGAATTCCAGTGCGCGGTGACGCTGAGGCCGAGCGCGGATTCGCCGACGGCCTTCAGCGTGGTGGCGTCGAGCGAAGGCTCGGCCAGCACCATCGGGGTCTTACCGAGCAGGCCTGCCTGCTGGTACTGGCGCAGGAAGGCGATGCCGAGGCCGCCGGGGTGGAACTGGAAGACGACGTCGGGATTGGCGGCGCGGATCTGCGCCATCTCGGGGGCGAAGTCGGTCTGGTCGAGGCGGGTATAGACCTCGCCGGCGATCTCGCCCTTGAACATGCGCTTGAAGCCGGTCAGCGCGTCCTTGCCGGCCTGGTAATTCGGGGCGAGGATGAAGGCCTTCTTGTAGCCGAGATTGGTGGCGTATTGCCCGGCGCTCTCGTGCAGGCTGTCGTTCTGCCAGGAGACGACGAAATAGTTGGCGTTGCACTCCTTGCCGGCGAAATTCGAGGGCGCGGCGTTGGGGCTGACATAGAGCGCGCCGGAATCGACGATATCCGGCACGGTCGCGCCAGCGACGTTCGAGAAGACGATGCCGGTCAGGATCTTGATGCCGTCGGTCTTCAGCATCTTCTCGGCGATCTGCTTGCCCTGGCCGGGCTTGAGCGCATCGTCCTCGACGACGAGTTCGACCGGCACGCCGCCGAGCTTGCCGCCTTCCAGGTCGATGGCGAGCTTGAACGCGTCGCGGATGTCCTGGCCGAGATAGCCGCCCGGCCCCGAGAGCGTGGTGATCATGCCGATCTTGACCGGCTGCTGGGCCAGCGCCGTGGAAGCCGCCAGCGTCGTCGCGATGCCGAAGAGCAATCCGCGCAGTTTCATGATGGACTCCAGTCGTTCCGTTTTGCCTCTGAGATGGTTCGACGCGGCGTTTCTGCGCCGCCGCGCTTAGGCCTGTTCCCGTGCAACATCACCGCGCCCCTGTCGGGACGCAAGGCGCTGCTGCCCGTTATCCAAGCACGGACTCGCCCCATGCGGGGAGCCCGCCTTTCGGTGCGGCACTCTTAGAGAGCGACCCAGCCGGCCGGCGGCTTGCGGCCGGGATGGAGCGCGCCGCAATGCTTGCAGGTGCGCGCCTTCTCGTCCGCGAAGAAGGCTTCGTAGAGCGGCGGCAGGTCCTTCACGAGATCCCCGACCGTGACCTCGATGCGGTGCACGAGGCCCTGGCATTCGAAGCAGTACCATTCGAAGCCGTCGACCTGGCCGGCATGGCGCGCCGGCTCGACCACGAGCCCGACCGAGCCCTCCTGCGGGCGCTGCGGGGAATGGCGCACATGCGGCGGCAGCAAGAAGACGTCGCCCTCGCGGATCGTCACGTCATAGTGCTTCCCGTTGTCGACCAGCTTCAGCATCATGTCGCCCTTGAGCTGGTAGAAGAATTCCTCCACCGGGTCGTCATGGTAGTCGGCACGCTGGTTCGGGCCGCCGACGACCATCACGGTCATCTGGCCGTCGTCGAACACCTTCTTGTTGCCGACCGGCGGCTTGAGAAGGTGTTCGTTCTCCGCGATCCATTTCTTGAAGTTGAAGGCCTTGAGCCGTCCTTCGGTCGCCATCTCACCTCTCCCGCTGTCGTCTCAGATGTCGATTGGTTGCTCGGAAACACGCCGTCATCCCGGCTCTTCGCTTCGCTCCGGCCGGGATGACCCGCGTTTTCCGACAGGCGCTAACATGACCCTAGCCGGCCTTCGCGAGCGGCGTCTTGCCCAGGCCGCAGGCTTCGAAGGCGGCGCGTGTCGCGGCCTTCTCGGCCTCGGTCAGCTCCAGCATCGGCGGGCGGACGCGTCCGCCGACCTGGCCGAGCAGTTCCTGCCAGTATTTCTGGTGCGCATGCGGTTTCTCGGCGGGGCGCGTGCCGCGCAGGGCCTCGCGCACCGGGTTCAGGCTGTCGCGGATGGCGCGGGCCTTCTCGGCTTCGCCGCGGAAGGCGAGATCGGTGTACTCGCGCATGCGCCGGTCGTTCGCCGTCTGGATCAGATAGGGCGGCGAGGAGCAGAGATAGAGCTGCCAGCCGAGCTCGAGGATATTGTCGAGCCATTCCTCCTCGGAGGCCGTGCTGACCAGGATGCGATCGCCGGCCAAGCGCGTCAGTTCCGCATACATCGGCCGGGGCACGCTGTACTTGATCGCGACGACGTTCTCGATATCGGCGAGCCGGTTGCAGAGCTGCGGGCTCATCAGGTAGCCCGAATCCGGGTGGCTCCAGAGCGCGATGCCGATATCGACCTTCTCGGCGATGGTCCGGTAGTACTCGTAGAGCGTCTCGTCCTGCGCCTTGAAGAAATGCAGGATCGGCGCGTGCACGACGATGTAGTCGGCGCCGATTTTCTGGGCATGCTTCGCCAGATCGATGACGACGTCCATGTTCTGGTCCGAGCAGGACATGATGGTCTGGCCGCGGCCGGCCGAGGCCTCGACAGCGAGCTCGAAGTTGCGCTTGCGCTCCTCCAGCGACATCGAGAAGAACTCGCCCTGCTTGCCGGCGATGAACAGCCCGTCGATCCCGAGATCGTCGAGCCAGTGACGGATGTTCCGGCGGAAGCCATCCTCGTCGATCGCGAGCTTGTCGGTGAAGGGCGTGAGCGCGGCCGCCCAGATGCCCTTCATATGGGCGCGGGCATAGGCCTTGGCGTCCTTCTTGGCGTATTTCATCAGGCCTGCTCCCACACTCCGGAGCGGCTCGGGCGTTAGCGGCTTTCGTGGGGCGCGACCTTTTCGCGCCATCATCCGAAATGCCCTTGCCCGACATCCTCTCCCAGGCTGCCCCGCATGCTTGCCGGGCGATGAGGGATGATGGCATGAGAGCCGGGGTATACGGCAACTCGTAACATTCGTATGAATTCGGAACCTATCCTTATAAATCGAGGCGTCGATGGCGATCACGCTGCGCCAGATCCAGGCCTTCCTGGCCGTGACCGAGCAGGGCACCTTCACCAAGGCGGCCGAGCGCCTGAACATGGCGCAGCCGGCCCTGTCCCAGCTCGTGCGTGATCTGGAGCGCGAACTCGGCATTCGCGTGCTCGACCGCACGACGCGCCGGGTCGAGCTGACCGAGGGCGGGCGCGAGTTCCATGGGGCTGCGCTGAAGATCGTGCAGGACCTGGACACCGCCGTGCTGAACGCCAATGGCCTGGCCGAGCGCCGCCGAGGTCGCATCGTGGTGGCGGTGCCGCCCTTGCTTGCGGCCGTGATCATGCCGCCGACGATCGTGGCGCTGCAGCAGAAATATCCCGGCCTGCAGGTCGCGATCATCGATGCGCGCAACGACCTCGTCGTCGAAGCCGTGCGCTTCGGCAAGGCCGATTGCGGTGTCGGCACCTTCCCGGCGCTCGACGACACGATCGAGCGCACGACGCTCGCCCGCGACAGCCTGATGCTGTTCTGCGGGCGCGGCAGCCGTTTCGCCGTGCAGGATTCGGTGGCGTGGCGCGATCTCGCCGACGAGCCGCTGGTGACGCTGACCCGCGACAGCGGCATCCGCCTGCTCGCCGAGGTCGGCTACGAGACCGCCGAGATCACGCTGAAGCCGGCCTATGAGGTGACGCAGATCACGACCGCGCTGGCATTGGTCGAGGCCGGGCTCGGTATCGCCGTGCTGCCGACCTATGCGCGGGCGGTGGCGCCGAAATCGGTGCTGGTGCGGCCGCTGACCGAACCGTCGATCGCGCGGGACATCGTGATGATTCGCTCCGGCGGCCGCTCGGCCTCGCCGGCGGTCTCCGCCTTCGAGGCGTTGCTGCGCCGCTTCGTGCGCCAGCTTGCGCCGAGCGAGGAGGGTTGAGAGGCCCCGAAAAGCAAAAAGGCCGCCCGGTGAGGCGGCCTTTCGTCCCTGTATTGCAAGGGCATCAAATGGTGGGCGCGACAGGGATCGAACCTGTGACCCCTACGATGTCAACGTAGTGCTCTCCCGCTGAGCTACGCGCCCGTCGCCACCGTGAGGAGGCTTCCGGAAGCGTGTCCGGGCCGTGTGGGCCGCGTTCACGCTGCGAGTGAGGGGGCTATAGCGGCTCGCTTTGCGGGTGGCAAGGCGTTTGCCGCATAAATTCTCACGAGGCTGTTGGCATCCGCATTCGCGCGGTGCCGAACGGCCGCTCAGGCCGCCAGCAGCTTCTCGACCTCGTTGACGAGTTCGCGCAGGTGGAAGGGCTTGGAGAGCACCTTCGCATCCTTCGGCGTCTGCGAATCGGGATTCAGCGCGACGGCGGCGAAGCCGGTGATGAACATCACCTTGATGTCGGGATCGAGCTCGGTGGCGCGGCGCGCCAGCTCGATGCCGTCCATCTCCGGCATGACGATATCCGTCAGCAGGAGCTCGAACGGCTCCTCGCGCAGGCGGTTATAGGCCGACAGGCCGTTATCGAAGGAAGCGACGTCATAGCCTGCATTCTGCAGGGCCTTGACCAGGAAGCGACGCATATCGTTGTCGTCTTCGGCGAGCAGTATCTTCGTCATGGGCCTGATCTGTCGTCCCTGAGGCCTGTGTTTCTAAACGTCTGGCGCCCCGACTCGAGGCCGGGTCTGGAACGGTTGGGTACTCACCCGGCCGCACAGTTGGAACCATGTCCTTTGATAAGGCAACATCATGGTAAACAACGCGTGAATCCAGCAGAGAATTTCCCGCGTTTCGCGACATCGCTTCAACCGTTCAGGTTTGTGTGCTTCAGTCGCTCGCGATGAGCCTGTCCTCAGCCCCTTTCCCGCCCGCGCCGGACGACGTCGTCGCCGAGATCGAGCGGCCGTTCAGCCTGTACCAGCCGGCTCTCCAGGTCGTGCCGGTGGTGGTCGATGTGCCGCATGCCGGCCGCTGCTACCCGCGCGGCTTCGTCGAGGCGGCGCGCCTGCCCTTGCGCAGCCTCAGGCGCTCCGAGGATGCCTATGTCGACCGGCTCTTCGCGCAGAGCGTCTCGCTCGGCGCGCCGCTGCTCGTGGCCGAGTTCCCGCGCGCCTATCTCGACGTCAATCGCGAGCCCTACGAACTCGACCCGCGCATGTTCGAGGGCCGCGTGCCGCCCTTCGCCAATACCCGCTCGATGCGGGTCGCCGGCGGGCTCGGCACCATCCCCCGCATCGTCGGCGACGGGCAGGAGATCTATTTCGGCCGGATTCCGGTCCGGGATGGGCTCGCCCGCATCGAGGATCTTTATCGGCCCTATCACGCAGGCCTGCGCAGCCTCGTCCAGCGCACGCAGGGCGTCTTCGGCACCTGCATCCTCGTCGATGCGCATTCGATGCCCTCGGCCGGGCTCGACCGCGACGGGCTGGCGAAATCCGACATCATCCTCGGCGACCGCTTCGGCACCAGCGCGGCCGGCTATATCATCGACATCGCCGAGCAGGCCTTCATGCGGCTGGGCTTCAGCGTCACCCGCAACCGGCCCTATGCCGGCGGCTTCATCACTGAGCATTACGGCGCGCCGGCTGCCGGCGTGCATGCGCTGCAGATCGAGGTGAACCGCGCGCTCTATATGAACGAGGCGACGCTGGAGCCGCATGCCGGCTTTGGCGAGGTCGAGCAGGCGATGGCGGCGGTGATGGCGGATTGTTTCGCGCGCTGGAGCGGCTGGCTCGACGAATGGCGCGAGGCGGCCGAATAGCGGCAGGCGGCGAAGCGGGGGCTATTTCCAAGAAAAAAGGGCCGCACACTTGCGTGGCGGCCCAAGTCTAGGGAGGAAACGCCCAAGGAGGGCAATGAAGGTTTGAGGTGATCTCCCCTTCGCAGTGCACAATATTGAGGTGCGCTGCAAAACGCAAGCAGAATCAGCGGAACCGTAGCTGTCATGCGATGCGTGCATGATACTGGAACGAAAAGGCGGTGTTCTTCGGATATTTCCGCATCCGGCCCCACCTAAAATGGTAAATCCGCGGAGCTGATGCTGCATAGCAGCAAACTGGAGTGCCTATTCATGAGCGCAGTCGATTTTGGCGCTTTCGTCGCGGAGCTGGCGACGCAGTCGGGCCGGGCGATCCTGCCCTTCTTCCGGGCGCTGCACGCGACGGAGGACAAATCCCGGGGCGGGGTGTTCGATCCCGTGACCGAGGGCGACCGCGCCGGCGAATCGGTGATGCGCCACATGATCAAGCGGCAGTTCCCGGCCCATGGCGTGCTCGGCGAGGAATTCGGCAGCGAGAACACCGACGCGGAATATGTCTGGGTGCTCGATCCGATCGACGGCACGCGCGCCTTCATCTCGGGCATCCCGGTCTGGGGGACGCTGATCGGGCTGACGCGCAACGGCGTGCCGGTCTACGGGATGATGCATCAGCCTTTCTCGGGCGAACGCTTTTCCGGCGACGGGCGCGAGGCGCGCTACGAGGGACCGGGCGGGCCGAAGAAGCTGCGGACGCGCCCGACCACCGATCTCGCCACCGCGACGCTGATGACGACGACGCCCGCCCTGTTCAAGGGCGAGGAGGCCGAGGCCTTCGCCCGCGTCGAGAAGGAGGTCCGGCTCTCGCGCTATGGCTGCGACTGCTACGCCTATTGCATGCTCGCGGCCGGCCATGTCGATCTCGTGATCGAGAGCGGCCTCAAGCCCTACGACATCGTCGCGCTGATCCCGATCATCGAGGGCGCGGGCGGCATCGTCACCTCATGGGACGGTGGCAGCGCTGCCGGCGGCGGGCGCATCCTCGCGGCCGGCAGCAAGGCGCTGCATGAGGCCGCCATGGCCAGGCTCGCCGGCTGAGTCGGGCAAAGTCTGGTCCTCGCCGGGGATGAAGGCGTCGAAGGCGGCCCAGAACTGGGCGCGGATGTCGTCGCTTTCCATCAGGATCTCGTGGCGCGATGTCGGCAGGACGAGCGCCGCGCCGGTCTTGAGGCGCGCCGCGAAGCGCTCGATCGCCGGCGTCGAGACGACCGGGTCGCGGCCGGCGGCGATGATCAGCGTCGGCACCTTGACCTCCAGCGCGGCCGAAGGCGCGGCAAGACGCGTCATCAGGCGGAAGGCGGTCCTGACCCAGGCGACGGTCGGGTCGCCGATGCTGAGATCGCGCGCCGCAGCGGAAAGCCTGGCATTGCGGGCGTAGCGGACAGGATCGCTGGTCAGGCGATTGCCCTCGAAGGGCTTCGTCGCGATCGCGGTGTCGCCGCCGCCCGGCACGAAGGCCCGGCCGAAGCCGAGCCAGTAGAGCAGGCTCGCCAGGAACTTGGCCCGGCCGGGATGCGGGATCATCGCGATGCCCAGCATCGGCGCGAGCGCGACCATGCGTGAGACCGGCAAGGCATTCGAACGGGCGGCGTCGAGGCAGAGCGCGGCGCCCATCGAATGGGCGAGGATGAAATGGGGCGGGGGAAGCTTCGCCTGCATCTCGGCCATCGCCAATGCGAGATCGGCCTCGTAGTGCCTGAGGCGCCCGACATGGCCCTTGCGCGTACGCCGGACGAAACGCTGCGAGCCACCCTGGCCGCGCCAGTCGAAACTCAGCACATGGAAGCCGCGGCGGCGCAGGTCTGCGACGGCTTCGCTGTAGCGCTCGATGAATTCGGCCCGGCCCTGCACGACGACGACGGTGCCGCGCACCGGCTTCACCGTCGGGCGCCAGCTCGCGAAGCGCAGAGAGGCGCCGTCCCGCGTCGTGGCGAGCCAGGCCTTGCCGTGCCCCGGGACCGGATAATCAGGATCGGCGAAAAAAGCGGCCTCGGCCATCAAGTGCTCCGCATCGCGGCTGCATGGTCGAGCGCGGCCGCCGCATGCCCGACATGCTGCACGGGATATCCTACGAAAACATGTCGGTGGATCGAAAAAGAAACATGCGGGCCATTTGGTTCCCGGAGAAGCCTTCGAGCCCTCCTCCTGAGGAGCGAGCCCAAGGCTCGCGTCTCGAAGGATGTTCCAGATGTTTCCGGAACCTCCTGGAGCATCCTTCGAGACGCCGCTGACGCGGCTCCTCAGGATGAGGGCTCAGATTCAATCGGGCACCAAGGAATGCTCTTGAAAACCTAAAACGCCTCCCCAGATCAGGTCTGCGCAGGCCAGAACCGGCTGCGCGAAAGCAACCAAGGTCCGCGCTCAGGCGAGGCGGACCGACATCATTGTCGCTTCTTCGGAGGACATATCATGCGTCATTTCGACCTTTCCCCGCTCTATCGCTCGACCGTCGGCTTCGACCGTCTGTTCAATCTCCTCGACCAGGCGACGAGCAACGAATCCGCCCCGAGCTATCCGCCCTACAATATCGAGCGGACCGCCGAGAACGCCTACCGCATCACCATCGCGGTCGCGGGTTTCGGCGAGGGGGACCTCTCCATCGAATCCAAGGAAAACGCGCTGACCGTCAAGGGCGAGAAGCAGCTCGTCGAGGGCGCCGAGAAGCGCGAGGTCCTGCATCAGGGCATCGCCGCACGCGCCTTCGAGCGTCGCTTCCAGCTTGCCGACTATGTGCAGGTGACCGGCGCCAGCCTCGAGAACGGCCTGCTCCATATCGACCTCGTCCGCGAGATCCCCGAGGCGAAGAAGCCGCGCCAGATCGCGATCGGCACCGGCGGTTCGGCCAAGGTTCTCGAGGCCAAGGTCGCCAAGGCCGCGTAACCCACGCGAAGCTTTCGATGAAAGCGAAAGGCTCCCGGAAACGGGAGCCTTTTTGTTCGCGGTCAGTTCATCGGAGCGACCGGGGCGATCGGCGTTTCGGGCTTCGGCGTCGATGGCGTGGGGTCGATATTCTGCACCGGTGGGATCGACGAGGCTTCGGCTGCCGGTGCGGCGGTCGAGAGCGGCGGCTTGCGCTCGGTGCCCTCGGTGTTGCGCACGTCGCTCGGGTTGACGAGCTTCGGCTTGTCCGCGCCGCTCTCCGGATTGGTCGCGCCGGGTGATGGCTCCGCCGGCCTGGCGGGCTGCGGCGGGGCGGTGGTTGCCGGAGCGCTGGCCTGAGCCGGTGCCGTTTCCGCTGGCTTCACCGGTTCGGGCGCAGGCGGTGCTGCAGATGAGGGCGGCGAGGTCGTTGCGGGCGCGCTTGCTTCGGAGGGGAGCTGCTCGACGGGTTTGACCGGCTCGGGTGCGGGCGGCGCGGCCGGAGATGGCAGCACGGTCGTTGCCGGGGCGCTGGCCTCGGCCGGACCCTTGAACTCGGGCGGCCGTTCAGGCGGCTGGGGCACGAGACGCTGGCGTGACGGGGCGTGCTCTTCGCGCGGGTCGGCGCGGGCGACGCTGGGGGCGGGCTGGCCGCGCAAGGGGATGCGGCGGATCAGCTCGCCGGCATAGGCGTCGAGGATCAGGCGTTGACGCTGGCCAGCGGCCGTGACGCCGTCGACGACATAGGTGTCGTCGCGCCGGATCGAGCGGTCGATCCGGACGAGTCCGTAACGGCGGGCGGCGATGCCGTTGACCGAGTAGGGCGAGACGGCGGCCGGCGCGCGGGGTACGACGGCCGGCGGGCGCGGCGCGTAGCCATAGTCGTAACGGTAGCCATAGCCGTAGCCATAGGCCGGATAGGGGTCGTACCCGTCGTCGTAATAATAATACTGGGCGCAGGCGGCGCCCGCCATGCCGGCCATTGCGCCGGCCACGACCAGGCCCATCAGCGCGATGCGCCCCGGTGCGATCGAACGATCTGCCATGCCAAATTTCCTTAACGACTGACTGCTCGCCATTCAGTCTTGTTAGGGATTGCGGCAGGTATGCGGCTGGAAACGGGGCGCAAATGCGCCCGCTCAACCGGCGATCGCGGCAACCAGACGCTCGACGTCCTCAGGTTTCGTCGCGAAGGACATGACGAAGCGGCCGACGACCTCGCCATCCTTGAGCGGCGCTTCCGGCGGCAGCGAGCGGGCCGACCAGTCGTAATAGCCGATGCCGGCGGCCTTCAGACGCTCCTGCGCGGCGGGCGGCAGGACGAGGAAGGCCTCGTTCGCCTGGCAGGGCCACGCCAACCGGGCCTCGCTGCCCTGCGCCACCGAATCCGCCAGGCGCTTGGCCTGGGCATTGGCGTGGCGGGCGAGATCGAGCCAGTGATCGTCGGCGAGCAGGCCCTCGAACTGGGCGCCGAGGACGCGGCCCTTGGAGAGCGTCTGGCCGGCGCGCTTGCGGCGCCATTTCATTTCCTCGGCCTGCGCCGGATCGAAGAAGATCACGGCTTCGGCCGCGAGCGCGCCGTTCTTGGTGCCGCCGAAGGAGAGCACATCGACGCCGGCCTTCCAGGTGATCTCGGCCGGCGTGCAGCCGAGCGTGACCAGTGCATTGGCGAAGCGGGCGCCGTCCATGTGGAGCTTGAGGCCGCGCGGCGTGACGGCCTCCTTCAGCGCGCGCACCTCGGCCGGCGTGTAGATCGTGCCGCATTCGGTCGCTTGGGTGATCGTCAGCGCCTGCGCCTGGACCTGATGGAAATCGCCGGCGCGCAGATGCGAGAGCGCCTTCGTCACCGTCTCCGGTTTCAGCTTGGCGCCGGTGCCGGGCAGGTCGACCAGCTTGGCGCCGTTGGTAAAGAACTCCGGCGCGCCGCATTCGTCCTCGACGACATGCGCCTCCTCATGGGTGAGGATCGCGCCCCAGGGCTTGACGATGCTGGCGAGTGCCAGCGCGTTCGCCGCCGTGCCAGTGAGCACGAGGAAGACCGCGACCTCGCGTTCGAAGATCGCGGCGAAGCGCTCCTCGACGCGGCGCGTCCAGTCATCCTTGCCATAGGGAGAGGCAGCGCCGGCATTGGCGGCGGCGAGCGCGGCCATGACGCGGGGACTGGCGGCGGCGGTGTTGTCGCTGAAGAAATCCATGATGAGACGGTTAAGCGGAGGGGGCTTTCCTGCCAAGCGACACCGGCGGAGAGGGGGTTTGCACGCTGCGCCGAACGGGCTCCGAAGCCTACCGATAAATCCGCTGGTCATCCCGGGCTTGACCCGGGATCCATTCCGGAACGCCTCCGATCAGGGGTCTGGAATGGATCCCGGATCTCCGCTTTGCTTCGTCCGGGATGACCCGCATTTCATCAGAATGCGCTGCGCTCGACCGAACGCCCGAAAACAAGAACCGGGCTGCCTGAGTCACGCTTTCATGCCGGAAATGTCTGGTGCGGATTCGATTTTGCAATAAAATTTCGCTGCAGCGCGAAATCGGTGCTTGTGCGTAGATTGGAATTCTGGCAAGTTCATCTTAATAGGACAGTGTTGCTGTCCCATTTTTCACCGCGCCGACCAAAAGCTGTTCTAGCTGGAGGTCGCGCCGTCGCAACGGAGCGGAGCATGACGAAGGGCCGGGCTACCAACGCCAAAGCCAATCGCACGTGCGCCGTCCGTAAAACGACGGCCTGAAGACAGGCGCGAACGGGCGAGGCACGCCCGAGGCGCCTGCGGAGGACGCGGGCGCGGTGGAAACAAAGCGCAAGCAAAGCCTCCAAAGAGACGACGGCCGAACCGTTCTGGCCCCATCCTTGCTGCCGACTTCGGGTCGGCACTGAGGGCCGCAGCGGTCGGGATTGTGGACTGACGGGTCTCCCTGCCGGCGCAAGCTCGCGGGGTTCTGGGAAGCGGAGTTTGACGATGAGCGTGACCAGCAAGTCGAGCGGCGCAGAGGCTTTCGAGCGCTTTCCGGCCGTGCGCGATCCGGCGATGCCGACGCGCCAGGGCCTGTACGATCCCAATAACGAGAAAGATTCCTGCGGCGTCGGCTTCATCGCCGACATGAAGAACCGCAAGAGCCATGCGATCGTGCAGCAGGGCCTGCAGATCCTGCACAATATCGACCATCGCGGAGCGGTCGGAGCCGATCCGAAGCTCGGCGACGGTTGCGGCATCCTCGTCCAGATCCCCGACCAGTTCTTCCGCGAGGAGACCGCGCGGCTTGGCATCACCCTGCCGGAGCAAGGCTACTACGCGATCGGCCAGTTCTTCATGCCGCGCGATCCGGCCGCCCGGGCGATGTGCGAGGAGATCATCGCGCAGACCGTGGCGGAGGAGGGGCTCGTCTTCCTCGGCTGGCGCGACGTGCCGGTCGACAACAGCGATCTTGGCCATGCCGTGCTCGCGACCGAGCCGGTGCATCGCCAGCTCTTCGTTGGTCGCCCCGACGACATCACCGACGAGGACGAGTTCGAGCGGCAGGTCTATGTCCTCAGAAAGTCGGTCTCGAACAAGGTCTACAAGCATCAGGAGCGCAAGACGGCGGAGTATTACCCCGTCTCGATGTCCTGCCGCACCATCGTCTACAAGGGCATGGTGCTGGTGAACCAGCTCGGCTCCTACTTCAAGGACCTGCAGGACGAGCGCTTCGTCAGCGCGCTGGCGCTGGTCCACCAGCGTTTCGCCACCAACACCTTTCCGTCCTGGCGCCTCGCCCATCCCTACCGGATGGTCGCCCATAACGGCGAGATCAACACGCTGCGCGGCAACGTCAACTGGATGGCGGCGCGGCAGGCGAGCGTCGATTCCGACCTGTTCGGCTCGGATATCTCGAAGCTCTGGCCGATCTCCTATGAAGGCCAGTCGGACACGGCCTGCTTCGACAACGCGCTCGAATTCCTGGTGCAGGGCGGCTACTCGCTGGCCCATGCCATGATGATGCTCGTGCCGGAGGCGTGGAACGGCAACCCGCTGATGAACGAGGAGCGGCGCGCCTTCTACGAGTATCACGCCGCGTTGATGGAGCCCTGGGACGGACCGGCCGCGATCGCCTTCACCGACGGGCGCCAGATCGGCGCGACGCTCGACCGGAACGGCCTGCGCCCCGCGCGCTATCTCGTCACCGATAACGGGCTCGTCGTGCTTGCCTCGGAATTCGGCGTGCTGCCGATCTCGGAGGAGAAGATCGTCGAGAAGTGGCGCCTCCAGCCCGGCAAGATGCTGCTGATCGATCTCGAACAGGGCCGCATCATCGGCGACGACGAGATCAAGACTTCGCTCTGCCTCGCCAACCCCTACAAGGACTGGCTGAAGCGCACCCAGATCGTGCTGGAGGACCTGCCGCCGGTCGAGGCGCGCGCCTCGCGCACCGACGTGCCGCTGCTCGATCGCCAGCAATCCTTCGGCTACACCACCGAGGACGTTCGCCTGCTGATGGCGCCGATGGCGGTGACCGGGCAGGAAGCCGTGGGCTCGATGGGCACGGATACGCCGATCTCGGCGCTCTCGCTCAAGTCGAAGCTGCTCTACACCTATTTCAAGCAGAACTTCGCGCAGGTCACGAACCCGCCGATCGACCCGATCCGCGAGGAGCTGGTGATGAGCCTGCTCTCCTTCATCGGGCCGCGTCCAAACATCCTCGATCTCGAAGGCACCTCGCGGCGCAAGCGCCTGGAGGTCCGCACGCCGATCCTGACCAATGACGATCTCGAGAAGATCCGCTGCATCGGCCATTATGAGGATCGTTTCGATACCAAGACGATCGACTTCACCTATCCGGCGCGCGAGGGAGCAGCCGGCATGGACGGCGCGGTGGCGCGGCTCTGCGAGCGTGCGGAGGCTGCGGTCCATGGCGGCTACAACATCATCATCCTGTCGGACCGGCAGGTTGGGCCGGACCGCATCCCGATCCCGGCGTTGCTGGCGACGGCGGCGGTGCATCACCACCTGATCCGCAAGGGTCTGCGCACCTCGGTCGGCCTCGTCGTCGAATCCGGCGAGCCGCGCGAGATCCATCATTTCTGCTGCCTCGCCGGCTACGGCGCCGAGGCGATCAACCCCTATCTCGCCTTCGACACCCTGCTCGACCAGCATGAGCAGGGCGCCTTCCCCGAGGAGGTCGACGCTGACGAGGTGGTGAAGCGCTACATCAAGTCGGTCGGCAAGGGCGTGCTCAAGGTGATGTCCAAGATGGGCATCTCGACCTACCAGTCCTATTGCGGCGCGCAGATCTTCGATGCCGTCGGCCTGAAGAGCGCCTTCGTCGACAAGTTCTTTTTCGGCACGGGCACGGCGATCGAGGGCGTCGGCCTTGAGGAGATTGCCGAGGAGAGCCTGCGCCGGCATCGCGACGCCTTCGGCGACTCGCCGCTCTACCGCAACAGTCTCGATATCGGCGGCGAGTACATGTACCGCGTCCGCGGCGAGGACCATGTCTGGAAGCCTGATGTCGTGGCCTCGCTCCAGCATGCGGTGCGGCTCAACGCGCAGGATCGCTACGAGGAGTTCGCCGCCCAGGTGAACGACGACGCGCAGCGGCTCAGCACCATCCGCGGCCTGTTCAAGGTCAAGATGGCCACCGATAACGGCCGCGCGCCTGTGCCGCTGGAGAGCGTCGAGCCCGCCGCCGAGATCGTGAAGCGCTTCGCCACCGGCGCGATGTCCTTCGGCTCGATCTCGCGCGAGGCGCATGAGACGATCGCGCTCGCGATGAACCAGATCGGCGGTAAGTCGAATACCGGCGAGGGCGGCGAGGAACCGATCCGCTTCCGGCCGATGCCGGACGGGCGTTCCAAGCGCTCGGCGATCAAGCAGATCGCCTCCGGCCGCTTCGGTGTCACCACCGAATATCTCGTCAATGCCGACGTGATGCAGATCAAGGTCGCGCAGGGTGCCAAGCCCGGCGAGGGCGGCCAGCTCCCCGGCCACAAGGTCGACGCCAAGATCGCCCGGACCCGGCATTCGACGCCGGGCGTCGGCCTGATCTCGCCGCCGCCGCACCATGACATCTATTCGATCGAAGATCTGGCGCAGCTCATCTTCGACCTGAAGAACGTCAACCCGTCAGCCGATGTCTCGGTGAAGCTCGTCTCCGAGATCGGCGTCGGCACGGTTGCGGCCGGCGTCGCCAAGTCGCGCGCCGACCACATCACCATTTCCGGCTTCGAGGGCGGCACGGGCGCGAGCCCTCTGACCTCGCTGAAGCATGCGGGCTCGCCCTGGGAGATCGGCCTCGCCGAGACGCAGCAGACGCTGGTGCTGAACCAGCTGCGCGGCCGCGTCGCGCTGCAGGTCGATGGCGGCCTGCGCACGGGCCGCGACGTCATCATCGGCGCGCTGCTCGGCGCCGATGAGTTCGGCTTCTCGACCGCGCCGCTGATCGCGGCCGGCTGCATCATGATGCGCAAGTGCCATCTCAACACCTGCCCGGTCGGCGTCGCGACGCAGGACCCGGTGCTGCGCAAGCGCTTCAAGGGCCTGCCCGAGCATGTCGTGAACTACTTCTTCTTCGTGGCTGAGGATGTCCGCCGCATCATGGCGGAGATGGGCTTCACGAAGATCGAGGAGATCGTCGGCCGCTCGGACCTGCTCGACAAGCGCGACGCGATCGAGCACTGGAAGGCGAACGGGCTCGACTTCACCAAGCTCTTCCACAAGGTCGACCTGCCGGGCGTGGCGATCCGCCATGTCGAGTTGCAGAAGCACCCGATCGACACCGTGCTCGACCGCCAGCTCCTGGCCGAGGCGGCTAACGCGATCGAAACCGGCACGCCGGTCGTGATCGAGAAGCCGGTCGGCAATGTCGACCGCAGCACGGGCGCGATGCTCTCGGGCGCCGTCGCCAAGAAGTACGGCCATGCCGGCCTGCCGGAAGACACGATCACGGTGAAGCTCACCGGCACCTCCGGCCAGAGCTTCGCGGCCTTCCTGGCGGCGGGCGTCACGGTCGAGCTCACCGGCCAGGCCAACGACTACGTCGCCAAGGGCCTCTCCGGCGGCAAGGTGATCGTGAAGCCCGATCCGGCGACCAAGGCCGTGGCCGAGCGCTCGATCATCGTCGGCAACACCGTGCTCTACGGGGCTATCGCGGGCGAGGCTTACTTCCGCGGCGTGGCGGGTGAGCGCTTCGCGGTGCGCAATTCCGGCGCCATCGCGGTGGTGGAAGGCACCGGCGACCATGGCTGCGAGTACATGACCGGCGGCGTCGTCGCGGTCATCGGCCAGACCGGGCGCAATTTCGCGGCCGGCATGTCGGGCGGCATCGCCTATGTGCTGGACGAGGACGGCACCTTCAAGTCGCGCTGCAACCTCTCGATGGTCGATCTCGAACCGGTCGAGGAGGAAGAGGACCTGATGGAGCGCCTGCACCATCACGGCGGCGATCTCGAGCACAAGGGCCGGATCGACATGACCAACATGTCGGGCCACGATGAAGAGCGCCTGATGCAGATGCTGACGAACCATGTCGACTACACCGGCTCGGAGCGCGCCCGCACCATCCTCGACAACTGGGCGGATTACCGCACCAAGTTCGTCAAGGTGATGCCGGTCGAGTACCGCCGCGCGCTGCGCGAGATGGAACAGGCCCGCACCTTGCAGGCTGCAGAATAAGCGAACGCCACCCCGCCGGGGCCGTCACAGCCCCGGCATCTCGATCAGGTTAAGGCACGCGCACGGGGACGCCCCGCGCACACGGCGAGAGAAACGGCATGGGCAAGGTCACGGGCTTTCTCGAATTCGACCGGCAGGAGCAGAAGTATCAGCTCGCCGGCGACCGCATTCGTCACTTCCGCGAGTTCACGCTTCCGCTGGAGGAGCGCGATATCAAGAAGCAGGCGGCGCGCTGCATGGATTGCGGCATCCCGTTCTGCCATGGGCCGACCGGCTGCCCGGTCCATAACCAGATCCCGGACTGGAACGAGCTGGTCTATTCCGGTGGCTGGGAGGATGCGCTGCGCAACCTCCACTCCACCAACAACTTCCCGGAATTCACCGGCCGGATCTGCCCGGCGCCGTGCGAGGAAGCCTGCACGCTCAACCTCGAGAACATGCCGGTGACGATCAAGACGATCGAGCAGGCGATCGCCGACAAGGGCTGGGAAGAGGGCTGGATCGCGCCGGAAATCCCGGCCAAGCGCACCGGCAAGCGCATCGCCATCGTCGGCTCCGGCCCTGCCGGCATGGCGGCGGCGCAGCAGCTCGCTCGCGTCGGGCACGATGTCCATCTTTATGAGCGCGAGGCCAAGGCTGGCGGCCTGCTGCGCTACGGCATCCCCGACTTCAAGATGGAGAAGAAGCATATCGACCGCCGGGTGAAGCAGATGGAGGCGGAAGGCGTGACCTTCCACTACAACGCCAATATCGGCGTGAACCTGCCCTTCGCCACGCTGATGGCCGAGCATGACGCGGTGCTGATGACGGGCGGGGCGGAAGCGCCGCGCGATCCCGGCCTCCCGGACACCAATCTCGCCGGCGTCCACTACGCGATGCCGTACCTGACCCAACAGAACAAGCGCGTCGGCGGCGAGGACGTCTCGAACGAGGCGCCGATCAGCGCGGCCGGCAAGCATGTCGTCGTGGTCGGCGGCGGCGATACGGCTTCCGACTGCGTCGGCACAGCCTTCCGCCAGGGCGCGCTCTCGGTGACGCAGCTCGACATCCGGCCAATGGCGCCGGAACTGGAGGATAAGCTCACCGTTTGGCCGTACTGGCCGACCAAGTTCCGCACTTCGTCCTCGCAGGCCGAGGGCGCCGAGCGCGAGTTCCAGGCTGCGACGCTCGGGCTCGAAGGCCGCAACGGCCGCCTCACCGGCGTGAAATGCGTCCGCGTTGACGAGAAGCGCAAGCCCATCCCCGGCACCGAATTCGTGCTCCAGGCCGATCTCTGCTTCCTCGCCATCGGCTTCGCCGGCTCGGTGATCGAGGGCATGATCGCGCAGTCGGGTGCTGCCGTGGACAAGCGCGCCAACGTCGTCGCCAATGACCGCGACTATAAGACCAGCATCGGCAAGGTCTTCGTCGCCGGCGACATGCGCCGCGGCCAGTCGCTGGTGGTCTGGGCGATCCGCGAGGGCCGCCAGGCGGCCCATGCCATCGACAAGGAACTGATGGGCGCAACGATCCTGCCGGTCTGAGCCTACCGGGACTGTTCAAACGTCACGTCATCGCTATGCTTGTCGTCATGGATTCGAACCAGAAGGGGAAGCAGGCGCCGCGCCGCCGCTTCCATTGCCGCACCCGCGGACCTGTCTGCGCCCCGCGCTTCACCTCGCGGGGCTGACCGGGAACGCATCGTCGTCTCATCGTCAGCCTTTGTTGGCGCGCTCATGCGCGCATGCCTGACTTCATGAGATTCCGATGTCCCTCGTCACCCTGAAAAACCTTTCGCTCGCGCGCAGCGCGCCGCTCTTCGCCGGCCTCGACCTCGCCATCGCCAAGGGCGACCGGCTCGGCCTCGTCGCCGCCAATGGGCGCGGCAAATCCTCGCTCCTGCGCATCCTGGCGGGAAGCGAGGAAGCGAGCGGGGGCACGCTGACCCGCTCGCGTGGCCTCGTCACCGCCTTCGCGCCGCAGGACCCGCCCGAGCGCCTGCTTGCAATGAGCCTCTACGATGCCGTGCTGGACGCGCTCGACCCCGAGGCGGCGGAGACCGAGAGCTGGCGCGTCGATGTGCTGCTCGACGAGCTCATGGTCGAGGAGAGCCTGCGCGGCCGTGCCGTGGGCAGCCTCTCCGGCGGCTGGCAGCGGACGATGCTGCTGGCGCGGGCCGTCGTGATCGAACCTGATCTGCTCTTGCTGGACGAGCCGACAAACCATCTCGATCTCGAACGGATCGGCCTGCTGGAGCGCTTTCTCGCCAATCTCCCGCGCGACTGCGCCGTGATCGCCGCGAGCCATGACCGCGCCTTCCTCGACGATGTCAGCACGCGTACCCTGTTCCTGCGCCCGGCGGAAAGCGCCGATTTCGCCTTGCCCTATTCGCGCGCCCTGCAGGCACTGGAAGAGCGCGACGCGGCACGCGACCGGCAATTCGAGAATGAGATGCGCAAGGTTCGGGCGCTCCGGCAGCAGGCGGCTAAGCTGAAGAATATCGGCATCAATTCCGGGTCGGACCTGCTGGTGGTCAAGACCAAGCAATTGTCCGAGCGCGCCGACAAGCTGGAGGAACAGGCCAGGCCCGGGCACAAAGAGCGCTCGGCCGGCACGATCCGGCTCGCCAGCAGCGGCACCCATGCCAAGGCGCTGGTCTCGATCAAGGAAACGGCGGTCGCCACGCCGGACGGGCGCCTGCTGTTCCGCACCGGGCCGCTCTGGATCGAGAAGGGCGACCGGATCGCGCTGCTCGGCGCCAATGGCAGCGGCAAGACGCGCTTCGTCACGCGGTTGCGGGCGGCGCTTGATGGTTCCGACCCGGATATCCGCGGCGCGGCGACCCTGAAGGCCGGCTGTTCCGACCAGGGGCTTTCGCAGCTCGATGCCTGGCGCACGCCTTGGGACGCGGTGAAGCGCTCCAGCGATCTCGGCGACCAGACGGCCCGCACCGTGCTTGCGGGTGCGGGCATCGCGAGCGAGGCGCAGACCGCGCCGATAGCGCGCCTCTCCGGTGGGCAACGGGCCCGGCTCGCGATGCTGCTGTTGCGCCTGGCAGAGCCGAATTTCTACCTGCTGGACGAGCCGACCAACCATCTCGATATCGAGGGACAGGACATGCTGGAAAGCGAATTGATCAAGCAGGAAACGGCCTGCCTGCTGGTCAGCCATGACCGCGCCTTCGTGCGGGCGGTGGCGACGCGGATCTGGGTGATCACGGCTAAGAAACTGGTCGAGGTCGACGATCCCGATCCGGTCTTCGACCGACTGATGGCGGGGTGACACGCGTTCAGCGCGGCCAGCGATGATCGTCGAGCCGGCCCGGGATCGGGTCCGGCGCGATGCCTTGGCCGAAGACGCGTTCGAGCTGGAGGGCGGCATCGCCGCGTCCGCGCGCCTCGGTGATCGAGGCGAGCAATGGCTGCTCGGAGAGCGCGGCCTGACCGGTGAGGGGCTGGATCTGCCCGGCGAGCGGGCGTGCCTGCAGGGCGGCGGGCAGGCCGATGGTCGGAATGCCCGCGACCATCTGGTCGATCAGGCGCTCGACGCCGCCGGGCTGGAGTTCAAGGGCGCTCGGCGCGCCGGTCTCGGGCGAGACGGGCAGGGCGATGACGCTGTTCTGCGGGGCGGCCTCGATCATGCGGCGGATGACCAGATCGACGAAATGGGCGGCCTTGCGCGCGCCGGCAGCGGTGAAATGGATCCCGTCGCCGAGGCGCAGGCGCACCGGCTGGCCGGAGACGTCCGGGCCGGTCGCGACATAGCGGTTTTCGGCATCGACGAAGCCGCCCCAGAGATCGATATATTGCCCGCCCGCTTTCTCGACGCGCTGGCGGTAGAGGTCGTTGAAGGTGATCATGTCGGCCGAGAGCCGCCCGTTCTGCATCGGCGGCGCACCGACCCAGATCAGCGGCACGCGCTTGGCGGCAAAGGCATTGGCGATGGCGTCGACGCGGTCGCGGTAGAGTTCGAGCCAGCGCGGGCTCAGGGGCTCGTGGACGGTCTCGCCCTCGCGGAGCGGCTGGCGGTCGTTGAGACCGAGCAGGACGACGCCGATGCTGATCTTCTGGTCGCTGGCGAGCAACTCGGAAGCGACCTTCGGCCAGTCGTAGAAGTCGCTGCGGACCAGGCCGGAATCGGGCTTGGCCCGGTGGATCACCTCGACATCAGGGCGGTTATTGAGGGCGTCGTCCAGCCCGTTCGCAAGGAGGTTCGCGAGGGAATCACCCATCACGACAATATGGGTGCTGACATCGACCTTGGGGATGACGGGGTCGTCGCGCACGACGACGGGCGCATCGCGGCGGCGGGCGACAGGCGCGACGCGCTGGCGTGGCTGCGGTGCGGTCCGTGGCTGCGCCGGTATCTGCCAGAACATCTGGAACAGGCTGCGCTGCTGCGGTTGAGGCTGCTGGGCGAGGGAAACCGGCCCGCCCGTCAGCAGGAGCAGGCAGGCGGCGCCCAGAACCATGGCTAGCGAACGCAGGCGCATCGGCCGATCCGGAGGTTACCCTTCGCGCCCATTATAGGCCGGGGCCGGCCCGAAGTCAGCGCTTGCCGCGCAGCTTGGTCAGGAGGGCCGGGGTCGGGTAGCCGTCGGCGATCTCGCCGGCGCTGATCTGGTAGCGCCGGACCGCCTCGCGCGTGCCGGTGCCGATGCGGCCATCGGCGTCGTGGTTGTAGAGGCCGAGAGCCTTCAGACGATGCTGGAGGTCGCGGGTCGCGGCCATGTCGAGGCGCGGCGCCTTGGTCGGCCAATTTCCTTGAATGGCAGCGCGCCCGGCGATGCGGTCGCCGAGATGGCCGACGGCCATCGCATAGGCGTCGGACGAGTTGTATTTCTTGATGACGTCGAAATTGGCGGTCAGCAGCATCACCGGGCCGGTATGGCCGGCCGGGTAGAACAGGCGGCCTTCGCCGGAGGAGGGCAGGCGGCCGCCATCGGCGCGGCGGATGCCGGCGGACGCGAAGGCGGAGAAGCTCGCCTTGTCCAGGCGGTGATCGAAGCCGTTGGGTAGCGTCACCTCCATGCCCCAGGGCAGGCCGGGCACCCAGCCATAGCCCTTGAGGTAATTGGCGGTGGAGGCGATGGCGTCGCTCGACGAGGTCCAGATGTCGGCATGGCCGTCGCCGGTCCAGTCGACCGCGTATTTCATGTAGCTCGACGGCATGAACTGGGTATGGCCCATGGCGCCGGCCCAGGAGCCCTTCAGCTCGCTGCGCTCGACATGGCCCTTCTCGATCAGCTCGAGCGCGGTCAGCAACTCGTCGCGGAAGAAGTCGCCGCGATAGCGGATCGAGGCGAGCGTCGCCAGCGAGCGGATGACGTCCTTGCTGCCCTTGAACGAGCCGTAATTGGTCTCCATGCCCCAGACGCCGAGGACGATTTCCTTGGGTACGCCGTAGCGCGCCTCGACCTGGGAGAGGACGGAGGCATTCTCGGCCGCGGCTTCGCGCCCGCGCTGGATGCGGGAGCCGCCGACGGCATTCTCCAGATAGTTCCAGATCGGGGCGCTGAATTCCGACTGCTTCTTCGTGAGCGCGACGATGGACGAATCCGGCGTCACGCCGCGGAAGGCGAGGTCGAAGGTCGGGCGCGAAATGCCGCGTGCCTGCGCCTGCGGCCATAGCCGTTGCACGAAGATGTCGAAGGAGGCGCTGGCCGGGGTCGCCTGGGCATTGCCGCGGGCCTGGGCGCCGGACACGTTGATCGAGCCGGTGGTCTGGGCCAGCGCCGGTGCCAGGCTGATCAGGACTGAGGCTGCGATGACGGACAGGCGCATGGACACTCCCGGCGAATGCTGGATGGAAACATCTTCACAGCGCCCGAACAAGATTAACCAGCGGTTAATTCAGAGCACGATCGTTGCGGCATTCGTGATTTGACAAGCTCCGGCGATTGTCAGATTCTGTGACGATGAATAGCGCGTCACCCTTCCGCCGCGGTCTGCACCGCTCGGGCAACCTTATCGCGGGCTTCTAGCCCCGGGCCTGTCGCGCTTGGCGCCTCCGGTTCGGGGGTGCGCCTGCTCTGCCGCTTTTTCCTGCGAGTTCGACCTTTTTGATGCCGCGCGGATTTCAACCGCCGGCGGGCGCTCGCCTTTTCGATGAAAGACCTGTCCTGATGTCCACCAAGCGTCCCGCCATCACCGTCACGGCCGCGGACCATGCCATGCTGAGCCGTATCGCGGCCGGCGGGGCCAACACCATGCCGGAACTCGCCGCAGAGCTGACCCATGAGCTCGACCGCGCCCGCATCCTGCCGGAGGGGCGTGTCTCGCATGACCATGCCCGGATCGGCAGCCGGATCGTCTATCGCGACGAAACCACCAAGCGGGAGAGCACGATTACGCTGGTCTGGCCTGAGCATGCCGATATCGAGAAGAACCGCATCTCGGTGATGACGCCGATCGGCGTTGCGCTGATCGGCATGGCGGCCGAGCGCTCGATCGACTGGACGACGCGCTCCGGCGACGTCAAGCGCCTGACCGTGCTCGAAGTCCGCGAGCCGGAGGAGGAAGAGGCGGCGTCCTGAGGCGGCGCTTTCACGAGCGGCCTCTGCACTTCATGGTCATCCCAGGCTTGACCCGGGATCCATGCCGGAGCGCTTCCGAATGAGGCTCTGGCATGGATCCCGGATCTCCGCTTCGCTCCGTCCGGGATGACGAAGGTTTATTCTCTAATACGGCCTGCTCAGGCCGTGGCGTTCTTCGTCCTGAGCTTCTCCTCCCAGGCGAGCGCCTGGCCGACGATCTTCTCGAGGTCGTCATGCTCGGGCTGCCAGCCCAGTTCGGCGCGGATGCGGTCGGCGCGGGCGATCAGCGAGGCCGGGTCGCCTGCGCGGCGCTCCGCCAGCATTACCGGGAAATCGACGCCGGAGACCTTCTTCACGACCTCGACGACCTCCTTCACCGAATAGCCGCGGCCATAGCCGCAGTTCAGCGTCAGACTCTCGCCACCGCTGCGCAGATGGTCGAGTGCGGCGAGATGGGCGCGGGCGAGGTCGGTGACGTGGATATAGTCGCGCACGCAGGTGCCGTCGGGCGTCGCATAATCGGTGCCGAAGACGGTCAGGCCGTCGCGCTGGCCGAGCGCCGCCTGGCTCGCCACCTTGATCAGATGGGTGGCGCTCGGCGAGGACTGGCCGGAACGACCCTTCGGATCGGCGCCGGCGACGTTGAAATAGCGCAGGGCGATATAAGTGAAGCCATGCGCGTTTGCCGCATCCTGCAACATCCACTCGCTCATCAGCTTGGAGCGGCCGTAAGGGTTGATCGGGTTCAGCGCGATCTCCTCCGGCACCGGCGAGACCGGCGGCTCGCCGTAGACGGCGGCGGTGGAGGAAAAGATGACGTGCTTCACGCCCTTGCGCGCTGCGCTCTCGATCAGGGCGCGGGTCTTCACGGTATTGTTGAAATAATAGCCCAGAGGGTCAGAAACAGATTCCGGAACCACGATCCTGGCGGCGAAATGCGCGATCTCGCTGATCCCATATTCGCCGATCAGGCCCTCGACGAGTTCCTGGTTGCCGATATCGCCCTGGACGAAGATCGCCTCGGGCGGCACCGCCCACCAGAAGCCGGTGGAGAGATTGTCGAGCACCACGACCTTCTCGCCGCGGTCGAGCAATTCCAGGACCATGTGGCTGCCGATGTAGCCGGCGCCGCCGGAAACCAATACCGCCATCGTCGCTCTCTCGCCTCATCTTCGTCAGGAACCGACCCTATCGAAAAACCGTTGACGGCTTCTCAAGGCCTGTCGGCTAATACAGCCTGATGGCCGGCAACCATGACAGTTGTACGGCCGTCCCCACCATCGCCTTGCTCCGGCAAGGCTATCGCGCCCAATGGATTTTGCATGACGAAACGCATCCGCAAGGCCGTTCTTCCTGTCGCTGGTCTCGGCACCCGCTTCCTGCCCGCCACCAAGGCGATCCCGAAGGAGATGCTGACCATCGTCGACCGTCCGGTCGTGCAGCATGTCGTTGACGAGGCGCGCGCCGCCGGCATCGAGCATTTCATCTTCGTCACCGGCCGCAACAAGGCCGTGATCGAGGATCATTTCGACATGGCCTACGAGCTCGACGACACGCTGGCCAAGCGCAACAAGGTGAAGGAGCTGGAGGCGCTGAAGCACGACCTGCCGGCTGCTGGGGCGACCAGCTTCACCCGCCAGCAGGCGCCGCTCGGCCTCGGTCATGCCGTCTGGTGCGCGCGCGAACTCGTCGGCGACGAGCCCTTCGCGCTGCTGCTGCCGGACATGCTGCATTACAGCCAGGGCAAGGGCTGCCTCGCCGAGATGATCGATGCCTATGAGCAGCATGGCGGCAATCATGTCGCCGTGGCGCCGGTGCCGGACGACCAGACGCATCAATACGGCATCGTCGGGGTTCAGGACGCCAAGGCCAAGGTCTCGAAGATCACCGGTATGGTCGAGAAGCCGCCGAAGGGCACGGCCCCGTCGAACCTGCACATTTCCGGCCGCTATATCCTGCAGCCGACGATCTTCAACCTGCTCGCCAATCAGGAAAAGGGCGCGGGCGGCGAGATCCAGCTGACCGATTCGATGATCGCGCTGTCGCATCTGGAGCCGTTCTTCGCGGTGCGATTCGACGGCGAGATTTATGACGCGGGCTCGAAGATCGGCTTCCTCGCAGCGAACGTCGCCTATGCGCTCGACCGCAGCGATCTCGGCCCGCAATTGCGCGCGGAGATCGAGAAGCTGCTCGACCGCTGAGCCGCGCACAGCCTGTTCAACTCGGCCCTCGTCCTGAGACGTCATTCCGACTAGGAATAGCGTCTTCAAGGATGAGGGCTTGTGTCTTGCCGACGGTGCAGAATTGAGTGACCAGAGCCTCGTCTTCGACCGTGCGCTCGGCCGTTCGCGGCTGAGGCGCGCGCTTGCCGGCGACTATCCGGATTTCCTGTTGCGGCGCGCGGCGGATGATCTGGAGGATCGGCTGGGCGCGGTGCTGCGCGAGTTCGCGGTCGCGGCCGATCTCGGCACGGCGCTGCCCGTTGTCGCGCCCGTGCTTGCCGGGCGGGCCGGGCGGTTGCTGCGCATGGCGGAAGCCGCAGGGGCGCCGGCCGATCTCGTCGGCGATCTCGAAAGCCTGCCCTTCGCCGCCGGCTCGCTCGATCTCGCCGTCTCGCTGCTCGCGCTGCATGGGGTCAACGACCTGCCCGGCGCGCTCATCCAGATCAAGCGCGCGCTGCGGCCGGATGGGCTGTTCATGGGTTGCCTGCTCGGCGGCCGGACGCTGCAGGAACTCAGGCAGGCGCTGCTCGAAGCCGAGAGCGAGACGATGGGCGGGGTCAGCCCGCGCGTCGCCCCCTTCGCCGACATGCGCGATCTCGGCGGGTTGTTGCAGCGCGCCGGTTTCGCCTTGCCCGTCATCGACAGCGAGATCGTGACCGTGCGCTATCGCGATGCCTTCGGGCTGCTGCGCGATCTGCGCGCCATGGGCTGGGCCAACGCGCTCGTCGCCCGGCGCAAGACGCCGCTTCGGCGAGAGACGCTGCTGCGCGCGGCTACGCTTTATGCCGAGCGCTTTGCCGACCCGGACGGGCGGTTGCCCGCGACCTTCGAATTCGTCTGGGTTTCCGGCTGGGCGCCGCATGACAGCCAGCAGAAGCCATTGAAGCCTGGCTCGGCCAAGGCGCGGCTCGCCGATGCGCTCGGCGTGCCTGAGATCAAGGCGGGCGAGAAGCAGGGAAGGGAGACGTGAAGGGCAGTGGTTCCCACGCCGTCATTCCGGGGCTTCGCGAAGCGAAGAGCCTGGAACCCATGAACACGACCCTGCCGCAAGAGCTGCTTCGCTTCGGAGCTCCCTCTCCGTTATCAGGGTGTTCATGGGTTCCGGGCTCATGCCTGCGGCATGCCCCGGAATGACAGAGGAACTTAGCGATGGCTGACCGCGTACCTCGTCTCACCCGCGCCGATTTCCACGTTTTCCGCGCCATCCCGACACGCTGGCACGACAATGACGTCTTCGGCCACGTCAACAATGTCGTCTATTATGGCTGGTTCGACACGGCGGTGAATGCCTGGCTGATCGAGAACGGCTTCCTTGATCTTGCCGGCAGCGAGATCGTTGGGCTCGTGGTCGAGACGGCTTGCACCTATTTCGAGAGCGTTGCCTTCCCCGAAACGGTGGAGGCCGGGATCGCGGTCGAGCGGCTCGGCAGCAGCTCGGTCACCTATCGCATCGGCATCTTCCGGCAGGGTGGCACGCAGGCGGTGGCGCAAGGGCGCTTCACCCATGTCTATGTCGAGCGCGCGAGCCAGAAGCCTGTGCCAATCCCGGCGCCGCTCAGGGGCGCGTTGGCGGCCATCCAGAGCTGAAAGCCACGTCTGCGTCGGGGAATGTTGTCTCGCGGGCCGAGGCAGGCTATGCCCCTGCCAACCCCTATCGCCGGACCGCCAGGAACCCTGAGCCCGTGATTCCGAACGACATCAAGATCACCCCGCAGCTCGTCGCCGAGCACGGCCTGAAGCCGGACGAGTATCAGCGTTTCCTGCATCTGATCGGCCGCGAGCCGACGATCACGGAACTCGGCATCGTCTCGGCGATGTGGAACGAGCACTGCTCCTACAAGTCGTCGAAGATTCATCTGAAGACGCTGCCGACCAAGGCGCCCTGGGTCATCCAGGGACCGGGCGAGAATGCCGGCGTCATCGATATCGGCGAGGGCACAGCCATCGTCTTCAAGATGGAGAGCCACAACCACCCGTCCTTCATCGAGCCCTATCAGGGCGCGACGACGGGGGTCGGCGGCATCCTGCGCGACGTCTTCACCATGGGCGCCCGCCCGATCGCGGTGCTCGACGCGCTGCGCTTCGGCGATCCGGCGCATCCGAAGACCCGCCATCTCGTCTCCGGCGTCGTCGCCGGCATCGGCGGCTACGGCAATTCCTTCGGCGTGCCGAATGTCGGCGGCGCCACCGGCTTCCACACCCGCTATGACGGCAACATCCTCGTCAATGCCATGGCGGTCGGCATCGCCCAGGCCGACGAGATCTTCTACGCCAAGGCGTCCGGCGTCGGTAAGGCGATCGTCTATCTGGGATCGAAGACTGGTCGCGACGGCATCCACGGCGCGACCATGGCCTCGGCCGAATTCGACGACAAGTCGGAGGAGAAGCGTCCGACCGTGCAGGTCGGCGACCCCTTCGCCGAGAAGCTGCTGCTCGAAGCCTGCCTCGAGATCATGGCCGCCGGCCATGTCGACGCGATCCAGGACATGGGCGCCGCCGGCCTGACCTGCTCGGCCGTCGAGATGGGCGCCAAGGGCGATCTCGGCGTCGAACTCGACCTCGACAAGGTGCCTTGCCGCGAGGAGGGCATGAGCGCCTACGAGATGATGCTGTCGGAGAGCCAGGAGCGCATGCTCATGGTGATCAAGCCCGGCCACGAGGACGCCGCCGAGGCGATCTTCAAGAAGTGGGGCCTGGACTTCGCCGTCATCGGCCACACCACCGATACGCTGCGCTTCGTCATCAAGCACCAGGGCGAGGTCATGGCCGACCTGCCGATCAAGGAGCTCGGCGACGAGGCTCCGGAATACGACCGGCCGTGGATCGAGACCGCGCCGCAGCAGCGCATCGCGGCCGAGACCGTGACGCCGCCTTGCGGCAATGCCGAGGCGCTGAAGACGCTGATCGGCTCGCCGGATCTCTCGTCCAAGCGCTGGATCTGGGAGCAGTACGATACTCTGATCCTCGGCAATTCGGCGGTGACGCCGGGCGGCGATGCCGGCTTGATCCGCATCGAGGACGGGCCGCGGGGCCTTGCCATGACCGCCGACGTGACGCCGCGCTATTGCGAAGCCGATCCGTTCGAGGGCGGCAAGCAGGCGGTGGCCGAAGCCTGGCGCAACCTGACGGCGACCGGCGCGACGCCGCTCGCGATCACCGACAACCTGAATTTCGGCAATCCCGAGAAGCCGGAAGTCATGGGCCAGCTCGTCGGTTGCATCAAAGGCATCGGAGAGGCCTGCAAGGCGCTCGACTTCCCGGTCGTGTCCGGCAACGTCTCGCTCTACAACGAGACCAACGGCATCTCGATCCTGCCGACCCCGACCATCGGCGGCGTCGGCGTCATGGCCGATGTCACCAAGCACGCGACCGTCGCCTTCAAGGCCGCGGGCGAGGCGATCATCTTGATCGGCGAGACCGCCGGCTGGCTCGGCCAGAGCGCCTATCTTGCGACCGTCTGCGGCCGTGAGGAGGGCGCCCCGCCGCCGGTCGATCTCGCGGTCGAACGCCGCAACGGCGATTTCGTGCGTGTGCTGATCGCGGGCGGCAAGGTCACGACCTGCCACGATCTCTCGGATGGCGGTCTGGCCGTGGCGCTCGCCGAAATGGCGATGGCCAAGGGCATCGGTGCCACCGTCGAGACGCTGCCGGCCGGCCCGGCCCATGCCGCGCTCTTCGGCGAGGATCAGGCGCGCTATGTCCTGGCGGTTCCGGCGGCCGAGGCCGATGCCGTGATCGCGGCGGCAAAGGCTGCCGGCGTGCCGGCGCTGGCCATCGGCAAGACGGGCGGCGCTTCGCTTGCCCTGCCGGGAGAGCCGGCGCTGGCGATCGCCGATCTCCGCAAGATCCATGAAGACTGGCTGCCGTCCTACATGGCCGGCAAGGCGGCCTGAGGAGTTCGACCCATGGCGATGGACGCGCACGAGATCGAGCGCATGATCAAGGCGGCGCTGCCGGATGCGGCGATCGAGATCAAGGATCTGGCCGGCGACGGCGACCACTATGCCGCGACCGTCGTCTCGGCCGCCTTCAAGGGCAAGACCCGGGTGCAGCAGCACCAGATGGTCTATGCCGCGCTCCAGGGGAATATGGGCGGCGTGCTGCACGCCCTTGCGCTGACGACCAGCGTTCCCCAAGATTAGAACGAGACCATCCGGCGGGCTTTGAACCCGCTTCAGGAGACGAGACGATGTCCGACGTCAATGCCCGCATCGAAGCGGAAGTGAAGAACAACGACGTGGTGCTCTTCATGAAGGGCACGCCGCAATTCCCGATGTGCGGCTTCTCCGGCCAGGTCGCGCAGATCCTCGGCTATATCGGCGTGCCCTATAAGGGCGTGAACGTGCTCGAGGATCAGGAAATCCGCGAGGGCATCAAGGCCTTCTCGAACTGGCCGACGATCCCGCAGCTCTACGTCAAGGGCGAGTTCATCGGTGGCTGCGACATCACCCGCGAGATGTTCCAGGCCGGCGAGTTGCAGGCGCTCTTCGAAGAGAAGGGCATTGCGGTGAAGCAGGCGAGCTAAAGGCTCGCCGGTTCTCCGATCAGCTTTCTGACCTGACCGCTGTCCTCAGGCCGCCGCGCATTGCGGGTGCAGCTTGCGGACGCGTTCGGTCGAAGCCGGGTATTTCTCCAGCATCCGCTCCGGCCTGATCGGCCGGCGCACGAGGTCGCCGCCGCAATTCGGGCAGGTGCCGGCGAAGCGCGTCTCCACGCAATCGGCGCAAAACGTGCATTCGAAGGTGCAGATCAGGGCGTCGCGGGATTGCGGCGGCAGGTCGCGGTCGCAGCATTCGCAGTTCGGGCGCAATTGCAGCATCGTTCGTCTCCTTCCGGTGGCCGGAAGAATGACCGCAAACAATCCTGAAACCAGCGATTTTGCGTGATCCGACCGATCAATAGTGCGGATCGATTTTTCTCGACCCCTAGAATTTCACGCGGTCATCCCGGGAGACCGTAGGGAGACCCGGGATCCATGCCTGAACCTTCATCGGAAGCGCTCTGGCATGGATCCCGGATCTCCGCGTCGCTGCGTCCGGGATGACGGCGTGTGTTTGGGAAGGCCGGCAGGCAGCTTTCACTTCACCAGCAGCCAGTCGTCGATCACCAGCGCGTCGAGCCCGCTCGTGTAGAACATCAGGATCGCGTCCTCCGCCGTGTGCAGGATCGGCTTGCCCATGATGTTGAAGGAGGTGTTGAGGATCACCGGCACGCCGGTCAGATCATGGAAGGCCGAGATCAGCGCGTGGTAGCGCGGATTGCGCTCGGCCGTGACGCTCTGGAGCCGGCCGGTCGCGTCCTCATGGACCACGGCCGGGACACGGTGGCGCGCCGCTTCCTTCCAGACCAGCGTGCGTTCCATATAGGGCGCGTCCTGATAGTTCTCGAACCAGCCGGCGGCATGCTCGGCCAGGATCGAGGGCGCGAAGGGCCGGAAGGCCTCGCGGTACTTCACCTTGGCGTTGAGGATGTCCTTGGCGTCGGCAGGGCGCGGATCGGCGATGATCGAGCGGTTGCCGAGCGCACGCGGGCCGAATTCGGCGCGGCCCTGCACCCAGCCGATCAGCTTGCCCTCGGTCAGAAGCTTGGCCGTCACCGGCGCGATCTCGCCGGGAGAGAGTTTGCGCAGGCGCTTTTCCCAGAGCTGCATGCGCTCGAAGGGTTCGGTCGAGACGGTCGAGCCGAGATAGGGCGTGAGTGGCCCCTTCGGTGCGCGCCAATCCGGGTTGGCTTCCGCATGGCTGAGCCAGGCAGCGCCGATCGCGTTGCCGTCATCGGCCGGCGCCGAGGGCACGAACACCGTCTTGAAGCCGTGGCGGCCGGCGATCTTGCCGTTGAAGGAGGAGTTGAGCGCGCAGCCGCCGGCCAGGACGAGGTTTTCAGCTGGCACGAGTGCGGCAGCTTCGCCGAGCAGGGCCTCCATCATCTCCGCGAAGACGTCCTGCCCGCAGCGGGCGAGGTCGGCCCAGCCCTGGTCGAGCGCATCGGCCGGACGCTTTGCCAGGATCTCGGCGGCGACGCCCTGCACGATATCGGCCTTGGCGAAGGAGAGCTTGTGGCCCTCGATTGAATAGAGCTTGCGCAATAGCGCCATCAGCTCCGGGTCGGTCTTGCCATAGGGCGCGAGCCCCATGATCTTCCATTCCTCGCCCTTGGCCTGGTCGAAGCCGGCGAGATCGGTGACGAGCCCGAAATAGAAGCCGATCGATTCCCGGCCGCGATGGCGCTTCACCTCGCGGAGTTTGCCGTTCTCCAAGGCGAAGATGGCAGACGCCCCGGTCTCGCCCATGCCGTCGACCACGAGGCAGGTTGCGTTGTCGAAGGGCGAGGACCAGCAGGCATAGGCGGCGTGGCTGAGATGATGGCCATAGCGTTTCAGGCCGGTGACATTGGCCTTGCCATAGGCGCGGTCGAGCCCGAGCAGCACGCCCATGCCGGCGCGCTGCTGGCCGAGATGGAGCGAGGCGATCAGGGCGCGCTCGGTCCGTTCCGGCACCAGCGAGCGGTTGAGCTCCGGCGAGAGCTTGAGCAGGGCGTCGAGCGTGAAGGAGCCGGCGCGCGCCATCTGGTCGAGGAAGCCGGTGAAATCCTCGCCCCAGCTCGTGGCGATGCGGACCTCGGCATCCCGGGGGATGTAGCGCTTGAGCAGGCCCTCCATGCGCGGCGCCGAATCCGGCTCGCAGTTCGGCGCGCGCTTGTATTGCAGGTAGCGCTCGGTGGCTTCCGCGAAGAGAACCTCGCCATCGGGACCGATGATCGCGATGGCGGGATCGTGGAAGGTGGTGGCGAGGCCGATCGTATAGGTCATGGCCGAGAGTCAATAACCTCTTCGGCTCCCAGCGCCAATGGCGGTGGTGCCGCCTCCGCCACGGGGTTCTCCGAAGCTGCGTCGGAGTATTCGCGGAGTGATTCTGGTTGCGGGGTGGTCGAAATTTGAGAGAGCAGGTTTGACCTGTGTGCCTCCGTGCCTAGTATGAAGGAGAATCTTCCCTTCAACGGCGGTGAATTTGTTCGATGAGATTGTGGGTATTGGTCGCGGTTGCCCTGATGGCATTTGGCAGTATTGTTTCAGCTCAGGACAGAACTCCGCCTCCAGTAACCACGACTGCCGTGCCCGCGCAGACGCCCCCCTCGTCGCTCGATGATCTCGTCCGCATTCTCGAGGATGACGGGCTGCGCACCGAGCTGCTGCAACGGTTGAAGCAGCGGCAGGTCGGCCAGGAAAGCGGTGAGGTTGCCGCGGCACCGGCCGAGGCGGAATCCGGCTTCGCCCGCGGTATTGCGGAGTATACCAAGTCGTTCGCCGAGCAGAGCGCGGCCGCCCTGTCCGCGGCGGTTCAGACGTTTCGCCAGCTGGGTAGCGTCGTCTCCGGCCAGTCGCGGTTCGAGATGGTACGGCTGCGCGATGTCGGGCTGGCGCTCGGCTTCGTCATCGTCGCCATTTTTGGCAGCTTCCTGATGGCACGCCTGCTCGCCGAACGGCTCCAGGCGGCCCTGTCCCGCCGGGTCGCCGGCCTTTCCTGGCCGGCGCGGTCTCTCGGCCTGCTCGTCGCGGTCGCCGTCGATCTCGCCGGCGTCGCGCTCGCCTGGGGGGCGGGCTATCTGCTCGTCCTCAACCTGGTCGGCACCACCGGGCGCATCACGCTGGAGCAAACGCTGCTGCTCAACGCCTTCCTGGCGGTCGAACTCGTCAAGGTGGCGATGCGGGCGGTTCTGGAACCGCGCCATCCGGCGATGCGGCTGATGCCGCTCGACGACACCACCGCCGCCTACTGGTACTTCTGGCTGGCGCGGCTGGTCTCGCTGCTGGGCTACACCTTCCTGTTCGTCGCGCCGGTCCTCGCGCTCTATTTGCCGCCCGCTCCGGTTCAGGCGCTCAAGGTTCTCGTCGTGATGAGCGCCCTGGTCATCGCGATCCTGATCATCCTGCAGAATCGCGTTCAGGTCAGGCGCCGGCTGTTCGCGGCCCGTGAGGCCGGCCGGCACGACCTGCTGGCGCAGGCCAGCCACTTCGCCGGGCAGTTCTGGCATGTCGTCGCCATCCTCTATCTCGTCGGCGTGTTCTTCGTCTGGCTGGTCAACCCGCTGCGCGCACTGCCCTTCGTGCTCGGCGCCACCGTCGAGTCGGTCGCCATCGGCATCATCGGCGGGCTGGTGATCGCCTTCGTCTCGCGCCTGGTGAATATCAGCGTGCGCCTGCCGGAGGACGTGCGGCTGCGCCTGCCGCTGCTGGAGCCGCGCCTGCGGGCCTTCGCGCCGCGCGTGATGCAGTTCGTGCGCCTGCTGATCCTGTTCGGCGTGCTGCTGATGATCGCGCAGGCCTGGCAGCTGCTCGACATCCTGGCCTGGCTGTCGAGCGCGTCGGGCCAGCGGCTCGCGGGCGCGCTGGTCTCGGCCGGGCTGATCGCCCTCATCGGACTGGCGATCTATGTCGCCATGCTGTCCTGGGTCGAGTATCGGCTCAATCCGGATTTCGGCACCGTGCCGACGGCGCGCGAGAAGACGCTGCTCGCGCTCTTCCGCAACGCCTTCACCGTGGCGCTCGCCGTGCTGGTGGTGATGCTCGTGCTGGCGCAGCTCGGGCTCAACATCGCGCCGCTGCTCGCCGGCGCCGGCGTCCTTGGCCTGGCGATCGGCTTCGGCGCGCAGAAGCTGGTGCAGGACATCATCACCGGCGTCTTCATCCAGTTCGAGAATGTGATGAACGAGGGCGACGTGGTGCAGGTCGGGGGCAAGTCCGGCGTGGTCGAGCGGCTGACCATCCGCTCGGTCTCGATCCGCTCGCTCGATGGCACGGTCCATCTCATCCCGTTCTCCTCGGTCGATCACGTCTCCAACATGATGCGCGGCTTCTCCTTCCATGTCGCCGAGATCGGCGTGGCCTATCGCGAGAACATCCCGGAGGTGAAGGAGGCGATGGAGGAGGCCTTCGAGCGGCTCAGGGAGACCGAGCATGGCGAGAAGATTATCGGGCCGCTGGACATGCAGGGCATCACGGCCTTCGGCGATTCCGCGATCACGGTGAGGGCGCGCATCAAGACGTTGCCGGGCGCGCAGTGGGGCGCCGGCCGTGCCTATAACGAGCTGATCAAGGAGATCTTCGACCGGCGCGGCATCGAGATCCCGTTCCCGCACGTCACGCTCTACATGGGCGAGGACAAGCAGGGCAAGGCGCCGCCATTGCGTGTGGAGGGACGTGCCGACCGCCCCGCGGCCGCGTTCACCGCCGCAGCGGCGGGCGCGCGGGGCTGAGCGGGCGGGCGCTGGCCGGGTCAGCGGCCGATGGCGGCCTTCATCAGCGCCTTTGCCTCAGTGCTCGCCCAGTCGGCCGGCCCCTGGATGATGCCGAGCTCGCAGCCGGCCTTGTCGACGATCAGGCTGACCGGCATGCCCTCGACCTTGTGGGCCGCGCGCAGAACCTGGAAGGTCGCCGCCTGCGGATCGGCGTAGAAGGGCAGGGCGGCGATCTTGTTATCGGCAAGCCAGGTCTTCGGCTTGTCGAGATTGCGGGTGTCGATATTGATCGCGACGACCGCGAAATCCGGCCCGCCCATCTCCTTCTGGAGCGCGTCGAGTGAGGGCATTTCCTTCAGGCAGGGCGCGCACCATGTCGCCCAGAGATTGACCAGCAGCGTCTTGCCCTTCAGGGCTGCCAGCGTCGTCGGCTGGCCGTCTGGCCCGGTGAAGGCGAGCGCCGGGGCCGGCTGCGGTCGCGTGCGCAGTTCGACCGCCGCGACCTCGCCCCTGACCAGCGGCTTCATGCGCATGACCGCCGCGCTTGCCGCGCTGCATGATCCGTTGCCGGCATCGCCCCGGACGGAGTAGAAGGCGGCTACGCCAGCGAGGCCGAGCGCCGCCACGACCCCGAGGGCCAGTCCGATCTTTTTTCCAGACGTCATTATGCGTCCTCAAAAGCAGGAAAGACCGTCGTGAGCAATCGCATGTGGGGTGGGCGTTTCGCCACAGGTCCCGACGCCATCATGGAGGAAATCAACGCCTCCATCGATTTCGACCAGAAGCTCTGGCGCCAGGACATCCGCGGCTCACTGGCGCATGCGGCCATGCTGGCCGAGACCGGCATCCTGACCAAGGAGGATGTCGCGACGATCATCGCCGGCCTGAAAAAGGTCGAGGGCGAGATCGAGAGCGGCGCGTTCACGTTCTCGCGGGCGCTCGAAGATGTCCATATGAACGTCGAGTCCAATCTCAAGGACAAGATCGGCCTCGCCGCCGGGCGCCTGCACACCGCCCGCTCGCGCAACGACCAGGTCGCGACCGACATGCGGCTGTGGGTGCGCGACACGCTCGACGAGATCGACGGCCAGATGGCCGATCTCCAGCTCGCCATGGCCGAGAAGGCCGACACCTATGCCGGCGCGGTCATGCCGGGCTTCACCCATCTGCAATCGGCGCAGCCGGTCACCTTCGGCCATCACCTGCTCGCCTATGTCGAGATGCTCGGCCGTGACCGCAGCCGCATCCGCGATGCCCGCGCCCGCCTCAACGAATGCCCGCTCGGCGCTGCCGCGCTCGCCGGCACCTCCTTCCCGATCGACCGGCACATGACGGCGAAGGCGCTCGGCTTCGACCGGCCGACGGCGAACTCGCTCGATTCGGTCTCGGATCGCGATTTCGTGCTGGAGACGCTTTCGGCCGCCTCGATCTGCGCGATGCATCTGTCGCGCTTCGCCGAGGAGATCGTGCTGTGGTCGACGCCGCAATTCGGCTTCGTCCGGCTCTCCGACGCCTTTTCGACCGGCTCCTCGATCATGCCGCAGAAGCGCAATCCCGATGCGGCCGAGCTGGTGCGCGGCAAGGCGGGGCGCGTTTTCGGTGCCTTGCAGGCCCTGCTGACGATGATGAAGGGCCTGCCGCTGACCTATTCGAAGGACATGCAGGAGGACAAGGAAGGCACGTTCGACGCGCTCCAGACGCTGTCGCTTTGCCTGGCCGCCACCGCCGGCATGGTCCGCGACATGCAGCCCGACCTCAAGGTGATGAAGAAGGCCGCCGGCCTCGGCTACGCGACGGCGACCGATCTCGCAGACTGGCTGGTGCGCGTCCTGAAAATGCCGTTCCGCGATGCGCATCACGTTACCGGGCGCCTCGTCGGCATCGCCTCCGAGAAGAAGGTCGGGCTGGAGAAGCTCTCGCTCGCCGAGATGCAGGCGGTCGAGCCGCAGATCACCGAGGCCGTCTTCGCCGTGCTCGGCGTCGACCAGTCGGTGAAGAGCCGCGTCAGCTATGGCGGAACGGCCCCGGCCAATGTCCGTAAGCAGGCCCGTCGCTGGCTGAAGCAGCTCGCTAAGGGCTGAAGCGCGCCGGGACCTCGGCGTCATCCCGGGCTTGACCCGGGATCCATCGAAGGGCGTGGCGCTCTATGATGGATCCCGGATCTTCGCTTCGCTGCGTCCGGGATGACGGCTTTCCGTCACAAGCGCTCGCGCTCCGCCGCATCCTCCGCTAAGGTCCCGCCACGTTTCGCCCGAGGGTTCGTTTTCGTGCTTGATTCCCGCCTGAAACTCGGCCGCACCTTGCTGGTCGTCGGCCTTCTGGCTGTTGCGCTGGCCGCCTGCGGGCGCAAGGGGCCGCTGGAGGCACCGCCCAATGCGACCGGCGCCATCGACCTGCCTGACGACCAGATCGGCGCGAAAGAGAACGATCCGGCCTCGCTGGGCTCGGCCTCCGTGCTGGCGAAGCCGCCCAAGGCCAACAAGGCGATCACCGTGCCGGACAAGCCTTTCGTCCTCGATTCGCTGATGTGACGGCCGGCGCCGTCGCGACGTTCCTATCCTGCGTCGGGCTCCGGTGCGTGCTTCGCTCCACCCGAGACTGACGTCTGCCTAGCCTGACTGCGAGCTCATCCCATGCATCATTTCGCCTATCGCGACGGCTCGCTTCACGCCGAGGGCGTCGATCTTCAGCGGATCGCGGCCGAGGTCGGCACGCCGGTTTATGTCTATTCGAGCGCGACGATCGAGCGGCACTACAAGCTGTTCGCAGCGGCGATGAAGACGACTGCGCCGGCCGGCAAGGCCCATGTCTTCTACGCCATGAAGGCGAATGGCAATCTCGGCGTGCTGAAGACGCTGGGCGCGCTCGGCGCCGGCATCGACACGGTCTCCGAAGGCGAGGTGCGCAAGGCGCTCGCTGCCGGCATCCCGCCTGAGAAGATCGTGTTCTCCGGCGTCGGCAAGAGCGAGCAGGAACTGCGCTTCGCGGTCGAGGCCGGACTCTATCAGGTCAATATCGAGAGCGAGAGCGAGCTCGACCTGCTCTCGAAGGTCGCGGCGTCGCTCGGTAAGCGTCAGGAAGCGGTGTTCCGGGTCAACCCGGATATCGGCGCCGGCGGCCATGCCAAGATCACGACCGGCTCCTCCGAGAACAAGTTCGGCGTCTCCTTCGAGGAGGTCGGCCGGCTCTATTCGCGCGCGGCCAACATGCCGGGCGTGCGGATCATGGGCCTCGCGGTCCATATCGGCAGCCAGATCCGCGAGATCGACGCTTTCGAAGCGGCCTATTCCAAGATGGTCGCGCTGGTGGGTGACCTGAAGAGCGAGGGACACCGCGTCGACCGGCTCGACCTCGGCGGTGGCCTCGGCATTCCCTATGACATCCCGAAGACCTTCGACTACGGGCCGGGCCTGATCGAGGCCTATGCCGCGATGGTCGCCAGGGTGACCAAGGGGCTCGATGTCGAGCTTGGTTTCGAGCCTGGCCGCCTGATCGTCGGCAATGCCGGCGTGCTGCTGACGCGGGTGCTGCATCTCAATCCGCGCCCGACCAAGCAGTTCCTCGTGGTCGATGCGGCGATGAACGACCTCGTCCGCCCGGCGATGTACGAGGCCTATCACGAGATCTGGCCGGTGACGGAGCCGGCGATCGGCGGGCCGGAGCTGACCTATGATGTCGTCGGACCGATCTGCGAATCGGGCGATACCTTCACCACCGGGCGCCAACTGCCGCAGCTTCGTCAGAACGACCTGATGGCCTTCATGACGGCCGGTGCCTATGGCGCCTCGATGTCCTCGACCTATAACCAGCGCCTGCTCGTGGCCGAGGTCATGGTCAAGGGCGACCAGTATGCCGTGACGCGGCCGCGCCAGAGCTACGAGGAGCTCATCGGCACGGACAGGCTGCCGGGCTGGTTCACGTAACCTCCAGCGCACCCTTTCAGACAAAAAGGCGCGGGGAACCCCTCTCCTGTAAGGAGAGGGGCAGGGGTGAGGTGTCGGCTCCTGGACCAGTTTCGGGTGTTCTCACCGCAGCAGCGGTCAGGTCAGGTCCAAAGCGTCCAACGGCCTACCCCTCACCCTGCCCTCTCCCTCCGGGAGAGGGTTCCCCGCGCTGTCCGCGTTCTTCCTGTCTGGGCGTGGCGTGTGCGCTCGTTCACGAAACGTCGAGCGCGGTGCAAAGGCCCGTGCGAGGACTGGCAATGCCACATTCGCGTGCTAGCCTGACTCGGTCAGGCGAGTTCAGACAGGAATGGGGGCTGCCCGGAGCGATGGCATGAGCGAGGCAGAGCGCCGCAAGGCGCCCGACACGATCGACGGCATCCGGCAGCGGCTCAGCCGTCTCGCGCTGGCCTCGCGCCTCTCGCTCGGCTGGGAGCGGCTCTGGCCGCGGCTCTGGCTGCCGCTCGGCATCGTCCTCGCCTTTCTCGCCGTCTCCTGGTTCGGCCTGTGGACGCATCTGCCCTGGTACGGGCGGATCGTCGGGGTGCTCGCCTTCACGGGAGCTTTCGCCGCCAGCCTCTGGCATGTCGCCCGCCTCGTCCTGCCGACGCATCGCGATGCGTTGACGCGGCTCGACCGTTCCTTCGCCGACGGCCATCGACCGGCATCCTCGCTGGAGGACAGCCTCGCGATCGGCTCGGCCGATCCGGTCTCGCAGGCTTTGTGGAAACTGCATGTCGAGCGCCAGAGCCGGCAGGTCGCGTCATTGCGCGTCCAGCCGCCGCAGCCGCGCATGGCAGGCCACGACCGGCGGGCGCTGCGCGCCGTGCCGCTGCTCGCCGCCATCACCGGCTTCTTCGTCGCCGGTCCCGAGGTCACACAGCGCCTCTCCGCCGCCTTCGACTGGAAGGGGCCGTCCGCGATCGCCGCCTCGACCCGGATCGATGCCTGGATCGATCCGCCGGCCTATACGCGCCTGCCGCCGATCCTGATCGATTTCGCCAAGCTGGCGAGCCCGAATCTGAGCGCCCCCGAGAAATCGGTCATTGTCGTGCGCATCGCCGGCAAGACGAATATGGACGTTGCCACGACCGGGCGGCTCGACCTGATCAAGCCGGAGGCCAAGGAGGGCGAGGGCAAGGATGCCCAGGCAAAGCCTGCGCCCGCGAAGCCGGCCCAGCCGTCAGGCCCGCAGCAGGCGGTTCTGGAGAAGCGCTTCACGCTCGCCGGCAACGGTACGCTGAAGCTCACTGGCAGCGGCGCGCCCGGCACCACGCTCTCCATCACGTCGGTCCCGGACCAGCCGCCGACCATTGCCTTCACCGATCCGCCGAAACCCGTCACCGGGGCGCAGTCGGGCGGGCTCGGCATCATCTACAAGGCCAAGGACGATTACGGCATCGCCTCGATCGAGGTGAATGTCTCGCGTCCGGACGTGGCGAAGGGCGGGCGCTCGCTGGTCGAGCCGCCGAAGCAGAATCTCGCCGTGCCGTCCTCTGCCTCGGGCGAGGAGGAGAACAAGAGCACGGTCGATTTCTCGGCTCATCCCTGGGCCGGCGCCAAGGTCAGGATGGTGCTGATCGCCAAGGACGAGGCCGGGCAGGAGGGTCGCAGCGACCCGCTGGAGGTCGTGCTGCCGCAGCGCACCTTCACCAAGCCGCTGGCCAAGGCGCTGGTCGAGCAGCGCCGCAAGCTCGTCATGGATGTCGAGGACCGCTCCAGGGTGCAGCTCGCCATGGACGCCCTGATGATCGAGCCCGGCCTCTTCATGAAGGAGCCGGGCGTCTATCTGGGCATGCGCATGCTCAGCGAGCGCCTGCGCCGGGCCGCTGGCGACGATGCCTTGCGCGAGGTTTCCGAGCTGATGTGGGCGATGGCGCTCCAGCTCGAGGACGGCGACATGTCCGATGCCGAGCGGGCGCTCCGGCAGGCGCAGGAGAACCTGCAGCAGGCACTGGAGCGCGGCGCCTCCGAGGAGGAGATCAAGAAGCTCACCGACGAGATGCGCCGGGCCATGGATAATTTCATGCGCCAGCTCGCCGAGCAGATGATGCGCCAGCAACAGCAGAACGGCGATCGCGATCAGGCCCGCCTGCCCGAGAATTTCCGGACGGTGACGCCGCGCGACCTGCAAAACATGCTCGACCGCATCGAGGAACTCTCGAAGCGCGGCGACATGGCCGAGGCGCAGCGTCTGATGGAGGAGCTCAACCGGATGCTCAACAATCTCCAGATGGCGCGCCCCGGCCAGCAGGACCCGCGCCAGCGCGAGATGAACCAGGCGCTCGGCGATCTCGACCGGATGACGCGCGACCAGCAGAACCTGCGCGACGAGACTTACCAGAACGAACAGCGCCGCCAGCAGGGGCAGGGTCAGACGCAGCGTGGCCAGCGCCCCGGCCAGCAACAGGCACGGCCGGGCCAGCGCCAGCAGGGTCAGCAGGGCCAGCAAGGGCAACGCGGCCAGCAGGGTCAACGTGGTCAGCCGCCGGGGCAGCCGCCCGGCGAGCAGGGCGAGGACGGCGAGGGCATGCAGGGCCAGAACGGCCAGGGGCAGGGCCAGGGTCTGTCGCAGCGCCAGCAGGCCTTGCGCGAGCGGTTGCAGGACCTGCAGCGCCGGATGCGTGGCATGGGCGCGCCGCGGAACGGCGAGCTCGACGAGGCCGAGGACGCGATGCGCGAGGCCGAGAGCCAGCTCGGTCAGGGACAGGGCGAAGGCGCGCTCGATGCGCAGGGCCGTGCGCTCGAAGCCTTGCGCAAGGGCGGGCAGAATCTCGCCCAGCAGATGCAGGGCCAGCCCGGCGAGGGCGAAGGCGAGGGGCAGGCCTATGGCGAGCCGGATGGGCGCCAGCAGGGCCGGCCCTCGGCGCAGCAGCGCGGCAGCGAGGACCCGCTCGGCCGGCCGCAGCGCCAGCGCGACTGGGCCGATGGCCGGGTCAAGGTGCCCGGCGCCGACGAGAGCGCGACCCAGCGGGCGCGGCGCATCCTGGAGGAGCTGCGCAAGCGGCTCGGTGATCCACTGCGGCCGGCGGAAGAGCTGGATTATCTGGAACGGCTGCTGCGGCGGAATTGAGCCGTTCTGTGCACTAAACCAAGCATAGCGCGGGGAACCCTCTCCCAGAGGGAGAGGGCAGGGTGAGGGGTCGGCCGCTCGCCAAATTTGCCGTGAGGTGGTCGCTGCGCAGCGGAGGGGCTGCCGTTCACTGGTCCAGGGGCCTGCACCTCACCCCTGCCCCTCTCCTTACAGGAGAGGGGTTCCCCGCGCTTCAGCGCCGGGAGTGAGTGCCACCCCAGCTCGCCACCAGCGCCCCCACCACAATGAGCGCGCAGGACGCGGCCAGCAGCCAGCTCGCGGGCGCATAGCCGAACAGCACGAGGATCAGCGTCGAGAGCACCGGCGCGGCATAGGAGGCGACGCCGAGCAGGGCAACGTCGCCCTGCTTCATGCCGATATCCCAGACGACGAAGGCGAGCCCGATCGAACCGAGGCCGAGACCGAGCACACCGCCCCATTCGATTGATGTCAGCGACCAGAGCGTGGTCTCGAAGGCGAGATGGCAGGCCAGCGCCGGGATTGCGCAGCCCAGCATCGTCACGCAGAGGCTTTCGGAGGGCACGTTGGCGAAGCGGCGCGAGGCGACCGAATAGCTCGCCCAGACGAAGGCGCCGAGCGCCGCCAGCACATGGCCGAGTGCCAGCCCGCCGCCGCTGCCGAGGCCGCCCGAGACCAGGAGGCCGGTCGCCACCAGCCCGATCAGCGCGCCGACGAGGTGGCGGGGTTTGAGGCCGCCGCCCGGCAGCAGCGCGGCGAAGAGCACGATCAGCAGCGGCCAGAGGTAATGGATCAGGTTCGCCTCGGCCGCCGGAGCGGTCTTCACGGCGGCATAGTAGAGCGCGGTGTCGCCGAACGGGCCGTAGAGCCCGAGCGCGAAGGAGGCCGGCGTCGGCCGGATGCGCGAGAGCTGCCCGCGCAAAGCCGTGACCGCGAGGATCAGCAGGCCGCCGATGACGAAAGTCATGGCGACGAGCTGGAAGGGCGGGACGCGGCCCGACATCGCCGCGAACAGCGCGAGCGTCGACCAGAGCAGGATGGCGCAGAAGCCGATGAGGGTCGCGGTGCGTGCGGTCATGAGGATGCCAGGGTGATATCCGTGCGGCGATAGCAGGTTTCATGGGGCTTGCCGATGAGGTTAGCTGCGCCTGAGCCCGATGCTGCACTGCAACTCAGCCTTGCAGCCATGGGCGTCATGCTCCCGGCCCCGTTGACCGTGGGCAAAAGGCGGCTCATTGCCAGCATTATGACCACGATCCCGCTGCAATCCGTCACTCGCCGCCCGCTGATGCCGGTTCTGGCGGCGCTCAGCGTCGCGCATCTGCTGAACGACCTCGTCCAGTCGATGATCCCGGCGCTCTATCCGCTGTTCAAGGAGAACTATCAGCTCGATTTCGTGCAGATCGGCCTGATCACGCTCGCCTTCCAGGTGACCTCCTCGCTGCTGCAGCCGCTGCTCGGCTTCGTGACGGACCGCAAGCCCTGGCCTTATGCGATGGTCGCCGGCATGTGCGCGACGCTGGCGGGCCTCCTGATGCTCTCCTTTGCCCATAGCTACGCGATGGTGCTGCTCGCGGCGGGGCTGATCGGTCTGGGTTCGGCGGTGTTCCACCCGGAGGCGACGCGGATGGCGCGCCATGCCGCGGCCGGCCGGCAGGGGCTGGCGCAGGGCGTGTTCCAGGTTGGCGGCCATATCGGCTATTCCGTTGGTCCGCTGCTGGCCGCCGCCGTGGTGATGCCGCGCGGGCAGGCGAGCCTGTCCTGGTTCTCCGGCGTGGTGCTGGTGGCGATGCTGGTGATGGGCTGGCTCGGCGCACGCTATTCGGCGATGCGGCGCGAGCAGAAATCGTCATCGGTGCATGTCGAGGAAAGCGCGAGCCACGGGCTGCCGCGCGGGCGCGTGCTGCTGGCGATGGCCGTGCTGGTCATGCTGCTGATCTCGAAGAACGGCTACACCGCAGCCTTCACCTCCTACTACACCTTCTACCTGATCGAGCGTTTCGGCATCGAGATCCAGCTCTCGCAGATCATGCTGTTCCTCTATCTCGTCGTCGGCGCTATCGGCGTGATCGTCGGCGGCATGATCGGCGACCGGATCGGCCGCGACCGGGTGATCTGGCTGTCGATCCTGGGCTCGCTGCCCTTCGCGCTGATGCTGCCCCATGCCGACCTGTTCTGGACCGGCGTGCTCAGCATCGTCGTCTCCTTCATCATGTCGAGCGCCTTCTCGGCGATCCTGATCTACGCGATCGATCTCGTGCCGCACCGGGTCGGCCTCGTCGGCGGGTTGTTCTACGGGCTGTCCTTCGGGCTCGGCGGCGTCGCGGCGGCGGGCATCGGCCTGCTCGCCGACAAGATCGGCATCATCGAGGTGTTCAAGATCTGCGCCTGGCTGCCGGCCTTCGGCCTGCTGACCTTCCTGCTGCCGAAGGGCGGCCGGCAAGGCTGAGCCGGGCGTTTCCGTCGGCGCTCGGCAGGCCGCCGCGTCGGGGAGAGCTCGACGCATTGAGCCCACATTCGCCGGCTAGCCCTGTGGTGATCGGGCAGACCTTGGTCGGCCGCCGCGCAGGGATTGGCCGATGCTGCTTCAGATCGGAACGCTGATCGCCGCGACCAGCCTAGTGCAGCTCGCGAACGGCTTTTTCAACACCTTCCTGTCCTTGCGGCTGACGCTCGAGGATTTCGGCCCGGTTGCGACCGGCATCGTGCTCAGCGCCTATTTTGTCGGCTTCACCATCGGCGCCGTGTCGAGCGGCGGGGTGATCCAGCGCGTCGGCCATATCCGCGCCTATACAGCCTTCGCCGGGCTGGTGGTGGTCGCGACTGCGCTGATGCCGCTCTGGACTTCGGCGCTGGTCTGGGCGACCTGTCGGGTGGTGATAGGCATTGGCTGCGTCGGGCTCTTCGTCACGACCGAGAGCTGGCTCAACGCCAAGGCTATGCCGGATCAGCGCGGCCGCATCTTCTCGACCTATATGGTCGGGACCTTCGTGGCGCTGGCGATCGGCCAGCTCGCCGTCGCCGGCCTTACGATCCAGGCGGCGGGGGCGTTCCAGGTCGTCATCGCGCTCTTCGCGCTGGCGCTGGTGATGGTCAGCACGACGCGGGCGGAAGCGCCCGGCCTGAAGCCCGAAGCGAAGCTGCGCTATGGCGAATTGTCGCGACAAGCTCCGATCTCCGTCGTCGGCTGCGTGGTCAGCGGCATCGTCACCAGCGCCTTCTACGCGCTGGTGCCGGCCTGGATGCTCAGTAACGGCGCGCCGCAGCAGACGATCGCGCTGTTCATGCTGGTCGCGGTGCTGGGCGGGCTCGCCTTCCAGGTGCCGGTCGGGCGCCTGTCTGATCGCTATGATCGCCGCCTCGTTCTGGCGGGGTTGGCGGTCGGCTATGCGGCGGCGGTGATCCTGCTGGTGGCGATGCCGCGCTCGCTCCTCGCGGTGCTGCCGGTTGCGGCGCTGCTCGGCGGCTTCATGTCGACGCTCTATCCGGTCTGCGTCGCTCATGCGCTCGACCGGATGCCGGCCGACCGGGTGGTCGCGGTCAGCGGCTGATTGATTCTGGTCAGCGGCTTCGGCTCGGCGCTCGGGCCTCTGGTGGGCGCTGGCATCATGGCGCGCTTCGATATCGACGGGCTGCTCCATTTCATGGCGGCGACCGCCCTGGCGCTCGCGGGTTTCGCTGGCCTGCGCATGCGGATGCGCGAGGCACCGGACAAGGTCGAGCGGCCCTTCGAGGTGATCGATCCGCTCAATCCGGCGATCACGCAGATGCCGGAAACGACGGAGGTCGACGGAACGCCTCGTTCCGCCATGGCCTGACAGAAAGGCAAAACCGCCGCTCGTTGCCGGGCGGCGGTTCCGAATACGCGATGGGGTAGGTTGGCCCGCTCAGGCCATGTACTGGCCGCCATTTGCGGAGAGGGTCGAGCCGGTGATGAAGCCGGCATCGTCGCTGGCCAGGAACACCACGGCGCGCGCGATCTCCTCGGGCTCGCCGAGGCGGCCGACCGGGATATGCGGCAGGATCGACTTCTCGATCACGGCCGGGTCGATCGCCTTGACCATCTCGGTCGCGATGTAGCCGGGGCAGATCGCGTTGACGGTGATGCCGGCGCGCGCGCCTTCCTGAGCCAGCGCCTTGACGAAGCCGATATCGCCGGCCTTGGCGGCGGAATAGTTGACCTGCCCCATCTGGCCCTTCTGGCCGTTGATCGAGGAGATGCAGATGACGCGGCCGAACTTGCGGGCGCGCATCCCCTCCCAGACCGGGCGGGTCATGTTGAATAGGGAGTTCAGGTTGGTGTTGATCACCGCGTCCCACTGTTCCTTGGTCATCTTGTGGAACATGCCGTCCTTGGTGATGCCGGCATTGTTGACAAGCACGTCGACGGGGCCGAGATCGGCCTCGACCTTGGCGATGCCGGCAACGCAGGAATCATAGTCCGAGACGTCCCATTTATAGGTCTTGATGCCGGTCTCGGCCGTGAACTTGGCCGCAGCCTCGTCATTGCCGGCATAGCTCGCGGCGACGCTGTAGCCGGCCGCCTTCAGACCCTTCGAGATCGCTGCGCCGATGCCGCGCGAACCGCCCGTAACCAATGCCACCTTCGCCATAGGCCAGTCTCCCTTTCAGTGATCGGTCCAGATCGTCGAGCGTTCTTGCAGACGCGAATTGGCGATCCAGTTCTTGGTTTCAGCATCGGATTGCCCCGAAAAGTGCATTCCACTTCTCGGTCCGATGCTCCGGCTTGCCGCCGTTATTGTTCAGACAGTTTGAGAGTGGGCGCGTAATCCGCGTCCACGTCCTTGATGATGGCCTGGCCACAGATGACCCGACCCTGGACCGCGTCGAAGGTCAGGGTGGGCTGGCTGTAGAGCGACCAGCCGAGGCTCAGCGCTTCGGAAACCCGATGACAGAAGGAGGCGTCATCGGGGCCGGTGAGATAGCGGTAGAGCGTCGTACGCTTCGCCATGAGGTGCGGGCGCTTCTTCTCAGCGCTCCACGGCCATGGCGACGCCCATGCCGCCGCCGATGCAGAGCGTGGCGAGGCCCTTCTTGGCGTCGCGCTTGGCCATCTCGTGCAGCAGCGTCACCAGGACGCGGGCGCCGGACGCGCCGATCGGGTGGCCGATCGCGATCGCGCCGCCATTGACGTTGACGATGTCCGGATTCCAGCCGAGGTCCTTGTTGACCGCGAGCGCCTGCGCCGCGAAGGCCTCGTTGGCCTCGACGAGATCGAGATCGCCGACCTTCCAGCCGGCCTTCTCGAGCGCCTTGCGGGTCGAGGGGATCGGGCCGGTGCCCATGATCTGCGGGTCGACGCCGGCGGTCGCCCAGGAGGCGATGCGGGCGAGCGGGGTCAGGCCGCGGCGGGCCGCTTCCTTGGCGGTCATGATGACGAGCGCGGCGGCGCCGTCATTGAGACCGGACGCGTTGCCGGCGGTCACCGTGCCGTCCTTCGAGAAGGCGGGGCGCAGCTTGGCCATGGCTTCCAGCGTCGCGCCATGGCGCGGGTACTCGTCGCTGTCGACGACGATGTCGCCCTTGCGGGTCGAGATGGTCACCGGGGCGATCTCGTCCTTGAACCGGCCGGCCTTCTGCGCGGCCTCGGCCTTGTTCTGCGAGGCGACGGCGAAGCGGTCCTGCTCCTCGCGGCTGATCTGGTACTTGGTCGCGACGTTCTCGGCGGTCGTGCCCATGTGGTAGCCGTGGAAGGCGTCCCAGAGGCCGTCCTTGATCATGGTGTCCGTGAACTTGACGTCGCCCATCTTGGTGCCGGCACGCATGTAGGAGGCGTGCGGGGCGAGCGACATCGATTCCATGCCGCCGGCGACGATGATGTTGGCATCGCCATTGGCGATCTGCTGCAGGCCGATGGCGACGGTGCGCAGGCCCGAGCCGCAGAGCTGGTTGAGGCCCCAGGCGGTCTTCTCCTGCGGGATGCCGGCGGCCATGGCGGCCTGCCGGGCCGGGTTCTGGCCCTGGCCGGCGGCGAGCACCTGGCCCAGCACGACTTCGTCGACCTCGGCCGCCTCGACCTTGGCGCGGCGCAGGGCTTCCTTGATCGCGACGGCGCCGAGATCATGGGCGGGAGTATTGGCAAAAGCGCCGCTGAAGGCGCCGACCGCCGTGCGCGCAGCGCCAACGATCACGATATCCGAATCTGCCATGAGAGGGTTCCTCGCTTTGTTGTTACGGTTGCACCGCTCCCGCCGGCTCAACCGCTCCCCGTCACCTTCGAAGCCTGCTGCGGCGCCGTCAAGACGGGCGAAGGGCGAAATCGACCGGGCTGCGGTCGACAGGGTGACGCAAGGGAGGGCGTATCCCTGCCGGTGCAGGGGCTTCGACGGATTTTTGCAGCGCCCGCTCAAAGAGCTTGCGGTGCAGCACCGACAGGCTATCGTCGCGTCATGGGAGACCGTTTCGCCGAGCACGTCGGAACCACCGACGGCCGCGGATCAACGTCAAGCAGGACCGATGGCTAGCGACAAAGAACCGACCGTCATCAAGAAATACGCCAACCGGCGCCTCTATCATACGGGCACGAGCTCCTACGTAACCCTGGAGGATCTCGCCGGGCTCGTGCGCTCGGGCGAGGATTTCGTGGTCTATGACGCCAAGTCCGGGGAAGACATCACCCGCTCGGTGCTGGCGCAGATCATCTTCGACGAGGAGGCCAAGGACGGGCAGAACCTGCTCCCGATCGCCTTCCTGCGTCAGCTCATCCGCTTCTACGGCGACAGCATGCAGGCCCTGGTGCCGCGCTACCTGGAATTCTCGATGGAGAACCTCACGCAGGAGCAGAGCAAGTTCCGCGAACAGATGACCAAGGCCTTCGGTGGCTCGGCCTTCGGCGGCAACCCGCTCGACGCCATCCAGGCGCAGACGCGGGCGAACATGCAGATGTTCCAGGAAGCCTTCCGGCTGTTCAATCCGTTCACCGCCGCGGCGCAGGCGAAGCAGGAGGCTGCGGCCGGCGCGAAGCCCGCGGCGGAAGCCGGCAGCGGCGATCTCGGCGATCTCAAGCGCGAGCTCAGCGAGATGCGCGAGCGCCTCGACAAGCTGTCGCGCTCGCGTTGAGGCGATCCTGGCCAAATTGAGCCGCGCTCTCGGAGAATGAGGCGCGGTTTTTTGTTGGGTGGATAGCCGCCGCGCCGAGTGGAACAGGTCCGAAGGGCCAATTCCCGCCGGGCTTGCGGGAATGCGCGGCGACATGTGATCAATTGATTTCGTACAGTATCAATCAATGACGTGCGGGGGGGCGCGTCGTAGCAGCTTCTGCGGGGTCGAAGGAGTTGATGGTCGACGGTGCCAATCTCGCCCATGCCGTTGCCGACCAGGTCGGCATAGCGGCACTGGTCACGCTCCTCTATTCGGAGGTGGTTCGTCTCTACAAGGGCGATGGCTGGGCCAGGAACGTCGTTCTTGCTGCCATTTTCGGGGTTGGCGTCGTGCTCACGATGCTTGACCCGTTGCAGATCAGCCCGGGTATCCAGATCGACGGCAGGAACATCCTCATCGGTCTCGCGAGCTTTCTGCTGGGGCCGGCTGGCGCAGCCGTGACGCTGGCCTTCGGTTTCGCGGTACGCATACCGACGGGGGGAAGCGGCCTCGTCGCTGGCCTTCTTGGAATGACCCTGACCTCCGCGGCGGCCCTCGCGTGGCGCTGGCGGGTAGGCTGGCGCTTGGGCGCATTGCGCTTCACCGATACGATCTTGCTCGGCCTGCTCATCAACGTGTCCATCTTGAGCCTGTTCGTCCTGCCATGGCACCTCGCCTTGGACGTTCTCAGGACAGGCGGCCTTGTCGTCATCGCATCCAATCTTTTCGGCAGCCTCCTCGTCGGCTCCTTGCTGGCCCGTGAAGACAAGCGAATCCTTGCAGAATCGACAGAGCGCCTGACCTCCCGAACCGACCCGCTCACGGGGCTCGCGAACCGCCGCGGCTTTGAGGAAAGCCTGTCCGCTGTCGGTTACACGAAAGGCGGCGGAACGCGGCTCACCTTGCTCCTCGTCGATGTCGACAAGTTCAAGGCGATCAACGACACCTACGGGCATGTGCGAGGCGATCAGGCGCTGCAGGAGATCGCGGGCATCATCAGGAGGCACATTCGTGCGAATGACCTGGCGGCCCGACTCGGCGGTGACGAGTTCGTCATCGTGCTCGATGGCGCGCCGGTCAAGGTCGCGCGAGACGTGGCAGAGCGGATCTGCCGCAGCGTTCGCCATCGTTTCGGCGGGCCCGACGAGATGCCTGTCACAGTCAGCATCGGGATCGCCGGCGTGCAGTCCCGGTCCGTCGATGCAAGCGCTCTGATCAGCGCGGCGGATGCTGCAATGTACCAGGCCAAGGAGAGTGGCGGCGGTCGCGTTTTCTCCCGCGAGTTCAGGCACTCCGCATAGGTCTTCGCGGGAGAGGCCTGAAGCCGTCGAAACCCGCCTCCCTTTCTCGCTAGAGTATTTTCGAGCGAAGTGGACACCGGTTCGCGTGAAGAAAATGCGACAAAATAACGACCTAGAGCAGTTCCGCGATTCGGAGAATTGCGGAACTGCTCTAGGGTGAGTTCGTTTGGCTACGGGTCGGGAGCGGTTCTCAAGCCAGCCGCCTCCCTATGAAAACGGCGCCTGCCTCAGCCCGCCGCCAACCGGCGCGGCGCGACCTGCGGCGGCTCGGCGACTTCCGCCCGGCCGACAAGATGGCCCTGCAGATAGGTGACGCCCCAGTCGCGCAGCATGCTCGCCTGCATCTCGTCATCGACCCATTCGGCGACCGTCTCGACGCCGAGATGGCCGGCGAGCTCGACCAGCGTGCGGACATAGAAGCGGTCGTCGGTCGAGCGACGCAGGTTCTGGGTGAAGGCGCCGTCGATCTTGAGGATGTCGATCGGGAAGGCGCGCAGGTGCCGCAGCGAGGTATGGCCGGCGCCGAAATCGTCGATGGCGACGCGCGCGCCCTGTTCCTTGATGCGCCCGAGCAATTTGGCGATGCGGGCGGGGTTCTCGATCGTCGCGGTTTCCGTGATCTCGACGATGAGGCGCGAGGCCTTGTCGCGCGCGGCGGCCGTGCAGGCGACGAAGGCGTCGAACCATTCGGGGTCGTTGAGGGAGCGCGGCGAGACGTTCACCGAGAGCGAGAGGTTCGGATCGGCACCGAGCATCTCGATCGCGAGATCCAGCACGCGCTGGTCGAACAGCCTGACAAGGCCGCGCCGTTCCAGCATCGGGATGAGCTCGGCCGAAGCGAAGTAGAGGCCGGTCTCGCCCTGGCCGACGCGCAGCAGCGCCTCGTGGAAGGCGATCTCGCGCGAAGCCGTCCGGACGATCGGCTGCAGGGCCAGGCGCACGCGGCGGTCGTTCAGGGCGGCGATGGCCTGGACGTCGAAGCCGGTCTGCTCGTTGCCGGGGCTGCGCCGCGACTGCGGCTTGGCCATGACGGCGGTGTCGACGGCGCCGGCCGCGCGCTCGTCAGCGCGCCTTCCGCGGCGGCCAGCAGCGTCCCGCCATGGGAGCCGAGCTCGGGCGCGCTGGCGGCGCCGACGCGCAGACGCACCAGCGTGATGCCGCGGCTGGTTTCGATTGCCGATTGGGCGACGACCTTGATGAAGCGGCGGGCGGCGGGCTCGACCTGCTCGGGCGGGCAGCCGACGAGGAGAATCGCGAAGCTGTTGCCGGCATAGCGGACGAGATGGTCGCGCCGGCGCGTCACCGAGCGCAGGCGCTCATGGACGGTGCCGATGATCTCGTCGGTGGCCTCATGGCCGAAATCGTCGTTGAGACGGGCGAGTTCGTCGATCGCCGCGACGAGGACGACGACCGGCCGTTCCGCCGGCAGATGCTCGTTCAGGGCCAGGCCGATTCGTTCGACCAAGGCGGGACGGTCGCAGAGCTCGCTGCCGAACTGCTCGAGTTCATCGGGGCGGGCGGCGCGCTCGAGCCTGAGCACGCCGCGCGCGCTCGCCGGATAGCCGTCGCTACCGGCGAACCAGCGGCCGGTATCCTCGGCCCACATCTTGCGGCCGGCGAGATCGATCGCGTAGCGGGTGCGGTAGATGACGCCTTCGCCGCTGTCATGTTCGCTGGAGCAGAAGATCGCGTCGTAGCGGCTCGGGCCGCTGCCGGGCTCGACCAGGCCGGCAAAGGCGAGGCCGCGTTGCATCGCCTGTTCGGGAATCGCGCCGAGAACATCGCGGGCATTCGGCCCCCAGCTCAGCGTGTCGGCCTGGATGTCCCAGCCATAGACCACTTCGCCGATCGAAGAGAGGATGCTGCGGGGATCAACCGGACCGCCATTCTGGAAGCTGAAGATCGACGGGGAGGGCATCGGTCGGCCTCTAGAGGACGGCTGCGGAGCCCCGTTCTGGTGCTTCGTCACCCTGTCCATGAGATGGGAAGTGCTTCGAAACGATGCGGTGTTCCTGATTAACGCTACGTTAAGGCTGGCCGCGGCCTTGCAACAAGAACTCCGTCACAATTGGACTGTGCCGGAGTGAGACATGGCCGAAGCCGGAAGCTCGACCCAACGGAATGCCGCCGATGCCAACGCATCCGCGCTGGTGCTCCTGCAGGCGGCTGCGGCGCGGGCGGAGATCGGCCCCTTCGCCCGGAGAGGCCGGGCGAGCCCGCAAGCGGCGGCCAGCTTCTACCGGGCGGCGGCGCGGCTTCTGCCCGATAACGATCGCGGACTGCCGGGCGCTTATGGCCGCGGCTGGGGGTGGAAGGCGCGAATGCGGCCGCCGAGGACGGCATAGGTCGTCAACACGGTTTCCTGATCGCCGGCATCGGAATAGGTGCTCTCGCGCCCCTGGCAGGAGGCCAGCGCGAAGCGGTTAGTCTGGACGACCCTATCCGGCCGCGTCGAGCCGGGGAGCGGCACGTTCTGCTCGATTACCTCCACCAACGCTCCGGGGACGATGACGCGCATCACAATCGCCGTGTGATGGGAGAGCCGCAGCGTGAGCGGCGGGCGCGCCCGACCGGACGGAGCGCTGAGGAAATCGATGACGCGGACCGTCTTCTGGACGCTGTAATCGCTGAGCTGCAGGACGTCGCCGGCCGAGACGGCGGTCAATGTCCGCTCCTCGTCGCCCCAGACATAGTCGGCGCCCGCAGAGAAATGCGGCGTGAGTTGGCGGGAGCTTCTGGCGCCGCTCGCCAGCAGCGCATCCTCCGCCAGCGTCCAGCATTCGCCGTTGCCATGCCGGGTGCCGGGCCGCCGCTGCCGCAGCCAGGCGACGATTCGGCCGTTGAGCTCCAGGTGGCAGGTCATGGTGGCCTCCTTCGCGAATGGATGACGTTAGGTCATTGTCGCGTCGAGGTCGCCATGGGTTCAGACGGTGGCGCAAATAAAAAGGCCGGCGCGGGCGCCGGCCTTTTTGCAAAGTCGGTAACGACGCCTCAGGCGTCGGTCTTGACCTTCAGCACCTGACGGCCGCGATACATGCCGCTCTTCAGGTCGACATGGTGCGGACGGCGCAGCTCACCCGAGTTCTTGTCCTCGATATAGGTGGGCTGCTTCAGGGCATCGGCCGAGCGGCGCATGCCACGCTTCGACGGCGACGTCTTTCTCTTCGGAACGGCCATTCTACTTCTCCATCATGCCACCGCCCGGACGCTGGCCCAAGGCCACGCATCCGCCACAGCGACGGATCAATCTCGTGAGGCGTTGGCCTTACACCGTCAGGGCGCGGATGGCTAGTGCCGAATCCGGAATTCTTCGCCGGCATGGCGGATAGCGCCCGACATCCTGCCGATCAGCCGGGCAGGGCGCAATCGCCGAGCGATCCGAGCTGGCCGAGTTGGCGCAGGCTGCGGCCGGCGGCGGATTGCAGCGCCCGATTCGGCTTGGCGGGATTGCGCAGCAGCGGGTTGGGCAGTGCGCCGGCGAGTCGCGCCGCCTCGGCGGGTGTCAGCCGGGAGGCTGGCTTGCGGAAATAGCGCTGCGCCGCAGCCTCGGCCCCGAACAGGCCTTCGCCCCATTCGGCGACGTTGAGATAGACCTCAATCACGCGCGGCTTGCCCCAGGCGAGGTCGATCGCCATGGCAAGTGGAATCTCCAGCCCCTTGCGGATGTAGGAGCGGCCCGGCCAGAGGAAGACGTTCTTGGCGGTCTGCATGGTGAGCGTCGAGGCGCCGCGGCTCGGCCCGTCGTCGTTCTCCAGCACCTTGTTGAGCTCGATCCAGTCGATGCCGCCATGGCTGCAGAAGCGCTGATCCTCGGAGGCGATGACGGCCCTGACGAGATGCGGGGAGATCTGGTCGAGCGGTACCCAGTCGCGCTCGACGGGTCTCAGCACCAGCCAGCGACCGAGCATCAGGGTCGAGGGTACGGGCACGAAGCGATAGAGCACGATGCCCGCGGCGAGGATGAGGAGCAACCAGATGGCGAGCCGGAAGCACAGGCCGAGAATCCTACCCAGCACCTTGCTTCACCCTCGCTACCGTTCGATCGGCCCGGCCATCATGGCCCCGGCCCGAGGCGGCGCAGCTTGACGATGCGACGAACGTCCGGCAAGGCCCCCCCTTCCGGCAGCGAACGCGAGACCTGCGCATGAGTTCCGTCCCTCTTTCTGCCAACCCCAGCGATCTCGATGCCCGGCTGGCGCAGAATGCCGCTGCCATCGAGGCGCTGCTGGAGGTCCTGCTGTCCGATGCCGCAGCTCCGGGCGAACTCGCGCGCCCGCGGCGTCTGGTCGCCGCGATGCGGCATGGCGCGCTCGGCGGCGGCAAGCGGCTGCGGCCCTTCCTGACGGTCGAGACGGCAAAGCTCCTCGGTGTTCCAGCCGAGCAGGCACGACGCGCCGGCGCCGCTGTCGAGCTGCTGCACTGCTATTCGCTGGTGCATGACGACTTGCCGGCGATGGATGATGACGACCTCCGCCGCGGCCGGCCGACCGTGCACAGGGCTTTCGACGAGGCGACCGCGATCCTGGCGGGCGACGCGCTGCTGACGCTCGCCTTCGAGGTTCTGGCGGACGAGGCGACGCATGAATCCGGCGCGGTGCGCGCGGCGCTGGTGACAACTCTCGCGCGGGCCTCCGGTCTCGGCGGCATGGTCGGCGGGCAGATGCTCGACCTCGCCGCCGAAGGGCGCTTCGAGGCGGTCCGCGGCGCGCTTCCGGAAGCGGAGATCCGCCGGCTCCAGGCGATGAAGACCGGGGCGCTGCTGGCGGCGAGCGTCGAGATCGGCGCGAGGCTCGGCGGCGCCGATGCGACGGCTTTGGCCGCACTCGGCCGCTATGGCCGGGCTCTGGGCGCAACCTTCCAGATCGCTGACGACATCCTTGATGTCGAATCGGATGCAGAGCAGATGGGCAAGGCGACGGCCAAGGACGCAGACAAGGGCAAGGGCACGCTGGTCGGCGCGCTTGGCCTCGACGGTGCCAAGTGCGAGCGCGACCGGCTATGCGCGGACGCCGTGGAGGCCTTGGCGGGCTTCGGCCCGGAGGCGGATACGCTCCGGGCCGCGGCGCGTTTTGCGGCCGAGCGGAAGAGCTGACGAAGGATGCGGGATCCCCTCTCCTGTAAGGAGAGGGGCAGGGGTGAGGTGTAGGCCCCTGGACCAGTGAATTGCTGCCTCACCGCTGCGCAGCGACCACCTCACGGCAATTCGGTGAGGGGCCTACCCCTCACCCTGCCCTCTCCCCATGGGAGAGGGTTCCCCGCGCCATCTGCGCGTCTCTGGAAAAGGCTGTGTCCGGCGTGCCGGCTGCTACCGCCAGCGGCCGAAGGCGTCGGCGAGCGTCTGGCTGCCGGAGACGCCCTTCTCGAAGGTGATGATGCCGCGCCGGCCCGAGGCGAAGCGCACGGGCACGTCGATCCAGGCGCGGCTGAGGATGAGGTCGACATTGCGCTCGACCTCGACCGGCACATTCGACAAGGCCGCCACGAAGAGATTGTCGCCCAGCGCCGAGTTGATCGCCGAGAGCGGCGCGCCGCGCTCGCCTTCCACGCTCTTGAACTGGGGAACGCCGACTTCCTTGACGGTCTGGGTGGCCGGATCGCCGGTGCTGGTGAAGCGCAGGCCGATGATATGCGAGGCCGGGAAGGCCGAATCGGTGTTGCGGCGGATGGTGAAGTCGAGACTCAGGCCCTCTTCGGGGATCTCGACGGTCGCGCGCACGATGGTTTCGATCGGCCGGCCTTGGCCGGCACTCTCGCTGTCGAGGCGCCAGAACACGCGGCCGGTCCTGGTCTGCGGCTGCTGCGGGGTCTCGGGCACTTCGATGAAGAGCACGGCGCGCTGGGCGACGGCGATCTCGCCGCCGGGTTGCGGGACGGGTGTGCCCGGCGTGCCGCCTTGCGGATTGCCGGTGGGGCGGTTCTGCTGGGGCTCGCCGGCCCGCTCGGCGATCTTGCCGCCGTTCTCGGGCTGGGGGCCTTGCGCCCGCTGCGCGGACTCGCCGTTCGGGCGCGGCGTGTCCTGGGGCCGGAGCTTGTGGACATAGATAGCGGTGGCAGCGATGGCTGCGACGGCAACCGCGACGACGCCACCGACGACGGCGGAGCGGATATGGCCGGGCTTGACCCGCCGCTCGCGCGGCGGCTGCACCCGGGGGCGCGCCACTTGCGGCTCGGCGGGTTCGGGCAGCGGCTCGCCGTCATCCTGCCCCGATGCGGGCGGAAGCGGCGCGAATTCCGGGGCCTTCTTCGGCGTCGGCGGGCGGATCGGCAGGGTCGGGTTCTCGACGGTGCGGATCACCGGGCCGTCCGATGCCGGCGGCGGGGCGGGCGCCTCGTCGTAATCCGCCTCGATCCGGGCGACGGCTTCGTCGAGCGCGAGGCGCTCGCGCATGATCTCGGCCTCGCTCAAGGGCGGGTCGAGGCTGCGCAGCTGCGCGACGAGCGCTGTCCGCGCCCGGTCGTAGATGGCGCGCCGGGCCTCCGGGGAGGTTTCAGGCAGCCCGGCGACCGCACGCGCCAGGATCGGATAGAAGTCGGCCATTGGCCTCACTTGTCGCTGATGAAGCCTGCCGTCAACCCTCGAAAGGATTATGGACGAGGATCGTATCGTCGCGCTCGGGGCTGGTCGAGAGCACGGCGACGGTGGCGCCGATCAGCTCCTCGATGCGGCGGACATATTTGATCGCCTGCGCCGGGAGGTCGGCCCAGGAGCGGGCATTGGCGGTGGAGCCTTCCCAGCCTTCGATGGTCTCGTAGATCGGCTCGACGCGGGCCTGGTCGTTCTGGCCGGCCGGCAGGTGCTCGAGGATCTGGCCGTCGAGCTTGTAGCCGACGCAGACCTTGATCTCCTTGAAGCCGTCGAGGATGTCGAGCTTGGTCAGCGCGATGCCGTCGATGCCGGAGGTCTTGACCGTCTGGCGCACGAGGCAGGCATCGAACCAGCCGCAGCGGCGCTTGCGGCCGGTGACCACGCCGAATTCCTTGCCCTTGGTGCCGATCAGCTCGCCGATCTCGTCGAAGAGCTCGGTCGGGAACGGGCCTTCGCCGACGCGGGTGGTGTAGGCCTTGGCGATGCCCAGCACGTAGCCGACGGCAGACGGACCCATGCCGGAGCCGGTCGCGGCCTGGCCGGCGACGATGTTCGAGGAGGTGACGAAGGGATAGGTGCCGTGGTCGACATCGAGCAGCGCGCCCTGCGCACCCTCGAACAGGATGCGCTTGCCGGCGCGGCGCTCGGCATCGAGCAGCGCCCAGACCGATGTGGCGTAAGGCAGCACCTCGGCTGCGATCGCCTTGAGCTGGCCGAGCAGCTCCTTGCCGTCGACCTCGCCGATGCCGAGGCCGCGGCGCAGTGCGTTGTGATGGGCGAGCAGGCGTTCGATCTTGGCCTCGAGCAGGGCCTCGTCCTTGAGATCGATGACGCGGATGGCGCGGCGGCCGACCTTGTCCTCATAGGCCGGGCCGATGCCGCGCTTGGTGGTGCCGATCTTCATGCCGGCATTCGATGTCTCGCGGAAATGGTCGAGCTCGCGGTGCAGCGGCAGGATCAGTGTCGCGTTGTCGGCGATGCGCAGGTTGTCCGGGGTGATCGCCACCCCTTGCGCGCGCAGCTTGGCGATCTCCTCGACGAGGTGCCAGGGATCGACGACGACGCCGTTGCCGATGACCGAGAGCTTGCCGGGGCGGACGATGCCGGAGGGCAGCAGCGAGAGCTTGTAGACGACGCCGTCGATGACCAGCGTATGGCCGGCATTATGCCCGCCCTGGAACCTGACGACGACATCGGCCTGGCTGGAAAGCCAGTCGACGATCTTGCCCTTGCCCTCGTCGCCCCACTGGGCGCCGACCACCACAACATTCGCCATGAGCGAGGTGTCCCTGCTGTTACCGCGTTGCCTTGTGCAAGCGGCCCGCGCAAATGCAAAACCCCGGCGCAAGGCCGGGGTTTCGGGGCAGGTCCTTGCAAGCCCTCATGGGCCAAGAGGGCGCGCAGGTCAAGTTTTCCGGTGGCCGGGGCACCAATTTGGCTGGATAAACTACCGGGGCATGGCGGCCTTGCAGCATCTGCGCAGTGATGCTGCCACAATCGGGCGTAAGGGCTATGGGTCAGCAGGCGGCACTGGAGGGGCCATGCCGCGTGCCAGCCACAGGAGAGGGGATTTCACCGACCATGACGAAGCTCGACGCCTGGCTCGACCAGCATCACGCCGCCTTCACCGCGATCCGCCGCGACATCCATGAGCATCCCGAACTCGGCCTTGAGGAAGTCCGCACGGCCAAGCTCGTCGCCGACAAGCTGCGCGAGTGGGGTGTCGAGGTCACCGAGAACGTCGGCAAGACCGGCGTCGTCGGCGTGATCCGCGGCAACAGGCCGGGCCGTGCCGTGGGCCTGCGCGCCGATATGGATTGTCTGGCGCTCGATGAGACGACGAACCTGCCCTATTCCTCGAAGAATCCGGGCCGGATGCATGCCTGCGGCCATGACGGGCACACCACGATGCTGCTCGCAGCCGGGCGCTACCTCGCCGAGAACCGGGATTTCGAGGGCACCGTCAACCTGATCTTCCAGCCGGCCGAGGAAGGCCGCGGCGGCGCCAACGCGATGCTCGCCGACAAGCTGTTCGAGCGCTTCCCCTGCGACGCGATCTACGGCCTGCACAACACGCCCGGCATGGCGCCCGGCACCTTCGGCACCACGGTCGGTCCGTTCCTGGCGGCGGCGGATTTCTGGAAGGTCACCTTCCATGGCGTCGGCGGCCATGGCGGCTCGCAGCCGCATCGCTCGACCGACATCACCTATGCCCAGGCGCATTTCGTGCTCGGCCTGCAGGGCATCGTCGGCCGCAACGTCGCTCCGCTCGACACGGCGGTGATCAGCGTCGGCTTCATCCATGGCGGCGACGTCAACGCCTCGAACGTCATCCCTTCCGAGCTCGTCATCGGCGGCACGGCGCGGACCTATTCCATGGAAGTGCGCGACATCGTCGAGCGGCGCATCGCTGAGCTTGCGGCGGCCACCGCGCAGGCCTGGGGCTGCAAGGCGGAAGCCTATTACCATCGCGGCACCAGCCCGCTGATCAACGAGGCCGAGCAGGTCCGCGTAGGGGTTGCGGCCGCGACGGCGGCTGTCGGCGCGGAAAAGGTCAACGGCCAGCTCCGCCCCGGCACGGGCGGCGAGGATTTCGCCGAGATGATGCTGGTGCGTCCGGGCGCCTTCATGCGCATCGGCAACGGCGTCAATCCCGACGGCTCCTTCGTCGGCCTGCATACGCCGCTCTACGACTTCAACGACGCGATCATCCCGGACGGCGTGCGCTACTGGGTCGGCGTCGTCGACCAGGAGCTCGGGCAGGCCAAGGCCGCCGCTTAAGCAGCCGGACAATCCTGCCACCCCCTGTCCGCCGGTTGCCGGATTCGGGGGTGGCAGCATCGGCTCAAACACCCGGGGGTTCTTTCCGGGCACAGCCGACGCCGTAGCTGCGCCAGCCGGCGCAGCGCTGTGGAGAAGCTCGTGCTCAAGGTCATTGCCGAAGACTTCATCAAGCCCGAATGCGTGCCGCTGGTCATGCCGCTGTATCGGGAGCTGGTCGACAGCACGCGACGGGAGCCGCTCTGCCTCGGTTACGATCTCTTCATCGACGAGAAGGAGCCCGGCCACTTCGTCTTCATCGAGACATGGCCGGATCGTGCAGCACTGGATGCGCATTGCGCGAGCGCGCATTTCAGGCGGCTCGTTCCGCTGATCGATCAGCATCGCAGGCAGGACGGCCGCTTCGTGCTGATGCAACCGTTCCCGGCCTGACGGCGGGGGCCTCCGGCCTTGCGCCGGCGATTCAACCTGTGACGGCGCAGGCTCATTCCGGAAACGCCATTCCAGTTTTTTGGCGGATGTTCTAAGCCGCTGGCTCAGCAGCGGAGCGATGCCATGAAGACCCTGTCCATCTCGACCCTGACGATCTGCGGCATCGATGAATTGCCGGGGAACAGCGCCCGCGAGGTGACGCATGTGCTGTCGGTGATCGATCCCGACCGGGCCGAGATCGAGGCCTTCGGGACCTATGGCGAGCACCATCGCGTAACGCTGCGCTTCCACGACATCATCGATCCGAAGCCCGGCCAGATCATGCCGACGCCGGAGCATGTCGGCGAGATCATCGGCTTCGGCGAGGGCCTGCGCGAGACGGCGACGGGCCGCGTGAAGGGCCATCTCCTCGTGCATTGCCATATGGGCATCTCGCGCTCGACGGCGGCGATGATGATGTTGATGGCACAGGCCGATGCGGCCGAGGATGAGGATGCGCTGTTCGCGCGGCTGCGCGAAATCCGGCCGCAGGCCTGGCCGAATTCGGTGATGATCGGCTTTGCCGACGAGCAGCTGGGACGCGGAGGCAGGCTGACGCAGGCGCTGCGGCGTCACTATGCCCATCAGATCGAGGCGCAGCCGAAGTTCCGGACCTGGATGAGCGATCTCGGCCGCACTCGCGAGATCGAGATGGGCTTGGGGCTCTGAGGTTTCGGGGCGTCATGGTCGGGCTTGTCCCGACCATCCACGTCTTCGTTGATCTAGTGCGGTGTTCAAGACGTGGATGCTCGCCACAAGGGCGAGCATGACGGAGTCCGGTGCCGGGCTTGGTCGCGGCGAATGTCGCCTCACCGCCTCGGCAGCGGCTGCTCCTCGTAGGAGAGCTCGCGGTCGCCCGGCCATTTGATGCGGTAGGCGAGCTTGATCTCCTTCTCGGCGCCTGCGGCGAGATCGAAGGTCCATGAGGCGACGCCGCGCCGGTCGCCGACCTGCTTCTCGGTCGGCGGCGTGGTCTGGGCGGCGATGGTCTCGACCGTGATGCCGCTGCTCTCCGAGAAGGGGATGCGCTCCAGCACGGTGACCTTGACCGGCTTGGCGTGCAGGCTCTTCACCACCGTGCGGAACTCGCGCAGGTCGGTGCGGGTCTGGCCGAGCCAGCTCGGCTCGTTCTCGCGGCGCTTCACCGGCGCGAAACTGACCTTAATGCGGTCATCGGCGCCGAAGCCAAGTTCGACCTTGTCGCCGGGCGCGACGAGGTTGAACTGGCCCATGCCGACATAGGTGCCGTCGCGATGCAGTGCGATGCGGCCGGCCAGCAACGGCGCCTCCTCGTCATGAACGAAGCTGGCCTCCAGATAAGCCTTCTGCTCCAACTCCGGGACGGTGCGGGCGGCGAGCGTTGCCTCCGCCTTGCGCTGGGTCAGCGTCACCGTCTTCGAGCTGCCGTCCTGCGGGATCGTGGCGCGGCCGGGCACCTGGAAGTTTGCCTGATAGGCGCCGGCTTCGATGGTGGCGACCTGGACCTCGGCAGGCTTCGGCGGGGCGGCCGCAAAGTCATCGCGCGAAGGGCCCCCGCTGAAGCGGAAGTTCGACAAGCGATCGGGGGCAGGCGCGGCAGCGGGCGCCGCCTTCTCCGCTTCCGCCTTACGGGCTATGGCCACGGCCCGCGCGCGGGCCTCGGCCATGATCTGCGGCTCGAAGAATGCGACCTGCATCGGCGTCAGCTCCGGCGCGCGGGTGCCGCCGACCGAACGTGTGGTCGAGAGCGTGAGCGCAACATCGTCCCAGGCTTCGCCGCTGCGTTGGCGGATTTCGGCGCGGCGCGTCAGGGCGATTTCCGGCTTCTCGCCGGTCGTGGTCAGGCGGGCCTCGTAGGTCGGCGTCCAGTTCGCGCCGGTGACGCGATAGGTCACGGTGAACTCGGCCGAGACCGGCTGCGGCGCCTCGACGGCGATGGCGATGTCGCGCTTCGGTGCGCCGGGGCGGCCGGCCTGCGGGCGGGCGCGCTCCAGCGCGGCGATCTCGGCCTCGACATCGGAGAGGCGGTTGCGGGTGCCGCGCAACTCGTCCTGGACCTTGACCAGCGCGGTGCCGATTGCCTCGAACACCGCCGGCCAGTCGGCGACGGGCAGGGCCTTGCCGTCAGGGCCGAGCTTGTCGGGGCCGACATGCGCGAAGCGCTCGATCGTGGCGCGCTTCGCTTCGATCGCGCCGATCTGGCCGGAGAGCTTCTCCTTCTCGTCGCGCAGCGTCCTGAGCTTTTCTTCCAGCACCGTGTCGAGCACGGGCTTGGCATCGCCGGGGGTGATCCGGACATCGACCGCGCCGACCGAGAAGGTGCCGTCGCCCTTGCCCTCGACGCGGATCGAGGCGGGGTCGATGGTCGCCGGCAGGCCACGCAGCACGATCTGCGAGGCACCCTGCAGCAGATTGGCCTTGCCGAGGCGCGTCACCACCGCTCCGTCCGGGAAGACCGTGACGCGGTCGATCCGGCTGGACAATTCAGTCTCGGCCGCGGCGGCAAGGCCGGGTGCCAGAATCAGGGCGGCGGCAATATGGCTTCGCATCGAAATCATCCCCTCCAGATCGCAATCACGTCACCGTGATAGACACTGCCGAATTCGGCGTGTCCAAGGCGGAATTGGGCCGGAACGCGGATAGGCGGGGGATGCGCCGGAAGCGTCCTGCATTTGCAGGAGCGATCCGGCGGTGCGGACGCTTTCGACCTTCAGTGACCGGGATGCAGCGCGTCGTTCAGGTAGATGCAGGCGAGCACGGTGAAGACATAGGCCTGCAGCACCGCGACCATGAATTCGAAGGCGGTGAGCGCGACCGTCATCAGCAACGGCAGCGGCGCGAGCAGCGATGTACCGATACCGGCGGCGAGCAGGGCGGCGACGAAGCTGCCGACACCGTCAGCTCGCCGAGAGCTTCATCATGACGAGGCCGGAAACGATCAGCGTCGCGGCGGCGATGCGCATCGGCGTCAGCGCCTCGCCGAGCACGGTGACGCCGACGATGAAGGCGCCGACCGCGCCGATGCCGGTCCAGATCGTATAGGCGGTGCCGAGCGGCAATGAGCGCATCGCCAGCGATAGCAGAGCGAAGCTGCCGATCATCGTGATGATGGTGATCGCTGTCGGCATCGGACGCGTGAAGCCGTCCGACTGCTTCATCGTGAAAGCCCAGACGATCTCGAGAATGCCAGCGGAAAACAGATAGAGCCACGCCATAGCGGGTCCCCCATGGTTTGCCGGGTCGTCCCGGCACATGTCCCAGGTTGGGGGAGGTCGTGGCCTCGCGAGCGCTTAGGTAGCCACCGGAGACCGCGGTGGCAAGGCTGCGGATATGACGCACTCCGATTCGAGCGCGTCATCCCGGACGCAGCGAAGCGGAGATCCGGGATCCATGCCGGAACCTTCTTCGGAAGCGCTCCGGCGTGGATCCCGGGTCAAGCCCGGGATGACCCGCGTGGTTCCACAGCGTCCTTGTCGGCGTGGTCCGTAATGCCGCGTGATCGTCCGCTCAGGCGCGTCCGCGGGCGCTGGCATGCGGCTTGACGCGATGCTCCATGAAATTGCGAAGCTCGGTGACGCGGCGCTCGGTGTCGAGCACCTCGCGGTCGAGGCCATGTGCCCAGGCGAGGTCCTGCCGGTCCGGCTCGGCATCGAGCGTCAGCATGTCGTCGAGCCAGGCTTTCGCGGAGGCCTCATCCTTGCGGAAGCCTTCCTTGATCATGAGCGGCACCCGGCGGTCGAGGATCGCGACGATCTGCTTCAGCGAGAACTCGGGATGGTACTGCACGCCCCAGAAGGTGCCGCCATTATGCTTGATCTCCGCGGCCTGGACCTGGCTGTAGGCATTGGAGGCGAGGATCGTCGTGCCATGCGCCGGCAGGGCGATGGTGTCGAGATGGATTGCGGGGGCATCGAAGGCGGCCGGGCGGCTGGCGAGCAGCGCGTGGTTCCTGCCGACCTCGGTCGGCGCGATCCTGCGCGCGAAGCCTGTCTCGCGTCCCTTCGGGTTGGCGGTGACGGTGCCGCCGGCTGCGACGGAGCCGACCTGGATGCCCCAGCAGGAGCCGAAACAGGGCGTGCCGCTGGCATAGATCGCGCGCATCAGGTCGATCTGGCGGGTCACCGGCGGGGCGGTGTCGTAGATGTGCAGGGCCGAGCCGGTCAGGAAGATGCCGTCATAGGATTCGAGCCCCTCGCCGTCGGGGAGGTTCGCCCCTTCGTCGGCCGGCAGGCAGATATCGGAGACGATGCCGGGTTCGAACGCCGCGATCTCGGCGGCATAGGCCTCGCCATAAGCCATGCCATAGGATTGGCGCAGCCCTTCGCGGGTGTCGCGCATGTTGCCGTCGACGAAGAGCAGACGGAGCGGGCGGGCGCTGGTTTCGATCATTGGGACGTTCCGCAGGAATGCGCAGGGCGACGGGCAGGTGTGCGCCCGATCTCATATGAGCCGGGTACACGCAAGGGTATTGCATGAGCCCTTTCTCGCAACAGGGCGGAAACGTGCACCCTACCCAGACCTGGCTGCAACGCGCCTGGGGCAATGCCTATCTGCTGATGGTGTTGACCACCCTGATGTGGGGCGGCAACGCCGTGGCGAGCCGGCTTGCCGTCGACAACATCTCGCCGATGATGCTGACCTCCCTGCGCTGGGTGGCGGTCTGTGCCGTCATGCCCCTGCTGCTGCGCGACCAGTTGCGCATGCATTGGCCGGTTCTGCGCGCGCATTGGCGGCTCATCGCCGTGCTCGGCACGCTCGGCTTCACCACCTTCAACACGCTGATGTATCTCGCGGCCTATTCGACCAGCGCGATCAATATCGGCATCTTGCAGGGCTCGATCCCGGTTTTCGTGCTGATGGGCGCTTTCCTGGTGTTCCGCACGAAGATCACGCTGATGCAGGGGATCGGCGTCGCGGTGACGCTGCTCGGTGTCGCGGTCACGGCGAGCCGGGGCGACATCCATATCCTCATGGCCTTCCGCTTCGTGCCGGGCGACGTGCTCATGATCATCGCCTGCGTGCTCTATGCCGGCTTCACCGTCGGCGTGCGCAAGCGGCCGCCGGTGCCGGGCCTCGTGTTCTTCACGGCGATGGCCAGCTTCGCCTGCCTGGCCTCGCTGCCGCTGCTCGCGACCGAGATCGCGCTCGGCCGCTCCTATATTCCGACGCCGCAGGGCTGGCTGATCCTCGCCTTCACGGTGATCTTCCCGTCGATCGTCTCGCAGCTGTCCTTCATGCGGGCGATCGAGCTGATCGGGCCCGGCCGGGCCGGCGTCTTCGTCAATCTCGTGCCGGTCTTCGCGCCGATCCTGGCCGTGCTGATCATCGGCGAACCCTTCGGACTCTATCACGCGCTGGCGCTGGCGCTGGTGCTCGGCGGCATCTTCATCGCCGAGCGGCTGGGGCGGTAGGCGTGCCAGACCGTCATGGTCGGGCTTGTCCCGACCATCCACGTCTTTACCGATGCAGTGCCGTGCTCAAGGCGTGGATGCTCGCCACAAGGGCGAGCATGACGGGGTTTGTGACGCCGTCAGCGCAGGGCCGAAACCGCGAGCCGCGCCACATCCGCCAAGGCCGCCGAGCGCTCGTCGGCATCGGCGCGGGAGCCGGCGAGATAGGTCACGATGACGAAGCGGCGGCCATCCGGCAGGGTCGCGACGCCGATATCGTTGGTGGCGTGGTTGATCCCGTCCGTGGTGAGGCCGAGGCCGGTGCGGTGGGCGAAGCGAGAGCCCGCCGGCAGGCCGGCCTTGAGCCGATCGGCGCCGACCTTCGATTCCGCCACGATCTTCTCGATGAAGGCGGTGTGGGCGGGGTCGCGCAGCCAGTTACCCCTCGCGAAGGCTTCGAGGAATTGGGCGCTCGCTTCCGGGGTCGAGGCATCGCGCTTGTCCTTCAACGCATTTGACAGGTTGGCGATACGCAGGCGCGGCCGCATCGCCTTGAGCTCGGCGCGGAAGACCTTCTCGTCCACCGTGTCATCCCAGCCGAAGCCCTTGAGCCCGTAGATCTCCGGCTGGAACAGGCGCTCGTAGCGATCGATCGACATGCCCTGGATGCCGCCATCGCGCAGCATCTTCGTCACGACCTGCGGGCCGCCGATCTCGCGCATCAGGAGGTCGGCTGCGGTATTGTCGCTCTCGCCGGCCGCGAGCCGGATCAGCTCGCGTAGCGGGTAGTCGTTGCGCTCGCCCTTGAAGGCCTTGGCCAGCGGGCTGTGGAACAGCGAGAAATCCTTGCGCGTGACGGTGATCGGCTGGTCGAGCCTGAACTTGCCGGCCTCGACCTGCTGCAGCACGGCCACCGCCAGCGGCAGCTTGAACACGCTCTGCATCGGGAAGGTCTCGGAGCCGCGATGCGACCAGAGCTGGCGGTCGCGCAGATCCATCAGCGCGACGCCGAGGCGGCCCTTGGAGGCCTGCTCGATGCCATCGATCGCCTTGTCGAGCTTGTCGCGGTCCCAGTCGGCGAGGGCCGGAACGGCCGCGAGGCAGGCGAGGGCTGCGGCAGCGAGGCGAAGGCGGGCAGACATGAAAATCCCCTGTGGCGTGCACCACAGGGGACGAGAATTGCGGCGGCGCTGGGGCGCCGGACCGGCGGATCAGAAGCGCAGGCGCCGGGCGCGCTTGACCATCGGGATCGCGTGGATCTTGTCGAGCAATTCGTCCGAGATCGGCTCATCGACCGAGACATAGCAGATCGCATCGCCGCCCGGCTTGTCGCGGCCGAGGGCGAAGGTCGCGACATTGACGCCGGCGCCGCCGAGCAGCGAACCGAACTGGCCGATGAAGCCCGGCTTGTCGGCGTTGCGGACATAGAGCATGTGCGGCGCGAACTCGGCATCGACCTGGATGTCGCGGATTTCGACGATGCGCGGCTTGCCGTCATGGAAGACGGTGCCGGAGGCATGGCGCGGCATGTCCTCGGCATCGACGACGATGCGGATGACGCTTTCGAGATTGCCGGCGACCTCGCGGGTCAGCTCCTCGACGACGATGCCCTTCTCCTTCGCGATCAGCGCGGCATTGACCATGTTGATCTCGGGCAGGAAGGGCCTGAGCACGCCGGTGATCGCGGCAGCCGAGATCGCCTTGAGGTTGAGGCTTGCGACCGCGCCTTCATACTCGATGCGGATGCCTTTCACGGCGGCTTCGGTGAGCTGGCCGAGGAAGGAGCCGAGCTTCTCGGCGAGATCGACGAAGGGCTTCACCCGCGGGGCTTCTTCCGCCGTGATCGAGGGGAAGTTGACCGCGTTGGTGATGGCGCCCTTGAGCAGGTAGTCGCTCATCTGCTCGGCGACCTGCAGCGCGACATTCTCCTGCGCCTCGTTGGTGGAGGCGCCGAGATGCGGCGTGCAGACCACGTTTTCCAACCCGAAGAGCGGGTTCGCTTCCGCTGGCTCGACCGAGAACACGTCGAAGGCGGCGCCCGCGACATGGCCGGACTTGATCAGGTCGGCCAGCGCCTGCTCGTCGACGAGACCGCCGCGGGCGCAGTTGATGATGCGCACGCCCTTCTTGGTCTTGGCGAGGTTCTCGGCCGAGAGGATGTTCTTGGTCTTCTCGGTCATCGGGACGTGCAGCGTGATGAAGTCGGCGCGCTTCAGCAGGTCGTCGAGCTCGACCTTCTCGACGCCGAGCGCGACGGCGCGTTCCGGCGAGAGATAGGGATCATAGGCGATGACGCGCATCTTCAGGCCGATGGCGCGCTCGGCGACGATCGAGCCGATATTGCCGGCGCCGATCAGGCCGAGCGTCTTGGCCGTGATCTCGACGCCCATGAAGCGGTTCTTCTCCCACTTGCCGGCCTGGGTCGAGGTATCGGCCGAGGGGATCTGGCGTGCGAGCGCGAACATCATGGCGATGGCGTGCTCGGCGGTGGTGATCGAATTGCCGAAGGGCGTGTTCATCACGATCACGCCGCGCGCGGTCGCGGCGGGGATCTCGACATTGTCGACGCCGATGCCGGCGCGGCCGATGACCTTCAGGTTCGTCGCCTGCTCCAGGAGCTTGGCGGTCGCCTTGGTGGCCGAGCGGATGGCGAGGCCGTCATACGCGCCGATGATCGCGGCGAGCTTGTCCTTGTCCTTGCCGAGGTTCGGATCGAAGGTCACGTCGATGCCGCGGTCCTTGAAAATCTGGACGGCGGCGGGGGAGAGGGCGTCGGAAATCAGGACTTTCGGTGCGGGCATGGGAGGCTCCGGCTGGCGCCGCGCTAGCTAAGAGGAGCGGTCTGGCGCTGAGAAGGGGGAGGGCGCGTCCCCTTCTCCCCTTGCGGGAGAAGGTGGCCCGAAGGGCCGGATGAGGGGTCGCGCAGGTCGGAATCGTTGGCGGGTATGAGGGCAGGCGATGACGATCAGCGTCGCGAGACCCCTCACCCTAACCCTCTCCCGCAGGGGGAGAGGGGACAGGTCGAGCTTACGCCGCCTTCTTGCCGAGCGCCGCCTTGGCCTCGGCGAAGGCATAGGCGATCCAGGGCAGCAGCGCCTTCACGTCGCGCGACTGCACGGTCGCGCCGCACCAGATGCGCAGGCCGGGAGGGGCGTCGCGGTAATGGCCGAGATCGTAGCCGGCGCCGGCCTTCTCGATGATCGAGACCACCTGCTTGGCGAAGGTCGCCTGCGCGTCCGCCGGCAGGGCGGTCACGGCGGGGTCGGTGAACTTCAGGCAGACCGATGTATTGGAGCGCGTCTTCGGCTTCACGGCCAGGAAGTCGATCCAGTCGTTCTCGCGCACGAACTTGGCGATGACGCGGGCATTGCCGTCGGCGCGCTTCACCAGGCCGTCGAGACCGCCCACCTTCTGGGCCCATTCCAGCGCGTCGATATAGTCCTCGACCGCGAGCATGGAGGGGGTGTTGATGGTCTCGCCGGTGAAGATGCCCTCGATCAGCTTGCCGCCCGAGGTCATGCGGAAGATCTTCGGCAGCGGCCAGGCCGGCTTGTAGCTTTCAAGCCGGGCGACAGCGCGGGGCGAGAGCACGATCATGCCATGCGCGGCCTCGCCGCCGAGCACCTTCTGCCAGGAAAAGGTGACGACATCGAGCTTCGCCCAATCAAGGCGCTGGGCGAAGGCGGCGGAGGTGGCGTCGCAGATGGTCAGCCCCTCGCGATCGTCAGCGATCCAGCTGGCGTCGACGACGCGCACGCCGGAGGTGGTGCCGTTCCAGGTGAAGACGACGTCGCGGTTCTTCGTGTCGACCTTCCTGAGGTTCGGCAATTCGCCATAGGGCGCGTCGAAGGTGCGGACGTCCGCGAGCTTGAGCTGCTTGACGACATCGGTGACCCAGCCGGCGCCAAAACTTTCCCAGCTGACCATGTCGACGCCGCGGGCGCCGAGCAGGGACCAGAGCGCCATCTCGACGGCGCCGGTATCGGAAGCCGGCACGATGCCGATGCGGTAATCGGCGGGAACGGCAAGCACCTCGCGCGTCAGGTCGATCGCGCGCTTGAGCTTGTCCTTGCCGATCTTGGCGCGGTGCGAGCGGCCGAGCGGGGCATCGGAGAGGTTCTTGAGAGCCCAGCCGGGGCGCTTGGCGCAGGGGCCGGACGAGAAATTAGGCACGCGCGGACGCGTGGCCGGAGCAGTATTCGCCATCGATGTCTCCATCCTTACAGATGGGCGCGCCCCGTTGGGGGGGCGTGTCCCGTCGATGGGGGTAGAGCCGTTGGGGGTGGGGAGTCAAGTTATCTAACTGTGACACGAACAATCACATGACATCTGCAGGGGACAGCCGGGATTAACCGGGATTGTCCGGGATCAGACGGAAAAGAGCCGCAGTTCCAAGGGGCTAGGCGGGCCAGCGCGTGGCGGCGGCGCGGCATTCAGTGCCATTTGATTGTTCGCAGGTTTGTGGGGGCTCGACCGAGAAACACGGAAGGCAAAATCCGCCCGCGCCGCTAAGTGTTTGAAAAATGTCGGCCGCTTCCATTGGAAGTGGGACGATTTTCGCCAGTGGCGCGCCCAAGCATCCCAGTTCGACTAAGCCGCTGAGAAGTTAGCGAAAATCCCGGCTCATGTGCGCGATCTGAAAAATTGGAAGTGGGATGATGAAATGCTCCGTTCAGTGTCACCGGCTATCCCGGAAGAGCTTGACCGCACGCTCCGCCAGCTCAGCCTCGTCGGCGACCATCACTAAAAGCTTCGCCACCATGAAGGCCAATTCGAGACGAGCGCCGGGGCGGAGCGGCTCGGATATGTCGCGTCCGACGATCTCCCATGCAGCGTCTAGCGCGGCTTGGGCTCGCGCGACATCGACCGGGTCGATAAGCGAGGAAAACGGCACGGCATTGCTCCCGCAAAAATCCCAGCTGCGCACGTCGCGGCCGCCAAACGTGATCTCGATGCTGTACGTCGTAGCTCGAGCGCGGCGCGCGAGTTCCTTAGGACTCGGCTGATCGACCCTCAGATAGCCCGGGTAAACGGGTCGGTCGACACGACGCCCGCCGAAATTCGTCGCAAACGCGTCCGCAGCTTCTCGGCTGCAGAAGCACCACCACATCGTCCCCGACGAGCTTGTCGTTTCGAAGTCGTACCAGGAAGCCCAGCGGTACATGATGTCCATGCCGCCGCCGGCGGAAAGAACCTCGACCTGGAAGGGGTGCGTCCGATCCCGGTGCCTGTCCGTCCGCTCGCCCTTGCGCCTGGTCATGGCCATCCTCGCAGCTGACGCGGGCGCGGATCGTACTTCCGGTTGTCCCCGCTGTTCACCGGCGCCTCCGCTCCTGACTCCCGGTGTCATAGAACGCTCTTGAGAACGAAACAAGAACAAGCTTCCATGGTGATGCCCTAGCGGCACTAGGGCGCAACAGGAGACAGCCATGAGTAAGGCTCGCGGAAAGCGGGAGACCGTCGAACACCTCACCTATTTCGTCGTTCAGGCCTTCAAGACGGTTAGGGGCCTTAGGGGAAAAATCGCAGCAGAAGATCCTATCGAAGCACGAGACCAGCATCATGCATTGACGCTATTCGAACGCTACAAGCCGATCCGCGCCGGTGTCGTAGCATTCCGCCGCACCGGATCGCCGGCGACGGGCGACTGGGAGGATGCGGTCATAATTGCCCGCCACGGCCTGCTCCCGGCCGAGGTTGATGGGATGGTGGATGAAAGCGCCGCTGACTTCGAAAGCTGGGAGCTCGGCGAGCACGATCTCAAGGTCGCGTGACGCCTCAGACAAAGATCGAGCCCCGCTTTTTGCGGGGCTCAGTCTTTCGGCGCCAAGAGCCCAGGAACGTTCCGACCGTTGCGGCCATAGAGCGTCAAAGCTGTGGCGCAGACGACAGAGTCGGACGATCCCTTCGTTTCATTCAATGCTTCGGCAATGAACGCTCCATGCAGCTTGCCGTGTTTACCGGCGGGCTCGATATCTTCCGGCTTCAGACCGGCAACGCTCATGATTGCGCCATATCGGGTCCAATTTACATCGAGGCGCGGACACTTTTCGGCGAAGACCTGAGCCCAGGCGGCCATTTTTATGACATTTACAACTTTACTCGACTGCGCCGAAACCGGCGAGATCAACGCAACCGCCCAAGCCCCAAATAGAACTAGCGTCATCTTTCTTTTCATAGCTCGCCTCCAGCCCACACAACCTTGCCTGCAATTCTCAATGCCTCGGCATCCGGCGCCGAGAGCGTCTCGGTTTCGTACCGCTCATTATCGCTGATCAGCTGCAGCGCGCCCAGCAGCCCAAGAACGACCCGCTTGATCCGAACGTTTGGCCCGTCGATCAGGACATAGATCCCGTCGCCGCGTGTTTGCTGGAAGCGCGTGTCGACAAGGACGATCGCGCCGTCCGGAATCGTCGGCTCCATCGAGTCCCCGCGGCAATCGATGAAGCGCGCATACCGTTCGGGAAGGCCTATGCGCTGCAGCCAGCTTCGCGGAAACGGCAGCGCCTCGATCTCGTAAGGGTTGATGTTCTCGAAGCCAGGCCCCGCGCTGGCCACGACGTCCAACTGTGGGACGAGGGCCACGTTATCGTTGTCGCTGTCAGCCCCATCCATCGTTTGAAACATCCGCAGGGTCGGCGGCTGCCTGCCAAATGCAAGCCACTCCAACGAGACCTCCGCGGCTTCGGCCAGAATCGCGATCGCTAGGAAAGGCGCTTTAGCCTTCTCGTCCCGCCATTTGCCGACTTGCTCCCCGGTTGTTGACACCAGAGATCCCGCTTTTTCGAGGCTTCCTATCCGCTCGATGACGGTCTTGAAGCGTTCTCCGAAGCGGCGATCCCCGGAATTATAGGTCTCTCTCTTCATCTGCCTGCCTGAGACGCCATCGCTCGGTTGACATACCGATAAATATCGGCATATGGTCACGTTAGTTACCAATATCGTTAACAGATGTCGGCTTGTGCCGCCATCTCGGGGCATCACATGCACGAAGCCGACATCCTCGCAGCCGTACGCAAGTCCAAGTATCGATTTTTGCCGGCCATCGCCGCGCAATATCAAGTCTCGGACGTTTCGCTTCGGGCTGCCTTTCGTCGCCCCCAACTGCGCGCTGAGCGCGTCTTGTCGCGGGCGCTCGGTATTCCGCTCCACGTTCTCTGGCCTGAGCGTTGGTCGCCGAACGGCGTCCGACTGGTCCGCCGCGGCCGCGCGATTTCGAGGGCAGCCTGATGAACCTGCTCGACAACCTGACGGCTGGTTCGCCGGTCTTTCTGGCTCCGGTCGCTGCAATTGATGCCAGCGAACGGCTTCGCCCCGTCGACGAGGCTCACGCTCAGCTGATCGCAGCATCGATGAACGAGAGCGGGCTAATTCAGCCCATCGTCGTCCGTGCCAACGCCGCGGGCAACGGTTTGAAGCTCGTCGTTGGCGGTCATCGCCTGCGGGGTGCTTCTGTCCTCGCCTGGGAAGAAATCCCAGCGATCATGATCGTGTGCTCGGATGACGAGGCTCGGCAGATTGAGATCGACGAGAATCTTGCCCGCAAAGAGCTGACGGTTCTTGAGCGTGCCGAGTTTTTGGCGGAGCGGAAGCGGGTCTATGAGACGATCAACCCCGCTGCGGCTCACGGCAAGGCCAAGAAGCCGAAGACCGAAAAAGGAAAAGTCGCCAACTTGGCGACTTTTGCTCGGTTCTCGAAAGATGCGGCAAAATCAACTGGTTTGGGCGAGCGCACGATCCAGCGCTCCGTTGAGCTAGCAGGGAAACTCTCGCCCGAAGCCATAGCGCTGATCCGCGGCACCAAGGTCGCCGACAACCAGGCCCAGCTGCAGGCACTGGCCGCCATGGAGCCGGAGCAGCAGAAGGTTGTCGCCGGGCTGATCGCGGCCAACGCGGCCGGCAATATCGCAAAGGCCCGCGTCGTCGCCGGCTTCGTCCCGGAGGGTGGTGCGGTTCGCGAGCCCGAGCGGCTCCTCACCAAGATCGAGCCGATGCTGACGCGCATGTCGTTGGCGGACCTGCAGGCGCTTGCCGACATGGTCGCCGCCCGCATCGCCGCGCTCGCCCCGGCCAAGCCCGCCCGCGCGAAGAAGGGCGGTGCGGAATGAGTCCGATCGAGACCATGTCCCCGGAACAGCTTCGCGAGCGCTACCTCCAGTCGCTCTCGCCGATTGAGCGAATGGATTACGAGCTTGCCTGCGCACGCGAGAAGCGTCTCATCGCCGAACGCCGGGAGGAAGAGGCTCTTCTCGTCCGAGAGCTCGACGATTTCGTCGAAGCAGCACGCGACTTCAAGGACGTGCACCTGTCGCGCCTCGCCGTCCGCAGGATCGTGCAGCGGCTCTACGGCGCTGAGGCTCTGCAGCCGGAGTCACCCCATCGACCGCAGCCGAAGGGCCGGGTCGAGCGCGTCAACCGCCAAATCGCAAGGGGCGACGCGGCGTGAAGCTCTGGCTGACATCCTCCGAAATCGCCGATCTCGCGCTGCCCGGCCTGCCGACGACGAAGCGGAACGTCAACGCGCTCGCCGAGCGCGAGGACTGGGCCCGCTTCTCGGCACTGTGCCGGCAGCGAGCCGGCCGTGGCGGCGGTCTCGAATATCACGTCAATCTGCTGCCGGTGGCCGCTCGCGTCGCCTATTACGGCAGCGAGGCCCCGACGCCGACCGCAGGCGAAGCCATCCAGGCGGCACCGGAGCCGGCTGCCGGCACCACCAGCGCCGCGACTTTGCAACTTGATGCACGGCTCGCGGTGCTCGGGGCACTCAAGCGCTTCGTCGCCCAGGCCGAGCTCAAGCAGACGCTGGCGATCAGCTACTTCGTCGACCTTTATAACCTCGGCAAGATCGACATGCCGGCCTGGGCGGCCGGTGTCCTGCCGCGGCTCTCGACGCGCACGGTGCTGCGCTGGCTCTCTGCCTCCCGCGAGGGCGAGATCGAGCGACTTGCCGTCGATCGCGGCGCTGGCCGGCGCGGCCAGGGCGTGCTCGATGCTGCCTTCGACGGCGAAATCAAGCATTTCGCGCTAGGGGTCCACTCCTTCAACGAGCTCTATTCTGCCCGGCAGATCCACGAGACGGTGCAGCAGGAATTCGGCTCACGTCTCGCTGCCGAAGGTCTGCAATTGCCCGGTCTCAGGGCGTTTGAAGTCCGTTTCAACGCCTGGAAGCAGGAATACGCCGCCGGTCTGCTCAAAATGATGGACCCGGACGGGTTCCGCTCGAAGATGCGCGTCTCCGGCTCCTTCGCCTGGATGGCGCCGCATCTGAACGCGCTCTGGCAGATCGACGCCTCGCCGGTCGACGCTCTCTGCGTCGACGGGCGCCACGCGATTTACGTCTGCATCGACGTGTGGTCGCGCCGGCTGATCCTGTTCATCTCGAAGACGCCGCGCGCGGAAGCGGTGCAGCTGCTGATGCGCAAGGCAATCCTCGCCTGGGGCCTGCCCGACGCGGTGAAGACTGACAACGGCAGCGATTTCGTCGCCCGCGCCACGGTTCGCCTCTTCGCCAAGCTGCAGATCGAGGCCATCCGCTCGGCGGCCTTCTCTCCGCACCAAAAGGGCTATGTCGAGCGGCACATCCGCACATTCCAGAGCGATTGCGCGACGATGCTGCCGGGCTTCATCGGCCACAGCGTTGCCCATCGCAAGCGGATCGAGGGCCGGAAGGCGTTCTCGCAGCGCCTCGGTCAGACCGAGAATGAGGCGTTCAACGTCACCATGACGGGCGAGGAGCTGCAGCAGCTCGTCGACCGCTGGGCTTTCGAGATCTACGCCCATCGTGAGCATGGCGGTATCCGCCGGGAGACCCCCTTCGCTCGCGCCGCCTCGTCACGCCAGCCGATCCGCACGGTCGATGCTGATGCATTGGCGACGCTGCTGATGCAGGCGCCGGCTGGTGATGGCTATCGCACGGTCGGCAAGAACGGCGTCCGTATCGGCGACTTCCACTATCTCGCGCCGGGCATCCTTGTCGGAACCCGCGTGTTCGTAGTGCTCGATCCGGCGGACAAGGGCACGATCTGGCTCTTCGCAGATGAAAACCGCGCGGAACTGCTCGGCCGCGCCACCAATGCCGAGCTCGCAGGCGTCGATCCGGCCGCGCTGCTGGCCGAGACCCGCGCCGCCCAGAAGCGTGTCATCGACGAGCAAACGGCGGAAATCCGCAAGCAGACCAGGCGTCGCGTCACCGAGAAGACAGTCCTCGAAAACCGCCTCGCGCTGGCGGCGGAGGCCAGCGGCAACCTCGTCGCCTTCCCGCCGCGCTCCGAGATCCACACCACTCCCGCGCTTGATGCCGGTGCCGATGTCGCGGCGCTGCGTAACGGCGCGGTCCCGACTGGCCGGCAGCTTTCGCCCGCCGAAGCCAAGATCATGGCGGAACTGGAAGCCCAGCCTGCGGCTGCGACGCCTCCAGCCTCGAATGTCCGCCGCCTGCGCCAGCAGGAAACGCCGCAGCAGCTCTATCGGAAATGGCTGGTGCTGGATGAGCGCCTGCGCGCCGCCGAGCCGATCACGCCGGACGAGGCGGCCTTCTACGGCAGCTTCGCCACCAGCCACGCCAAGAAGACCCTCGACCCTCTCTACCAGGAATACGGCGAAGCGGCGTTGCGGTGAGCCGAGCCGAAAAAAAGGCCCCGCGAACGGGGCCGTTTGAAGTGATCAGGATGGAATTATGAACGCACATACGGCTGAAATCAAACCCGACATTCCCAGCGGCCGGCGCCCGCCGGCCCTGCTGAAGAACGTCATCGCCATGATGGGGCTCGTGCAGACCATGCGCGACCGCAGCCCGGATGACGACGTCTTTGGCTGCTTCTACGGCTATTCCGGCTACGGCAAGACCGAGGCCACCCGCTTCGCCCAGATCAAGACCGGCGGCGCCCATCTCGAGATCGGCGTCAGCTGGACGAAGAAGGACCTGGTCACGAACATCCTGTTCGAGCTCGGGGTGCTGAAGCCCAAGGGCACGCTCTCCGAGCTCACCCGGCAGGCGATCGAGCTGCTCTCGATCCCGGACCATCCGCCGATCTTCATCGACGAGGCCGACAAGCTCGTCGACCGCGGCATGATCGAGAACCTGCGCGAGATCGCCGACAAGTCCCGGGCGCCGTTCATCTTCGTCGGCGAGGAGGCGCTGCCGGACAAACTCGCTCGCGTTGAGCGTGTCTATGGCCGCGTCATTTCCTGGGTGCCGGCTCAGCCGGTCGACCTCGAGGACTGCCGCAAGCTCGCCCAGCGCGCCGACGTCACCGTCGATGACGAGGTGCTGGAAACGATCCGGCGCGCCTCGGAGGGTCGGGCTCGCATCGTCGTTTCCAATCTCAACCTCGCCCGCCAGTTCGCGGCAGAGCGCGGCATTCCCGGCCTCGCTGCCGGCGGCGAGATCCCCGACTTCATCAACGGCAAGCACCCGCCGCGGGTGCGGAGGTTCGGCTGATGGCTTCGACTGTGCCTAATCCGGAGGCCGGGCGGCTGGCCTACTGGCGGATCATGACCGGCCTTCAGACGCACTATGGTGATTTCACCTCGCGGGCCGTCGTCGACATTGCTGGCGTCGGTCATCGCAAGACGATCGAGAACTATCTCGCCTTCCTGAGCGCCGAGCGCGTCATTCGCGTGGTCACCAGTGAGCAGCGCGGCGCCACCACCACTCACCGCTACCGCATCATCAATCAGGGCGACGCCCCGCCGCTGCGGCGGGGCGACAGCAACCTCGGCCAGCGCCAGCAGGCGCTCTGGATGGCGATGCGCTCGCTCGGCCAGTTCCGCGCCTCGGCGCTGGCGGAGGCGGCTTCGACGGACACCTGCATCGTCGCCCGCGAAACCGCCTCCGGCTACATCGCCGACCTGATGCGCGCCGGCTATCTCGCCATCGCCGGCAACGCCCCCGAGCGTAAGCAGACGCTGATCTATCGCCTCGTCCGCAATACCGGTCCGCGGGCGCCCATCGTGATGCGGCCGGAGCAAGCCTGCTTCGATCTCAACGTGATGCGGGTGGTTAACCTTAACTCCCGCCTGACGGTCGGGGTGGCGGCATGAGCACCGGAAAACCCGATCAGATCGCGCGCGCGCGCGAGGCGTGGGGTGAGGATATCCCCAGCGAGGTGCTGGCGCTGGCCCAGGCTTGCAAGGCGCAGACGTCCCGCGCCGTGGCTCGTCGCCTCGGCTACTCGGACGCGGTCATCAGCCATGTTCTGGCGAAGAAATACCCCGGCGACGTCGCCAAGGTCTTTGCCACGATCCGCGGCTCGCTGATGGGCGAAACGGTGGATTGCCCCGAGCTCGGCGAGCTGCGCCGCGACCAGTGCCTGCGCAACCAGGTCAAGCCCTTCTCGTCGAACAATTCCGCCAGCGCCCGGCTCTTCCACGCCTGCCGGGTCTGTCCCCACCGCCAGCAGAAGGATGTCGCCTGATGCTTCAATCCGCTTTCAAACTGTTCTGCTTCGGCGTGGCCATGCTCGGCCCCTTCGCCGCTGGCATCCTCCACCAGTACGTCATCGAGCCGGAGATCTACGCGATCTTCTTCGCTGGCGGCATCCTGCTCGGGTTCGGCGGCATCTGTGGCTTTGCCTCGATCGAGCGCGACGAGACCCGTCGCTTCCGCGCGGCCCTTGGAAAGAAGGGCTGAGCGATGCGGACATCTTCCCTCCCTGTCGACTTGCGCCGCCTGGCGCAACACGCCCGCCATTGCGCGAAACTCAGCCTCGGCATGTCCGCTGCGGAATGCGGCCGCGTCGCCGTCCTCCTGCAGCTCGCCGCCCAGGAGGCCGACCTGGTCGTCGCCCAGGCGGCCGACGTGCCAGAGCTCGAGGATGAGCTGCTCGCCGTCGCGCACGATCCGAACCGGGCCGAGCCTCTGGTGACGTCTGCCTACCAGGCGGCCCTGAAAGCCCAACAGCAGCAGATCCAGCGCGAGCTGGACACGGAGGGGCCGGAGCCTGTCACGCGTCCCGGCCTCGCCGCTCTCGCAATGCCGATCGCCGGCAGCAACGTCACGGTGTTCCCGGTGGCGCCTCGGCCGCGCCCGCTCGGAGGTGGAGACGCGGCATGATCAGGCCTTTCCACACCCTGCCGGACATTATGGAGCTCGGCCTCCTGGTCGCGAAGATCCAGAACGGCTCCGGCGCCGATCGCGAGGTCGACGAGGCGGTGACGGACCTCTTCTTCACGCGTGCTCGCCACGGCATCGGCTGGGACAATCCGCTGACCGGCAAGTGGATCGGGAACCCGGATTTCGCCTTCACGCACTCGATCGACGGGACGTTGCGCATTCAGCGCGAGTTCCTGCCGGAAACGACCTGGATGATCGACGCCCAGGCCGAGCTTCCGGCCCGCGCCATCGTCCGCCATGGCCCCGAGTTCAAGGTTCGCACGGCGCCTACACCGGAGCGCGCCCTGCTGACCGCCTTCCTGGTCGTCTGCGACCAGATCCAGAGGGCCGCGGCATGAAGTCCCTCATCACCGTCCGCGCGATCGTCGATGCGGTCGCCGCCACCACCGGCCTGACCCGCACCGACATCACCTCGATGCGCCGCACGCCGGAGATCGTCGAAGCGCGCAGCACCGTCTTCTGGCTGGCGCGGGAGCTCACCGGCAGCTCCTACGACATGATCGGTACTGCAGTCGGCAACCGCGACCACACCACGGTGCTCGCCGGCTGCGATCGGGCGGCGGCCCGTCGCGAGCGTGACGCTGACTATCGCACCGCCACCGACACCCTGCGCGGCGTTCTCCAGACGCTCGAAGACAACAAGATGTTGGCGGCCTCCACGGTCGCCGATCCGCTCGGCACCGCCCGTCGCATCATCGCGAACCCGGCCCGCGAGGCCGTGCGCGTCCCCGTCATCGAAATCGTCGCCATGGCCCGGCTCATCGTCGAGCTGCTCGGCGAAACCGATCCTTCCGAACTGTCCCTCATGGAGAATTCCGATGCAGCATGACCAGACGATCGATATCCCGCGCGAAGCCCGCGCCAAGGCGATCTTCGACGCCGTCAGGGAGGCCAGTTTCGCCGGCACCCCCACGCTCCCGTGGAGCGAGATCGGCGAGAAGGATCGCGAGCGTTGGGCCGAGGTTTCGGACAGGGCGCTCGCCGAGCTTGGCTTGCACGTCCTGATCGAAGACGTCCTCGCCGAGAATGCCGCCACCTCCGCCGGTATCGTCGAGGTCGGTACCGGCAAGTTCATGCGCGATGCGAAGGGTAACCTGATCGGTCTCGGCCAGATCAAGCCGCAGCGCGTCCTCGAGGACGAGATGGTGCGCAAGGTCATGCGTTTCGCCACGGACCTCTCTGCTCAGATCGCGCGCTTCAAGGGCCACACCTTCGAGGATCTGGCCGCCTTCCAGTCGCTGCTCGAGCAGCAGTATGGCGCCAAGGCCGGTGGCCCGAAGGGCAACGTCACCTTCTCGACCTTCGACGACAGCATGCGTGTTGAGGTCAAGATCGCCGATCAGATCGCGTTCGGCCCCGAGCTGCAGGCGGCGAAGCGCCTGGTCGACGAGTGCCTGAAGGAGTGGGGCGCCGACAGCCACGAGGCGCTGCGCTCGCTGGTGAACCGCGTCTTTAGCGTCGAGAAGGAAGGCCAGATCAACCGCGGCGAGCTGTTCTCGCTGCTCGCCATGGAGATCGCAGACGAGCGCTGGCAGAGCGCTATGGAGGCGATCCGCGACAGCATCCGCGTCATCGGCACCAAGGCCTATCTGCGCTTTCGCGTTCGCGATGAACACGGCGCCTTGTCGACGGTGACGATCGACCTCGCGGCCGCGTGAGGGCGTCATGGCGACCGCTGAAGCATATCAGGACGGTGTCCGGGCCACCTTCACGCTGTTTTTCATCGACGACAACAGCGGCATCGAGACCGAGGTGGCCGCGAAGCATGTCCGGTTTCCGCTCGATGACTTGGCCCACTTCATCGCGTCGAGCAGGACGATCCTCGATCGCATGATGCCGGACGCCAACTGGCGCCTCATGACCGCGGCTGAAGTCGACGGTTATCTGGATCGCCAGGCGGAAGAAAAGTCCGGCAGCTACCTCGTTGAGGAGGGTTGCTGAGATGAGCATCCTCCTCTCCAAGGCCCGCGCCGGCCAGTGCCGCTGGATCGTCTGCGATGCGGTCGATCCGGCGCCGTCCCGCAGATCGGGTGTCATGCCCGATCTCTTCGGCGGTCGCCGCGTCTGCGGCGCGCCCGTGTCCTTTCCGACGAGCTACTGCCTCGGGCATCGCCTCGTCGTCTACGCCCGCACCGAGACCACGTCGCCGGCACCGCCGCAGGAGTTCTCCCTGCTGCGCCGCCCGCCCGAGCCCGAAACCCTGCCCGAACTGACGGAGATCTTCGGATGAGCGCGCCTCGCTTCACCTTCGACCAGCTCGCTGCAGCTGCCGAGCGCGAACTCCGCTTCCGCCAGCGTGTCTACGTGCGCCGCGTCCTTCTCGGGAAGATGACCCGCGCCAAGGCCGACGAGGAGATCGGGCTCATGAAAGCGATCGCCGATCACATGCGCATGGAGGCCGATCGCGACAGCCTGTTCGGGAGCTCTGTCGGTGGCCGATAAGATCTCGCTCGCCCAACAGCTCGAGGCCGTCGAGTTCGCGCTCCGGCGCCAGCAGAGTCTCTGCAACGGCGCGAAGAACATCCGCGAGCTCCGGCCGGAGGCACAGGCACGCTACGACGCGGATCGTCTTGAAGCGGCTGTGAAGACGCTGAGCTGGCTCCGGTCGCATGAAACCGAGATCCGCAAGCTGCTCGAGATCCCGGCCGAGCGTCGCACGCTGCTGTGGAAGCACATGGGCGATGTTGCCGAGCTGCTCGATGGCAAGGCCGAGAAGCCGGCCGGCGAGGAAGGGCAGCGCTGATGGTCGCCTATTCCTTCAACAAGCGCTTCGCCGAGCCGATCGCCACCGGGCACCCCGCCACCGGCATCATCAAGCGCCAGACCATCCGTGCGCCGCGCAAGCGCCATGCCCAGCCGGGCGAGCTGCTCCAGATTTACCAGGGCATGCGGACGACGCAGTGCCGGAAGATCATTCAGGATCCCGTTTGCGTCGCGGTGCGGCCGATCGAGCTGTTCGTGGCGCTGGGCTACGTCCGCTTCACAGATACCGGCGAGGCATTCGGAATCACTTGGATGCTCGACGATTTCGCCCGGCAGGATGGCTTCCTGCACTGGGCCGACCTTCAGGCGTTCTGGCAGGCCACGCATCCCGAGGCCTCCGACAAGGACATGATGTTTCCGGGCGTGCTTATCCGCTGGGAGCCGTCGCGATGAGGGTTCTGGTCGCCTGTGAGCGCTCCGGCATCGTTCGCCGAGCCTTCGAGGCGCGGGGGCACGATGCCTGGTCGTGCGACCTGCTGCCGGCCGAGGATCGCAGCAACCGCCATATCGTTGGCGACGCGCGCAGACTGCTCCGCGACGGCTGGGACTTGCTGATGGTGGCGCACCCACCCTGCACCCGCCTGTGCAATTCCGGTGTCCGCTGGCTGTCGGCGCCGCCGCCCGGCCGGACCGAGGCCGAGATGTGGGCCGAGCTCGATGAAGCAGCCGCGCTATTTTCCGACTTCTGGAATGCGCCGATCGAGCGGATCTGCGTCGAGAACCCGATCATGCATCGCCATGCCAAGTCCCGGATCACCGACTATGCAGCGCCGGCCCAGATCGTGCAGCCCTGGTGGTTCGGCGACCCCGCCTTCAAGGGGACAGGCCTGTACCTCCGCCGCCTGCCTGCGCTTCGCTCGACGAACCGCCTGACGCCGCCGGCGCCCGGGACCGAGGAGCACAAGGCCTGGTCGCGCGTGCATCGCGCTTCCGGCTGGAACCCGAACCGGGCGCACGAGCGCAGCACGTTCTTCGTCGGCATCGCTGATGCGATGGCGGCGCAGTGGGGCGATCTGGATCGGCTCGCACCGTTCCAGCGGGAGCTCTTCGAGGTGGCGGCATGAGCCAGCGCGCTTTCGCCTTCTCGCCCGCCGTTGCCGCGCAACGCGCCGAGCCGGCCGATTCCCTCGACTTCTTCCCGACGCCGCCCTGGGCGACACGCGCCTTCGTCCAGCATGTCGCGCTGCCGGTTCTCGGCGCTCGCATGTGCGACATCGTTGAGGATCCCGCCTGCGGCGAAGGCCATATGGCGGCGCCTCTGGCCGAGACCTTCGTCGACGTCGAAGCCTTCGACATCCACGCTTACGGCTATGGCGCGGTGCGGGACTTCATGGATCCTGGTGTCGATATCGACGCGCCCGCCGCCTGGTACTTCACCAACCCGCCGTTCAATCTCGCCGTCGAGTTCGCGCGTGTCGCCCTCGCGCTCGCCCTCCGTGGCGTCGCACTTCTCGTCCGGACGCAGTGGCTGCACACCATCGAGCGGTATGAGCTCTTCCGCGAGTTCCCGCCCTTCCTGATCGCCTATTACGTCGAGCGCGTACCGATGCACCGCGGTCGCTGGGAGCCCGATGGCGATACGGCCACCGATTACTGCTGGGTCTGCTGGAAGCGCGGCGCCGAGCCGCGCGCCCCGCTCTGGATCCCCCCCGGCCAGCGCAAGCTCCTGACCCGTCCCGACGACGCCGCCCGCTTCGCCAAGGCGGCACCGGCGCCCTTGCTCGAGCGCGGGGCATGATCATGTCGCGCGCCGCTCATCCTGTCCCGGCCGTCGTTCCGCTTCTCGCCTGGCGCGAGCTCGCCGAGCTCGACGCGCTGAAGGCCGAGCGCCGCGCCCTTATCGGGCGGATCGAAGCCATGCGGCCCTGTTCCCATCGCCGCATCGTCCTGCAGGCCGATCTCGAACGGCTGACCGCCCGCATCATCGCGGCCGAGCTCGCGCTGAAGGGAGGCCGGCGATGAGCACGCATCCCGCCATGCTGCAGAAGATCCAGATCGCCCGGCGCCAGCTCCGCCTCCAGGATGCCGAGTATCGGGCGCTGCTCGTCCGCGTCGCCGGGACGGATAGTGCGAAGGATCTTTCGGACCGGCAGGCCGGCGCCGTCATCGCCGAGTTCCAGCGCCTGGGCTGGCAGCCGCGTGCATCAACCCGCGCCCCGGCCGATCGCGCCGACGTCCGGAAGATCTACGCCGTCTGGGGCGCCCTCCATGCAGGCCCGCTCGATCGCGACGCGCTGCGCGCTTGGGTTCACGGCCGCTTCAAGGTCTCCGCTCCGGAATTCCTGAAGCCGGCACAGGCGCGCCAGGCGATTGAGCAGCTGAAGGCCTGGCAGCAGCGCCTCACCGAGGAACGGAGCCGGCGATGATCCATGTCTCCGATCACGCGTTGCTGCGTTTCCTTGAGCGTTCCGGCGCCGTCGATGTCGAGCAGCTGCGCGGCATCCTCGCCGGAGCGCTCGATCGCAGCCGGCGCCAGGCCGAGCGCATCGGGATTGCCGACTATGTCATCCTCGCGGATGGGCTGAAGTTCGTCGTGGAGTCCGACGTCGTCGTCACCGTCCTGGACGGGAAGATGCCGATGACGCGCCGTCCGGGGCAGGCGCGATGAGCCGGTCCGGCTGGCCCGATCTTCCACCGTTGCTGGCCGAGATCGCCGAGGTTGCCGGCATCGATGCCGCGCTCGCGATCGCTGAGGCGAAGGGCGGTCAGGAGGTGTTCATCGTATCGCGCCTTCGGCCTGACAATTGGCTGATTGCCGCGGTCGGCCAGGACAAGGCCGAGCGCATCAGTGCCCATTTCTGCTCGGGGCGCTATCGGCAGAAACTCAGCATTCCCTTCGGTCCTAAAGGCAGCTACCTTGCCGAGCGCCGCCGGCGCGCCCGCGCGCTCGCCGATGCTTTGTCGGATGGTGCGACGGCCAATCAGATGGCGAAGGCTGCAGGCGTGACGAACCGCTCGGCAAGGCGGTTCCGCTCTAAGCAGCGTCAGCACAACAGCTCCCAGTTCAAGCTGCTCTGACCCCGGACGCGCGTCCGGGGCCTGATCGGACGCGCGACCGGGTCACTGTCGACGCGAATTCCGGGCACGCGCCCGGGCGCGGAGCAGCCCTTGAAACTCGTCTGGAACTGGAAGCGCGTGCTGAAGCACGCCTGGTCGATCCGCCTGATCGTGCTGGCGGGCGTGCTCTCGGGCGCGGAGATCGCGCTGCCGCTGATCCGCGAGACCATCGACGTGCCGGCCGGCGTCTTTGCCGGCCTCTCCTTCGCCGCCACGGCTGGCGCGTTCATCGCGCGGCTCGTTGCGCAGGAAACCGTCTCGGGGGCGGCCGATGGCGAGTAAGCGCGCCAAGGCGGCGATCGCGGCCATCGTTGCGCTGGCCGCCGCCGGCGGTGGCTACGTCACCATGTCGAGCGGTGACCGTGTGCCGGATGATGTCGCTCTTGCCGCGACCTATCTGGTTTCGCCGTGGGAGGGCCGTGAGCTGCGCGCCTATCCCGACCCCGCCACCGGTGGCGCACCCTGGACCATCTGCGACGGCGACACTGTCGGCGTGAAACGCGGCATGGTCGAGACGCCGGCCGGCTGCGACCGCCGCCTGTCGCGCCGCATGATGCAGTTCCGTGGCGAGCTCGTCGCCTGCATCCCAAGCTTCGCGGCCAAGCCGCTGAGCTGGCGCGCGATGATGAACTCGCTCTCCTACAACATCGGCACCGGCGCCACCTGCCGCTCCACGGCCGCGCGTCTCGGCATCGCCGGCCGCTATGGCGAGAGCTGCAAGGCTGCCACCGCCTTCAACCGCGCCGGCGGCCGGGTGATGATCGGCCTGGTCAAGCGTCGCGGTGATGGCGACGCCGGGCGCATCGGTGAGCACGAGCTCTGCCGGGAGGGCCTGTGATGCTCGCTGCCTGGGCGCTCAAGAACTGGAAAGCGATCGTCGCAGTCTTCGCGCTGGCAACCCTGCTCGCGCTCGCTGGCCTGGGCTTCTGGCGCGGCCTGGTCGCGATCGAGCGGCTGCAGGACGAAGCCGCAACCCTCGCCCGCCAGGAGCGGGATAGCCATTGGCAGGCTGAGATCGCCAAGGCCAATGCGGCTGTGGAAGCCGCACGCGTCAATCAGGTGCTGATTTCGGCTCGGGCCGATACGGCGGCGCGCGACGCTGAAGCCCGCTTTCAAGAGCAGTTGAAACAGTTGGAGAAGGACGATGCGGCCCTGGCTGGCGGTGCTGATCTTGTGCTCCGGCGCGCTCGCGTCCGGGTGCTCGACGGCGCCGGACCCTAACCCGACCGTGAAGCTCGAGCTCGTCAAGCCGGAGCTGCCCGCTGCCGCGCGCCAGCGTTGCGCTGCGCCGGTCTCGCTGCCGGATCGGGACATGACCGCCAGCGAGGTCACCACCAGCTGGGGGCGCGATCGCGCATCCCTGCGCATCTGCGAAACGAGACGGGCGGCCGCGGTTGCGGCCGTGGATGGAGCGGAGCCGTGAACGACGTGCTGACTTTCCTGCAATCCTATGGCGGGGTGCTTTCCCTGCTCGGCTCGCTTGCCGTGCTCCTGCTCTCGACCAAGTTCGTCACCCGCGAGGCGCATGCCGCAGCGCTCGGCGAGCGCGACGGCCGCATCAAGGCCGTGGCCGACAAGATCGAGTTGATCGAGGACCGGGTGTTTCGGATCGAATCCGAGATCAAGCACCTGCCCGACAAGGACACGGCGCACCGCATGGAGATGGCGATCAGCCGCCTCGAAGGCCGCCTGGAGACCATGGACGAGCGGCTGAAGCCGGTCGCCTCGATGGCCAGCCGCATGCAGGACTTCATGATGGATCAGGGGGCGCGAGCGGCATGAGCTTCGACCGTCTCATGCGCGAGGAGGCGCGCCTGATCATCCTGCGTACGCTCGAGGAGCAGCCGGACGGCCGGTTGAACTCCGAGCTGCTGCGGCTCGCTCTGGAAACCTTCGGCATCAGCAAGAGCCGGGACTGGGTCCACGACGAGCTCAACTGGCTGCGCGACATGAGCGCTGTCACGCTCGTCGAAGCTTCGACGGTTCGCGTCGCGCAGATCACGGCGAAAGGGACCGATCATGTCGCGCGCCGGCTTGTCATCGAGGGCGTGAAGCGTCCGTCGCGGCCGGGAGCGTGACATGGCGACGACGAAGCGCGGGCGCCTCTCATCCATCGACCTTCTGCCGATCGAGGCGGAGGAGGATGTCGCCTGGGCCTTCGCCGAGCTCCGCGCTCGTAAGCAGACGCAGGACGATATCCGTGAGGCGCTGAACCTGCGCCTCAAGCTGAAGGGCATCGCCCCGATCTCGCCCTCGGCCTTCAACCGGGCAGCGGTCCGTACCGCTCGCATGGCGCATCGGCTGGGCGAGGTCCGCGAAATGGCCTCGGCGTTGGCGACGAAGTTCGAGGACGGCGGCGACGAGGATCTGACGCTGATGGTCTCGGAGACCATCAAGGCCATGATCTTCGAGATGCTGGAGAACGCCGGCAACCTGAAGGCCAACCCGCTCACGGCCGAGATGATGGCGAACCTCGCCACGGCGCTGTCCGGGGCTGAGCGCGCCAAGAAGATCAGCGCCGACACGCGCAAGATGATCGAGCGCGATTTCGTCAAGAAGGCCGATGCGGCGATCGAGAAGGTCGGCGCGTTCAAGGGCCTGTCGCCCGAGGCAAAGGAAGCCTTCAAGCGCGAGCTCTTCGGGGTGCGCGATGGCTGAAAGCGACATCCTGAAGGCGGCCGGCCAGGTGCTCCGCAAGGGCGCCACCGCCGCGATCGCCGCCACCATGGCCGTCACGGCTGCGATCGGCGATGTTGGCGCCCGGCCGAGCCGTGGCGACTGGATCGCGATCCGGACGGAACAGGGGCGAGCCACGCCGGCCGACTGGCGCGAGACGCCGGCGCTGCTGGGCTATCAGCGCAAGATCTCGCTCGCCTGCGAGCTGCACGACGTTGTCTTCGTCGAGAAATCCCGCCGCACCGGCGCCACCTGGGGCGCGGCGGCCGACGCCGTGTTGCGGTCGGCGTCGCCGCGAAACAATGGCGGCATGGACACGCTCTACATGGGCACGTCCCATGACATGGCAAAGGAGTTCATCGACGCGGCTGCAATGTGGGCCCGGCTGTTCGAGAAGGTTTGCGGCGAGATCTCGGAAACGCTCTTCGACGACGGCTCCGACAAGGGCGTCCAGGCGCTCAAGATCGATTTCGCGTCGGGCTTCTCCATCGTCGCCCTGTCGTCGAAGCCGCGCAGCCTGCGCGGCCGTCAGGGCTTCGCCATCCTCGACGAGGCGGCCTTCGTCGACAATCTCGCAGAGCTGCTGAAGGCGGCGCTGGCGTTCCTGATGTGGGGCGGCAAGGTTCTGGTGATCTCGACGCATAACGGCGTCGACAACCCCTTCAATCAGGCTATCACCGATATCCGTGCCGGCCGCAAGAAGTACGGCCTGGTCCGCTTCGACCTCGACGATGCGCTGAAGGACGGCCTGTTCGAGCGCATGTGCCTGGTCAACGCCCACAAGCACGGCGAATGGTCGGCGGAAAAGGAGGCCGATTGGCGCGAGAAGCTGCTCGGCGAATACGGCGACGGCGCCGACGAGGAGCTCTATTGCATCCCGAGCCAGGGCTCCGGTGCCTGGCTGCCCGGCCCGCTGATCGAAGCGCGCATGGTCGACGCGCCCGTCCTGCGCCTCTCCTTCCCGGAGAGCTTCAACCTTGAGCCGGAGCATCGCCGGCGCGCCGAGGTCGATCGTTGGATCGAAACCGAGCTCCGGCCGGTGATGCTGGCCACGCTCGACGCGAACCTGATGACCGGCTTCGGCATGGACATCGGCCGTCTGCGCGATCTCACCGTGATCTGCCCGATGCAGATCACGCGGCTGATGCGGCGCGTGGTGCCGTTCCTGGTCGAGCTCTTTCGTGTACCCTTCCAGCAGCAGGAGCAGATCCGCAACGCGATCGTCAGCGGGCTGCCGCGCTTTATTGGCGGCCGCACCGACGCGACCGGCATCGGAGCCAGTCTCGCCGAATCCGGCATGCAGAAATTCGGCCCGGCCATGGTCGAGGTGAAGCTCTCGACGGAATGGTATCGAACCGAGATGCCGCCGGTGAAGGCGGCTTTCGAAGACGATGCGATCGCGATCCCCCGCGACGCCGAGGTTGGCGCAGATCTGCGCGCCTTCAAGGTGGTGAAGGGCATCGCCTGCCTGCCGCATGTCCGGATCGAGGCCAGTGCCGGCGGCATGCGCCACGGCGACGCCGGCATGGCGATCGTGCTGGCCTATTCGTCCACGCGGCAGCTCCAGGAAGCTTACGGCTACCGGTCCGCGCGTACCGGCGCTGATGAGCCGCGCCGCAATGGCATGCGGCCAACCGACCAGGTGCGCGACGTGATGATGCCGAGCCGGCGCGATGGGCTTTGGTGAGGTGACCCATGGCTGACGGATTCCGCCTGTTGGACGCGTACGGCGTGCCGATCAAGATCGACCGCTCCGCCTTGAGCGAGGAGCGCGCTGTTCCGGCGATCACCGGGATCCGTCATCAGTTCGACGACGCGATCGCACCCGGGCTCCAGCCGGCCCGCCTGGCGCGGACGCTGCGCGATGCTGCGCTTGGCGAGATGCATGACTTCCTGACGCTCGCCGAGGAGATCGAGGAGCGCGAGCCGCATTATCGCTATGTGCTCGAGACCCGGAAGAACGCGGTCACTTCGCTGAATGCCCAGGTCGAGCCGGCCTCGGAGGACGCCCGCGATGTCGAGATCGCCGACTTCCTGCGCAACGAGCTCGTCGAAACGCCGGCCTTCGAGACGCTTGCCGACCAGCTCGTCGACGGTCTCTCCAAAGGCTATTCGATCGTCGAGATGGTCTGGGAAACCGGCTCCGTCTGGCTCCCGCGGCAGTTCATCTGGCGCGACCAGCGGCTCTTCCAGTTCGACCGCGAGACCCGCAAGGAATTCCGGCTGCGCGTCCAGGGCGAGTCGGACGGCGTGCCGCTGGAGCCGCTCAAGTACCTCGTCCATGTCCCGCTGCTGAAGATGGGCTTGCCAGGGCGCAACGGCCTCGCCCGGGTCGCGGCCTGGTCGTTCATGCTGAAGAGCTTCAGCATGCGCGACTGGGCGCAGTTCCTCGAGATCTACGGCATGCCGCTGCGGCTGGGGAAATATGGCCCGGGGGCCTCGGCGGATGACAAGGCCGTGCTCCTCGCCGCTGTGCGCCAGCTCGGCCGCGATGCCGCGGCGATCGTCCCGCAGGGCATGACGATCGACTTCGTCGAGGCGAAGGGCTTCTCCGACAAACCCTTTGAGAGCAACGCCCGCTTCATCGACGAGCAGATGTCCAAGCTCGTCATCGGCAAGCCGGGCGATGGTACCGGCGCCAGCAAGGCTGGCGAGGAGGTGCTCGACAAGGTTCGCGCCGACATCAAGAAGTCCGACGCCCGCGACCTGATGCTAACCCTTGCCGGTCAGCTGATCCGCCCTGTCGTAGATCTGAATTTCGGGCCTCAGAAGGCCTATCCGAAGGTGGTCCTGCCGATCCCCGAGCGGAAGGATCTGCAGGTCTGGGCGAATGCGATCTCGTCGCTCGTTGATCGCGGCCTCGAGGTCGAGCAGTCACAGGTCTATGATGTTGTCGGCCTGAAGGAGCCGGCGCCCGGTTCCAAGCTGCTGGCGACGCCGAAGGCCGGTCAAACCGGTTCCGACGAGGTTCCCGGCCAGCGCCGGCCGCCGCCGCAGGTTCCGGTCGAGAAGGCCTCGGCCTATCGGATCGACCCGCGCGTGTGCCCATCCTGTGGTCCGGCTCGGCTGGCGGCCGATGATCCCCAGGCCCAGCCCGACGAAGTCGACGAGCTCGTCGCCGAGGCGCTCGACGGCTGGCAGCCGGATCTCTCGCCGATCGTCGCGGCTATCCGTGCCGCAGCCGACGACGCAAGTTCGTTCGAGGAATTCCAGGCCGCCCTGGACCGGCTCGGAACGGACCTGCCGGTGCAGCGCCTGGCTCGCCGTCTCGGCATCGGCAGCATGATCGGCAGGGGCCGGGGCGATGCTGGGCTGGAGTAATCAGGCCAGCGCCGCCGTTCAAACGGTTTTTCAAACGCTGGGCGGCCTTCGTCGGGTCGGCCGGGGGGATGGGGCGGTCGGAGGCTTCTCGGCCGTCCTGGTCCATTTGTGGGGCTCGCCCTTCAATGGCGGTTGAAGACCTCTTTGCGACCGCTCCAAAACCTGTCGTCGAATATTTCGATCGGCGCCCCTCGCGGCCGTCGTTCCGTTGGGATGAGGTCGCACCGCGCGAGCATGCTCTCGGCTTCACGGTCGCCCGAACGGCCGGTTTCGATGTGCTTGACGATATCCGCACCGCGACGCGGAAGGCCGTGGTCGACCGGATCCCGTTCAGCCAGTTTCGCGATGAGCTCGTCCCGATCCTGAAGGCAAAGGGCTGGTGGGGCGAGAAGCGCGTCATCGATCCGCGCACCGGCGAGATCGCCAAGGTCCAGCTCGGCAGCCTGCGCCGGCTCGATCTGATCTACGATGCCAATATCCGCTCGGCCGAGGCCGCCGGCGACTGGGCCCGGATCCAGCGCGTCAAGGACGTGCTGCCCTACCTCGAGTACTTGACCTCGACATCGGAGCGGAAGCGGCCGCTGCACCTGTCATGGGTCGGCACCACGCTGCCGGTCGACGACGCATGGTGGTCGACGCACTATCCGCCGAACGGCTGGCGCTGCAAATGCCGGGTGCGCTCCCGGGCGAAGCCGCGCGACGGCGCGCAGACAACGCGACCGCCGCTCAACCCGCGGCCCTGGACGAACGGCACCACAGGCGAGAGCCGGCTCGTCCCGGCCGGCATCGATCCCGGCTGGGACAACAACCCGGGCAAGGCCCGCGAGCAGATGGCGAGCCGGCGCCTGGTCGATCGTCTCGATCGGATGGGCACGGAAGCCAGGCGCGAAGCGGTCGATCGGCTTCGCAGGGATCCCGTCTTCACCTATGTCACCGAGAACGGCGCCCGCTTCGACTATCAGCGCCGGCTGGACCCGAAACAGGCCGGCGCCGGGCGTCTGCGCTGGCCCGCGGCCGTGATCACTCCCAAACTCGCTGCCCGCCTCGGCACCACCAGTCGCGTCGCGACGCTTTCGGTGGCTGACGCTGCGAAGATCCAGGCGCAGCATCCGGAAGTCTCGGCCGGCTTCTGGCCAAGCCTGCAGGAGATCATCGACGCCCCCGACGCCATCGTCGACGGCAAGAAGCTGGCGCTGTGGAAGCGGGTCAATGGGATTGCCTGGCGCGTCATCCTCAAGGCCAGCGCCGAGGGCGAGATCTTCGTCAACAGCATCCACCGCGGCCGCGATACGGCGCTGGACAAGCTGATGGCTGAAGGGGGATGATCGCGGTCGGGAGGTCGGCACCCCTCCTCGGCACAGGGCCGGTTGTCCGTGGCTCGACCGCGAACCGAATATAGGCCATTCTGTTCCCAAGGCCAAATCAACGCCCCGGACGCGCGTCCGGGGCCTTTTCGTTTCTGGCTGCCCGCATGGTGCGGCCATGCACAAGCGCCTCGCCCTCTGCAGCTCCTTGCCCGAAGGCCTCATTGCCGGCATCGCCGCCTTCGAGGTGGTGATGGCGTCGGCGCAGGCTGGCGGCGAGATCCAGCCGCCGGAGTGGGTGCAGCTGACGCCCCGGGGCGATGTCATCGCTCGCGATGGGCGACCCTTCCGTTTCGACCCCGAGCGCCTGGCTGCGGTCTTCGCGGAGGGCGGCCTCAAGCTCCCGATCGACTTCGAGCATGAGAGCGAATTCACGATCACGCTCGGCGCCAAGCCGGCGCGCGCCTGGATCGTCGCTGTCGAGGCCCGTCCCGCAGGCCTGTTCGGCCGCGTCGACTGGCTGCCCGATGCGGTCGAGGCGCTGAAGGCCAAGGCCTACCGCTACATCTCGCCGACCTTCTACCGCGATGAGGACGGCATCACCGCCAGCCTGATCAAGGCGGCCGCGCTCGTCTCGGCGCCCGCGCTCGGCATGCCGGCGCTCGCTTCCGCAACACCCCAGAACGGAGCCACCATGCTCAAGGACATCCTGATTGCGCTCGGCCTGGCCGAGACCGCCTCCGCGGGCGACGCCGTCTCCGCGATCGCGCTGCTCAAGGCCGGCGACCCGTCGAAGTTCGTGCCGAAGGCCCAGCACGATGCGACGGTCACTGCGCTCGCGAGCGCCGAGAAGAAGATCCAGGATGCGGAAGATGCCGCCCACGCGGCGCGCTGTTCCACCCTGGTCGACGACGCCATCAAGGGCGGCAAGATCGCGCCGGCGGCGAAGGAGCAGTACCTCGCGCTCGCCAAGTCCAACTTCGACGGCACCAAGGCGGCGATCGACGCCATGCCGGTGGTGCTGAAGGCCGGCGCCGAGCCGGGCAAGGACAAGATCGATCCGGCGACCGCCTCCGGCCAGCTGACGGACGACGAGAAGGCGGTGGCCCGTCGCATGGGCCTCTCCGACGAGGCCTTCCTGGCCGCCCGTCCGGCCTGATCCCTTCCTTCGCCACAGGAGACGCCCGACATGGCGCTGAACAAGCCCCGGGACACCATCGAGCGCAGCGGTGTCCTTCTTTCCATCCCGGTCGCGGCGAACGCCGTGTTGTTCGCCGGGGCGCTCGCCGCCGTGAACGCGACCGGCTTCGCCACTCCCGGCGCGGTCGCCGCCACGCTGAAGGGCGCTGGCCGGGTCGAAGCCACCGTCGACAACACCGGCGGCGCTGATGGCGCGAAGTCGGTGACCGTCAAGCGCGGCGTCTTCAAGTTCAAGAACCACGGCGCCGACGCCATCACCCAGGCCGATCTCCTGGCCGACTGCTTCATCGTCGACGACGAGACGGTCGCGAAGACGAACGGCGGCAACACCCGCTCCCGGGCCGGCAAGATCGTCGAGGTCGAGGCCACCGGCGTCTGGGTTGAATTTTCCTGAACCTGCGGCGCTCCGGCGCCGTCGCCCCTAAGCCCGATCGCGAGGACGATCCATGGACATCACTTCCCAGAATCTCCGGATGCTCACGACGGGCTTCCGCGGCAACTTCCTGGCCGGCCTCGCCGCCGTCAGCACCATGTGGGGCCAGTTCGCCACCGAGGTGCCCTCGACCACGTCCGAGGAGCTCTACCCCTGGCTCAATCAGATCCCCGGCATGCGCAAGTGGATCGGCGATCGCCAGATCAAGAACGTCTCGGCGGATGGCTATCGCCTGGTCAACGAAAGCTGGGAGGACTCGGTCGCGGTCGGTCGCGATGCGATCCAGGACGATCGCTACGGCGTCTTCTCGCCGCTGATGACCATGCTCGGCGATGCGGCCGCGCGTCAGCCGGACGAGCTCGTCTTCGCGACGATCCCCAAGGGCTTCACCACCAACTGCTTCGACGGGCAGTTCTTCTTCGACACCGACCATCCGGTGCTCGACGCCAACGGCTCCGTCACCTCCGTCTCGAACACGCAGGCGGGCGCCGGCCCGGCCTGGTACCTGCTCGACACGACGAAGGCGCTGAAGCCCTTCATCTTCCAGAACCGGCAGAAGCCGATCTTCGTCGCGAAGGACAATCCCGACGACGAGAGCGTCTGGCAGCGGAAGGAATTCCAGTACGGCGCCGACAGCCGCAACACCGCCGGCTTCGGCTTCTGGCAGACCGCTTTCGGCTCCAAGGCCGCGCTGGACCCGGCCAACTTCAAGGCCGCCTTCGATGCGATGTCGACCTTCAAGAAGGACTACGGCGCACCGCTGGCGATCACGCCGAACATCCTGCTGGTCAGCACGGCCAACCGTTCGGCCGGCGAAACCATCGTCAGGAAGGCCAACCTGGCCGGCGGCGAATCCAACCTCGACTACAAGCGGGTGGAGCTCGTCGTCGCCCCCTGGCTCGGCTGATCCGCCGGGTTTGCGTCGAGCCCTTCGCGAGAAGGGCTCTGGCAAGCCCGTAGGAGATCGCCATGGACCCGAAGAGCAAAGGCAAGGCTGGCGCTGCCGAAGCCGCCGAACAGAACGTCGACAGTGCCCGCCTCAAGCCGAGCAGCGGCCGCATCATGGTCATTGCCACCGCGAAGGAGGGCCGCCGCCGTGCCGGTCTGGAATTCAGCGCCGCCGGCACTGTGATCGACTTCGCCGAGATCAGCCAGGAGCAATGGGAGCTGATCCTCGCCGATCCGCAGCTGACCCTGCGCCCGGCGCCGGACGAGCCGAAGGCCGACGACGCCTGACGAAATACCCCGAGAGGGCGGTCTGGTACGGCTCGCAAGGCCCCCAGCACCCAGTGGGAGCCCGGCCAGCGGATGGCGATCCGCCCCGGTGCAGGGACGATAGTCCGCCGCCCGCCATGAAAGCGGCCACCGTCGCCACGGTGGCCGCACCTTTCGCAACGGAGATGGTGATGAGCGGCGAGATCCGGATCGAATTCGGCACCACTCAACGCGGCTTCAAGATCGCGCGCTTCATCGATGTCAATGGCGAGACCTGCGCGCTGCAGAAATCGTCGATGATGGCGCCGCCCGAGTGCATTTGGTTGGGGCTCGACGCTGAGAACCGGATGCACCTGTCGCAGGAGCATGTCCGCGCGCTGCTGCCGGCGCTCCAGCATTTCGCTGACACCGGCGAGTTGCCATGACCTACGCCACTCGCGCCGATATCGAGACGCTCTACGGCGCCAACCACCTGCTGACGCTGGTGCCGGCTGATGTCGTTGACGTAGATGCTGCCGTCGCGATCGCGATCGAGTCGGCGCAGGCGATGATCGATCCTTATCTGCGCAAGCGCTATGTGCTGCCGATCACGGTCCCGACGCCAGCGATCCTGAAGCAATGCGCTGTCGATCTCGCCTGCTGGCAGCTGGCGCCTGCGGCGGACCGCATGTCGGAGGAGATCGAGAAGCGCGCCAAGCTGCGGCTTGCCTTCCTCCTGGACGTCTCGAAGGGCAATGCCGACATCGTCGAGCTGACGCCGGTTCCGGGTTCGGACGGTGACGGCGGAATCGTCTCGGGTGGTGGTGCCGCCTTCTCGGCCGAGCCGCGGCGCTGGCGATCGGGTGAGCTCGAATGAGCGAGGTCGCCATTCATATCGAGCTCACCGGCTTCGACCAGGTTGAGCAGTTCCTCGCGCGGCTCAATCCCTTCCAGAGCGAGACGCTACTCGAGGCGATGGCGCGGCTCATTCGCGAGTCCACGCGCGAGCGCATCATCGCGGGCGGCCCGGCGCCGGACGGCTCGGCCTGGGCGCCGAACCGAGAGGGCCGCAAGCCGATCCTGTATCGCTCCGGCGCGCTCGCCCGTTCGATCGACTATGCCATCTCCGGCACGCGCGCGATCATCGGGTCCGGCCTGATCTATTCCGCCATCCATCAGTTCGGCGGCACGATCGTGCCGAAGAGCGCGACGGCGCTGGTTTTCCAGGTCGGCAACCGGATGTTCCGGGTGAAGAAGGTCACCATGCCTGCCAGGCCCTATATCGGCCTGTCCGGCGAGGACCGTTCCGAGCTCGTGCAGGCGGTGACCGCTTATCTGCGGAGGCTGTTCGGATGAACCGCCTCGAGGAGCTCCTCATCGCGATCGGCGGCCAGCTGCGCGCGTTGAAGAACGAAGCCGATCGCAACGTCTTCACGGAGGTCCGCGCCGAGCTGGACCGCTACGACCTGTCCGACCTGCTGAAGGATTCGACGAAAGCGCCGACCGCGCGCGTCTGCTTCATGCGCGCCAAGCCGGTGAAGCGGCTCGATGCCGGCTACGACCTGGACGTCTCCGTCGCGATCGTTGTGGTCGCCGGCCGGGTTGGCCAGCCCTCGCGCGAATTCTCCTCGGCCGACATCATGGCCCTGCAGCTGCTGGACGCTTGCACGATGTCGCTCATGGCCGACCCCTATGTCGGTCTCGGCCGGCTGCAGGAAGCCGATCTCGGCGATCAGCTGGTCGCGGTCGCGGAACAGTCTAGCGGCACCGGCCAGGCGATCGCTCTCATGGAAGCGAAATGGCGCCTCCTCGACGTCGCGATCGGGCGGCCCGTCATCCAGTCAGCGCTCGAAACCGGCCGCAATCCCGAGCAGGCGACGCAGATTGCGATCAATGGCGGCGATCCCGAGCCGCCGCCGCTGCCGGAGACCGCGCCATGAGCGGCGAGCGGGATCTGCGCAAGCGCCTGGCCGCGCTCGAGCGGCGCATGAACACGTTGATCATGGTCGGCACGGCCGAGTCCAACCAGGGCAGCAAGACGAAGGTGCGCTTCGACGATGCCGGCGCCGCCGGCCAGCCCTTCAGCTCGCCCTTGCTTCCCCAGGCCTCCAGCTCGGGCAAGAACGGCCAGGGCGTCTCGCGCTTCACCAAGATCGGCCAAGGCGAGCCGGTGATCGTGTTCTCCCCTGGCGGCGAGCTCGGCATCCATTCGCGTGTCATGCCGGCCGGTCCTGTCGAGGATCAGCCTTCGCCGGGCGCCGCAGAAAGCGACGGCGATGTCCTGCAGATCGGCAATGCCACGGTCGCGGTGAAGAACGGCGAGGCGAAGATCTCGGTCGGCAGTGCCAGCATCACGCTCACGGACGGTGAGATCGTGCTGAAGGCCGGCAGCATCAAGCTGGAGCAGGGCTGATGCCGGGAATCGCCGTCAAAGGTCTCGACAGTGCGGGCGGTGCCCAGATCGCGGGCGGTCAAGGCTTTGTCACCGTCGCGGGTGCGCTCGTCGTCGTGCTCGGCGATCCGGTGACGCCTCATCCGGTCGGCCCGCCGCACTCGACCAATCCCGTCATGGCCGAGGGCTGCGACTGGCTGACCATCAACGGCATTCCCGTCTGCCGCGAAGGCCATGTGGCCAGCTGCGGCCATCCCACCACCGGCCGCCCCTGGGTGCAGGTCATCGGCTGAATTCAAACGGCTTTGAAGGAGAGCTCCATGTCGGAGAAGAAGCCCTACAAGACCACCGCCAGCGCCGGCTTCTTCGTCGCCGGCCAGCGCGTCCCCTCGCGATTCGACGAGGATGGAAACCGCGTCCCGAAGGTCGGCCATGTGCTGATGCTCACGGACGCGGAGGCCAAGTACGAGCTGCTGCAGCAGTCGATCGAGCCGGCCGGCGAGGTGGCGGAACCCGCGCCGCTCACGCCGCCGGCGAAGGAGTCGAAGAAAGCCGGCAAGGCGGCCTGACCCTTCATGCGCGCCGGGATCGACAGGAAAACGGGCAAGCTGCTCACCGGCTGGGACCACTGCGTCCAGTCGATCGAGGTGATCCTGACCACCTTGATCGGCAGCCGGGTGATGCGCCGTGCCTTCGGTTCCGCCGCGCTCGAGCTGCAGGACCGCAACGCGACGCCGCGCCGGATCATGCAGATCTACGCCGCCGTCGCTGCGGCGCTGAAGCGCTGGGAGCCAGGCTTCCGGCTGAAGACGATCCGCCTCACCCGGGGCGGGGCGGATGGCGTCTTCGTCTTCGAGATCACCGGCATCTTCTATCCGCGCGGCCATCTCGGTGACTACTCGGTGCTCGAGGAGCGCAGCGCTGTGATCGCCGCCAATGACAACGGCCTGGTGAGGGTTGCAGCATGAGCCGCTTCACCCCGGTCGATCTCTCGCTCTATCCGATCTCGGACGTCATCGAGACGCTCGACTTCGAAAGCTATCTGGCGCGCGATCGCGCCGCGTTCACGACGCGATGGGAAGCGCGGCGCGTCACCAATCCGGCCTTGCCGCCGGTCGATACGCTGCTGCTCGAGTCGGATCCCGCCTCGGTCGTGCTCGAGGTCGGTTCCTATCGAGAGACCCTGCTGCGCGGCCGGATCAATGATCGCGTTCGGGCCCTCACGCTCGCCGGCGCTCTCGATCGGGCGCTCGATCATATCGGCGTCACCTATTACCGCACCCCGCGGCGCGAGATCGTGCCGGCGATCGGCGCGACGCCGGCGGTGATGGAGGATGACGAGACCTATCGCCAGCGCCTGGCGCTCGCTCCCGAGTCGTGGTCGACGGCGGGCCCGGTCGGCGCCTACCTGTTCTGGGCGCTCTCAGCTTCGGGCGACGTCCTCGATGTGGCCGCCTATTCCGAGGACGAGGGCGTCTGCCTGGCGCCGCGGATCCGCGTCGTCATCCTGCCGCGCGACGGGCTGACGATCGACCAGAAGACGGCTCTGCTCGTCACCGTGAAAGATGCTTTGAGCCGGATCCGGCTGCGCCCGCTCGGCGACCTGGTCACGGTCGAATTCGCTGAAGACCTCGCCTTCGATGTCACCGCCCACCTCAAGATCCGGCAGGGCGCTTCGGCTGCCATCGTCGTGGCCGAGGCCGAGAAGCGCGTTCGCCAGTATTGCTCTGGCCGGCTGCGCTGGATCGGTGACGACGTTCCCGGGCCGATCTGGTTGATCGGCCGGCGCATGCGCCAGGCGACGATCGCGGCCGCCGCGCTCGGCACTGACGCAAATGTCGTCGAGGTCGCGGTTCCGGATCCCGCCGGCGACGTCAATCCGCCGGATCCCGGCTACACGGAGGCTGCTCTCGCCGGTGTCGGCTCGCCAGCCTTCGTGCCTCTTGCCGACCCCGTCACCGCCCATCTCTTCAAGGCACCGCGCCTTGGCACCGTCTCCGTGACCTATGAGCTCGTCGCGGAGAGCTGGTCATGATGCCGGATCTCCTCCCTGAGAATGCCACGCATTTCGAACGCGAGCTCGCCGGCCTTTCGACCCAGCTCGACGCGATCGACCCTGTCGTCATCGAGACGTTGTGGGATGCCTGGCGCTGTCCCACCGCGCTGCTGCCCTGGCTCGCCTGGGCCCTCAGCGTCGACGTATGGGAGGATGGCTGGCCCGAGACCGTGAAGCGTCAAGCGATCGCCGACAGCCCGGACTATCATCGGATCAAGGGCTCGGTGAAGGCGGTGACCTCGGCGCTGGCGTTGGCGGAGCGCCCTTTCGAGCTCACGGAATGGTTCGACCATGTGCCGATGGGCCGACGCGGCACCTCGCGGATCTTCGTTGAGACCACCCTCGACGATGTCGGCCGGATCCTGAAGGCGGTTCGCCCGCTCGTCATGTCTGCCAAGCCGAAATCACGCCCCATCGTGTTCGGTGCTGGCGAAATGGCCAGCGGCGTTCCGGTCGTCAGCGCCGGCATCCTGGTCGACGAACTCGTCACGGTCGAGCCGTACGCGCTCGAAGGCGAAACCTTCGAATTCCTGCCCGTGCTCGCCGCCGGCCTGCTCGTGGAAGAACTCATCACCGTCGAGGCCCTGCCATGACCACCGGACTGCTCATCACCACGGCCGGTCAGGCCGCTATCATTAACGATCTCGGCGGTGGCGCCGATCTTGTCCTTACCCATGTCGGCTGGGGCGATGCCAATGGCGTGCCTTACAATCCGAACGTAGCGCAGGCGGCGCTGGTCAATGAGAAGTACCGCGCGCCGATCGCCAGTGTAGCCGTGGTGGGCGGCGCGATCGTCGTCGATGCGGTTATTCCGGCCGATACCAACGATGGCACCGGACGGCCGTCGCATGGTTTCAACGTCGCCGAGGTCGGACTCTTCAGCAATGTGGGAACGCTGATCGGCTTGGCTCGCTGCGGCAATGGCTACAAGCCGCCTCCGTCGTCCGGACAGGCGCATGACGTAACCTACCGGCTAAAGCTCGCCGTCGCCAATCCGAGCGCCATCACCGTCGTTATCGACCCCGTCGCCCAGGTGAATGTCGGTCGGCATGTCAGGCCGTTCTGGCAGACTGTCGATGGCGTGGTGAACGATCCCCCCGGCGCGCCAGCCGTGGGCGCGACCTATGTAATCGGCGCGGCGCCTACCGGCGCCTGGGCCGGCTTCGCGCATCGCCTGGCGCAGTGGGTCGGCGTCTGGGCTCTGGCGACCGTGCCGACCGGCCATGTCGTCTGCGACAACTCCAAGGCCGAGGATTCGTCCTCGCGCTTCATCCGACGGACCGGGGCCGGCTGGGACAGCGCGGCGGCCTCGACCAGCGCATACGGCCTGGCTCTGATGGCAACGCCGGCGGAAGCGGTCGCAGCCGCATCGACGACGAAGCTCCCGAACGTCGATGCGATGTCGGAGGCGCTGCAGGCCGGCCGCCTGACCTATGCCGTTGCGGGCGGAACGGCCAATGCCTGGACGGTCGCGCTGAACCGCGCGATCAGCTCCTATGTCACCGGCAGAGTCCTGTGGATCAAGGCCCCGGCCACCAACACCAACACCAACGTCGTGATCAATGCGAGCGGCATCGGCGACAAGCCGCTCAAGAAGGCCAACGGGGCAAACCCCGAAATCGGCGACCTCATCGGAGGGCGCTGGTATCCTGCGATCGACGACGGTGCCGAATTCCGCATCGTCGCGATGCTGCCGAGCGATGTCCTGAAGGACGTTCCCAAGGCTGGCCGAACCCAGGTTTTCACCGCCAGCGGCACATTCACCGTTCCGGCCGGCGTTTATTTCGTGCGGGTCAGGGTGCTCGCCGGAGGCGGCGGCGGCGGCAGCGGACCGAATGCTTCCGGCTACTTTGGCGGAGGCGGCGGGGCCGCCGGCGGTTATGCGGAAAAATGGTGCTCGGTCACGCCTGGCGCAGCTATCCCGGTCACTGTTGGTGTCGGCGGAGTAGGTGGCCCGGTCGGCTCAAACGGGGCCAATGGTGGCACCAGCTCGTTCGGCGCCTATTGCTCCGCATCGGCCGGGGCCGGCGGTGCCTATCTCGGCAACTCAAACTCGATCGGCGGGTTCGGGGTCGGAGGCGACATCAATCTTTATGGCTCAGGTGGGCAGCAAGGCACGAAGGACGGAACGACTCCCGTCGGCGCGCCTGGAGGAAACCCTCCGTTTGGCGGCGGCTCGACGTCGAACTCCTACGCGGCGGGGTACGTGGCGCAGGGGTTCGGTGCTGGCGGGGGTGGTGGCGGCGGGCTCGGCAATGCCGGTGGTGCCGGGGCGCCTGGCCTCGTGATCGTGGAGTGGTGAGATGACATTCGCGGCTCGCATTTATAACGGCGTCGTCGTCGAGGTTGTGGAGCTTCCGGCTGACGTCGACCTGGCTGACGCCTTTCATCCGGACGCTGGTTTCGTCGAGGGGAACGGGGCAGTCGAAGTCGGCATGATCTATGCCGATGGAGAATTCTCGCCCCCACAGCCGCCGCCGCCGCCGACCAAGGCCGAACTGCTGGCCTATGCCGGTGATATGCGTTGGCGTCGTGAGACTGGCGGCATCACCGTCGCCGGCGTTGCCATCGCCACCGATGATCGTTCGAAGGCGATGATCGTTGGCGCTCGCGTCGCCGCCGAAGCCAACGGGGATTGGTCGACCAACTGGCACGGAGCTGACGGGCAGATCTATCCGATCGACTCGGTGACGATGATCGCGATCAGCGCAGCTGTCGAAGCCCATGTGAATTCCGGCTTCGCCACCTTCGCGGCGGTCAAGGCTGATATCGAGGCCGGCACGATCACGACCCGAGCCGAGATCGACGCGGCCTTCGCCTAAGACAATCCTCCGCCCAGCAATAAGGCCCCGGACGCGCGTCCGGGGCCTTTTCTGTTAGCTTGACACCTAGCTTCGACCCCGACTTCGGCGCTGTCAAGCGCGCCGCAACGATCGGGATCCGGAGCGCACGATGGCCACTAGCGAGTATTTTCACGGCGTCCGCGTCTTCCAGGTCGGGCAGACGACGCGCCCGATCTCCGTGGGCGAGTACTCGACGATCGGCGCGATGGTGGTGGCTCCGGCGGCCGACCCGGACAAGTTCCCCGAAGACACCGTCGTCGAGATGTTCTCGAACGACACGACGATGCGGACCGCGCTCGGCGCCGGCGGCAACGTCGATGCCGTTTTCGACGCTCTCGATGACCAGGGCGTCGTCGCGGAGGTTCAGGTGGTTCGCGTCGCCGAGGGAGCCTCGGCCGATCCGCAGACCAAGCTCGAGCAGACCATCGCCAACATGGTCGGATCCGGCGCCGATTACTCCGGCGTCCATGCTTTCAAGCAGGCTTCAAAGCCCGCCAAGCTGCTGATCGCCCCGGGCTATGACAGCCAGCGGCTCGCGGGCGCGAAGAACCCGGTCGCGGCCGAGCTCGATGGGATCGCGACGCGCCTGAAGGCTATCAAGATCCTCAACACGCCGGATGCGACGAAGGAGGTGGCCAACACCTACCGCCAGGACTTCCCGAACGACCCGCGCGCCTATCTTTTCCACCCGTCCATCAAGGTTCTGTCCGGTGCGTCGATCGTCACGCAGCCGGCTTCGGGGCGCATCGCGGGTCTCTTCGTCAAGCGCGACAAGACGGTAGGTGGCCCCTTCGAAAGCCCGTCCAACCAGCAGATGGGTGGAATCGTTGGCCCGTCGCGGCCGGTCCCGTATTACACCGGCGAGCCGGACAGCGAGGCCAACTGGCTGAACGAGAAGCGCATCGCCACGCTGCGCGCCGGCTTCATCCTGTGGGGCAACGAGACCTGCGCGGAGGATCCGCTCGATCGCTTCGTCAATGTCGTGCGCACCAACGACATGATCGACGATGCCGTCGTCAATGCCTTCTACTGGGCGATGGATCGCAACCTTTCGGTGCCGCTCGCCGTCTCGGTGATCCAGTCGCTGGAGAGCTTCCTGGACAGCCTGAAGGCGAAGGGCGCCATCCTCGGCGGCCGCGCCTGGTTCGACCGCAGCCTCAACAGCAACGAGGAAATGGCGTCCGGCATCCTGCGCGTCGAATACGACCGCGAGCCGGCCGCGCCGCTGCAGGATCTCCAGTTCGGCGCCCGCCGGAACCTCACCTACTACGCGGATCTCGCCGACGGCATCCTGCAGTCGCTCGATCGCGTCTGACCTTCGCGCCATCGCAGGAGAGCCCGACCCATGGCCCCACTTCCGTTTCTTGTGCTCCGCGGCTCGAACCTCCTGACGGAGGATGATGCCGGGCAGGCGCTCAACACCCATCTTTCGCTGGGCAAGACCAAGCTCCCGGTCCAGCGCGAGAAGTATGACGAGTTCTCGCCGGCCGCGAGCAATGGTTCGATCGAGGTCGCGACGACGCGCGAGCCTTGCGCCTCCGGCTTCAATCTGAAGGGCATGCAGCCGGATGTCCTCTCGCTGTTCCGCACGCCATTCGGCTCCCGGCGCAAGTTCACCATCCTCGGCGCGCTGGTGAACGAATACGCGACTTCCCAGGCCGATCGCGAGATCCAGGTGGTGGCGACCATGTACGGCCGCCTCAACTTCGAGGTCGACGATCACGAAGGCGGTTCGCTGCTCGGAACGGAATACGAGATCAAGTCGATCTCGTCCTACCTGCTGACGATCGGCACGAAGGAAATCGCTCGCTTCAACATCGAGCTCGGGGGCTGGGTCGACAGCGACGGCCAGTCGACTCGCCTCGCCAACATGCTCGGGCTCACCGTATGAGCGAGCCCGACCTTTCGCCGGTGAAGCCCTACCCGGGCTATCCCGGGCTGAGCGCCGCTGAGGCGACGCCGGCGGCGCGGTCGGTCTCGGGATATGGGCGCCTCCCTGAAATCGCTCCGGCGGTCCCCGAAGCCTGGTCGACGAACGTCCCGTTGGAGCATGCGCTGCTCGTCGACGGCGAGAATCTGGCCGTCATCACGATCAGGCGGCCAACCGGCGCCGATATCGCCGAGCTGATGGAGCAGGATCCGGACGAGACGACGCTGCCGATCCGCCTGCGCGCCATGATCTGCGGCGTTCACCCCGCCGTGTTCGCTGCCATGGCGGCGGACGATTCGGAGCGGGTGGCCGATGCCCTCGTCCCTTTCTTGCCACGCGCCATCCTCGCCCTCGAGAAGGATCTGGCGCGGGAGGACGTCCGCGGCTGATCCGCCGCTCCGCGCTCGCCTCGGTGCCGCTCTACGCCATCGAGATCGCCCGCGGGAGCGGAACGCCATTGCCGATGGTGCTGTCCTGGCACGTCGGCAAAATCCTGTTCTGGCACGGCGAGCTCGGAACGCTCGCCTGCATGTAGGAGCCCGGCCGCATGGATATGCGCGTCAAGATGATCCTGGACTTCATCGCGCGCACCGGCGGCGGCGCACGCAAGGCCAAGTCCGACATCAAGGGCGTGAAGGACGCGGCCAAAGGGCTCGACGGCGCTAAGGGCGGCCAGCGCCTCAACCGCGACTTCCTGAACCTCTCGTCGAGCTCGCGCCAGGCCGTGCGTTACCTGCGCGAGACGAAGACGGCGGCAAACCAGCTCGGGACGAGCTCCGGCCCGAAGAAGCTCGGCCGGGACTTCCTCGACCTCTCGCGCAATGCCAAGGCGGCCGGTCGGGAGATAGACCAGGTCGGCCGTAAGGCCAGCCGTGCGCAGGCGCGTGCCGCTCGCGCCCAGGCGCAACCTCGCAAGTCCGCCCCTGGCGGCGAGGGAGCCAAAGAGGGCGGCACCACGCTCTTCGGGGGCACCAAGGCGCTCGTCGGCGGCTATCTCGGCGTCCAGGGCGCGCGCATGGCCGCCCGCGCCACGGTCGGCCAGTCGATCTCCTTCGAGAAGGCCATGGCGGAGGTGAAGAAGAAGGTCGATGGGATGGATGATCCCGCCGAGCTCGCGAAGATGGAGAAGATGATCGTCGGCGGTGCCATCGCCTATGGCCGCTCGCGCGAGGAGGTCGCCTCTCTGGTGGCGGAAGCCGGCGCCGGCGGTATCAGCAAGGGGGACATGGCGGATTTCATCCGCATCAACCTCGCCGCCGCAACCGCCTGGGACGCCACGGCCGACAAGACTTCAAACGCTCTGGCGAAGATCCGGGCCTCGACGCAGTGGCTCAATCCGCAGCTCGAGGAGTTCGTGGATAAGGTCAACGCCCTGTCCGACTCCGGCGCGGCAAAAGAGATGGACGTCGTCGAGATGTTCCAGCGCGCCGGGGCGGCGGCGAAGAAGGCCGGCGTCGATTTCGATACGTCTTTGGCGTTCCTGACCGGCATGAACAATGTCGCGATCGCGCCGGAAGTTGCCTCCCGGGCGTTCTCCGCTTTCGCAGGCTTGCTGCGAACCGCCAAATCGCGCCCCAAGCGCGTTGGCGAAGGTTTGAAGATGCTCGATCTGACGCCCGGCGGCGTCGAAAAGGGCATGAAGGCAGATGCTACCGGTACGATGCTTGATGTGCTCAAGCGCATCGAGAAGCACTCCGACGCCGCGACCGTGGCCATCAAGATCTTCGGCGAGCAATGGTGGGATGAAATCGCGCGAGCCGGCCAGGCTCTGCCAGAGATCATCAAGAACCTCGAAATCGTCCGAGATCCGAAAAAGTGGAAGGGCTCTGCCCAGCAGAACCTCAACATTCAGCTCGCAACGACCGACAATCACCTTCAGCGCTTGAAATCGCTGGCGAGCGAAGTCGGAGACCGGCTTGGCCGTTGGGCTTTGCCGGGCATCAACGAGGGTATCGAGAAGATCATCGCCGGCTTCGACGCGTTGGATAAGCGTGCCGCCGACCGCGCCCAGGAGCGTGCCGATCGCGCCGCCGAGGACGCCACCGCCGGTCGCGTCGCCGGCGACCAGCCCCTGACGCCCGAAGAGCGCGAGCGAATGGCGAAGGATGCCGCCTACCGCAAGCGGATCCAGGAGGGCGCCGCCGGCAAGCGGGTCGATCGAGCCAATCTCGATCTGACCAACAATTCTCGCCTGCTCGAGCTCGAGCAGGAGCGCACCGCGCTCGGCTCATCGATCGAGAACCGCCGCCGTGCCGGCGCGACCGACGAGCAGCTCGCCTATTCGGTCAATCGGCTCGCGGCGATCGTCGAGCAGATCCGCGCCATCGATCCGAGCCGTGTTCCTGCGGCGGTCGATCCCCGCCGGCCGGCCGACCAGGAGGATCGCGCCAACCCGGGACGCGGCGAGGCCGTGGCTCTGTTGGAGCGCGTCAAGCGCCTCGAGGCGAGGCTGGCAGCGACCGAGGAACTCGCCGCCAGCTCGTCCAATCCCGCCGACCGCAAAGGGTTCGAATCCGATGCCATGGGCATCCGATCGCGGCTCGGTTCCGCCCGCAGGCCGGGTGGCCAATTCGGCTTTGGCCCCGCCGGTGCACCAACCTCGGCCGAGGCGAAGGGAGCCGGGCCCGGAGCTCTGTCGTTCCGGCCCTCAATGAAGGATTGGGCAAAGAGCCTGATCGGAGCTGGCGATGTCGACCTGGGCGCTGCTGGCATCACCATAGCGGAAAGCCTGGCTGGGGGCTTGCGTCAGGGCGGCGCCACCGCCGAGGCGGCCGCCGATGGCATCCGCACCGGTATTACTGGCGCCTTTTCCAATGCCGACCTCTCGGCCGCCGGCGCTGCGATGATGGCTACGCTCGAATCCGGCATTCGCGCCGGCGGTGCGCGCGCGGTCGCTGCAGCCCGCAATGTTGCGGCACAGGCCCAGGCCGCCGCCTCCTCCGGCATGTCGGGCGGCGGAAGCCGCAGGCTCAACGGCGCCCTGCATGATGGGGTCGAGTGATGGCCGGCGTTCCCGTCCTGGCCATCGGGCCGCACTTTTTCGAGATCCTGCCGCTCTCGCTGCAGACGATCGAGGAGCAGACGAAGGTCAGCTGGCCGGCAACCAAGCGGTTCGGCGTCGGGCCCGCCAGGCAGTTCACCGGCCTGGATGAGGACAGCTTCGAAGTCAAAGGCCTCTACTTCAATCAGGAATGGGGCGGCCATGACGAATATCTGGCGCTGAAGGCGACGCAGATGGCGGGCGAGCCGGTCGAGCTGCTCGGATGGTCCGCCGGCGGCCTTGTCGCCAGCGTCTTCGGCACCGTCGTCATCCTCGAAGTCAGCGCCTCGCATGAGCACATCCACGAGGATGGAATCGGCAGAAAGGTCGAGTTCGGCGTCAAACTCGCCTCCTTCGGCGGCGATGGCGGACCCTTCGGAGGGCTGTTCTGATGGCCCGGGTGAAGGTGGTCCAGGACGCAATGACGCTCGACCTGGTCGTGTGGCGCGAGCTCGGCCGACAGGATCAGCTTCTCCTCGAGCAAACGCTGGCGCGCAATCCCGGCATCGCCTCAGCCGGCATCATCCTGCCGGTTGGCACCATCGTCGACCTGCCGGAACCGCCGGCGGCCCGCGCCCGTCTGCGCGAAACCGTCAAGCTCTGGAGCTGAGCCGTGGCCTTCGCGCTCGCCAAACGCCAGCAGGGGCATCGGCCGTTCATCCACATCACCGTGAACGGCCAGGAGGTCTCGGGCGGCTTCTATTCCCGCCTGGTCAGCGCGACCTTTCGTGATGAGGCCGGGCAGAGTTCAGACAAGGCCACTTTCACGCTCGACGATGCAGAGAACGCGATCGAGCTGCCGCCGGAAAAGGCGACGATCGTCGCTTACGGCGGCTGGATCGGTGGAGAGCAGGGCCTCCTCGGCACCTATGAGATGCAGTCGATCGAGCTCAAGGGCGATGCCGACGAGGGGGAATTCGTCGTCATCCAGGCCAGCGCCGCCGACCTGAAGACCAAGCTGAAGGGCGTCGATCGCGAGCATTTCGAGGAGAAGACGATCGGAGAGATCGCCGAGACGATCGCCAAGCGCAACGGCATGACGGCGCGGGTCGATCCCGAGCTCGCCAAGATCAAGATCCCGTACCGCGCACGGATCGACACCTCGGAGATCGACTTCCTGACCACGCTGGCCGACGAGCATGGCGGCGTGGTGAAACCGATGGGCGACAAGCTCGTCGTCTCGAAACGCGGAGCCGCGAAGTCGACCGGCGGCCAGAACCTCGCGCCGATCGAGATTGAGAAGAGCGACTGCAAGTCCTGGTCGATCACGCCGAACGGCCGGGCGCAGTACGGCAAGGTGAAAGCCGCCTACATCGACCAGAAGACCGGCAAGCGAGTGAAGGTCGACGCCGAGACCGGCCTGAAGGGCCCGGATTTCACGATGAAATCGCCTTACCCGACCAAGGAATTGGCCGAGCAGGCCGCCCAGGCTGAAGCCCAGCGCCTGACCCGAAACACCGGCGAAGGCCATTTCCAGCTCGCCCGCGGGCGCTTCGACGCCCAGGCGGAGGCCGACGTTATCGCCGGATCGTCCTTTCGCACCGGCATTGCCGGCACCTGGCGCAGCGACGCCGTCGATCAGGTCTTCGACGACAACGGCTGGACCACGAAGGTCGAGGTCAAATCCAAGGAGGATGGCTCCTCCGGGAAGAAGAAGGAGGAGTGAGCATGGCCACTCAGGTCTACGACATCGTCACCGCTAAGGCCGGCCCCTATATCGCCGGCATCAAACTCACGCCCGGTCAGACCACGATCACGCTGACATCCGAGCAGGCGGCCTACGAGCTTGCCCAGGGCACGATCCTGCCGACCGGTGCGCCGGGGCCTTCGACGCCGGAGCCTGCTCCGGTGCTTGCGACCGACCGCATCGAGTTGAAGCGGAATAGCCTGGCCACCCGGCCGACCGCGGCGGAATTCGCGGGCTTCGTCCAGCAGCGGGGCGTCCGGATCAACCGCTATGCCGCTGATGTCGCCTTGTCGGCCGACGACAAGGGCGCGATCGCCATCGTCACGAATGCTGCGGCGCGCGTGGTCACGCTGCCGGCTGATTGGGCCGAGGGCGAGACCGTCACGGTCCGCCGCGGGGGTGCCGGGGCGGTCACCTGGGCGCTCGGCGCCGGCGCGACGATCTCCCTGCCGGCCTCCAAAGCCGCCCATGTCGGCATCGCCGAGCAGCACGCCGATGCGGTGTTCACCGTGCTTTCAAATGCCGGTGATGCCGCGGTCTGGGGTGTGTCGGGAGCGACCGCGTGACGGCTCTTTTGCTCGTTCTGCTCTGCGCGGCCCTCAATCGCCTGCGCGGCGACGATCGTTGGATGCCGTCCTGGCTGCCCGGTCGCTCTCTATACTATATGGCGCCAGTCATCGGCGCGGCAGCGCTCCTCGTCGTTCCCTGGCGGGCCGCCCTGGCGGTCGCCGTGGCCTATTTCTTCTGGGCTGTCTGGCCCTGGGGCCGTTGGTTCGATCTCGGACGGCTTCCTGCCCCGATCGCACCGAGCGGTGATGATTTCGAGATCTTCATCGAGCGCATTGCCGGCGGTAACGACCATCTCGCGCTCCTGATGCGCCACATGATGGCTATGCCGGGCGTTCTGCTGATCGGCTGCTTCGTCCCGGCCTGGTCGTTGGGACTGACGTTCTGCCTGGCGCTGCTCGTGCCCGTAGCCATCACGGCCGCCTATGAGCTGGCCTGGCGCGCTCACCCCTCGAATCCAATCTGGCTCGCCGAGCTGGCGGCCGGTGTCATCTGGGCAGGAGTGATCTTGGTATGACCCGCATCGCGCTCATTGTCATGATGCTCAGCCTCGCCGGCTGCACCGGCCCCCGTAGCGGCGATGACGGGATGGACGGCTTGGGCGTTGCCCTCGGCGTGCGCGAGGTGATGACGCATCGCGATCGGTGACGTGACAGGGGAGCCTTGCGGCTCCGGCGGCCGGAATCCTGGCAGATCAGCCGCCCGACGAGACTGGAATCACATCGCCCGCCACGACGGCCGCTAGGCCGCGCCATAGCGGGCGCCATCAGGTTCTAAGATCCCATGAACGAGGTACGTCCCATCTCGCCCGTCGCCGGCTATATCGGCGGCAAGAAGCAACTCGCCCGCACGATCGTCGAACGCATCGCGGCGATCGAGCACACCACCTACGCGGAGGCCTTTGTTGGCATGGGTGGCGTCTTTCTGCGCCGGCCGATGAAGCCGAAGGCCGAGGTCATCAACGATGCCTCTCGCGATGTCGCCACGTTCTTTCGCGTTCTGCAGCGGCACTACCAGGCCTTCCTGGACATGCTGCGCTGGCAGCTCGCTAGCCGGGCCGAGTTCGAACGGCTGAATGCCCAGGATCCGGAGACACTCACGGATCTCGAGCGCGCGGCCCGATTCCTCTATCTCCAGCGTCTCAGCTTCGGCGGAAAGGTTGCGAGCAGGTCCTTCGGTATCGACACCCGCGGGCCGGCGAGGTTCGACATCACCCGCCTGCAGCCGCTCCTCGAAGCGGTGCATGATCGCCTGGCCGGTGTGTGGATCGAATGCCTCCCTTGGCAGGGCTTCATCCAGCGCTGGGACCGGCCGGGCACGCTGTTCTATCTCGACCCGCCCTATTGGGGCACCGAGCACTTCTATGGCCGTGGATTATTCGGCCGGGAGGAGTTCGAGCAGTTGAGCGCCGCTTTACAACACCTTCAAGGCCGCTTCATCCTCTCGCTGAACGACGTGCCCGAGGTGCGCGAGCTGTTCGCCTGGGCTTCGGTCGAGACGGTCGAGCTCAGTTATCAGGCGGGCGGCGGCGACAAGACGAAGCGGGTGCGCGAGGTGGTGATCACTTCGGGCGCCCAACGGTAAACAGCCATGGCCGACGAACTTTCTCTCGTGAGCATTCTGCAGGTCGCAGGGATTGGCGGCGTCGTGGCCGCAGTGGCCAATCAATCGCTGAAATGGGGGCTCGATACCTTCACCGAACGGGGCAAGAAGAGGTCGGACACGACTTACGCCGCCGTTCGCCTGGCCGTGATCTTCGAGCGCTATGTCCTCCTATGCGAGGGGCATCTGCGCGACTGCGATGTTACCAATGCCCTCGGTGGTCCCTCGAAGGCCGGAAAGCTGCCGGTCCTCGATGCCTTCCCGTCCGACATCAACTGGCGAGCGGTCGAAACCTCGCTGGCCATGGCCGCTCTGGGCTTTCCTTCCCTCGTCGAGGAGGCGCAAGCGGAATGCTACCGGGCCGACTGGGAATCCGACGACTATTGGGTCAGCGAGGTCAAGGCAGTCGAGCTTGGGTTGGAGGCTTGGGAGCTTTCAGAGCTGATCCGCCGTCGACATAAGCTCGGGACTAACGAGCAGCTCGCATCCACGGTAGCCCACCTTAAGAAGGTTGCCGAGAAACAGGCTCTCGCGAGGGCGGGCTTACGAGCCCAGTACGAGAGCAACGTGGATCAGGCGACTCTGGCCGCCGAGGCTGAAAAGCGGGGCTGGTAAAGCTCCGTCAGTTTCAGAGCTTGTTGCCATTTGATTGTTCGCGCGCTGCCATTTGAAAGTTCGCGCTACACTAACTTTGATATCTAAAATGGCGTGTCGTCGAGGTCATCAAGTATCAGTGGAACGAGTTTAATTTCATCGTAATTTCCACTAGTTATCGTCTTTATTGCGTCCGCGCCGTATTTTTTTTTCAGACTCTCAAAATAATTTGGTTCTATATCCTTTAGAAATCCAAGATAGCCCATTAATTTTGTCGCCTCTAAAGACGATAGTCTTCCATTGATTGATTCATAAATTTTATGTTTGATCGATTTTTTTAGTTTACGTCCGATAGATATGCCTCTTTGCGGCGTAATTACGCATCCCGTAATTGATCTTCTTCCTTTTCGAGAAAGTATTGCTGTTTTATCTTTATTTAATCGAAGTGATGCGTATTCATACTTTGACAATAAATTTTCAACGAACAAGATAATTTCGCCGACGTTTATGTAAGATCGGGAGGATACAAATACGTCGTCAGCGTATCTTGTATACGAAAAATTATCTTCTGCACATCGCGCGCTCATTAAGGTATCAAATTGATACATCATGGCGTTGGTGATCGTTGGCGAGGATGGTGCGCCGATAGTAAGTCTTCCATTTCGTAGGCATATTCGGGATATAAAGTTTATGTCGCGGTCATTGATTTGCTTTTTTTCAATTAATGGATAATTTCTTAAGAATTTTATCAGGTGTCTTTCAGTGAATGATGGGAAAAAGTTTTCAAAATCCAACTTTAGAGTGAAGTTGCTCTCCGCATGGACCTCGGCATTGGATCTAATATTCTTCCCACGAATGTACGCTGTAGCCGAATGATGGATTGGAAATTCGTCGAACAACGCTTCAATTAGCCAGCGTTGAATGGCTTTAATCTCTTTGCTCGGCTGTTCAATTATCCGAAATCCTCCGGAGCGCTTTGGAATCTGAAAGACCTTGTAACGCTTGGATGCGGAAGTGGCGAACCGCTCAAGTCGCTCAAGCGATTGGTTAGATTGAATCTGGAGTTTTTCAAGCAGCATTCTTTGCATCCTCAAGAATACTATAGAAATCCCTGTCAGATTTCTCTAGTATGCTCGCGATCTGTATATTGACATCGGTATCTTCTCCTTGAAATCCGGTTCGCGGCATAAGGAGGCTATGTGTCTTGTTTTTCGTATAATAATGGCCGAAACTACCAATCTCGTCTATGTATTCAGATCCAAATAATATTGATGCTATCTGGGAAACTTTGTGCTTTTTGAATCGTGTTTGAAATATTGCGTTCATCAAAAAAAGAACATCGTTGATTGTTGCTATGCGCAAGAATGAAAAACATTGATAAACTAAGCAAAAAATCTCGTAGTCAGTCAAGTCTTTGAATTTTTCTACCGATAGGGATTTTCTTGTCTTCTGCAGTGGGAAACGATTTATTCTCTCAATGATCACTTCGAAATCGGGAGCTGCGTACGGCATTTGCAGTTCGGCGTAAAATTTCGATTTTGACCCGATCTTCTTAACCGGCCCCATAGACATAAAGCTGTCTTTTGATTGCCATTTCTGATCAAGGACCAGTATAATTTTCTTTGCTAACTCATCTACATGTGAAAAGTAACCCAATTCAGCGTAAGATCCAGCCGCCTCAGGAAACATCACAATCGCATGAGACAAATTTCCAATTATTAATTCAAATTCAGTTATGTCAAATTGCGATACGTGGTCATTTGAGAAATAATCTTTCATAGCAAATTCTGGAAAGAATATCTCGAAATCTATGCGTTTTGATTGGCAGAAAGATTTAAACTGCATGCGCATGTCAGAGGCGCTGTTTCCACCGCAAACAAATACGATGTTGCCAGAACGGCGGACGCTGTAGCCGGTTCGGATTAATTGGACCACCCGCCGCCTCAGATCAGCGTGCTGGTCTTTCAGTAGCGGGTGATCCAACTTTGCCCTCTTACTTAGAGCGCCCGACTTCGGAACCCGGAGACGGCGCCGAGACGCACGCGGCCGGTGCCGGCTCCGGGTTTCGAAGTCGGCGCCCAAACTCGCGCAATCGCTTACAGCCTAGCTTTCACCCGGCGTAGAGTGCCACCTTTGGCTAAAGGTGTTCCACCCAGCTAAGAGGCCTTTTCCGCATATTCCAGATTCAGCGGTTGTTCAAGTTCGGTATATAGCTCATAAATTTGCGATTTATGCTCTTCACGGCAGAAATTGGAATCATTTGAGCGTTATGGTAGTTTATCAGGTGTTTATGATAGTTTTTTTAATAAAAATTGCTACAATACACAAGGTTATTAAACATTAATATTTCCATTTCAATGGGATTATATTTGAGTATTTAATTGACTATTTGTGAGTTTAGTCGCGATCAATTATGAAGTTATGGGGTGTTATTTTACTATTATGGTCATCCTAGCGTCGTTTATATTTATCTTCGGAATCCCGCGCTTGTTCACTGCCTGCGAAAAAATTTATCCCCGTCGCTGGCACCACCTCCATAATCCGTCCCACCTCGTCCCCGAGGGGCAGCCATCCGGAGGTATGCCGTTGGCGGGGCGGGGGCGGCGCCTGCGGGTGGGGTTACGACCCACTCCCGGGAGGCTTCGGGGCACCGCCCTGGGGGTACTACGGCCCCTGTGCGAGGAGCTCGCTGGAAGGCATGGCGGCACCGCATCTGCGGGGCCAGGACGCGACAAGGCCGGCAGCGGACCGAAAACGGCTTAGCCCGTTTCGGGATCATCCGCTGCACGAGACAAAGGAGATCGCGCAAGCGTCTCTGCCGAACTGGCGTCGAGGCCCGCAGGTCAGCGAAACGCCCTGCCGTATAAGCGCGGCCCGGAGACTTAAGAACGCCGGCAAGCGGAGCGCCACGGGGCGTGCGGATGGTGGCTCAATCCATCCGCGCCGCATCCTGGCTCAATGGAAGCGGCCCGATACCCCGCGCCTCGCGGCGCTCCGCTGCCCCTCACGATCAACGCACGCGGCGACGCGGGCGGCGCAGATGCATGCGCGGGAAGCGCGACGCTTGCCTTCTCCCCTTGCGGGAGAAGGTGGCTCGGCGAAGCCGAGACGGATGAGGGGTCTCGCGACCTTTTCGATCAAGCGCCTGGTCGTGCCAACGACGAAGGTGTGCGCGACCCCTCATCCGCCCCTGTCGGGGCACCTTCTCCCGCAAGGGGAGAAGGGAAGGGTGGGGCGCGGTTCTCGCCCCTCAATCCCCCGTCATCGTCATTTCGGCGTCGATCGCCTTCATCTTCGGATTGGCGGCGCAGAAGGCCCTGATCTTTGCCGTGACGGCGGCCGAGTATTCGCTCTTGCGGTGGCCGCCGGATTTCAGCCAGTCGGCGCAGCTCAGCTCCCGGTCTGTGATCCGGGCGGCGGTCGGGGCGGCGAGGAGGAGGCCGGCGAGCGCGGCGAGCAAGGCGAGGCGGGGCATGGTCTGGTCCTGAACGGGCGGCCGCATCGCGGCTCAAGCCTCGGGCGCCGCTCCTGCTAGTGCATCGGACCGGAAAGCGGAATCCGCTTTTTTGGAAGAATCCGATGCCACAGCAAAAGCCGGCATTTCGTGATAGGCAGCGGCTTGATCCGCTGTAGCTTTTCCGGCGAACAGAGTTCGCCTCCAAAGCTCCAGCCTTTTGTTTTGACGCAATTCCGGACGCAAAGCCGCTTCGCACTTTTGCTGGAATGGCTTGGAGGTAACGACATCATGGCCCGCAAGACCCCCGAACAGCTCGCCCAGGAATTCGAGGGCCGCAAGGCCAAGGGGCTGGCCAAGGGCGGGGCGGCGTTCTGGCCGAACATCATCGCCAATGCCGTGCTGAAGCTCACCCAGCAGCGGGCCGAGATCACGCCGGAGACGCTGATCGAAATGATCGAGCGCGAGGCGCCGATGCTGGAGGTCACGGTCCGCTCCGGCGCGGTGGAGGCCGTCGCGCGCCTGAAGCAGGCCATCGCCAAGGGCTCGTGAGGCGTCGGCTCTAGCCCGGCTCGCCGGCGATGACGCCCTTGCGCAGCAGGAAGCAACCATAGGGTCGGGGATCGCCGACCTGCACGACGGCGAAAGCCCGCCGCGCCTGATCGTAGAAGGCGAAGCGCTCGATGCCCGCGAGCGGCGTGGCGCGGCCGAGCGCCTTGTCGATTTCGGCCTGCACGGCGCGCTGCACATCGGGAATCGCGGTGGCGTCGCCGACCACTTCCATGCGCCTGACAGGCTGCGGCTCGAAATCGTCGATCGGCAGCACCGAGAGGATGGCGCGGGCGGCGCGCTGCATCGTCAGGCCGGGCAGGCGGATCAGGCGGCCGCTGGTGGTCGAGCTGGCGATGGTTTCGGCCGGGTGGTTGGCATCGACCAGCGCGAGGTCGTCGCCATGGCCCATCGCGGCGAGCACCCAGAGCAGGTCGGCGGAGAGGACGGGGTCGAGGTTTTTCAGCATGACGGGCGGCGGCCCCTCTTGGTCAGGTAGATGCGGGCGGCGTTTCCGCCGAAGATCGCGGCGCGCTCGGGCTGGTTAAGCGTCGCGGTGAGGCGCTCGGCGGCGGCGAGCCACTGGTCGTAAGCAGCGGCGAGTGTCGCGACCGGCCAGTCGCTGCCCCAGAGCAGGCGCTCCGGCCCGAAACAGGCGAGGAGCTGGGCGACGGCCGGTGCCAAGGTCGCCTCGCGCCAGCCGGGGCCGGCTTCGGTGACGAGGCCGGAGAGCTTGCAAGATGTGTTCGGCCGCGCGGCGAGCGCCGCGATGCCGCCGCGCCAGGCGGAGAGATCGGCGCCGGTCAGGTCGGGCTTGGCGCCGTGGTCGATGACAACCGGCAGTTCCGTCTCGCGCTCCAGCAGCTTGAGCAGGGCGGGGATCTGCGGTGGCTTCACCAGCGCGTCGAAGACAAGGCCATGGTCTTTCAATGCCGAGAAGGCGGGGGCAAGGTCGGGCTTTGCGAGCCAGTCGGGATCGGGAATGTCCTGTGCCATCGGTCGCAAGCCGACGAGCAGCGGATCGGCGGCGAGCGCGGCGATGCGGGCGGGCGCGTCGGGCGCCTCGAAATCGGTCCAGCCGACGACGCCCGCGACGAAGGGCGTGGCGGCGGCGAGCGCGAGCAGATGGTGCGTCTCGGCCTCGGTCGGTGCGGCCTGGACGAGGATGGTCGAGGCGATGTCGTGCTGCGCGAGATGCGGGGCGAGGTCGGCGGGCTTGAAATCGCGGTAGATCGGCGTCAGGGCCGGCGTCAGCCAGCCATAGTCGTCGCGGGCGAGCCGCCAGAAATGCTGGTGGGAATCGATGCGGGGCGGGCTCGTCACGGCGGCTCTCGCAGGGGATCCGGCGGCGGGGAGGGATAGTGCGGTGATGCTATGTGCACGCCAACATGTTAGCTTGCAACCGGCTCGAAAGGAGATTAGCGTCCAGCCCGATCACGGATGCGGGAGGCGGTCGTGCCTCATGATCCGCGCGCCATCAAAGGCCCGAAACGGGCCGTGTTCAAGTCCTGGGGAGGACGCCGATGACCGATAGCATTCTCAAGCCGACCCGCCGTGTCCTGCTGGCTGGCGGCGCTGCCGCGATCGCCTCGCCCTTCGTGCTGCGCAAGGCGCAGGCGCAAGGTGCGTTCGACTGGAAGAAATTCTCCGGCCAATCGATCGACGTGCTGCTGGTGAAGAACCCGCGCTCCGACCTGATGCAGGCGGCGGAGAAGGAGTTCACCGAACTCACCGGCATCAAGGTCTCGGCCGAGCAGGTGCCCGAGCAGCAGCAGCGCCAGAAGGCGGTGATCGAGTTCGCCTCGGGCAAGCCGAGCTTCGACGTCAGCGGCATCTCGCTGCATGTGCAGAAGCGCATGGCGGCCAAGGGCAAGTGGTTCGAGAATCTCGAGCCCTTCATCAAGAACCCGTCGCTGACCGCGCCGGATTTCGATTTCGCCGATTTCGGCGCCGGCCCGGTTGCCTATGCGCGGCAGGCCGACGGGGCGCTCGATACGATCCCGTTCTTCGTCGATTACTGGATGGTCTATTACAATAAGGAGCTCTTCGACGCGAAGGGCGTGGCCTATCCCAAGACGATGGACGAGATGTTCACCGTCGCGCAGAAGCTGCACGACCCGGCCAAGGGCGTCGCCGGCTTCGTCTCGCGCGGCCTGAAGAACGCGAACGTCCCGGTCTGGACCTCGCTGATGCTCGGGCAGGGCATGGAGACGACCTCGCCGGACGGCAAGCTGCAGACGGATACGCCGGAGGCGATCTGGGCGGCGGATCTCTACCGTAAGCTCAACAAGGAGACGGGGCCGGTCGGCCAGGTCGGCTTCAACTGGAACGAGTGCCAGACCACCTTCATGCAGGGGCGGGCGGCGATGTGGCTCGACGGCATCGGCTTCGCCACGCCGCTGGAGGATCCGACCAAGTCGCGCATCGTCGGCAAGGTCGGCTATGGCGTGACGCCGCCGGGGCCGAAGGCGCATCACGCGGGCATGTTCGCCGACGGCATGGGCATCTCGCGCGGCTCCTCCAAGAAGGAGGCGGCCTGGCTCTACCTGCAGTTCATGACCAACAAGAAGAACCAGATCGCCATGCTCAAGGCAGGCGCCGGCGCGCCCGGCCGCTCCTCGGCCTATCTCGACACCGAGACGATCGCGAATTCGAAGTTCGGCAAGCAGTATTTCGACTGCCTGCTGGCCTCGGCCAAGATCGCGCGAGCGGGCCTGCCGCAGATCGTGCCGGTGACCGAGTTCCGCGACGTGTTCGGCGTGGCGCTGACCAATGCGATCGGCGGGGCGGATGTCGCGGCCGAGCTGAAGAAGGCAACCGAAACCTTCGCGCCGGTGCTCGCCAAGAGCGAGCAGGGGTGAGGACAGCGACGTTCCCTCTCCCCTTGCGGGAGAGGGCTAGGGTGAGGGGTCTCGCGACGCTGATCGTGAGCAGGGCGCTGAATTTTCAGGACCTGTGCGACCCCTCATCCGCCTGCCGGCACCTTCTCCCGCAAGGGGAGAAGGGAGAGGAGGAATCGATCGCTGAGAATGAAGCAGACAGCATGACCACGACATCCCTGCCAGCCAGCATGACCAGTAAGACGCAAGCGGGCGCCCCTGCGGCTTCGGCGGATTTCACGCCGCGCTACTGGCTGTTCTCGCTCCCGGCCGTGCTGGTCATCGGCGCCGTGATCGTCTTCCCCTGGCTGTTCACGCTCTACATGTCCGGCCAGGACTGGAAAATCGGCGGCGGGGTGGAGTTCGTCGGCCTCGGCAATTTCGCCGAGCTGATGAAGGATCAACGCTTCATCGAGTCGATGGGGCATACGGCCTATTTCACCGTGCTGGCGGTGGTGCTGCCGATCGTGTTCGGCACGGCGGCGGCGCTGGTCTTCCATCGCGAGTTTCCCTATCGCGGCCTGCTGCGCACGATCTTCGTCATGCCGATGATGGCGACGCCGGTCGCGGTGGCGCTGGTCTGGACGATGATGTTCCATCCGCAGCTCGGCGTGCTGAACTACCTGCTCTCGCTCGTCGGCATCGGGCCGTCCGGCTGGGTCTACGAGCCGTCGACGGTGATCCCGACGCTGGTCATGGTCGAGGTCTGGCACTGGACGCCGCTGGTGATGCTGATCGTGCTCGGCGGATTGGCCGGGCTGCCGCGAGAGCCCTACGAGTCTGCGCTGATCGACGGCGCCAATGACTGGCACATGTTCCGGCACATCACGCTGCCGCTGGTCTGGCCGTTCATCATGGTCGCAATCGTGATCCGCACCATCGATGCGCTGAAGGCCTTCGATACGATCTTCGTGATCACGCAGGGCGGGCCGGGCACGGCGTCGGAGACGCTGAACATCTTCCTCTATCTGCAGGCCTTCCAGTTCTACAAGATCGGCTATGCCTCGGCCGTCGTGGTGATCTTCTTCGTCATCATCATCATGCTCTCGCTGCTGCTGCTCTATGCGCGGCAGAAGTCGAAGTGGAACGCGTGATGAACCGCACGCTCAAGAAAGTCGGCTTCTGGGCTTCGGTCTTCGTGCTGGTCTCGCCGGCGGTGCTGGTCTTCCTCTGGATGATCTCGCTCTCGCTCAAAAACGAGCTCGACAACACGGCCTTCCCGCCGGTCTTCATCCCGAACCCGCCGACGCTGAAGAACTATGCCGACGTCTTCGCGCAGAACAATTTCGGGCTCTATCTCTGGAACTCGATCCTGGTCACGGGCGGGGCGGTGCTGCTTGGCCTCATCGTCGGCGTGCCCGCCGGCTACGGCATCGCGCGCGGCAAGGCGCATAAATTCGCGGTGCTGATCCTGGTCGCCCGGATGACGCCGGCTCTGTCCTACCTGATCCCGCTCTTCCTGTTGTTCCAGATCACGGGGCTGGTGGGCTCGATCACCGCGCTGGTCATCACCCATCTCGTCATCACCATCCCGATCATCGTCTGGATCATGATCGGGTATTTCGAGAACGTTCCCATGGAACTCGAAGACGCCTCGCGCATCGACGGCGCCACGACCTGGCAGGCTTTCCGCCATGTCGCGCTGCCACTGGCCAAGCCCGGCATCGTGGTCGGCGGCATCCTCGCCTTCATCTTCTCCTGGAACAATTTTATCTTCTCGGTGGTGCTCGGCGGCAAGGCGAGCCGGACGCTGCCTTCGGCCGTCTACAACTCGCTGACCTTCGAGCAGATCTCCTGGGGGCCGCTGGCCGCGGCGGCGCTGCTGGTGACGCTGCCGGTGCTGCTCGTCACCGTCGTCGCCCAGCGCCAGATCGTTGCCGGCCTCTCCGCCGGAGGCCTCAAGGACGGATAGCAAAGGCCTCGGAGCCGCTTGCGGGTAGTTCTGTCTTCATACTAACATGTCAGTCAACGCTCAGTCCTGAAAGCTCACTCCATGGCCTCCGACAAGACCCGCTTCGGCCTTTCCTGCGCGATCACCACCCCGATGCGGGCGGGCGGCGGTATCGACCTGCCGCGCCTCGTCCATCATGCCCGGCACGTGCTGGCGCGCGGCTGTGATTCCGTCACGCTGTTCGGCACGACGGGCGAGGGCGCCGCACTGGGGCTTCCGGCGCGCACCGCGATGATGGGCGCGCTGATCGGGGCGGGGATCGACCCGGCCAGGCAGATCTATGCGGGCATCGCCGCGGCCTCGATGCATGAGGCGGTGGAGCAGGCGCAGCTCGCGCTCGATGCCGGGGCAAAGGGGTTGCTCGTCGCGCCGCCTTTCTATTTCAAGGGCGTCAGCGATGACGGACTCTATGCTTGGTTCTCGCAGTTCTTCGAGAAGCTGGGGCCGGCGGCGCGCAATGTCGTGCTCTACCACATCCCCTCGGTGACGGCGGTCGACATCAGCATCGGGCTGGTCGAGCGGCTGAAGACGGCGTTTCCGGGGCTGGTCATCGGGGTGAAGGATTCCTCCGGCAGCTATGCCAATACCGAGGCGCTGCTGAAGGCGCATGGCGAGCTCGCCATCCTGGTCGGCGACGAACGCCAGCTCGCCAAGGCGGTGCGCAATGGCGCGCAGGGCACGATCTGCGGCGTCTCCAACCTGGTGCCGGAGCTGGTGCGCCCGATGGTCTATGAGGGCAAGGACAGCCCGGTGGTGAACGCGCTGGTCGACGAGATCTGCTCGCATCCGGTGCTGGCGGCGGTGAAGGCGCTGACCGGCCATATCCATGGCGATCCCGGCTATGGCGCGATGCGCGCGCCGCTGGAAGCGCTGGATGAGGCAACGCGCAAGCGGCTCTTCGCCGCCTTCGATTCGATCACGCAGGCGAAAGCGGCCTGAGAAGGAAGCCGGAAGGAGAGACCGTGAACGAGCCGGAGCAGGAACCGCGCGAGGGCGAACCGCTGAAGCTGAGGGAGCGCGCCTATGTCTCCTTTACCGAGCGATTGCTGGCGCGCGAGATCAAGCCCGGCCAGTTCGTGACCCAGCGCGAGCTCGTCGCGATGACCGGCTTTCCGCTCGGCGCCATCCGCGAGCTGGTGCCGCGCCTGGAGGCGGAGGGGCTGATCAAGACGGTGCCGCAGCGCGGCATGCAGGTCGCCCATGTCGACCTCAACCTGATCCGCAACGCCTTCCAGTTCCGGCTCTTCCTGGAGAAGGAGGCGACGGCGCTCTACACCCAGAACGCCACCGACGACGAGATCGCCGAGCAGCGCGCCCGCCACGAGGCGATCATCGCGCGGGCCGAGGCCGGCGGCGACGAGCGCCTGATCGAGGATGCCGAGGATGTCGACCGGCTGATGCACGAGGCGATCATCGACCATCTCGACAACGACATCGTCAGCCAGGCCTTCCGCGTGACCTGGCTGAAGATCCGGCTGATCCGCCAATACGAGACGCGCATCCAGAACCACATCCTGGTGCCGGTGATGCAGGATCATCTCAAGATCATCGCCGCGATCGAGAGCCGCGATCCCGAGCGTGCCGCGGACGAGATGAGCATCCATATCGGCAACGCCCGCACCCGGGCGATGCAGTACTGACGAGCGCGATCGTCATGGCTGGAGGAAACGGGCCAGGCGATCGGGCCTTGAGGCGGCCGAGATGCTACCCGCCCTCGGGCTCGCCGCCATCATCGAGATAGCGGCTGACCGGAATGACGATCTCCTCGTCCAGCGTGCCGATCGCCGACTCGTCCTTGTCCTTGTAGGGAACCATGCGCAGGACATGGCGGATGGCGTTGAGGCGGGCGCGGAGCTTGTCGTTGCTGCGCACGACATGCCAGGGCGCGGCCTCGGTCGAGGTGCGCGACAGCATTTCGTCGAAGGCGCGGGAATAGTCGTCGAAGCGCGGGATGGATTCGAAGTCGATCGGCGAGAGCTTCCAGCGCTTGAGCGGGTCGTGCCAGCGGGCGTGCAGGCGCGTCATCTGCATCTCGCGCCCGATGGTCAGGAAGAGCTTGATCAGGCGGATGCCGTCGCGCGCGAGCATACCTTCAAAGGCGGGCGCCTCACGCAGGAAATGCTCGGTCTCCTCGGGCTTGCAGAAGCCCATGACGCGCTCGACGCCGGCGCGATTGTACCAGGAGCGGTCGAAGAACACGATTTCGCCGGCCGTCGGCATCTGCGCGGCATAGCGCTGGAAATACCATTGGCCCCGCTCGGTGTCGGAGGGTTTTGACAGCGCGACGATGCGGGCCTGGCGCGGATTGAGATGCTGGGTGAAGCGGGCGATGGTGCCACCCTTGCCGGCGCCGTCGCGCCCCTCGAAGACGATGACGATGCGCTCGCCATGCTTGCTTGCCCAGCGCGTCAGCTTCTGCAGTTCGATCTGCAGCGGCTCCATCTCGCGGTTGTAGCGCTTGCGCTTCATCCGCTTGCCATAGGGGTAATTCCCGCTGTGGTAGGCGGCGTCGATGATGGCTTCCGGCAGGCGGTCGGCCTCGATATCGAAGCCTTTCGCCTTGCCGGATTTGGCGCGGGTCTTGGCCGGCTTGGGGTGATCCTCCGACGGCACGACGACGGGTTCCTTGACGCTCGAGCCCGAGAGTTTCTTTGCCATCGCCAGCTCTCCGCTTTGGATGCAGCCTAGCCGGCTAGGCCACGGAAGGGAATTGACGCCTGCCGCGCTTCCGCTCAGGAAGAGGCCCCGTCGGCATCCGCCGTCTGTCTCCGGGCTTCCCATGGTCGATCTCTCCGCTTCCAATGCCGCGCTGGTGCGGGACGTGATCGAGGCGATCGGTGCGCCGGCCGTGCTGCTCGACGGACAGGGCGTGGCGCAGGCGCTGAGTCCGGCCATGCCGGCGCTGATCCCGGGGCTGGCGGTCGGCAAGCTCCTCGCGCTGGTGCTGCGCGATCCCGATCTTAACGATGCGATCGAGCAGGTGGCTCTCGAAGGCGGGCGCAAGACCGTCGAGCTGGTCGAGCGCGTGCCGGTCGAGCGGACCTTCCGCATCCATATCGCCGCGCTGCGTGACAGCGGCTTGCGCCATGCGACGCTCTTGACCTTCCAGGACCTGAGCGAGCAGCGCGTGATCGAGCGCATGCGCGTCGATTTCGTCGCCAATGCCAGCCATGAATTGCGTACGCCTTTGGCCTCGCTGCTCGGCTTCGTCGAGACCCTGCAGGGGCCAGCGCGCAACGACGAGCGGGCGCGGGAGCGCTTCCTCGGCATCATGCGCGAGCAGGGCCTGCGCATGGCGCGGCTCGTCGACGACCTGCTCTCGCTGTCGCGGATCGAGCAGCGCGCCCATGTTGCGCCGGACACGCCGGTCGATCTCGCCGGCATCGCCCGCGAGATCGTGGATTCGCTGACGCTGATGGCAAGGGAGCGTGATGTCACGCTGGCGCTGAAGACGCCGGGCGAGGCGTTCCGGGTGCCGGGCGACCGCGACGAATTGCTGCGCCTGATGGAGAACCTCGTCGAGAACGCCATCAAATACGGCAAACCCGGCGGGGAGGTCGCGATCACCGTCGAGACCGGCGAGAGCGAGGCGAGCTTCAGCGTGCGCGACAACGGGCCGGGCATCGCGCCGGAGCATCTGCCGCGCCTGACCGAGCGCTTCTACCGAGTCGACACCGCCGCGAGCCGCGAGACGGGCGGCACCGGCCTCGGCCTCGCCATCGTCAAGCATATCGTGCTGCGCCATCGCGGCCGGCTGACGATCGAGAGCAAGCCGGGCGAGGGCGCGACCTTCAGGGCGATCCTGCCGCGTTTCGAGGGCAAGCCGTAGGCTGGTTTCTGCGGACTGTTCTCACCCGGCCTTGCCGGAGCCTCTGCCGTCATTCCGGGGCTTCGCGTCAGCGAAGAGCCCGGAACCCATGAACACGACGTTTCCGTCATGACCGGGCCTGTCTCGGCCATCCACGCCTTCGCTAGTCGCGTATCGTGTTCAATGCGCGAATGCTCGCCACAAGGACGAGCATGACGGCTTCTGGAATCGCGTCGTGTTCATGGGTTCCGGGCTCAGGCCTGCGGCCAGCCCCGGAATGACGGCGTGGTTCTCGCGTCGGCATCACGAACCGCTTTCACAATCTTCATGACAGCTTTCATGACGGATTGTCATTTGGCTGTCATACAGAGGGTGTTCTGACAGGGCCGCTAGATAGAGCGACCAGATGAGGACATCTCACATGCGCAAGATTCTCGTTCTCGCGGCCGTTGCCGCCGGGATCGCCGGTTCCGCCCAGGCTGCCGACATCACCGGCGCCGGCGCGACCTTCCCCTTTCCGATCTATGCGAAGTGGGCCGAGGCCTACAAGAAGGAGACGGGCACCGGCCTGAACTACCAGTCGATCGGCTCGGGTGGTGGCATCCGCCAGATCAAGGCCAAGACCGTCGCCTTCGGCGCCACCGACGCCCCGCTCAAGGGCGAGGACCTGACCAAGGACGGCCTGATCCAGTTCCCGACCGTGATGGGCGGCGTCGTGCCGGCCGTGAACATCGCCGGTGTCGAGCCGGGCAAGCTCAAGCTCTCGGGCGAGATCATCGCCCAGATCTACATGGGCGACATCAAGAAGTGGAACGACCCGAAGATCGTCGCGCTCAATGCCGGCGTCACCCTGCCGGACGCGAACATCAACCCGGTCTACCGCTCGGACGGCTCGGGCACGACCTTCGTGTTCACCGACTACCTGTCGAAGGTCTCGGCTGATTGGAAGTCGAAGCTCGGCACCAACACCGCCGTGCAGTGGCCGGTCGGCATCGGCGGCAAGGGCAACGAGGGCGTCTCCGCCTCGGTCAAGCAGGTCGCCAACTCGATCGGTTATGTCGAATACGCCTATGCCAAGCAGAACAAACTCTCCCACGCCCTGGTGAAGAATGCCGACGGCAACTTCCCGGCGCCGGAAGAGAAGGCCTTCCAGGCCGCTGCCGCCAACGCCAACTGGAGCGAGCAGCCGGGCTTCGGCATCTCGCTGAACAACCAGAAGGGCGCGGAAGCCTGGCCGATCACCTCGGCGACCTTCATCCTGGTCCATGCCAAGCCGGAGAAGCCGGAAGAGGTGCAGGCCGCGCTGAAGTTCTTCGAGTGGGCCTACAAGTCCGGCGACAAGCTGGCCAGCGACCTCGACTACGTCGCCCTGCCGGCGAATGTGAAGGACCAGGTCCGCAATGCCTGGAAGGGCGTGACCGACAATTCCGGCAAGCCGATCTTCTGATCGCTGCCACCGACACGGGCGAGGCGGGTTTCGATCCGCCTCGCCGCACTCTTCAAGCCCTCATCCTGAGGAGCCCTTTTCGGGCGCTCTTCAGGATGAGGGCTGGGATCGAGCGGGCCTCCCGACGATCCCGGCAACGCCACCGGAGCCTTCGCGGATGACCGCAGCAACCGACACGACGAGCATTCCCGGCGCGACGCCGATCGTGCGGAAGGCGCCAAAGGCGACCTTCGATCTCGTTTTCCGCAACGCCAGCTTCGCGGCTGCGCTGCTGGTGCTGGTGCTGCTCGCGGCCATCATGGCCTCGATGGTCATCGGCGGCTGGCCGGCCTTCCGCGAATTCGGCCTCGGCTTCATCACCTCCAGTGTCTGGGATACCCAGAACGAGCAATACGGTGCCTGGCCGGCGATCGTCGGCACGCTGTCGACGGCGCTGATCGCGCTGGTGATCGGCGTGCCGCTCTCGCTCGGCATCGCGGTCTACCTGACCCAGCTCGCCCCGGCCTGGTTCAAGAAGCCGGTCGGGACCGCGATCGAGCTGCTCGCCGCCGTGCCCTCGATCATCTACGGCATGTGGGGCCTGTTCGTCTTCGTGCCGCTCTTCGCGGCCTATGTGCAGATCCCGCTCTCGAACATTGTCGAGGGCATGCCGATCGTCGGCACGGTGCTCTATGCGCGCTCGCCCTCGGGTCTCGGCATCTTCACGGCCGGCATCATCCTGGCCTTCATGATCATCCCCTTCATCGCCTCGATCACGCGCGACATGCTGGAGCAGATCCCCTCCGTGCTGCGCGAAAGCGCCTACGGCATCGGTGCGACGACCTGGGAGGTCGTGCGCCATGTGCTGGTGCCGCAGGCCGGCGTCTCGATCATCGGCGCGGTGATGCTCGGCCTCGGCCGCGCGCTCGGCGAGACGATGGCGGTGACCTTCGTCGTCGGCAACGCCAACCGGCTCTCGGCCTCGATCCTCGATCCCGGCTCGACCATCGCCTCGCGCATCGCCAACGAATTCAACGAGGCGCTCGGCCTGCAGCTCAACGCGCTGATCGCGCTCGGCTGCATCCTGTTCTTCGTCACCTTCGTCGTCCTCGTCATCGCGCGGCTGCTGGTCGCCCGCGTCAAGCGCTACTGAGGCTCAATCCATGACCATGACGACCACGCCTCGCGAACTGCCGCACCAGCCCTGGGGGCGCGTGCGCCAGTCGCGCCGCACCGCCGACCGGCTGATGAAGATCATCGCCACCGGCTTCACCTTCATCGCCATCTTCGTGCTGTTCTGGATCCTCGGCATGCTCGTGGTGAAGGGCGTCGGCGGCCTTTCGATCGCGACCTTCACTGCCGTGACGCCCGGCCCCGGCACGGAAGGTGGCGGCATCGCCAACGCCATCGTCGGCTCCTTCGTGCTGACCTTCCTCGGTATCGCCATCGCCACGCCGATCGGCGTGCTGGCCGGGACCTGGCTTGCGGAATACGGCCGCGGCTCGAAACTCGCCAACCTGATCCGCTTCATCAACGATATCCTGCTCTCGGCACCGTCGATCCTGATCGGCCTGTTCGTCTACGTTATCCTGGTCGAGCCCTTCCGCGGCTATTCGGGCTGGGCCGGCGGCGTCGCGCTCGGCATCATCGCGATCCCGGTCATCGTGCGCACCACCGAGGACATGCTGAACCTCGTCCCCGCTCCGCTGCGCGAAGCTGGCGCCGCGCTCGGCGCGCCGCCCTCCGTCGTCATCACCTCGGTGACCTGGCGCGCGGCCAAGGCCGGCATGGTCACCGGCATCCTCCTGGCGCTCGCCCGCATCGCCGGCGAGACCGCGCCGCTTCTCTTCACCGCGCTCAACAACAATTTCTGGTTCTCGCCGACGCTGGTCGGCGGCGTCTCGAACCTGCCGGTGACGATCTACCAGTTCGCCTCCGCGCCTTACGAGAACTGGCAGCAGCTCGCCTGGGCCGGTTCACTCATCATCACCGTCTCGATCCTCGTGCTCTCGATCATTGCCCGGCGCATCGTCGCCGGCAGCAAGTGAGCCTGATACCAACCCGGTCGCGACCGACCTTGAGGACCCATGTCGATGCTTTCGACCCTTGATCTCTCCCCCCAGTCGCTCGATGCCGAGGCTCCCGTCCGGATCGCGGTGAAGAACCTCGATTTCTACTACGGCGAACACAAGGCGCTGAAGAACGTCAATCTCGACTTCCGCGACCGTCACGTCACGGCGCTGATCGGCCCGTCGGGCTGCGGCAAGTCGACCCTGCTGCGCATCTTCAACCGCATCTACTCGCTCTACCCGGAGCAGCGCGCCGAAGGCGAGATCATGCTCGACGGCCGCAACATCATCGGCAAGGACGTCGATGTGAACGAGCTGCGCTCGCGCGTCGGCATGGTCTTCCAGAAGCCGACGCCGTTCCCGATGTCGATCTACGACAACGTCGCCTTCGGCATCCGCCTCTACGAGAAGCCGCCGAAATCGGAGCTCGACGACCGCGTCGAGGGTGCGCTGCGCCGCGCCGCGCTCTGGGACGAGGTCAAGGACAAGCTGAAGAGCTCCGGCATGGGCCTCTCCGGCGGCCAGCAGCAGCGCCTGTGCATCGCGCGCACCATCGCGCAGAAGCCCGAAGTGATCCTGTTCGACGAGCCGACCTCGGCGCTCGACCCGATCTCGACCGGCAAGATCGAGGACCTGCTGGAGCAATTGAAGAGCGATTTCACCATCGCCATCGTCACGCATAACATGCAGCAGGCGGCGCGCATCTCGCAGTACACGGCCTTCATGTATCTCGGCGAGGTCATCGAGTTCGCGCCGACCAACACGATCTTCATGAACCCCGCCAAGAAGCAGACCCAGGACTACGTCACCGGCCGTTTCGGCTAAACGGCGACGGGGCAGAGGAACACGCCATGACCGACCACATCGTCCGCTCCTACGACACCGACCTCGAAGGCATTCGCCGCAGCCTCGCCGAAATGGGCGGCATGGCCGAGCGCATGCTGGGCGATTCCACGGTCGCGCTGGTTCGCCGCGACACCGCGCTCGCCCAGAAGATCATCTCGGCCGACCAGCGCCTCGACAATCTCCAGCGCGAGGTCGAGGAGAAGGCGGTGCTCACCATCGCCCGGCGCCAGCCGCTGGCCCAGGACCTGCGCGAGCTGATCTCGGCGATCCGCCTTGCCTCCGACATCGAGCGCGTCGGCGATCTCGCCAAGAACATCGCCAAGCGCGCCGTCGCCATCGCCGGGCAGTTCCAGCCGCCGCATCGCGCAGTCGTCGGCCTTGAGCATATCAGCCGCCTCGTGCAGGCCCAGCTCAAGGATGTGCTCGACGCCTATGCCGCGACCAACGAGCAGAAGGCGCTCGAGGTCTGGAAGCGGGACGACGAGATCGACGCGCTCTACACCTCGCTGTTCCGCGAACTCCTGACCTATATGATGGAAGATCCGCGCAACATCACCTTCTGCACGCATCTGTTGTTCTGCGCGAAGAACATCGAGCGCATCGGCGACCACACCACCAATATCGCCGAGACCATCCATTACCTCGTCACCGGCGATTCCCTCGATGTGAACCGCCCCAAGCTCGACACGACCAATATCGAGGTCGAAGCGGTGACGGGAAACTGAACGAACACGAAGTGCCGTAGCCTTTCCGTCATGGTCGGGCTTGTCCCGACCATCCACGTCTTCGTCCCGGCAGGTGCCGTTCAAGACGTGGATGCTCGCCACAGGGGCGAGCATGACGGCGGGCTCGAATGACGGACGGAAAAGAAGCATGGCCGCACGTATCCTGATCGTCGAGGACGAGGAGCCGCTCACCCTGCTGCTGCGCTACAACCTCGAAGCCGAAGGCTTCGAGGTCGACAGCGTCGCACGCGGGGACGATGCGGAGCTGCATCTGCGCGATCACACGCCCGATCTCGTCCTGCTCGACTGGATGCTGCCGGGCCTGTCCGGTATCGAACTCTGCCGGCGCCTGCGCTCGCGGCGCGACACCGAGCGCGTGCCGATCATCATGCTGACGGCGCGCGGCGAGGAGACCGAGCGCGTGCGCGGGCTTGCCACCGGCGCCGACGATTACGTCGTGAAGCCGTTCTCGCTGCCGGAGCTGATCGCGCGCATCCAGGCGTTGCTGCGCAGGGCGAAGCCGGGTCACGTCGCGGGGCTGCTTACTGCTGGCGATCTCGAACTCGACCGCACGACGCGCCGCGTCCGCCGCGCGGGTTCGGAGCTTCATCTCGGGCCGACCGAGTTCCGCCTGCTGGAATTCCTGATGCAGGCGCCGGGCCGGGTCTATTCCCGTGCCCAGCTGCTCGATGCCGTCTGGGGCCGCGACGTCTATATCGACGAGCGCACGGTCGACGTCCATGTCGGACGGCTACGCAAGGCGATCACGCCGGGTGATGCCAAGGACCCGCTGCGCACGGTGCGCGGCGCGGGCTACGCCTTCGACGAGACCTTCGCGCGCAGCGGAGCCGCGTAAGCCTCAGGCGTCCGGCCCGCCCTCGATATCGCCGACCCAGCTCAGCGCCTTCTCGTAATCCTCGGGCTTGAAGGCGCGGACCTTGACGAAGGGGATCGCCGGGTCGAGCAGATCGACGAAGCCGGCGAGCCAGCCCCTGTCGGTGATCACCGCTTCCTTGGGAAAGCGCCTGAGCTCCCAGAGCTTGCCGATGCTGTAGCGCGCATCCTTCCAGGCGGCGGCCAGCGTCATGTCGGTGAAATCGGTCATGTCGGCGAGGATGCCGAGCTTCTCGTGGCGGGTCAGCCGCGCCTCGATATCGGCCACGATCGCGTCGATATCCTCAGCCGTTAGCGTCCGCGACAGGCGATAGGCGGCGACATGGTCCGGGGCAGGCAGAATGGTGTGCATGGCTCGTCCTCCCTCACGACAACGCGCGGGCGATCGGGAGGTTTCGCCGGGCTGGCCTTGCCGCGGATCGGGCGCTATGGCCTCCAAGGCCATTCTTGAGGGGCAGTGCGGGAGGGCGCGACGTTGAGCGCGGCGCAGACGACGAAGGCGGAAGGCGCTGCCGTCACGATCACGCGCGTGAGCAAGCGCTTTGGCTCGCAGCCCGCACTGATTGACGTCTCGCTTGCGGTCGGTTCGGGGCAGGTCCAGTGCATCATCGGGCCGCCGGGTGCGGGCAAATCGACGCTGCTGCGCTGCATCGGCCAAAGCGAGGCGTTCGACCAGGGCTCGATCGAGATCGACGGAGAGCCGGTCGAACCGGAGAGCGTGCGCCGTCACCCAGCCATTGGCATGGTGCCGCAACGCCCGGAGTTGCTCGACCACATGACCGCTCTTCAGCATGTCATCGAGGGGCCGCTCGCCCTGCTGAGGCGGCCGCGCAGGGAGATCGTCATGGAGGCGATGGCGGCGCTGGAGAGGGTCGGGCTGGCAGACCGGCGGGATTCCTATCCGGGCGAACTGTCGGGCGGGCAGCGACAACGCCTCGCCATCGCGCGGGCCCTGGCGGCGAGGCCTCGGCTGATGCTGCTGGACGAACCGACGGCGGGGCTCGATCCGGATGCCGCGGGCGAGGTGCTCGATGTGATCCGCGAACTCGCAGGCCTGGGCCTGACCTTGATCGTGGTGACGCATGAGCCGGGCTTCCTGCGCGAGGTCGCGGACGACATCGCTTTCATGGATGGCGGCGAGATCGTCGAGCAGGGAGCGCCCCGGATCATCCTCGTCGCAGCGAAGCAGGCGCGCACGCGCAACTTCGTCGCAGCTCTGCCAGTATAAGGCCTTTCGCTGCGAGTGCTCGGCGGGCTTGCGATGCGGGCAGGGCTAACGTAACCCGGTGAGGTCTTTTCCGGATCGCCAGCGCCCGCCGTCATGTCAGCCTCGATCACCGACCGATATGCCGCCCTGGTCGAGGCGGGCGCCATCGAGCGCGATCCCGCGCAGGTCGCGGTGGTCAAGAAACTCCAGGCGCTGACCGAAACGCTGGCCGCCCGCCGCCTCGCCCGCAAGGGCAGTGCACTCGGCTGGCTCTTCGGCAAGAAGCCGGACACGGCGACGGCGCCGAAGGGGCTCTATGTCTGGGGCTCGGTCGGCCGCGGCAAGACCATGCTGATGGACATGTTCTTCGAGGCGGCGCCGGTGAAGCGCAAGCGCCGCGTGCATTTCCACGAGTTCCTTGCCGACGTCCACGGCCGCATCAATGCCTACCGCCAGAAGATAAAGAGCGGAGAGGTCAAGGAAGGCGATCCGATCGCGCCGGTCGCCGCCGATCTCGCGGACGAGGCCTATCTGCTCTGCTTCGACGAGTTCACCGTCACCGATATCGCCGATGCGATGATCCTCGGCCGGCTGTTCACGGCGCTGTTCGCGGCCGGCGTCGTCGTGGTCGCGACCTCGAATGTCGAGCCGTCGCGGCTCTATGAGGGCGGGCTCAACCGGGCGCTGTTCCTACCCTTCATCGAATTGCTGCAGACCAAGGTCGAGGTCCTCAAGCTCGATGCGCGCACCGATTTCCGGCTGGAGAAACTCGGCGGCGCGCCGGTCTATCATGTCCCAGCCGACGAGAAGGCGAAGGTCGCGCTCGATACCGCCTTCAAGGCGCTGTCGGGCAAGGCGCAAGGCCAGCGCACGGTGCTCAATGTGCAGGGGCACGATCTCGTCCTGCCGCAGGCGGCAGGCAGCGTCGCGCGAGCCGGCTTCGCCGATCTCTGTGCGCAGGCCTATGGCGCTTCCGACTACATCGCGCTGGCGCAGCGCTTCCACACGCTGGTGCTCGACGACATCCCCATCCTCGATTTCGACCGACGCAACGAGGCCAAGCGCTTCATCATCCTGATCGACACCCTCTACGAGCATCATGTGAAGCTCGTCGCCTCGGCGGCGGCCGAGCCGCACGAGCTCTATCGGGCGAACAAGGGCCGCGAGGCCTTCGAGTTCGACCGCACCGTCTCCCGCCTGATCGAGATGCGCTCCGAGGAGTATCTGGCGATGCCGCATGGCCGGCCGGATTCGACGGCGAGCGGCGACACGACGGGGCTGGTGGAGACGTGAAGGTGCAGCGTTTTCGAGCCTCCTCCGTCATTCCGGGGCGCCCCGCAGGGGCGAGCCCGGAACCCATGACCACGACGTTGCGTGGCGGGCGATCCGGTAGCCACTCGCCCTTTCTGGCCGCAACGGTGTTCATGGGTTCCGGGCTCATCGCTACGCGATGCCCCGGAATGACGGCGGTGCCGTTCGAGCGGATGGGCAACTGAACGATGCCGCAGCGCGAGCCGAGCGAGACCCGCATCCTCACGGTCGCCGGCGAGCATCTGCGCAAGTTCGGGCTGAAGCGCTTCACCGTCGTTGCCGTGGCGGAAGAGGCGGGCATGACCCATGCCAATGTCTACCGCTACTTCCCGTCCAAGGGTGCGCTGATCGACGCCGTCGTCGATGTCTGGCTGAAGGCGACCGAGCGCCGGCTCGCCGATGTCGCCGACGGGCCCGATCCGGCCGACGACAAGCTCGAGCGCCTGATCCTGGCGCTGGCCAAGGCCAATCGCGACCTGCTGACCGAGGAGCCGCATCTCTTCGCGGCGCTGTCGCTGGCGGTGGCGAAGCGGCACGCGATCAGCCGGCGCAACCGCACGCGCGTGCGTGCCCTGTTCGAGCGCGTGGTCGACGAGGGCATGGCGACGGGCGTGTTCGAGCCGCGCGACCGAGACCGGGCGATCGCCTTCGTGATCGACGCCACCAACCGTTTCATCCATCCGGCTTCGCTGGCGCTGGAGGCGGACGTGCCGCAGGCTTCGGTTGATACGCGGCTCTCGACCCTGATCCGCGTGATCCTGCGGGTGCTCGGCAGCGGGATCGTGTGAATAATCTGGTGACCAATTACAGTTTCTGTAAATTGTAATTATCCGATTTTGTCCCTGATGGAACCGAGTGAGAGCGAGACCCTGCGCTAAGTCATTGAAAAATAGGGATCGCTCTCGCGCGGCATCGCGCGAGACGCGTCATGCCCGAGAAAAGCCGTTTTTGCGGCGAGGGTTGCGGCAAAAGGCCGGTTTGGGCCAAAGGAACGCACGGTTTGGCCGGCTCTCTCCGGGGAGCTGACCTGTCGCAGCGCCAAGGCATTTTGAATGTCGAAGCCGGCAAAGGCCGGATCGATGGTCGCGCCAGAAACAAAGGACTAGGCAATGGCCCGTAAGAAGATCGCCCTCATCGGCTCCGGTCAGATTGGCGGCACGCTCGCTCACCTCGCCGGCCTCAAGGAACTGGGCGACATCGTCCTGTTCGACATCGCCGAGGGCATTCCGCAGGGCAAGGGCCTGGACATCGCCGAGTCCGCCCCGGTCGACGGCTTCGACGCCGGCTACAAGGGCACCAACTCCTACGAGGACATCAAGGGCGCCGACGTGATCATCGTCACCGCCGGCGTGCCGCGTAAGCCCGGCATGAGCCGCGACGACCTGATCGGCATCAACCTCAAGGTGATGAAGTCGGTCGGCGAAGGCATCAAGCAGTACGCCCCGAAGGCCTTCGTGATCTGCATCACCAACCCGCTCGACGCGATGGTCTGGGCGCTCCAGAAGTTCTCGGGCCTGAAGCCCAACATGATCTGCGGCATGGCCGGCGTGCTCGATAGCGCCCGCTTCCGCCATTTCCTCGCCGAGGAGTTCAACGTTTCGGTCAAGGACGTCTCGGCCTTCGTGCTCGGCGGCCATGGCGACGACATGGTGCCGCTGGTCCGCTATTCGGGTGTCGCCGGCATCCCGCTGCCGGACCTCGTCAAGATGAAGTGGACCACGCAGGAGAAGCTGGACGCCATCGTCGAGCGCACCCGCAAGGGCGGCGGCGAGATCGTCAACCTGCTCAAGACCGGCTCGGCCTTCTACGCCCCGGCTGCCTCTGCGATCGCGATGGCCGAGAGCTATCTCAAGGACCAGAAGCGCGTCCTGCCGGCCGCTGCGGCTCTCAAGGGCCAGTACGGCGTCAAGGACATGTTCGTCGGCGTTCCCGTCGTGATCGGCGCCAAGGGCGTCGAGCGCGTCGTCAAGATCCGCCTCAACGGCGCCGAGAAGGAGATGCTCGCGAAGTCGGTGGCTTCGGTGCAGGGCCTGATCGACGCCTGCAAGAACATCGACTCGTCACTCGCGTGATCTAGAGCGAGGGCGGCGGCGCGGAGACGCGCGGCCGCCCTTTCGTCAATTGTTGTCGCTGTCAGGGAAACCGAGCACATGAACATCCACGAATACCAGGGCAAAGCCATCCTCAAGGAATTCGGCGCGCCCGTTTCGGCCGGTTTCCCGGCACTGACGGTGGCGGAGGCGGTCGAGGCCGCCAAGAAGCTGCCGGGGCCGCTTTATGTCGTGAAGTCGCAGATCCACGCCGGCGGGCGCGGCAAGGGCAAGTTCAAGGAACTGCCGGCCGATGCCAAGGGCGGTGTCCGCCTCGCCAAGTCGGTGGCCGAGGTCGAGGCCCACGCCAAGGAAATGCTCGGCAACACGCTGGTCACGATCCAGACCGGCGAGACCGGCAAGCAGGTCAACCGCCTCTATATCGAGGACGGCTCGGACATCGAGAAGGAGTTCTACCTCTCGGCGCTGGTCGACCGCGAGACCTCGCGCATCGCCTTCGTCGTCTCGACCGAGGGCGGCATGGATATCGAGGCCGTCGCCCATGACACGCCCGAGAAGATCGAGACCTTCTCGGTCGATCCGGCCACCGGCATCATGCCGCATCACGGCCGCGCCATGGCGCGCATCCTCGGATTGAAGGGCGACCTCGCCAAGCAGGCCGGCACCGTGCTCGGCCAGATCTACAACGCGTTCGTGGCCAAGGACATGGACATGCTGGAGATCAACCCGCTGATCGTGACCACCCAGGGCCAGCTCAAGTGCCTGGACGCCAAGGTCTCGTTCGACTCGAACTCGCTCTATCGTCACCCGGAAGTCGTCGCGCTCCGTGACACCACGGAAGAGGACGAGAAGGAGATCGAGGCCTCCAAGTACGACCTCGCCTATATCGCGCTCGACGGCACGATCGGCTGCATGGTCAACGGCGCCGGCCTCGCCATGGCGACGCTCGACATCATCCAGCTCTACGGTGAGAGCCCTGCGAACTTCCTCGACGTCGGCGGCGGCGCCAGCGAAGAGAAGGTGACGGCGGCGTTCAAGATCATCACCGCTGACCCGAAGGTGAAGGGCATCCTCGTCAACATCTTCGGCGGCATCATGAAGTGCGACGTCATCGCGCGCGGCGTCATCGCCGCGGTGAAGGCGGTTGGCCTTCAGGTTCCGCTGGTGGTGCGCCTCGAAGGCACGAATGTCGAGGAAGGCAAGCAGATCATCCGCGAGTCCGGCCTCAACGTCATCCCCGCCGACGACCTCGACGACGCCGCGCAGAAGATCGTCGCCGCGATCAAGAAGGCCTGAGGAGCAGACATGTCCATCCTGATCGACAAGAACACCAAGGTCATCTGCCAGGGCTTCACCGGCAAGAACGGGACCTTCCACTCCGAGCAGGCGATCGCCTATGGCACGCAGATGGTCGGCGGCACCTCGCCGGGCAAGGGCGGCTCGCTCCATCTCGGCCTGCCCGTCTTCGACAGCGTGCACGAGGCCAAGGCCAAGACCGGCGCCACGGCGTCCGTCGTCTATGTGCCGCCTCCGGGCGCGGCCGATGCCATCTGCGAAGCGATCGATGCCGAGATCCCGCTCGTCATCTGCATCACCGAAGGCATCCCGGTGCTCGACATGGTCCGCGTCAAGCGTTCGCTGGTCGGCTCCAAGACCCGCCTGATCGGCCCGAACTGCCCCGGAGTCGTCACCGCCGGCCAGTCGAAGATCGGCATCATGCCGGCGAACATCTTCAAGCCGGGCAATGTCGGCATCGTCTCGCGCTCGGGCACGCTGACCTATGAAGCGGTGTTCCAGACCACGAACGAAGGCCTCGGCCAGACCACGGCCGTCGGCATCGGCGGCGATCCGGTCAAGGGCACCGAGTTCATCGACATGCTCGAGATGTTCCTGGCAGACGACAAGACCCAGTCGATCGTCATGATTGGCGAGATCGGCGGCTCGGCCGAAGAGGACGCGGCGCAGTTCATCAAGGACGAGGCGAAGCGTGGCCGCAAGAAGCCGATGGTCGGCTTCATCGCCGGCCGCACGGCACCTCCGGGCCGCCGCATGGGCCATGCCGGCGCGATCATCTCGGGCGGCAAGGGCGGCGCCGAGGACAAGATCGCGGCGATGGAAGCCGCCGGCATCCGGGTCTCGCCCTCGCCGGCGCGCCTTGGAAAGACCTTGGTCGAAGTGTTGAAGGGCTGAGGCGTTTTGGCGCGTCATGACCGGCCTTGAGCCGGCCATGACGCGCTGCCAAATCCCGAGGAGTTGCCTGGGGCAGGCCCGGGCATGACGGCAGAATGAAGGATGTCCGGGCAGGGGTTCGGACATGGCTTAAGCGGCGAAGGAAGGCAGGAGCATCATGGCTCGCCAGGACATCAACGAGGCTCTCGCGCAGACCGGCTTCCTCTATGGCGGCAACGCTGCCTATATCGAGGACCTCTATGCCCGCTACGAGGCCGATCCCAAGTCGGTCGACGAGCAGTGGCAGAGCTTCTTCGGCGCGCTGAAGGACGACAAGGAAGCCGTCCTGCAGAACGCCAAGGGCGCGTCCTGGAAGAAGCCGAACTGGCCGATCGTCGCCAATGGCGAGCTGGTCTCGGCGCTGGACGGCAACTGGGCCGTCGTCGAGAAGGTGATCTCCGACAAGCTCGGCGCCAAGGCCAAGGCTGCCGGCACCGCGCTCTCCGCCGCCGACGTGCAGCAGGCGACCCGCGATTCCGTGCGCGCGATCATGCTGATCCGCGCCTACCGGATGCGCGGCCATCTCCATGCCAAGCTCGACCCGCTGGGGATCGAGAGCCGCACCGACCATGAGGAACTGTCGCCGGCCGCCTTCGGCTTCACCGACGCGGACCTCGACCGCAAGATCTTCATCGATAACGTGCTCGGCATGGAGTTCGCCTCGATCCGCGAGATGGTCGCGATCCTGCAGCGGACCTATTGCGGCACCGTCGGCATCGAGTTCATGCATATCTCCGATCCCGAGCAGAAGGCCTGGCTGCAGGAGCGCATCGAGGGGCCGGACAAGGAGATCGCCTTCACCAAGGAAGGCAAGAAGGCGATCCTGAACAAGCTCGTCGAGGCCGAGGGCTTCGAGAAGTTCCTCGATCTCAAGTTCACCGGCACCAAGCGTTTCGGCCTCGATGGCGGCGAGGCGCTGGTCCCGGCGCTGGAGCAGATCATCAAGCGCGGCGGCGCGCTCGGCGTGCGCGACATCGTCTTCGGCATGGCCCATCGCGGCCGCCTCAACGTGCTGACCCAGGTTCTGGGCAAGCCGCATCGCGCGCTGTTCCACGAGTTCAAGGGCGGCTCCTTCGCGCCTGATGACGTCGAGGGCTCGGGCGACGTGAAGTACCATCTCGGTGCGTCCAGCGACCGCGAGTTCGACGGCAACAACGTCCATATCTCGCTGACCGCCAACCCGTCGCATCTCGAGATCGTCGACCCCGTCGTGCTCGGCAAGGTGCGCGCCAAGCAGGACCAGTTCGGCGACATCGTCGAGCGTTCCAAGGTGCTGCCGTTGCTGATCCATGGCGACGCGGCCTTCGCCGGCCAGGGCGTCGTGGCGGAATGCCTCGGCCTGTCCGGGCTGAAGGGCCATCGCACCGGCGGCTCGCTGCATTTCATCATCAACAACCAGATCGGCTTCACCACCTATCCGCGCTATTCGCGTTCCTCGCCCTATCCGTCCGACGTGGCGAAGATGGTCGAGGCTCCGGTGTTCCATGTGAACGGCGACGATCCGGAGGCGGTGGTCTTCGCCGCCAAGGTCGCGATCGAGTTCCGGCAGAAGTTCCACAAGCCGGTCGTCATCGACATGTTCTGCTATCGCCGCTTCGGCCATAACGAGGGCGACGAGCCGGGCTTCACCCAGCCGCTGATGTACCGCAAGATCCGCGGCCACAAGTCGACGCTGGAGCTCTATGGCGCCAAGCTCGAGGCCGAGGGCGTCATCGCCGCCGGCGAGCTCGACGAGATGCGTGCTGCCTGGAAGGGCAAGCTGGAAATCGAGTTCGACGCCGGCCAGGCCTTCAAGCCGAACAAGGCCGACTGGCTCGACGGCCGCTGGGCCGGCATGAAGGCGATCCGCGCCGACGAGGACGATCCGCGCCGCGGCGCCACCGGCGTGCCGGCGGCGGTGCTCAAGGAGATCACCGAGAAGATCACGGCCGTCCCGGCCGGCTTCAACGTCCACAAGACGATCCAGCGCTTCCTCGACAACCGCAAGAAGGCGGTCGAGAGCGGCGAGGGCATCGACTGGGCGACGGCCGAGGCGCTGGCCTTCGGCTCGCTGCTGCTCGACGGCAACCCCGTGCGCCTGTCCGGCCAGGATTGCGAGCGCGGCACCTTCTCGCAGCGCCATTCGGTGCTGATCGACCAGGAGACCGAAGCCCGCCACACCTCGCTGAACCATATCCGCGAGGACCAGCCGCGCTACGAGGTCATCAACTCGATGCTCTCGGAGGAGGCCGTGCTCGGCTTCGAATACGGCTACACGCTGTCGGAGCCGAACGCGCTGACGATGTGGGAAGCGCAGTTCGGCGACTTCGCCAACGGCGCGCAGGTCGTGTTCGACCAGTTCATCTCGTCGGGCGAGCGCAAGTGGCTGCGCATGTCGGGCCTCGTCTGCCTGCTGCCGCACGGTTACGAAGGCCAGGGTCCGGAGCACTCCTCCGCCCGCCTGGAGCGCTTCCTGCAGATGTGCGCCGAGGACAACATGCAGGTGGCGAACTGCTCGACGCCCGCGAGCTACTTCCACATCCTGCGCCGCCAGCTGAAGCGCGACTTCCGCAAGCCGCTGATCCTGATGACGCCGAAGTCGCTGCTGCGCCACAAGCGCTGCCTCTCCGACCTCGCCGATCTCGCCGAGGGCTCGACCTTCCACCGCGTGCTGGCTGATGATGCCGAGCGCGGCAAGTCGACCACCAAGCTGGTCAAGGACTCGAAGATCCGCCGTGTCGTGCTCTGCTCGGGCAAGGTCTATTTCGACCTGCTGGAGGAGCGCGAGAAGCGCGGCATCGACGATGTCTACCTGATGCGCGTCGAGCAACTCTATCCGTTCCCGCTGAAGACGCTGGCGCAGGAGCTGGCGCGCTTCAAGGGCGCCGACGTGGTCTGGTGCCAGGAGGAGCCGAAGAACATGGGCTCCTGGACCTTCGTCGAGCCCTATCTGGAATGGGTTCTGGGCCATGCCGGCTCGAAGTCGAAGCGTCCGCGCTATGTCGGCCGCCCGGCCTCGGCCGCGACCGCGACCGGCCTGATGTCCAAGCATCTCGCCCAGCTCAACGCCTTCCTCGACGAGGCTTTTGCCGCTTAAATCTGGTGCCATCCCGGACAAGCCGCGTGAGCGGCGCCGATCCGGGATCCATGCCTGAACCGTTCCGGAATGGATCCCGGGTCTGCGCTTCGCTCCGCCCGGGATGACCTCCACGAGATCCGAATAAGAAGAGGCCTGACATGGCGACCGAAATCCGCGTACCCACCCTCGGCGAATCCGTTTCCGAGGCCACCATCGGCAAGTGGTTCAAGAAGCCGGGCGAGGCGGTGAAGGCCGACGAGCCCCTCGTCGAGCTCGAAACCGACAAGGTGACGCTGGAAGTCAACGCGCCGGCTGCCGGGGTGCTCGGCGAGATCGTCGCCAAGGAAGGCGACACGGTCGGTGTCAGCGCGCTGCTCGGGACGATCGCCGAAGGCGGCGCTGCCGCTGCGCCCGCTCCGAAGGCCGAGGCCAAGCCTGCCGCCGCTCCTGCTCCTGCCGCCGAGGCTCCGAAGGCTGCCGCGACCAAGGCCGCCGATTCCGGCCCGGCCGTCTCGCGCCTCGCCGCCGAGAGCGGCGTCGACCCGTCCAAGGTCGCTGCTTCCGGCAAGGATGGCCGCGTGACCAAGGGTGACATGCTCGCCGCGATCGCGACCGGCGGCGCTGCCGCTCCGGCTGCCGCACCTGCGCCGATCGCCGTCCGCGCCCCGTCGGCGCCGGATGACGGCGCTCGCGAAGAGCGCGTCAAGATGACCAAGCTGCGCCAGACGATCGCGCGCCGCCTCAAGGAAGCCCAGTCCAACGCGGCGATGCTGACGACCTTCAACGAGGTCGACATGTCCGGCGTGATGGCGCTGCGCAACCAGTACAAGGACGTGTTCGAAAAGAAGCACGGCGTGAAGCTCGGCTTCATGGGCTTCTTCGTGAAGGCGGCCGTACAGGCGCTGAAGGAGATCCCGGCGGTCAATGCCGAGATCGACGGCACCGACATCATCTACAAGAACTACTACCATATCGGCGTCGCCGTCGGCACCGAGAAGGGCCTGGTGGTTCCGGTCGTGCGCGATGCGGACGAGCTTTCGATCGCCGGCGTCGAGAAGAAGATCGGCGAGTTCGGCCGCAAGGCCCGTGACGGCAAGCTCTCGATCGAAGAGATGCAGGGCGGCACCTTCACCATCTCGAACGGCGGCGTCTACGGCTCGCTGATGTCGACCCCGATCCTGAACGCGCCGCAATCGGCGATCCTGGGCATGCACAAGATCCAGGAGCGTCCGGTCGTCGTGAACGGCAAGATCGAGATCCGCCCGATGATGTATCTCGCGGTCAGCTACGATCACCGCATCATCGACGGCAAGGAAGCCGTGACCTTCCTCGTCCGCATCAAGGAAGGCCTGGAGGACCCGGCGCGCCTCGTGCTCGATCTCTGATCGCGCGGAGCAGGACGTGTCGGGCGTTGCGATCGTCACCGGCGGCAGCCGGGGAATCGGCCGGGCGACCGCGATCCTGCTCGCGGAGCGCGGCTACGATCTCGTCGTCAATTACCAGTCCAATACTGAGGCCGCAGCCGAGACGGTCGCGGCCGTGCACGGCCAAGGCCGGCAGGCCGTGGCGGTCAAGGGCGATGTCGGCAATGAGGCCGATGTCGCCGCGATCTTCGCGGCGGCCGACCAGCTTGGACGACTGACGGCGCTGGTCAACAATGCCGGGGTCATCGATGCCCCGCAGCGCCTCGACGAGATGGACCTCGCCCGGCTCGACCGGATGTTTCGCATCAACCTGACCGGCAGCTTCCTCTGCGCCCGCGAGGCGGTGAAGCGGATGTCGACCCGCCATGGCGGGCAGGGCGGCGGCATCGTCAACCTGTCCTCCGCCGCGGCGGTGCTGGCCGGCGCTGGGCAATATCTCGACTATGCCGCGGCCAAGGCCGGCATCGACATCTTCACGCTTGGCCTCGCCCGCGAGGTCGCGGCCGAGGGCATCCGGGTCAATGCCGTCAGGCCCGGCATCATCGATACGGAGATCCATGCCAGCGGCGGCATGCCCGACCGTGTCTCGCTACTCCGCGATCAGCTTCCGATGAAGCGCGAGGGCACGGCGCGCGAGGTGGCGCAGGCGATCGCCTGGCTGCTCTCGGATGAAGCCTCCTACACCAACGGAACCGTCTTGAACGTGACCGGCGGGCGCTGAAGCGCCGCCGCATTCGAACACAGGAAAGGAAGTCACCATGGCTGCGGCCTACGATCTCGTCGTCATCGGAACCGGCCCCGGCGGCTATGTCTGCGCCATCCGCGCCGCCCAGCTCGGCCTCAAGGTCGCGGTGGTCGAGAAGCGCAAGACCCATGGCGGCACCTGCCTCAATGTCGGCTGCATCCCCTCCAAGGCGCTGCTGCATGCTTCCGAGATGTTCGAGGAGGCTGGCCACACCTTCGAGAAGCTCGGCATCGTCGTCGGCAAGCCGAAGCTCGATCTCAAGGCGATGATGGCCCACAAGCAGGAGACGATCGACGCCAACGTCACAGGCGTCGGCTTCCTGCTGAAGAAGAACAAGATCGACGCCTTCCACGGCACGGCCTCGATCCCCGCTGCCGGCAAGGTCGTCGTCACCGCCGAGGACGGCAAGACGCAGGAGATCGAGACCAAGAACATCGTCATCGCGACGGGCTCGGAATCGGCCCCGCTGCCGGGCGTGACCATCGACGAGAAGACGGTGGTGACCTCGACCGGCGCGCTCGAGATCGGCTCCGTGCCGAAGGAGCTCGTCGTGGTCGGCGCCGGCGTGATCGGCCTCGAGATCGGCTCGGTCTGGAGCCGTCTCGGCGCCAAGGTCACCGTCGTCGAATATCTCGACCGCATCCTGCCCGGCATGGATGGCGAGGTCGCCAAGCAGTTCCAGCGCATCCTGCAGAAGCAGGGCTTCACCTTCCAGCTCGGTTCCAAGGTCACCAAGGTCGAAACCGGAAAGAAGGGCGCGACCGTCACCGTCGAGCCCGCCGCCGGCGGCACGGCGACCACGCTCAATGCCGATATCGTGCTGGTCGCGATCGGCCGCCGTCCGAACACGGATGGCCTCGGCCTCGACAAGGCCGGCGTCGCCACCGAGCGCGGCCGCGTCGTCATCGACGATCATTTCAAGACCAATGTCGCCGGCATCTACGCGATCGGCGACGTCGTGCGCGGGCCGATGCTGGCGCACAAGGCCGAGGACGAGGGCGTCGCCGTCGCCGAGATCATCGCCGGCAAGCACGGCCATGTGAACTACGACGCCATTCCCGGCATCGTCTATACCGCGCCGGAAGTCGCCGCGATCGGCAAGACCGAGGAAGAGCTGCAGGCGGCCGGCGTCGCCTACAAGGTCGGCAAGTTCCCGTTCACGGCGAATGGCCGCGCCCGCGCCATGCGCCACACGGACGGTTTCGTGAAGGTGCTGGCCGATGCGGCGACCGACCGCGTGCTCGGCTGTCACATCATCGGCCCGCATGCCGGCGACCTGATCGCCGAGGTGACCGTGCTGATGGAGTTCGGTGGCTCGGCCGAGGACCTCGCGCGCACCTGCCACGCGCATCCGACGCTGGCCGAAGCGGTGAAGGAAGCCGCGCTCGCGGTCGACAAGCGCCAGATCCATATGTGATGGAGCTTCGAAGAGCGCGCATTCGCGCGCTCTTCGAAGCGAGCCCTCATCCTGAGGAGCAGACCGAAGGTTTGCGTCTCGAAGGATGTTCCAGAGCACACTGGACCATCCTTCGAGACGCCGCTTTCGCGGCTCCTCAGGATGAGGGCTCGTTTCTTTTGGAAGCCCTTGGCTCAGCCGCGCCGGGCGTGAAACGCCGTCAGCGTGTTCTTGAGCAGGCAGGCGATGGTCATCGGGCCGACGCCGCCGGGGACCGGGGTGATCGCACCCGCGACCTTCACGGCTTCCGCGAAGTCGACGTCGCCGGTCAACTTGCCGTCGGGCAGGCGGTTGATGCCGACATCGATCACGGTCGCGCCAGGCTTGATCCAGTCGCCCTTGACCATGCGCGGGCGGCCCACCGCTGCGATGACGATGTCGGCGCGCTTCACGACGGCGGCCAGGTCGCGGGTGCGCGAATGGGCGATGGTGACGGTGCAGTCGGCCTGAAGCAGGAGCTGGGCGACCGGGCGGCCGACCAGCTCGGAGCGGCCGATCACCACGGCGTCGAGTCCCGACAGCGAGGGCAGCGCCTGTTTCAGCAGGAGCATGGAGCCGAGCGGGGTGCAGGGTACGAGACCGTTCTTGCCGCCCGCGAGCAGGCCGGCATTGATCGGGTGCAGGCCGTCGACATCCTTGGCCGGGTCGATGGCGTCGATGATGCGGCCGGTATCGATATGCTTCGGTAGCGGGAGTTGGACGAGGATGCCGTCGACGCTGTCGTCGGCGTTGAGCTCGGCGAGCTTGGCGAGGAGCTGCGCTTCCGTCGTGTCGGCAGGCAGACGGTGGGCGACCGAGTTCATGCCGATCTCGACCGCGAGCTTCTCCTTCGAGGCGACATAGACCTTGCTCGCCGGGTCCTCGCCGACGAGGACGACGTGGAGGCCGGGTGCGATACCCCTGTTAGCCTTGATCGCCGCGACTTCGCGGCCGATCTCGGCCCTGAGCGCAGCGGCAGTGGCCTTGCCGTCGATGATGCGGGCGTCGCCGGTCATGGTCCGACCTCGTGTTGGCTGATGACGCCGCCCTCATGCGCGATCCAGCCGGCCCGGACAAGCCCGAATGCGCGGCTTTCCCGGCTGCGACGTCATCGGCGGGGGAGGAGAGGCCGGCACGGCTTGCGGCTGTTCCATCGGCCCGGTATCTCCGAACCGGAGCTTGAGAGGCAGGAGAGGCGAGACAACGTGACGACCGGTTTCGCCCGCCTGCCCGATGCCTCCGCTTTCCGCCTGACCGATCTGCGCGTGCCTGCCTGCCTGATCGAGGGCGCTGCTATCCCGGCCGATTGCAACGGGCTGACGCGTGTCGACCTCGCCATTGCGGGTGGCCGTATCGCGGCGATCGAGCCCGCCGGAACGGCCGCAGCGGCCGGGCCGGCTCTGAGCCTCGATGGCGGCATCGCCTTGCCGCGCCTCGTCGATGCGCATGTCCATCTCGACAAGGGCCATATCTGGCCGCGCAGCCCCAATCCGGACGGCACCTTTCCCGGCGCGCTCGCCACCGTCGGCGCCGATCGCGAGGCGAACTGGTCGGCGCGGGACGTGCGGGCGCGGATGGATTTCTCGCTGCGCGGCGCCTTCGCCCATGGCACGGCGGCGATGCGGACGCATCTCGATTCGCTGGGCAAGCAGATCGGCATCTCCTGGCCGGTCTATGCAGAACTGCGGGCGGAGTGGGCCGGGCGCATTGCGCTCCAGGCCTCGCCGCTGTTTGGAGCGGATGCTGCGCTTGACCCCGCGCATATGCAGGCGATCGTCGCTGCCGTGAAGGCGCATGGCGACAAGCTGCTCGGCTGCGTGACCTACATGATCCCGGAGCTCGACCGGGCGCTCGACATCCTGTTCCGGGCGGCGATCGAGAACGGCTTCGATCTCGATTTCCATGTCGACGAGACCAACGACCCGGCGGCGCGCTCGCTGGAGCACATTGCCGATGCGGCTTTGCGCCATCGCTTCACCGGCCGCATCCTCTGCGGGCATTGCTGCTCCCTGGCGCTTCAGGCACCGGAGGACGAGGCGCGGATCATCGCCAAGGTCCGTGATGCCAGCATCGCCGTGGTCTCGCTGCCGCTGTGCAACATGTATCTGCAGGACCGGCAGCCCGGCCGCACGCCGCGCTGGCGCGGCGTCACGGCGCTGCATGAATTGAAGGCGGCCGGCGTGCCGGTGATGATCGCCTCCGACAACACGCGTGACCCGTTCTATGCCTACGGCGATCTCGATCTCGTCGAGGTGCTGCGCGAAGGCACGCGCATCCTCCAGCTCGATCATTCCGGGCCGGACTGGGCCAATGCCGTGGCGCGCACGCCGGCTGAGGTGATGGGCGTCAGGGCCGGCGTCATCGCGGTGGGCGCCTCGGCCGATCTCATCCTGACGCGGGCGCGCGATTGGACCGAACTCTTCTCCCGGCCGCAGGCCGATCGCACCGTGCTGGTTGCCGGCAAGGCAATCGACCGGACGCTGCCGGACTACCGCGAACTCGACCATCTGATGGGCAGAGCATCATGACCGCACGCTACGACATCGCCACGCTGAAGAGCCGCCTCGGCGGCATCCGCACCGAGGAGAACCCGGCGCTGGTGAAGCAGAAGAGCCGCGACTTCTTCTGGTACTCGCCGATCCTGAAGCGCCAGCTCGATCATGTCGTGGCCGATATCGTGGTCTCGCCGACGAGCGAGGCGGAGGTGGTGCAGGTGCTCGCCGCCTGCCACGAACTCGGCATCCCTGTGACACCGCGCGGCACCGGCACCGGCAATTACGGCCAGGCGATGCCGCTCTCCGGCGGCGTGCTGCTCGATCTCTCCGGCTTCAACAAGGTCAAGGAGATCGCCGCCGGCCGCTACGTCGCCGAGCCCGGTGCGATCATGGCACGGATCGACGACGAGACCCGCGCGCATTCGCGGCAGGAACTGCGCCTACATCCTTCGACCTACCAGACGGCCTCGATCGGCGGCTTCATCGCCGGCGGCTCGGGCGGTGTCGGCTCGATCAAATGGGGCGGCTTGCGCGACTGGGGCAACATCATCCGGCTCAAGGTCGCGACGATGGAGGCAAGTCCGCGCATCCTCGAATTCTCCGGCGAGGACCTGCACAAGGTCGCCCATGCCTATGGCACCAACGGCATCATCACCGAGGTCGAGATGCCGCTCGGGCCGGCCTATAATTGGGTCGATGTCATCGTCGGCTTCGAGGACCTGCGGGCCGCGACCGAATTCGCCAATGCGGTCGGCGAGCAGGACGGGCTTGCGCTGAAGAACCTCTGCGTCGTCGCCGCGCCGGCGCCGCATGACTACTTCCTGCGCCATCGCAAGTTCCTGCCGCGCGACAGCCATCTCGTCATCGTCATGGCCGCCGATTTCGCGGTCGATGCGCTCTGCGCCTATGCGCGCCGCTTCAAGGGCGCGGAGCTCCTGCTGCGCACCGACAAGCTCTCGCTCGAGGATGCCAAGGGCCTGCCGCCGGCTTACGAACTCGGCTGGAACCATACGACGCTCAGGGCTCTGCGCGTCGATCCGGCGATCACCTATCTGCAGGTGCTCTACCCCTATCCCAACCAGGTCGATCTGGTGGACAAGATTCATGCCCGCTTCGGCGACGAGGTGACCTGCCATCTCGAGTTCGTGCGCTTCGACGGCAAGATCACCTGCTTCGGCCTGCCGCTGGTGCGCTTCACCACGGAGGAGCGGTTGGAGGAGATCATGGCGATCCACGAAGAGATGGGCGCGCCGATCTTCAACCCGCATCGTTACACGCTGGAGGAGGGCGGCATGAAGCAGACCGATGAGACGCAGCTCGCCTTCAAGCGCGAGGCCGATCCGCAGGGCCTGCTCAACCCCGGCAAGATGATCGCCTGGGAAGACCCGTCCTATGACTACCGCTCGGGCAAGACCTTCCTGTTCCGCAGCCTCAGCGAGGCCGGGGTCGGCTAAGCATGCGCGTCCTCGTCCTCTATGCCCATCCGGTACCGGAAAGCTTCGGTGCCGCCATCCATGAGACGGTCGTCGCCAGCCTGAAGGCGGCGGGGCACGAGGTCGACGATTGCGATCTCTATGCCGAAGGCTTCGACCCGGTGCTGAGCCGGGAGGAGCGGCGCGGCTATCACGACACCGACAGCAATACATTGCCGGTCGCTGCCTATGTCGAGCGGGTGAAGCGGGCTGAGGCGCTGGTGCTGTGCTTCCCGGTCTGGAATTTCGGCTATCCCGCGATCCTCAAGGGCTTCCTCGATCGCGTCTTCCTGCCCGGCGTCTCGTTCAAGATGGTCGACGGCAAGGCGCAGCCGGCTCTGCACAATATTCGCCGGCTCGTCGCGGTGACCAGCTATGGCGGCTCGCGTTGGCGCGCCTTCCTGATGGGCGATCCGCCGCGCAAGGCGGTCTGCCGGGCGCTGCGGGCGGTTTGCCACCCGCTGGCGCGCACGACCTATCTCGCCCATCATGAGATGAACCTCTCGACTCCGGCCAGCCGGACCGCTTTCCTGAAAAAAGTCGCGACCAAACTCACGCTCTCGTAGCTCTGACATCCGATTGTCATCCGTCTGTCATGTTCGCGCGCGACTACGCAGCCGGCGAAGCGTCTGCTTACCCGTCCAAGGATCGGCCCGAAGGATCGACCCCATGACCAAGGCAATCGAGAAGAGTGTCGGCCGTGCCCTGCTCGTCACCGCGCGGCTGCACCGCTCGCGGATGGGCGAGAGGCTGAACGGCTTAGGTTTGTTTCCGGGGCAGGAGCAGGCGCTGAAGGCGCTGCAGCCGGCCCCGATGACGATGGGCGAGCTCGCGGCGCTGCTGCGCGTCAAGCCGCCGACCGTGTCGAAGACGATCGGGCGGCTCTCTCTGCAGGGCCTCGTCACGCGCGAGGGCGGCAATCGCGATGGCCGCCTCGTGCAGGTCGCGCTGACCGAAGCCGGCCAGAGCACGGCGGCCGAGCTTGATGCGGTCTGGACCGAGGTCGAGGAAGAGCTTCTCGACAAGCTCGACGGCAAGGAGCGCAAGCAATTGCGCAAGCTCCTGCGCAAGGCGGCCAAGGGCCTCTCCAAGGCCGGTGCCGAGCATGACGATCAGGACGCCGATCTCGACGAGGCCGATAGCGACGCCTGATTTCCGCATGGAGCGCATGCTCCTGCGTGCTGGCGGCTCTAGTTAAATCGGTTCAATCTGCTCTCGTCATTCCTCCAGAGCATGGCGAGACTCTGTGTCCTCCCCTCCTGTGGCGCCTTCCGAGACGGGCCGCGCGCGCATGGCCGCGATCGGCCTGATGTGCGCGGCCGTCCTGCTGTTCTCGATGCTGGATACCAGCGCGAAATGGCTGGGCCAGTCGATGAACCCGCTGCAGGTGGTGTTCGCGCGCTATGCGGGCAGCATGATCCTGGTGCTGGCGGTCATCAATCCGTGGACGCGTCCCGGCGTGCTGCGGACCAAGCGTCCGTGGCTGCAATGGAGCCGCTCGCTGCTGCTGCTTGGCTCGACCGCGCTCAACTTCGTGGCGCTGCGTTATCTGCAGCTCGCCGAGACGATCTCGATCATGTTCGCGACGCCGCTGCTGGTGGCGCTGGCCTCCGGCCCGCTGCTCGGCGAGTGGCCGGGGCCGCGACGGCTCGCAGCGATCGGTGTCGGCTTCATCGGCGTGCTCGTGGTGACGCGGCCGGGGATCGGCGGCATGCATCCGGCGGCGCTGCTGATCGTGCTCGGCTGCCTGTGCTACGCCTTCTACTCGCTGGCGACGCGGATGCTCTCCGGCCATGATTCATCGGAAACGACGATGATCTATTCCGGCGCCGCCGGAACGTTGGCGACGATCCCGCTCTTGCCCTGGGTCTGGGAGACGCCGCAGACGCTGCTGCCCTGGCTCCTGATGTTCGCGGTCGGCGCGCTCGGCGGCTTCGGCCACTGGCTGCTGATCCTGGCGCATCGGCTGGCGCCGGCGACGGTGCTGGCGCCCTTCATCTATTCGCAGATCATCTGGATGCTGCTGCTGGGCTGGCTCGTCTTCGACCAGTTGCCGGACCGCTGGACCTTCGTCGGTGCCGGCATCGTGATCACGTCCGGGCTCTACCTGCTCTATCGCGAGCGGGTCCGACATGTGCCGCAGGAGGCGGCCTCGGCGCGGCTGGATTGAGGCCTGGCAAAGCGCGTCATGCTCGGCGGTGTACGTCGGTGGTGACCCGAGAATTCCCATGAAAGAAGATCGCGGGGAACCCTCTCCCATAGGGAGAGGGCAGGGTGAGGGGGCGGCCGTTGGACGCTTTCGCCGCGACCTGACCGCTGCTGCGGTGAGAGCATAGCGAACTGGTCCAGGGGCCTACACTTCACCCTGCCCCTCTCCTTACAGGAGAGGGATCCCCGCGATTCCGGTGTCCTCTGGTCACGAGATGCTCGGGTCGAGCCGAGCATGACGCCTCTCTTCGGAAGCGGCCTGATCCTGGTCAGACGGTGACCTGCGTGCCGACCTCGACGACGCGACCGGTCGGGATCTGGAAGAAGTCCGTCGCGTCGGTCGCGCTCTTGGTCAGGCCGATGAAGAGATTGTCCTGCCAGATCGGCATGCCCGATTGCGGCGAAGGCTTGATCGAGCGGCGCGACAGGAAGAACGAGGTCGACATGATGTCGAACTTGAAGCCCTGCTTGCGCAGCATGGCCAGGCCCTTCGGCACGTTCGGGCTCTCCATGTAGCCATAGACCATCTCGACCCGCCAGAAGTCGTCGGTGATCCGGGCGAGGCGCACACGCTCCTCCTCGGCGACGCGGGGCGTATCGGCCGAGCGCACGGTCAGGACGACGTTGCGCTCGTGCAGCACCTTGTTGTGCTTGAGGTTGTGCAGCAGCGAGGCCGGCGCGGTCTCGGGGTCGCTGGTCAGGAACACGGCCATGCCCTTGACGCGGGCCGGCGGGCTCTTCGAGAGCATGGTGACGAGCTCAAGCAGCGGCACGTCGGTCTTGCGGGTCTTGTCGAAGAGTATCTTGGTGCCGCGCATCCAGGTCCACATCACCAATGTCAGGCCCATGGCGAGGAGCACCGGCACATAGCCGCCATGCAACAGCTTCAGCATGTTGGCCGAGAAGAAAGCCATGTCGACCAGCAGGAAGGGCAGGATGAGCGCGGCGGTTGCCAGCGGGCTCCAGCCCCAGTGGCGGCGGATGACGATGGCAGCCAGCATGGACGAAACCACCATCGTGCCGAAGACCGAGATGCCATAGGCATGCGACAGGCTCGACGAGGTCCGGAACGACCAGACCAGGATCAGCACGACGACGAGCAGCAGCAGGTTGACGCGCGGCACATAGATCTGGCCGGAGGTCTGCTCGGAGGTGTGGCGGATCTCCATGCGCGGCAGCAGGCCGAGCTGGATCGCCTGCCGGGTCAGCGAGAAGGCGCCGGTAATCACGGACTGGCTGGCGATGATGGTCGCGACCGTCGCCATGACCACGAAGGGTAGCAGAAGCCCTTCCGGCGCCAGCCGGTAGAACGGGTTGTCGATGGCACTGGGGTCGGCGAGGATCAGCGCGCCCTGACCGAGATAGTTGAGCCACAGCGCCGGGAAGACGATGTAGAGCCAGGCGCCGCGGATCGGGCCGCGGCCGAAATGGCCCATATCGGCATAGAGTGCCTCGGCGCCGGTGACGGCGAGACAGACCGAGCCGAGCACGGCCAGAGCCACGCCGGCATGGTCGCGGAAGAACAGCAGCGCATAATACGGGTTGATCGAGCGGAAGACGCTGAGATCGTCGGCGATATGATAGATGCCGAGCCCCGCCAGCGTCAGGAACCAGACGAGCATGATCGGACCGAAGAAGGTCGCGACGCGATGGGTGCCGTGGCTCTGCATCACGAACAGGCCGATCAGGATCACCGAGGCGATCCAGAGGATGTAGTCGTTCAGCACCGGGGTGACGAGCTTGATGCCCTCGATCGCCGAGAGCACCGAGATCGCCGGGGTGATGACGGTATCGCCGTAGAACAGGCCGGCACCGATCATGCCGAGCAGCAGGGCGACATGGCTGCGCGCCCGGCCGAGGCTGCGCTGCGCCAGCGCGACGAGGGTGAGGATGCCGCCTTCGCCGTTATTGTCGGCGCGCATCAGCAGCACGACATATTTCAGCGTGACGACGACGACGAGCGACCAGAGGATCAGCGAGAGCACGCCGATGACGACAGAAGCAGGCACCGCGGCCTTCGTGTCGCCGCCCGTCGCGGCAAGGACGGTCTCGCGCAGCGCGTAGAGCGGGCTGGTGCCGATATCGCCATAGACGACGCCGAGTGCGCCGAGCGCCAGCGCCCCATAGCCCATCTTGCCGTGGCCACCGTTCTGGCCGTGCCCGGCATCGAGGTCGAAGCGGGAATCCTCCGGCCGAACGGTCACAGGATTCGGGTTCTCATGTCCCATCAGGGATCTCCGCACATGCTGCGGCGCAGCGAAAGGCCGGGGCCTCTAGCACGTTGCGCGCGGCGCGCAAAGGCGGGGTCAACTGGCGGCACCAAGACCGACACTGAAGCGTCGCTCGATATAGCTTGCGACCATGGTCTTGAATTCGGCCGCGATGCCGGCACCGCGCAGTGTCGCGACCTTCTTGCCATCGACGAAGACGGGCGCGGTCGGGTCCTCACCGGTGCCGGGGAGCGAGATGCCGATATCGGCATGCTTGGACTCACCGGGGCCGTTGACGATGCAGCCCATCACCGCGACGTTGAGGGTCTCGACGCCGGGATAGCGCGTCTTCCATTCCGGCATGGACGTGGAAATCCAGCTCTGGATATCCTGGGCCAGCTCCTGGAAGACGGTCGAGGTGGTGCGGCCGCAGCCGGGGCAGGCGGCCACCAGCGGCACGAAGGCGCGGAAGCCCATGGTCTGGAGCAGCTCCTGCGCCGTCCTGACCTCGAGCGTGCGGTCGCCGCCGGGCTCGGGCGTCAGCGAATAGCGGATCGTGTCGCCGATGCCTTCCTGCAGGAGGATGCCGAGCGCGGCCGAGGAGGCGACGATGCCCTTGGAGCCCATGCCGGCCTCGGTCAGGCCGAGATGGATGGCGTAGTTCGCCCGGCTCGCCAGCATGCGGTAGACCGTGATCAGATCCTGCACGCCGGAGACCTTGGCGGAGAGGATGATGTACTCGCGGGCGAGGCCGAGTTCCTCGGCGCGCTCCGCCGAGAGCAGGGCCGACTGAACCATGGCCTCGCGCATGATGGCGCGGGCGTCTAGCGGACGGACGGCGCGGGCGTTCTCGTCCATCAGCGCCGTCAGCAATTCCTGATCGAGCGAGCCCCAGTTGGCGCCGATGCGCACCGGTTTGCGATGCTTGGCCGCAAGCTCGATGATCTGGCCGAACTGCTTGTCCTTCTTGTCCTTGAAGCCGACATTGCCGGGATTGATCCGGTATTTCGCCAAGGCCTCGGCGCAAGCCGGATGGTCGCCGAGCAGCTTGTGGCCGATATAGTGGAAGTCGCCGACCAGCGGCACATCGACGCCGATGCGGTCGAGCCGCTCGCGGATCTTCGGGACCGCCGCCGCCGCCTCGTCGCGGTCGACGGTGATGCGGACGAGCTCCGAGCCCTGGCGGGCGAGCGCGGCGACCTGCGCGACCGTCGCGGCGATATCGGCGGTGTCGGTATTGGTCATCGACTGCACGACGATGGGCGCGCCGCCGCCGACCGTGACATGGCCGACCTTGACGGGGACGGTGAGCTGGCGGCCCAGCGGACCCGCACGTTCCGGCGTCAGATAGGAAAAGGCGCGCTCGTTCATGCGGGCTGCTCTATCACGAACCGGCATTCCGGCAATGCTCGCAACGGCCGACGATCTCGACCATCTGGTGCGAGGGAGAGAATTGCCGGTTTTCCGTGATCGCCGCCACCGCTTTCTTCATCGCGGGCGAGGAATCCTCGTCGACCCCGCCGCAGGACTCGCAGATCAGGAAGGCGACGACCTCGTTCGCGCCATGGCCGTGCAGGCAGGCGATATAGGCGTTCTTCGACGAGAGGCGGTGGACGAAGCCCTGCTCGACCAGAAAATCGAGGGCGCGATAGATCGAAATCGGCGCGAGGCGGCGCCCGCCGGCCGGCGAGATGCGATCGGCCAGATCATAGGCACCGACGGGGCGGTGGTCGGCATGGAGCGCCTCCAGCGCCTGCCGGCGGATCGGCGTCAGGCGCAGGCCGCGCTCACGGCAAATCCGTTCGGCCCGGGCGAGAGCCTCCGCCGCATGGCGGCGGTGATCCTCGGCGTGGCGGCAATCGTGCCCATCATGTGTGTGGTGCACATGGTCGTCATGCATAGGCGCGTCTGACTGCATTTTCGTCATGTTGCGTTGCGAAGGGTCATCGGGCAACGTGCGGCGATATCCTGCCGTTCCATTGCCCTGTCTGCCCCGAACCTAAGCATTTTCTCCCCGATTGTCAGGAGCCTTGACGCTCATGTTCCTCAAAGACCGTACTGCGGCGATCACCGGCTCGACCTCGGGCATCGGATTGGCCTATGCCCGCGCCCTTGCCGCCGAGGGCGCCAACCTCGTCATCAACGGCATCATGCCCCCGGCCGATGCCGAGAAGCTGCGCACCGATCTGGAGCAGGAGTTCGGCATCAAGGTGGTCTTCTCCGGCGCCGACATGACCAAGCCGGCCGAGATCGCCGGTTTCATCGCCGAGGGCGAGAAGGTCTTCGGCGCGATCGACATCCTGATCAACAATGCCGGCATCCAGTTCGTCTCGCCGATCGACGAGTTCCCGATCGAGAAATGGGACCAGATCATCGCGATCAACCTGTCCTCGGCCTTCCACACGATCCGCGCCGCGCTGCCGAAGATGAAGGCAAAGGGCTGGGGCCGCATCATCAACACGGCCTCGGCGCATGCCTTCGTCGCCTCGCCCTTCAAGTCGGCCTATGTCGCGGCCAAGCACGGCATCGCCGGCCTGACCAAGACGGTCGCGCTCGAAGTCGCGACCCAGGGCATCACCGTCAACGCGATCGCGCCCGGCTATGTCTGGACGCCGCTGGTCGAGAAGCAGATCCCTGACACGATGAAGGCGCGCAACATGACCAAGGAGCAGGTCATGAACGACGTGCTGCTCGCGGCGCAGCCGACCAAGGAATTCGTCACGGTCGAGCAGGTCGCGGCGCTCGCGCTGTTCCTGTGCTCGGATTCGGCCAAGTCGATCACCGGGACGACGCTGCCGATGGATGGCGGCTGGACCGCGGCGTGAGCGGGCGCCCCTCCCGCAAGGCCGAACCGGTCAAGGGACTGGTCGGCCCGAAGGCGGAGAAGACGGTTTCGCTCGCGCTGCAGGGCGGGGGCGCGCATGGCGCCTTCACCTGGGGCGTGCTCGACGCCATCCTGGAAGACGGGCGCCTCGGCATCGAGGCGCTGACCGGCACCAGCGCGGGCGCAATGAACGCCGTCGTGCTGGCCGAGGGTTGGATCGACGGCGGTATCGACGGAGCCCGCGCCAAGCTCGAGGCCTTCTGGCGGGCGATCAGCGTCGACGGCAAGTATGGCGGCTCGGAGCGTTCGCTGCTCGACACGATGCTGGGCGCCTGGGGCAACAGTAACGGCACGCCGCCGGGCATGCTGTTCTTCGAGATGTTCGCGAAGGTCGCGAGCCCCTATGACGTCAATCCGCTGAACATCAACCCGCTGCGCGGGGTCGTCGCCGATCTCATCGATTTCGAGAAGGTCAGGGCCTGCGACGCGGTGAAGCTGTTCATCGCCGCGACCAATGTCCGTACCGGCAAGATCGCGGTGTTCGACGGCAAGGACCTGACCCCGGACCATGTGATGGCCTCGGCCTGCCTGCCGATGGTGTTCCAGGCGGTGGAGATCGATGGCGAAGCCTATTGGGATGGCGGCTATATGGGCAACCCGGCCCTGTTCCCGCTGTTCTACCAGGCGCATTGCGACGACATCCTGCTCGTCCAGATCAACCCGATCCAGCGACGGGAGCTGCCCACCAAGGCGCGCGAGATCCAGGACCGGCTGAACGAGATCACCTTCAACGCCTCGCTGCTGCGCGAGCTGCGGGCGATCGATTTCGTCAATCGCCTGATCGATGACGGCAAGCTGCCGCGCGAGGAATACAAGCGTGTGCTGATGCATCGCATCGATGGCGGTCCTCCGCTGGCGGAGCTGACCTCGTCGTCGCGGATGAACGCGGAATGGGCCTTCCTGCTCAAGCTGCGCGACATGGGCCGCACGGCCGGCAAACGCTGGCTCAAGCGCAACTACGAGGCGATCGGCAAGACCGGCACGCTCGACCTCCGGGAAGCGATCGGCTGATCTCTTCCGCGGTCGGTTGACTTTGCTCTGAACCTCCGCCGTCATCCCGGGCTTGACCTGGGATCCATCGAAGGGCACAGCGCTCTACGATGGATCCTGGAACTCCGCTTCGCTGCGTCCGGGATGACCCACGCATTTGTTGCGAAGCTGCATCTCACGATGCCCGCATCCTTCACGTTCCGGCGTCGCAGTTGTTCCGGCAGTGCTCTTGCGCGCGCTGCGGGCGCAGTGTCATTCAGCGGGTTCGAAACCTTTCCAAGAAGACGGGGATTTCATGAGCAAGCTGATCGTCACCGCCGGGCCGTTCAAGTTCGACGCCAAGTTCGAGCTGGAAGCCGCTCCGAAGACCTGCGCCGCCTTCAAGAAGCAGATGCCGTTCATCAGCAAGATGGTGCATGTGCGCTGGAGCGGCGAGGGCGTCTGGATGCCGCTCGGCGATCTCGATTTCGGCGTCGGCTACGAGAACAACACCGCCTATCCGGCACCCGGCCACATCATCCTGTATCCGGGTGGTGTCAGCGAGACCGAAATCCTGCTCGCCTATGGCGGCGTGCAGTTCGCCAGCAAGGCCGGCGTGCTCTCCGGCAACCACTTCATCACGCTGACCTCGGGGCTGGAGAACCTCTACACGCTCGGCCGCAAGACGCTCTACGAAGGCGTGCAGGACGTCCGCTTCGACCTCGTCGACTGAGCGCGATCAGCGATTGAATATGAAAAAGGGCGGGGTGCTTGGCACTCCGCCCTTTTCTTATGCGGCTGCCGGGGGATCGGCCGGCGGGTCTTCCGCCGGCTCGGCCGCAGGCGGTTTGGGAGCCGGCAATTCGGCTGTCGCCTCGGGCTTTGCCGGGGCGGGAGCGGCGTCCGGCTCGATGGGTGCGGGCTGGGCGGTGTCCCTGAGGTTCTGGCAGAGCGAGAGCATGGCGCGGGCGATCTCGGCTTCGCCCATGATCGTCAGCGTCGCCCCGCATTTGGTGAGATGCGCCACCTCGGCATCGGAATGGGCGCGGGCGACGATCGGCAGGGCCGGGTTCTCGGCACGGGCCTGCTCGCAGACCTGGCCGGCTTCGAAGCTGCCGGGGATGGCGACGAAGAGGCGGACCGCCCGGCCGATGGCGGCAGCGGTGAGCACCTCCGGGTCGGCGGCATTGCCGACCAGAAGCTCGGCGCCGTCGCGCTTGGCCGTCTCGACGGCGTCGGGATTGTCCTCGATGACCAGAAGCTTCGCACCCTGCGAGAGCAGGCCGGCACCGAGCAGGCTGCCGACGCGGCCGTAACCGACGACGACGATGTGGTTGGTCAGGCTGGTTGGAGTGATGTCGCGTTCGGGCGGGGCTTCGGCTTCAGGCTCTGGCGCCGCGGCCTTCTCGGGCTCTCCCGCCTCGGCAGGAGCCGTTGGCTTCGGCTTGGCGGCCGGGGCCTCCGGAGCCAGCCGCTCGGCCAGGGCGAAGACCACGGGATTGAGCAGGATCGACAGGATCGCGCCGGCGAGGATGAGGTCGCGACCCTGTGCCGGCAGGATGCCGAGCGCGGTGCCGAGGCCGGCAAGGATGAACGAGAACTCACCGATCTGAGCGAGCGAAGCCGAAATGGTCAGGGCGGCGGTCTGCGAGCGGCCAAAGGCGCGCATGATCAGCCAGGCCGCGGCGGATTTGCCGATCAGGATGATGGCGAGCGTCCCAAGCAAGGGCCAAGGCGCACGCAGGATGATGCCGGGGTCGAACAGCATGCCGACCGAGACGAAGAACAGCACCGCGAAAGCGTCGCGCAGCGGCAGGGTCTCCTCGGCCGCGCGCTGCGAAAGCGGCGATTCCGACAGGATCATGCCGGCGAAGAAGGCGCCGAGCGCGAAGGAGACGCCGAACAGCGTCGCCGCCGAATAGGCGACGCCGAGCGCGACCGCGAGCACCGCCAGCCGGAAGAGCTCGCGCGAGCCGGTATGGGCGACCCAGTGCAGCACCCAGGGGATGACGCGCCGGCCGATGACGAGCATGAAGGCGAGGAAGCCGATCAGCTTGGCGAAGGTCAGGCCTAGCACGCCCCAGACGCCGAGATCGAAGCGGGTCGCGAGCGGGGCGCCGCCACCGGAGGGCGTGCCGTTGATGATCTCGGCCAGCACCGGCAGCAGCACCAGCGCCAGCACCATCGCGATATCCTCGACGATGAGCCAACCGACAGCGATGCGTCCGCGCTCGGTCTGGACCAGACGCCGCTCCTGCAGCGAGCGCAGCAGGACGACAGTCGAGGCGGTGGAGAGAGCCAGGCCGAAGACCGCGCCCGAGAACCAGCTCCAGCCGAGCAACGTACCGAGCCCGAGGCCGAGCAGCGTCGCGATGCCGATCTGGACGACGGCGCCCGGAACGGCGATCGCCTTTACCGATAGCAGGTCTTTCAGGGAGAAATGCAGGCCGACGCCGAACATCAGCAGGATGACGCCGATCTCGGCCAGCTCATTGGCGAGGTTCTGATCGGCGACGAAGCCCGGCGTGAAGGGACCGACGGCGACGCCGGCGATCAGGTAGCCGACGAGGGGAGAAATCCGAAGTTTTTGGGCAAGAGCCCCGAAGACGAAGGCAAGGCCAAGGCCCGCGACGATGATGGCGATCAGCGGGCCGTGATGCATGGGTCTCCCGAATCCGAAAGGTCAATAAATCAAGATTGTTTGAGCTTTCGGAGCATGGGGTTTCGAGGCTGCGATTTCAACCGAAAGGCCTACGACTTTTCAGGCTTTCGCTGCCGAAAATTCCGGCGGCCGGGAATGGCGGGCGATATGATCAGGCCTTCGGCTTCTCCAGCAGGATCCGGCCCTGTTTCTCGACGCCGATCTTGAGCTTCTCGGCGAATACCGCGAGCATCCAGGGCAGCGTCACCTCGATACGGACGAGGCTGTCCTCGACATCGACGCGGCCGTGGACGGTGTGGCCGAGCGCGCCGACGCCGAAATGCAGGGCGTCGCCCTCCCAGCGCTCCTCGACGAGCTGCATCCGGACCATGCCGAGCCGGTCGCGGATCTTGTCGACGCCGCCGCGCAGGCGTGCGAGCGCCGCGTCCCGGCCGAGATCATGCGAGATGGTGATCGAAACGGGTTTGCCCATGATAGCTCATCGGAAAGGGAGGGAGGGCAGTATATGGCCATGGGGCGGGCGCTTTGCCAGCGCCCGCGGACAGTGAGACCGCGCGGGCGATATCTGCTAACCGAGGCGGCGCGCGATCGAAACCCGGAAAGGCCGCCATGTTGCTGGAGCGAGCGAAGCAATGGGCACGCCGGCTCAAGCAGGATGTGCTCGCCCTCTGGATCGCGGCCCGTGACAGTCGGACGCCTTGGTACGCGAAGCTCGCGGCGGGCGCAGTCGCAGCCTATGCGCTCAGCCCGATCGACCTCATTCCGGATTTCATCCCGATCCTTGGCTATCTCGACGACCTGATCATCGTGCCGCTCGGCATTCTGCTTGTGGTCAAGCTTATTCCGGAGCCGCTGATGGCAGAGTACCGGGCGATGGCGACGGGCCGGGCCAAGCGGAGGAGTTATGGCGGCATGGCCGCGGTCCTGGCGATCTGGATCGGGGCGGGGGCTGCGCTGCTGTACTGGTTGTGGCCTGGAAGCTCATTCTGAGCAGCCTAAACCGTGCATGGAAAAGCCCGCCGAACGGGCGGGCCTGATGTTCCATCGCTGTCGCCGGAACACCCGGCTTTCGTCCGCCTCAGTCGCGGTCGTTCAGGCGCTTCTGGCCGGTCTGGGTGACCCGCCAGATGGTGCCGTCCGACTCGACAAGGCCGCGATCCTGCAGGGAGTGCAGCATCGTCTCGTCGAAGATGAAGTGACGGGTCTCCTCCTCGATGCTCTCCAGTGCGATCCATTCGGGATCGGAGAGAACGAACGGGTGAGCGATCTGGAGGTGCTGAACATGCATGCGCGTCTCCTTCTCGTTGATTGCCCCTGTTCCACAGTGCCTCGCATCCAATCATGACGTGGTCATGGCCGAACAGGTGAAGAATTGTGACCCAGTTGTTTTGTCGCGAGCGGGAACCCGGCCGCGCCGGCTTCGTTCTCTGGCCATGTCCCCTTTCAGAAATGGAGAGACCGCATGGCGATCAGCAGCAACAGCTTCCCGCCGGACGTTCCGAAGGCCGCCGACGAGGCTAGCGAGGCGGTGGGCGCCAGCGTGAGCAGCCTGCGTGGCAAGGCGGCGGAATTCGCCGGCAAGGCCAGCGAGGCCGTCAAGGACCACTATGAGCGGGCCAAGGACGCCTGGGACGAGGCCGAGCCCCTTGAGGCCGTCCGTGGCGGCGGGCAGGCGGTCGTGCAGAGCGTGGAGCGCCATCCGCTCGCTGCGCTTGGTTTGGGGGTGGCCGGCATTGGACTGGTCGCCTGGGCGATGCTGCGCAGCCAGCCTTCGTCTGGCTGGCAGCGCTATCAACCCGATTACGGGCGTTGGCGTGGCTGGCTTCAGGATTACGGTTCCGAGGCGGCCGATGCCGGTAACCGGGCCCTGAAGTCGGGAAGCGGCTGGCTGCGCGCACATCGCGATGTTGCGGATGACTATGCCGATCGCGCCGGCGACTACGCGGCGATGGCCCGCGGCTATGCCGACAGGGGCGGGCGCATGCTGGCCAAGCGCGCCGAGCGCGAGCCGATGGCGGTCGTCGTCGGGCTTGGGCTCGCGGCTTATGTGATCGGGTCGCTGTTGAGTTCGGCTTCGGCCAGAGAGCCTGCCGCCGCGTCGGCGCGCAAGCGGGCAGCCCGGCGCTGACGCCCTCGGCCGAACAGGCTTTCGACAAACGAAAAAGCCCTGCGGCGCGGAGCGCCGCAGGGCTTCGATATTTCAAAAGGGGTACCTTCCGAGGAAGGTGCCCCGTTATCTCACCACCAGTAGCCGCGGCGGCCGTAGTAACCACGGCCGTAATAGGCGCGGTTGTCAGCGGCGATGAGTGCACCACCGACGACGCCGGCGGCGACGCCAGCGGCGACGGCCGAGCCGGCCTCGTTCGAGGCGCGGCGGTTCTCGACATAGTTGGCCGAACGGCACTGCTGATAGGCGCGGGTGCCGGGGCGGAAGCCCTGGGCCTCGCAAGTCACTTCGGCGTCGGCCATCGACTCCTGCGCGGTCTGGCAACCGGCGAGGAGCGCAGCCATCGCGCCAACAATCAGAATGCTACGCATATTTTGTCCCTTTTCAGCCTCCCATTGGCCTGGACGGACTTAAGAGCAGCCGCGTCTGCAGGTCAAGAATGACGCAGGGTTTGCGTTAAAGTTCGCAACGTCAAACCGCGACAATTCCGCTGCATTTGTGACGTTTCCACTGAGCGACCGGCGGCGGGGCGGTTTCGCGCTGGCACGGGCTTGCATTTGGAGCGAAGCGGCGGAACATGCGCGAAAGACCCGATCAGCCCAGCCCGGACGCGACGATGCCCCGCTTTTTCTTCCTCATGCCGGCCCTGCTGCTCGGTGCCTGCACGTATCACAATTCGCGCAGCAGCATCGTCGTCGTGACCGACGCGAAGAGCGTTGTGGAGAATTGCACGAAGCTGAGCGAGATCGACGGGCAGGACAGCTCCCATGCGATCATGCCGCTCGACAAGACGCGCGATTCGGTGGTTGCGCGCCTGAAGATCGCCGGGGCGGAGAAGGGCGGGACCCATGTTCTCGCCACGGCGGCCGACATCAAGTGGAAGGGCCCCGACACCAAGGGCACCGTCTACAAGTGCACACCCTGAGGCGCGGCTTCACCGCCCCTCCGCCTGCTTTCCGGGAAGGGTTCAGCCCTTCAACAGCCACTCATGCTCGGCGGCGTTGTGGAATTTCCAGGTCCGTTTCGGGCCGGCCATGACGTTGAGGTAATAGAGGTCGTAGCCGTGGCAGGTGGCGCAGGGGTGATAGCCCTTGGGCACCAGCACGACGTCGCCGTCCTCGATCGCCATGGCCTCGTCCAGGCTGCGGTCGTCGGTATAGACGCGCTGGAAGCCGAAGCCCTGCGGCGGGTTGAGGCGGTGATAATAGGTCTCTTCCAGATGGGACTCGCGCGGCAGGTCGTCCCGGTCGTGCTTGTGCGGCGGGTAGCTCGAGGTGTTGCCGGCGGGGGTGATGACCTCGACGACGAGCAACGAATCCGCCGGCTCGTTCTCGGGCAGGATGTTGGTGACGTGGCGGGTGTTCGAGCCCTTGCCGCGGATCTCCTGGCCGAGATCGTCCGGGCTGATGATGCGGACGGGCAGGCCGCCCTTGAGGCCTGGGGCCGTGCAGACCGCGAGTTCGAGATCGGTCGTCGCGGTGACCGACCAGTCTGAACCCTCAGGGAGATAGACCGACCAGGGCTTGCCCTCGAAGGGGCTCATGCGCTGGCCGAGCTCTCCCAAAGCGTCGCCGCCGGCCGTGACCTTGCCCTTGCCGGTGACGAAAACGAGGCATGTCTCGCGGGTGCCCGTCTTGGCCGCGACGGTTTCGCCCGGCTTCAGGCGATGCAGGTCGAAGCCGACATAGGTCCAGCCGGCGCTTTCCGGCGTGACATGGGTGACGCGGCCGCTCCTGCCCTGCGGCTTGACCTTGAGATGGGACATCGGCTGTTTCCTATCTGACGGCTGCGATCAAGCCAGTCCGGCTTCCTTGATGAAGCGGCTGAGATTGGCGTGGCCGAGCTTGGCGTAGGTCGCAGGCTCCGCCTTCTTCGGGTCCTGCTCGGCCTCGACGACGATCCAGCCGGAATAGCCCTGCAATTCCTGGAGCACGCGGACATAGTCGATCAGGCCGTCGCCCGGCACGGTATAGACGCCGGCGAGGACGGATTCGAGGAAGGACCAGTCCTCGCGGTTGGAGCGCCACATCACGGCTTCGCGGATGTCCTTGCAATGGACATGGTGGATGCGGGCCTTCCAGTGTCTGATGATGCGGGCCGGATCGCCGCCGCCCCAGGTGGCGTGGCCGGTATCGAGCAAGAGGCCCACGGCCGGGCTGGTGACGCCCATGAACCGGTCGATCTCGGCCTCGGTCTGCACCACCGTGCCCATGTGATGGTGATAGACGAGCTGGAGGCCGTATTCGGCCTTCACGGCTTCGGCGAAGTTGGAGTAACGCGTGCCGAAATCGTCCCAGCGGTTCTTCGGCAGGACGGGCCGGGCCGAGAGCGGCCTGGTGATGTCGGAATGGATCGCGTTCGAGGTCTCGGCCGCGATCAGCACCGAGCAGCCCATGTCGCGCAACAGTGTCGCATGCGCCTTCACGGCAACCATCTCGTCGGCGACGTCGCGGACGAGCAGTTCGGTCGAGTACCAGCCGGAGACCAGCGCGTGGCCATGGGCGTCGAGGATCGGCTTCAGCTTGCCGGCTTCGCGCGGAAACTTGTTGCCGAGCTCCATGCCGGTGAAGCCGGCCTCGCGGGCCTCCTTCAGGCAGGTTTCGAGCGGGATGTCGCCGCCGATCTCCAGCATGTCGTCATTCGACCAGCCGATGGGGTTCGCGCCGATGCGGATCATGTGTCAGTTTCCAGTCGCTTCAATTTTGGATGCCGGCCGCTGAAAAAGGCGCGGGGGGGAACCCTCTCCCGGAGGGAGAGGGCGGGGTGAGGGGTAGTCCGTTGGACGCTCTGGCCGTGACCTGACCGCCGCTGCGGCAAGGTGATGCGAACTGGTCCAAGGGCCGACACCCCATCCCCCCTCTCCTTGCAGGAGAGGGGTTCCCCGCGTGTTTTGCGGTTAGGTGGAAATTACTCACCGACGCGCTGCTGCTTGCGTCGTTCGTCGTAATTCGCCCGTGCCGTGCGGACCTGCTCACGCTGGCTCACTTCGGGCACCGCGACGTCCCACCAGGCGCCACCGGCGCCGGTCGAGATCAGCGGATCGGTATCGATGACGACGACGGTGGTGCGGGTGTTGGCCTTGGCCTGCGCCAGCGCGGTCTCCAGCTCGGCGATCGAGGCTGCTTTCGTGGCGATCGCGCCCATGCTGGCGGCGTGCTGGACGAAGTCGATTGCCGGCAGCGTCTCGTGCCGGGTGTCCTTGAGCAGGTTGTTGAAGCTCTGGCTGCCGGTGGCCATCTGCAGGCGGTTGATGCAGCCGTAGCCGCGATTGTCGAGCAGGACGATGGTGAGCTTGAGGCCCAACATCACCGAGGTCGCGATCTCGGAATTGAGCATCAGGTAGGAGCCGTCGCCGACCATGACGACGACCTCCTTGTCGGGCCGGGCCATCTTGGCGCCGAGCCCGCCGGCGATCTCGTAGCCCATGCAGGAGAAGCCGTATTCGGCATGGTAGGAGCCGGGCGCGCCGGCCTGCCAGAGCTTGTGTAACTCGCCGGGCAGGCCGCCTGCGGCGTGAAGCAGGACGACGTCGGAGCCCAGCGTGCGCTGGACCGCGCCGATGACGTGCGCATCCGAGGGCAAGGCGGCATTGCTGGCGGCGGTCGCCTTGCCGGCTTCCTTCTGCCAGTCGGCCTTGCCGGCCTTGGCATTGTTCGTCCAGCTTTCCGGCGCTTTCCAGTCGCCAATGGCCTGCGCCAGTTCCGCAAGACCTTCGTGGGCGTCGGCGACGACAGGCAAGGCGCGATGCTTGCCGGCGTCGAAGGACTGGACGTTGAGGCCGATGATCGTCTTCTGGGAGGCGCCGAACAGGGCCCAGGAGCCGGTGGTGAAGTCCTGCAGGCGGGTGCCGACGGCGAGCACGAGATCAGCCTCGGCAGCGAGCCGGTTGGCGGCTTCCGTGCCGGTGACGCCGACGGCGGCCATGTTGAGCGCGTTGTCGTCGGGCAGTGCGGATTTGCCACCTTGCGTCTCGCAGACGGGAATGCCGGTCGCCGCCGAGAAGCGGGCGAGCTCGTCGCTCGCGCCGGAATAGAGCACGCCGCCGCCGGCGACGATCAGCGGCTTCTTCGCCGCCTTCAGCGCTTCGGCCGCGGCCTTGAGCTCGTCACGGTCGGAGCGGGGACGGCGCGGCGTCCAGAGGCGCTCGGCAAAAAAGCTCTCGGGATAGTCGTAAGCTTCGGCCTGCACGTCCTGACAGAGCGCGAGCGTGACCGGGCCGCATTCGGCTGGATCGGTCAGGACCTGCATGGCACGGGTCAGCGCCGGGATGATCTGCTCGGGCCGGGTGATGCGGTCGAAATAGCGCGAGACCGGCCGGAAGCAGTCATTGGCCGAGACCGTGCCGTCGCCGAAATCCTCGACCTGCTGGAGGACCGGGTCGGGGATGCGGTTGGCGAAGACGTCGCCCGGCAGCAGCAGCACCGGCAGGCGGTTGACATGGGCCAGCGCCGCGGCGGTGACGAGATTGGTCGCGCCGGGGCCGATCGAGGTGGTCGCGGCCATGAAGCGGCGGCGCATGTTCGCCTTGGCATAGGCGATGGCCGCATGGGCCATGGCCTGCTCGTTATGAGCGCGGAAGGTCGGCAGGCGCTCGCGCTCGTGCCAGAGCGCCTCGCCGAGCCCCGCGACATTGCCATGGCCGAAGATCGCCCAGACGCCACCGAAGATCGGCAGGCGCTGCCCGTCGATCTCGGTCATCTGCGCGGCGAGAAAGCGCGTCAGCGCCTGCGCCATGGTGAGGCGGACGGTGCTCATGATCCTGTCTCCGAGACGGAAGCTATGCTGCTTTCCGGCCGCGCGTGGCAAGCCAGAGGCCGGTCAGCGCTTCGAAGCGCTTGGCCATGTCGGCGATCGCGGCCTCATCGTCGAGCTTGCCGGCAAGCCAGCCCTCGGCTGCGCTCATGAAGATGGTGCGGCCGACGGCGAAGCCCTTGACGATCGGGGCTGAAGCCGTGGCGGCAAAGCCGGCCTCCAGCTCCTCGGCGGGAGCATCGAGCCCGAGCAGCAGCACGCCGCGGCACCAGGGATCATGCTTCGCGATGGTCTTCTCGATCGCGGCCCAGGCAGCGGGGGAGGACTGCGGCTCCAGCTTCCACCAGTCGGGCTTGATGCCGAGCGCGTAGATTTCCTCCAGCGCGCGCGAAATCGTGTCGGCGCCGAGCGGTCCGTTCTTGCTGGCGATGATCTCGATCAGCAATTCGCGGCCGACCTTGCGCGCCGCCTCGAACAGGCCGCGCAGCTTCTCCTGCTGCTCGCGCTTGAGCTCCTCGGAATCGTCCGGGTGATAGAAGCAGAGCGCCTTGATGCAGTGATCGACCGGCCATTCCGGCAGGAGCGAGCCGATATCCTGGCTCGTCTCGAAACGCAGCGGACGCGAGCCCGGCAACTCGACCGGGCGGCCGAGCCAGGCGAAGGAATGGCGCGCGAATTCGAACATCGCCTCGCGGCCATGCTTCTCGTCGAGCAGCATGCCGTAGCCGGGGCGGCCATCGGCGACGCGGGCGGCGGCCTTGACCGCCAGCACCTTGAAGTCGCGGATTCGGGCCGGCTCGGCGCCGAGCTTCGCGGCGAGCTCTTCCAGCTGCGAGCGATGGTCGCAGGCCAGCGCCATCAGCGAGGGGATGTCGCGGCGCCGCGTCGTCGCCCAGTGGATGTGGTTGATGTCGGCGTCCTTGCGCAGGGCGCGGTGCGGGCTGCCGTTCCTGAGGAAGTATTGCAGTTCCTCGAAAGTCGGGCTTTCCGGCGAGCAGAGCAGGCGTGAAACGGCAAAGGCGCCGCAGGCATTGGCCCAGGTCGCGGCGGTCTGCAGGCTTTCGCCGCCGAGCCAGCCGCGCAGGAAGCCGGACATGAAGGCATCGCCGGCGCCAAGCACATTGTAGACCTCGATCGGGAAGCCCTTGCCGACGATGCCGTCCTCGAGGTCGTCGGGGATCGCGCCTTCATAGACGATGCAACCCATCGGGCCGCGCTTGAGCACGATGGTCGCCGGGGTCAGCGAACGGATCGTTTTCAGTGCGGGCAGGAGCTCGCTCTCGCCCGAGGCGATCAGGACCTCTTCCTCGGTGCCGATGACGAGGTCGCAGCCCGGCAGGACGGTCTTCATCCGCTCGGAGACGGCCTGCGAGGCGATGTAGCGGTTGTCGCCGGCATCGTGGCCGGCAAGGCCCCAGAGGTTCGGGCGATAGTCGATGTCGAGCACGACCTTGCCGCCGTTTGCGCGCATCAGCTTCATCGCCTTGCGCTGCGCGGCTTCCGGGCCGGGCCGGGCGAAATGCGTGCCGGTGACGACGACCGCGCGGGCCTTCGCGATGAAGGCGGGATCGATATCGCCTTCTTCAAGCGCCATGTCGGCGCAGTTCTCGCGGTAGAACAGCAGCGGGAAGGACTTGTCGCTTTCGATCGAGAGGATGGCGAGCGCGGTCAGGCGCTCGGGATCGGTCTTGAGGCCGTCGAGATTGATGCCCTCACGAGCGAGCTGCTCGCGCAGGAAGCGGCCGAACTGCTCGTTGCCGACACGGGTGAGCAGGGCCGAGCGCAGGCCGAGCCGGGCGGTACCGATCGCGATATTGGCCGGGCAGCCGCCGACCGACTTGGCGAAGGAGGTGACATCCTCCAGCCGCGAGCCGATCTGCTGGCCGTAGAGATCGACCGAGGCGCGGCCGATGGTGATGACGTCGAGCGCCTGCGTCGATCCGCCGAGCGGTCCCGTCATGTCTCTCTCCCGGCTGCGCTGGTCATTGGAACCGAACGGTCCCTGTCGCCGGAATGAAATAATAATTCCAGGTATTCGTCAATGCGGAATATACATTCCCTAAAGCTTTAAGCGGCTCCGCCACGCCTGCTTTTGCCGCGTCCCGCCCGGCGCGCCTCGCCGACGCCGACGGCGAGTGCCATCGAGAGCGCCATGGTCGAGGCCAGGGTGCGGAAGCCGCCAAAATCCGCCTCGGCGACTTCGAACCAGAGCGTCGCGAAGCTTGCCAAAGGCGAAAAGGCGCTGTCGGTGATGGCGACCAGCGGCACGCCGCGTTCAACGAGGCCGCGCGCATCCTCGATCGTCGCGGGCGCATAGGGCGAGAAGCTGACGACGATCGCGGCATCCTTCGGGGTGGCGAAGGAGATCATCTCGGGATCGAGCCCGGCGGCGGATTCGATCATCTGGTTGCGCACCTCGAGCTTGCCGAGAGCATAGGCCAGATAGCTCGCCACCGGATAGGAGCGGCGCCGGGCAAGGATATAGATCGTTTCGGCCTGCGCCAGGGCAGCGATCGCGCGGTCGAGCGTGGCTTCGTCGAGGGTACGGCTCATCACGTCCAGCGACTTGCGCGAGGCGGCCAGGAAGCCGTCGAGGATGTGGTGGTTGCCGGCCGTCCTGCCGTCGCCGACCCGCAGCGTGTTGAGGCGTTCCTCATAGCTGGAATTGCGCTCGCGCAGGCGTTCACGGAAGACGCCCTGCAGGCTGGTGAAGCCGTCGAAGCCGAGATGCTGGGCGAAGCGGATCAGCGTGGACGGCTGGACGCCGGCCGAGACCGCGATGCTGGCGGCGGTGCCGAAAGCGATCTCGTCGGGGTTGTCGAGAGCATAGGCCGCGATCTGAGCGATACGCTTGGGCAGGCTCTCGCGCTGGGCGAGGATCGATGCGCGCAACTCGTCGAAATCGCGCGGCAGCTCCGCAACGGCGGTTTCGCTCATTCAAGGATTCCCGTTGCCGTCCCTCTTGCGGACAGTTCTGGCAGCGAAGCGGAAATGGAGCAAGCGTTCCATGGAAGGAATGAACGCTCGATGTTGGGCTAGCCCAGTGGCGCGGCCGAGCAGCTCTGGCCGCCATCGACCGGCAGGCAGACCCCCGTGATGAACTTCGCCTCGTCGGAGGCGAGGAAGATCGCGGCGTTGGCGATGTCCCAGGCAGTGCCCATCTTGCCCATCGGCACCTGCGCGTCGCGGGCGGCGACCATCTCCTCGACCGAGGCGTATTGCGACGAGATCTGCCGGTAGATCAGCGGCGTGTCGATCAGGCCGGGCATGATGCAGTTCGCGCGGATGCCCTGCCTCGCATACTGCATCGCGAGCGCGACCGTCGCCTGGTTCACCGCCGCCTTGGTGGCGTAGTAGGCGAAGTAGGGATAGCCGGTCCAGCGGATGGCGGCGAGCGAGGAGATGTTGACGATGGCGCCACCGCCGCCTTTCAGTATCTCCGGGATGACCGCTTTGGCGCAGCGATAGACCGAGCCGAGATTGAGCTGGAGCGAGGCGTTGAACTGCTCCTCCGAGAGCTCGACCGGGCCGCCCATATGGGTGACGCCGACATTGTTGTGGAGGATGTCGATGCGGCCGAAATGCCGGGCGGTTTCCGCGACGCAAGCCTCGACCGAGGCGAGATCCGTGACATTGGCGGCGAGCGCCAGCGCGTTCCCGCCCTCGCCGGCGATGATCGCGGCGGTTTCCTCGGCGGCATCGCGGTTGAGGTCGATGCAGGCGACGCCGGCACCCTCGCGGGCAAAGGCGACGGCCGCGGCCTTGCCATTGCCCCAGCCGGGGCCGGAGGAGCCGGCGCCGAAGACGATGGCGATCTTGCCCTTCAGCCGGTCGGCCATGGTGATCGGTCTCTCGATGTCAGAAATATCCGCGAGTCATCCCGGACAAGCGGCGAAGCCGCGCCGATCCGGGATCCATGCCTGAACTGTTCCGGCATGGATCCGGGGTCTGCGCTTCGCTACGCCCGGGATGACCCGCGCGTATGGTTGGCGAGGATCAGCTTAGCGAGCTGCCGACGGCCTTCTCCAGGATCGCCCAGGCTTCATCGCCGTACTTCTTTTTCCACTCGGCATAGAAGCCGGCCTTGCGCAGCGCGTCGCGGAAGGCGTCGGCCTTGGTCTCGTTGATGGTCATGCCCTTCGAGGCGAGCTCGCCCTGGAGGCCGGCATTGAGCTTGGCGACGTCGTCGCGCTCCAGCAGCGCTGCGGCGTTGATGTTCTTGGCGACGATGGCGCGCAGGTCTTCCGGCAGACGCTCCCAGGCGCGACGGTTGGCCAGGAACCAGAAGCCGTCCCACATGTGGTTGGTCAGCGAGAGGTACTTCTGGACTTCGAAGAGCTTGGCCGTCGAAATGATCGCGAGGGGGTTCTCCTGGCCGTCGACGACCTTGGTCTGCAGCGCGGTGTAGACCTCGGCGAAGTTGATCGAGGCCGGGGCCGACTGGAAGGCGGTGAACATCGAGGTCCAGAGCGGCGAGACCGGCACGCGGATCTTGAAGCCCTTGAGGTCATCCGGCGTGTTGACCGGGCCCTTGGACGAGGTGATCTGGCGGAAGCCGTTATCCCAGATCTTGTCCATGACGACGAGATTGGCCTTGTTGATCTGGCCGCGGACATAAGCGCCGAGTTCGCCGTCCATCGCCTTCCAGACGGCGTCGTAGTTCGGGAAGGCGAAGCCGATGCCGGAGAGCGAGGCGTTGGCGACCAGCGTCGAGAGGATCAGCGGCGAAAGCGTGAAGAACTCGACGCCGCCCGAGCGGACCTGGCTCAGCATGTCGGTGTCGGAGCCGAGTTGGTTGTTCGGGAAGATCTGGATGTCGACCCGGCCGTTGGTCTCCTGCTTGATCTTCGCGACGGCCTCGTTGGCGCGGGCGTTCATCGGGTGCGCGACGGGCAGGTTGTTGGCGTATTTATAGGTGAACTCGGCGGCCTGGGCGTTGGCCCGCCCGATATGGAAGGTGCCGATGGCGGAGGCGGCGGCCGAGGCCTGGAGCAGAGTGCGGCGCGAAATGGTCATGAGCGTTTTCTCCTTTGGTGCTTTTGATTGTTTCTGCAGTTGATCTCAGGGGCGCGTCATCCCGGCCGCAGCGAAGCGGAGCGCCGGGATCCATCGTCGGGCCCTGCGCTCTACGATGGATCCCGGATCTGCGCGGCTGGCGCCGCTTGTCCGGGATGACGTGGAGCCTGTTCGTTCAGACATGAGCTTCACAGCACCCAGGTCGAGAGACCGGGCACGAGGGCGATGACGATGAGGCCGACGATCAGGGCGATGAGATAGGGCCAGATCGCGCCCATCGCCTCGTCCGGCGAGACGTTGCCGATCTTGCAGGCGATGTAGAAGCCGATGCCGATCGGCGGCGCCATCAGGCCGATATTCATCGCGGTGACCACGACCATCGAATAATGCACGTCGTTGATGCCGAGATTCTTGGCGATCGGGAACATCAGCGGCGCCATCAGCACGATCGCCGGCAGGCCCTCCAGCACGCAGCCGAGGATCATGAAGACGACGATGGTCACCGCCATGAAGGAGAGCCAGCCGCCGGGCAGGTTCGCCATGAAGACGGCGAGGTCGCGGGCGAAGCCGGTCTGGGTTAGCGCCCAGGCCATGGCGAGCGCCGTGCCGAGGATGACGAGGATCGCGCCCGAAAGCGCCGCCGTCTCGACCAGCATCTGGTAGAACTTGCGCGGGCTGATGCCGCCATAGAGCACGATGCCGATGACGAGCGCGTAGAGCACCGCGATGGTCGAGACCTCGGTCGCGGTCGCGACGCCACCGCCGACCGCGGCGCGGATGATGAAGGGGAGGACCAGCGCCGGCGCCGCGACGAGCGCGACCTTGCCGATCACCGCGAGCGGAGCCCGGCGCACGCCTTTCATGTCCTCCGCCGCCGCCTTCCAGCGGGCGAGGCCGGCGAGCGCGACGAGCAGGACGCCGGCGATGACGAAGCCCGCGTTGAACAGACCGGCGATCGAGACGCCGGCGACGGAGCCGAGCACGATCAGGACGATCGAGGGCGGCACCGTGTCGGCCATCGCCGCGCCGGTGGAGAGCAGCGCGATCAGGTCCTTGGGCTTGTAGCCGCGGCGCTTCATCTCCGGGAACAGCGCCGGCGCCACGGTCGCCATGTCCGAGACCTTGGAGCCTGAGATGCCCGAGACGAGATAGAGCGAGCCGAGCAGGACATAGGACATGCCCGCCCGGACATGGCCGAGCAACGACGCGAGGAAGTCGACGATCGCCTTGCCCATGCCGGTCGCGTCGAGGATGCAGCCGAGCAGCACGAAGATCGGCACCGAGAGCAGGATGAGGCTCGACATGCCCTCGTCCATGCGCCCGATCATCACGATCATCGGGACATTGGTCGAAAAGGCGAGGAAAGCGAGCGTGCCCAGCCCGAAGCAGAAGGCGATCGGAACGCCCGCGACGAGACAGGCGGCGACGACGCAGACCAGGAAGATCAGGATGTTGTAGTAGCCGAGGGTCTTCAGCGTCGGTCCCAGCAGCCAGAAGGCGAGGCCGAGCCCGCCGATGATCAGGACCGACGCCGCGATATCAGCCAGGCGCCCTGTCTTGAAGGCATAGCGGATCGTCAGGAGCAGCATCAGCACGATGCCGACGGCGATGGCGGAGACCCGCCAGCTGACGGGGATGTTGAGCGCGGCCGAGGTGACGTAGCTCTCTTCCACCGCGTAATCGATGGCCGGGTAGACCATCGCCGCCAGGAAGGCGGCAACCGCCAGCAGCGCGAGCGTCTCGACGAATTCGCGCAGGCGTGGCGGCATCATGCCGACGAAAAGCGTCAACCGCAGATGCTCGTTGCGATCGACGGCGATGGCCGCGCCGAGCATGGCGAGCCAGATGAAGCAAATCGAGGCGACCTCGTCGACCCAGACGAAGGGCAGCGAGAAGACATAGCGCGAGACGACGCCGAGCAGCAGCACGCCGATGATGAAGGCGACCAGGGCGGCTGCGACGATCTCGACCGGGCGCATGATGGCGGAGCCGGGGCGCGCACCTTCGTTTTCGCTCAGGTTCTCGGGGATATGCAGCGTATCGACGACATCGACCATGCGGCGGCCTCAGATGCCGGTCGCCGGGCGCAACACGCCCGTCATGAGGGATGCCTCGAAGGTCATCGTTCCGTTCCTCCCTTCGCGCCGATCTTGTGATGTCGTCGGCGTCGATTGCGGTCCACACTGTGAATAGCGGGGCAGCGGGACGGGGCGCAGATTACACGAGGGGGACGGCATTGCAATCCGCAAAGCGCCCATCTACGGTTGGGAGATAAGAATAAGGTCCATATTATGGACCATCTGGAGGCGCGCTTGCCGCAGAATTCCATGGCTGAGGCCGGGTTGTCCGGCTCGCAGAGCGTCGACCGCGCTCTGGGGCTGCTCTCGCTGATCGGGCGCGAGCCGGCCGAAGGCCTGCCGCTCGGCGAGATCGTCTCCGGCAGCGGCCTCAACAAGCCGACGACGCGGCGCCTGCTGCTGGCGTTGATGCGCGCGGGGCTCGTCGAGCAGGAGCCGCTGACGCGCCGCTATTGCCTGGGCGAGGAGGCCTTCGTGCTCGGCGTGCTGGCGGCGCGGCGCCACGGCCTGCTCGAGATCGCGATGGACGGCCTGCGACGGCTCTCGGCGGAGACGCAGGACACGAGCTTCCTGACCGTCCGGCGCGAGAACTATGCGATCTGCCTGCATCGGGAGGAGGGGACGTATCCGGTTCGCACCCATGCACTTCAAGCCGGTGACCAGCATCCGCTGGGCGTCGGCGCCGGCTCGCTCGCCATGCTGGCCGCGCTGCCCGACGATGATGTGGACCGGGTGATCGCGGCGAATGAGGCTGCGCTGCTGACACGCTATCCCGGCTTCGCGCCGGAGGCCTTGCGGGCCGATATCGCAGCGACGCGCGCGCGCGGCTTCTCGCTCAATCCCGGCCGGCTCGTCGCCAGCTCATGGGGCATCGGCCGCGCTTTCCGCTATCCGGACGGGCGGGTCGCGGGCGCGCTTTCCATCGCGGCGATCGATAGCCGGATGACGGCGGCCCGGCAGGCGGAGGTTGCTGTGCCGTTGGCTCGCGAGGCCGAGCGCCTGGAAGCGCTGCTCAAGCAGATGTTCGTATCCAAGCGGGCTGCGCGGCCGATCGTGGCTGCCGCTCCGCGATCCATCGAGACAGGGAGAGCCGCAAGATGAGCTCTGCAACCATAACCCCGACCGGGGGTGTCGTGCCGATGACGCGGCGCGTGATGAACCTCGCCCATATCGCGACGCAGAATGCGCGCCGGTTGCCCGCGCATCCTGCTTTCATCTGGGGCGAGAAGACTCTCGACTGGGCCGAAATCGATGCACAGGTCTCGGCGTTGGCGGCGGGTTTGAAGGCGCGCGGCATCGGCAAGGGCGACCGGCTGCTCGTCCATTCCAAGAACTGCGACGCGATGTTCGTCTCGATGTTCGCGACCTTCCGGCTCGGCGCCGTCTGGGTTCCCACGAATTTCCGCCTGCTGCCGGACGAGGTCGCCTATCTCGCTACGGCCTCGGGCGCGAAGGGGTTCCTCTGTCATGGCGATTTCCCGGAGCATGCGGCGGCGGTCGCGGCTGCGAGCATGGCGCCGGAATTCATCTGGCGCATCGGGGCGGGGGCGTTCGGCGAGGACGAGGTCGGCGCGGTGATCGCGCGCCATCGCGGCGAGAAGGTCGAGAACGCCGCGGTCGAGCATGACGATCCCTGCTGGTTTTTCTTTACCTCCGGCACGACCGGGCGCTCGAAGGCCGCGGTGCTGACCCATGGCCAGATGGGCTTCGTCATCACCAACCATCTCTGTGACCTCGTGCCGGGCTCGACCGAAAAGGACGCCTCGCTGGTGGTGGCGCCGCTCTCGCATGGCGCGGGCGTGCATCAGCTCATGATCTCGGCGCGTGGGGCGACCTCGATCCTGCTGCCGACCGAGCGCTTCGATATCGACGAGGCCTACCGGCTGATCGCGAAGCATCGGGTCAGCAACATCTTCACCGTGCCGACGATCCTGAAGATGCTGGTCGAGCACCCAGCCGTCGACCAGCATGATCATTCGAGCCTGCGCTACATCATCTATGCGGGCGCGCCGATGTATCGCGAGGACCAGAAGGCGGCGCTGAAAAAGCTCGGCAAGGTCATCGTGCAGTATTTCGGGCTGGGCGAGGTCACCGGCAACATCACCGTGCTGCCGCCGGCCCTGCACGAGGCCGAGGACGGTCCGAATGCCCGCATCGGCACCTGCGGCTTCGAGCGCACGGGCATGCAGGTGCAGATCCAGGACGATGAGGGGAACGAGGTCGAGCCGGGCGTTCAGGGCGAGATCTGCGTGATCGGGCCGGCCGTTTTCGCCGGCTATTACGACAACCCGGAAGCCAACGCGAAATCCTTCCGCAACGGCTGGTTCCGCACTGGCGATCTCGGCCATATGGACGAACAGGGTTTCGTCTACATCACCGGCCGGGCCTCGGACATGTACATCTCCGGCGGCTCGAATATCTATCCGCGCGAGATCGAGGAGAAGATTCTGACCCATCCGGCGATCGCCGAGGTCGCGGTGCTCGGTGTGCCCGACCCGGTCTGGGGCGAGATCGGCATCGCGGTCTGCGTCAACCGGCCGGGGCAGCAGGCGACGGAAGCCGAGATCGCGGATTTCCTCGGGCCGAAGATCGCTCGCTACAAGATGCCCAAGCGCTTCCTGTTCTGGGATGCCCTGCCGAAATCCGGCTATGGCAAGGTGCCGAAGCGCCTCGTCAAGGACGAGCTGGAGAAGCGCGGCGAGCTCGATTTCCTCAAGGGGAAGGCGTCGTGAGGCGCATCCAGCAGCCCGGCACCGGCACGCCCGAGCGCATCCAGTGGGTGGAATGCGGCGGGCGGGCCTTTTCGCTGACGTTGCCGGCCGGTGTACCGCTGCTGGAGGCGGTGAGGAGCGGCTTCGCGGCCGAGGGGTTTGCTTCCGGCGTGGTGAAGCTCGACGGGCTCAGGCTCGCGCCCTTTGCCTATGTGATGCCGGCGCTGTCGAAGACACCGGAACATGCGGCCTTCTACAGCGATACCTTCCGGCCGGAGGGCGGGGCGCGGATCGAGGTCGGTGCGATGACCTTTGGCCAGCGTGACGGTGCATCGTTCTTCCATGCCCATGCGCTGTGGGTGGAGGGCGATGGCAAGCGCAGCGGCGGCCATATCCTGCCGGATGAGACGATCGTGGCCGAGGCGGTCACGCTGCAGGCTGTCGGACTCGATGGCGCGATCTTCGCGGCCGAACCGGACAGCGAAACGCATTTCAAGCTGTTCGGGCCGGTGGCTGCAGCACCTGGTGGCGCCGGGGCAGGGCGGTTCTTTGCGCTGCGCGTGAAGCCGAATGTCGATTTCTGCGGGGCGCTGGAAGCGTTCTGCGCCGAGCGCGGCATCCGCGAGGCGGTGGTCCGTGGTGGCGTCGGCTCGACCATCGGAGCGCGGTTCACCGATGGCGGCATGGTTGAGAATTTCGCGACTGAGGTCGCGATTACCGAGGGGCGGATCGCTCCCGGCGTTGGCGGATTCGAAGCGGCGATCGATGTCGCGCTGGTCGACTATAGTGGCGCGCTGGCGAGCGGGCGGTTGAAGCGCGGCGACAACCCGGTGCTGATGACCTTCGAGCTGGTGCTGGAGGCGCGCTGACCGCCTGCTCGTTCTTTCTCGTCAATACGCGGGGAACCCTCTCCCGTAGGGAGAGGGCAGGGTGAGGGGTAGGCCGTTGGACATCGTGGCCGTGACCTAGCCGCCGCTGCGGTGAAGGCGCAATTCACTGGTTTAGGGGCCTACACCTCACCCCTACCCCTCTCCTTACAGGAGAGGGGATCCCGCGCCCCAATTCTGCTGCCCCCGCCTTTCAGCCACCCTTCTGCTTCGCGATCTCCCGGTTGCGCAAATCCTTGCGCATGATCTTGCCAGTCGCGGTCAGCGGCAGCTCCGTCACGAACTCGACTTCGCGCGGATACTGGTAGGCTGCCAGCCGGTCGCGCACGAAGGCCTGGATTTCCTTCGCCAATTCCGCCGTCGGCGCCACATCGGGTTTCGGCAATACGAAGGCCTTGACGATTTCGGTGCGGACGGGATCGGGCACGCCGACGACCGCGACCATCAGCACGGCCGGGTGGCGGATGATGCAATCCTCGATATCGCCGGGGCCGATGCGATAGGAGCCCGAGGAGATGATGTCGTCGTCGCGGCCCTGGAACCAGAAATAGCCTTCCTCGTCGCGTGCGCCGCTATCGCCGGTGACGAGCCAGTCGCCGATGAACTTCGCCGCCGTCGCCTCGGGCTGGTTCCAGTATTGCAGCATCATCACCGGATCGGGGCGTGCGACCGCGATCAGGCCTTGCTTGCCATCAGGTAGTTCGCGGCCTTCGGGCGAGATCACCGCGACGCGGTGGCCAGGGACGGCGCGGCCCATCGAGCCGGGCCTCACCGGGTAGAGGCTCGCGCAGTTGGAGACGAGCAGGTTCGCCTCGGTCTGGCCGTAGAACTCGTTGACCGGGAAGCCGAAGGTCTCGCGGCTCCAGTCGAGCATGTCGGCGCCGAGCGTCTCGCCGCCCGTGCCGATCGAGCGCATGGCATAGCCGAAGCGGCGGGGATTGTTGACCTGCCGCATCAGCTTGAGCGCGGTCGGCGGCAGGAAGGCGTTTCGAACCCTGTGACGCGCCATCAAAGCGAAGGCAGACTCAGGGTCGAATTTGCGGGCGCGGGAGGCCAGCACCGGCACGCCGCAATAGAGGCTGGGCAGCAGCACGTCGAGCAAGCCGCCGATCCAGGCCCAGTCGGCCGGGGTCCAGAACAGGTCATGCGGTTGAGGGAAGAATTCTTGCGGCAGCTGCACGCCGGGCAGATGGCCGAGCAGCACCCGGTGGGCATGCAGCGCGCCCTTGGGCTTCCCCGTCGTGCCGGAGGTGTAGATGATCACGGCCGGATCGTCTGCGCGCGTATCGGCGGCGGTGAAGCTGTCGGAGGCCTTCGCCATCTCCGCCTCGAAATCGAGATGGCCGGCGCCGCCGACGACGAAGATCTTGCGCAGGTTCGGCAGGGCGTCGCGGATCGCCTCGACCTTGCCGATATTCTCGGCGTCGGTGACGAGCACGCTTGCGCCGCTATGGCCGAGCCGGTGCTCCAAGGCCTCCGGACCGAACAGGATGAAGAGCGGCAAGGCGATGGCGCCGAGCTTGTAGGCGCCGAGATGGGCGATCGCGGTCTGCGGCGATTGCGGAAGCAGGATGCCGACGCGCTCGCCCGGCCCGATGCCGTGAGCGTCGAGCAGATTGGCGAAGCGATTCGAGGCGCGGGACAATTCATCGAAGGAGAGCGTTGCGAGTTTTCCGCCGTCCTCCTCGAAGATCAGTGCCGGCTTGCCGGTGCCGTCGGCATGCGCGTCCGAGCAAGCCGTGCCGATATTGAAGCGCTCGGGGATGCGCCAGGCGAAGGCATCCAGCGTGTCGCGATAGGTCGCGCGGCGTTCGAGCATGATCGGCTCCGGTCTTCGCATGCGTTGGCGCCGATCCTGCCCAGCCGGCCCGTGGGCTGACAAGCCCGAGCGGAGCAGCTTACGGTCTGCGCAAAATTGCGGAGAAGCGAGGAAATGCCCGTGACGAAGCCGATCTGGGTCGAAGCCGCGATCAACGGCCCCTGGGGCAACGAGCGCCAGCCCGGCATACCCATCAGCATTCCCGATATCGTCGCGGACGGTATCGCTGCGGTGGAGGCGGGCGCCGCGATCGTGCATCTGCATGTCTACGACATGGCGACGGGCCGGCAGCGCGACGATTGGGAGCTTTATGCGCAGGCGATCGAGGGCATCCGGGCCAAGGTCGATGCGATCGTCTATCCGACGATCCCGATCCTGGGTTCAGGCTATGCCGGCGACATGATCGGGTCCGGCCGCTACACCCATCTTGAAGAGCTGGCGAAGCGCGGCCTTGCCGAATGGGGCGTGCTCGATCCCGGCTCCTGCAACTGGACGACCTTCGCCGGCATTCCGCAGGGCGAGGCCGGCTTCATCTACCAGAACCCGGGCGAGCATATCCGCGAGGGGATGGAGGTGGCCGAGCGCCACAAGGTGCATCCGAGCTATGCGATCTATGAGCCGGGCTTCACGCGATTGGGGGCGGCGCTGGCCAAGGCCTATCCGGGCATGCCGATGCCGATCTACCGGTTGATGTTCTCGGATGCCTTCGCCTGGGGCTTTCCGCCGCGCGAATGGGCGCTGGAGGCGCATCTCAGCCTGCTCGCCGAGGACGCGCCCGAGGCGCCGGTGATGATCGCCGGGCTCGGGGTCGATCTCCGCGACCTGATCGGCCCGGCCGTGGCGCGGGGCGTCCATGTCCGCGGCGGGCTGGAGGATGCGCCCTTCGGCTGCGAGAAGACGAATCGTGAATTGATCGCGGACACCGTCCGCCTGATCGAGGCGGCGGGCGGACAGCCTGCCAGCGCGGCCGAGGTGCGGGGCTGGTTGGCGCGACAGGCCAAGGGAGAGGCATAGTGAGCGTGCGCGATAAATTGCTCGAACGGTTCCTGCGCTATGTCGCGATCGAGAGCCAGAGCGACATGAAGGCGACGAGCCTGCCGAGCACGCCGGGCCAGCAGGTGCTGGCGGAGCTGATCGCCGAGGAGCTGCGCGCGCTCGGACTGGAGAATGTCGTCATCGACGGCCATGCCACGGTGACGGCGCTGAAGCGCGGCACGAAGGCGGGCGCGCCGCGGATCGGCTTCATCGCCCATGTCGATACGGTCGATGTCGGCCTGTCGCCGGTGATCAAGGCGCAGGTGCTGCGCTTCGAGGGCGAGGATCTCTGCCTCAATGCGGAGAAGGACATCTGGCTGCGCGTTGCCGAGCATCCGGAGATCGCCCCCTACAAGGGCAACGAGATCGTCTTCAGTGACGGCACCAGCGTGCTCGGCGCCGACAACAAGGCCGCCGTCGCGATCGTGATGACCCTGCTGGCCGAACTGCGCCGCGAGGACGAGCATGGCGACATCCTCGTCGCCTTCGTGCCGGACGAGGAGATCGGCCTGCGCGGCGCCAAGGCGCTCGATCTCGCCCGGTTCCCCTGCGATTTCGCCTATACGATCGATAGCTGCGAGGTCGGTGAGGTCGTTTGGGAGAATTTCAACGCGGCCATGGCCGAGATCGTCTTCACCGGCGTCACCGCCCATCCGATGTCAGCGAAGGGCGTGCTGGTGAACCCGCTGATGATGGCGCAGGACTACATGGCCGCCTTCGACCGCGCGCAGACGCCGGAGAACACCGAGGGGCGCGAGGGCTACACCTGGTTCCTCGAACTCGTCGCGAATGCGGCCGAAGCGGTGCTTAGGGCCAACATTCGCGATTTCGACAAGGCATCCTTCGCCGCGCGCAAGCGCCGGATCGGCGAGGTCGCGACGGAGATCGCCCGGCGCTATCCGACCGGGCGCGTTACCTCGGACGTGACTGATGTCTACGGCAATATCGCCGACAGCCTTGGCGACGACCGTCGCTCGGTCGATCTCTTGATGACGGCGCTGTCCGAACTGCAGATCGCGCCGAAGCTGATCCCGATGCGGGGCGGCACGGACGGGGCGGCGCTTTCGGCACGGGGACTGCCGACGCCGAATTTCTTCACCGGGGCGCATAATTTCCACTCGCGCTTCGAGTTCCTGCCGCTGCCGGCTTTCGAGACCTCCTATGAGGTCGCCCGGCGCATCTGCCTGGGGGCGGGGCAGGAAGCCTAGCGCCATACGATTGTCATTCCGGGGCTTCGCGCAGCGAAGCCCCGGAATGACAAGGACGCGCCTCGCGCGGCTTGTCGCATTGGCGTGCGGCCTGCCGGCGCCTACATGAGATTGGCAGGAACAGCGAAAGCACGATCCGCATGTCCGAACGCGACGCCGAAGCCAACCGTTTCTCCGCCCGCGCAGCGCGCTATGCCCGCGTCGGCGCCAATGTCGGCGGGGTGGCGGCCCGGATCGCGGGCGCGAGGCTCTTCGGCGTCGAGGGGCGCGACGCCACCAATGCCGAGGCGCTGGCCAAGGCGCTGGGCGGGCTGAAGGGGCCGATCATGAAGGTGGCGCAGCTCGTCGCCACCATTCCCGATGTCGTGCCGCCGGAATACGCCGCCGAGTTGCAGAAGTTGCAATCGCAGGCGCCGCCGATGGGCGCGGCCTTCGTCAAGCGGCGGATGATGGCTGAGCTCGGCGCCAACTGGCGCGAGCGTTTCGGCGAGTTCGACCTGAAGCCGGCGGCTGCGGCCTCGCTGGGCCAAGTGCATCGCGCGACGACGCTGGACGGCGCGGCGCTCGCCTGCAAGCTGCAATATCCCGATATGGAATCGGCCGTGGAGGCCGATATCGCGCAGCTCGAGGTGCTGTTTTCGTTGCACCGGCGCATGGGCGCGGTGATCGATACGACCGAGATCGCGAAGGAAATCGGTGCCCGCGTTCGCGAGGAACTCGACTACCGGCGCGAGGCCAAGCATGCCGCGCTCTATCAGGCGATCCTGTCGGATACGCCGGAGGTGCGCGTGCCGGCGCTGGAGCCTGAATTGTCGACCCGGCGGCTCCTGACGATGCATTGGCTCGAGGGCAGCCCGATCCTCTCGCACAAGCAGGACGGGCAGGTAGTGCGTGACCGGATCTCGACCGCGATGTTCAAGGCGTGGTGGCGCCCGTTCAGCCATCACGGCGTCATCCATGGCGATCCGCATCTCGGGAACTACACGGTGTTCTCGGAGGGCGACGAGCCGCAGGGAATTAACCTGCTCGACTATGGCTGCATCCGCATCTTCCCGGAGAGCTTCGTCGGCGGCGTCGTCGATCTCTACAAGGGCTTGCGCGATGGCGAGGAGGCCCGCGTCGTCCATGCCTACGAGACCTGGGGCTTCAAAGGTCTGAACAAGGAGCTCGTCGATACCCTGAACATCTGGGCGCGCTTCATCTACGGGCCGCTGCTGGAGGATCGGGTCAGGCGCATCGCCGAGGATGTCAGCCCGGCCGAATACGGCCGCAAGCAGGCGTTCCAGGTGCATCAGGCGCTGAAGGCGCGCGGGCCGGTGACGGTGCCGCGCGAGTTCGTCTTCATGGACCGCGCTGCGATCGGGCTCGGCGGCGTCTTCCTGCATCTCGATGCCGAGCTGAATTTCCACCGGCTGTTCGAGGCGGAGATCGACGGATTCTCGGTGGAACGTGTCGCCGAGCGGCAGAGTGCGGCGTTGGCCGCGGCGGGCTTGAAGCCGTAGCTCTGCGCGGCTCAGTCGCCCCCGCCGCCACAATCGCCGCCACCGCCGTCGTCGCCGAAGCCCCCGCTTCCTCCGTCACCGCCGCCGGACGTGCGGCGCCATGTGGTGATCTCCTCGTCGTCACGCTTCGTCTGCTCGCGCGCCTCGGCGAACCAGCGCTTCGCTTTCTCGCGCAGGCCGGGATCGAGCGCCAGGAGGCGGTCCGTCGCTGCCTGCTTGATCCGATCGTTCACCGCTACCTCCCTTGAGTGATCAAAGTATAGGCGAATCCGCCGTGCGGCGCTCCTGTCGGAGCACACTGGCGTTAATCGCTTCAAAATGGGCATGACGGGGAATATTATTCCACTTAAATCGATTGAATTTCTCTGATCTCACCGCTAAAGAGGAGCGATGCGGTCTGGCCGCGAGGCGCTCCACGGTTGCAGCAAGCTGCCGCGTTGCCCGTGCGTCGCGGGTGCGCTACAGGCTTAAAGAGACTGCGTCTTTTTCAGGATCGAGACCATGGCCGACCACGCCCATCACGCCGAAGCTCCCGCGATGGACTATCCCGAGCACGAGCGGACCTATACCGGCTTCGTGCATTTCGCCGAGGTCGGGACGGTCGCCTGCCTTGCCATCGTCGCGGCGCTTGCCCTCGGCGGCACCAAGCATGCCTGGGGCACGGCGCTGATCGGCACGCTGCTCGCCGTGATCGGCACCGGCATCGGCATCGCCGCTCCCTCGATCGGCTGGCGCGCACCGCTCGTCTCGCTCGTCCTGATGCTGCTCGCGCTGCTCCTGCTCTGACCGTCTCCCCATAACGCCGGAAAGGCCTGCCCCCGCCATGCGCATTGCTGTCCCAGCCGAAACGCAAGGGGCGGAAACCCGCGTCGCAGCGACGCCGGAGACCGTCCGCAAGTTCAAGGGCCTCGGTGCCGAGGTCGTGGTCGAGACCGGGGCGGGCAAAGCCTCCGGCATCCTCGATGCGGAATATGAGGCAGCAGGGGCGACGATCGCCAAAACGGCCAAGGAGGCGCTGAAGGGCGCCGCCATCGTGCTGAAGGTGCGTCGTCCGGGCGAGAGCGAGATCGCCGGCCTGCCGGCCGGGGCGCTCGTCGTCGCGACGATGGACCCCTATGGCAACGAGGCTCAGGTCGCGGCGCTGGCCAAGGCCAATGTCGCCGCCTTCGCCATGGAGTTCATGCCGCGCATCACCCGCGCGCAGGTGATGGACGTGCTGTCCTCGCAGGCCAATCTCGCCGGCTACCGTGCCGTGATCGACGGCGCTGCCGAATACGGCCGGGCGCTGCCGATGATGATGACGGCGGCGGGCACCGTGCCGGCCGCGCGCATCTTCATCATGGGCGTCGGCGTCGCCGGCCTGCAGGCAATCGCGACCGCGCGCCGCCTCGGTGCCATCGTCACCGCGACCGACGTGCGTCCCGCCACCAAGGAGCAGGTCGAATCGCTCGGCGCCAAGTTCCTTGCCGTCGAGGACGAGGAGTTCAAGCAGGCGCAGACCGCCGGCGGCTACGCCAAGGAGATGTCCAAGGAGTATCAGGCGAAGCAGGCCGAGCTGACCGCCAGCCACATCGCCAAGCAGGACATCGTCATCACCACGGCGCTGATCCCCGGCCGCCCGGCGCCGAAGCTGATCTCGGCGGCGATGGTCGAGAGCATGAAGCCCGGTTCCGTAATCGTCGACCTCGCGGTCGAACGTGGCGGCAATTGCGAGCTGGCCAAGCCCGGCGAGGTCGTGATCACCGATAACGGCGTCAAGATCGTCGGCCATCTCAACGTGCCGGGCCGTCTCGCGGCGACCTCTTCCTCGCTCTACGCCAAGAACCTCTTCGCCTTCGTCGAGACGCTGATCGACAAGGCCGAGAAGAAGCTCGCGGTGAACTGGGACGACGAGCTGGTCAAGGCGACCGCCCTGACGAAGGACGGCGCCGTCATCCATCCGAATTTCGCGCCGAAGGCCTGAGCGTAAGGAATTCCGACCATGGCAACTCCCACCACCGAACAGGCTCTCGAACAGGCCCGCAACGCGGCGGCTCTCGCCAGACAGGCGGCCGAGCTCGCCGAGCGCTATGCCGACCAGGCTGCGGCCGCGGCCAGCATCGCGACCGGCGGCGTCGACCCGACGGTCTTCCGTCTCGCCATCTTCGTGCTCGCCGTCTTCGTCGGCTACTACGTCGTCTGGTCGGTGACGCCGGCGCTGCACACACCGCTGATGTCGGTCACCAACGCGATCTCCTCGGTCATCGTCGTCGGCGCGCTGCTGGCGGTCGGCGTCGAGACCCTGTCCGCGCTCGGTGACGGGCCGATCTGGGCCAAGGTCTTCGGTTTCCTCGCGCTGATCCTCGCCTCGGTGAATATCTTCGGCGGCTTCCTCGTCACCGAGCGGATGCTCGCGATGTACAAGAAGAAGGGCTGATCGCCATGGCCGCGAATCTCTCAGCCCTGCTCTACATCGTCTCCGGCGTTCTCTTCATCATGGCCCTGCGCGGCCTGTCGCACCCGACGACCTCGCGACAGGGCAACCGCTACGGCATGATCGGCATGGCGATCGCCATCGTCACGACCGTGGTGTTCTACCCGCCGTCCGGTTTCTCCGGCTGGCTGCTCGTCATCCTCGGCATCGCCATCGGCGGCGGCATCGGCGCCGTGATGGCCAGGCGCGTGCAGATGACGCAGATGCCGCAGCTCGTCGCCTTCTTCCACTCGCTCGTCGGTCTTGCCGCCGTGCTGGTGGCGGCGGCCGCGCTCTATGCGCCCGAGGCCTTCGGCATCGGCCGTGTCGGCTCGATCAAGGGCGCCAGCCTGTTCGAGATGGCGCTCGGCGTCGCCATCGGCGCGGTGACCTTCACCGGCTCGATCATCGCCTTCCTCAAGCTCGACGGGCGGATGAGCGGCAAGCCGATCATGCTGCCGCAGCGCCACGGCATCAATGCCGGGCTCGGCATCGCGCTTCTGGTGCTGCTCGCTGTCTTCATCAAGAGCGAGAGCCACACTGTCTTCTGGCTGATCGTGGCGGTCTCGCTGGTGCTCGGCATCCTGCTGATCATCCCGATCGGCGGCGCCGACATGCCGGTCGTCGTCTCGATGCTCAACTCCTATTCGGGCTGGGCTGCCGCCGGCATCGGCTTCACGCTCGGCAATATGGCGCTGATCATCACCGGTGCGCTGGTCGGCTCTTCGGGTGCGATCCTGTCCTACATCATGTGCAAGGCGATGAACCGGAGCTTCATCTCCGTCATCCTCGGCGGCTTCGGCGGCGACGATGCCGCGGCCGGCGCTGGCGGTGCGGTCGAGGCCCGCCCGGTCAAGCAGGGCTCGCCTGATGACGCCGCCTACATCATGAAGAACGCCGGCAAGGTCATCATCGTGCCGGGCTACGGCATGGCGGTGGCGCAGGCGCAGCACACGCTGCGCGAGATGGCCGACCTGCTCAAGAAGGAAGGCGTCGAGGTCAAATACGCCATCCATCCGGTCGCGGGCCGCATGCCCGGCCATATGAACGTGCTGCTGGCCGAGGCCAACGTGCCCTATGACGAGGTCTTCGAGCTCGAGGACATCAACTCGGAATTCGGCCAGGCCGACGTCGCCTTCGTCATCGGCGCCAACGACGTCACCAATCCGGCCGCCAAGACCGACAAGTCCTCGCCGATCTATGGCATGCCGATCCTCGACGTCGAGAAGGCCAAGACCGTGCTCTTCATCAAGCGCGGCATGGCGGCCGGCTATGCCGGCGTCGAGAACGAACTGTTCTTCCGCCCCAACACCATGATGCTCTTCGGCGACGCCAAGAAGGTCACCGACGAGATCGTCAAGGCGATGGCGCACTGAGCGGGCACCGCCTCGTCATCGGATTGCTGCAAAGGGCCGGCTTGATCGCCGGCCCTTTCGCTTTCGGAACATGTGCCGTGCGATGATCCTGCGTCTGCTGAAACTGGTGCTGCCGCTGGGCTTTACAGCCTATCTGGCGGTGCTCGGCACGCTCTACGTGCGGCAGCGCGAGCTTGTGTTTCCGCGCGATCCGGCGAAGGCCGATATCGCCGCGGCCGGACTGGCCGCAGCCGAGGAGGTCAGCGTCGCCACGGCCGATGGCGAACGGCTGGTCGCCTGGGTGGTGCCGCCGCGCGCGGGCAAACCGGTCCTGCTCTATTTCCACGGCAATGCCGGCAACCTTGGGCGGGCGGGGCGGATCGAGCGTTTCCGGGGGCTGACCGAGGACGGGACGGGGCTCGTCGCCGTCAGCTATCGCGGCTATGGCGGCTCTACGGGCATGCCGAGCGAAGAGGGGCTGCTACAGGATGCGCGGGCGGCCTATGGGGCCGCAGCGGCGCGTTTCGGCGCCGGAAAGCTGATCGGCTACGGTGAGTCGCTCGGCACGGGCGTGATGCTCAAGCTGGCGGCCGAAGTGCCGTTCCAGGCGATCGTGCTGGAAGCCCCCTACCGATCGACGCTGTCCGTGGCGCAGGGCCTCTACCCCTATCTGCCGCTCAGCCTGGTGATGAAGGATCAGTTCCGCTCGGACGAGATCATCGACAGGGTCCGGGCGCCGCTGCTCTTCCTGCATGGCGAGCGCGACCAGGTCATCCCCTTCGCGCAAGGGCTGCAGCTCTATGATCTCGCGAGCGCGCCCAAGCGCTTCCTGCGCTTTCCGGCGGGGCGGCATTCGGATCTGCCGCGCTACGGGTCGATCGGCGAGATCAGGCGCTTCCTGGCCGATGCTGTTGCGGGCGGTGTCGCGGGAGCGGAGATCCGGACGATCGGCGAGGGCGCGCCTCCCTGACGGTCCGACAACGCTGGTCCGTCCGGTCAGCTCCGGAAGAAGCCGCCGCCACCGCCACCAAGGCGCGAGGAGCCGGCGCGGGCCTGGGCATTGTTGCTGTCGATGGCGAGCGCGCGCTGATAGGCCTCGGACGCCTCCGCCTTCTTGCCAAGCTTCTCGAAGGCGAAGCCGCGGCCGGCCCAGGCATCGGCATTGCGGTTGTCGACATTGAGCGCGGCGGTGAAGTCTTCCAGCGCGGAATCATATTTGCCGAGCGCGTTCAGGCTCTGGCCGCGCGCGATATAGGGCGGGGCGGTGTAGGGGTTGCGGTCGATCACCGAGTCGAAATCGGTGACGGCATGCTGGTGCTGGCCCTCCTTCTGGTAGACGAGGCCGCGGGCATGGAAGGCTTCCGCCGATTCGGGATTGAGCCGGATCGCGGTGTTGAGATCACCCAGCGCCTGCTGGCTGTTGCCCTGCTGGCGCAGCAGGTTGGCACGGGCGATATAGGCGGGGGCATAGTTCGGATTGGCGGTGGTGGCGCGGTTGAAATCGGCGAGCGCCGAATCGGCGCGGCCGCTCTGGCGCAGCGCGAGGCCGCGATTCGTGTAGGCGGAGGCGAGGTTGGGGTCGAGCTGGACCGCCTTGGTGAAATCCCCGATCGCATCCGAGAAGCGGCCGGCGCGGGCATAGGCCGCGCCGCGGGTATTGTAGGCGCCCGGATCGTTCGGGTTGCGCGAGATGACGTCGCTCAGCGAGCCGATATTGACGCTGGCATCGGCACTGTCGCGCGTGTCGAGCTCGGCGACGGCGGGCTGGGAGCCGAGATTGGAGACGGTGTCGCAACCCGCCAGGGCCAGCGCCATGCCGGCTGCTGCCAACCAGTTACTGCCTCGGATCATGCTCTGCCTCATCGGTTCCGTGCTTCGCTCGCCGCGACGCCCCCGGACCCCGGAGATGACGAACCTTTCGGTCGCCGCGGCCTGATCGCGCTCCCCAGCCGACAGCGCCTTATCGGAGAAAACGCCCGAAACCCGCCAAAACTTGGTTAACGCCGTAGAAAAGACAACGCGCCCGGAGCGGGCTCCAGGCGCGAAATCGCTATCGGCCCTGTCTTGGCGGCCTGTGGGGGCCGCCAGGCGGATCTCAGGGGCGCTTGGGCTTCACCGGCGCGGGCAGGAGACCCTCGCGCTGGAGCTTCTTGCGCTGGAGCTTGCGGGCGCGGCGGACGGCCTCGGCCGATTCACGAGCGCGCTTCTCGGAAGGCTTCTCGTAGTGACCACGAAGCTTCATTTCACGGAAGATGCCCTCGCGCTGCATCTTCTTCTTGAGGGCGCGGAGCGCCTGATCGACATTGTTGTCGCGAACGAGAACCTGCACGTGAAACGTCCGTCCTTAGCGGGTTGATCCAAGAATAGGGGCCGGCGACAGGGCAGAGCCCGCCGCGCGAAGATGGGTGCCGATAGCAGAATTCAATTCGGCTGTCCACGCTGCGAACCCTTGAAAATGCGGGGCCGCGTGCAGTTGGGGCGTGAGCGCTGGCCGGGCGGTCAAGCGCGCTCGTCCGAGACCCTGGTGACATGGCCCATCTTGCGGCCGGGCCGAGCGTCGCGCTTGCCGTAGAGATGCAGATGCGCGCCGGGCTCCGCCAGCAATTCGCGCCAGCGCAGCGCGCTTGCACCGATCAGATTTTCCATCTCGATCCGGCCGCGTCGGGCGGTCGAGCCGAGCGGGAAGCCGCAGACGGCGCGGACATGCTGATGGAACTGCGAGGTCTGGGCGCCCTCGCTGGTCCAGTGCCCGGAATTATGGACGCGCGGGGCGATCTCGTTGACGACGACGCGCTCGGCGAGGTCGCCCTCGGCCTCCAGCACGAACAGCTCCACGGTGAAGACGCCGACATAGCCGAGAGCCTCGCCGATGCGGCGGGCGGCATCGATCGCCTGCAGCGATGCGCACTCCGAGAGTGACGCGGGAACGCGGGTATAGGCGAGGATGTGGTCGCGATGCTCGTTCTCGCAGACATCGAAGGCGGCGAAGGAGCCGTCGAGCCCGCGCGCCGCGATGACCGAGACCTCGCGCACGAAGGAGACGAAGCCTTCGAGAATCGCGGGAAAGCGCCCGATCGCCTCATGAGCCTCGGCGAGGTCGCTGCCCGGCGCGATCTTGACCTGGCCCTTGCCGTCATAGCCGAAGCGGCGCGTCTTCAGCACCGAGGGGCGGCCGAGCGCGGCCGTGGCGGCTTCGAGATCGGCCAGCGTGTCGACGGCCCGGAAGGGCGCGACGGCGAGGCCGAGCTCGGAGACGAAGCGCTTCTCGCTGAGGCGGTCCTGCGTCACGGCCAAGGCGCGGGCGCCGGGATGGAGCGGGACGCGAGCGCCAAGGAAAGCCGCGGTCGCAGCCGGGACGTTCTCGAATTCGTAGGTCACCACATCGACGGCATCGGCGAAGCGGGCGAGCGCCTCCTCGTCCTCATAGTTCGCGACGGTGTGGCGGGCCGCTACGTCGAAGGCCGGGCTGTCGGCCTCGGGCGCGAAGACATGGCAGCGGATGCCGAGATCGGCGGCGGCGAGGGCCATCATCCGGGCGAGCTGACCGCCGCCGAGAATGCCGAGCATGGCGCCGGGCGCGAGGCCGGTCGGAACGGGCGGGTTCATGCGTCGTCCCGGTTGGGGCGCTCGGCGATGCCGGCGCTCTGGCGGGCGCGGTAGGCGTCGAGCCGTTCGGCGAGCGCAGGATCGGAGAGGGCCAGCACGGCGGCGGCGAGGAGAGCGGCGTTGACCGCGCCGGCCCGGCCGATGGCGAGCGTGCCAACCGGAATGCCAGCAGGCATCTGGACGATCGAGAGCAGGCTGTCCTGCCCGGAGAGGGCTTTCGATTCGACGGGGACGCCGAAGACCGGGAGAGGCGTCAGCGAGGCCGTCATGCCCGGCAGATGCGCGGCGCCACCGGCTCCGGCGATGACCACCTTGAAGCCTTCCGCCTTCGCACCCTTGGCGAAGTCGAAGAGCCGGTCCGGCGTGCGATGGGCCGAGACGATGCGGGCATCATAGGGGATGGCGAGCGCCTCGAGCGCCTCGGCCGCATGACGCATCGTCGCCCAGTCGGACTGGCTGCCCATGATGATGGCGACGGGGGTGCTGCTGGCTGCCATGGAATGCGCTCGCGCTAGGCTCCGGAAGCGCGCGATCTAGACCGGTCGGTGCCGGTGAAGCAAGGGCGAATCGGCGTGGGGCGGCCGGAAAAGCCCGCTTCAGGCGATGATGTCGGGCGTCAGTGCGTCCTCGATCTGGGAGATGCGGTCCTTGAGGTAGAGCTTGCGCTTCTTCAGGCGCTGGACCTGGACCTGGTTGATCGAGCCGACACGCTCCAGCGCATCGATCGCGCTGTCGAGATCGCGATGCTCCTCGCGCAGCCGCGCGAGTTCCGAGGTGAAGGTCTCGACCTCTTCCGGGCTGAGCTCGAATCCCATGGGCATCTCATCATTGCCTTGATCGGGGGCGACTATGCGCGTGCCGCCCCGCGTCCCGCAAGTGCGGGCGAGGCGGCACTGGCATGGGGAAGCCATCTATTCACGGCTTTCCGGAAACGGACCGGTAACGATCACAGAATCTCATGAATGCCGTATGACGGCGCGGGGAAGACGTGAAGCCGGCTCTATGCCAGATTGGGACGTCAACCGCTCATCAGGAGGATCCAGATGTCGTTGCAGACCCGTCTTGCGGAACTCGAGCGCAAGCACCGTCAACTCGAGGACGCTATCGCCCAGGCTGTGGCGAGCCCGTCTTCCAGTGACCTCAGCCTCGCAGAGCTGAAGCGGAAGAAGTTGCAACTGAAGGATGAGATCGAGCGCGTCCGGATGACCATTCCGGAGCGAACCTTGCATTGAGCCGGCGGGCCCAGCGGCCCGTTGAATGCGATGAAGATGCGGATGAACCGGCCCGAAAGGGCCGGTTTTTCGTTGGTGGAGGCCCGCGGCAGGCGCCGCCAACGGATTGACACAAATCGGCGGGAACTTCTGTCGCGGCGACCGGTTGAAAGCGGGCGCGCATCGCGCGGGGAGGCTGCCATGGGTATCGTCTGGACCATCATCATCGGCTTCGTCGCCGGCGTCGTCGCCAAGTTCGTCATGCCCGGCTCGAACGAGCCCGCCGGCTTCATCCTGACGACGATTCTCGGCATCATCGGCGCCTTCGTCGCGACCTGGCTGGGCCAGTCGCTCGGCTGGTATGCGCCGGGCGAGGGCGCCGGGCTGATCGGCGCCGTCGTCGGCGCCATCATCGTGTTGGTCGTCTGGGGTGCGATCAACGGCCGCAACCGCGCGGCCTGAGTTCGACCTTTTCCTCGTCGGCCCTTTCCGGGCCGATGTTTTCCTCCAGATGGAGTGACTGCCGTGAGTGACGACAACAGCAGCAGCGGCTTTCCGTCCCTAACCGCCCTTCTCGGGCTCGTTGCGGTCGCCGGCTACCAGAATCGCGACAAGATCGCGGAGTGGCTCGGCGGGCGCGGCCAGCCGGAGCCGGAGCAAGTGTCAGCTCCGCAGCCGGGCCAAGCGGGCGCCGCACCGCAAGGTGATGGTGGAGGCCTTCTCGGGAGCCTTGGCGGCTTGCTTGGCGCCGGTGGCGTCGGCAGCGTGCTGAATGGCGGGCTGGGCGAGCTTTCCGACCGATTCAGGCAGGCCGGGCAGGGCGACAAGGTCGATTCCTGGGTGCAGAACGGCCCCAACCAGAACGTCGCGCCTGACGACCTCGAACAGGCGCTCGGCCCGCAAGTGATCGACGCTATCGCGCGCCGCACCGGCCTGTCGCGGGACGAGTTACTGGATCGGCTGTCGCAGGTTCTGCCGGAAGCGGTCGATCGCATCACGCCGAACGGGCGGATTGATCGCGCCGGGGCCTGAGGGACTCCGCCGTCCGACTTCCATCGTCATGGTCGGGCTTGTCCCGACCATCCACGTCTTCATCGATAGCCGGTGGTGTTCAAGTCGTGGATGCTCGCCACAAGGGCGAGCATGACGGTTGAGGGGCGCGGTTGCCTGGCGGCTTGTGTTACAGCGCTCGCGCCATCTCGCGCAGACGGAACTTCTGGATTTTGCCGGTCGAGGTCTTCGGCACCTCGGCGAAGACGATCGTGCGCGGGCATTTGAACGATGCGAGATGCTCGCGGCACCAGGCGATGATCTCGGCCTCGGTCGCGGTCTTGCCCGGCTTCAGTTCGATGAAGGCGCAGGGGCTCTCACCCCATTTCTCGTCGGGGCGGGCGACCACGGCCGCCGCCTGAACGGCCGGGTGCTTGTAGAGGGCGTCCTCGACCTCGATCGAGGAGATGTTCTCGCCGCCGGAGATGATGATGTCCTTCGAGCGGTCCTTGAGCTGGATATAGCCGTCGGGATAGCGCACACCGAGATCGCCGGTATGGAACCAGCCGCCGGCAAAGGCGGCCTCGGTCGATGTCCGGTTGCCGAGATAGCCCTTCATCACGACATTGCCGCGCATCATCACCTCGCCGAGCGTCTGGCCGTCGCGCGGGACGGGCTGCATCGTCTCGGGATCGAGCACGTCGAGCGCTTCGAGCGCGGGGTAGCGCACGCCCTGGCGGGCCTTCTTGGCGGCCTGCTCGGCCGGCGGGAGCGCGTTCCAGTCGTCGTTCCACTCATTGACGACGGAGGGACCATAGCACTCTGTCAGGCCGTAGAGATGCGTCACCTCGAAACCGGCCTGCTTCATGCCGGCGAGCACGGCCTCGGGCGGCGGGGCTGCGGCGGTGAAGAAGGAGACCGTCTGCGGGAAGTCGCGGCGCTCCTCAGGCGTGGCGTTGAGCAGCGCCGACATCACGATCGGCGCGCCGCAGAGATGGGTCACGCCATGGTCGGCGAGTGCGTCGTACATCGCCTTGGCGCGGACCTGGCGCAGGCAGACATGGGTCCCGGCGACGATCGAGATCGTCCAGGGGAAGCACCAGCCGTTGCAGTGGAACATCGGCAGGGTCCAGAGATAGACCGGGTGCCGGCCCATATTGCCGGTGATCACGTTCGAGGTCGCCAGCAGGTTGGCGCCGCGATGGTGGTAGACCACGCCCTTGGGGTCGCCGGTGGTGCCGGAGGTGTAGTTCAGCGCGATGGCGTCCCACTCGTCGGACGGCATGATCCAGGCGAAATCCGGATCGCCGGAGGCGACGAAATCCTCGTATTCGATCGCGCCCAGCCGCTCGCCGGGGCCGTCATAGACGGGATCGTCATAGTCGATGACGATCGGCTTCGCCTTGCAGAGCGTCAGCGCTTCCTTGATCGTCCTGGAGAATTCGCGGTCGGTGATCAGCACCTTCGCGCCGCCATGGTCGAGCGAGAAGGCGATGATCGCGGCGTCGAGGCGGGTGTTCAGCGTATTCAGGACGGCGCCGGCCATCGGCACCCCGTAATGGCATTCGAGCATGGCCGGCGTGTTCGGCAGCATCGCCGCGACCGTGTCGTTCTTGCCGACGCCGTGCTTCGCCAGCGCCGAGGCGAGGCGGCGCGAGCGGGCGTAGAACTCGGCATAGGAGCGGCGCAGAGGCCCGTGGATGATCGCGGTGCGGCCGGGAAAGACCGAGGCCGCGCGCTCGAGGAAGGCGAGCGGCGTCAGCGGCTGGTAGTTCGCCGGATTGCGGTCGAGATCAGTGTCATAGGCCGAACGGGTCATCAGGAGCCTTCCTCGCAAGCGCCGAAAGCCTTAGCGGCTGGCGCGCTCCCGCGTAATCCATCCCTTTTTCCGATGCGGTGCAATCGCGCGGATCGGGCTCAGCCCAAAAGATGCAGATCGCGCAGGCCGTCATAGACCAGCTTCGTGCCGACCAGCAGCAGAAGCCAGTAGACGATGCCGTAAAAGCGTTCGGGCGGAACGCGCCTGACCAGCCAGACCCCGGCAAAGGTCGCGGAGACGGCGAAGGGCAGGAGCGCGGCGGAGGCCAGGAGATTCTGGCCGTTGAGCTGGCCGAGCGCGAGATAGGGCACGAGCTTCACCAGGTTCATCGCAGCGAAGAAGACCGCGCCGGTGCCGACGAAGACGGCGGGCTTCAGCTTCTGCGGCATGACATAGATCTGGAAGGGCGGGCCGCCGGCATGGGCGACCATGCTGGTAAAGCCGCAAAGGAAGCCCCAGAGGCTGCCGGCGCTCCAGTTCGCCTGCGTGGCGACCGCAGGCTTCCGGCCGTCGCTGAGCATGCGGCGCAGCGCGAATCCGACCGAGATCAGGCCGACCGCGAGCACGACCGCCGCGTCCGAGACCTTTGCCGCCAGGAGGTAGCCGACGAGGATGCCGAGCAAGGCGCCCGGTGCCATGGTCGCGAGATTGCGACGGTCGAAATCGCGCCGGTAGGACCAGACCGAGACGACATCCTGCGCGATCAGGAGCGGCAGCATGATCGCGGCCGCCGTCACCGGCGAGACGACCAGCGCCATCAAGGGCAGGGAGAGCAGGCCGATGCCGGAGAAGCCGCCCTTCGCCAGCCCGGTCAGGACGACGGCCGGCACCATCGCAGCGAAGAAGAGCAGGTCGAAGGGCATGTGGTACTGCGTCGCAGGGCCGGGAAATGCAGGTTGGGATCGGCGAAAGTCTTAAGGCCGCAAGCTTGCGTCGAGCGCGGGGAAGAGCGCAGGGTTCCACGCAAAATCAGCCCCGCCATCGCCGGCTCGCCGCGGGGCTTTAGGATGAAACCCGGCACAGAGGAACGCTTGCGATGAATGGCCCCCATGCGGCGTCCGCCCGCCCGACGCAAGGCTATGCCGAGACCTATGCAAGCTGGCAGGCCGATCCGGATGCCTATTGGCTCGACATGGCCAAGGGCATCGACTGGATCAAGCCGCCCGAGAAGGCGTTCGATCCGACTGCGGGCATCTATGGCCGCTGGTTCCCGGATGCGACCTGCAACACCTGTTTCAACGCGCTCGACCGGCATGTCCGCGACGGTCGCGGCGAGCAGGTCGCGCTGATCTACGACAGCCCGGTCACCGGCACGAAGACGCGCTACACCTACGCTGAGATGCTGGAGCAGGTCGCGACGCTCGGCGCCGTCCTGCAGGAGCTCGGCGTCGCAAAGGGCGATCGCGTTCTGATCTATATGCCGATGGTGCCGGAAGCCGCCTTCGCGATGCTGGCCTGCGCCCGGATCGGCGCCGTGCATTCGGTGGTGTTCGGCGGCTTCGCGGCCAAGGAACTGGCAACGCGCATCGACGATGCCGAGCCCAAGGTCATCCTGACCGCGACCTGCGGCATCGAGCCGACGCGCGTGGTCGAATACAAGCCTCTGCTCGACGGCGCGATCGAGATGGCCAGGCACAAGCCGCAAACCTGCGTCGTGCTGCAGAGGCCGCAGGCCGATGCCTCGATGCATGTCACCCGCGACAAGAACTGGCGCACGCTGGTCGCCGCCGCCAAGGCCGCCGGGCGCAAGGCTGATTGCGTCGAGGTCGCGGCGACGGACCCGCTCTACATCCTCTACACCTCCGGCACGACCGGCCGGCCCAAGGGCGTGGTGCGCGACAATGGCGGGCACATGGTCGTGCTCAAGGCGACGATGGACCAGCTCTTCGATGTCGGGCCGGGCGAGGTGATGTTCTGCGCCTCCGATGTCGGCTGGGTCGTCGGCCACGGCTACATCGTCTACGCGCCATTGATCCAGGGCGCGACCAGCGTACTCTACGAGGGCAAGCCGGTTGGCACGCCCGATCCCGGCGCCTTCTGGCGGGTGATCGCCGAGCATGGCGTCAAGGTGCTGTTCACGGCGCCGACCGCCTTCCGCGCCATCCGCAAGGAGGATCCCGAGGGCAAATATCTCGCCGGCCACGACCTCTCGCGCTTCAGGGCGCTGTTCCTCGCCGGCGAACGGGCCGATCCCGAGACGCTGAAATGGGCGGAGGAAATGCTCAAGGTCCCGGTGATCGACCACTGGTGGCAGACCGAGAGCGGCTCGCCGATCGTCGGCGATCCCCTGGGGCTCGGGCTCCTGCCGGTGAAGCACGGTTCGCCGACGGTGCCGCTGCCGGGCTGGGACGTGCAATGCCTCGACGAGGGCGGGCAGCCGGTCGAGGCCGGCAAGATGGGCGCCATCGTGCTGAAGCTGCCCTTGCCGCCGGGCGCGCTGCCGACGCTGTGGAACGACGATGCGCGCTTCAGGGAGGCTTATCTCGCGACCTATCCGGGCTATTACAACACCTCGGATGCCGGCTTCATCGACGAGGACGGCTATGTCTTCATCATGGGCCGCACCGACGACATCATCAATGTCGCCGGTCACCGGCTTTCGACCGGCGGCATGGAAGAGGTGCTGGCGGCGCATCCGGCGGTGGCGGAATGCGCGGTGGTCGGCATCCGCGACGCGCTCAAGGGCGAGCAGCCCTGCGGCTTCGTCGTGCTGAAGGCCGGCGCGACGGTGACGCCCGAGCAGGTCGAGAAGGAGCTCGTCGCACTGGTGCGCGAGCGCATCGGGCCAGTGGCGGCGTTCAAGCTGGCGCTGACGGTCGCGCGACTGCCGAAGACGCGCTCCGGCAAGATCCTGCGCGCGACGATGAAGAAGATCGCCGATGGCGAGGACTATGCCGTGCCGGCGACAATCGAGGATATCGCGGTGCTCGGCGAGATCGGCACGGCGCTGAAGGGCAGGGGGATCGGGTAGGACCGATCCTGTGCGGGCGGGCTAGTAGGCGATCGCTGCGCCGTTCCAACTCAGCAGTCGTTCTGGCACGTCAAGGCGCATGAGGTCCTCCCCGACGAGCAAGACGCCGGAATAGCCCGCAGCCCGCACTTCGCGGGCGAGCGCGGTCGTGTCGGCGTTCGGCGGGACCAGATGGGTCAGTGCCAGTGCCTTGGCCCCGGTGCGCGTCGCGAGCCCCGCCACGACGGCCGGTGTCATATGGTAGCTTTCGACCGCCGCAACGGTCTCGGCCGAGCGGATTCCGGCGACGACAGGCATCTGGCTGGCGATGAAGACCTCGCAGACCAGGAGGTCGCATCCGGCCGCTTGCGCTTCCAGTGAAGGCGTCAGGCGGGTGTCGCCCGAGAACACGATGCGCGCTCCGCCATGCGACAGGGTCAGGCCGAAGGCCGGCTCGACCGGCCGGTGATCGACCAGGAAAGCCTCGACTGAAAGCTCGCCCAGGCCTGCGACCGGGCCTTCCTGCAGTTCCTCGAAGACGACTTCGAGCCCCGTCGCATCGGGTCGCTTCTCGAAGGCGATGCGCAGGGTCCGCTCGCGCTCGAAGGCGGCATATTGGGCGCGGAGATTGGCGAGCGCGGGTGCGGGGGCGAGCACGCGCCAGGGCCTGGCGCGGCCCTGATGCCAGGAGGAGATCACAAGCTGGTAGAAATCGACCAGATGGTCGGAATGCTCGTGAGTGACGATCAGGGCGTCGATATCGGCGCCGCGCGTGCCGGCGGCGACGAGGCGCTGGCTCACGCCGGAGCCGCAATCGATCAGTAGCTTGCGGTCGGCCGCCTCGACGAGATGCGAGGGGCCGGCGCGGCGCAGGCTGACGGGCGGCGCGCCGGTGCCGAGGAAGGTGAAGGCGAGGCCATCCATGCTCGACATGCGCAGCGTCCGTCGTGGGGAGATTTTACTCGTCGTCTTCTTCGTCGGCCGGGCGCTTGAGCTGCTTCAGCTTGGCGAACACGGAGTCGACGTCGATCGCGGCTTCTTCCTCACGCTTCGGCCGGCTCATGTCGGCGAAGGGCTGGCTCTCGTTGCGCACGGGCTCCGGAGCGGTGGCTTCTTCCACCGTGAGCAGGGTCGAGCCGGCCTCGGCCAGCGCGGCCGGGCGGTCCTTGGAAGCGCGGCCGACTTCGAAGTCGAGATCGATCTGCGAGCACAGGCCGAGGCTGACCGGGTCGATCGGGGTGAGCTGCTGGGCGTTCCAGTGGGTGCGGTCGCGGATCTGCGCGATGGTCGACTTGGTCGTGCCGATCAGGCGGATGACCTGCGCATCCTTGAGCTCGGGATGGTTGCGCAGCAGCCAGAGGATGGCGTTCGGCCGGTCCTGGCGCTTGGAAACGGGGGTGTAACGCGGGCCCTTGGTGCGCTTGATCTCCGGCACCTTCACCTTGCGCTCGGCGAGCTTGAGGTGGTGGTTCGGATTCTTGGCGGCGCGCTCCAACTCCTCGCGGGTGAGCTGCCCGGAGGTGATGGGGTCGAGGCCCTTGATGCCGGCGGCGACTTCGCCGTCCGCGATGCCGCGCACCTCAAGCGGGTGCAGCTTGCAGAACTCGGCGATCTGCTCGAACGTCAGCGAGGTGTTCTCGACCAGCCAGACCGCGGTGGCCTTGGGCATCAGCGGGGTTTGTGACACGGGACGGTCTCCTCTTCGCCTTCGCGCCGCCGCTCGGACGAGGCTCCTAAAGGCAGGGTCGCGGACAATAGCTCTCATGCGCCGACCGGCCTCCCCGGCCGGCCATCCAAATCATCGACGATGAGCAGGATGGCGCGCCTTATAGGCGAGGGCGGGGCCAGTGTCCATGAAAAGCGTGTGATGCAGTGAGCATGCGCGGGAACCTTTCCGTCATTCCGGGGCGGGCCGCAGGCCCGAGCCCGGAATGAACGCGACGCTATTCCAGCCCGTCATGCTCGCCCTTGTGGCGAGCATCCACGTCTTGAGCACCGCTCGGCGTCGAGGCAGACGTGGATGGCCGGGACAAGCCCGACCATGACGGCAAACGTCGTGTTCATGGGTTCCGGGCTCAAGCGCTGCGCGCTTGCCCCGGAATGACGACGCGGGACTCTCACACCGTCAGCACGATCTTGCCGATATGGACGCTCGACTCCATCAGGCGATGGGCGTCGGCCGCCTGTGCCAGCGGGAAGGTGGCGTGGATCAGCGGCTTGCAGCGCCCGGCCTCCAGCAGCGGCCAGACCTTGGCATGCAGCTCCGCGGCGATCGCGGCCTTCTCGGGCACGGTGCGCGGACGAAGCGTCGAGCCGGTATGGGTCAGGCGCTTCAGCATCAGGCGGCTGAAGTTGACCGTGGCCTTCGCCCCGTTGAGGAAGGCGATCTGGACGATGCGGCCCTGATCGGCGGCCAGCTCGTAATTGCGGTCGATATAGTCGCCGCCGACCATGTCGAGGATCAGGTCGGTGCCGCGCCCGCCGGTCATGGCCTTCGCGGCGGCGACGAAATCCTCGGTGCGGTAGTTGATGGCGTGGTCGGCGCCGAGCTCGAGGCAGGCGGCGCATTTGTCGTTCGAGCCGGCCGTCGCGATGACGGTGGCGCCGAAAGCCTTGGCGAGCTGGATTGCGGTCGTGCCGATGCCCGACGAGCCGCCATGGACCAGGAAGGTCTCGCCGGCCTGCAGGCGGCCGCGCTGGAAGACATTGGTCCAGACGGTGAAGAAGGTCTCGGGGATCGCGCCGGCCTCGGTGAGCGTCAGGCCCTTGGGGGCGGGCAGGGCATTGCTCTCATCGACGACCGCATATTCGGCATAGCCGCCACCGGCGACGAGGGCGCAGACGGTGGCTCCGATCGGAAAGCGGCTGGCGCCTTCGCCCTGCGCCACCACCGTGCCGGCGAATTCGAGGCCGGGGATGTCGGAGGCGCCGGGCGGGGGATTGTAGCCGCCCTGGCGCTGCAGCACGTCGGGGCGGTTGACGCCGGCGGCCGCGATGGCGACGAGGATCTGGCCGGGGCCGGGCTTCGGCACCGGGCGCGTTTCCGGCCTGAGGACTTCGGGCCCGCCGGGCGCCGCCATGCCGATCGCCGTCATCGTCTCGGGAGGGATGGTCATGGCGGAGTGTCCTCGATTGGTGCGTCGCAGCGTGACTGCGGTCGAAACTTGAGTAGCGTGCCGCGCGCAGTTTGAGCAGATGCGAGGCCGCCATGTCGATATTCCCGGAGGACGACCGTCCCAAGCCGAAGAGCGTGCATGAGATCGGGCAGGACCTGTCGACGCTGTCGCTGGCCGAGATCGACGAGCGCATCGCGGCGCTCAAGGCCGAGATCGAGCGGCTGATCGAGACGCGGGCGCGCAAGGACGCCTCGCGCTCGGCGGCGGACGCGTTCTTCCGCAAGCCCGCCTGAAAAAGCGTCAAAAAGAGACGCCCGTTTACCGGGCGTTAATGATTCCAAAGTATGAATCGCATCATCCAGTTTGTCTGGATGTCGAGTGGCTCCTGCCCACTCTGTTTGACGCCTCCCTGTTGACCTTCGAGCCGCCTTTGGCGGCTCTTTTTTTGTCTGCACCGTTCCCCTCGCATCGGACCGAAAAGTGGAAACCACTTTTCGGATCATTCCGATGCGATACCCTTAAGGCAGATCATCGTTCTCGCGCCCGATCGGGCGCGCGATGATCTGGCGTCGGCCGATCGATCCACTCCTGTGGACGCGCCTGCCTTGTTATCGCCACAGCGGTTTAGCCTCGTTAAGGTTAACGGCATCTTACCGGCGTCGGAAGCCATGATCGGCGCTATCCTTGCGACATCGGCGACCATATCCGTGACGCGTTCCAGAGGCGCACGGGTTTGTGCCGATGGGAGACACCAATGAACGAAGCCCAGTTGCTCGATCCGCAGACGGAAGAGGGCGCGATTTCCTTCGCACGGGGCTTCGTGCGCTCCGATGCCTTCATGCTGCTGTTTCGCGAGGGCATGGGGCTGGTCGAGCAGACCGCGGGCTATCTCGACGGGGACGGGCGCAAGGATGCCGCTGCCCTGCCGCGCGAGGCCTCGCTGACCTATGCCACCGAAAGCATGCGCCTGACGACGCGCCTGATGCAGATCGCCTCCTGGCTCCTGGTGCAGCGGGCCGTGGCCGAAGGCGAGCTCACGGTCGAGCAGGCTCGCACCGAGCATAACAAGGTCAAGATCGGCGATCCGATGCCGCCGCCGGCCGAGCATATCGTGGCACAGCTGCCGGATCGGCTGCGCGACCTGATGGCGCATTCCTTCCGCCTGCAGGAGCGCATCCGCCATCTCGAAGGCCAGATGTCAGGCGCGGCGCTGGTCCGCGCGAGCGTGAACCCTGTGCTGAACCAGCTTGCCAGCCTGGAGGCGCGGCTGGGTTTCGGGCGCTGATTTTCTGTCGAACCACACCGTCATTCCGGGCTTGCCCCGGAATCCATCGTAGAGCGCATCACCCTTCGATGGATTCCGGATCGGCGCCGCTTCGCGGCTTGTCCGGAATGACGACGGAGGTTTTTGCGGGAGCGCTGCGAGCGACAGCAATGTGAGTGCCAAAACGAAAAACCCGGCCGCGAGGCCGGGTTTTTTTGTTCGAGATCAATGACGGCGGCGCCGGAGCGCCGCAGCATCACTTCTTGCCGATGGCGCCGATGCCGCTGAAGCGCGAGTTGAAGCGCGAGACACGGCCGCCGCGATCCAGCATGTGCTGGGTGCCACCGGTCCAGGCCGGGTGGGTCTTGGGGTCGATGTCAAGGTTCAGCGTGTCGCCTTCCTTGCCGTAGGTCGAGCGGGTGGCATATTCGGTGCCATCGGTCATGACGACCTTGATGGTGTGATAATCGGGGTGGATGCCGGCCTTGGCCATGACGAAATCCTCGGAGCTACAAAAACGGGCGCATCGACAAGCAGGCGAGCCTGCCCGGCCCGTCGAAAGAATTCGGATGAGCCTGTCGTGAAGTCGCGTGCACATATCGCAGCCAGCGTCTCAGCGCAAGCACAACGCGCTTTGGAGGGCGCCCCTGCGGCGTTGCGTCGTTTGCCAATCCCGCCATGATCGGCTTCACCGGGGCGAGTTTTAGATTGATCGAAAGAGCGCGCGCAACGCGTGCACGAGAAGCAGGAGTTCCGGCGCGTGGCCGAAGCTGACAAGAACGACAAGAAGGTCCGGCCCGATTTCCGCTCGCTCGCGACGTTCTGGCCCTATGCGCGGGCGCAGAAGCGCCGGATCGCGTTTGCGCTCGTCGCATTGGTCGTCGCGTCGCTGGCGACGCTGGCGCTGCCCTTGGCGGTCCGGCGCGTGATCGAGGTCGGCTTCGCAGGCGGCGAGCGGCAGCTCGCCAACAGCTATTTCATCCTGCTGATCGGCGTCGTCGGGGTGCTGGCGCTGGCGAGCTCGGCGCGGTTCTATCTGGTGATGACGGTGGGCGAGCGCATCGTCGCGTCGCTGCGCGCCGACGTCTTCCGCCATCTCACCCGGCTGGAGCCGGCCTTCTTCGATTCGAGCCGCGCGGGTGACCTCGTCTCGCGGCTCACCGCCGACACCACGCAGATCAAGTCGACCTTCGCTTCGACCGCTTCGATCGCGCTGCGCAACGCCATCATGGCGCTGGGCGCGCTGGCGATGATGGTGGCGACGAGCCCGCGGCTCTCCGCGATCGTCATCGGCGTGATCCCGCTGATCGTGATTCCGCTGGTCCTGTCCGGCCGCTCGGTCAGGCGGCGCTCGCGGGCGGCGCAGGACCGGCTGGCCGATGCTTCCGCCTTCGCGGCCGAGGCGGTCGGCGCCATCCGCACGATGCAGTCCTTCGGCGCGGGGCGCCAGAGTTCGGCACGGTTCGAGGCGGCGTCCGACGATGCCTACTCTGCCTCGCGGGAGGCGACGGCCTCGCGCGCGCTGCTCTCGGGTGTCGCGATCTTCCTGGTCTCGGCCAGCGTGGTCTGCGTGCTCTGGGTCGGAGCGACCGAGGTCTTCGACGGGCGGATGAGCGGCGGGCGGCTGTCGCAGTTCATCCTCTATGCGGTGCTGGCGGCAAGCTCGCTCGGCCAGCTCTCCGAGGTCTATGGCGATATCAGCGCGGCTGCGGGCGCTTCCAGCCGGCTCGGCGAGATCCTGGCGCTGAAGCCCGCCATCGCCGCGCCGCCGCATCCCAAGCCGATGCCGAAGCCTTCGCACGGCGAGCTCGCGTTCGAGAACGTCTCCTTCAGCTATCCCGGCCGCGTCGGGCCGGCCTTGTCGAACCTGAACTTCTCCGTCCGGCAGGGCGAGCGGATCGCGCTGGTCGGCCCTTCGGGCGCCGGCAAGAGCACGGTGCTGCAACTGGCGTTGCGCTTTTACGACCCGCAGGACGGGCGCGTCGTCGTCGACGGCGTCGCCGGGCCAGAGGCCGATCCCGAGGTCTGGCGCGAGCGTTTCGCCCTGGTGCCGCAGGAGCCGACCGTGTTCGGCGTCTCGGTGCGCGACAACATCGCCTATGGCCGGCCCGATGCCTCGCAGGAGGAGGTCGAGGCCGCAGCCCGGCTTGCGGCGGCGGACGAGTTCATCCGCGCCTTGCCGGACGGCTACGAGACGGTGGTGGGCGAGCGCGGCGTGACGCTGTCGGGCGGCCAGCGCCAGCGCCTCGCCATCGCGCGGGCGATCCTGAAGGACGCGCCGATCCTGTTGCTCGACGAAGCCACCTCGGCGCTCGATTCCGAAAGCGAGCGGGCGGTGCAGGATGCGCTCGACCGGCTGATGCAGGGTCGGACCACGCTGGTGGTGGCGCATCGCCTCGCGACCATCCTCTCGGCCGACCGCATCCTCGTCATGGAGGACGGGCGCATCGTCGAGGAAGGCAGCCATGCCGAGCTCAAGGCACGCGGCGGCCTCTATGCCCGGCTGGCAGCGCTGCAGTTCGGGCTGGAGACGGCCTGAGCCGTCTCAGCGCGGTGGCAGGGCTGCGTAATAGGCGGCGAGCGCGGCGATCTCCTGCGTCGACATCAGGCGCGCCATATAGCGCATCTCCTTGTGCTGACGCTTGCCTGAACGGAACGCCATCATCTGATTGTAGAGATACCGCTCGTTCTGCCCTGCCAGATGCGGCACCTCGGTGTCGCGGGCGATGCCGTCGATGCCATGGCAGGCGGCGCATTCCTCGATCGTGGACGTTCGCGGCTCGGCCGGGGCGGGGCTGGCCGCCAGCAACGCACCGATAGCGAGCAGCGGCGCGCCGACCGGAAGCCGGGGGAAGGGCCTGCGGAGCATATGTCAGCGTTCCGTGATCTTGAACTCGATGCGGCGATTGCGGCGGTAGGCTTCGTCGTTATTGGCGACGTCGAGCGGCTGGTACTCGCCGAAGCCGGTCGCCGCGACGCGGTCCGTCGGCAGGCCGCGCGAGATCAGGTATTCGACGACCGCGATGGCGCGGGCCGAGGAGAGATACCAGTTCGAGGGGAACTGGGCCGACCTGATCGGCCGGTTGTCGGTATGGCCGTCGACGCGCAGGATCCAGGGCAGGTCCGGCGGCATCTCGTTGCCGAGATCGAGCAGGATAGTGGCGAGCTTGTCGAGTTCACCCTTGCCCTCGGGCTTCAGCACGGCCTGGCCGGCATCGAAGAAGACCTCGGACTGGAAGACGAAGCGGTCGCCGACGACGCGGATGTCAGGCCGCGTGCCGAGCACCTGCCGTAGCCTTCCGAAGAAGTCGGAGCGGTAGCGCGCCAGTTCCTGCACGCGCTGGGCGAGCGCGACGTTGAGCCGCGAGCCGAGTTCGGAAATGCGGGCCTGCGAATCCTTGTCCTTGGCCTCGGAGGCGGAGAGCGCTTCCTCCAGCGCCGCGAGCTGGCGGCGCATCGCCTGGATCTGCTGGTTGACGAGATCGACCGTCGCCTGCGCACGGGCGGAAAGCTGCTTCTCGGCGTCGAGCGCCTTCTGCGATTCGGCGAGCTGCGCGCCGGCATTGCTGCCTTGCTGCGTATCGATCAGGCCCTGCAGGCGGGTGCGCTCACCCTGCGTCTGGGCGAGTGTCGACTGCATGAGCTGGAGGTTCTCCTGCGCCTGCCGGTTGGAGGAGCGCTCCAGGGCGAGCAGGTCGGTCAGCTCCGAGATCTGCTTGTTCAGGCGTTCCAGCGCCGTGTCCTTGCCGGTCAGCTCCTGCGAGAGGAAGAACTGGCCGAGCACGAAGACGGTGAGCAGGAAGACGATGCCGATCAGCATCGTCGAGAGCGCATCGACGAAGCCGGGCCAGAAATTCGTTTCCTCGCGGCGATGGGCGCGGGAGAGGGCCATCCGTCAGGTTCCTGTGATGCCGAGCGAGATCATGGCTCGGTGATCTGGTCGGCGGTAAGGCGGTCGATCAGGCGCTTCATGTCCTTCTCGCGGGCGGCCTGAGCCTCGACCCAGTCGCGGATCATCTGCTGCTCGGAGCGCATGTGCTGGACGAGACCCTGGATGCCCTCCGCGAGGTTGGAGAGGGCTTGCGTCGCGGCGCGGTTGTTGGAGGCGCCGTCGGCCATGGCGGCGCTGAGCTGCTCGAAGCGGTCGGCCAGCGGATTGCCGGCGCCCAGCAGGGTAGCCGGTGCCTCGGGCGCACCGGTGCGGCTGCCCAGCCAGCTCTCGACCTCGTTGCGGAAGCGGCGTTGGGCCTGCCCGACCTGAAGGTCGAGGAAGCCAAGGATCAGCGAGCCGGCGATGCCGAAGAGCGAGGACGAGAAGGACAGGCCCATGCCGGCGAGCGGGGCGGAAAGGCCGGCCTTCAACTCGTCGAAGAGCACGCCGGCCTCGGCCCCCGTACGCAGCGACTTGATGACGCCGCCGACCGAGCCGACCGTGTCGAGCAGGCCCCAGAAGGTGCCGAGCAGGCCGAGGAAGACGAGCAGGCCGCTGAGATAACGCAGCACCTCGCGTCCGTCGTCGAGCCTGACCGCGATCGATTCGAGCACCGAGACAGCCTGGGCCGGGGCCAGCGTGCCGCGTTCCAGCGCCAGCAGGACCGCGCCCATCGGGGCGATGACCTGACCGCGCCGGACATCCGCCGAAGCGGGGTCGGCGGCAAGGCTGGTCGCGGCACGCGCCTCGCTGTGGAGGCGCCAGAGCTCGCGCAATGCGATCAGGCAGCCGACGAGCAGGGAGCCCAGGATGAGGCCGTTGAGCCCCGGATTGGTCATGAAGGCCTGGATCAGCCCGGCCTGCAGGATGTAGCCGAGGAAGCCGATCAGGGCGAGGAAGAGGACCGCGCGGACGACAAAACGGAGCGGTCTGGAGAAGCGGACCTGCGTCCGTGCGGTTGCGGCCGTTGCCGGCTCGGCCGCAAAATCCTCGATAGCCATGCGTCGTCTTCCGTTCGCCTCGGAGTGCGGGGAGGACTGTCGCCTCCCACGCCGCCGGGATCAAGCACGAAAGAGCAACAGTTTAGTCTCAGGCGGCTGCGGTTTTCAGCGCGGCGCTCAGCGCGCGCTCGCCGGCCTCGTTGCCGCAGATGATGTCCTTGGCGCTGGTCATCGGCTTGCCGTCGAGCGTGCCGAAGGTGCCGCCGGCTTCGCGGATCAGCACGGCGCCGGCCGCGAAATCCCAGGTGTTGAGGCCGCGTTCCCAATAGGCGTCCATGCGGCCGGCGGCGACATAGGCGATGTCGAGCGCGGCCGAGCCCATGCGGCGGACATTGGCGAAGCGCGGCATGACCGCCGCGAGCTCGCGCAGGAACTGGCCGTGGCCGCCCTTGCCGATATGCGGGATGCCGGTGCCGATCAGCATGTCGGTGGGCTCGTTGCGACCGGAGACGCGCAGGCGGCGGTTGTTGACGAAGGCGCCCTTGCCCTTCTCGGCCATGAACATCTCGTCCTTGGCGGCGTCATAGATCACGCCGGCGATGAACTGGTTGTCGCGCTCCAGCGCGACCGAGATGTTCCAGTGCGGGATGCCGCGCAGGAAGTTGTGGGTGCCGTCGAGCGGGTCGATATGCCAGCGGTTGCTCTCGTCGGTGCCGTGGACGACGCCGCTTTCCTCCATGACGAAGCCGTAGCCGGGGCGAGCCTTCTCGAGCGCCTCGCGCAGGATCTCCTCGGCCTTGTGGTCGGCCTTGGAGACGAAATCGCCCGGACCCTTGGCGAGCACCTGCAGGTTCTCGACCTCGCCGAAGTCGCGCTTGAGCGAACGGGACGCTTTCATCACGGCGTCGGTCATCACGGTCATCAGGGGGGAGCGGATCATCGGAAACCTCTTGCGCACCGGAACGGCGCGATGAGCCAGCGGCGCAAGCCTTGCGCCCGGCAAAAAATCAGCGAGCCGTCAATTGCGCGGGTCTTAGGGCGCCGTCAAGACGGCGCTGCTGATCCGGCCGGCGGCCATGCGGGCGGCGCGGGCCTGCTGTTCGGGCTTGAGGCGCTCGAACAGGTCGTCGAGCGCGGCGTCCTTGAGGCCCTGCGAGCGGGCTGCGAGATGCCAGGCAGCCGCCTCGATCGTGTCCGGCGCGATGCCGAGCCCGAACTGATAGAGCTTGGCGAGGCGGTTCTGGGCGATCGGGTTGCCCTGCCAGGCGGCGCGCCGGAACAGGCTGGCGGCGGCGGCTTCGTCCTTCTCCACGCCGGTGCCGTTGAACAGCATGATGGCGTATTCGAGCTCGCCGGGGACGTTGCCGGCCATTGAGGCCTGCTTCATCCAGCGCGCCGCGACCTCTTCGCTCGCCGGCATGCCGCGGCCCTGCTTGGCCAGCACGCCGAGCGCATATAGGGCGTCTCCGACCCGGGCCTTCGCCGCGATCTCGAGGCAGGCGACGGCGCGCTTGTCGTCAGCCTCCCGGTTCGCCGCGAGCAGGGCGATGGCGAGATTGTAGTTGGCTGCCGGGTGGCCGGCCGCGGCGGCCTTCTCCAGCAGGGCGCCGGCGCGGGCCGGATCGCGCTTGCCGCTCTTTTCGTCGAGGAGCTGCGTCGCCAACGCGAAGGCGGCGTTGATGTCGCCGCGCGCCTCGGCGCGCTCGTACCACTCGGTCGCGACCTTCTGATCCGGCGCGACGCCGAGGCCCTGGCGATAGAGCTCGCCGAGGAGGGTCATCGCCGCAGCGTCTTTGTTGTCCGCCTCGATGCGCTTCAGCGCCTCGGCCAGTGCACGACGGTAATGGCCGGCCTGGTAGGCGCCATAGGCGACGTCCAGCGCGGGCGCTGCCACGGCCGGGCTGACCAGCAGGGCGCCGGCGAGCAGGACGAGCCCGGCAAGCCGCTTCATCGCGCCGCCTTCCGCGCCGCGCAGGCGGCGATTGCCTGGTTGGCCTGCTCGACCAGGGCGCGGATGTCCTGGCCTTCGTCGAAGGCCCAGGCGCCGAGCGCGACGAATTCCGCACCGGTCTCGACCAGGGCCGGGATCGATTCGGCATCGGGCGCATAGGCGACGCAGGGCGTTTCGAAGATTTCGGCCCACCAGCCGGCGCGCTCGATCACGGCCGCCAGCGGCGGCAGCGACCCGTCCGGGCGCGGCTCGCCGAACATCACATAGTCGACGCCGGCCTCGCCGGCATCCATGGCGTCGTGGCGGGCGCGAAGACCGCCGATGCCGATGATGCGCTCGCTCTTGAGGCTGGAGCGAGCCTCGGCAACCGCGGCCGGGCCGCCGGTGAGATGGACACCATCGGCGCCGCCGCGCGCAGCGACGAGCGCGTTGTCCTCGACGACGAGCGCGACATTATTGGCCTGGACCGGGCCGGCGAGGCGCTTGACGCGCTCGATCCGGCTGCGGTCGTCGCCGGGGGCAAGGCGCAGCAGCACGGCGGCGATATCGCCGCCGGCCATGGCCTGCATCAGGCGAAAGGCCATGGCCTCCGCGTCCGCGACGGGAGGGGTGACGAGCATCAGGCGGGGGGAGGAGGATTGTGTGGTCATGATCGGCTGCGCAAACGGCCCGCAGCGAAGTCCAATGTCAAGACCGCAAGACCGGCAACGAGGCTCCAGAAGGCCGAGCCGATGCCGAAAAGCGAAAGGCTGGAGGCGGCAACGGCGAAGGTGACGACGGCGGCGAAGCGCTCCTTGTCGGAGGACATGGCCTGTCCGAGCGCACCGGTGAGCGAGCCGACGAGGCCCAGGCCCGCCACGGCGACGATCAGGGCCTTGGGGAGTGCCAGCAGCAGGGCGATCAGCAGGCCGGTGCAGGCGGCGACGACGAAATAGGCGAACCCGTAGAGCACGCCCGCCTTCCAGCGCTGGGCCGGGTCGGGATGGGTATCGCCGCCGGTGCAGATCGAGGCCGATATCGCCGCCATGTTGGTCATGTGCGCGCCGAAGGGGGCGGTCAGGAGCGAGGTCAGGCCCGTCACGAACAGCGAGGGTGCGGTCGGCGGGTTATAGCCGGCGGCGCGCAGCACGGCGAAGCCCGGCAGGTTCTGGGCGGCCATGGTGACGAGATAGAGCGGGATGCCGATGCCGAGCATGGCGGCAATATCGAAGCGCGGCGTGACGAATTCGAGGCCGCTCAGCGTCATTGCGCCGGCAGGCCAATGCGCAAGGCCTCCGAGGAAGCTGATCGCGATGCCGGCCACCAGGGCTGCGATGACGCCGAGGAAGGGGTTGAGCAGTCGCGCCACCAGGAAGACGGCGAGCAGCGGCAGGACGAGGCCGGGCGAGAGCCGCATCTCGTCGAAGACCGCGACGACGAAGCGGAAGATGACCCCGGCGAGCATCGCCGCCGCGACCGGCATCGGGATGCGTTCGATCAGCTTGCCGAGCGGGCGGAAGGCCGCCGTCAGCATCATCAGCACGGCGGCGACCAGGAAGGCGCCGACAGCCGAGGCCATGTCGAAGCCGGTGACCGCCGCGATCAGGGCCGCGCCCGGCGTCGACCATGCGCAGATCATTGGCATGCGGTAACGCCAGGACAGGAAGAGGCTGGAGGCGCCGGTCGCGAGGCAGAGCGCGGCGATCCACGAGATGGTCTGGCCGTGTGTGGCGCCCAGCGCCTGCGCAGCCTGCAGGATGACGGCGACGGAGGCGGCGAAGCCGACGAAGACCGCGACCAGGGCAGAGAAGACGATCGACATGGTGCGGGGAGCCGGCTGGGACGGAAGCGAGCTAGCGTTGAACCAGAAATCGCGGGATGCGGAAAGGGCGGCAGGCGCAGGGCCGGGGTCCACCTTATGGCGCTGGGCTTGCCTGAAGATGGCCTGACGGTGACGGCCCTGTCATGCGGCTGTCAAAGCCTAAGTCTAGCTGCGCATAATTCCAATCCGAAGCGACCGAGGCCGATCATGCGCGACGACGATCACGAATCCACTTTCGGCGCCAGCATGCTGGAGCATGAGGATGCCGAGCCGCGGAACCCGACCGACAATCCGACGATGGGCGAACTGATCTCGCAGCGCTTCTCGCGGCGCGGGCTGCTGAAGGGCGCGCTCGCCGTCTCGGCGATCTCGGCGACGGTCGGCACGCTGGCGCTGGAGAGCGCCACGGAGGCGCAGGCGCAAGGCGCGAAATCCGCCTTCTCCTTCAAGGAGGTCGAGGTCGGCGTCGATGCCGATCACCATGTCGCCGAGGGCTATGAGGCGCAGGTGCTGCTGCGCTGGGGCGATCCGCTGATGGCCGATGCGCCGGCCTTCGATCCGGCGAAGCAGAGCGCGGACGCCCAGAGCAAGCAGTTCGGCTACAACAACGACTTCGTCGGCTATGTGCCGATGACGGGCGCCGCCGATCCGTCCGCCCACGGACTGCTCTTCGTCAATCACGAATACACCAATCCGCATCTGATGTTCCCGGGCGTCGTCGAGATGAAGGACGGCAAGCCCGTCCTGAAGAACGCGACGCCGGAGCGCTTCGCGATCGAGGCGATGGCGCATGGCGCGACGGTGGCCGAGATCCGCAAGACCGGCAGCGAATGGGCGCTGGTCAAGGATTCCAAGTACAACCGCCGCATCACTGCTGCGACCGAGATGCAGCTCTCCGGCCCGGTCGCCGGTACCGAGCGCGTGCAGACCAGGGCCGATGCCACGGGCCGCAAGGTTCTGGGCACGCTCAACAACTGCTCGGGCGCGCTGACGCCCTGGGGCACCTTCGTCTCAGGGGAAGAGAACTTCCACGGCTATTTCTCCGGCAAGCTGCCGGAGGGCCATCGCGAGGCGGCCAACTACAAGCGCCTGGCCGTGCCGTCCTCGCCTTACGCCTGGGGCCGCTTCGAGGAGCGTTTCGACCTGGCGAAGGAGCCGAACGAGGCCAACCGGTTCGGCTGGGTGATCGAAGTCGACCCGTTCGATCCGAACTCGGTGCCAAAGAAGCGGACCGCGCTCGGACGCTTCAAGCATGAGGGTGCCGACATGATCGTCGCCAGGGACGGGCGCGTGGTCGCCTATCTCGGCGACGACGAGCGCTTCGACTATGTCTACAAATTCGTCACGGCGGGCCGCTTCGATCCGAACAACCGTGCCAACAATCTCGACCTGCTCGATGCCGGCACGCTTTACGTCGCCAAGTTCGCGGCCGATGGCACGCATGAATGGCTGCCGCTGGTCTTCGGGCAGGGACCATTGACGGCCGCCAACGGCTTCCAGAGCCAGGCGGACGTGCTGATCGAGGCGCGACGCGCCGGCGACCTGCTCGGCGCGACCAAGATGGATCGCCCAGAGGACATCACGCCGAACCCGGTTACGGGCCGCGTCTATGTGATGCTGACCAACAATACGAGCCGCAAGAACGAGCAAGTCGACGCCGCCAACCCGCGTGCCAAGAACGCCTTCGGTCATATCATCGAGATCGCCGAGGCCGATGGCGACCACACGGCGACCAAGGGGCGCTGGGAGATCCTGCTGAAATGCGGTGACCCATCGGTCGCGGCGGTCGGCTCGAGCTTCTCGACCGACACGACCAAGAACGGCTGGTTCGGCATGCCCGACAATGCCGTGGTCGATTCCGCCGGGCGGCTCTGGGTCGCGACCGACGGCAACGGCATCGACGTGACCGGGCGCACCGATGGGCTCTGGGCTGTTGATACCGAGGGCGGGGCGCGCCGGACCTCAAAGCTGTTCTACCGCGTGCCGCATGGCGCGGAACTCTGCGGCCCCTGCTTCACGCCGGACGACACCACCGCCTTCGTCGCCGTACAGCATCCCGGCGATGACGGCCCGGACTGGCCGGAATTCGGCCGCCGCTCCTATTACGAGGACCTCTCGACGCGCTGGCCGGACTTCAGGCCGGATATGCCCGTGCGGCCCTCCGTGGTGGCGATCACCAAGAAGGGTGGCGGCAAGATCGGCGTTTGAGACGGTTTGCCGTGATGGCCGGGCCGCCTCAAGCCATGAGGAAGGCGAGCCGATCGTCGGCGCGACCCGGCGCGATTTCCAGGATGTCGGCGCTTACGACATCCTCGGCAACGAACGGATCCCTCTCCACGCGTGCCTCCAGCTCGGCACGCGTGGTCTGATGCGCGAGGACCACGCCGCCCAGGCCCGGCTTCAGGCTGCCCGTCATCAGAAAGATGCCGTCGTCGAAACCGCTGCGTATCCAGTCGTTATGCGCCTGCATCAGGTTCGGTGCCTGTGCCTTGTTGGCGGAGAAGCGAAGCGTGACGACGAACATGGCGGTCTCCTCTTGTCGACGGATCAGCGGACGGGGCGGCCGGGGGCGGTGGGGCATTGTGCATCGAGCCAGGCCTTCATCGCTTCGACCTCCCTCTCGATGAAGCCGTCATCCCGCAAGGCTGCGGCGAGCGTCGCGACGCCCTGGCTGCGCATCAGCAGATGCATCGCGAGGGCGTCGGCGTCGGGGCCACGGCCCAGCGTGGCGAATTGAGTGGCGAGCCATTCCCGGAACAGCGTGAACAGTTCGGTCGCGCGGCCGAGTGCGAGATGGTCCAGCTTCGCGAGTTCCAGGCATAGAGAGCCGACGGGGCAGCCGTAGAGCATGATCTTCGTGCGGTTGGCGATCAGCATCCCGGCAAAGCTCAGGAGGCAATCGCGCGCGGAGCCGGTCTCACGTTCCCAACTGTCGAGAAGTTGGCGGGTCCGTTCCAGCCGCCGGGTGATCACAGCGTCGAGAATCTCGTCCTTGGTTCTGAAATGATAGTAGAAATTGCCGCGCGAGATGCCGATGGCGGAAGCGATGTCGGCAAAGGCGGTCGCTTCGAAGCCGTGCTCGTAGAACAGGCTGTCGGCCGCCTCGACGATATGCCGCTTCGTTGCCACTGCTCCCATGCGCTCCCCGTTGCCCACCCCGGCGCTTCGTTTGCGGCTTTTAGGTCAATCGTCCTAATTCTTGATTAGGACGATTGACCTAGGCAGTCAAGCCCTGTTGCCGGACAACAAAAAACGCCGCCGGGCTACCCGGCGGCGTTGTGGTCGATCTGAAGAATGCTGGCCGACGATCCGTTGTCGTTGTGACAGGCGAGCTAGCTCAAGCCGCCTTCTTCGAACCGAAGGTCGGGTCGAGCTCGCCCTTGGCGTAGCGCTTGGCCATGTCGGCCAGCGTGATGACGCGCTTGATCTTGGAGGCCTGGCCGGCGGTGTTGAACTCTTCCAGGCGCTGCTTGCAGAGCTTGGTCATCGCTTCCATCGCGGGCTTCAGATACTTGCGCGGGTCGAACTCGCCGGGGTTCTCCGACAGGATCTTGCGGATCTGGCCGGTCATCGCCATGCGGTTGTCGGTGTCGATGTTGATCTTGCGCACGCCGTGCTTGATGCCGCGCTGAATCTCCTCGACCGGCACGCCCCAAGTCTGGGGCATCTTGCCGCCATACTGGTTGATGACGTCCTGGAGGTCCTGCGGGACCGAAGACGAACCGTGCATGACGAGATGGGTGTTCGGCAGCAGCTTGTGGATCGCCTCGATGACATGCATCGCGAGGATCGCGCCATCAGGCTTGCGGGTGAACTTGTAGGCGCCGTGCGAGGTGCCCATGGCGATGGCGAGCGCATCGACCTTGGTCTCGGCGACGAACTTCACGGCCTCGTCGGGATTGGTCAGGAGCTGGTCGTGGCTGAGCTTGCCCTCGAAGCCGTGGCCATCCTCCTTCTCGCCCTCGCCGGATTCCAGCGAGCCGAGCACGCCGAGCTCGCCCTCGACCGAGATGCCGCCGAGATGGGCCATGTCGGTGACGGTCTTGGTCACGCCGACATTGTAATCCCAGTCGCCGGGGGTCTTGCCGTCGGCCTTGAGCGAACCGTCCATCATGACGGAGGTGAAGCCGGCCTGGATCGCGGTCATGCAGGTCGCCGGCTCGTTGCCGTGGTCGAGATGCACGCAGACCGGGATATGCGGATAAATCTCGGTGACGGCGTCCATCATGTGCTTGAGCATGATGTCGTTGGCGTAGGAACGGGCGCCGCGCGAAGCCTGGATGATGACTGGCGCGTCGGTCGCGTCGGCCGCCGCCATGATCGCCAGCGCCTGCTCCATGTTGTTGATGTTGAAGGCGGGCACGCCGTAGTCGTTCTCGGCGGCATGATCGAGCAACTGGCGAAGCGTGATACGGGCCACGATGGCACTCCCCTTTGGACAAACAGACAGAAGCCGGGTTTAGCGGCGAAAAGCGACGAAGGTAAAGCGAAAGCGGAATTCGCGCTTAAGATCAGCGCCCGCGAGCCTCGAGAGCGGCGACGCGCTCCTCGATCACGGCGAGTTCCTCGGCGAAATTGCCGGTGACCGATTTCGCCATGACGAGCAGGCCGGCAGTGTCACGCCGCTGCTTGCGGACGAGGTCGCCCATGGCGTCGAAGCGCTGCTCGATAGCGTCGAAACGCTTATCGTGCTCGGAGAGCTTGGCCTGAATGGACTTCAGGATCTCGAACATTGCGCTCTGCACATTCTCGCTCATCAGGAGAACATAGCATAAACATGAGCTGCCGCAAGGGCAGCCCATGTCGGATGGATCAGCGCTTCCTGAGCGCCTCGACGCCGGGCAGGGCCTTGCCCTCCATCCATTCGAGGAAGGCGCCGCCCGCCGTCGAGACATAGGACAGGTCCTCGGCGACGCCGGCATGGTTCATCGCCGCGACGGTGTCGCCACCGCCGGCGACTGCAACGAGCTGGCCCGCCTTGGCGCGCTTGGCCGCGGCCTTGGCGACGGCGACCGTCGCGGTATCGAAGGGCGGCAATTCGAAGGCACCGAACGGGCCATTCCAGACCAGCGTCTTCACCTTCTCCAGCCGCAGCACGACTTCGGCGATCGAGAGCGGGCCGGCGTCGAGGATCATCTCGTCGGCTTCGACACCGCCGACCGGCACGACCCGGTAGCTCGGATGGGCCCTGAACTCGCGCGCCACTAGTGCATCGACGGGCAGGACGATCTCGCAGCCGGCGGCCTTGGCCTTCTCTTCGATCTCGCGGGCGGTGCCGACGAGATCATGCTCGCAGAGCGACTTGCCGACATCGATGCCGCGCGCGGCGAGGAAGGTGTTGGCCATGCCGCCGCCGATGGCGAGGATATCGACCTTCTTCACGAGATTGCCGAGCAGGTCGAGCTTGGTCGAGACCTTGGCGCCGCCGACGATCGCCATGACCGGGCGGGCGGGGTTGTCGAGGCCGGCTGAAAGGGCTTCGAGCTCCGCCTGCATGGTGCGCCCGGCATAGGCCGGCAGGACATGGGCGAGGCCCTCGGTCGAGGCGTGCGCCCGGTGCGCGGCCGAGAAGGCGTCGTTGACATAGAGGTCGCCATTGGCGGCGAGCGCTCTCACGAACTCGGCGTCGTTCTTCTCGTCGCCCGCGTGGAAGCGGGTGTTTTCCAGCAGCAGAACGTCGCCGTTCTTCGCGGCGGTGAGCGCCTTGGCGACGTCATCGCCGATGCAGTCGTCGACGAAGGTGACGGGGCGGCCGAGCGCCTGCGTCAGCGCCGGCACGACCTGGCGCAGGCTGTTCTTGTCGTCGCGGCCCTTGGGGCGGCCGAAATGGGCGAGGAGCACGACCTTGCCGCCCTTGTCGGAGATTTCGCGGATCGTCGGCAGGATGCGGTCGATGCGGGTGGTGTCGCTGACCTTGCCATCCTCCATGGGAACGTTGAGGTCGACACGGACAAGCACGCGCTTAGCCGCGAGATCGGCGTCATCGAGGGTACGAAAGGCGGTCATCGGGCTCTCTTATCGGATGCGTTCGAACAGGCTGGGATAATCGACGACGAGGCCGTCCTCGTCGACAGGCAATTCGGCTTCGAAGCTGCCATCGGCCGCCTGATAGCGGAACAGGCGCGGAGCGAGGCAGGTATAGGTCTGCCGGTCGAGGCGCGGCACGAAATCGTCGAAGGGGATGTAGAGCATCGCGAAGGTGCGGCTCTGGCCGATTTCCCAGCGTTCCCGCCGGATCGGCAGGGTGTTGGTGAAGGGCGAGCCCTGCAGGTCGATGTCGATGCAGTCGTCGAAGGCGGAGAGGTGTTCGCCGAAGACATCGCGCCAGATGCCGTCGCGCCTTTCCAGGAAGACGCGCCGGCCGTCTGTCGCGGCGATGGTGACGGCGGTCACGGCAAAGTCGGTGCCGCAGTCGATGGCGTAGGACACGCCGTAGGGCTCGCCATCGCCACGCTCGCCGATGACCACGGCCTCGGCACGGAGGCCGTCGGGCGTGTTGCGCAGCGTGAAATGCTCCAGTCCGACGCCCTCGACCGGCCGCCAGCGCAGGCTGCGCGGCACGGTCAAGAGGGCGACGTCCCGAAAGCTCATCGCGCCAGCAGGCCTCCGAACAGGCCGGGCACGCCGAATTTCAGCACGAGGATGGTGAGAACCACGGTCAGAACGGCCGTGACGATCGCGGTCATGAACAGCGTGCCGGCGCGCGGCGTCGCATCGACGCGGTTGCGCAAAGCGGTGATCTCGCCGCGGATCGAAGCGAAATCCATGGTGCCGGCGGCGGCGTCGACCTTGTGGGCACTGCGCTCCAGCGAGGCTTCGGCGCGGGTCAGCACGGCCTCGTAGCGGGCGAACTTCTCCTCGATGCGCGCCGCCTTCTCCTCGATGCGGGAGAGCTGGTCGAGCTTGCGCGGCTCGGCGACGGGCACAGCGGTCTCGGAAGCGGGCGTTGTTGCCACGAGCGTTGGGCCGGAGGAAACGGGTTGCTCGCTATTCGCCGGGGTCACGACGGTCGGCTCGATCTTGGCCATAGGCGCTCCGTAGCTGGCAAGTATGGGGCGAGGCCGCACCTTGGCAGCGCGGCCTCGCGTTCATGTGTCATGCCCTCAGAGAAGGGCACAAACGTGATGGATCAGAGCAGGGCGCCCATGGCGACGGCGGTGTCGCTCATGCGGTTCGAGAAGCCCCACTCGTTGTCGTACCAGGACAGCACGCGCACAAACTTGTCGTCCATGACCTTGGTCTGGTCGAGGGCGAAGGTCGATGACGCCGGATCGTGGTTGAAGTCGATCGAGACGTTCGGCTGGTCGGTGACGGCGAGGATGCCCTTGAGCGGGCCGCGCTTCGACGCCTTGATGATGGCCTCGTTGACCTTCTCGACCGTGGTTTTGCGCTTCGAGATGAACTTGAAGTCGACGACCGAGACGTTCGGGGTGGGAACGCGGATCGAGGTGCCGTCGAGACGGCCCTTCAGGTCGGGGATGACGAGGCCGATCGCCTTGGCGGCGCCGGTCGAGGTCGGGATCATCGAGAGCGCGGCGGCGCGGCCGCGATAGAGATCCTTGTGCATCGTGTCCAGCGTCGGCTGGTCGCCGGTATAGGCATGGATCGTGGTCATGAAGCCCTTGTCGATGCCCACGCTGTCATGGAGCACGCGCACGACCGGTGCGAGGCAGTTCGTGGTGCAGGAGGCGTTCGAGACGACGACGTGGTCCTTGGTCAGCTCGTGGTGGTTGACGCCGTAGACGACGGTCAGGTCGGCGCCGTCGCAGGGAGCCGAGACCAGCACGCGCTTGGCGCCGGCCGCGAGATGGGCGGCGGCCTTGTCGCGGGTGGTGAAGATGCCGGTGCATTCGAAGGCGATATCGACGCCGAGCGCCTTGTGCGGCAGGTCCTTGGGATCGCGGATCGCGGTGACCTTGATCGGGCCGCGGCCGACATCGATCGTGTCGCCGGAGACGGTCACCGTGCCGGGGAAGCGACCATGGACGGAGTCGAAGCGGAAGAGATGGGCATTGGTCTCGACCGGGCCGAGATCGTTGATCGCGACGACCTCGATGTCCTTGCGCTTCGACTCGATGATCGCGCGCAGAACGTTGCGCCCGATGCGGCCGAAGCCGTTGATCGCCACCTTGACCGTCATGTCTTCCTCTCCTTCGCCGAGCGAAACGGCGATGCCGTCGCTATCCACGCGGGCAATTCGGCCAAAGAATGGCCGAACGCAAGATGTCTTTCGGGAAAATCAGCCCTGCCTGCGACAAACAGGCGCTCAGGCGTTGTGCTTCTTCATCGCGGCGTCGGCGATCGCCTCCGCCGTGATGCCGAAATGCTTGTAGACCTCCTTGTAGGGGCCGCTGGCGCCGAAGGAGTTCATGCCGATGAAGGTGCCGTCATGGCCGATCACGGCATCCCAGCCGAAGCGCACGCCGGCCTCGACCGCGATCTTGACCGGGGCGGAACCGATGACTGCGGCCTGCGTAGCCTCGTCCTGCTCAAGGAAGAGTTCGAGCGAGGGCACGGAGACGACCCGCGCTCTCACGCCCTTCTCGGCGAGCAGCTTGCGCGCGGCGACCGCCAGCTCGACCTCGGAACCCGAGGCGAAGAGCGAGACCTGGGCCTTGCCGCCCTCGGCCGCCAGAAGCTCGTAAGCACCGGTGGCCGAGCGGTTCTTCGCGGTGGCATCGGTGCGCAGCTGCGGCAGGTTCTGGCGCGAGAGCGCGAGCACGGTCGGGCCGTCGGTGCGCTCCAGTGCGGCCTGCCAGGCTTCGGCGGTCTCGATCGTGTCGGCTGGGCGGAAGACGCGCATATTCGGCATGGCGCGGAGCGAGGCGACCTGCTCGACCGGCTGGTGGGTCGGGCCGTCCTCGCCGAGGCCGATCGAGTCATGGGTCATGACGTAGACGACCGGCAGGCTCATCAGCGCGGCAAGCCGCATCGAGGGGCGGGCATAGTCGGCGAAGACCAGGAAGGTGCCGCCGCCGGTGCGGAAGCCGCCATGCAGCGTGATGCCGTTCATCGCGGCGGCCATGCCGTGCTCGCGGATGCCGTAGCGCACATAGCGGCCCTTCGGGGTCTTCGGGGTGAAGTCCTCGGCGGCCTTGGTGCGGGTGTTGTTCGACGGGGTCAGGTCGGCCGAGCCCATCACCAGCTCCGGCATGATCGGGGTGATGGCTTCGAGAGCCATTTCCGAGGCCTTGCGGGTGGCGACCGCCTGCGGCGCGGCGACCAGCGCCTTCTTGTGGGCGAGGATCGCCTTGTCGAGCTTGGCCGGGACGGCAAGGGCGAGGCGGCGGTCGAACTCGCCGCGCTTGCGCTCGGAGAGGGTGGCGAAGCGCTCGCTCCAGTCCTTGTGGGCGGCGGCGCCGGCGGCACCGAAGCCGCGCCAGGCCTTGAGCACGTCGGCCGCGACCTCGAAGGCGCCGCCGGTGATGCCGAGCTTCTGCTTGGCGGCAGCGAGTTCCTCGGCGCCGAGCGGCTCGCCATGGGCCTTGGAGGTGCCGGCCTTCTTCGGCGCGCCGAAGCCGATCACGGTCTTGCAGGCGATCATGGTCGGCTTGTTCGACTTCCGGGCGCGGTTGATCGCGGCCTCGATGGCCTCGGGATCATGGCCGTCGACGCGCTCGGAGCGCCAGCCGCAGGCCTTGAAGCGCGCGACCTGATCGACATTGTCGGTGATCGAGAGCGGGCCGTCGATCGAGATGCCGTTATCGTCCCAGAGCACGATCAGCTTGTTGAGCTTCTGGTGGCCGGCAAGCGCAATCGCCTCCTGGCTGATGCCTTCCATCAGGTCGCCATCGGACGCCAGCACATAGGTGTGGTGGTCGACGACCTTCTTGCCGAACTCGGCGGCGAGCATGCGCTCGGCCATCGCCATGCCGACGGCGGTGGCGAGGCCCTGGCCGAGCGGGCCGGTGGTGGTCTCGACGCCGGCGGTCATGAAGTTCTCGGGGTGGCCTGGGGTCTTCGACTCGAGCTGGCGGAAGGCCTTGAGGTCGTCCAGCGCCATGCCGGGCGAGCCGGTGAGATAGAGCAGCGCGTAGAGAAGCATCGAGCCGTGGCCGGCGGAGAGCACGAAGCGGTCACGGTCCGGCCAGCGCGGATCGGCGGCGTCATACTTCATCACGCGGGTAAACAGCACGGCGGCGATGTCGGCGGCGCCCATCGGTAGGCCGGGATGGCCGGACTTAGCCTTCTCGACGCCGTCCATCGCCAGGCCGCGGATGGCATTGGCGAGCTTGTCGTGCTGGGCGCGATCGATGGTGGTCATGATGATCTCACAGGGCTCCGTCGGGCGGGCGGGAGGACCGGGCCGGCCTGCGCGACAGCGGGCCGGCGAGGGGGGAGGCAGTGTTGCCGCCGCTTGCGGCAGGCTTGGAAAGGACGGGGTGGATTAGGCCCGGCCCTCCCTGCGAGTCAATTCGCCAAACCCTGCTTTCGGGGGCGCAGGCAATGCTTTTGGTCGGTTTTCCGCAGGCGGCGCCTCAGCTGCTTCGGGCAAGCCGTTGCGAGGACGTGTTTACAGGCTGCGAGATCGATTCTGTTTTCCGGCGTTCTGCTGTAAATTGTGGCACGAATCGTGTGGAGCCGGCTTCGATCTGAAAGGAGAGCGACGGTGGCGAGCCTGATGCTGGACAATGCTTTGGCCCGTCTCGATACGGCGCTGGGGCAGCTGGAGGCGGCGGCGCGGCGGCGGGTCGAGGCTGAGCGTGGACGTGGCAACCTCGAAACCGAACTCGCCCTGATGCAGGACGACCGGGCACGGCTGGCGGCCGAGCTCGACGGCGCGATGTCGCGCCTCGGCCAGGTCGAGACGGCCGCGGCCGATGTCGACCAGCGGCTGGAGCGGGCGATGAACGTCGTCGGCGCGGTGATCGCCCGCGTCGAGGCGCAGCAGCCGCCGGAGCCCGAGGCTCCGGCTCTTTGATTTCGCATCGGCTTTGTCCGAAAACCGCATTCCACTTTTCGGGCCGATGCTCTGGCCAAAGCTAAAGCGGAACTGGAGACCGAATGCCGCAAGTCAACGTCATGATATCCGGGAAGGCCTATCGCATGGCCTGCGGGGAGGGCGAGGAGGGCCATCTCGAAGGGCTCGCCCGGTTCTATGACGAGAAGATCGGCGAGATGCGGCAGGCCTTCGGCGAGATCGGCGACATGCGCCTGCATGTCATGGCGGCGCTGATGGTGGCCGACGAGGTCCACGAACTGAAGCAGCGGCTGGCGAAGCTGGAAACCGATCTCGCGGCGACGCAGGGCAATGCCGGAGCCGCCGATGAGCGGCTCAGCGAGGTCGAGGACCGGGCGGCGGAAGCGCTGGTCGCGGCAGCCGAGCGGATCGAGGGCGTGGCGCGGAGTTTGATCCCGACTGCGGTGGGCTGATCGCGCTATTCAGATATGAAAAGGCCCCGGATGGAGACGTCCGGGGCCTTTTCTTCGTCTACGCGGTCAGATCAGACGCCGGGCGCGCCGGCGCCGTCCAGCACCGTGACCGAGCGGCGGTTCTGCGACCAGCAGGAGATGTCGTTGCAGACCGCGACCGGGCGCTCCTTGCCGTAGGAGATGGTGCGCATGCGGTTGGCTGCGATGCCGCGCGAGGCGAGGTAGTCGCGCACGGTCTGACCGCGGCGGGCGCCGAGCGAGTAGTTGTACTCGCGGGTGCCGCGCTCGTCGGCATGGCCTTCGACGGTGAAGCTGTAGCGCGGATAGCGCTGCAGCCAGCTGGCCTGCTTGTCGAGGGTCGCGGTCGCGGTCGAGGTCAGGTCGGTCGAGTCGGTCTCGAAGAACACGCGGTCGCCGACATTGACGACGAAGTCCTGCGCGCTGCCTGGGGTCGCTGCGCCACCGGCGCCGAAGCCCGAGCCGTCGGCGTTCTGGTCCTTGGCGCAGGCGCCGAGCGCAAGCGTGGCGGCGATGGCGGCGGCGAAGCGGACGGCACGGCCGCCGGAAACGAGTGTGGTCAACATGGCTGGACTCCGGGCAATCGAATTATGTGGCTGGGCACTTCGAGGAAGGCTTCGCGATGCCTCATCAATGAAGTGTCAACCTAAACGAGACCTTGCCAAATCAGGGCGAAGTGGCGGCATTGCGGCTTATGGTTAACCAATTATGGCGAAAGACGATTCCGGGAGGGGCTGTGGTGCGGCGGACACATCTGCGCTTACCCGCGAAAGAAGCTTGCAGATCGCCCGGGCAATTGCAGCGCCTGTTTCGCCGGAACGGCTCTATCGTTCCCTGAGCATCGGCTCGATACTTGCTTCGTTTCCGTCTTTCCCTTTGATCGGAGATCGCGATGGCTCATTCCCTCAAGCCCGGCGCTGCGAGCGTGACGCCTCTTCGTGGTCCCAACCAGCCCGATCTCGATTCCGATATCGTCTGGGAGGCACGCCGCGACCTTGCCGCGACCTTCCGCATGGCGGCGCGCTATGGCTTCGAGGAGGGGATCTGCAATCACTTCTCGGCGCTGGTGCCGGGCCATGACGACCTGTTCATCGTCAATCCCTATGGCTGGGCCTTCCGGGAGCTGACCGCCTCGAAGCTGCTGATCTGCGACTTCCACGGCAATGTCGTATCCGGCGAGGGCGAGCCCGAGGCGACCGCCTTCTACATTCATGCCCGCATCCACAAGAACATCCCGCGCGCCAAGGTCGCCTTCCATACGCATATGCCCTATGCGACGGCGCTCTCGATGACCGAGGGCGAACCGCTGATCTTCGCGGGGCAGACGGCGCTCAAGTTCTACGGCCGCACTGCGGTCGACCGCGACTATAACGGGCTGGCTCTGGACGAGCGCGAGGGCGACCGGATCGCGGCTGCGGTCGGCGAGGCCGATATCGTCTTCATGAAGCATCACGGCGTCATGGTGCTCGGGCCGAACATCGCCGAGGCCTGGGACGATCTCTACTATCTGGAGCGGGCCTGCGAAGTGCAGGCGCTGGCGCTCGCGACGGGGCGCGAGGTCAAGCCGGTGAAGCCCGAGATCGCGGAAGCAGCCTATCGCCAAATGCGCGAAGGCGATCCGGAATCGGCGCGCCTGCATCTGGCGTCGATCCGCCGGCAGCTCGACGCCGAGGAGCCGGTCTATCGGGACTGAGTTGATCGGCGACGAAACGCAAAAGCCGCCCGAGATGGTCGGGCGGCTTTTATAGAGGATGAGGCTGAAGACTGCCTGCGGTCAGCGCTGGCCGCTGAGCAGGGGCGACCAGGTCGGGTCGGAGGCGAAGGCCGGGGTCGGCACGGGCACTTCGACGCGGCCGGTGATGTCGACCATGTAGAGCTTGCCGCCGGACTGGCCGCCTGGATCGCGGAAGAACATGATGTATTGGCCGTTCGGCGCCCAGTTCGGGGCTTCGTTGTGGAAGCCCTCGGTCAGGATGCGCTCGCCCGAGCCGTCCGGCCGCATCACGCCGATGGCGAAGCCGCCGCCGCCCTGGCGGGTGAAGGCGATGAGATCGCCGCGCGGCGACCACGAAGGTTGCGAATAGCGGCCCTGGCCGAAGGAGATGCGCTGGCCCTCGCCACCGCCGGCCGGCATCACATAAAGCTGCTGCTGGCCGCCGCGATCGCTCTCGAAGACGATGCGGGAGCCGTCCGGCGCATAGGAAGGCGAGGTGTCGATCGCGGCCGTCGAAGTCAGGCGCGTGGTCGAGCGCGAGCCGATATCGATGGCGTAGAGATTGGCGTTGCCGCCCTGCTGCAGCGAGAGCACGACGCGCTGGCCGTTGGGCGCAAAGCGCGGGCTCGAGCTCATGTCGGGGAAATTGCCGACGATCTGGCGCTGGCCGGTTTCGATGTTCAGGACCTGCACGCGGGGCTGCTCGCCCAGCCGCTGGGTCATGAAGGTGACGTCCTGCGAGACCGGCGAGTAGCGCGGCGTCACGACCGAGGTGTCGCCAGTGGTGAGGTAGCGCACATTGGCGCCGTCCTGGTCCATGATGGCGAGGCGCTTGCGGCGCGTCTCCTTCGGCCCGGATTCATCGACGAAGACGACGCGGGTGTCGAAGAAGCCGCCGAGACCGGTGACCTTCGAGAAGATCGCGTCCGAGATGATATGGCCGACGCGGCGGGCATTGCTCGGGTCGGTGAAATACTGCTGGCCGTCGGTCTGGGTGCCGCTCGCGACGTCCCAGAGCCGGAACTCGGCGCGGATGCGGCCGGCCTCGCGCGCGACGCGGCCGGTGACGAGGGCCTGCACGCCCGCCGCCTTCCAGGCGTCGAAGCGCGGGGCGGCATCGAAGGGTGGGTTCGCTTCCGGGAAGCGGCCCTTGTCGACCGGGGTGAAGTAGCCGCAGCGCTTCAGGTTGTTGGTGATGACGCCGGAGACGAGCACGCCGCCTTCACCGGCGAAATCGGCGACGGCGATCGGCATCGGCTGGAAGGCGCCGCCCGTGAGGTTGATCACGAGCTCAGCCTTGGCAGAGGCGGGCACGAGTAGCGCTGCGCCGGCAGTGGCGAGGAGGCGGCGGCGCGTCGGCGCGGCCGCGAGGAAGGGGAGGGGGCTTCTGTCGATCATCGGGGTCACATGACGTCCCTGGCGTCGAAATTGACGACGACATCGCGCCAGTCGTCGTAATAGGAGGCGAATTGAGCCGGGATGCGCAAAGGCGCACAGCGGCGGGTGGCGGTCAGCGCCGAATCGGCGGCGACCCGGAAAAGCGGGTCCGAAGACGAATTGATCACGCCGGGCTGGCCGATGAGCGAGCCGTCGGTGTTGAGCTTCATCCGCACGGACGGAACGACGTTGCCGCTGCCATGAGCGTTGGCGAGCGCGATCGGCACGTTCCAGCACTTCAGGAGCTGTTCCTGGATAATGCCGATGAGCTGAGACCGGAGCGAGGGGCTAAGCTTCTGCGAGGTGCCGCGCTCGGTCCCAAGCGAGGCCGTGCGGTTGATCTGCGGCGCCGAGGAGCCCGAGGACTGCGCCTTCTCCTTGGACTGGAGCAGCTTGGCGATGTCGCTGGCGTTGAAGTTCTTGGCGATCTCCGCCTCCTTCTTCGCCTTGGCCTCGGCTTCCTGCTTGGCCTTCGCCTCGGCGGCGAGCTTGGCCTTCTGATCGGCCTCGGCTTTCGCCTTGGCGGCAGCCTCCGCCTTTTCCTTCGCGGCCTTCTCGGCCTCGGCCTTGGCGAGCGCCTCGGCCTTGGCCTTCGCGTCGGCGGCGCGCTTGGCGGCTTGGGCGTCGGCTTCCGCCTTGGCCTTGGCGGCGGCCTTCGCCTCCTCCTCGGCCTGCTTCGCCTTGGAGGCGAGCTCGGCCTCCTCGGCGAGCTTGGCCTGCTCCTCGCGCTTCTGCTCGGCCTCGCGGGCGGCGGCGGCCTCGCTCTTCTGCGGCGGCTGCTTGGCGGGCTCGGGCGGCTTGGCCTCGGGCTTCGGCTGCTCGACCGGGCGGGCCGGTGGCGGCGGCGTCGCGGCGTTGTTCTCGGCGGTTTTCAGTTCGAGCGGGCGCGAGGGCGGCGCCGGAGCGTCGGCCTTGGCCTCGCCCGCTTCCTTGCGCTCGACCTTTTCGGACTGGCGCTCGGCGCGCGGGGTCGGCTGGGCCTGGACCTTCTCGGCGCTGCGCTCGCCGCGCGTCACCTGATTCAGCGCGCTGGGGTCGATCACCTCGACGGCGATCGCCTCCTCGTTCTCCGGCAGAGGCGCAGGCGACGAGAACGCCAGCAGCCCCGCGACGAGGAACGTCGCGTGGCCCAGCGCCGACACCAGCATGCCAGGTTCGGAGGTCGAAAGCTTCACGCCCTTAACGCCCTTACTCTCTAACTCTCAGCTCTCAGCGGCTCGGCTCGGTGACGAGCGCGACCCGCTTGAAGCCGGCGGCGGTGATGGTCGACATCACCGAGGCGACGCGGCCGTAATCGACCTGCTTGTCGCCGCGAACATAGATGCGCTCGTCGAAACCCTGCTTGGCCAGGCTCTGGAGCTTGGTGACGAGGTCGGGCTCGAGCGTCGGCTCGTCCTGCAGGAAGATCTGGCCCTTGGCGTCGATGGCGATGGTCAGGGGCTTCTGATCGACATTGATCGGCTTGGCGCCGGTCTGCGGCAGGTCGAGCGGGACGCCGGTCGCGATCAGCGGCGCGGCGACCATGAAGATGATGAGCAACACCAGCATGACGTCGATGAACGGCGTCATGTTGATCTCGGCGATGGCGCCATGGCGGCGTCCGCGCCGGCCCCGGCGGCCGGAACCGCCCTTTGCGCCTGAAGCGGCTGACATACCCATCGGTCAGGTCCTCACGCCGCCATGCGCTCGTCGATCTGCCGCGACAGGATCGCGGAGAACTCGTCGGCGAAGGCTTCGAGGCGCCCTTGAGCCTTGGCGACCTCGGCCTGGAGCTTGTTGTAGGCCATCAGCGCGGGAATCGCGGCGAAGAGGCCGATCGCGGTGGCGAAGAGCGCTTCGGCAATGCCGGGCGCGACGACCGCGAGCGAGGAATTCTTGGAGACCGCGATGGCGGTGAACGAGGTCATGATGCCCCAGACCGTGCCGAACAGGCCGATGAAGGGTGCGGCCGAGGCGATGGTCGAGAGCACGAGCAATCCCGATTCCAGCCGCTCCGTCTCGCGCTGGATGGTGACGTCGAGCACCTTGTCGATGCGCTGGGGGAGGCTGGCGACCGAGCGCCCGCCATTCTCGAAGGAGCGCTTCCACTCGCGCATCGCCGCGACGAAGACGGCAGCCATGTCGTTGACCGGCTTGCTGGCGAGGTCGCGATAGAGCTCCTCGAGCGAGCGGCCGGACCAGAACACCTCCTCGAAGGCGTCCATGTCCTTGCGCGTGCGGCGATAAAGCAGGGTCTTGTCGACGATGATCGACCAGCACCAGACCGAAGCGCCCAGCAGGCCCATCATGACCAGCTTGACGACGATATGGGCGTGCCAGAACAGCGTCCAGAACGACATGTCGATCTGCGGCGCGGCCTGCGCGACGTCGGCGGGGTTCATCCTGTCATCCTTCTCACCCAGGCGTTACGGCCGACGCTGGACGCTTCAAGGCTCCAGCCCCGGTCCAAATCCCGCCGCTTGCGCCGCGGGAGACCCACGCCGCCGCCCGATCCGCGATCCGGGGAAATGCCGTATCCCTCCAATCGCGCGTGAATCCGGCGAAAGATGGGCCGAAACGGGGTTTCCCACGGAACGCATGCTCCGAAAGGAGTTAAGCATCCGGCAAGGTTAATGTCGGGTATACGGCGGACCGGGCGGGCGCGAAGTTTCGGGAAGCCGGGGATGTGGGCCCAGGCTGGCGGTGCTGCTGGTTCAAAGTTCTGCGAAACGACAGACGGTGCGCCAGAAACCTCACGTGAAAACAGAGCGCTTGACAGAAAATTTCAATTTGCAGATCTGTGCATGCCTTCGAGAAGGGAAGGCCAGTCGAAAATCATGAGTTATTTTTCTTATGTGGGCTCCGGGCCCTATTGTTACGCCAATTCATTTTCGATGATGTTTGGGGAGGCTTCGCTATCTCCCGCCGTCATAGAGTTCGCGACGGGAAGTCCTTTCGGCATGCAACTGCATGGTGGGGCGCTGCCATTCTTCGATCCCTATGGCTGGACCCCGGAAGCGGGTTTCGAGGGTGCGCTCGCCGCCATGGGCTGGGCCTCCACCGTGGCATACGGCGGCAGCGAGGAAGTGGCACTCGCGCGACTCGCGGATGCTCTCGCCGCGGGGCCGGTCTGGATCGGGCCCGTCGAAATGGGTCATCTGCGCCATCAGCCGGGCATGCGCGGGGCGATCGGTGCCGACCACTATGTCGTCGTGCTCGCGCTGAGCGGCGACATGGTCGAGATGCACGATCCGCAAGGCTATCCGCATGCGACGCTGCCGCTCGCCGATTTTGTGGCAGCGTGGCGCGGCGAGACGGTCGATTACGGCGAGGCCTTCACGATGCGCACGGGGTTTCGGCGCGTCGAGATCGTGCCGGAGGAGGAAGCGATCCGGCGGGCGCTTCCCGCGGCCATTCGCTGGCTCGCCATGGATGGGGGCCTGCAGCCGCCGCCGGGGACGCTCGGCAACGAAGCGGCCGTCATGGCATTGGCGGAACGCGTCGCGGCCGGCTGCGACGACGACCTCAGAGGCCATCTCATCCATTTCGCGGTGCGCGTCGGTGCACGCCGGGCCGCCGATGCCGCGCGTTGCCTGACGCGGATCGGGCTCGATGCCGCTGCCGGGATCATGGGGCGCCAGGCGCGCCTGATCGGTGCCCTGCAATATCCGCTGGTCGCCCGGGATGATGCGATGGCAGCCGCTCACCTGCGAGCCCTGGCGCCGACCTATCGCGAGCTGCTCGCGGTGCTGGAACGGCCGGCTGCCTCGTAGCGGGCGATACGATTGCCGCGCGACGCTTTGCCCGCCAGACAAGACAAAGCCCGCCCCGGTTAGGGGCGGGCCTGTTCTGATCGATCCGATGGTTCAGGCCGCGTCAGGCTGGGCCGGGGTGTTGGCCGGCGGGTTGTTGCGGCGCTCGGTCATGAACTGATCGAACTCGGCCTTGTCGCGGGCCATGCGCAGGCGGCCCAGGAAGTCGTGGAACTCGCGCTGCTCGTCCTCGAGGCGGCGCAGCGTCTCCGTGCGATACTCGTCGAAGGCGCGGTTGCCGCTGGAGGGGCCGCCGCGGCCCCAGCCGCCGAAGCCGCCTTCGCGGCCACCCATGCGCTCGCGCAGGCGGTCCATCTTGCCCTGAAGGCGGCTCATCCGGTGCTCGTACCGGTCTCCGGCATATCCACAACCCATGCGTCCACTCCAGAAAAGAAAGGCCAGGGTCGCCAGACCCAGGGGCCAGAAGAGGATGAAGCCGAGAACCGCGAAGGCGATCCAGGCTCCCTTTCCATATTCGTCCAGTTTCTCGACGATCGGCATTGCTCCCTCACCATCCATGAGCGTGAATGTAAATCACATTTACATAGATGCGCCCGACCCTGCCGCTTGTCAAGAACGCGGCCCGCGAAAATCAATCAGTCCGGCTTCGGAGGGCTGTTGCGGCCGATGCCGAGGCCCTGGAGATAGATCAGCGTGCCGGCCTCCAGCAGGTCGGACGCCGACATCGGCAGCGGGCGGCGACCGCCATCGGCGCGGCCGAACAGGGCGGCGATGCCATGCGACATCGCCCAGATATGCAGGGCCATCATCAAGGCCGGGGGGCGCTTGCCCTGCGGCAGTTGCGCGATCAGCGCCTCGGAAGCCTGGCGCAGGCAGGCGAAGGCGCTGTCGGCAGCCGTGCGCAGCTCGGCGCTGGCGTCCAGCGGCACGCCGGCCTCGAACATTGCCGCGTAATAGGCCGGTTCGTCATGGGCGAAGGCGAGATAGGCGCGGCCGAGCCGGTGAAAGGCAGTCTCCGGATCGGGCCGGCCCTGGTCCCAGGCGCGCGACAGCGCCGCCTCGAAGGCCTGGAAGCCGCGGGCCGCGACATCGGCCAGGAGTTCGTCGCGGTCGCGGAAATGGCGATAGGGGGCGGCGGGGCTGACGCCGGCCATGCGCGCGGCCTCGGCGAAGGTGAAGCCGTTCGGCCCTTTCTCCCGGATCAGCCCGAGCGCGGCCCGCACCAGCTCCTCCTTGAGGTTGCCATGGTGATAGCCGCGGGGTGTCTCGGGGCGTTCGCGCTTCCAGCTCATGTAAGGAGCGCTAACATGAGCGCAGGCGTCGCGTCGACTGTTGCGCGGGCTCAGTCGTCGAGCATCAACCGTTTGCGCAAACCATCCGGGATGCGCCGGGCCCGGCCGCCGCCGACGCAGGCGACCATGACCTGCGCGGAAATCAGCACCTCCTCGCCGCGCAGCACGCGCTGCTCGATGTCCATGGTGGCGCCGCGGGCCGCGATCGAGCGGGTCTCGACCGTCAGCAGGTCGTCCATCACGGCGGGCCGCAGGAAATCGATGGTCATCTTGCGCACGGCGAAGCCCAGCGCCGTCTCACCATCGAAGAGCTCGCGCTGCTCGATGCCGAGCGCGCGGATCAATTCCGTGCGGCCGCGCTCCATGAAGCGCAGATAGGAGGCGTGATAGACGACCCCGGAAAAATCGGTGTCCTCGTAGTAGACGCGGACCTCGAGGCGGTGGACCCTGCTCATGGCGCTCCGGACCGGTTCAGAATGGCTGCGGCTGCCATAGACCAGGTGATGCGGCTTCGGAAAGGCTGGAACTGCTTTGCCGGACGAGCGTTGCCCGTTGCGTGATCACAGCAAGGGAGGATTTGTCCATGGCGCAATCCAGCAAGGCGACCGCGCGGCTGCTCGACAAGGCCGAGGCCGATCTCGTCGCCAGCACCCATCGCAGTGCGATCGGGGCTCTGCCGGACGACACGTTGCGCGATCTGGCCAGCAAGCTGCGCGAACGCCGCGACAAGGCCCGCGACGGTGCTCGCCGCCAGAAGCGCGAGATGCGCGGCAAGGCCGAGCCGAAGGGGGCCAAGCCGGCGACCGACAATACCGGCACCAAGGCGAAGGCCGATGCGCTGACCGCGGCGCTGAAGCGCGTCGGTGCCGAGCGCACGCGGCGGGAGGAGAAGGCGAAGCTGCCAAGCCAGCGCAGCCTCGCCCGCAAGGCGCTCGCCCTCAAGCAGCGCCAGCTCGCGGCCGAGCGGCCCGCCAGCCGCACGGCCAGCAAGGGCATGCGGCCGGTCGAGAATCCGAAGGCGGCGAAGTCCGGTGCACTGAACGATGCGGGTGCTCGCCCCGCGATGATGCGCTCGAAGATCGCGCGGCAGTCGTAGCGGCGCGCTCGGCCCTGCGAGCGCTCAGCGCTTGCAGGGTTTTCCCATGAAGGAGCCGCAGTCATAGGGCTGAGACAGCATCTCCCGGATCGAATAGCTCTTGCCCTCGAAGCTGTTGACGATGTCGTCGATGCGCCAGCCGCCGCTTTCCCGGACCATCTTGAACTCGACGGCGACGGGCTTGCCGAAGCTGCGGAAGCTGGCGATCACGGTCGCTTTGCCCGCCGCGACGGGAATCGTGTCGAGGCTCAGCTTCTTGATCTCGCCATCCTGGCCGTTGAGGAAGGGATCGGCGCCGATCTGGCCCATATCGCCGCTTTCCTCCTGGTAGAGGTCGTCGCGGGCGAAGAGCGCGGCCAGGGTCGTGCTCATCAGCTTGTTACGATGCGGCGGCCGCCAGGCCGGCGGCGGGGCCTTGCCCTTGGCCGCGAGCATCTTGATCGTGATGGCATAGGCCTCTTCGACCGGGCCACGAGGCACGTCGTCGCCGGCACGGGCCGAGACCGCCACGAATGCGGACAGGCCCGTCAGGGCGAGCGCGAGCGCAAGATTTCGAAGGATCCAAGTCACGCTTCGTCCTCGTCGTTGCCGAACAGCCCGAACTGCGCCGTCTCGCGTGAGGGTTCGGGCATGCCGAGATGGCGGAAGGCGTGCGGCGTCAGCAAGCGCCCGCGCGGGGTGCGCTGGATGAAGCCCTGCTGGAGCAGGAAGGGCTCGATGATCTCCTCGATCGCGTCGCGCGGCTCGGAGAGCGAGGCGGCGATGGTCTCGATCCCGACCGGGCCGCCGCCGAAATTGATCGCGACCGTGGTGAGATAGCGCCGGTCCATCTGGTCGAGGCCGATGGCGTCGACATCGAGCAGCGAGAGCGCCTTGTCGGCGACCTTGCGGGTGACGATCGGGTCGCCGTCGACGATGGCGAAGTCGCGCACGCGACGGAGCAGGCGCCCGGCGATGCGCGGCGTGCCGCGGGAGCGCTTGGCGATCTCGTTGGCGCCGTCGTCGGACATCGGCACGCCGAGCACGCGGGCACCGCGGGCGACGATGCCCTGCAACTCCTCGACCGTGTAGAACTGCAGCCGGATCGGGATGCCGAAACGGTCACGCAAAGGCGTGGTCAGGAGCCCGGCGCGGGTGGTGGCGCCGACGAGGGTGAATTTGGGCAGGTCGATCTTGACCGAGCGGGCGGCCGGGCCTTCGCCGATGATCAGGTCGAGCTGGTAATCCTCCATCGCGGGATAGAGGATTTCCTCGACGGCCGGGTTGAGCCGGTGGATCTCGTCGATGAAGAGCACGTCGCGCTCTTCGAGATTGGTGAGTTGGGCGGCGAGGTCGCCGGCCTTGGCGATGACCGGACCCGAGGTCGAGCGGAAATTGACGCCGAGCTCGCGCGAGACGATCTGCGCCAGCGTTGTCTTGCCGAGGCCGGGCGGGCCGACGAAGAGGACATGGTCGAGCGCGTCGCCACGGCTTTTGGCGGCGTTGATGAAGACCTGAAGATTCGCCCGCGCCGCCGCCTGGCCGGTGAAATCGGACAGCGACAGCGGACGCAGCGAGGTTTCGCTGTCGTCGTCGCGGCGTTCACCGGAGAGAAGACCAGGTCGTGTCATTGGGCTGGAAGACGATGTTTAGGCTGCCGCATCAAGGGAAAAATCAACGCGCTGACACACAGAGCGGCAAAAGCATGAACGGCGAGGGAAGCGGCAAAGGCTTGGGCCGGCCACAGCAACAATCCTCTCGGGTCGTGAGCGGCCCAAGCCTGAACCAAAGCGAGGATCGCGAAGAGAGCCGAGGGCGTGAACGCAATTCGGGCCGTGGTTTTCACAACATGGCGGGGCGAGACGTACCTGTTTTCGTCCAACTGCTCCGTCAGTCTCAACCCCGCGCGGTATCCTTGAATTCCTCCGAAAATCAAAGCCATGGCATAGGCGGCGATGGCAGCTTGGAGCGAAACTGAACCGGCGCCGAAAGGCACATAGATCAGATACATCGCGAGAAGGCCAAAAGCGGGGCCTGCAAGGAAACAGCAGACAAATACATATGCCGGAGCCGCTATGGAACGTAACGGCCGGGGCGCAGCTTCTTGTCCCTTGCTTTCCCTCACAGCGCGATCTCCAGCTCGATGGCGTCGTGGATCGGAATGTCCTTGTACCCTGTCTTGATGATATCAGGCTCGACCGAGCGATAGTGGTCGATCGCTTCGAGATAAAGGCCCGAGAGACGGAAGCCGCGGCGCTGGTAGAAGGTCATGCCGGGCATGTTGTCATTGGTCAGCATGGCCTTGAGCCGTTTGGCGCCGGCCTTGCGCGCCGCGAAGATGACGGCGTCGAGCATCCGGATCGCGACGCCCTCGCCGGGCTTCAGCGAATGGAGCGCGCAGAGATAGGCGCTGTCGCCGCGCACGGTCCAGCTCGCCAGCGCCGCCGTCTTGCCGGACGGCTCGAACAGGCCGAGCGCGTCGATCTCGGCGACGTCGTAGACGTGCAGGTCGATCATCATGCTGTGCGAGCCCCAGCTTGCCAGCATGATGCGGCACAGCTCGGTCTTGTCGGTGACGACGCGCAATTGAAGCTCGTCGGGCGCTTCGCTCACTTCGCCAGTTCCTTCAGGCCGAGCTTGATGAGCTGGGCCGTGCCGGCACCATCGCCGGCGGCCTTGGCCGCAGCCGCAACCGCTGCCACGGCCTGAGCCTGAGGATAGCCGAGATTGGCAAGAGCGGACACGGCGTCGGCGATCGGCTGCGGCAGCTTCCTGTCTTCGAGCGCGCCGGCGAGCTGGGCGACGCCCGGATCGATATGGCCGAAGGCGGGGGCCTTATCCTTGAGCTCGGCGCAGAGGCGTTGCGCCAGCTTGGGTCCGACGCCGGGTGCGCGGGCGATCGCGGCCTTGTCGTTGGTGGCGATGGCAGTGGCGAGCCCGCCGGGATCGAGCGTCGAGAGGATCGCGAGCGCGACCTTGGCGCCGACACCCTGCACGACCTGCATCAGGCGGAACCAGTCGCGCTCATTGTCGGACATGAAGCCGTAAAGGCGGATCGCATCCTCGCGGACATGGGTTTCGATCGAGAGCGCGGCCGCCTCGCCGGGCTGGGGCAGGCGCTGCAGTGTGCGCGACGAGCACTGTACGACATAGCCGACGCCCTGCACGTCGATGATGACGTGGTCCTCGCCATAGGAATCGATCAGGCCCTTGAGCTTGCCGATCATCGATTTTCTCCACGGGTCATCCCGGGCGACCGGAGGGAGACCCGGGATCCATTCCGGAACATGTCTCGGTGAGGTTCCGGAATGGATCCCGGATCTTCGCTGCGCTCCGTCCGGGATGACCCGCGGGAGAGGACGCCGCGAAAAATGTCGATTGGCAGCATGGGCTTCACGATGCCTTCATCTGCGCGACCAGCGCTCTCATGCCGCGATGCTGGGCATGGCAGATCGCGACGGCGAGCGCGTCCGCTGCGTCGGCCGAGGAAGTCTCGGCCTTGGGCAGGAGCACGCGGATCATCGCCTGGACCTGCTTCTTGTCGGCATGGCCGACGCCGACCACGGTCTTCTTGACGAGATTGGCGGCGTATTCCGCGACATCGAGTCCGGCCAGCGCCGGCACGACCAGCGCGATGCCGCGGGCCTGGCCGAGCTTCAGCGCCGATTGCGGGTCGCGGTTGATGAAGGTCTCCTCGACGGCGGCCTCATGCGGGCGATGCGCGGCGAGGACCTTGTTGAGGCCTTCGTGCAATTGCCGCAGGCGCTGGCCGAGCGGAAGCGCCCCGTCGCTCTCGATGCAGCCGCAGGCGACGAAGGAGAGCTTGCTGCCTTCCGAAATCACGATGCCCCAGCCGGTTTTACGGAGGCCGGGGTCGATGCCGAGGATGCGAATCGGGGGTGCCATGACGGGCTCAACCTAGCGGATGTTTCGGATTTGTCCCGCGCCGAGACGGGCGGCGAGAGCTGGCGGGATGAATTCCCCTGATCGATGACATCAAAAAGGAAAGTTGTTCTTGCTGCCGGCCCGCGGGCATGGTCCGCCTCGCTTTTCTCCTTGTGCCGGCTCCATGTCCTTGATCCTCTCTTCCTTCATGCCGGGCGTCAGCGCCGACGGCATTGCCGTCCTGCTGGCCGCGACCTTGCTCGGCGGGCTGGTGCGCGGCTTTACCGGCTTTGGCTTTGCCATGGTGTTCATGCCGCTGGCTTCGGTCGTGCTCGGGCCTGTCGCGGCGCTCGGCCTGATCTGGTTCATCGATCTGCCGTTCGCGCTGCCGATCGCGGCGCGCAGTGCCAAGATTGCGGAATGGCGCGAAATCCTGCCGCTGCTGTTGACCGCGACACTCGCCCTGCCGGCCGGCATCTGGCTCTTGATCTGGCTTGATCGCGAGACGATGCGCTGGGTGCTCGCGCTGCTCGTGCTGACTGCGGTCGCGCTGATGGCGTCGGGCTGGCGCTATCACGGACGGCCGACGATCCCGCTTTCGCTCGGTGTCGGCGCGCTGTCGGGGCTGTTCAACGGCATGGCCTCGATCGGCGGCATGCCGCTCGCGGTGTTCTGGCTCGGCGCACAGCGCAACGACCGGCACAAGACGCGGGCCAACATGCAGGCGTTCTTCGGCGTCTCGACGCTGATCAGCGGCGCCGTGCTGTGGTGGAAGGGTATTCTGACCGGCGGGGCCCTGATGATGGCGGTGCCGCTCTTCGCGGTCTACGGCATCGGGCTCTGGGCCGGGACGCATGGCTTCCGGCTGGCCTCGGAGGAGGCGTTCCGGCGCGGGGCCTATCTGGTGATCTTCCTGAGCGCGCTGATCAGCCTGCCGCTCTGGGATGTCGTGATCGGGCGGTAGGCAAAGGCCGCACCGTCATGCTCGCCCTTGTGGCGAGCATCCATGTCTTGAACACAGCCTTGCCCGAAGGAAGACGTGGATGGTCGGGACAAGCCCGACCATGACTCGACCTGTGTAAACTCAGGCGCTGAGCTTGGCCATGACGTCGTCGGCGATCTCGAAATTGGCGAAGACGTTCTGGACGTCGTCGTCGTTGTCGAGCGCTTCCATCAAGCGCATCATCGAGGCGGCCTTCTCCTCGTCGAGCGGGGCGGTCGTCGTCGGGCGCCAGACGGGCTTCGCCGAGGCGGGGGCGCCGAGCGCGGCTTCCAGCGCCTTCGAGACCTCGTTCAGCGCGTCGAAGGCGCAGAGGATGGTGTGGCCGTTCTCGTCCGAAATCACGTCGTCGGCACCGGCTTCGATCGCCGCTTCCATCACCTTGTCGGCGTCGCCGGCCTCAGGCGGATAGCTGACCTCGCCGACGCGGTTGAACATGAAGGAGACCGAGTTGCTCTCGCCCATCGCACCGCCCGACTTGGTGAAGTAGGAGCGAACGGCGGAGGCGGTGCGGTTGCGGTTGTCGGTCAGCGCCTCGACGATGACGGCGGCGCCGCCCGGGCCGTAGCCCTCGTAGCGGACCTCGTCATAGTTGTCGCCTTCGCCGCCGGCCGCCTTGTTGATGGCGCGCTGGATGTTGTCCTTCGGCATGTTCTCGGCACGCGCGGCGAGCACTGCCATGCGCAGGCGCGGGTTCATGTTGATGTCGGGCATGCCCAGCTTGGCGGCGACGGTGATTTCGCGGGCCAGTTTCGAGAACAGCTTGGAGCGCACGGCATCCTGCTTGCCCTTGCGGTGCATGATGTTCTTGAACTGTGAATGGCCGGCCATGGGGTCCCGCTGCCTTCTGCGCTTGTTGTTTCGTTTGCCAGGGGCTGTCGGCTGCCCGGCGAAACGGCCTTATAGGCGCGGGCTTTACCAGCAGGCAAGCGGCGCGGAGCGCCTACCGATCACTGCGTTAGATGATTCTTTACTTTGAGAAAGGAGGTTTGCAGCGTGATGCGATGAAGGCTGCCACAGCCCGAGTGATGATTTGAAGACCAGAACGATTGCCGGGCAGGAACACCGCTTTCGCGCCTTCCAGATCGCGGAACGCGATCTTGCCTTACTCGCCAGCCATGCCGGTTTCGCGCATCAACGCTTGCCGTCGCTGCTGCCCGAACTGCACGAGCAATTCGCGCCCTGGCCGGAGATCGCGCTGGCGCTGCGCAGGCCGGAGGTGCACGAGAATCGGCTGGCCCATTGGATCCGCCTCGCTTCGGGCGACATCGGCGAAGGTTTCACGGAATCGGCGCACAATCTGGCGACCGCTTTCCACAAGCACGGCGTTCCGATCTATGCCGTCGTGATCTGTCACATGATCGTATCCAGCGCCCTGTTCTCCGAACTCGGGCTCGACCAGGATACATTGAGCAGTCTTGCCGGGCGTTGGCGCCGCGGCCGGCTCGGCACGCGGATCGCGACGCGCGCGGCCCTGACCAAGGCGGTTCAGCTCGATCTCGAGTTGATATTGGAGACCTACGCGCTCGTTCAGCAGAACAGCCAGGAGGCGACCCGTCGCCAAATCGAGGCCTTCGAGGGGGCTGTGCGCGAGGTGGTCGGCGCGGTCGGCCTCGGCGCGGTCAAAGTCGAAAGCCTGGCCACGACGATGGAAGCGGTGGTTGGCCAAACCAGCGCGCAGGCTGCCCAAGCGGTCAGGACAGCGGACGACGCCTCCAGCAATGTCAACAATGTCGCGGCGGCGACTGGCGAGCTGTCGCACTCGCTGGACCATGTCGCATCGGAGGTTGTCCGCGCCTCGAAGTTGGCTTCCGAGGCCGATCTTGCGGCCCAGCAGACAGACGCGATCGTCCAGAGCCTGTCACGCTCTGCCGCCACGATCGGTTCGGTCGTCGAACTTATCCAGATGATCGCGAGCCAGACCAATCTGCTTGCGCTCAATGCAACGATCGAGGCCGCGCGCGCCGGTGAGGCAGGCCGCGGTTTCGCCATTGTCGCGACTGAGGTGAAGCAACTCGCCGCGCGCACGGCGCAGGCGACGGGGGAGATTGCCGTGCAGGTTCCGGCCATGCAGGCGGCGACGAGCGAGGCCGTGGCCGCGCTGGAGCGGATCGTCGGTTTCGTCAGCCAGGTGAACGACATCGCGGCTACGGTTGCCGCAAGCATCGACCAGCAGCGTGCGGCGACGCAGGAAATCGCCCGCAGCGCCGGACAGGCAGCGATCGGGACCCAGGTCAATGCCGAGGCTATCGACCAGTTGAGTGCGCGCGTGCAGGACGCCGGAAACGCGGTCGCTGACGTCGTCGATGTGGCCAGCATGCTGCCGAGGCAGGCTGCCAGCATGAGTGAGGCTTTCGAGGCGCTGATCCAGCAGTCCCGCTCGGCCTGAGCCGATCAGCTTCAGGCCGCCCAGTCGGGCACGGCCTGGCTGAGATGCGGGCCGACGCGCACGGCCCAGACCGCCCTGGCCAGGCCGGTCGCATCGTCGATGTCGACCGCGACGCCGGAGAGCGTGCCTTCGCCGGTCGCTGGCTCAAGGCGGGCGCCCGGTACCTTTTGCAGGAAGCGGCGCACGGGCTCGTCCTTCTGCATGCCGAGCACGGAATCGTAGTCCCCGCACATGCCGGCATCAGACTGGTAGGCCGTGCCGGCGGGCAGGATGCGCGTGTCGGAAGTCGGCGCATGGGTATGTGTGCCGACGACGAGGCTGGCGCGGCCGTCGAGGAAATAGCCCATGGCCTGCTTCTCGCTGGTCGCCTCGGCATGGACGTCAACGATGACGGCGTCCGCCACTTCGCCGAGCGGGCAGGCGGAGAGCTCGCGCTCGACCGCGGCGAAGGGATCGTCGAGCGGGTCCATGAACAGCCGGCCCATGACGTTGACGACGAGGACGCGGGCGCCGTTGCGGGCCTCGATCACGGTGGCGCCGCGGCCGGGCGTGCCGGGCGGATAATTGGCCGGGCGGATCAGCCGGTCCTGCCTGTTGATGAAGACGAGCGCCTCGCGCTGGTCCCAGGAATGGTTGCCGAGCGTCACGACATCGGCGCCGGCGGCGAGGATTTCGTCGCAGATCGCTTCGGTGATGCCGAAGCCGCCGGCGGAGTTCTCGCCATTGATGATCACGCAATCGAGCTTCCAGGCCTCGCGCAGGGCCGGCAGCCGCTCCTGAACCGCAATCCGGCCGGGGCGGCCGACGATGTCACCGAGGAAGAGAAGACGCATGGCCAGACCCGAAAACTGCGAAGGCTTTCTCCCTCGCGCGAAGGCGCGCGGGAATCAACCGCAACGAAGGACTTCGCGCTCGGTCACGATCCAGTCGAGGCGCTGGTCGTGCGGTTCGTCGGGGACGGCGTCGATCTCCTGCGCGGCATAGCCGATGCCGATACTGATCGTCGGGCCGAGTTCCGTCAGCGCCCGGTCGTAATAGCCCTTGCCGTAGCCGATGCGGTAGCCGCGCCGGTCGAAGGCGGCGAGCGGGACGAGGAGGATCGCGGGGTTCAGCTCCGGCTGGCCGGGCGCGGGAACGAGCGTGCCGAAGCCGCCGGGTACGATCGGCTCATAGGGCGCCCAGCGCCGGAAGAGCATGCGCTTCTCGACGATCGCCGGCAGGCAGAGCGGCAGGCCGCGCTCGTGCAGGGCTTCCAGGATCGGGCGAGGGTCGGCCTCCGAGCGCATCGGCCAATAGGCCGAGACCGGGCCGGGCCTGCTCTTCCAGACAGGAAGCGCGAGCGCGTGGGCGGCGATCTCCGCATCCCATTCCAGCCGGTTGTCGAGATCGAGCGCGTCACGGCGGGCGAGCGCTTCCGCGCGGAGCAGCGCCTTGGGCGGGGAGGGCGGAGCGTCGGTGTCGGGCGTGGTCATGAGGGTTGCGGAGCCACCTCGGCCGTGGAGTTTTGAATCCCGGGACACCTACAGAGTAGGTGGGCGCCGTGTGTCCGGTTCCAAGGGATCCGGACAGGGACAGCTCCCTGGGGAGTCGTATGGGCCCGGGGAATGCTGTCTCGCACGCACCAGGCAGCCCCGCTCTGCCTATTTAGGGAAGCCGCCGGCAAAGCGCCAGAGGTCTTTTGTGATGGAGGTGACGCGTCCTGCGGACGGACCGGCCATGAAAACGTTCATATTTTGGCCGTGGTGAGGTGATGGTATAGAGACAGCGCGCGACATGTACGGAAACCGGTTTCAACGATGCTTCGTTCTCTCCTAGCCCGCCATCTCTCCCGTCCGGGGCTGGCCGCTCTGGCGCTCTCCGCTGCGCTCGCCGGCGGCGTTGTGCCGGCCACGGCGCAGGATGCGGCGGATCTGCTGGTCCGCACGACGCGGCTGGAGAACCAGCTGCGCCAGATGTCCGGCCAGATCGAGCAGCTCCAGTTCGAGAATCGGCGGCTCTCCGAGCAGCTCCGCAAGTTCCAGGAGGATGTCGATTTCCGCCTGAACGAGAAGGGCAGCGGCGGGCGACCCGGGACGGCTTCGCTCGGCCCGTCGGGCGCGCCGCCCGCCGGCGGGGCGCGCCAGCGCCGCAGCGACGCCTACGACCCGACGACGCAGCATGGCGCGGCCGGCGCTCCGCAGCAGCTCGGCGGCGGCGGCGCGATCGCGGGCATCATCGAGGACGATTACGCCGCCGGCCCGGCTACGGGCCAGCCGCTCGATCTTCAGGGCGTCGGGCGTTCTGTGCCTCAGGGCGGGCTGCCGCAGGACAGGCCACGCGGCGCGAGCGTCGCCGCCGCGAGCGGCCCGCAGAGCGCCAAGGAGGCTTATGATCTCGCCTTCGCTTCGCTCCAGCGCAAGGAATACGAGCAGGCCGAGATGGGCTTCCGCCAGTTCCTGCAGAGCTATCCGCGCGATCGGCAGGCCGTCGATGCGACTTATTGGCTGGGCGAGAGCTATCTCCAGCGCCAGCGCTATCGCGAGGCGGCCGAGCAATTCCTGAAGATCTCGCGGGAATCGCCGAAGGCCACCAAGGCGCCGGACAGCCTGCTCAAGCTCGGGATGTCCCTCAACGGACTAGGCGCCAAGGAGCAGGCCTGCGCCACCTATGCCAAGGTCGGCGTCGACTATCCGTCCGCCTCCAATTCCGTGCGTCAGGGCATCGCCCGCGAGCGTCGCCGCTCCGGCTGCGCTTGAGCGCGGCTCCGATCGCAACGCATTCCGCGCCGGTCTCGCTCGCCGAGGCCGGCGTTGCTTTTGAGGGTCTGTCGCATGAGACGGCCCTGCTCGTCGGCGTATCAGGCGGGCCGGATTCGGTCGCGCTGCTGGCGCTTCTGGCCGTCTGGGCCCAGGTGCCGGGGCGCCCGGCGCTTCACGCCGCAACAGTCGATCACGGCCTGCGTCTGGAATCCGCGGGGGAGGCTGCCGCGGTGGCGGCGCTCTGCGCGAAACTCGGCGTCGGCCATGCGACCCTGCGTTGGGAGGGGCTGAAGCCGGCCAGTGGCGTGCAGGCGCAGGCGCGCCGCGCCCGCTATGTGCTTCTGGCGAACGAGGCCCGGCGGCTCGGCGGCGCGACGCTGGTGACGGCCCATACGCTCGACGACCAGGCCGAGACGATGCTGATGCGGCTTGCCCATGGCTCGGGGCCGTCGGGGCTTGCCGGGATGCGGGGGCGGAGCGAGGTCAACGGGGTGTCCCTGGCCAGACCACTGCTCGGCATTCCGAAGGCAAGGCTCGTCGCGACGGCAGAAGCACGCGGACTGCCTTTCATGTGCGATCCCAGCAATGAAGATTCACGCTTCGAGCGAGTGCGTTGGCGCCAGGCGACACCCGTTCTGGCGGAATTGGGCCTGACGGTGGAACGGTTCGCGCGGCTGGCGGAGCGGATGGCGCGACTGGACGAGGCTGTTGCGCGACAGGCCCAGAACATGCTGGCGAGGATCGTGCTGCCGGCCGAGAGCGCGGGAGGTGGCTTGCGCCTGCGCTATGTCGCGCTGGTCCCGGAACCGGAGGAGATCGCGCTGCGCGTTCTGGCCCTGGCGCTCGACGCGGTTGCGCCGGGCGGCGATGGTCATGGCCGGCTGGAGCGGCTGGAGACCTGCGGCGCAGCCCTGACGGGGGCGGCGCGCGCCGGTTCGGCCCTGCGACGAACCCTGTCCGGCTGCGTTCTCTCACTTGGCCGCGACGGCGTCCTGTCGGTGCAAGCGGAGGGGCCCCGCAGACGCGGCGTTCACCCTTCGGCGTCATAGTGCCGCCACGACATTCCTTTCCCTTGGCAAGGGCGTGTGCGACACCTAAATTGATAGTCGGGAAACTCTAGGCCTCATCCGGTTGGTCCGGCAGGCCCGATCGGACTGGGAATGAATCCGAATTTTCGAAATTTTGCCCTCTGGGTGGTGATCTTCCTACTGGTCCTGGCGCTGGTGACCCTGTTCCAGAGCCCAAGCCAGCGCGCCAGCACCAACGAGATTCAGTACAGCCAGCTCGTCAACGAGGCGCAGTCCGGGCGGATCGCCAGCCTCGTCGCGGCCGGACCGGAATGGACCGGCAGCTTCTCTGACGGACGCAGCTTCGTCACCTATCCGCCCTATGCCGATCCGCAGTTCCTGCGGAGCCTGGCGGAGAAGGGTGTGCAGGTCTCGGGCAAGCCGCCTTCAGAGGGCACGCCGTGGTTCATGGCGCTGCTGGTCAATTCGCTGCCCTTCGTCATCTTCATCGGCCTGTGGATCTTCATGTCCCGCCAGATGCAGAATGGCGCCGGCCGGGCCATGGGCTTCGGTAAGTCCAAGGCCAAGCTGCTGACCGAGGCGCATGGCCGCGTCACCTTCGAGGATGTCGCGGGCATCGACGAGGCCAAGGAAGACCTGCAGGAGATCGTCGAGTTCCTGCGCGATCCCCAGAAGTTCCAGCGGCTGGGCGGGCGCATCCCGCGCGGCGTGCTGCTCGTCGGCCCTCCCGGCACGGGTAAGACCCTGACGGCGCGCGCCGTCGCGGGCGAGGCCAATGTGCCGTTCTTCACCATCTCGGGTTCGGACTTCGTCGAGATGTTCGTGGGCGTCGGCGCGAGCCGTGTCCGCGACATGTTCGAGCAGGCCAAGAAGAATGCGCCCTGCATCATCTTCATCGACGAGATCGACGCGGTCGGCCGTCATCGTGGCGCCGGTCTCGGCGGCGGCAATGACGAGCGCGAGCAGACGCTGAACCAGCTCCTCGTGGAGATGGACGGCTTCGAGCCGAACGAAGGCGTCATCATCATCGCCGCGACGAACCGTCCGGACGTGCTCGACCCCGCGCTGCTCCGTCCGGGCCGCTTCGACCGCCAGATCGTCGTGCCGAACCCCGACGTCGCCGGTCGCGAGAAGATCCTGCGTGTCCATGTCCGCAAGGTGCCGATGGCCCCGGATGTCGACCTCAAGATCCTTGCCCGCGGTACGCCCGGCTTCTCGGGCGCGGACCTGATGAACCTCGTCAACGAGGCGGCGCTGCTCGCGGCTCGTCGTGGCAAGCGCATGGTCACCCATGCCGAGTTCGAGGACGCCAAGGACAAGGTCATGATGGGCGCCGAGCGCAAATCGATGGCCATGTCGGAGGAAGAGAAGAAGCTCACCGCCTATCACGAGGCTGGTCACGCCATCGTCGGCCTCTATGTTCCCGCCGGCATCCCCGTCCACAAGGCGACGATCATCCCGCGCGGCCGCGCGCTCGGCATGGTCAAGTTCCTGCCGGAGGGCGACCGCTACTCGATGAAGTTCAAGGAGTTCACCTCGCAGCTCGCGGTCGCCATGGGCGGGCGCGTGGCGGAGGAGATCACCTTCGGCCGCGAGAACGTCACCTCGGGCGCCACCGGCGACATCCAGCAGGCGACCAAGATGGCCAAGGCCATGGTTACGCAGATGGGCTATTCGTCCGAGCTCGGCATGGTCGCCTATGGCGACAACCAGGAAGAGGTTTTCCTGGGCATGTCGATGGGCCGCAGCCAGTCGGTCTCCGAGGCGACGGCGCAGAAGATCGACGCCGAGGTCAAGCGCCTCGTCGACGAGGGCTATGCCGACGCCAAGAAGATCCTCACCGAGCACAACGACGAGTTCGTGGCGGTGGCCGAAGCGCTGCTCGAATTCGAGACGCTGACCGGTGAGGAAATCCGCGACCTGATCGCCGGCAAGCGCCCGGTGCGCGATGCCGACGACACCCCGCATGCGCCCCGCGGTTCGGCCGTGCCGAGCGCCGGCAAGGGCCGCAAGCGCGGCGAGCCTGATGCCGGCCTGGAGCCACAGCCGCAGGGCTGAGGCAGTTCGAATGGACTATGAAGGGGCGGCCGCGAGGTCGCCCTTTTCTGTTGGGCCTTCATGCTTCTCCACCCGCGCCGTCATCCCGGACAAGCGGCGGAGCCGCGCCGATCCGGGAGCCATGCCAGAACGCTTCCGATCAGGGTTCCGGCATGGATCCCGGGTCTCCCTTCGGTCGCCCGGGACGACATCGCCCCTATTGGGTGTCGCGGTCGCTGCTGCTTCTTTTCACGCTCCGTCACAATTTGTGAGAAGGCGGAAAGGTTTTTTGGCTATAGAACGCCTGAAACGGGCGCGATCGGCCCCGCTCGGAAACCAATCACGATGACGCGCAAATATTTCGGAACGGACGGCATTCGCGGGCGAGCGAACGGCGTCATCACGCCGGACCTCGCCCTGAAGGTCGGCCAGGCCACCGGCCTCGCCTTCCGCCGCGGCGAGCACCGCCACCGGGTGGTGATCGGCAAGGATACCCGCCTCTCCGGCTACATGATCGAATACGCGATGGTCGCGGGTTTCACCTCGGTCGGCATGGACGTGATGCTGCTCGGCCCGATGCCGACGCCGGCGGTCGCGATGCTGACGCGCTCGATGCGCGCCGATCTCGGCGTGATGATCTCCGCCTCGCACAACGCCTATGAGGATAACGGCATCAAGCTGTTCGGGCCGGACGGCTACAAGCTCAACGACGAGGTCGAGCGCGAGATCGAGGGGCTGATCGATGGCGACCTGACCTCCCGCCTGTCAGGCTCGCCGAAGCTCGGCCGGGCCAAGCGCATCGACAGCGCCGATGCGCGCTATGTCGAATTCGCCAAGCGCACGATGCCGCGCAACATGAGCCTGGAAGGCCTGCGCATCGTACTCGATTGCGCCAATGGCGCCGCCTACAAGGTGGCGCCCCAGGCGCTTTGGGAACTCGGCGCAGAGGTCATCGTCATCGGCGACGAGCCCGACGGCTTCAACATCAACCGCGATGTCGGCTCGACCCATCCGGCGACGCTGGTCGCGAAGGTCAGGGAGTTGCGTGCCGATGTCGGCATCGCGCTCGACGGCGACGCCGACCGCGTGCTGGTGGTCGATGAGCACGGGCATGTCGTCGACGGAGACCAGCTGATGGCGGTGATCGCACGCTCCTGGCTGGAGGACGGCCGGCTCTCGGCGCCAGGCATCGTCGCGACGATCATGTCCAATCTCGGCCTGGAGCGCTATCTCGCGGGCCTGGGTCTCACGCTGGCGCGCACGGCCGTCGGCGATCGCTATGTGCTGGAGCACATGCGCAACCACGGCTTCAACCTGGGCGGCGAGCAGTCCGGCCACATCATCCTCTCGGATTTCGGCACCACCGGCGACGGCCTCGTCGCGGCGCTGCAATTGCTCGCCGTGGTCAAGCGTATGGACAAGCCGGTCTCCGAGGTCTGCCACTGCTTCGAGCCGCTGCCGCAGATCCTCAAGAACGTCCGCTACAAGAAGGGGCGTCCGTTGGAGGAGAAGCAGGTGGTCAGCGCGATCGAGGCGGCCAAGCAGCTTCTCGGCGAGAGCGGCCGCCTGGTGATCCGCCCCTCCGGCACCGAGCCGGTGATCCGCGTCATGGCCGAGGGCGACGACCGCGACCTGGTCGAGCGCGCGGTCGACGATGTCGTCGAGGCGGTGACGAAGGCCGCAGCTTGATATCGGGCGTCGTGCTCGGGCTTGAGCCCTGAGCATCTCCTGCCGGAAGAGGCTCCGGGATCGCGACGCGCCGCCTCTCCCCTTGCGGGAGAGGGCTGCGGTGAGGATCGCGCTGCCCCGAAACGTTCGCGTTCCGGAAACCGGGCGGAGAGGTCGCGCGCGCCCTCATCCGCCTCGGCTGCGCCGAGCCACCCTCTTCCGCAAGGGGAGAAGGGAAGGCCTGTGTCTCACACCACCGAAGTCAGGCCGCCATCGACCATCAGCAGGTGGCCGTTAACGTAGTCCGAAGCCGCCGAGGACAGGAAGATCGCGGCGCCGGCCAGCTCCTTCGTCTCGCCCCAGCGCCCGGCCGGCGTGCGGCTGCAGACCCAGCTCGAGAAGGCATCGTCGGCGATCAGTGCGGCGTTGATCTCGGTCGCGAAATACCCGGGGCCGATGGCGTTGGCCTGGATGTTGTGTTTGCCGAGCTCGGCGGCGAGGCCCCGCGTCATCATCTTCACCGCGCCCTTGGAGGCCGTATAGGGAATGATGGTGGCGCGACCGAGCTCGCTCATCACCGAGCCGATGCTGATGATCTTGCCGCGCTTGCGCGGCACCATGCGCTTCGTCACGGCCTGGGTGACGTAGAACACCGAATGCAGGTTGGTGTTGATCACCTCATGCCAGCCCTCGACCGGAAATTCGGTGATCGGCGCGCGCTTCTGCATGCCGGCATTATTGATCAGGATATCGATCGGGCCGATCTCGGCTTCGATCATGGCGACGCCGGCCTCGACCGCCTCGTGATCGGTCACGTCGAAGGGGGCGATGGAGGCCTTGCGGCCGGCGGCAGCAAGGGTCTGCTGCGCACGCTCCAGTTTCGCCTTGTCGCGGCCATTCAGGACGACATGGGCGCCGGCATCCGACAGGCCCTCGGCCAGCGCGAGGCCGATGCCCTGGCCCGAGCCGGTGACGAGCGCGATCTTGCCGGCGAGACTGAACAGCGACAGCGACATGGCTTATCCTCGCAAAATGCCGGATGCGGCGATTTCGGTTTGCGCCCGGGGCGCCGCTTTGGGTAAGCAGGTTTCAATCGATTAGACAATGGTGCCGCGCGCTGTCGCGCGGCGAATTCGGGAGCGTTCCATGCGTGCCGTCGTCATCCATGCCGAGAAGGATCTGCGGGTCGAGCCGACGACCGCGCCCGAACTCGGGCCGCGCGACGTGCGCGTTCGGATCGAGGCCGGTGGCATCTGCGGCTCGGACCTGCACTACTATCTTCATGGCGGCTTCGGCACGATCCGCGTGCGCGAACCGATGATCCTCGGCCATGAGATCGCCGGCCGGGTCGAGGCGATCGGCGGCGAGGTCTCGCGGGTGAAGCCGGGCGACCGCGTCGCGGTCAATCCAAGCCGGGCCTGCGGCCATTGCCGCTATTGCCAGATGGGTCTGCAGCAGCACTGCACCGACATGCTGTTCTACGGCTCGGCGATGCGCTTTCCGCATGTGCAGGGCGGCTTCCGCGACGTGCTCGTGGTCGAGGAGCGGCAGGCGGTGAAGGTGGCACCGCGTGTCACCGCTGCGGAAGCGGCGTTCGCCGAGCCGCTCTCGGTCTGCCTCCATGCCGCCAAGCGCGCCGGGCCGCTGCTCGGCAAGCGCGTGCTGGTGACGGGGGCTGGCCCGATCGGCGCGCTCACCATCCTCGCCGCCAAGGCGGCGGGTGCCTCCGAGATCGTCGCGACCGACGTGGTCGACGGGCCGCTGCCGGTGGCGCGCAAGATGGGCGCGACGGCGACGGTCAATGTCGCGGCCGAGCCGGAGCGGCTCAAGGCCGAGTACGGCGCGGAGAAGGGGGCCTTCGACGTGATGTTCGAGGCCTCCGGCAACCAGCATGCGCTGACGGGCGCCTTCGACGTGGTCCGGCCGGGCGGCGTCATCGTCCAGATCGGCGTCGGCGGCCAGTTCACGCTGCCGATGAATGTCGTCGTCGCCAAGGAGTTCGACCTGCGCGGCTCCTTCCGCTTCCATGAGGAATTCGACTGGGCGGTGGCGATGATCGGCTCTGGCAATATCGATCTCTCGCCGCTGCTGACGGCGTCGATTCCGGTCGATCGGGCGGTGGAGGCCTTCGAGCTGGCCGCCGACAAGTCGAAGGCGATCAAGGTCCAGCTCGACTTCGCCTGAGCGTGTCATCCCGTGCGCATTGCGGCACGAAGTGCCGCGGTGCAGACACGGGACCGTGTGGCGAGAAGGCGCCTCTTCCTGATGACGGTCCCGTGTCTGCGCAGCGGCATTCCATGCCGCAGCGCGCAGGGACGACCGGTTTCAGCCGTTGCTGCGCCGGCGGAGTGGGAGTTCCTCCGGCGGGCTGACGAAGAAGCCGTTGCGGCCGTTGCGCTTGGCGACATAGAGCGCCTCGTCGGCGCGTCGCGTGGCTTCGGTCAGTGTGTCGAGGGGGTCCAGCAGGGTTGCGCCTATGCTGGTGCTGACGACGACGGACACACCATTTCCGAGGATGACCGGGCTCTTCGCGGCGGCCGCTACGATTGCCGCCGCGATGGTCGACAATTCATTGCGGTCGACATTGTCCAGCAGCAGGATGAATTCGTCGCCGCCCCAGCGGGCGCAGATGTCGCGGTCCCGCAAGAGTGCCGTCATGCGCCGGGCGAGTTCGGCGATCGCCTCGTCGCCGCTCTGATGGCCATGGCTGTCGTTGAGCGGTTTGAGATTATCGAGATCGACCAGCATCAGGCCCGTCTGATGGCCGGTTCGCCCCGCACGGCTTCGGTTTTTCGTGAAGGCGCGTTCGAAGCCGCGGCGATTGAAGACGCCGGTCAGCGGGTCGGCATGGGCGAGCCGTTCGAGCTGTTCGGTGCGCTCGCGCACGGCTTCCTCGAGGCGGGATGTATTCTCCTCGACGCTGCGCGCCATCGCGCCGAAGGCCTGCGACAGCCGGCCGATCTCGTCGCGCCCTGCATCGATCGCGACCGAGCGGAATTCGCGGGCGCGGACGTGACTCGCGGCGTGCTCTACGCGGGACAGCCGGTCGAGCACCGCGCGCTTGAACAGCAGGGTCAGCAGGGCCGCCGCTGCCAGCAGGACAGCGCCGAACAACAGGCCGAGCGGTAGGAACAGGCTTCGGTCGATGATGCGGTCGATATCCATCACCGTGACGTTGAACCACCCGAGCCGATCGAGATAGCCGATGCCGACGAGCACGCGCTTGCCGTCGACCGTCATGAAGCGCGACTGCACGAGGTCGTCGCCGGCCCCGACGCGCGCGATCATCTGGCCGAGCAGGCTACGGTCCAGGTCATTGTCGATGATCTGGTAGATCGTCTTCTTGGAGGAAATGTCCTTGGTCAGGCTGTGGAAGTCGACGAGGCTCGCATCGCGATGGGCCTGCACGGCACCGCTGCGGTCGACGAACATGCTCTGGACGCCGGTCTGCGGGATGTCGACGACCTCGCGAATGAACCGGGTCAGGTCGAGGCCGGTGCCGATGATGCCCAGCACGCGGCCATCCTTGCGGATGATGCAGTTGATCCAGACCTTGGTGACGCGGAGATTGTCGTCATTGTCGACATTCAGGTGGCAGCCGGAGCCGAGCGCCGCCGTCTTGTAGTACCAGCCGTCGCGCGGATTGGTGACTGACAGCGTATAGCGCTTGCGCTCGCGCTCGTAGTTGTTGTCCTTGTCGTTGAAGTAGTAATTCCCTGATCCCGCGAGGACGGTGAAATAACTGCGGTCCCGGAAGGACTGGCGGTAATGCTCCAGCTCGGCCAGACCGCGTTCGGCCTTCTCGGGATCGTTCTCGGCCTCGGCCCAGTCGACGATCGCAGGCGCGCGGGCGACGGTCTCTGCCAGCGAGACCTCGCGCATCAGGGCTTCAAGGCCGCGATAGCGATCGAACAGGATCTGCTTCTCGGCGACGAGCGTGCCGAGCTTCACCACGGTCGCATCCACGATCCACAGGAAGGCGGCGCCAGCCGGAAGCGCGATCGCCACGAGTATGGCGAGCGTCCAGCCCATGACCCGGGCCTTCAGGCTGTGCGTGCGGGGCAGACCGGTCTCGGTCTGGCTCATCGGATCGGCTTCCTTGCGGGATGGCGCAAGGTAGAGAGTGATCCGTTGCGTAAGCTTTAAGAAACGCCGTCATCCCGTACGCGTTGCGGCGCGAAGTGCCGCTGCGCAGACACGGGATCGTCTCCCGGAAAAGGCGCCTTCTCGTCACGCGGTCCCGTGTCTGCGCAGCAGCGTTTCACGCTGCGGCGCGCACGGGATGACGCCCTTTAATGACACCCTTCAGAACAACCCCTCAACCCGACCCTGCGCATCGATATGGATGCGCTCGGCTGCGGGTTCGCGCGGCAGACCCGGCATGGTCATGATGTCCCCGCAGATCGCCACGACGAAGCCGGCGCCGGCGGAGAGCCGCAGTTCGCGCAAAGGCACCGTGTGGCCCGAGGGCGCGCCGCGCAGGGTTGGGTCGGCCGAGAAGGAATACTGGGTCTTGGCGACGCAGACCGGCAGGTTGCCGAAGCCGGCCTCCTCCAGCTCGGTGAAGCGGGCCTGGAGCCTCGCGCCAACCGTGACGCCGCCAGCGCCGTAAATTTCGTGCGCGATCGTCTCCAGCTTCTGTCGGAGCGGCATCGCATCGGGGTAGAGCGGAGCGAAATCGGCCTCGCCCTCGTCGGCGAGGCCGGCGACCTTGCGGGCGAGTTCCTCGGCGCCGGCGCCGCCTTCCGCCCAATGCCGGCAGATCACCGCCTCGACGCCGAGATGGTTGCGGCAATAGTTGCGGATCAACTCGTGCTCCGCGGCGGTGTCCGTCGTGAAATGGTTGATCGCGACGATCGGAGGTACGCCGAACTTCCTGAGATTGCTGACATGGCGGGTGAGGTTGGAGAGGCCGGCTTCCAGCGCCTTCAGGTCCTCGCGGCCAAGCGCGTCCTTGGCGAGGCCGCCATGCATCTTGAGGGCGCGCACGGTCGCGACGACGACGGCGGCGGCAGGCTTCAGGCCCGCCTTGCGGCACTTGATGTCGAAGAATTTCTCGGCGCCGAGATCGGCGCCGAAGCCGGCCTCGGTGACGACGTAATCGGCGAGCTTCAGCGCGGCCTTCGTTGCGATCACCGAATTGCAGCCATGGGCGATATTGGCGAAGGGGCCGC